>Ga0163152_10000004_pt1 | contig 600876 bp, 616 predicted proteins | sample OliLakLV19MP8IB2_FD_148635 | JGI IMG/M metagenome (GOLD analysis project Ga0163152, IMG submission 148635) | Freshwater microbial mat bacterial communities from Lake Vanda, McMurdo Dry Valleys, Antarctica - Oligotrophic Lake LV.19.MP8.IB-2 | ecosystem: Environmental > Aquatic > Freshwater >... | reverse complement strand
TCCCCACGCTTTCGCGTCTCAGCGTCACTACAAGTCCAGCAAGTCGCCTTCGCCACTGGTGTTCCTGCGAATATCTACGAATTTCACCTCTACACTCGCAATTCCACTTGCCTCTACTTGAGTCCAGACTGGAAGTTTTGGAGGCAGTTCCGAGGTTGAGCCTCGGGATTTCACCCCCAACTTTCCAGTCCGCCTACACGCGCTTTACGCCCAGTAAATCCGAACAACGCTAGCCCCCTTCGTATTACCGCGGCTGCTGGCACGAAGTTAGCCGGAGCTTCTTCTTTGGGTACCGTCATTATCGTCCCCAACGAAAGGATTTTACAACCCTAAGGCCTTCATCATCCACGCGGCATGGCTGGATCAGGCTTTCGCCCATTGTCCAAGATTCCCCACTGCTGCCTCCCGTAGGAGTCTGGGCCGTGTCTCAGTCCCAGTGTGGCTGGTCGTTCTCTCAAACCAGCTACGGATCGTCGCCTTGGTAGGCCATTACCCCACCAACAAGCTAATCCGACGCGGGCCGATCCTAAGGCGATAAATCTTTCTCCTTGCGGACACATTTGGTATTGCTCCCAGTTTCCCGGGAATATTCCAAACCTTAGGGCACGTTCCCACGTGTTACTCACCCGTCTGCCACTCCCCTTGCGGGGCGTTCGACTTGCATGTGTTAAGCCTGCCGCCAGCGTTCGTTCTGAGCCAGAATCAAACTCTCAGGTTGAGTTGACTTCTGACATCCTCGCGAGCCCGAGAGCTCCGAGGCGCTGGTTAAAGCGTATGCGTTTTAATGTAACGGGAACCGACGCACATTTCGAAACCTGGGCCGAAACCCAGATATCAATCTGTAAGTCAGTTATAGTTCCAGAAAACACATAACGTCAGCGTCGCTTTGGCTTGCGATTACTCGCTCGCCCGCAGCACGCCGCCGCCTGCGTTTCCCTTCTCCAAAATCACAATGTCAAAGAGCGCCGCTCAAATTCGCTCCCTTTAGGAGGAGTTTATCTGTGCCCGCCCACGCAGAGCCGAAGCCCGTCGCGTGCGGGCCGAAACCGTTGGGTCCCGGCGGAAGGCGCGGTTTCTATGCGCGCCCCTTAGTCATGTCAACGACCTTTTCGCGCAAAAAACGCATTTCTCAGTAGTTCAAAAAAACTCTGAAAAATCAGCGTGATTTTTGCTCGCTCAAGGCAGGCGCAGTCCGCGCCACACGTTTGAAAGTCGCAACAATCTCAACCTATCGATTCCCCAACCAGGCATCAAGCCGAACCAGGAGGCAGAAGGTTAAGTTTTCCACAACGCCGTGGCGCGGTGGGACCACGATAAGTGGCTAGTGTAGCGGCCATTTCAAGGCCGGTCAGTGTGTAGCGATATAGGCCTGCATTGCGGCCGCTTCCGCTTCCACCGCGGCGATCCGGTGTTTCACCAGGTCGCCGATCGAGATAACGCCGATCAATCGGCCGCCATCGAGCACCGGCAAATGCCGAATACGCCGATCCGTCATACGGCCAAGACCTTCATCAACCGTTTCCGAGGGACCGGCGGTGATCACATCGCGCGTCATCACGGCGCTCACGCTCTCACTCAAGCATTTCACGCCGTTTTTGGCGATTTCGCGCACAATATCGCGCTCGGAGAAGACACCGGAAATCCCGCCGTCTTCAGCGATAACGACGAGCGCGCCGACCTTCTTGTCGTTGAGCACGCGCGCGGCTTCTTCAAGCGTTGCGTCGGCGCGCACCGTGTACACCACGCCGCCTTTGTCGCGCAGAACGTGAGCGATCAGCATAGACCCGTTCTCCCGTTGCTCTGGCGCGAGGATGCGCTGCTCTGCTCCGCCCTTCAAGCGCGAACACCCGTTTGGCCGCTCGCTTAAAGGCGGTTAGGCTTGGTGAATGGCCGGCTACAAAGAACGCGTCACTAAGGATCTCGACCGCTGGATCGCGGCGGGCCACGTCGCGGCTGAGAAACGCGCGGCCATATTGGGCTCGATTCCGGATGCACGCAGGTTAGACGCGGCCACCGCGCTCGCGTGGGTGGGCGGTCTGTTGCTCGGCATCGCCATCGTCGCGTTCATCGGCGCCAACTGGGACGGCATGCCGAAAATTGCGCGTTTCGCCGTGCTAATCGCGGCTTTCTCTGCATGCGCCGGCACCGGCGCGTGGGCCGCGCACAAGGCGCGACCGATCGTCAGCAACATCTTGTTGATGATTGCGTCAGTCGTGTTCGCCGCCGCAATCGGCCTGACCGGACAGATATTCGACATCGCCGGCGACCCGAAAGCGGCGGCTTATGCATCGGGGATCGCCGCACTTGTGCTGGCACTCGCGGGACGTTCGACGGGTGCGGCCACCGTGGGCCTCGTCTTCATCGCCATCGGCGATTTCACCGATCGACCATGGTTTTCCGGCGCTGAATCGGAAGCGCCATGGATGCTGTTTGCAGCGCCACTTGGCGCATTTCTCGCGCTGCGTTGGGGCTCGGCGCCGCTCGCGCACGTCGCAGCGTTGGCGATCATTTATTGCTTCGGCTGGTTCGCCGGCCGCACGGAAGCAGACGCGGGCGTGTTCCTGTTTCTCGCACTTTTCCTCGGCGCCGCAGCTGCCGGCGCGCGCTGGCTTTACACCCAGGAGCGCGCGTTTTCTGGCGTGTTTTACGGCTGGTTCACCGCGGGCGCGCTGCTGTTTTTCGCCATCGCCGGCTACCTGCCATGGTTCGGCGACGAGAACAGCGCCAATGCCGGCCTCGCCCATCGCCTGGTTTGGTTGCTCGCTTCAGGCGGCGTGCTTGCGCTCGGGCGCTTCGATCGCCACGCGCTGGTGACGGCGATCGGCGTGCTCAGCCTAATCGGCGCCGTGTGCGCCACACTGATGGATCTCGGCCTCGATCTGATGGCGGCGGCGGGCGTCTTCCTGCTGTGCGCGATCGCGGCGCTGGTCGCGGGGCTGGTGCTGCGGCGGAGCAAAACCCATGCTTAATGCGCCTTTACGCATCCTCATCGTCGCCGCGATATGCGTGATCGGCCTGATCGCGCTCGTCATCAATGAAGGCGCGGCGCGCGAGGGCGGGACGGAAGCGCTGTTGCCGATGGAAGCGGTCGATCCACGTTCGCTGCTGAGCGGGCACTACGTGATCGTCGCCCCGCAACAACGTCTCGAGCCGACCGACACCTGCCCTTCCGCTGCATTAGTAAGCGACCGCGTGCTGCTCGCGCCGACGGGCCAAACCGTCGCCGGCGCGCTGATTTATGGCCTCGCCGATCCCACCGCGACATTGCCCGACGCCCTTTCGGTGCGCGGCAGCTACATCTGCAACCCGCCAACGGCGCCGCTCAATGACAGCCCGGGCGGGCCAGGCTGGATCATGTTCGATCTCGGCGTCGATCGTTTTCACATCAACCAAACCGACGCCGAACGCATTGAGCGCGTGCTGCGTGAGCAGAACGTAAATGAGACGACCCGCGCCTACGCCATCGTCTCGATCGGTCGCGACGGACGCGCTCGGCTCAAAGGCCTGATCATCGACGGCGAGCGGCTTGAGCTGACTTGGCTCTGAGGCAGCTTTCAGCGTTCATTTAACGCGCGCTTAAGCTTAACACCGCACGGCCGCGCCATTCTGGCACCTGACACCTAGCCACCTGACTCCTAAACAGTGGCACGGCCGTTGCTTTCTCGCTTCGCAGACGAATTTTTGCGGAGCACCCCAACGTGCGCACGTTCATTCTTATCGGCGCAGTGCTGAGCTTCAGCACCGCCGCCTACGCCGACCCGATCCCGGGCACGAGCGATGTCGAGCGCGCGTTCGGCATGGGCTGGGACAATTTCGATCAACCGATCAACCCGTCCACACGCGATGAAAGCGGCAACCGCACCATCGTCAACGGACGCATGGAAATCGAAGGCTCGCTATCGGGCGGGCTGATGGATGGCTACGCCAGCGGCTTCTCCGCGCAAGCCATCGGCAACCAACTGAACGTGGTTACACAGGGCAGCTACAACACAGTCATCGTGGACGCGACCCAAATCAACAACGGCGACATCAGCGCCGATGCCGGCCGAGGAGATTGATACAATGCGTGCGCTGAAAAATCTTGCCCTTGTTCTCGCGGCCACCACCGCGCTCACCGCGTGCGTCACGCCTTATGCCGGCAATGACGGCATGTACGCGCTGCCGATCGGCGACGCGCCGGTTACGCCGAACCCAACCGCTTATACGCCTGCACTCGATTGCTTGGCCGCGCACGCGCGCTCCAATCAACTCACAGCGCCGCGCATCGCCGTTGGCCGCATCCTCGATTACACCGGCGCCGTTTCCGAAGAAGGCGGCCGCCGCATTACACAGGGCGCTTCGCTAATGGCGATGTCGGCCTTCAACAAAGCCGGCGCCCGCTTGGTCGAACGCTTCGATACGTCGGTCACCGAGCTCGAACTGCGCTACGCCAATAACCGCTTGATCGGCCAAGAAGGCGACGAGAACGTCCGCCGCATCTATGCCGGCCAAATGCCGGGCTCCGACTTCTACTTCGTCGGCGGCATCACCGAGTTGAACTACAACATCCGCTCGGCCGGCATCGACGTGCAAGGCGGCCACACCGATGCGCGCGATGGCGTCGGCAATCTGGGCGCTCGCCTCTACGTCATGAACATCGCGCTCGACTTCCGCATCATCGACACCCGCACACTCGAAGTCGTCGATGTGATCTCCTACCAAAAGCAAATCGTTGGCCGCGAAGTGCGCGCTGGCGTGTTTTCGTTCTTCGACGATACGATCATCGACATCGCTGCTGGCGAACGCGCGCTGGAGCCGGTTCAACTGGCGGTCCGTGCTGGTGTCGAACGCGCTGTCGTCGAAGTGATGAGCCGCTTCTACAACGTCGCCGATAGCTCGGTGTGCCAAGCCGAACTGCAGGCGCAAGGCGATCCGATGGGCCCGGCGCAAACCGGTGTCGCGTCGGTCAGCCCGGCCACCGTTGCGGTGCAACAAGCGCAGCGCGACAGCACTGACGCCTGGCACGACCGCCGCGACAACAATATCGACATTCGCGGCCGCTCGTAAGAGCGACGCCGGAGACGCCCATGAAGCGCGCCGCCCTTCTCGCCACCGCCGCCCTGCTGTTTGCGCCCTTGGCGCACGCGCAGTCGGTGGTGAACGACCAATATCAGCTTCGCGGCGTCACCTCGGAGACGACGGTTGAAGTCGGCCACGCCGGCGATGTCGGCGCGACATCGGTCGCCAGCGGCAACGCGGTGAGTGGCTCGTACGATCAAACCAATGTCGAGATCGACAACACCCAGCACATGGATGGCGACACGCAGGCCACCACTGACGCCACAGTGTGGCACGCTGACGGCGTCATCGCCGCCGCCTCAGCCGCCGTCGCCAATGGCGGCACCGCTGTGATGACCAATGGAGATCAGGATATCCGTTCGCAGCAGCTAGCGCATGGCGATGCGAGCGCTGAGACGCGCTTCGTCGGCGGCGATGCAAGCGATGCATCGACCTCCGCTTCCGCCAGCGGCAACGTGTTGGCTGCTTCGCAGGAAAATGGCCAAACGCGCTTGATCGCCGCGCAGGAAAGCACTGGAAACGTCAGCGCGACGATCGAGGCCGATCATTGCTGCGTCGCCGGCCAAGTCGTCTCCGGCGCGATTTCAAGCGCCAACAATATCAGTGTCGGCGGCGAGACAGGCACGATTCTCGCCGACGTCCAGCAAAGCGCCACCGGCGAATCCGTCGGCGCCAATGTCGATCTCTATGCCGGCTACGCGACCGATGCGTCAGGCAACGCCACAGCCAACGGTAACGCCGCGACGATCGACAACCAGTGGGGCTACGTCAACGCGCGCATCAATCAAGGCTCGACCGCTGATGTGACGGCCGAAAGCTACGTCACGCTCGGCGGCGATTTCCTCGGCTTCGGTTCAGCTGGCGCCTACGGCGTCGGCAATCAGGCGATCGTCTCGAACGTCGGCTCCGATACGGTGATGGATGTGAGCCAGGCCAATGGCGGCGACATCTCCGCCAGCTCCGCGCTTGCGGGCGAAGGCGGGCAAACCGCGCTCGCCTCATCCGCCGCCTACGGCAACAGCATCACCGGCTCGCTCTGCGCCTATTGCGACGACAACGTGCCCTCGCTCACCGCCAGCAGCGACCAAACCAATGACGGCAGCGTCCATGCCGATGCAACCGTGATCGCCCCACGCGCCGGCCTCGTTGGCGCGACGGCCACCGCCATCGGCAACGCCGCGACCTACCAAGTGCGCGGCCCAGGCGGCTGACGCCAAGCCTCAGTCGTCGTCGAACTTCTGATCCATCTCAACGGCTGGCGTCGTGCCTTCACAGCACGGCCCGCCTATCGGGCGCGCGGGAATGCCGGCGACGGTGCAACGCGGCGGCACGTCTTCGAGCACGACCGAGCCCGCCGCAATGCGCGCGTCTTCGCCGACCTCGATATTGCCCAACACTTTCGCGCCGGCGCCGATCAAGACGCCGCGGCGAATTTTCGGATGCCGGTCGCCGCCAGCTTTACCGGTACCGCCAAGCGTCACCGAATGCAGCATGGAAACATCATCCTCCACCACCGAAGTTTCGCCGATGACGATGCCATGCGCGTGATCGATGAAGACGCCGGCGCCGATCTTCGCGGCCGGATGGATGTCGACTGAAAACAGCTCGGAAACGCGGCTTTGTAGGTGATAGGCAAGGATCTCGCGGTCCTGCGTCCACAGCCAGTGCGCAATGCGATAGGCCTGCAGTCCGCCATAGCCTTTGAAATAGAGGAACGGCTGCAGGTACGTACGGCACGCCGGATCGCGCTCGCGCACAACGCGCATGTCGCGCAGCGCGGTTTTCGCCATCTCTGGCTCGGCGGTATAGGCTTCGCGGATCACTTCGCGCAATTGCAGCGCCGGCAGATCGCCGTGCCCAAGCTTTTGCGCCAGATGGTAAGACAGCGCATCCTCGATGCGATCGTGATGCAGGATCGACGCGTGCAGGTAAGACGCCAGCAGCGGCTCCTCCGCAGCCGCTTGCGCGGCCTCCACGCGCAATTGCGACCAGACGCCGCCAGACGCTTCGAACACCCGGGTGTTGTTGGCCTCGGTCACGTTTGCTCTCCCTGGCTTGGCCCCAGCATCGCCGCGGCGAGCGGCGCCGGCAACTGCCCCGTCACCGCCATGTGGTGGGCGCGCAGCACCGCGGCAACCGTCATGGCGTCACGAATGCGACCGTCGGCGACCCGCGCCAGCACCTCCGCAAACGGCGCGCGGCGGTGCTTTAACACCTCAGTGCCCTCGGGCTTGGGCTCGCCAGGCGTGAGTTCGGTGGCGAGGTAAAGGATGGCCAGCTCATCGGTCAGTGAATTGGAGAGATCCATCTCCAGTATGGGCAGGTACGTGTGCGCCGACAGCCCAGTTTCTTCTTCCAGTTCACGACGCGCGCATGCCAGCGCGTCTTCACCAGGCTCGGCGCCGCCTTCCGGCATTTCCCAGGAATAACGGCCAAGCGGAAACCGCCATTGGCCGACAAGGTGTACAAAGCCGTCCGCATCGACGGGCAACACACCGACAGCCAGCCGGCGAACACGCACGACGCTGTATGTGCCGGGCTTGCCGTCTGGGTGGATGACGGCGTTGCTCTCGATCGCCAGCCACGCGTTCTCGAACGGGTGGCTGATGCCCGTCACCGTCCAGGGGTTTTCCGCGTCATCCCACGTATCGTTCATGGCTCACCTCTAGCGCCGTCCATGCGTTGGCGCCATGTGAAGCGCATGGTCCTACCGCTCACCGTCATCCCACCTGCCCCCGTCGAGGGTGCGCCCGCGAACGCGATCAAGGAAAGCGCCGAGACATTGGCGCTGCTCGCGTTACGCCGCTCTAGCAAAGCGATGCACCTTGCCGAGCCTGCGCCGAGTAGCGCTGAACTCGATGCATTGATTGGACTAGCCGCACGCGTGCCCGATCACGGTAAGCTTGGGCCGTGGCGTTTTGTCGTGTTTGAAGGGGAGGCCCGCGCGCGCGCTGGCGAAGCGCTGGCGACCGTGATCGCGGGCGACGAAGGCGTGGATCAAGCGCGGCTAGATCACACGCGCGCCCTCCTCACGCGTGCACCAGCTTGCGTGATGGTTGTCTCCACCGCCGCGCCCCACAAGAAGATTCCGGAGTGGGAGCAACAGCTCTCTTCGGGCGCCGCATGCTTTGCGTTGCTGCTTGCCGCGCATGCGCTGGGCTATGGCGGCTGCTGGCTGACCGAATGGCCGGCTTACGACGCGCGCGCGCGCGCGGCACTTGGCCTGGCCGAGCATGAGCGCATTGCCGGCATCGTCTATCTCGGCACGCCCAGCGAAGGCGCCACCGAACGCGTGCGCGCAGACGCAAAGAGCCGCATTTCTCGTTTCTAAGCCAAGCAAAAGGCCGCCGCATTGCTGCGACGGCCTTAGCTTTGTCATGGCAGGAGCTTAGAGTTCGCGGCCGATCGTGAACACGATTGCTTCGTCATAGCTCGACGGGCCAACCGTATAATATTCGATGTCCGAACCTTCATCGATGTCGGTGTCGTGATAGCGAAGATCGAGCGAGAAGCCATGGAAGGCGTACGCGCCGCCGATGTTCCAGGTGTTGTAGTCGCTATCGTCAGTCACATCGACGCCGTCTTCGCCGTCGGCGTCCTCGATCGACTGATTGCCGTAGGCGGCGCTGAATTCCAGCGCGTCACTGACGGCATAGGCGCCGTTGATTTCGAAATAGGTGGCGTTGCCTGTCTCGCCGTAATTCTCCGGTGAGTAATAGACGCCGCCACCCAAGGAGAAGCGCTCAGTCAGCGGCATCGAGACGGCGGCGAGCAGTTCGTAATAATCGAACTCTGCATCGTCATCATCCGCGCCCGGGTAGAAATAGCCGACTACGCCGAGATCGAATTCCAGCGTGCCGAGCGTCGGCGTGAAACCAGCATAGAGGTCTAATTCCATGCCGTCCGTGATGCTCGAGCCCCAGACGCCGGCATAGAATTGCTCGTTGGCCCAGTCGAACCCGCCCTGAATGGCCGGCTCGTTGTCGCTCAGTGAGACACCCCGGAAGACATAATCCGTGGTGAGGCTGATATTGGCCGAGACCTCGGCATTCGCCGCCCCAGCACTCGCGATGGACAAACCGGCGACAATCGCCGCCCCAACCAGCTTTTTCATAATGTGACCCTTGTCGGACGCCCCATGGGCGAACTATCCGGTTAACGCTCAACCGTTAGCGTGAATGATCGGTTAAGTCAGATCACAAGACACGGCTTCTAGGCAGCAGGCGCTGCTGGCTGCGTGTGGCGTGGCGCCGCCGCAACAGTCACGCAGGCGCCTACGCCTTGGGCGTTTCGGGAGCAATTCCGTCGGCAAGCGCCCAACAAGGCGGCGTCGAGCGCATTCTCCGGTCCTTCGGCGCCTCTCGCTCTACCCAACCTCGCTGAACCGCTGACGTTTTCAAGGCTCGAACAAGACTGGGCGCCAAGCGCTCCTAAGCGGGGAAGACACATGAAGAACGTACAGAAGTTAATTGGCCTGGCCCTTCTGGCCAGCGCCGCGACGGTCGCCACGACCGGCGCCGCCAGCGCGCAAGAGTTCTCGGGCAATGTCGCGCTGACCTCCAACTATGTGTGGCGCGGCGTCTCGCAATCGGGCGGCGACTTCGCCGTGCAAGGCGGCGTCGATTATACCCACGGCATCTTTTACGCTGGCGTGTGGGCCTCGTCTGTCGAGGATTTCGGTGTGGACGCCTCCAGCGAACTCGACGCCTATTTCGGCATCACGCCGTCGCTTGGCCCGGTCGAATTCGACCTCGGCGTTATTGGATACTTCTATCCCGGCGCGGCTGACGACATCGACTTCACCGAGCTTAAGCTCGGCGCCAGCTACAGCCCAATCGAAGCCCTCTCCATCAGCGCAGCCGGCTATTTCTCTGACGATTGGGGCAATAGCGGCAATGAGTCCGCCTATCTCGAACTCGGGCTGGGTTACACGTTTACCGAAGCATTCTCTGTGAGCGGCGCGTACGGCAACCAAGACGTCGACGGCGACGATTATGACACCTGGAATCTGGGCGCGACCTTAGCCGCCTACGGTTTCGGGTTCGACCTCCGCTATTGGGACACCGATGCCGAAGACTCTGATGAAGAAATCTCGTTCACGGTCAGCCGCGAACTCTAACGGCATCGTCGTTTGGCATAGGGGGCCGCCACAGCAATGTGGCGGCCCTTCGCCGTTCGGTTCTAGCGCATCCCCATCGACGCGAAGCCAAGGTGCAGCCCGGCGTCGACCAGCAGCGTCTCGCCGGTAACGTGGCGTGACGCATCGGAGAGGAAGAAAAGCCCCGCATCCGCGATATCTTCCGCCGTCGATGCGGCCTGCAACGGCGTCATTCTTTTCGTGCCCTCGCGAATCCGCTCGACCATTTCGGTCGGCAACCCTTTCTCGTGCCAAGGCGTATCGATGAAGCCCGGGCAGAGCGCGTTGATCCTGGTCTTCGGGCCAAGTACGCGCGCCAGCGATAGCGTCATGGTGTTAAGCGCGCCCTTGGACGCGGCGTACGCCACAGACGAACCGATCCCGGTGACGCCGGCGATCGAGGACACCATCAGCACGCTGGCGCGCTCCGACGCCTGCAGCAGCGGCCGCGCCGCGCGCAACATCTGGAATGGGCCGACAACGTTGACGCTATACAGCCGCAGAAAGTCCTCGCTCTGCAATGCATCGAGATCGCCATGCGCGGGCGCGAACTTGGTGACGCCGGCATTGTTGGCGAGCGCGTCGATGCGGCCGTAGGGCACCGCTTTCGCGGCTATGGCGCGGCAGTCGCCGTCGTCAGAGACGTCGCCCTGCGCCAGCACGGCCTCGGCGCCCGCGGCGCGTACGGCTGCGGCGGTGGCTTCGGCTTCGGCGGCGCTCTTGGCGTAATTGATGATCACCGCTTTCGCGCCGCGCGTCGCCGCCCCTACCGCGAGCGCTGCGCCGAGCCCGGTCGAAGCGCCGGTGACGAGGACGATCTTGCCGTCGAAATCGCGCATGGGCGCCTCCTTCTCCACGAACCGGCTTGCCAGCCGCGCGCTGCGGCTTCAAGGGTCGGCCATGAGCACCGATCCAAAAGGCTTGAGCCAACTCGGCCACGCTACGCCCATTCCGCAAAGCCCCGATCAGGCAACGTTGGAGCGCGTGCCCAACCCGCATGCGGGCACGCTCTATCTGGCGCGCTTCACCGCACCGGAGTTCACCTCGATCTGCCCCGTCACCGGCCAGCCGGATTTCGGCGTGCTGGTGATCGACTATGCGCCGAAGGACTGGATCGTGGAATCGAAGAGCCTGAAACTCTTCCTGCAAAGCTTCCGCAATCACGGCGCCTTCCACGAAGACTGCACCATCGACGTCGCCAAGCGCATCGTCGATGCCATCGACCCGACGTGGCTGCGCATCGGCGGCTACTGGAACCCACGCGGCGGCATGCCGATCGATGTGTTCTGGCAAACCGGCGAAGCGCCGGCAGGCTTATGGCTCCCCGATCAAGGCGTGGCGACATATAGAGCGCGCGGTTAGGTAGGTTTTTCGCCGTGAGCGGACATGACATTGCGCCTTCAGGCGCTTCGCTTCATTCAGCGCTCAATGTGGTTGAGCAAATCATCAACCCGAACTGTGTTCGACCGAACGCCTAAGAGCGCCATGTTGAAGCCCACGACCTGAAAGCAGAGTCCTTCTGCCAGGGGCAGGTCCACCGGCCACCCCTTAGTCACCCTCCCATCTTCAGCGACGTAGACGAAGTCAGAGAAGCGAGCGGGAATGTAGGCTTCGTATCGGTAAGCACTACCGTTCGACTCGACTGGGAAGAAATCGCCGGATTCGTTATAGAGTTCTGGATTGCTGCAATCGAAGACTTCATAGCGCACGAAAGTTACGCCCCAACCTCGGGCCAAGCGCGCCAAATCGGAGCGGGATTCAAAAATCAAGCGGACAGAGCCTTCGCGATCCCGGCGGTCAAAATACTCCTCGTCATCCCACCCGTAATTGAAGTCGTGAACGACTCTTGGATATTGCGCGGCTGGTTCAATGCCGACCGCTTGAATCCGCACAGGCCTTGCACATCCAGCGAGGAGCGCGACGGCAAGAGCCGCAAATGCAAATTGCCAAGCATTCATGGTGTGAACTTAGCTGGCGGTGGGAATGTCTGCTACGGCCAAAAGCGGAAAATTAGGCGCCCGGCCATTTCGGCGCGCGGCTAACCATGCCGGGCGTCGCGCGACCCAACACGCCGCCGACGAAGCGCGCCGTTTCGATTGCGCCATCGAGATCGACGCCAGTGTCGAAGCCCATGCGCGTGAACATGTAGAGCAAATCTTCCGTCGGTACGTTGCCCGCCGCGCCCGGCGCGAACGGGCAGCCGCCAATGCCGCCGAGCGAGCCATCCAACACACGCACGCCCTCTTCCACCGCCGCGACGGCATTGGCGAGCGCGGTGTTGCGCGTGTTGTGAAAGTGCGCGCGCAGTTGGATGCCGGCAGGGATTGCCGCATTCACGGCGCGGAAGCGCTCATGCACATCACTCGGCGCGCCGACGCCGATTGTATCAGCGAGCGCCAGTTCAAAAATGGCTTCCGCGACGCAGCGTTCAGCAACTTCGACGACGCGCGACACCGCAACTTCGCCATCGAACGGACAGCCGAACGCAGTCGAGATCGTGGCGCTAAGACGCGCGCCGCCGGCCTTGGCTGTCGCTGCAACGTCGGGCCAGACAGCGAATGTCTCTTCGACCGTGCCGCCATTGTTGCGGATGGAGAATCCGTCCGAGGCGCAGAAGACGTAGTTGATCTCCTTCGCGCCGGCCGCCAACGCACGTTCGACGCCGCGCAGATTCAAGGCCAGCGCAATGTAGGTCACGTCATCGCGCTTAGCGACGCCCGCAAACACTGCGTCGCCATCGGCCATTTGCGGGACTTTTTTTGGATTGACGAAGCTGCCCGCTTCCAAGCGCCGAAAGCCAGCGCGCACGATGTGATCGATCAGCGCGAGCTTGTTTGCGGTAGAGACGATGTCCGGCTCGTTTTGCAGCCCATCACGCGGGCTGACTTCGACAAGCTCAAGTTTCTCTCTGGCCACGCTTTGCTCCAAACGCCGGCAGCGCCCAGCCATAATGTATGGCTCCGGCGCGCAAACCGAAACCCGCAACGGCGCCGGCAATGCCCGCCACACCAGGCGGAACACCCGCCCAATCGAGCGCGACATAGCTCGCAGCGGCCAACAGCGCCGCTGAAATGGTGATCTCGCGCTTCAATAGCGCAGACGGTTGGCCCGCGAGCACATCGCGGATGACGCCGCCGAAGCACGCCGTCAGCACGCCCATGGCGATCGACACGAACGGATTGACCCCGAGCGCCATCGCTTTGCCGGCGCCGATCACGGCGTAGCCGCCGAGCCCGACCGCATCGAGCCAGATCAGCGTTTTCGCCCGCTCCAGAAACGGCGCGAGAAACCAAACCGCGAGCGCTGCCGCGAGGCCAATGCCGAGATAAGCCGGATCGCCAATCCAAAACACCGGCGCGCCGATCAGCAAATCGCGTAGCGTGCCCCCGCCGACGCCGGTGAACACGGCGAAGAACCAGAAGGTGACAATGTCATGCCGATCCCGCGCCGCCGCGAGCGCGCCGGTCAGCGCAAACACAGCCACGCCCGCGTAGTCGAGCGCGGGCGGCAGTGCCGGCAAGGCTTCTGGAACGAGACTCACGGCGGTCCTTCTACACCGCCCAGCGCCAGCGTTCTAACGCGACATCCAATCGTTGCCGTAAGGTTTGTATTGATGTTCACGGCGACGGCGTTGCTCGCGCTCTTCGGCCGACAGCACGCGGCGCAGCAATGCCCTCAGCACGGTGTTCTCTTGCTGAACCCCATTGTCATCAAGGAATGCGTACGTCGCGTAGTCCCCATCTATGGCGATAACAATTGCTTCCTTGCCCGCAACCACGGCCCGGTCGCCCTTTTCAATCAAGCGCTCTGACATTGCACCTACTCCTGGAGCAGCAGGATTCTGGGCAAAACGGTTGAGCGGTTATGAACCAACTGCGATTGGCGCCGATGGTGCGAGCGGCGGGAGTTGAACCCGCACCGCCTTACGGCGAACGGATTTTAAGTCCGCTGCGTCTACCAGTTTCGCCACGCTCGCGCCGCTTGCGGCATAGCGGCGTTGGGCAAGCCTAGGCAAGCCATCTTCACCCGCGTTAGGCTGACGCCATGCGATCACACCCGCTCGATTGCCCGATCTGGAGCGCGCTGACAGCGCGCCAGTCCGGGTTCGGCACGGACGGTGCGCTGGCGCGGCGGTTTGCCGAGGACATCAGTCCGTTTGCCGCCGCAGCCGATGACTCGGCAAATGCCGTCGCCGCCCTCGCCGGTCTTGCGCATGCGGATGACGACATGTCACTGCTCGAACGCGCGCCGCCCTCGCCGCCGCCCGGGATTGCACTGAAGATGAACGCCGCTGGCGTTCAGATGGTGCTAAGCCGTCTCACGCCCGGCGCCGACATCGCCTTCGATCATCTGGGCGACGCAGATGCGTCCGACATGCTCGCGCTCGCTTCGCTCACGCGCCCCGGCCCCTTCCGTGCGCGGACACACAAGCTCGGCCGTTTCATCGGCGTGCGCGAGAACGGCCAGCTAATCGCCATGGCGGGCGAGCGCTTGCAGACAGATGAATTCGTCGAAGTCAGCGGCATCTGCACCCATCCCGATCATCGCGGGCGCGGACTAGCGGCTGCGCTGACGCGCGCAATTTCGGCGCGCATTTTGGAAGAAGGCAAGACGCCGTTCCTCCACGCTTACGCCAGCAACACCGGCGCGATTTCGGTTTACCGAAAGCTTGGCTTCGAACACCGCTGTGACGTCACGCACGCCATGTGGACGCGCGCCTAAGGACCGCGCGTCTTCAGACGCGCATGCGGGCCTGAAGGCCCGCGGTCCTTAGGCGTCCGTCACGATCTCCGGATCCACACCGCAGCCGCGGATTAACGTCTGCAAATCATCGCCGGCTTTCGCCAGCGCCCCAGCATCGGCGCTACGCGCGACTAAATTCACGCCATAATCCTCGCCGGGCGCGAACCACGGATATGAGCCGAACGAAACGCCAGACGCGGCATCCTCCAGCGCTTGCAGCCCAGCCGCAATATCGCCCTCGCGCAAGCGCTTGCCGCGCACCGTAACCGCTTGCACGACAGCCCCGCCCTGCAAGCGATGGCCGACATCCTGCAACATGCCGCGCGTAATCGACGGCACGCCGGCCATCACGAAGACGTTGCCGAGTTGAAATCCTGGCGCGCGTGATACTGGGTTCGCGATCAGCGAAGCGCCATCCGGAATACGCGCCATACGCAGGCGCGCTTCGTTCAAGTTGGTCGCGCCCTTGTAGTGCGCTTCGAGAATCGCGCGTGCGTCGTCGCGCACATCGATGTTGACGCCGAACGCCGCCGCCATCGCGTCTGCGGTCTTATCATCATGTGTTGGGCCGATGCCGCCAGTGGTGAAGACGTAATCGTATTTGGCGCGCAGCGCGTTCACAGCGGCGACGATTTCTTCGGGCACATCCGACACCACGCGCGCCTCCGCCACCTGCACGCCGAGCGGCGCGAGGTATTTCGCGATCGTTTGCAGGTTCACGTCCTGCGTGCGCCCGGAGAGCAATTCGTCTCCGATCAACAGAACGGCGGCTTTGACTTGGCGTTGGGTCATGGGTTCAAGATAGGCCGTTCAAGCGAGGCGCCCAATGACAGAAATCGACTACATCGGCCCTTTGACCGAACGGCAAGCGGGCAAATTGCCGGATCACCTGAACCTCGAATGGCTCGAGGCGCGGCAAGGCTTCGTCAGCGGCCGCTTTACGGTGCGCGAACATCACATGGCGCCGAACGGTTTCATGCACGCCGCCAGCGTCATCGCCTTGGCCGACTCCGCCAGCGGCTATGGCTGCGCGATCTCCCTGTCCCAAGGGGCCTCAGGCTTCACCACCGTTGAACTCAAGGCCAACTTCCTCGGCACCGCCAAGCTCGGCGAAACCGTCAGCACCGAAGCGCGCCTCGTCCATGGCGGGCGCACGACGCAGGTCTGGGACGCAGTGGTGAAGAACGAAACCAGCGGTAAAACCACCGCGCTCTTCCGCTGCACGCAAATGGTGCTTTATCCGAAGTGAGGCGGGCAGGATCGCGCGCAAACAAAATGGGCAGCGGCGAATGCCTGCTGCCCATTGCCTACTCCCCCGCGCGAAGCGCGACCTTACTTAATCTTGCCTTCGACGAACTCGACGTGCTTTTTCGCAATCGGGTCGTACTTCTTGAACTTGAGCTTTTCCGTCTTCGTGCGCGGGTTCTTCTTCGTCACGTAGAAGAAGCCAGTGTCGGCCGTCGAGTTCAGACGGATCTTGATGGTTGCTGGCTTAGCCATGACGGGCGCTCAAAGAGTTCTGGGGTTCTGGAAAGCGCGCGAAAATAGGGACCCGCGCCCCAAAGTCAACTTCTTAGACGTTCGAGGGTATGCGCCCCCCGGCTCCAACGCAGGAAAGGCGGATCGACCGGCTGGCCTTCGAGCCGGAGACGGACCTCCTTCAGCACGAAACGGGTGATGGAGGGCAAGTCCAGGGCCTCGGCCTCATCGAGGCTAAACCACCGTGTATGCAGCAATTCTTCGTCGCCGGCGGCGGGCTCGTCGTGGGCGAGAACCGCCTCGGCGTCGGCCAGGAAGAAGCGCGCGTCGAAGCGGCGCGGGCGGTAAGGCGGCGTGATGGCGCGGGCCACGAACTGGAGCTTGGAGAGGTCCGGCCCCTGATCGTCGCCCAGCACCAGCCCCGCCTCCTCCCGCGTCTCCCGCACCGCCGCCAGGGCGAACGCGCGCGGCGGCCGGCGCACCTGCCCGCCAGCCCTGAGCAGCGCCTCAGTGCCGGCTGTGAGCTCAGACGCGGCCCGCAGGCGCGCATCGCCGGGATCAACGCGTCCGCCGGGAAACACCCATTTGTCCGGCATGAAGACGTGGCCCTTGGCGCGCTGACCCATCATCACTTCACGCCGGCCGCGCACCAGGATCAGCGTCGCCGCGTCACGCGGGCGCGCCGCCTTCGGCTTGTCGGCGCCAGGCGGGTCGAACGGCTTTTCGTCCGCGTTGAGCTTGAATTCGTTCTCGGCCATGCGCGCAATCTAGCCGCCCGCCCTATCGTCTTGGAACCCGGTTCGGACACGCCTAACGTCGCCGGAGCGAAGGAAACGCAGATGGCGCGACGTAAGCCGCCCGCAACTTGAGGATCAGATGAGCCTGCACGGAAGCTATGACGACGCCAATCTCTTCGCCAAAATCCTGCGCGGCGAGATACCGGCGGTGAAAGTTTATGAAGACGACGCCGTGCTCGCCTTCATGGACATCTTCCCGCAGGCGCGCGGGCATGTGCTGGTCGTGCCGAAAGATGTGCGTGCCCAGAACTTTTTGGAGCTGCCCGCCGACAAGGTCGCGCCATTGATGGCGGCGGTGCACAAGCTCACGCAAGCGACGGTGAAGGCGCTCAATCCGGACGGGATCACGGTGACGCAATTCAACGGCGCCGCGGCGGGGCAGACGATCTTCCATCTGCACTTCCACATCATCCCGCGCTACGAGGGCGCGCGCCTTGCCGGCCACGATCACGGCAAAAAGGCCGACATCGCGGAGTTGGAAGCGATAGCTAAGGACATCGCGGCGGCGCTCTAAGTGAAACGGCGGCCGCTTGCGCGACCGCCGTTCGATGAGTCAACCGAAGTGGGCGGTTAGGCCTTTTCGGGCTTCTTGCCGAAGTTCAGCAGGCCGCGCGACTCCTGGCTGTAGGCGAACTTCAGTTTGTCCCTATCGGCCGGATCGATGTCGATCTTGACGATGCCGCCATTCTTCAGTTTGCCGAACAGCAATTCGTCGGCCATCGGCTTTTTCACATACTCGCTGATCAAGCGTGACAGCGGACGCGCGCCGAAGTTTTCGTCGTAACCGCGCGTCGCCAACCAATCGGCCGCCTTGTCGGTGATCTCGATCTGGACATTGCGCTCGGCCAGTTGGCCTTCGAGCTGGATGATGAACTTCTGCACGACGCTGCGCACCACTTCCGGCGGCAAGCCGCCGAAGCTGATCGTAGCATCCAAGCGGTTGCGGAACTCAGGCGTGAACAGGCGTTTGATCGCCTCTTCATTCTCGTGATCCTTCTTGCCCGCGCCGAAGCCGATGCCCTGCTTGGCCGCATCGGACGCGCCGGCATTGGTGGTCATGATCAAGATCACGTTCCTGAAATCGACCTTCTTGCCGTTCGCGTCGGTCAGCGTGCCGTTGTCCATCACCTGCAACAGGATGTTGAACAGATCGGGGTGCGCCTTTTCGATTTCATCGAGCAGCAACACGCTGTGCGGATGCTGATCGACGCCGTCGGTCAGCAGACCGCCCTGATCGAAGCCGACATAGCCGGGAGGCGCGCCGATGAGGCGGCTCACGGTGTGGCGCTCCATGTATTCCGACATGTCGAAGCGCAGCAGCTCGATGCCCATAATGTTGGCGAGCGACCGCGCGACTTCGGTTTTACCGACGCCGGTGGGACCCGCGAACAAATAGCAGCCGATTGGCTTTTGCGGTTCGCGCAAGCCCGCACGCGCCATTCTGATGGCTGCGGAGAGTTGATCGATGGCATTGTCCTGGCCGAACACGACGCGCTTCAAATCCGCCGGCAGCGAGGCCAGCATTTCGCTGTCGTCTTTCGACACCGACTTGGCCGGGATGCGGGCCATGCGCGACACCACTTCCTCGACATCAGTAACGTCGATCACGTTTTTACGCTGCTCGGGCTTGAGCAACATCATCGAGGCGCCGCTCTCGTCGATCACGTCGATGGCTTTGTCGGGCAGCTTGCGGTCGCCCATGTGGCGCGCGGACAATTCGACGGCGGCTTTGATCGCCTCGTCGGTGTACTTCACCTTGTGGTATTCCTCGAAATACGGCTTCAGGCCGTTGAGGATTTTGATCGCGTCCGGGATCGACGGCTCGTTGACGTCGATCTTCTGGAAGCGCCGCGCGAGCGCGCGATCCTTTTCGAAGTGCTGGCGATATTCCTTGTAAGTCGTCGAGCCCATGCAGCGGAGCTGGCCCGATTGCAGCGCCGGCTTCAGCAGGTTCGACGCATCCATCGCGCCGCCGCTCGTCGCGCCAGCGCCGATGACGGTGTGGATTTCATCGATGAAGAGCACCGCTTTCGGGTGGTTCTCCAATTCCTTCATCACGCTTTTCAGGCGCTCTTCGAAATCACCACGATAGCGCGTGCCGGCGAGCAGCGAGCCCATGTCGAGCGAGAAGATGGTGGCGTCAGCCAGAACTTCCGGCACCTGCTTTTCGTTGATCTTGCGCGCCAGGCCTTCGGCGATCGCCGTCTTGCCAACGCCCGGATCGCCGACCAGCAGCGGATTATTCTTCTGACGGCGGCACAAAATTTGGATCGCGCGCATCACTTCCGCCTCGCGGCCGATCAGCGGATCGATTTTGCCTTCGCGCGCCTTCTTGTTGAGGTTCACGCAATAAGCGGCCAGCGCTTCGCTGCCCTGCTTCACGACACGTTCGCCGTCTTCGCCTTCTTGCGCGCCGCGCACCGGACGCGGTTGCGCTGCGCCTGCGCGCTTCGGCAAACCGTGGGCGATGAAGTTCACCGCGTCATAGCGGGTCATGTCCTGCTCTTGCAGGAAGTAAGCGGCATGGCTCTCGCGCTCGCTGAACAGCGCGACCAGCACATTGGCCCCGGTGACTTCGCGGCCGCCGCTTGAATCAACGTGCAGCATCGCGCGCTGCAGCACGCGCTGGAAGCCGGCGGTCGGACGCGGCTCTTCATGATCGCGGTTCGGCACGACGAGGCTGTCGAGCTCGGTTTCGAGATACGAGTCGAGATTGGCGCGGAGCTTGTCGAGATCGACCTTGCACGCGTGCATCACGCCGGCCGCGTCGTCATCATCGATGAGCGACAGCAGCAAGTGCTCGAGCGTCACGAACTCGTGCTGGTGATCGTTCGCCAGCGAGAGAGCGCGCCGCAGCGTGTGTTCGAGCGTGCGGGAGAAAGTCGCCATCTTATTCCTTTTCCATTGTGCACTGCAGCGGATGCTCTGACCGCTTCGCCAAATCCAGAACCTGAGCAACCTTCGTCTCGGCCACCTCGTAAGTGAAGATACCACACACGCCGACGCCGTTTTGATGGACGTGCAGCATAATCGTTGTGGCCTCCTCGCGGGTCTTGTTGAAAAAGCGCTCCAACACGTAGACCACGAATTCCATGGGCGTGTAGTCGTCGTTCAACAGCAGGACCCGGTAGAGCGAAGGCTTCTTGGTGCGTGTAACGGTTTGGGTGCCGGCGCGCCCATCGGCGCCGCCGCCTTCCTCGTTATCGTCCCACTGATCGTCGCCGCTCATTCACTGACCCTGGACCGACTCGTCCACCACCGATGAGCCTTCGCTCACTTGCTGAACAATTTATGGATCAACTGCGCCGTGGGAAGGCCTTGCGCGCAATGATGTTGCAGCCCATGGGCGCGTGCACGCAAAACGGGCCCGGCTCGTGAGAGCCAGGCCCGTCCTGTTCAGCCCCTCAGGCGCAAGGCCCGAAGTGGAGTTTGCTTAGCGCTGAGCGGTCTGGATGAATTGGCCAACGGCGTTCACGCGATCATTGATCGGCGCGATCGTTTCCTTGGCGACACCCGAAACGAGCTCAGAAACCGTCGTGAGTTCCGCGACATAAGCCTCGAACGAGGATTTCGCGTAGTCGTTTTGCTTCTCGACGAACTCTTGGACCGACTTGGAGGTCATGAGCGACTTGGCGGCCGCGACATGCTTTTCCATGGCTTCCTTTTGGAAAGCGACGGTGCGGGCCGAAAGGGCTTCAAAGCCCTTCTGAGCGGCGGCGGCCGAGGCAACCCAGGCTTCAATGTTTTGTTTGCCGAAAGACGACGCTTCCGACATCGCAGCCAAGCTGCGGTCGATGTTTTCGCGAACGGCTTCGTTGGAAGCGCCGGTCATATGTTCGAAGGCCTCGGTGGCCGACTTGGCGGCGCGCGGTGCGGATTTGGCGGTAGCCATGGTGCGGTCTCCTTTTGGGCCCTGGCGGCCCTCAAATCAGTGTCTGGACTGCCGGAAGCGGCGAATCTGCAACGATATATGTTATGCTGCACCTGCGAAGTCAACGAGATTATGCTGCACTGCACCATAAATTCGCCTGACGGGTTGCCGCAGTTGGATACACCGGCATTCATCTTGCATTAATCATGTTGTCCACAGCCTAGGAAATGGCGGTGAATCGGGCGTTAACGCTGATCGAAACATCATTAACCGGACGGCTGCTACGGACGCTTAACCCGGTCTAATGAAACTGTAAGCTGCGCGGCACGCGATTTGCCTGAAATTGTCCGTGTTTGTGCGGGATTGGACACCGATGAGCTCTGCGGGATCGTTTTCTATTCGTGTCGTCCTTGGCGCCTTCGCGGCGATGTTTGCGCTCGGCTTGGCCGCGCCGGCATCCGCCCAGGACCGCTATGCGGCTGTTGTCATCGACGCGCGCACCAATGAGGTGCTGCTTGAGGACCAGGCCGATGAGCCCCGGTTCCCGGCTTCGCTCACCAAGATGATGACGCTCTATATGATTTTCGAGGCGCTCGAGCGCGGCGAGATCAGTATGGACACGCGCCTGACCGCGTCGCGCAACGCGTCGCGCCAGCCGCCTTCCCGTCTTGGCCTGCGCCGGGGCGACACCCTCACCGTCGAGCAGGCCATCCGCGCCCTGGTCGTCCAGTCCGCCAACGACGTCGCCACCGTGGTGGCTGAGCGCCTTGGCGGCTCGGAAGCCCGCTTCGCCGCTAACATGACGGCGCGGGCCCGCGAACTGGGCCTGACTGATACCCGCTTCGCCAATGCCAGCGGCCTGCCGGACAACCGCCACCGCACCACGGCGCGAGACATGGCGTTGCTGGCGCAGGCAATTTGGCGTGATTATCCAGAGCATTACGGCACATTCTCGGATCAAAACTTCAGCTTTCGCGGCCGCTCAGTACGTGGGCACAACCGCCTGATCGGGCAAGTCGAAGGCGTTGACGGCATCAAGACCGGCTACACCCGCGCTTCCGGTTTCAACCTCGCCACCATGGCGGAGCGCAATGGCCGCCGCGTGGTCGTGGTCGTGCTTGGCGGCGAGACGGCCGCCTCGCGGGACGCTCAAGTGGCCTACCTCGTCGAGGGCGCCTATCAAGAATATGCCCGCCGCGATGGCCCGAACGCCGCGACGTTTGCTGGCCTGCCGAACCGCCGCCTCGATGTCGGCCTCGCTCCCGGCACGCTCTCGGCCAGCGCGCCGACGCCGCCTGCCGCCGGTTCGCCCTATGCGACGTACCAAGGGATGGTGGTCGAGACCCTCTCGCCGGTGCGCGCGCCGCTAGACAATTACGGCCAGGGCGATCTCGACGACACGACCGAAGAAGGCGAGTAGCTCACTTCAACTTCTTCAAAAGCCGATCCCGCGCAGCCGCAAGGCGCGCGGCTTCGGCATGTGTGCCGCCGCGATCGGGATGCGCGGAGGCCATCTTGGCGCGATACGCCGCGCGAATTTCGTCCGCTGCTGCAGTTGGGCTCACCCCCAAGACGGCGCGCGCGGCGCCGTCTTCAGCGTCATTTGCAGTCGCCGGCGCCGCGCGATTGCGCAGCCTCGATTCAATCGTCGGCCACCAGGTCCAAGCCAAACCAGCCAAAGCTGCACAGGCAATTGCAGGCCACACTGCCCCCCGCAAAGCCAGCGCTAATGCTGCACCTGCTAACACGACAGCCGGCCAGCGCGGCCTGATCAGGGCGCGTTGCGCGCCGCCGATGCGGGTAAGGAAGAGCAGCGCAAAAACCGCTGCGAGGATAAGCAATACCGGTAACAAGATACCTCAGAACTTGAGCGGCTCGCCCTCAAGCCCAGGCAGCTTCAAGGTGATGAAGAGATCCCGCAGCTCCTGACGGGCGGCCAGGTGGCCCATCTTCATGTCCCCTGCCGCGCCCTCAGTGTCCAGGTCCAGCATGGTCAGCCCCTGCGGGAAGAGCTCGCGATAGATCACCCGCTCCGAGAGGCCTGGCGCCAAGCGGAAGCCGATGCGGCTGGAGAGCGTCTTCAGCGCCTCGCCGACTCGCTGCTTGTTCTTGGCTTCGATGCGGCTGGCGGAGGTGCGATTGCGCAGTACGACCCAGTCGATCGGGGTGCGGACGGCGAGCGCCTTCTTCTTCCGGCTCTCCCAGACCATCTCGCTATAGATCGAGGGGCGCACGATTTCGGGGCAGTTGGGGTCAATATCGCCCAAAAGGTCAAAGTCGACGAAGCTGTCGTTAAGCGGCGTGATCAGCGTGTCCGCCCATGCGTGGGCGGTGCGGGCGAGATAGGAATCGCCGCCAGGCGAGTCGATGACGATGAAATCGCAGGTTTCAGACAAGCGCCGCAGCGCCGCATGAAATCCGCTCTCGTCGGCGGCTTCGGCGGCGTCGAGCGAACGATCGCGGCTTTCGTACAGCTCCAAAATCTGCGGCGACGCCAGCTTGGCGCTCTGGCCGGAGATAAAGCGCGAGCGGTTCTCGATATAGCGGGTCAGCGAGCGCTGGCGGACGTCGAGATCGATGACGCCGGTGCGCCGCCCCATGCGCATGAGCGCAACAATCACGTGCATGGCGACAGTCGATTTGCCAGCCCCGCCCTTCTGGTTGCCGACAACAATCACGTGCGCCTGGCGCGGCGCGTAGACGGGGTCAGGGGTGTAGGCGACGCTCATCGGCGCCCGCCCACGGTGGCGGACGCTGCGGTCTGCTGGAGAGACGCAACGTCGAGACGCATGATTAAAGCATCGTCCATTGAGGTTAAGGCAGCCTTAAGCCGCTTGACGCGGAAGCGTACGCGAAGGATGCGAAACGGATGAGCGCTACTCCTCTCTCCGCCGCGCGCGACGTTGCCGGACTGCGCGCCGCCGTTAGTGGCTGGCGCAGGGCCGGCTTGAGTGTCGGCCTCGTGCCGACGATGGGCGCGTTGCACGAGGGCCATCTCTCGTTGGTGCGCACCGCGAAAGAACGTTGCGACCGCGTCGTTGCGAGCCTGTTCGTCAATCCGCGCCAGTTCGCGCCGCACGAGGATTTCGAGCGCTATCCGCGCGACGAAGCGGGCGATTCCGCTTTGCTCGCCAGCGCCGGCTGCGACCTCCTGTTCGCGCCGGAGCGCTCGGTGATGTACCCCGAAGGCTTCTCCACCAATGTCATCGTGACGAGCGTATCGACGCCGCTCGAAGGCGAGATGCGACCGCACTTCTTCGGCGGCGTCGCCACGGTGGTGACGAAGCTCTTGCTGCAATGCCTTCCGGACGCGGCGTTCTTCGGCGAAAAAGATTATCAGCAACTCCTCGTCATTAAGCGGCTGGCGCGCGATCTCGACATGCCGATCGAGATCGTCGGCTGCCCGACCGTGCGCGAGCACGATGGTTTGGCGATGTCGTCGCGCAATGCGTATTTGAATGCGGACGAGCGCCGCGTCGCAGGCCGGCTCAATCTTGTGCTGCATGAAGCGATCAAAGCCGTGCGCGGCGGCGCTGCAATTTCGGATACGGAAGCCGAGGCTTCGCGGCATTTGAGTGCGGCGGGCTTCACGAGCATCGACTACGTCGCCATCCGCGATGCGGAGACGCTTGAGCGATTGGATGCGTTGCGCGAACCCGCGCGCGTGCTGGCGGCGGCGTGGTTGGGCAAGACGCGGCTAATCGATAATATGGCGGTGTAGTTCCCCTCCCATCGAGGGGAGGGGTTAGGGGTGGGGTGATGCTCCGGCCTTTCGCAGTCTGCATTTCTTCCTAGCTTCAATTGAATCACGGCGCTTCACCCCGCCCCCCTGCCCCCTCCCCTCGAGGGGAGGGGGTGATTACGTGCATGCGTCATCCTTGTTGCGCTTAAGCGCGAAAAAACGGAGAGCGGGACGCGGATGGCTCGCGCCTAGTAAGTTGCGACTCGTGAAAGCCGCTGACAACGCGGGGCCTTCCGCGTCCCGTGATTTGCTTCATCGGCTCTGCACAAGGAGGTTTTTCACTCCTCTGGCGAGATCGCCGATGGCGTGCGGGTTGGCGTGTTCGCCGCCAATCCCCGGTGCTTCTCCCACCCGGTTACAACCCCGCGGGCTTCTGCGTCTGATGCGATACGCGACACCGAGACAGTGCAAGGGGTCTGTCCAGCTCGGGCCTCGCCTTCCCGCGATGGCTTGCGGGAGAGATCAGCGCTTCACGCTCAATCACATCGCTCATCGCATCGGTACGAACAGGGCTGCCGACTGCTCTCCACGCGGAACGATGCGATGAGTGTAAGCGCAAACGAAACCGGTCGGATTGCGACCGATCTATCCACGCAATCGACCGACCCCATAGTTAAGCGGGAACCTTCCCGCCGCTTGGATGCTTCTCACATCATGGTAGAAGATCCCTTCTTCGCGCTACGCGCACGCGCTTACGATCTCGCCGATACAGGCCGTTACAAAAGCTGGGCGGAAGTCGCCAAGGCGCTTCAGGACGAGGGCGGCCTTGCAACGTTGATCTCTCGCTTAGATCGTGATGCGCAGTCCGTGATGATGCTCACGCGCTGCTGCGATCAGGCGCGCGCGTAGACCGATTGGCGCCTCAACGAAAAAGGGCCGCAGCTTTCACTGCGGCCCCTTCACTTTTGTCGTCTCTGCGCCGTTACGGCGTTGCGGGCGCCGGTTCGGCTGGCGTGGCCGGCGTTTCAGCGGCGGGTGGGGCTTCCGCCGGTTGCGCCGGCGCGGGCGCTACAGCTTCAGTCGGCGGCAGAATGCGCTGCAGAGCCGAGATGTCGCCTTGCACGACGTAGAAGATTTCGCGATTACGCGAGCCGCCTTCCTGGGCCGGATCGTCGTTATAGACCTCGTAGGTGGTCCAATCGTCGTCGGTCGTCGCCGGATTATCCAAGTGCGCGGCGCCGAGCAGCGCGTCCATGCGGTCGTAAACTTCCGCAAGCACGTTTTCTTCGGTGCCGGTATAGACAACGCGCAGCGCTTGGCCGCCCGGCGTTTGGCCGGTTTTGCCAATCAGCAACGCGCCAGGGGCGCGGCCGGTGTAGGGATAGCCAACCTGGTAGCAATACTGGCCAGAGACTACGCGCGGCTCAACCGCCGTCAGCGGGCCGCTCGGCGTCAGATTGCGTTGACGCATGACCGGCGGAATCCCAACGACGGCTTGTTGAATGATCGAGGTGATCGAGTCAGCCGACGCATCCGAGCAGTTCTCGACATAGAAGAACGGGCGCGCGGTGATTTCCACGACTTGATATTGTAGCCCCTCGAACGTCGCGTTCGGCAGCGCGCCGAGATCGGCTGTCACCGCGGCAGCGGCCGGTTCGATCAACGGCGCAACGTCGCCGCCGGTGAGCACGGCGAAACGATCGAGCGGGTTCGGCCCGAGGTCTTGCTCGAGCTTCACTTGCACGCGCGAACCTTCGCCATCGGGCGAGACGGTGTAGACGACGCGGCCAGTGGCGCCGTCAGCGAAGGTGACGGGCGCGGTGACGGTGTCGCCTTCGACACTCGCCGCTTCCGCGACAGTCACGCCTTCAACCACGGTTGCTCCAACAGGCGTCGAGGCCAAGCGCGCCAGCACCGTCGTCGACGGCGCTTCAACTTGCAGCGTCTGGCTGCGGCTGGCGACTGGCGGCACCAGGAAATATCCCGCACCCGCCGCGACCAGCACCAAAACTAGAACGATCAAAACGATCCGAACGACACCACCCATCGCAACTACCCTCCTTGAGCTTCTGCCCCAAGCTTGCCACTCCCTAGCAAACCCGCGCCCGGCCCCAAACCCCCAAATACGGGAACCTTGCGCGCACAAAGGCCGAACGGCGCTTTTCCAGCCCGCACGCTCATGCTCTAAGCGCGTGATTCAAGACGAGGAACGGGCGCGATGAGCGACAGCGTCACATATGGCGGCTATCTTCGGCTGGATGCGCTTTTGAGCGCGCAGCAGCCGCAAACCGAACAGCACGACGAATTGCTGTTCGTGATCCTGCATCAGACCATGGAATTGTGGATGAAGCAGGCGATCCACGAGATCGGCGCCGCACAAGCCGAAATCCGCGCCGGAGACTTATCCCCGGCCTACAAGCATTTGGCGCGCGTCTCGCGCATCCAGGCGGTGATGACGCAAACCTGGGACATTCTGGCGACGATGACGCCGGCGGATTATCTCCGGTTTCGTGCGCTGCTTGGCTCGAGTTCTGGCTTTCAGTCGGCGCAGTTTCGCGTGCTGGAATACAAATTGGGCCTGAAGAACGAGGCGTTCTTGCGCCATCATCCCGAAGGCAGCGCCGATCGCGCCGCGCTCGACGCCGCATTGCAGGGGCCGAGCCTCTATGACGATGCGATTGAACAATTGGCGAAGGCTGGGTTTGCCATTCCCGAGAGCGCCTATCGCGGCGGCGCGCGTACATATGCGCCGAGTGCTGTTGTCGAAGATGCTTGGCTCGAAGTCTATCGCGACACGGAAAAATACTGGCAGCTCTATCAGCTGGCCGAAAAGCTGATCGATCTCGACGATGCGCTGCTGACCTGGCGCCACAAACATGTGCTGACGGTGGAGCGCATTATCGGCGGCAAGCGCGGCACCGGCGGCACTGAGGGCGTCAGCTATTTGCAAAAGACGCTGGCGCGGCGCGCGTTTCCGGAATTGTGGACGGTCAGGACGCGGCTTTGAAAAGCTACAAGCACCTCTTCTCCCGCGCCCTCGCCGCATCGCCAGGGCGGCTCCACTTCGCGGCGCACTCGCATCATTTGTGGCCGGATGCGTCCTATGATGGGCACATGACGGCGTGGGATGATGCTGCGGTGCTGGCGGACAAGAAGTGGGAGCGCGTGTTTGGCGAAGTGATCCCGGAGGCGCAAGCGAACATCGCGCGCGAACTAGGCCTGCCCGATCCGCGCACGATTGGGTTTGCGCCGAACACGCATGAGCTACTGATGCGGCTCTTCTCAGCGCGGCGCGGCGGCGGGCCAATCGAGGTGCTGACCAGCGACGGTGAGTTTCACTCTTTCCGCCGCCAAGCCGCGCGTTGGGAGGAAGATGGCTACGTCGAACGCCGCGTCGTGCCGTGCGAACCGTTTGCGACGTTCGGCGGACGCTTCGTCGCGGCGCTGCGCGAGAAGACGCCGGACATCGTGTTTCTCTCACACGTTATGTTTCGCAGCGGCTTGCGTTTCGATGCGATCGAGGAGGTCGCAGCGCTGGCTTCGCCGGACGGCATGTGGGCGGCGCTTGATCTTTACCACTCGTTCATGGCGATGCCGTGCGACTTCTCGCGTGTGGCGGATCGCGTGTTTCTGCTCGGCGGCGGCTATAAGTATGCGATGGCCGGCGAAGGCGCGGGCTTCATCCATGCGCCGCCAGGCTACGCGACACGCCCGAGCTTCACCGGCTGGTTCGCCGATTTTGGCGCGATGGAAGGCAAACAAGGCGAAGTCGCCTACGGTCGCGACGGCTCGCGCTTTCTCGGCGCGACCTACGATCCGACCGGGCTTTATCGCTTCAATGCCGTCTGCGCCATGCTCGCGCGCGAGGGCGTGACGACGGCGGACCTGACAGCGCGCGTCGCAGCATTGCGCGAACCGCTGGAGGCGGCGATTGCGTCTGGCGAAGCTGGCGTTTTGCGCGAAGCGGGGATCCTGCGCCCGAACGCTAGCGGGCCGAACGCGCGCTTCGTAGCGCTGCGGCATCCGAACGCGACGGCGTGGAAGAAGACGTTGATGGATGCGAATATCATTACCGATGCGCGCGATGATGTGTTGCGGATCGGGTTGGGGCTCTATCACGACGCGGAGGATGTGCCGACATTCTGCGTTGCGGCTAAGCGGGCGCTCGAACGGCTCTAGACTTTCGGCAGATGCAGGCGGAAATCGCGCCTAGCGTGAAGTATGCGAACGATTTCGACATCATCGCCAACGATGCGATAGAACACGACGTGCGCTTCGACATTGTAGCGGCGATATCCGCTTCGAATCTCGTCGCACGACCTGCCCAATGCGGGCGCGCCAGCCAATCTCTCGAATGCATCTATAAGCTGACGGTAATACCGATTGGCTTGATCGTCGGTCCAACGATTGGCGGTGAAATTCCAAATGTCGTCAAGATCGGTCTCGGCGGCGGGCCGAAGCAGATAACTCATTGGCCCGCGACGCGACGCGCTTGCAGTTTCGAAAGAAATGCTTCCGCGTCGAACGGCCGGGCCGGGCCGCTCTGCTCACCCTCGACCAGAGCGTCCCGCAACTGCGAGAGCTGCGCTTCTTGCGCTTCAAGCAATCGCAGAGCGGCCTGGACGACTTCGCTCACCGAGCCATAGTGCCCCTCGGCAACCTGGCCTTCGGCGAACTTGGCTTGGTGCTCCGGCAATTGGATGTTCGTCGGCTTGTTCATTGGATGACGCTAGCACAAAGGCGTCCGGCCTACCACGCCCCCAACTCCACCAGTTTGCGCCTCAACTCTTCCGGCAAATCGGCGCCGCCCTTGAGATCGCCCAAGTCCGCGGGCGCGTCCTTGGGATCGAGATAACGCCAGCCTTGGAAGGCGCGGCGGGGTTGCGGGCTTGTGCGTACGAGTTGCGCGTCGAGATAAAGTCCGCAGCGCTGGCCGTGATCGTCGGTGACGTCGTCGATAGCGATGATGCGTTGGCGGACCAGCACGACGCCTTTGATCACCCAGTAGAGCGAACCACCGGCGAGCACATCCTTAACGCGCTTCGGCCACATACGCGTGCCGCACACCGGCGCGATGTGCGGACGCTTTTCCTTCTTGGCGCGCTTCAGCTGCCCGATCTGCCATTCGGCGAGATCTTCGACGCTATCGGCGCCGACGCAAAGTTTGAGGATGTGGGCGGTCATCTGCGCCGTCATTAGCCCGAGTCATAGCGCTCTCCAACGGCTCACTACCGTGCGCAGCGCCCTAGCGCTGGGCTAGTAGTCGAACATTTTCTCATCCCGCTCCGCCCGCTTCTTGGCTTGTGCGAGGATGTGGGCGGCGAGTTCGTCGCGGGTAAGCGAGGGTGTGACGCCGCTTGGATCGAGATTGTGTTCGGCCACGAGTGCGCGCAGCGCGGTAAGCTCTTGCGACGCAAGCGCTGCGACGAGTGCTGCTTCGCCGTCCTTCTTGTAGAGGCCGGCGGGATTGATGCTGGGCGTTGGCGACGCGGTGTCAGCCTGCGCGGCTACGGCGTTGCGCTTCTTGGCTTTTGGCGCTTCTGGCTCGGCAGCGCCCGCGCTTGGCGGTGAAGATTGAACATCCTCCACCACCTCGTTCGGCACGTCGCGGCGGCTTTCGTGGACACGTAGAACCGCATCCAGACGATCGGCGAAATCGGGATTGCGCTTCGCCTCGCGGCGAATTTCATCGAACAGGCGGTCGAGCGTCTTGTTGAGGCTCATAAGGCGGGCGCGAGCTCCACTTTGCTCTGAAACTCCTCACCCATTTTTTTCACGGTGCTGGCCATAGCGCCGTACTTTTGTTCGAACGTGCGCGGCGTTTCCGACCATTCGGCGGCTTTGGCGATATCGACGTGCTGTGGAATGCGCACATCGAACATCGCGTCGCCGAGATTATCCTTTAGCAATTGCGCTTCAGAGCGGTGCAACGAGAACGTCTCGTCGTACTTGGTGGCGAGCACCATGAGTTGCGAAGCGCCGCCGCGGCGTTCGTTGATCAGGCGCAGCGCGCGCTTGCGGAAGGTAATGAGGCCGAGGCGCGAGACGTAATCCGGAATTGTCGGCACCAGGATGGCGTCGGCGGCAATCAATGCGGCTTCGGCGAAGAGCGAAATGCCAGGCGGGCAATCGATCAGGATGTAGTCGTAATCGTTGATCACCGTCTTCAAGCCGTTGGCGAACCGCTCGCAGATCCACTTCTGGATTTGATCAATGTGAAAGCCGCGCTTCACGAAATTCTCGATCATGTCGCGTTCGACGATGCGGAATTCCGGCGCCGCAGCGCAGAGCGCCACATCGGGTTTGCCCTTGAGATCGCTGACCTTCGCTTCGATTAGCGATTTGAACGGCTTGGGTTTTTGCTGAACGATGTAGCTCTCGAAAAAGAAATCGAGCGTGCGTTCGGCTTCGCGCAGCTTATTCCACTTGTCGGGGCCGGCGGCCATGATCGAGGCGTTCGTTTGCGGATCGAGATCGATGACCAGCACGCGGCGGCGCTGGTGATGAGCCAGAGTTTCGGCAAGCGAAACGGTCGTCGTCGATTTACCGACGCCCCCCTTCATGTTGATCACCGAAATCAAACGCGCGGGCATGGGCTCGCCCCTCTCAATATGTGCCGATTCAAGCGGCGGACCGTCGGGCCCGGAGGGTTAGTTTCCGGTAAAGACGGGTCAAGCGCGGCTGGCAGCGTTGCTCACTGCAATCCGAGGACAAAACTCAGTCAGCGTTCAGTGCGCGGGCGCCAAAGTTTGTCGCGAGGGAAGTTGAGACACAGGTCGAAAGCCGGTCTCGGGAGCACTTCTACAATGAAAAACAAGCTGTTCGCGGCCGCTCTCGCGGCGCTCACATTGGCATCGGTCGGGGCCGCCAACGCACAAGACTATCGCCGCGGCCCGCCCGGCGGCGGCCCCAGCCACGATCAGCGCTGGGATCGCGAGCGCGCGGAAATCACCGTCCGCAACAATGGCCGGACGTTTAGCTTCAACCGCGGCGATCGCATCTTTTATCGGTTGTTGGATCGCCCCTATCATTTCAGAGCCGGGATGACTTATTCGTACACTGACCGCTGCAACCGCCAAGGCTGCGTTGTGTTCGTGTTCGACGGCCGCAGCCGCCGCCCGGTCGATCGTATCTTCGCACCGCACTTGCAGGATCGCCGTTACGCCTGGCGCCAAGCGCGTGGCTTTGACGGCGGCTATGCACGCTTCGGCCGCTTCGACCGCGATGAGCGCGGCTGGAGCAACGATGACGACCGCATGTATCGCGAAGGCCGCGATGGCCGTGACGACACCCGCCGGGATCGTGACGACGACGATCGCGGCGGACGCGACAGCGGCGGACGTGACAGCGACGGTCGGGGCGATCGTGACGGACGCCGCGACGGCGGCCTCGAAGGCGGTCCAAACCGCCCGCGCTGACCGGACCTGACCGACAAGAAGAGGCGTTCGCCCACAAGGCGGACGCCTTTTTCTTTGCGCCGCTGAAACCTGAGGTCCTCGCTCAGCGCCGATTCAGCCAGCGGACGGCATCATCATCACATGCCGCTTACGAGCGGCTTTGGGAGCGCAGTGTTATGAAGAAGTTCGTTGCCGCCCTGGCGGCTGTTTTCACTCTGGCCACCGCTGGCGTTGCGTCGGCGCAAGACTGGCGCGGCGGCGACCGTGATCGCGGCGAATGGCGCGGCGACCGCGATGATCGAGGCGGGCGCGGCGCAATCACTGTGCGCGATCTGCGCGGCCGCACGCACACCTTCGATCGCCGTGATCGCGAGTTCGAGACCTTGCTCCGCAGCCCGTTCGGCATGCGCCCAGGCCTAACTTACGTTTACACCGACGATTGCCGTCGCGGCGAATGCCAAGTCTACATTTATGAAGGCGGCAGACGTCGTCCGGTTGGCCAGTTGTGGGCGCCAACGCTGAACGACCAACGCTATTTCGGCTACGGTCGCGGCGACCGCCCTTATCGTCCGCTCGGCGGCCGGCCGACGTACTAATTACCATTGATGACGTGAAGCGTCCGCCTAGGCGGGCGCTTCATTGTCGTGCGCGATAGGCTCGCCCATCAACACCAGTTCTTCAGCGCCGGTGGGATGGACGGCGCAGGTGATGTCCCACTGCGCTTTCGTTAGCCCCGCCTTCACTGCCACGGCGGCCAGTTGAATCTGCTCGGGGCTATCGACGCCGGCGATGTGAACGCCGAGCACGCGATCGGTTTGCGCATCGACCACCATCTTCATCAGCACCCGCTGTTCGTTGCTTGCGATGATGTGCTTCATCGGGCGGAATGTTGTGCGAAAGACTTTGAGCTTGTGCCCCTTTGCGCGCGCCTGCTCTTCGGTCAAACCCACCGAGCCGACCGGTGGACGCGAAAACACAGCGCTCGCGATATCGGCGTGATCGAAAGCCGTGGGGCGGTCATGGAACTCAGTTTCCACGAACGCCATCGCTTCTCTAATGGCGACAGGCGTGAGATTGACGCGATCGGTGACATCGCCCACCGCCCAGATTGAAGGCACGCTGGAGCGCGAAAACTCATCCACCGCGACGGCGCCGCGTTCGGTGAGCCGCACGCCGGCTGCTTCCAGCCCCATGCCGCTCGTGTTCGGCTCGCGCCCGATTGCCCACATGACGTGGTCGGCTTCGAGCTTCATGGAGTTAGAGAGCGAGACGAGTTTGCGGCCGTCGCTCAGCCCCGTCACATCTTCGATGGTCGAGCCGCAAATGATCTTCACGCCGGTGCGCTCTAAATCGGCTTGCACGTGCGCGCGGATATCGTGGTCGAAGCCGCGCAGGATGCGCTCGCCGCGATAGACGATCGTGGTCTCGACACCGAGTCCGGAGAACACAGTGGCGAACTCCACCGCAATGTAGCCGCCGCCGGCGATGACGATGCTTGAGGGCAACTCTTCCAGAGTGAAGGCGTCGGTCGAGGTGATGCCGAGTTCCTGGCCTTTGATCCCGCTCGGGCGCAGCGTGTGGCCACCGACGGCGATCAGGATGCGTTCGGCAGTGACGGAGCGGCCCTCGCGTGTGAGCCGCACGGTGTGGGGATCAACGACGATGGCGCGGTCGTCGATCATTTCGACAGCGGCGGCCTCCAGGTTTTTAGCGTAGAGCCCCGAAAGCCGGTTCACTTCGTCTTGCACGGCGTCGCGCAACGTGGGCCAATCGAAGCGCGCCCAGTCCACCGTCCAGCCGAAGCCTTTGGCGTCGCGGAAAGTTTGACTGAATTCGCTGGCGTAAACGAAGAGCTTCTTCGGCACGCAGCCGCGCAGCACGCAAGTGCCGCCGATCTGCACCTGCTCAGCGATCGCCACCTTCGCGCCAGCCTTCGAAGCAAGACGCGCCGCGCGCACGCCGCCGGAGCCAGCGCCGATGACGAAGAGATCGTACTCGTATTGGGGCATGGACACTCCGGCGCTCTAGTGCGCCTTCTTCATATAGGCGGGCAGCCAGCTTTCGTGAGCGGCGCGGAGATCGTCGAGTGACACGCGCTCGCGCTGGCCGCTGGCGCCCAGATAACTGATTTCGCGGCCGCCGGCTTCACCGACGACGAGGAAGCTGACGCCAGCGGCGCGGGCTTTGGCGTCGAGCGCGTCGGCCTTGTTGGCGGGCAGCGCGATCAGGTAGCGGGCTTGGTCTTCGGCGTAGAGGAAGGCCGCGTCGCTGAGATCGCCTTGGTAGCCGATCGATACGCCGACGTCGGAGCCGAGCGCCATTTCAGCGGCGGCGATGGCGAGGCCGCCATCGGAGAGATCGTGCGCGGCGCGGACGGCGCCCTCTGTGATCAGCGCGCGAACGAAATCGCCGTTCTTCTTTTCGAGCGCGAGATCGACGCGTGGCGCGCTGCCGCCAAGCTTGAAGATATCGCGCGCGTATACGCTTTGACCAAGATGGCCGGTGGTTTCGCCGATCAGCACGAGCACGTCGCCTTGGCGGAGCGCATCGGCTGTCGCGCGGCGATCGAGATTATCGATAATGCCGACGCCGCCGATGGCGGGCGTGGGCAGGATGGCTTGGCCGTTGGTCTCGTTATAGAGCGAGACGTTGCCGCTGATGACGGGAAACGCGAGTTCACGGCAGGCTTCGGCCATGCCTTCAATGGCGTGCACGATCTGGCCCATGATCTCCGGGCGCTGCGGATTGCCGAAATTGAGATTGTCAGTGACCGCCAGCGGACGCGCGCCGGTAACAGTGAGATTGCGCCAGGCTTCGGCGACGGCCTGCTTGCCGCCTTCATGAGCATCGGCTTCGACATAGCGCGGCGTGACATCGCACGTCATCGCCAGCGCGCGCTTGGAGCCGTAGAGCCGCACGATGGCCGCGTCGCTACCGCTATCGGCCAAAGTGTCGCCCATGACGTGGCGATCATACTGCTCCCAAATCCAGCGCTTCGAGGCCTGATCGGGTTGCGAGAGCAAGGTCGTTAGCGATTGCGCGAAGCCGGGATACTCGGTGGCCAAGCGCTTCTGCTCGGCATCGGCGAGCGGGATCGCTCTGAGCGGCTGCACATAGGGTCGCTCGTATTTCGGCGCTTCGTCGGCGAGCGGGCCCAGCGGAATGTCGCAGACGATTTCGCCGTGCCAGCGGAGCGTGAGATTGCCGGTGTCCGTCGTCGTGCCAATGACGGCGGCGTCTAAGCCCCATTTTTCGAAGATCGCTTGCGCCTCCGCCTCGCGGCCCGGCTTCAGCACCATGAGCATGCGCTCTTGGCTTTCGCTCAGCATGAACTCGTACGGCGTCATGCCCTCTTCGCGCGCGGGCACGGCGTCGAGATCGAGCAGGATGCCAGCTTCGCCCTTGGACGCCATCTCAACGGAAGACGATGTAAGGCCTGCTGCGCCCATGTCCTGGATGCCGATGATGGCGTCGGTGGCCATCAGTTCGAGGCACGCTTCGATAAGCAGCTTTTCGAGGAAGGGATCGCCGACTTGCACGGTGGGTCGCAGGCCGTCCTCGCCTTCGATAAATTCCGCGCTCGCCATCGTCGCACCATGGATGCCGTCGCGGCCAGTCTTGGCGCCGACATAGACGACGGGATTGTTCGCGCCTTTGGCGGCGGCGGTGAAGATTTTGGTTTTGTCGGCGATGCCGAGGCAAAACACGTTGACGAGGATGTTGCCGTTGTAGCGGGCGTCGAAATTAGTCTCGCCGCCAACCGTGGGCACGCCGACGCAATTGCCGTAGAAGCTGATGCCCGACACAACGCCATCGACAAGCTTGCGCGTCTTGGGGTGGCTCGGCTCGCCGAAGCGCAGTGCGTTCATGATCGCGACCGGCCGCGCGCCCATCGTGAACACGTCGCGCAGAATGCCGCCGACGCCGGTCGCGGCGCCTTGGAACGGCTCGATGAAGGACGGATGGTTGTGGCTTTCCATCTTGAAGATGGCGGCCAGCCCCTCGCCGATATCGATGGCGCCGGCGTTCTCGCCCGGGCCGTAAATCACATGCGGCGCCTTGGTCGGGAATTTAGCGAGATGCACGCGGGTGGATTTGTACGAGCAATGCTCGCTCCACATCACCGAGAAGATGCCCAGTTCCGTGGTGTTCGGCGTGCGGCCGAGCTTTTCCAGGACGAGATCATATTCGTCACGGGAGAGGCCGAATTCTTCGGCGAGGGCCAGTGTGCCTGGCGCGAGCGGGTCTAGGGACATGGGGGCGGGGCTTATCCCAGTTCGAGCAAATGGGGCAATGGCGGCGAGCCCGCCTGCCCCAGACTTGACGCGATTGTACAGTGTAGAGCGCGACTCTGAGACAAGGCGCGGGGCTGAATTTGGGGCCGGTCGATTTTCTCCTGCACGGGGCGCTGATTGGCGTGGCGCTGATGACGCTTGCGCCGTTTTGGCGTGCGCGCGGGGCGAACCCGGCAGGCTGGCTGGGCGTGGGGCTCTTCGCGGCAGTGGCGGCGCTGGCTGCGCTGCGGGTGGCGCTGGCGCTGGAAGTGCGGCCGATCTGGATCGCGGTGCTGACCCTGGCGGCCGTTTCGGGGCCGTTTTGGTTCTGGCTGCTGACTCGCACGTTGTTCGAGGATGGATTCAAGCCCCGGCCCCGGCATTGGAGCCTGCTGGCTGCGTTGGGCGTTTTGGCGTTGGCGCGGCTGATAGTGATCGACGCGACCGGGGTGGAGGTCGCGCTGCGGGCGCTGGCGACGGCGATCGTTCTGCATGCGTTGTGGATCGTGGTGCGCGGCGTGCGCGACGATCTGGTTGAGGCGCGGGTGAAGGCGCGCATGCATGTGATGCTGATCGCCGGCGTGCTTACGCTGCTGACGCTGGCGCGGCCGGTGCTCGCCGACATCGCCCCGCGGCTGGTGGAGGTGCTCGCGCGCCTTACGCCGCTGATCAACATCGCGTTGATTGTGGCGGCGGGGCGGAGCTTCTTCCGGGTCGAGCGCGAACTCTGGCCGCCGCGCCCGCCGCGTCCAACTGGCGCGCTAATCGATCCGGACGCGCAGGACTTGGACCGGCTTGATGCTCTGATGCGAGACGAGAAGGTGTGGCGCGAACCCGGGTTGACGGTGGCTGCGTTGGCGAGCCGAGCGCGGCTGCCGGAGTAACGGCTTCGGCGGCTCATCCTCGAGCGGCGCGGCGCGCGCAACTTCAATACCTACCTGGCCGATTATCGCCTGGCCGAAGCCGCAGCGCGCTTGGCCGAGTCGGACGAGGCGCGCACCCCGATAACAACCATCGCCTATGATTGTGGTTTTGCCTCGCTTGGCCCGTTCAACCGCGCCTTTCGCGAAAGATTCGGCGTGACGCCAACGCTCTACCGCAAGGGTCAGCGCGCCTCGAGCTCGCCGAATCTCTGAAAAGCTTGGCATTTCAGGAATCGGCGAACACTCGCGATTGATCGGCGAGCGTGGCTTCCGCCTCTTCTCTAGGTCCGACCCGCCTCCTCCCGCGAGGCGCAACTAGAGAAGAGGACGAACATGAGAACTGTGCTGATCGGCGTTTTTCTTGCGTCGAGCGCGATTGCGCTCGCACCCATGACCGCACACGCGGAAGGCGCCTATGCCTCGGTATCCGCCGGCGCGATCAACCTGCGCGACGCAGAGCTTGAGTATAATGACAATCCGGACCGCGACCGCGTCGCGAGCTTCGACAATGGGTTTGTCATCGCTGGCGCGCTTGGGCGTGAGGTGGGGGAAAACTACCGCGTTGAAGGCGAGATCGCGTATCGCGCGAATGACGAAGACTTCATCATGCCGGGCGCTGGCGGCGAAGGCCGTGCGACGGCGTGGTCGCTGATGGGCAACGCGTATTGGGATGCGCCGGTGAGCTGGCGCCTTCAGCCCTATCTCGGCGCCGGACTGGGCGCTGCGATGGTCACACATGACGGGTTCGTTGTGAGTGATCTCGGCGAACCGACCACGATTCTCGCCGACGATTCCGGCTGGGCTTTTGCCTATCAAGCCATGGCGGGCGTGCGCGCGCCGCTGGGCGAAGATTGGCTGGCATCGGCGGAGTACCGCTATTTCGGCGCTGCAGAACCCAAAATCGACGACGTGGAAGGCTTCACCTACGATACGGACTTCGACAGCCACGCGGTGATGGTTGCCCTAACGCGACGGCTGTGAGGGGCGGTGCGGCGGTGCGTTGCTCCCCGCGCCGCCGCACAAGCCACGTCTCGACAGGCGGACGCGTGACCGCTACCGCATAGATACGCCTAGGGAGCCGAGCCATGCGCGAACTACCGATATCAGACATCCAGACCCTGGTCGGCACGGAACTCGGCGTTTCCGACTGGTTGGAGATCACCCAGGATCGGGTCAATCGTTTCGCCGACGCGACCGGCGACCATCAGTGGATTCACGTCGATATCGAACGCGCCACCAAGGAAATCGGCGGCCCGATCGCGCACGGCTATCTGATCGCCTCGCTCATCCCGTTCCTGGCGAAAAACATCATCAGTTATTCGGGCGTCAGCCGCGGCATCAATTACGGCTCCAACAAAGTGCGCTTCACCAACATGGTGCGCGTCGGCGCCCGCATCCGCATGCGCGCCAAAATGCTCTCGTGCGAGCCACGCGGCGGCGGCTTGCAGGTGATCAACGAATTCACCATCGAGATCGAAAACGAAGAGCGCCCAGCATGCGTGGCCGAAGTCGTGTCGCTGATTTATCCGAGCTGAGATGCTAACCTTCGTCGAAGCAATCTCCTTGGCGGGAGATCGCGCCAAACAGAACGACGATGCGATGGGCCTCGCGGGCGGCCGCGCCTGGGTGCTTGACGGCGCGACGGATCTGCACGGCGCACCGCTGACGGGATGGGCGTCGGACGCGAGTTGGATCGCACACTTCGCGAACGCGGCCTTCCACGCGGGCGACGCCGCTACGGACATGCGCGATGCCATCCGAACGGCTAGCGCTCAGGCGGGTGAAGCATTCGCCATTGTGAGCGAAGGCATGAGCTATGAGAAATGGCAGTCGCCGATATCATCTCTGCTGATGGTCGAAGAGACAAGCGACGGCATTCGTGGCCTCGATCTTGGCGATAGCCGTGTGTTTGCGCTCGGCGCGGACGGCGCGGTGCATGTCGCGGGCGGCGTTGTTGGCGGGCGAGACGCCGAAGCGGAAGCGGCTGCGAAGCAAACCGACGCCGACAAGCCATTGCTGCAACGCACCGCCACGATCGAGATGTTGCGCAGAAATCGCGCCCGGTTGAACAGCCCCGGCTCGCAGTGGACCTTCGGGATTGACCCCACTTGCGCCGATCACGCGCGCGCATGGACGTTCGATCTTGCACGGCCCGCGCTTGTCCTGCTGATGACAGACGGATTCGCCGTGTTGGCTGATCAATATGGCGCGTACACGCCAGAGGGCCTTGTGCGGGCCCTTATGAAAAAGGGCCTGCAGGAACTCGGCCGCGAACTGCGCGCAATCGAGGCCGCCGACGCTGGCAGCGCCAAGCATCCGCGCTTTAAGGCGAGCGATGACGCCACGGCGCTGTTGCTGCGACTTTCCTAGACGTTGACGCAGGCCATCGGCGCGGCGAACACCTGCCCTGCTTTGCTCCCCTCTTGCGACACGACGGATGCTTTCATGACCAATCCTACGCCACCAGTCGCCCGCATCGAGCCGAAGCGGATCGAGCAATTGGGGCGCGTGCGTGTCGATAACTATGCGTGGCTGAAGGACGATAACTGGCAGCAAGTGATGCGCGATCCCGCCGTGCTAAAGCCGGACATCCGCGCTTATCTCGACGAGGAGAACGCTTACCGCGAGAGCGTGATGGCGCCGACCGCGGCGCTGCAGGAGCGCATCTATCAAGAGATGCGCGGCCGCACGAAAGAGGACGATAGCTCGGTGCCGTCGCCGGATGGGCCATGGGACTATTATCGCCGCTTCGTGACGGGCGCGCAGCATCCGGTGCATGCGCGCCGCCCGCGCGGCCAAGAAGGCCCGGAGCAAGTGCTGATTGATGTCGATGCGCAAGCGCAGGGCAAAACGTACTACAAGGTCTTGGCCGCCGAGCATTCGCCGGACCATGCGCTCTATGCCTATGCGGTCGATGAGCAAGGCTCGGAAATCTACTCGGTCTATGTGAAGGACCTGACCTCGGGCGAAACGCTGGCGGGGCCGGTGACGAATTGCACCGGTGATTTTTGCTGGTCGCCCGACGCGCAACACCTGTTCTGGGTTTTCCGCGACGACAATGGCCGCCCCGCGAAGGTTTATCGCCGGCCAGCGCGCGGCGGCGAGGATGTGCTCGTCTATGACGAACCGGATGACGGCTTTTTCGTTGGCGTCGACACGAGCGAAAGCCGCGAATTCATCGTCATCCATGTCGGCCATCACGCATCGTCGGAAACGCTGCTGATCCCGGCGAGCGATCCGACGGCGGCGCCAGTCGTGTTCTCACCGCGTGTTGACGAGACGCTCTACACCGTCACGCACTGGGATGGGCGCTGGTACATTCTCACCAATGCCGACGGCGCGATGGATTTCAAAATCATGGTGGCCGACCCCAGTCGCACGGACCGCGCACAGTGGCGCGAATTCGTCCCGCATCAGCCGGGGCGCTACATTACCGGCTTGAGCGCGACGCGCGACTACCTTGTCCGCAGCGAGCGGGAGAATGCGCTGCCGCGTATTCTGATCCGTCATCGCGGCGGCGACGAGCACGCCATCGCGCTGAGTGAGGAAGCGTTCAACCTGCAGCTCGTAGGCGGGTTCGAGTTTGATACGCCGATCCAGCGTTACGTCTATGAATCGCCCACCACGCCGATGCAGTGGTTCGATTACGACATGGGCGCGCGCACGCAGGTTCTGCGCAAGACGCAGGAAATTCCATCAGGCCACAACGCGACGGACTACGAGTCGCGGCGTTTCTTCGCGACAGCCCTGGACGGCAAGCAAGTACCGATCACGGTGTTGATGAAGCGCGGCACGCCGCTCGATGGCTCGGCCCCGCTCTATCTCTACGGCTATGGCTCTTACGGCATCGATCTGGACGCCGATTTCTCGATCCGGCGCTTCTCCATCGTCGATCGCGGCTGGGTCTACGCCATCGCGCACGTCCGCGGCGGCGCCGATATGGGTTTTGGCTGGTATCAAGATGGCAAGCGCTTCGCAAAAAAGAACTCGTTCTCAGACTTCATCGCCTGCGCCGAAGAACTGATCTCGCGCGGTTATGGGCGCGCGGGGCGCATCGTCGCCGAGGGGCGCTCGGCGGGTGGTCTGTTGATGGGCGCGATCGCGAACATGCGGCCGGATTTGTGGGCTGGCGTGATCGGCGGCGTGCCGTTCGTGGATGTGCTCAACACCATGAGCGACACGTCGCTGCCGCTGACGCCGCCCGAATGGCCCGAATGGGGCAATCCGTTAGAGGATGAAGAGGCCTACGATTACATCGCCTCCTACTGCCCCTACACCAATATCGACGCAAAGTCGTATCCGGCGATCCTCTCAACCGGCGGCCTCACCGATCCGCGCGTCACCTATTGGGAGCCGGCGAAGTGGGCGGCAAAACTGCGCCCGCACACCACGAGCGGTCGGCCGGTATTGCTGAAAATGAACATGGGCGCGGGCCATGCGGGCTCCGCGGGGCGCTTCGAGTTTCTGCGCGAGCTTGCACACGACTATGCGTTCGCTGTCAAAGCAATAGGCAGCGAAGAAGCTGGCGGAGCGTTCTGAGCTTAAGAAACGCCCGTCGTCTCGCAGCGAAGAACTTGCCAAGACCCTGAGGAGCGCCGGAGCAGACACTCGCGTCCCTCTCCGGCCAGCGAAGCCCATTGCGTCCAGTACTGCGCGTACGCGAATTCTCGGTCCCGCAAAAACACTAGCGGCGACCAGACCGTTGAGACACCCCCCGCCCTTGGGGGGCGGAAGCCATCGCACTCGACATTCATCCCAACCTGATAAGCACTGCGAACATCCTGCGCAAATTGCTCAATCTCAGCCGGACTTAAATCGCCACCCAGCGAAGCGAAGCTAACTTGCCAATTGTCGAGCTCTGCGCTCGAAATGGCACGATCCGGACCTACATACCCCGGTGAGCCGGCCGCGCGACCGAAAGCGTGATCCATGTCCGCCCTCATTATCACTCGGATAATGTCGCACTCTTCAGCGGTGGTAGTTCGCGTGGTCTGTCCAGCAGTCGTGCAAGCCGTTAACAAGAGCGCGACCACAACAAGCACGCGCATCTTCAGGCCCTGATGCCAAACCAGCGTGCGCGGTGGATGTCTTCGATGTTGTCCTCGTAGCCGGAGATGTCGGGGTTCACGAGGTTGGTCGAGTTGATGAAGACGCTGCAGCAGATCGGCGCTTCTCGGAGCAACAGCTCTTCTGCCTGCAACATCAGTTGGGCGCGGCGCGTGTCGTCGCGCTCAGTGTCTGAATCGCGCACGAGTTGGTCATAGACCGGATTATTGTAGCCTGGATAATTCTGAGAGCCGGTGCGGCTTTCGAACAGATAGAGGAAGTTCTTGGCGTCGTTGTAGTCGCCGATCCAGCCGCCGTCGCCGCAATCGAAGTTCTTGGCGCGCAGATTGGCGTAGTGAACCTGGTTCTCAACGCCGCGCAGCTCGACCGTCACCCACGGCGCGATCGCGTTCCAATCGTTCTGCGCAACGACCGCCACGCGCGGATTGTCGCTGGTGTTGCGGTGAGAGAACGCAAACCGCAGCGGGTTGTTGGGGCCAAAGCCCGCCTCGCGCAGCAGCCGCTCCGCTTCGCGTTTGCGCTCGTCCAGCGGCTGCGCAGCCCATGGATAGCGTGCGGTGGTCGGATAGTTGTAAACGCCCGGCGGGATGAACTTGTACGCCGGCTGCTCGCCGGTGCGATAAATCTGGCTGGCGACGAAATCGCGATCGTACGCCATGGAGATCGCTTGGCGGACGCGAATGTCGTCAAACGGCGGACGCGTCATGTTGAACGAAAAATAGTTCACCGTGAGATACGGCGACACGCGGACATAACCTGGCAGATCGCGGCGTAGCACTTCGACTTGGTTCGATGGAAAGCGTGTCGCCCACCCCGCTTCGCCCGCCAGCACGCGCCGCGCGGCGGCTTGCACGTCGTTCTGCGGATAGAAATAAAGATGCTCGAGCGTGACGTTGCCGGCGTCATAAAAGGCCGGATTCTTTTCGAGGTGAACGATGTAGTTCGACCACCAGCGCGTCAGCTTATAGGGGCCGTTGACCTGGATATTGGCAGGCTTCACCCAATCATCGCCGACGCGTTCATAGACGTGCTTCGGGATCGGGTATGCGGTGTAGTGCTTCAAGAGTTGAGGCAGGTAAGGCGCGGGGTGCTCGAGCTTAATCTCAAGCGTCAGATCGTCGATCGCGGTGACGCCCAATTGATCCGCCGGCAGCGCCTCCGTGCCTTCCGGCGGGTTGTTGATCAGTTCGGCGTTTTTGATCGGATAGAGAAACGACGCATACTGCGAAAGCGTCTCGGGCATCAGGATGCGCCGCATCGCGAAGGCGAAATCGTGCGCGTCGCAGGCTTCCCCGTCCGACCAAGTGGCGCGTCGAAGATAGAACGTCCAGGTCAGCAAGTCCTCGCTGACCTCCCAGCCCTCGGCCATGCCGGGGATCGGGTCCGAGTTTGCGTCCTCAGTGGTGAGGCCGATGAACATGTTGCCGATAATGTTGTTTTCCCACGAGCCGGTGGCTTTGTGGGGATCGAGCGAGAGCGGCTCGGATGAATTGGCAATATCGAGCGACTTGCGCGTCTTGTCGAAGCCGATGATGCGCGCATTGGCGCAAGCGCCGAGCGACGCGGCGGCGCCAAGCCCGGCGGCGCCGGTCAGCAAGGTGCGACGGTCAGTGGAGATTGGCATCTTACCTCTCCTTTGGATCAAGGGCGTCGCGCAGGCCGTCGCCCAGGAAGTTCAGCGCCAGCAGCGTAATCAGCATGGTAGCGGCGGGCGCAAACAGCATCCACGGCGCCTGGATCATCTGGCGCGAACCATCCGAGATCAGCCGCCCGAGCGAGGTCAATGGCTCCTGCACGCCAAGGCCGATAAACGATAGAAAACTCTCGGCGAGGATGATGACGGGGATGTTCAGCGTCGCAAACACCACCACCGGGCCGAGCACGTTCGGAACGATATGGCGGAAGACGATTTCCATGGGCTTAGCGCCGGAGGCGCGCGCCGCTTCCACAAATTCCTTGCGCCGCAGCGAGATCGTCTGACCACGTACGATGCGCGCCATGGTGAGCCATTCGACCGCGCCAATAGCGGCGAAAATCCACATCAGCTTCACGACAGGGTCAGGCGTGTTCACGACCGTCATCAGCACGATGACGAAGAACACAAACGGGATCGCGTAAAGCACATCAACGATACGCATCATGACGTCATCGACGATGCCGCCGAAGAAGCCGGCGACGGCGCCCCAGGTGACGCCGATTGTGAGCGCCACAACTGTTGCAGCCAAACCGACCAGCAGAGAAATGCGCAGACCGAAAATGAGACGCGCGACCATGTCGCGGCCTTCCGTGTCAGTGCCGAGCAAGTGCCAGTTAGCGGTGGTCGGCGCGATGCCGACACTGTCGCGGAAGATGTCGTCGATCTTGTGAACCCAGAGCATAGGGCCAAAGGCGGCGATCAACACGAGAATGGCCACGACATAGAGGCTGACGACTGCGGCCGGGTTGCGCATCAGGCGCCGGCGCGCGTCCTCCGAGAGGGAGCGGCCGCGTATGCCCTTCGGAGCGGGCGCTTCGTCGAGAAGAAGGTCGGTCATGACGTGCGCGTCCGCGGGTCGAGCACGCGGTACATCAGATCCGCGGCGAGGTTCATCAGGATGATCAGGAAGGAATAGATCAACACCACGCCCATCACGAGCGTGTAATCACGCTGCTGGGCGGCGTAGACGAATTGCTTGCCGATGCCCGGCAGCTGATAGACCGTCTCGATCACAAACGAGCCCGCCATGACGCCAGCGAGGGCGGGGCCAACGTAAGAAACCACGGGCAAAATCGCGATTGGCAGCGCGTGGCGCCAAATCACTTGCGCCTCCGGCAGGCCCTTGGCGCGAGCGGTGCGGATAGCGTTGGAGCGCAGCGCCTCGATCATGGACGCGCGCATGAGCCGCGACACGATGGCGATCAACGGCAGCGCCAGCGTTACGATCGGCAAGATAAGATAGGCGAGGCCGAATTCGTCGCGGTGCAAGCCCTGGCTCGGCAACCAGCCGAGTTGCACGCCGAAAAGGAGCTGCATCACCGGGCCGACGACAAGCGGCGGCAAACACACGCCGGCGATGGCGAGCGCCATGACGGCGTAGTCTTGCGCCTTGTTCTGCCTAAGCGCCGCCATCACGCCCAAGCCACCGCCAACAAGCAGCGCTAACGCCATGGCACCGAGCCCCAGCAGCGCGCTGGTGGGCGCGCCTTCGGCGATGATCTCGATGACGTTCTTATCCTTGTAGGTCATCGACGGGCCGAAATCGCCGCGTATCAAACCGCCGCCTTCATCCGAACCAAAGATGTAACGGGCGAGCTGTTCGCCCACAGGCAGATCGAGGCCGAACTTGGCTTGCATGCGCTGTTCGATTTCAGGCGGCAGTTGGCGTTCCAGCGTGAAGGGCCCGCCCGGCGCGGCCTTCATCAGCAGGAACGCAGCCGCAACGATCGCCAGCAGAGTTGGGATTGCGACAAGGATGCGCCGAACGGCGAGAGCTAGCATTCGTGCGTATTCCATGGCGCCGAAGCAGCGGCGAAATCGCGCGCAACCTTGCTTCCTCGGCAAGGCATGTCAACGTGGGGTCCTCATGTCTGAGTTCCACACTGTCACGCCCGACTTTTCCGTCGCCGCTCAGATCAGCGTCGAAGATGTCGCGCGCGCCGCTGAAGCCGGCTTCCGCACCATCGTCGTCAACCGTCCGGACGGCGAGGACCCTGGTCAGCCGACGCACGCGCACATCAAGGCCGCCGCCGACGCCGCGGGGCTTAAATTCGTGGTCCTTCCCTATACCGGGCAGACACCCCCTGGCGTGGTCGGTGAGACGGCTCAACTGCTGGCTGAGACGAACAGTCCTGTTCTAGCCTATTGCCGGACGGGTAAGCGGTCGATTATGGCCTGGGCCCTCGCAGAGGCCCTCACCGGGAGCCGCACCCCAGACGAAATAATCGCCTTGGCTTCCAAGGCCGGTTACGATCTGGCTGGGGCTCGGGGGGCCTTGGACACGTTAGCGCCGAAATCCTAGCCGACAGGCGTCAGCATTATCCAAGCCGTCTTCAGCAAGACGATCAGGGACAGGGCAACCAAAACCGTGCGCACGCGATCCAACGCGAACATGCAAATGTTGAAGGCGGCGTCCATGGCGCCCCTCAAAGCAAACCTCGGGCCGGTCTAACCGATGACCGATGCAACACCTCGCGTGTTTCAGACCTCCGGCAAGGTCTGGCTCAAGGACTTTGAGTTCGGGCTGACCGGCCTGACCGTGCGCAAGACCGGCGCGCGGGTCCCCTATTCACCATCGGTGCTGAAGCAAGTTTATGCGTGGTTCGCGTACTTCTTTTCGGCGCAACGCATCGAGCCCGCGACGCCGCATTTCACCATCAGTTTCTCACCCGAGCGTGCGCGGCCTTGGTATTTGATCTGGGCGGTCTCGCGCGCGGCGGGCGCGAAATACGTGAAAGACTCCGCGCAAGCCGACGTCGTGATGCATTTCGAGGACGCTACGTACAGCCCAAACGAGCCGCCGACCCGCCTGAAGCCTGGCGCGAAGCTGGTCAATTTCGGCGCGACGGATGTTTCAAAGTCGAACGTCTCCCGCGCAAGCGGCGCGGCCTTTGGTCGTCCGCTCGCCATTGACCCGATGGCGCATACCGGGCCGGCGGTCGAGAAATCCGAGATTAACGCGGCCCATGACGGGCGCATTGTTCAGTGCCCGACGCCGCCAGTACCCGGCCGGGTTTACCAGCGCGTCATCGACAACCGAATGGCCTCCAATCCGGATCTGGTCGAGGACCTGCGCACGTGCACGGTCGGCGGCAGGCCGGTGTGCGTGTTCTTAAAGCGGCGGCACGTAACCAAGCGCTTTCTCAATACGAATGTCGATGTACAGCTGGCGCGGCCCGAGGATGTGTTCTCGGAGGCCGAGCGAGCGCAGATCACTGCGTTCACGCGGGAGATTGGCTTGGACTGGGGCGGCGTGGACGTGTTGCGCGATCGGACAGACGGTTCGCTGCATATCGTTGACGCCAACAAAACCGACATGGGCCCGCCCATCGGTTTGAACCTGCCCGATAAGATCATCGCCACGTGCATGTTGGCGCAGGCTTTCCGCACCCTCGTGCGCGGGCCGCGCGCCTAAGGGCAAAGCGAAGATATGGCGTCCAAAATCCCGTTCGTGCGCGACATGGACTTTGTCTATGAGGAAGCGCAGCCCGTCACCCCTCTGATCCGCCGGCTGGTGGCGAACAATCCGGGGCCGTTCACGTTCAGAGGCACGGGCGTTTACATTGTCGGCCACGGCGATGTGGCGATCATCGATCCAGGCCCCGACGACGAAGCCCATATCGAGGCGCTGCTGCGCGCCGTCGAGGGCGAGCGCGTCACGCACATCCTGGTCACGCACCGCCACATGGATCATAGCCCCGCCGCGCATCCTTTGGCGGCGCGCACCGGCGCCAAGGTCTATTCCAGCACCATCCCGCCGAAGCCCAGCGATTGCGACACGCTGCGCCTGGAAGCGTCAGACGATCACCTGTTTCAACCGGACATCGATGTCGCCGACGGCGATCGCTTCTCGGGGCCGGGCTGGACGATCGAGGCGGTGTTCACACCGGGCCACACCACCAATCACATGGCCTATGCGCTGCTCGAGGAGAATGCGCTCTTCCCCGGCGATCACATCATGGGCTGGTCGACGACCGTCATCGGCCCGCCCGATGGCGACATGACCGCCTATTTCGACAGCCTCGAAAAAGTCCGCGACCGCGATTTCACCACGCTCTGGCCAACGCACGGCCCGCCCGTCACCGACGTGCGCCCCTTCGTGCAGGCCTTTATCGATCACCGCCGCGAACGCGAAGCCCAGATCATCGCGCAGATGCAGGCCGGCAAGACATCGATCAAGGACATGGTCAGCGTGATCTATGCCGACGTCGACAAGCGCCTGCACCCGGCAGCGTGCCACAGCGTGCTCGCGCACATGATCCGGCTGGTGCAACTGGGCCAAGTCGAGTGCATGGGCGGCCCGCCGTGCGTCGATAGCCTCTACGCGCTGAAGGGCTGAACGCACGAAGCGGCCCAGGCGAGGCCCGGGCCGCTTCTTGGTGTCGACGTAAGGCCATGAGGGTGTGGACGCGGGGAAGTGCCTCAGAGTCTGCGGTCGTTTGGAGCAATGAACGCCGCTCCCGCAGACTAGTTCCCGCCCCTATTCCGCCGCTTGCGTGCTCGGCAGCCGGTAATCCTTGAACGTTTCGCGCAGCGCCAGCTTGTTGATCTTGCCGGTGGCGCCGAGCGGGATTTTTTCCGTCAGCACGACGTCATCGGGCATCCACCACTTGGCGATCTTGCCGTCGAGAAAAGCGAGCAATTGCTCCTTGGTCGGCTGCGCGCCGGGCTTGGGCTCGATGATCAGCAACGGGCGCTCATCCCACTTGGGATGCGCCACGCCGATGACGGCGGCATTGGCCACTCCCTCAGCGCCGACAGCGATGTTCTCAATATCGATAGAACTAATCCATTCGCCGCCGGATTTGATTACGTCTTTGGCGCGATCGGTGATCTGCATGATGCCGAGTTCATCGAGCGTGGCGACGTCGCCGGTGTCGAAGAAACCGCAAACCTCCAGGCACTCGCCACGCTCGTTCTTTGCGCCGGCATGCTTGAAATAGGAGCGCGCCACGGCGGGGCCGCGCACCAGCAAGCGCCCGAACGCCTTGCCATCATGCGGCTTCTCGCGGCCCTCATCATCGACGATCTTCATATCGACGGTGAACAGCGCACGGCCTTGCTTAAGCTTGGCCTTGATCTGGGATTCTTCATCGCCGGCGTAGTGCTCGGGCAAGAGTTTGCCGATCGTGCCGATCGGGCTCATCTCGGTCATGCCCCAGGCATGGATGACCTCGACGCCATAATCCTGTTCGAACGCGCGCAGCACGCGCTCCGGCACGGCGGAGCCGCCGATGGCGACGCGCTTCAGCGTCGAGAGCTTCAGCTTGTTCTCCTGCATGTGGTTCAGCAGCATCAGCCACACTGTCGGCACGGCTGCGGTGAACGTCACCTTCTCGCCTTCCAACAATTCATAGACGCTCTGCCCGTCCAGCTTGGCGCCCGGCATCACAAGCTTTGCGCCGCACATCGGCGCGACAAAGGCGATGGCCCACGCATTGGCGTGAAACATCGGCACCACCGGCAACACCACATCGTTGGCGCCTGCGCCGAAGCAATCGGTTTGGTTGGCCGCCATGGCGTGAATGACGTTGGAACGGTGCGAGTAAAGCACGCCCTTAGGATCGCCAGTCGTGCCAGAGGTGTAGCAGAGACCGCAGGCCGTATTTTCATCGAAGCCGCCCCAGCGCGCGTCATACGGCTGGCCGGCGATGAAATCCTCGTAAGCGACGACGTGAGTTGAGCTGAGCTTAGGCGCGTGCTCGCGATCAGTGAGCGAGACAAAAGTTTTGACGGTCGTGAGGAGCGGCGCGATCTTGTCAACGATGGGGGCGAACGTGGTGTCGAAGAACAAGATTTTATCTTCGGCGTGATTGATGATCCAGGCGATCTGTTCGGGGAACAGGCGGGGGTTCACCGTGTGCAGCACAGCGCCCATACCCATGGCGCCGTACCAGACTTCCATGTGGCGCTCGGTGTTCCAGGCCAGCGTGGCCACCCTATCGCCCAGCCGGACGCCATGGCCCTGCAGCGCATTGGTCACCTGCTTGGCGCGCTTCCAGATCGTCTCATAGGTGGTGCGCGTGAGCTGACCGCTCTCGACGTTGCGCGTCACCACTTCGCGATGGGAAAAATTCTTGCCCGCGTGATCGAGGATCCGATCGACCGTCAACGGCCATTCCTGCATGAGCCCGAGCACGCGCGCCTCCCGATTTATCTCGTTGGGGCCAAGTTAAGCGGAGATTGTGCGGCGCGGCAAATGCCGCGTCAGCGCAGCCGATCAGGCGGCGTTGGCGCCGCGGACCTGAGACGCGGTTTCCGTGGGCGGAAAGGCGGCTTCGAGGCGAACCTGCAAGGCGCGCGCATCCTCGCTGGCGATCGGGCGCCAGGTCGCCTGTAGCGCGCGGCCGAACTCGGCCGGCGCCGCCAATTCCTGATAGATCGGGCGCACCACGCACTGGCGCGCCGGCGGCCAGAGCGAAGCGATCAGGGCGGTCAGGCGGAGCGGCAGGGCGTTGCGGTCGAGTGTGCCCTCATCGGGTTCGTCCACGGCGGGAACTAGCCGCCGCTCACACTTGGGGGCGCTCGGCGGCGCGGCCCGCAGGGCCAATGTCGCCACGGCAATGTCGATGACGCGCAAAGCTCCCTCCTAGCGGCAGGCTTCCCCGATTCGGCTTGAGCAAACCATAAACGCGACGGCTATAGTAACGCCGTTCAGGAGGACGTGATGCAGTGGCGGATTTTGGCTCTTGCAGCATGTGTGTGGATCACCGGTTGCGCGCGTGAACCACAAGCGCCGGTTAGTTTCGGCCCCGACGCGGAGGCGATCATTGCAGCCGAAAACCAATTCAACGAAGCAAACGCTGCGCGCGACGTGGAGCGCGTGATGGCGCTCTACCATTCAAGCGCGATGATGATCAGCCCGAACGGCCAATGGATGAACCCTGGCGACATTCGCCGCTACTACGAGGCCATGGCCGCCGACCCGAGCGCTCGCCTGACCGTCGAGAATGCCAGCGTGACTCAAGTCGCCGCGACCGATGGCCTCGCCTATTCCGCCGGCGGTTACAGCGAAATCCACGCCGCCAGCGAAATCGGCCAAGTGCGGATCAGCGATGGCCAAGCCGTGCGTGTCTGGAGGCGAGAGGACGGCGCTTGGCGGATCGTGGTCGAAACCCGCACACCGCAGAGCGTGCGCGTCAACTAAGGATAGAGCCGCGCTTTGCTCCAAGGCGCGCTGACAGTCTCACGCGTGAACGTCAGCCGATCGTGCAGGCGAAATGGGCGGTCGCGCCAAAACTCGATAGCGAGCGGGGCGAGCCGGTAGCCGCGCCAATGCGGCGGGCGCGGCACTTCGCCGACGCCGTACTTCAGCGCAAACTCGGCAATACGCTTCTCCAGCGCGTGCCGATCAGGCAGTTCACGCGATTGCTCGCTCGCCCACGCGCCCAGCCGCGCGCCGCGGTCCCGGCTTTGGAAGTAGGCGTCGGCTTCGGCCTCGCTCACCGGCTCGATCACGCCGCGCACGCGAACCTGGCGGCGGATGCTCTTCCAGTGCATCACGAAGGCCGCGCGCGGGTTCGCCTCCAGTTGGCGACCCTTGGCGCTTTCGGCGTTGGTGTAGAAAACAAAGCCGCGCTCGTCGAAATCCTTCAGCAGCACCATGCGGACATCGGGGAAGCCGTCAGCGTCGGCAGTGGCGAGCGCCATGCCGTTCGGATCGTTCGGCTCATTGTCGCAGGCGTCCCTGAACCAGCGCTCGAACAGCGCAAACGGCTCACTCTCGGCAAACAGCGCCGCATCGTCCGGCGCCGGCGAGGCGTTCGGATCGTAGCGGGGCGAAGGCGGGATGAGATCGTCGCCGGACATCACATGGCTTTCATGAATGGAAACACTGTCGCGCCGCGCCGAAGCAGCGTGGCGTCAGCGGTTACCAATTCACCGCCGACGTGTTCCGCGCAGGCAATGTAGAGGCAATCTTGAAAGGGATGCTTGATGCGCAATGCAATCACCATCGCGCGATCGAGCAACACATCATTCGCAATAAGCTCGATACCTGGCGCTACCAGAACCGCGGACATCTGCAGAAATCGCGATTGCGCATCGTCAGAGTCAATAAGGCCGAGCCGAAATTGTCTCGATATGGCGGCCGCCACTTCAACCCGAACAAACTCAGGGGCGCACAGGCGGCCCGGCTGAAACAGTAGGGCAGCCGCTCTGGCCGAATCTTCTTCGATCAAAAACCACTTGGACGCCACGGAGGCGTCAACCACCAGCGGGGCGCTCATCCACGCGAGTCACGATCGTCGCGAATGCCGGGGGCGCTATCGGGCAGAACGCCGTATTTACGACGCATGCGCTCCAAACCCTCCACCACCGCGCGAGCCAGTTCGGCCCGCTCCGGCGGCGCGAGTTTGGTCGCCAGCGCGCGCAATTGCTCTTCCACACTTATCGGAGCGACGGTCTCTGCCATGGGAATACTATAGCATCCTAGCGCCTGCCGGTCACCCGCAGATTGCCGTCGGGCGCCCTGCATGCAATGGACTGCCTCCCATGTCCCACAACACGTTCGGCCACCTTTTCCGTGTCACCACCTGGGGCGAGAGCCATGGGCCGGCCTTGGGCTGTGTCGTGGATGGCTGCCCACCGGGCTTGCCGCTGACGGCGGCGGACATCCAGTATTGGCTGAACAAGCGCAAACCCGGCACCAGCCGTTTCGTGACGCAGCGGCGCGAGGCGGATGAGGTGAAAATCCTCTCCGGCGTTTTCGAAGACGATAGCACCGAAGGCCAAGTCACAACCGGCGCGCCGATCTCGCTGATGATCGAAAACACCGATCAGCGCAGCAAAGATTATGACGATATCCGCGATCTCTATCGCCCCGGCCATGCCGACTACACCTATGACGCCAAATATGGCCTGCGCGATTATCGCGGCGGCGGGCGCTCCTCGGCGCGTGAAACTGCGGCGCGGGTCGCGGCGGGCGCGGTGGCGCGGCGGCTGCTGGTCGACGTCACCATCCGTGCGGCGGTGGTGCAGATTGGCAAGGTCGCGATCGATCGCGCCAAGTGGAATTGGGACGAGACGGAGAACAACCCGTTCTGGTGCCCCGACGCTGACACAGCGAAGCTCTGGGAAGCACTGCTGGACGATGCGCGCAAGGACGGCAATTCGGTCGGCGCCATCGTCGAAGTGGAAGCGACCGGCGTGCCCGCAGGCTGGGGCGCGCCGGTTTATGGCAAGCTCGACGCGGAGTTGGCGGGCGCGCTGATGAGCATCAATGCGGTGAAGGGCGTCGAGATCGGCGCCGGCTTCGCATCGGCCGAACTGACCGGCGTCGAGAACGCCGACGAAATGCGCGCGGGCGCTGACGGCAAGCCGGTGTTTCTGAGCAATGCCGCAGGCGGCGTGCTGGGCGGCATTTCCAGCGGTCAGCCGATCGTTGCGCGCCTGGCAATCAAGCCAACCTCCTCGATCCTGACGCCGCGCCGCACAATCGACCGCGACTGCCAGAACGCTGAGATCAGCACTAAGGGTCGACACGACCCCTGCGTCGGCATCCGCGCCGCGCCGGTAGCAGAAGCAATGATGGCGTGCGTGCTCGCAGATGCCATGTTGCGCCACAGAGGTCAGACGGGGCGCTAGCGCCTCAAGGGTTGCCTCTCCCGGTTTTTGCCGCCATTCGCTTATCCCAAGGGACAGCGCGCGCGGGGACTCGCGCTCATGGGAGATGAGGCATGGCGGAAGCGGCGCAGGGCGCGAAGGGTTTTCTCGGTTGGGTGGAGCGTTCGGGCAATAAGCTGCCCGACCCGGTTTTCATCTTTTTCTGGCTGATCGGCATCCTGATCGCCTTCAGCGTCGGCGCGGCGCTGATGGGCTATTCCGCTCAGCATCCGACGCAACTCGATGAAGCCGGCAATCCGGTCATCATTAGCGCCGTCAGCCTGCTATCGCCCGACAACATCCGGCGCCTCTGGGTAGAGATGCCGCAGACGTTCACGCACTTCCACCCGCTCGGCTACGTGCTGGTGGTGATGCTTGGCGCGGGCGTGGCGGAACGCTCAGGCCTGTTTGCGAGCGCCATGCGCCAAGCCGTGCGCGGCGCGCCGAAATTTTTGCTGACGCCGGCCGTCGCGTTCGTGGCAATGATGGGCAATCTGGCGGCCGACGCGGCTTACGTCGTGCTGATCCCGCTTGCGGCGGTGCTTTACGCGGCTGCGGGCCGCCACCCGATCGCGGGCATCACCGCGGCGTTCGCGGGCGTCTCCGGCGGCTTCTCAGCCAATTTGCTGCCAGGCCAACTCGACGCGCTTTTGTTCGGCATTACGCAGGCGGCGGTCGAAGCATCGGGCCTGCATCCAGGCTGGGTCGCCAACATTGCCGGCAACTGGTTCTTCATCGCCGCGATGCTGATCGTGTTCCTGCCGGTGATTTGGTTCGTTACTGACGTGATCGTTGAGCCTCGGCTGAAACGATTTTCGCCTGCCGACGGCGAAGCCATGACCAATCTTGGCGACGCTGATGCGCCGCTTAAGCCTGAGGAAAAGAAGGGCTTGGGCGCTGCGGGCATCGCCACGCTCTTGATCATCGCGCTTTGGGTCGTGTTCGTGTTTATGCCAGGCACGCCGCTGATAGACGAAGAGGCGCCGATTCCAGAGGCGCGCCTCACGCCGCTCTATCAATCGCTGGTGGCTGGCTTCTTCCTGCTCTTTTTCGTCAGCGGTTGGGCTTATGGCGCGGCGGCGGGGACGATCAAGAACCACCGCGACGTTGTGAAGATGATGGCCGCGTCCATGGCCGATCTTGCCTACTACCTCGTGCTGGCTTTCGCGGCGGCGCACTTCGTGGCGATGTTCAACTGGTCGAACCTCGGCCTCATCTTCGCCGTGCAAGGTGCGGGTGCGATCGAACAATCGGGCTTGCCGCTTCCCGCGCTGCTTGTGCTGATCGTGTTGTTTGCTGCGGGCATCAACCTGTTCATCGGCTCGGCCAGCGCCAAGTGGGCGCTGCTTGCGCCGGTCGTGGTGCCGATGATGATGCTGCTGAATGTCAGCCCTGAGATGTCCACCGCCGCTTACCGTGTGGGCGACAGCGTCACCAACATCATCACGCCGCTGATGGTCTACTTTCCTCTGGTGCTCACCTTCGCCCAGCGCTGGCGCACCGATTTCGGCCTCGGCAGCCTGACCGCGGCGATGCTGCCTTACTCGTTCTGGCTGTTGCTCATCGGTCTGGGGCTCACCTTTGCCTGGGTGTTCCTCGACCTGCCGCTTGGGCCCGGCGCAGTGGTGGACTACGCGCTGCCGACAGCGCCAGCGGGGCCGCCGACGCCCTAGGCGTCGCAAAAATTTCGGACGCGGGCGGCATGTTTTGCTAGCGCCGCTTGCGTCCGGAGCGTAAATTAAGCACTCTCGGTATCGCTCGGGGGGAAGCGCACCATGCGCGGACGTCTCACTGCCTTTGCACAATCGGTTTCAGGTCGGGTCGCGCCCGTTTCGGCGCGCGTCAGCTCTCAGCTTGCGTTTGTGAGCGGCGCGGCGCGGCGCGCAGGCGGCTGGTTGACGCGCGGGGCAGGTTCGGCGTTTGCCGGCGCCAAAGTCGCGCTTGACCGCACCCTGTCTCTCGTCGAGCGCGCGCTGCTCAGCCCGAAGTGGCGCGAGCGGCTGCACGCCAGCAGCGTGTTTGCGCTGATTTTTGCGTTCGGCGTCGCCAGCGTCGATATGCTGGTCACTGGCGGCCCGGAGCTGATCGGCTCGGCGCGCGCCGCGACCGCCGACGCCCCGCGTGTCGATCTGATCGCTGCGACCACTGGCGGCGGCGCTCAACTCATCGAGATGGCCGCTCTGGAGGCGCCTTCCGCCACGCTCTCGGCGCCGCAAGAGCTTGTGGCCGCAACGCCGACACAGCCGACCGCGTTCGTGCGCGTCGTTTCGCAGCCCGTTGCCGACCTGCCCGAGCTTGTAGATACGCTGCCAGAGACGATTAAAGCTCAGCCGGAACCGCGCGAACTTCCCGACCCGCGCGTCAAGGCCGAAGCCTAAATTCGCGCAAGCGCCGCGTTGATGCGGTTGCCGAGCATGATCTTGAAGAAGGCGTCGTGGCCAACCCGGCGCACCAGCACTGGTATAGCGCCCTCGTCCATCATTTGAGTGGCGATGGCATTCCAATCTTCGTGGAGCCCCGTATCAGCCAATTGATAAGCGCGCGCCTTGAGCGGCGCCAAAGCATCGTCTTCGACCATTGCAGCATTTTTCATTCTGTCTGCTCAACGTGGCTAACAGCACAAAGTTCCTTTCTATTCGGGCGCTTAGGGAACAACGAACGGTCAGCTCCGTTCTCGCATCGGAGACGCGCAATGTTCGACCAAAACCCTATTGAAGAGCGGCATGTCGCAACCGGCGTTTTCGCGGCCATTGGCCTTGCTGGTTTTGCGGCCGTCTATCTCATCATCACCGGCGGCCTCGCGCCAATCGCGCCGCGGATCGAGCGGACGACGCCCGCGCCAAACGCGGCGTTCGATCAGGTGGTCGATCGTGACTGGGCCCCGGTTGCGCCAGCACACGTGACGCCGACGAACTACGTGCCGGAAGCCGAACCACGCTTCGTCGAAGAAACGGACGAAACCCTGGCGGGCAGCAGCGCCGACGCACCCATCCGCGATCCCTACACCCGCTCCTATGACGACATCGCCCGCGATATCGAGGCGCTCTACGAACAGGCGACTTACGTCGAAGACGCGGAAGCTGCGGCCGCTGCCGCGCAAGACGCGTTCAACGACGAAGCCGCTAGCGCTTACGAAAACGCGTCACCTTGGTGAGGAAGGCGAGTTCAGTTTCTTCGACCTCGAAACCGTGCTCGCCAAACAGCGCCGCGAAATCTTCTTTCAGATAAGAACTGAAATATGGCTCATGAAAGCCAACTGGGAAGTATTCGAGCATCCGGTCGAGATCGGCGGCGTCGCCGGTTTGAATGGAATCCGCCAACACCAAGACGCCGCCCGGCTTGATAATGCGCGCCATCTCGCGTGCGGCGTCGCGGCGGATGCGCGGCGGCAGTTCGTGAAAGAGATAAACGCACGTCGCTGCGTCGAAGGCGCCATCCTCGAACGGCGCCTGCTCGACCGCGCCGTTGACGATCTCCACTTGGCGCCATGAGGCGAGCCGTTTGCGCGCTTCTTCGCAATAGGCCGGCGACAGATCGAGCCCGGTCGCCGGCAAGCGCGGATAGGCGCTCAGCACTTGATGCAAAAAGCGCCCATTGCCGCTGGCGATGTCGAGCAGCTTCACCGTGCGCTGATCGGTGCCGCGCAGCGTGCGGGCGAGTGAGCCGAGCGCAATGCGGCGCATGGCGTCAGCGGCGCCGCCGAACAATATCTCGACCTGCGTGTCGTAAAGCTTGGCGCTTTCTTCCGAGAGCCAGCCGCCGCTCTGATAATGGAAGTTTTGCAAATAATAAGTCGGGTAGCGCCCCTCGCCTTTGGCCTGCTCGCGCACCTCCGTGCCATCGCGCTCGAGCCGGCGCTGATCGACGTTCGGCAGATCGCGGAAGAAATTCACCGAGCCGCGTAGCGCTTCGATGGCGCGGGTGACGCGAATGTCATCCGGCGCGGGATAGAGCCCGGCTTCTATATTGGCGCGATCCTTGGCGAAGAGTTCGAGGAAGGCGTTGCGGATCTGTTGGGTGTCGCCTTCCGCCGCTTGCGGCTCGAAGCGGGGTTCGCCGGGGCGATTGAACGGCCCTGAAATGCGCCGCGCCAGCAGATACTGGCTCATGTACCAGGCGACGCGCGCGCCCTGCGCGGCGGCGTAGCGTGCCCGTCCGATATCGCGCTTCAAGCTCATGATCGGAACATAGCGCGCATCGGGCCCGCTCTCCACCGCCGCGAGTGTCACAGGCGCTGTGTGCGGGAACACCGGGCGCGAGAACTTTTCGGCGCGCATCGCGTTGGCAGCGCAGTTCGAATGAAGGATTTTGACCATGCGCACCCTTGACCTGACAGCCGCCGCCTTGATCGCCGTGATGATGCTTGGCCCTCTCGCGATGGCCCCAGCTTACGGCCCGTACGTTGAACCTGGCGCCGCCGCCGAGTTCGACGCCGCGACAACGCCGCTCGAAGAAGGCTCGACCGGTTTGGAAGAAGCGGCGCCTGCTGACGCCGCCACGCCGAACTAAAGCGCACAAGCAGCGCCAGCGGGTTAACCGGCGAAACGCAAACGCTACGGCCTCGCGCGCTTGCGTTTCCGCAGGGCTTTCGGCGGCTTCTCCAGCGGCGCGGGCCATTGCGTTATGCGTTTGATCAAGCCCGCCATTTTTAGGCGGCCTTCGGGGCGGGTTTTGTTGCGGACTGAGGCTTGGGCGATGTGGACGGTTTCGGGGTCGCCTGAGATCAGCGGGTGCCACCAGAACAAGTCCTTGCCTTCGCTGACCAAGCGATAGGCGCAGGTTTGCGGCAGCCAATCGAGCTTCGGCACGTTCTTCGGCGTCAGCTTCACGCAATCGTGGACGTATTGTTTGCGGTTTTCGTAATTGCTGCAGCCGCACGATTTGGTGTCAAACAATTTGCACGACACGTCGGTGAGATAGAGCGTGCCGGTGTCGGCGTCTTCGATGGAGATGACGCAGCATTTGGAGCAGCGGTCGCAGAGCGCTTCCCATTCGCGCTCGTTCATTTCGGTGAGCGTCTTGCGCCGCCAATAGCCATCTTCCAACGGCGCCACATCAGCTTGCGCATCGCGCTTGCGGCGGGAGTTGTGATAATCCAGCAGCGTTGTTTTGGTCATGGGCGCGCCGCCTTGAACACGGGCGCGTGGCGCCGCCCTTCGACAAGCTCAGGGTGGCGCCAATCAATGGACCGCGCCACTGCATCAGTAGCGTCATCCTGAGCTTGTCGAAGGAGACGCGGGCCAAGGAGGTCGACGAGACAATGGCGGTCCATACTGCTCATCGCGACAGCGCCCCGACGATTTCGACGTGCGGGCTCCAGCGGAACTGATCGACGGGCGTGACGCGATCGAGGCTGAAGCCATGCTCGATCAGCACCTTCACATCGCGCGCAAAACTGACCGGATCGCACGAGACGTAAGCGACTTTGCGGATCGGCGAGCGAGCGATCTGTTCGGCTTGCAGCTTGGCGCCTGAGCGCGGCGGATCGATGATGGCGGCGTCGAACTTTTTCATCTCGAGACTGGAAAGCGGCGTGCGCAGCAGATCGCGGCGCAGAACTTCAACCTGCTTTAGCGCTCCGCCCGCGCCATCGGCGGCGGCTTTGAGTGCGGCCAGCATGTCGTTATCGCTCTCGGCGGCGAGCACCTCGGCGAATTCGGCGGCGCGCAGCGAAAATGTCCCGATGCCGGAGAAGAGATCGATCACACGGTCGGCGCCGGCGATCGCGGCCATGGCGAGCGAGCCTAGCGTTTCTTCGCCGAGCGCGGTCGGTTGCAGGAATGCGCCGGGCGTCGGCGTCACCACCGCGCGGCCCATGCGCAGACGTGGCTTGCGGCGCTCGACGACGATTTCGCCGTCCATGGCGAGGCGCGTCAGCGATAGTGTTTCGGCGATGGCGCTGAGCTGCTCCAACGCGGCGCGATGCAAAGCTTGCGGACGGCCCGCGCCCTTGATGGCGACATCGACGCCGGTGTCGGTCAGCAAACAATGCAAAGTAATCTCGCCGCGTTGCGGCAGCACCAGGTCAGCGAGCGGCGCGAGTTTGAGGGCGGTTGCCTCCAAGCCCGGCGCGAGCACCGGGCATTGCGCGATCGGCGTGAGCTTGGCGCCGCCGCGTTCGATGAAGCCGATGCGGACTTGCCCGCCGAGCCGCGCGGCATGGAACGCAGCGCGGCGGCGGCCCTCGCCCCAAGCGGGGACGGCGGGCTCGACGTCAGCGCCGCCAAGGCCGCAGCGTTTCAGCGCGGTGACGACTTGGCCGCGCTTCCAGGCGAGGTAGGGCTCGTCCTTCCAGTGCTGGAGTTGGCAGCCGCCGCAGCGGCCGAAATGACGGCAGACGGGGGCTTGGCGTTCAGCGCTGGGGGTCAATACCTCGATCACTTCGGCGCGGTCGCCGCGGACCATGGCGCTGACCTGCTCACCCGGCAGGGCAAACGGCGCATAGATCGGGCCCTTCTCACCCCGGGCGGTGGAATCGCCGCGCGCGCCGATCGCCTCGATGGCGAGAATGCGCTGCTCCGGTGCGGCCAATGGGGCCGCTTTCGCCGCGCGGGGGTTGCCCGGGCGGCCCCTGGCGAGGCGGTTCATTCGCTTCATGCGCCGTTCAGCTTGGCCCTGCTCTACTCCGACCCGTCAGACAGGAGCCCGTCATGCGAGGTCAAGCTTTGTTCGCCGCGTCCGCTTTCGCCCTTATGGCGATCGCAACCCCCGCGGCGGCCCAACAATACCCGACCTATCACGACGAGCATGTTGCGCGGCAACAGCAATGTCAGCAATCGCGCCAAAACCGCATGATTGGCGGCGCCATCATTGGCGGCATCGCCGGCGCTCTGCTGGGCCGTGAAGTCGCCGACCGCGGCGTGCGCGGCGAAGGCGCAGGGCTCGGCGCTGTTGTTGGCGCAGCCGCCGGCGCCGGCATTGGCCGCTCGACCGCGCAGTGCGACACGCGCGTTCCGGAAGGCTCCTACGATCCTTATTATGGTCAGCGCCAAGACGGCTATTACCGTGGCAATGACGATCTCGAAGGCGGCCGCTACAGCCAGTCCGGCTATTACGGCGCCCGCAACGACCGCGAGTGCCGTATGGGTGAAGTGATCACCCAAGACAGCCGTGGCCGCGAACAAAGCCAACAAGCGCTGCTCTGCCGCGGCGATGACGGCCGCTGGTATCCAGCCGAGTAAAGTTTCTACCCACGTACGCAGTGACTTCGCCCCGGCGGCAACGCCGGGGCGTTTCTTTAGCGGCGCATGTGCAGCAACATTTCGAGATTGCCGTCGCCGCCCTTGATCGGCGAGTCGATCAGTGCGACGCGGCGAAAGCCTTCGACGCCTTCCAACATCGTGATGGTCTGCGCTGCGGCGGCGCGGGCGACATCTTCCGCGAGCACGCCATCCCTGCCGGCCTTTGGCCCAGCTTCGAATTGCGGTTTGATCAGCACGATGAGATCAGCGCTCGCCGCCGCCAGCTTCAGCGGCGCAAGCAATACTTTCGCGGCGCCGATGAAACTGGCGTCGCACACGATCAGCGAGGGCGGCTCGGCGATTTCGGCGCGGGTGAGTGCGCGTGCATCGGTCCGCTCGATATTGCTCACGCGCGCGTCGGCGCGGAGCGAGTTGTGCAACTGCCCGGTGCCGACATCGACGGCGTAAACGTGCACGGCGCCGCGCGTCAGCAGCACCTGCGTGAAGCCGCCGGTCGAGGCGCCGACATCGAGGCAGGTGCGCGCTGCGGGATCGACGCCGAACGCATCGAGCGCGTGTGCGAGCTTCACGCCGCCGCGTGAGACCCACGGATGCGGCGGCGTCACAGCGAGTTCGGCGTCTTCGGCGATCAGGTCAGAGGGTTTTTCCACAAGCGCGCCGCCGGCGCGCACGCCGCCCGCCTCGATCGCGGCGCGCGCCTTGGCGCGGCTTTCAGCGAGGCCGCGGGCGACCAGCAGCAAATCGGCGCGGATGCGGGACATGGGCGCCCGCTCTCGCGCGCCATTGACGCCAAGGCAACCCCTTGCTTGCCGGCGGTGCAAGCGCGAGGCTGGCGGAAAGATAAACGGGGGAAACGCATGACGCTTGAAATCTCGCGCCGCGCCTTGCTGGCGACGGCTGCTTCGGTTGGCGCGCTCGCCGCCAGCGGCTGCGCAGAAGAAGCCGCCACCACCGATGCGCTCGGCGATCATGACGCGACCGGTCTCGCCGCCGCCATCCGCGCCGGCGACATCACCGCCGCCGAAGCGCTGGACGCCGCCATCGCGCGCAGCGAGCGGGTCAACGGCCAACTCAATTTCATCGCCGCGCCACTTAACGAGTACGGACGCGTACGTGCGGCGGAAACGCTCACCGGCCCGTTCGCGGGCGTGCCGACCTTGATCAAGGACCTGATGGCGATGACCGGCCAGCCGACGCGCTTTGGCAGCCGCGCCTTCGCCGATTTCGTGCCCGACGCGCAGCCGCCTTACATGGACGCGCTGCTTGCGGCAGGCTTGGTGCCGTTCGGCAAATCGACGACGCCAGAGTTTGGCCTAACGGCGACGACTGAAACACTGCTCGGCGGCGCGACGCGCAATCCGTGGAATGTCGAGCATTCGAGCGGCGGCTCCTCCGGCGGCGCGGCAGTGGCAGTGGCGGCGCGGGTCGTGCCGATCGCGCATGCGAGCGATGGCGGCGGCTCGATCCGGATTCCCGCGTCGTGCAATGGCTTGTTCGGCCTGAAACCTTCGCGCGGACGCAGCGTCGTCGCGGGCTCGCCCGATCCGGGCATCCAAATTTCCGTCAATGGCTGCGTCAGCCACAGCGTGCGCGACACGGCGGCTTGGCTGGCGGCGACCGAGCAAACCGGCGCCGGCGCGACGCTCACGCCGACTGGCATGATCACGGGCGCTAACACGCAACGCTTGCGCATCATCCTCGATATCCCCAACGCGCAGGGCAACGAGCCAGATCCGGAAGTGCGCGCCGCGGTGGAAGCGGCTGCGGAGCTCTGCCGCTCGCTCGGCCACCAGGTCACCGAACGCCGTGCACCGATTAACGGTCAGCAATTCAGCGACGACTTCATCCTGCTTTGGGCCAATGGCGCACTTGAAGTCGTGAACTTGGTGCGCAGCCAAGCGCCGGCCGGCGCGCCGCTCGATCAGTTGCTTGAGCCGCTGACCTTGGAACTGGCCGAGCACGCGCAAACGCAAGGCCAGGCAGCGCTCGCGGGAGCGATCACGCGCCTGCGCGGGGTGGAGGCGCAATATGCGGGCATGTTCGCGGATGCCGACATCTACTTGACCCCGGTGCTGGCCAAACCACCGGTTCTGCTGGACCAGATTGATGGCTCGAAGGGGATGGCCGTGTTCGAAACGCTGATGGATTACGTTGGCTACACGCCGCTGCAAAATGTGGCAGGCGCGCCGGCCATGAGCGTGCCGCTGGCCTGGTCGGCGGGCGGGCTGCCGATCGGCATCCACTTCTCCGCCCCTGTGGGCGAGGAGCGCCGGCTGATTGAATTGGCTTACGAATTGGAACAAGCACAGCCGTGGGCTGCCCGCAGACCGGGCGTGAACGCAGGCTGAACCCGTGCTCCATACTGCCGCCCAGTTTCGGCGCTACCCGGCGCGGATGATGATCCGCTCTGTCCTCTGCGCCGCCGCGTTGGCTCTGGCCGCCGTCGCACCCGCGCACGCCCAGCAACAGCCCGAAGCCGAGGCCGCAACCGAAGGGCCGGTGCGCGGCGAAGAATGGTACCGCGCGCAATTGGTCGAGCTGTCGGAAATCCTCGGCGGCTCGCACTATCTGCGCATCCTCTGCGGCGGCCGCGGCGATCAGCGTTGGCGCGATTACATGCGCGGCGTCATCGAACGTGAGCCGGAAGCCAACGCGCAGCTGATCGAAGGCTTCAACCGCGGCTATCGCAACGAAGAGGCCCGCTTTCCGACCTGCGATGCGAACACGCGCCAGATGGAAGCCGAGTTGCGCGCGCGCGGCTTGCGCGTGAGCCAAGGGCTCTCGGCCCGGCACACCAACTGATGAGCGACGACCCCGACAAAAAGGGCCGCGCGCTGGAGCTTGTGCTGAACGCCTGGGATCAAGCCCTAGCGGAAGGCGCCGAGCCAGAGATCGTCGCGTCCGTTGCGATCTATGCAGCGTTGGCCGACATGGTCGATCGCTACGGCGCGGAGGCTGTAGCGGAGTTCTGCGCGACGCTGCCAGACCGCGCGCGCAATGGCGAATTCACGCTCAAGCACGAATAGCGCCGCGTTCAGCGCGTCGCCCAGATATCTTCCAACCACCCCGGCGGCGGCATGCCTTGTTCGCTTGCGCCTGCGCGGGCCAAAAACAAATGTCGCGCTATCTCGGCTTGGCGTTCGATGTTGTAGTGCTTCAGCGCGGCGCGCGGCTTGGGCTTGTAGACATAAGCGCCCTTGCCCAGCGCGCCGAGCTTTGCGCCGGCGAGCAGCGTTCCGCGCGCGGCTTGCCAGACGTGCATCAGTTCGTGGACGAACCAGCCCTGCTCATCGAGCGCCGCTTCCGTGAAATCGCGCGCGGCGCGCCACTTTGAGAATACGATCGTGCGCCCGATCGGAACCATCGCCCCGAAGCCCAAACGTGGCGCTTGAAAAATGCGCACGCGCGGCCAGTCGATCTCATCGCCGAACACGGTGCGGCCGAGCGCGATTTCGCCCTGGCTGAGCGAGCGCTTCTGGCCGGGTGTCATGGTGGCGGCGTGCATCGCCAAAGAAGATAAAGCCCGCCGCGCCGAAAAAGAAGCCGGGCAACGCACGCGACTTTCGTCATGAAGGCGCGTAAAGGTTCGCGCATGAAACCGCCGTTCGAGGTTCTGGTCGGCCGCATTGAGACGCTGGCGCTCGACGCTGTCGTCAATGCCGCCAACCGCGCACTGGCCCCGGGCAGCGGCGTCGATGGCGCACTCCGCGCAGCGGCCGGGCCGGACTTGACCACACACACCTCGCGCATGCCGCCGCTCACAGAAGGCGAAGCGGTGATCACGCCGGGCTTCGGCGCGCCGGCACGTTTCATCATTCATGTCGCGGCGCCGATTTGGACCGTCCCCGGCCCCGAAGGCGAGAAGGTTAGCGGATTGGCGCGCTGCTACATGTCGGCGATCAAAATGGCGGCCTCGCGCGGATTTACGTCGCTGGCGTTTCCCTGTTTAGGCACCGGCAATTTCGGCTGGCCGCGCGGCTTTGCCTGCGCGATTGCGATCGCGGCGTGCGAGCAAGCACTGGCGGAGGCGCCGAGCTTGGAGCGGCTGGTGTTTTGTTGTTTCACGGAAGATGACGCAAAACTTTATCGCGCTGGGCTGGAGATCAGCTAAAGCGCCAGGCGAGTGTGGCGCCTGCGTGGAACGGCACGATCTCCGTCCCGCCCGCGCTGATGCGTGCGGGCACGGCTTGCGGCTCGCGCTTCAACGTTATCCGCTCTTCGTTCAAAGGAAGCCCATAAAAGCGCGGCCCGTTCTCCGACGCGAAAGCCTCAAACCGATCCATCGCGCCTGCTTCGTCGAAGACCTTGGCGTAACTTTCGAGCGCGTGTGGCGCGCTAAAGATGCCGGCGCATCCGCAGGCCGTTTCTTTGGCGCTGATGGCATGCGGCGCTGAGTCGGTGCCCAGGAAGAACTTGGGCGAGCCTGAAATTGCGGCCTTGCGCAACGCCAAACGGTGGTGCTCACGCTTTGCGACAGGGAGGCAATAAAAATGCGGACGTATGCCGCCCTCGAACATGGCGTTGCGATTGTAATCGAGATGATGCGCGGTGATCGTCGCCGCGAGTGTGGCGGGGCCTTCCGCGACGAACGCCGCCGCCTCTTCTGTCGTGATGTGTTCGAGCACGATCTTGAGCGCGGGAAAATCGCTCACCAGGTTTGACAAGATGCGATCGATGAACACGGCTTCGCGATCGAAGATATCGACGTGCTTGTCCGTCACCTCGCCATGCAGCAACAAAGGCATGCCGATGCGCTGCATCGTCTCCAGGGCGCCTCGAATGTTTTTGATGTCGGTGACGCCATGGCTGGAATTGGTCGTGGCGCGCGCGGGATAAAGCTTGCACGCAGTAAAGACGCCAGCGGCGAAACCGCGCTCGATCTCGCCAGCGTCGATATCGTCAGTCAGGTAGCACGTCATCAACGGGGTGAAGGAAAGCCCCGGCGCAAGCGCGGCCAAGATGCGCGATCTGTAAGCTTCCGCCGCCGCGACGGTAGTGATCGGCGGCGCGAGGTTCGGCATGACAATGGCGCGCGCAAACTGGCGGGCAGTGAAATTGACCACGCCCTCAAGCATTGCAACGTCTCTGAGGTGAACGTGCCAGTCGTCGGGCCGGCGCATCACGAACGTGCTCATCGCAATCCTCCGGCGTGCAGCAACTCTATCGCGGCGCTCTCGACCGCGTCGATGCTGACATCCTCCATCGGCGCGCCCGCGTCCAGGTAGGGCGCGGCGCCAAGTTCATCCAAAGCGCGGCCCCGCAAGGTGCGCGCGCGTGGGCCATAAGGGGCGCGGACGCGTTCGTCGGTGGGGCCGAACAGCGTCAGCGTCGGCGCGCCCAGGGCGGCGGCAATGTGGGTCAGCGCGTTGTCGTTGCCGATGACGAGGGTGGCGCGTTCCATCACCGCGCCCGCCGTCAGCAGGTCGAGCCCGGCGCCGACGCCGCGCGCGATAACGCCGTCCGCATCCAGGCTTTGCGCGATACTGCGCGTGACTTCATCGTCGCGTTCTGCGGCGCCGAGAATGAGCACGGTTGCGTTGTCCATCGCGCCGCTGGCGAGCCGGCGCGCGACCGCCGCGAAGCGCTCCGCCGGCCAGCGTTTGGCATCGTCCGAACCGCCCGGCGCCAGCACCAAAATTTGCCGCGCCTCGCCGACGGTGCGCGCGGCGGCTTCGCGGGCGGCTTCGTCGAGCCAGACCATCGGCGCAAGCGCCCGCCCGGCGCCAGCGGATTCGCCCCAGTCCTCGATACGGTGACGCAACATTTGCGGCGGCGACAGCGTCAGCTTCCGTGTTGCTGGCGCCAGTCTGCCCGGCCAACCGCCACGCGCATCGATCGCCGTGTCAAAGTTTTTGCGCGCGATGCGCGCGGCGAGCGCCCAGCTTACGCCGCCACGTTCAGGCACACGCACCCGCGCGACCGGGGCGGCGCGAAAAAGCGGCGCGGCTTCCGAGGCTGCCAGTACTGTCAACTCGTCCCCAGCGCTCAGCACATGCGCCAGCGCGCCGGTGGCAAGCACCGTCTCGCCGAGATCGGCGGGGGCGACGAAGAGTATTTTGGACACTGTCAGGGAGGGTTAGGCGCCGTCCAGGTAAATGCCAAGTCAACACGCGCAGCCCAGGCTTGCGGCAAAGCGCGGCGCGGCCCAAGTGGAGCGCGATGACCGGCCCCTTCCGCCTCGACCGCGCGCTGATCCGCGTCTCCGGCCCCGAAGCGCGGCTGTTTCTCAACAATCTGCTGACCCAGAGCCTGGATGGGCTGGATGCCGGCCCGCGCTACGGCGCGCTGCTGACGCCGCAGGGCAAAGTGCTGGCGGACATGTTCATCTGGGCCGATGCCGAGGGCGCTCTGCTCGAACTCGATCCGTCGCGCCGCGAGGACGTGCTGCGGCGCCTCACCATGTACAAGCTGCGCGCGCAGGTGACGCTCGAAGATGTGACGGACCAGTTCGCTGCGCTCTATGCGGCTGAGCGTTTCGAAGGCGCAGTGGCGGACCCACGCTTTCGAGATGGCGCGCTTGGCTGGCGCGCTGTGGCCGCGCGGGCAGAACATGCTGACGGCGCTGCAATGTATGAGGCGCAGCGCCTAGCTGTTGGCGCCCCTGATCTCGCACGCGATGCCGCGCCGGATGAGGTGTTTGCGCTGGAGGCGCTGCTGGAAGAGCTGCACGGCGTCGATTTCCAGAAGGGCTGCTTCATCGGCCAGGAGAATGTCTCGCGCATGAAAAGGCGGGCGACGACGCGCAAGAAGTTCTGCCCCGTCGTGTTCGACGGTGAAGCATTGCCCTATGGCGCCGAGGTAAGCGCCGGCGCGGCGGTGCTCGGGGAAATCCGATCCGGCGGAGCGGGGCGCGCCATCGCGCTGCTGCGGCTTGACCGGGCGCTGACGGCCACAGAGCCGCTTACGGCCAATGGCCGCCCGGTGCGCTTGGCCGCACCGGATTGGCTTGCATTGCCGACGGCGAGCGTTTGAAATAACGCCGTTCAATCCTGGGGGCCTCGACTATGCGAACGTTTGTTCTGGCCGGTTTCCTTGCAGCGGCGCTCAGCGCATGCGCCACCCCGCCGGATGTGACGCCGGAAGAGGCGGCGCGCGCGGATTGCGAGCGCAGGCAAGTGCCGGAAGCCCAGATGCAGGCCTGCCTCGAGGAGACCGAGGAAACCATTCGCGAAGCGCGCGAGCTGCAGCGGATCCGCAATCTGCCCCAATCCCAGAACACGCCGCGCTGACGCGGCGACCGGGCGCCCGCGGGCGTTGACCGGCTTGGGCGGCGGGTCTAATCGCCGGGCTCCGGCCCCATCGGGGCGCTGGGGGATACCGAGCCCTTGACCGTCGCCATCTCCGCCACGGGCCTTTGGACGCCGTCCAACTCCGTCACCAATGCCGAGCTGGTGGCGAGCTACAACGCCTATGTCGAACGCTACAACGCTGAGCACGCCGCCGAGATCGCGGCGGGCGCAAAACAGGCGCTGTTGCCGTCGAGCGTCGAATTCATCGAAAAAGCATCGGGCATCAAGCATCGTTACGTGCTGGACAAGGAAGGTTCGCTGGATGTCAACCGCATGGTCCCGCGCATCCCGGAGCGGCCGAACAGCGAGCTGTCGCTGATGGCTGAGGTGTCGGTGAAGGCCGCGCGTCAGGCGCTCGAGCGCGCGGGCCGCGATGGCGCCGATATCGGCGCGGTGATTTGTTCGTGCTCGTCGCTGCAACGCCCCTACCCGGCGCTGGCGATCGAAGTGCAGGACGCGCTAGGCGCGAGCGGCTTCGGCTATGACATGAATGTCGCCTGCTCGTCGGCGACGTTTGCGATCCAGAACGCCATCGACATCGTGCGTGCCGGGCATGCGCGGTCGGTGCTGGTGGTGAACCCCGAGCTCACCACCGGCCACCTCAATTTCCGCGACCGCGATACGCACTTCATTTTCGGCGACGCCGCCGTCGCGATCCTGGTCGAGCGTGCCGACATCGCGCCGAAGGGCGCCTGGGCGATCCTGGGGTCGCGGTTGAAGACGGTGTTCTCCAACAACATCCGCAACAATTTCGGCTTCCTCAATCGCGGCGACGAGGCGCACCGCGACGATCCCGACAAGCTGATCACGCAGCAGGGCCGCAAAGTGTTCAAGGAAGTGGTGCCGCTGGTGTCGGACATGATCCTGCAGCACTTGGCGGAATTGGATCTGAAGCCCACGGACATGCGCCGTCTCTGGCTGCACCAAGCCAACTCAAACATGAACCGGCTGATCGCCGAGCGCGTGCTCGGCCACGAAGCCAGCCAAGACGAAGCGCCCACCGTGCTCGATGTTTACGGCAATACGGCCGGCGCCGGCTCGATCATCGCGTTTCACAATCACAGCGACGATTTGAAGGCGGGCGACAAAGGGCTGATCTGCTCGTTTGGGGCGGGGTATTCGGCTGGCTCGATCTTTGTGCAGAAGTCGGGGTAAGGCGTTCGCTTTTCGCCGGCAGCGGACTCTTCGCTCGATCAGTGTTATGTCTGTCGGAAGCATGAGTAGGACTGACGCGATCAAGAAGTTGGTGTCCGACTGGGCCGAGCAAAACGCTCGGGCGAGCGATGGCCGAGCTGGGCTTGACCGTGAGGAGGGCCAACGACTCGCTGCGCTTTGCCAGGAACAGCTTAGGAGGGAGCCATATTGGCTCACGATAACAGAACTTGAATCCGCAGTCGGCGATCTCACAGATTATATGATTGGCGCAATCGAGTGGGCGACGGCCGCTCGACGCGACGCATCTACTGATACGAGTTCAGCCTAGCCGCACGTGGCATCCTTGTCAGCGTTGTGCTTTGGGCCAGAAGCGGAAACTGATTCATTAAACACCGCCGTCATCCCGGCCGTAGCGAAGGGAGAGCCGGGACCCAGGTGTCACAAGCGCAGTGCGTTGCCCCTGGGTCCCGGATCGCGCTCCGCGCGTCCGGGATGACGAGGGTGATTGCTTGCTAGACGGGAGTCCGCTCCGGCCCAGTAGCGAACGCCCGCGTCAGTGACGCGGGCGTTCGCGCTTTAGCTCAATCCCACCCGCAGGCTTGACCTTCGTTTTCTTCTTCCATGTACGCCATTAGCGGCTGGAAGTAGCGGGCCATGGCGCCGCCGTCCATTTGGCGGGTGCCGGTGAAGGCTTCGAGCGCATCCGGCCACGGACGCGAGGCGCCCATCTCCATCATCGCATTGAAGCGTTGGCCGACTTCGGTGTTGCCATAGACAGTGCAGCGATGCAGCGGGCCTTCCCAACCAGCTTGCTGGCAAGCAGCTTCGTAGAATTGGAACTGCAGGACGTAAGAAAGGAAATAGCGCAGGTACGGCACATTGTTGGCGATGTGATACTTGGCGCCCGGATCGAACATGGTTTCATCGCGCGCGTTGGGCGGCGCGATGCCTTGATAGCGTTCACGCAGCTCCCACCAGGCGGCGTTGTAGCGATCGGGCGTGATGCGGCCGTCGAACACTTGCCAGCGCCATTGATCCATCGTCAGCGCGAACGGCAGGAACGAGATTTTGCCGAGCGCCTGCTCCATCAGCAGTGAGATATCAGCCGACGCGGCCGGCACTTGATTGCGGCGCAGCAGACCGATCTCGACCAGATATTCCGGCGTGATGTTGAGCGCGATGAAATCGCCGATGGCTTCATGGAAACCGTCATGGGCGCCGTTTTGGTAGAGATACGGCTGGTTCATGTAGGCGCGCTGGTAATAGTTGTGGCCGAGTTCGTGGTGGATGGTCTGGAAGTGCTCGGCGTTGATCTGGATGCATTGCTTGACGCGCAAGTCTTCGCGCGCATCGAGATCCCAAGCTGAGGCGTGGCAAACGACGTCACGGTCGCGCGGACGCTCCAGCAGCGAGCGCTCCCAGAATGTATCGGGCAATTCAGCGAGGCCGAGCGAGGTGTAAAAGCGCTCGGCGGTTTCGGTCATCGTCACCGGCGTATAGCCGGCGCGGGTGAGCAGTTCCGTTGTGTCGTACGTCGCGCGCGCGCCGCGCGGGCGCATCATCGGCATCAAAGTCGACCAATCCTGCGCCCACATATTGCCGAGAAGATCGGCGCGGATCGGCCCGGTTTCGGGCTGCACCGCGTCGCCGTAATGCGCATTCAGGCGTGCGCGGGCATAGCAGTGCAGTTGCTCATAGAACGGTTCCAGCTGACCCCAGAGCCGCTCGACCTCGCGCTCCATGTCGTCAGCTGGCATGTCGTAATTCGACAGCCACATCTGGCCGACATCTTCAAAGCCCAGATCGCGGGCGCCTTGGTTGGCGATCTCGACCATCCGCGCATAATCGGTGCGCATGGGTGCGGCGACCGCGTGCCACTCGGTCCACATTTCTTCGAGACGCTGCGGATTGCGCTCCGTGCCCATCAGGGTTTCGAGTTCGTCGAGTGCTACTTCGCGGCCCTGATAATCGATCGTGCCGGTGGAATAGCGCGATGCGAGTGCGGTGGTGATGCGCGACAGTTCGGCCGCGGCTTCCGCACCTTGCGGCGCCGGCAGCACGAGGCTTAAGCGCAGCAGATCGACCTTGCGGCGGACGTCCGCCGGCAGCTCGACACCAGCATAACGGCCGGCTTCGCTGGCGAGCCGCACGCGCGCTTCGGTGGCCTCGGCGTCGCTGCGTTGGAGCAGCCATTCGGTGTCGAAATTGATGTAGGTGTTGTAGATCCAAGCGATGCGCGCCTCGCGCTCTGAGCGCTCCGCCAGTTCGGCCTCCGCCGCCGTCACAAACGCCGCCGCCGACGCCGGCGTCGTTGCGCCTTCGGCGCTTGCATCGCCGTTGGGCGTCGTTGTGGTCGCGCACGCCGCGAATGCGGCGATGGCGATCCAGGACGCCGCCATTTTCAGAATGGGTTTCGCGAGCATCTTCTCTCCCTTTGATCCAGCCGCGACGCCTGCCGGCGCGCGTTCCCCCAATGACTTCCCTAATGACTCTCCGCAGCGAGCCATTCGATGCCGTCGGACGACATCATGAACACCGCCGCCTGGCGCGGATGCGCGCCGACCGCGGCGAAAAATTTCTGCGCGACGTCGTTTTCGACGCCGGTGGTGATCGCAAGCTCGCGCGCGCCCAGATCGCGGGCGCGGCGCGCCACCGCCGACATCATCTTGCGCGCCAAGCCGCCGCGGCGATACTCTGGCGCGACGAACAGCTCGCACAATACCAAGCTCGGGCTGGCGCGGCGGACGTCGTAGCTCTTGGTGATGATGGCGTGGCCGATCAGCGGGGCGTTGGCCCGCTCTTGCGCGACCCAGGCTTCAAACAGCGCATTGGCGCCGAAGGCGTGCGCCTTGATCCGGTCGGCCTCGAGCGCGGAAACGCCGCCTTCTTCAGCCGCCGCTTGCGCCGCCATCTTGGCGATGACGTCGGCGTCGCGCGGAACCGCGCGGCGGATGTGGAAGGTCTTTTCCATGGCGCGCGCCATGTAAGGCGCCGTGTGCGCCGCTAGGCAAGCGCGAAGGGTCGGATTTTTCGACTAATGGCCAGCGTTCAGTAGTCGGTCCAGGGGCCCATCGGGCCGTCATCGCTCCAACCGCCGCCACGCGACATGAATGCGCCAAGGATCGTCAGCGCAACGACAATGCCAACCGCGACGAGGAACCAGAAGAACATCTCTTGCTCCGGGGGCGGCCCGCGAAATCGGATCCGCGCTTGCTAGGCTGCCTCCCCAGCGAGTTCTGACATCTTAGCACGCGCTGGCGCCATTTTCGAGGGAAGGCCGACCCAGACGCGCAGTACGGGAACCCGGCGCCCCAATTCGAAGAAAAGCCAACAACCCAACGCCGTGAGCCCAATCAGCAACGGCGCCTCGACAACGAGCGGCAAACGCAGAGCGTCGAGATAGTGGCCCGCCACGACAATGATGGTCTGGTGGATCAGGTAGAACGGGAAAATCGCTTGCGTCAGCAGCTGGCGCACGGGGCCATCGGCGTTGCGCAGATGTTTGTGCGCGAACCCAATGGCGGCGACGATGGCGCACCAGGCGTCAAGCTCGCGCACGCTGCGCATGACAGCGCGAAGCCACTCCGGCGGAGCGACGCCGTCGGGATAAGCGTTGAAATAGATGATTAGCGCCGCCCATGAGGTGATCGCGATGGCAAGCGCCGGCCAGCGCCAATTTATGCAGCGCTGGAAAAACCAATCGGCCTTGGCGATGGAGAAGCCGAACAGGAAAACGCCGAAATAGAGCGCGTGCAGGTACCAGTCTTCGCGGAAATCGTGGCTCTCGCCGAAGATCGGGAAGAGCGTGATGCGCAACGCCGCCATGATCAGCCAGGGCGTGATGATCAGGAACGGCCCGGCGATGAGGACGCTCACCGCTTTCGGAATGCGCCGCAACAGCGGCAGCAGCGGAATCAGCGCCAACGTGTAGAGGATGAGGTAGGCGACGAACCACATGTGGTTGTAGGTCGGCGTCGTCAGGCAGCCATCGGCGTCGCACCAATTGCCGGAGCCGGTCGCGTACCTGACGTAAAAGTTGTCGAGCGCCCCGGCATATTGCGCCGGCAGAGGCTGGGGCAACGCGGCCAGCGCCTCAACGATCTCAAAATAGCTCTGCGGCGGGACAATCACGAACACGGCCAGCAAGAGCGGTGGCCAGAGCCGGCCCATGCGCGCGCCGGTGAATTTCCACGCGCTCATCTTGTCGGCCATAAAGCGGCTGGCGGCGCCCGCGACCAGAAACAGCAGGGTCAGCCGCCAAGGGTTGGTGAGCAGCATCAGCGGCTCGATGGCGTCGCTGGCGCGGCTCGATTTCACGTGCCAATCCCAGGTCACGTAAAACATGCCGCAATGGTAGAGAATGAGCAGGCCGAAGGCGATGATGCGGAGCCAATCGAGGTCGTAGCGGCGTTCGGTCATGGGGCGTGCGTCTCCTGAGCCGCCCTTCTTTCGCGCCCCACGCCTGCCCGCTACGGTGGCGCCGCGCCCGGCGGCCTGCGGGGACGAACGGGGAGCCAGCAGTGACCAGCGGCGGGGAAGCAGGGACAAGCGGCTGGGCCCGTTTCGAGTGGCGGCCCTGGGCTTTCGTCGCGCTGGTCTCGGTCGTGGTGGTGGCGGTGAACGCATCGTCCGATCTGCTGGAGATGCAGCGCGCGGGCTTAGAGTTCGAGTGGTGGGAGCCGGTCGCCTGGGAAGTCACGAGCGCAATCGTGATCGTCGCCATGGCGCCGCTCATTGGCATGGCGGTGCGGCGCTGGCCGCCCACACGCGACAATTTCATCCGCCCCGGCCTCATTCATTTCGGCCTCACAATCCCCTTTGCCATTGTCCATGTCGCCGGCATCTACGTGATGCGCAACGCCATCTATTGGCTCGGTGACGCCCATTACGGCTTCTTCGACGACGGCGTCGCGCTCGTGCTGTTCTACGAATGGCGCAAGGACGTGCTCACCTACGCCGTCATCGCCGCCACATATTGGATATTCCACTACATCGCCGAGCGCCGCCAAGCCGCGACGGCAACGCCCACGGACGAGCGCATCGAAGTCCGCGACGGCGGCGCGGCGGTGTTCCTGGCGCCGGCGGAGATCACCCATGTTGAAGCGGCAGGCAACTACGTCGAATTTCAAGCGGGCGGGCGCACGCATCTGGTGCGCGGCACGCTGGCGTCGTGGGAGGCGCGGCTGACGGCGCGCGGCTTCGTGCGCGCGCACCGCTCGCGGCTGGTGAACCGGGCGCGGATCGCGGCGATCAAGCCGACGCCTTCGGGCGATATCGAGATCACACTGGACGACGGGCGCGTGCTGGCGGGCAGCCGCCGCTACCGCGAGGCGTTGGAAACGCGCTAGCCTTCCATCTCCTCGCGAATGCTCGACCGCGCCTTCCAGAAGAGCGCGGCGGCGACCAATCCAACGAAGGCCGAGACAAACAGCGCCCAGCGTACGCCCTCGGCCTCGCCCAGGCCCATGCCGATGGCGAACACGTCTGAGAGCGCACCGACCGCGAGCGGGCCAAGGCCTAAGCCGATCAGATTGATGATGAAGAGCAGCATGGCGGACGCGGTCGCGCGCATGTGCGTTGGCACGATGGTTTGCGCGGTAGCGTAGACCGGCCCGTACCAGAGCGTGCCCAGCACTGAACCGAAGAACAGGCAACCGAGCGCGAACACAGCCGATGGCGACAGGATCGCTACGGCGTAGATCGGAATCACAGCCAGCGACGCAATCGCCGGCACGCTGACATAGGCGCGATAGTCACGGCCGCCGAACTTGTCGGCGATGACGCCGCCGGCATAGGCGCCAATCGCGCCGCCGATGCCGGCCATGAGCCCGAGTGCGAGACCCAGAAATCCGCCCGATTGCAAGCCGAACTGTGCGGCGAGTGCAGCCACCTCCTCGCCGTGGATGCGATAGAAAAACGATGCCGCAAACGGCGCCTGACCGTAGCCGATAAATGCCTTGAGCGCGGCGGCAAACGAAACCAGCCAGAACGTGCGCTTGCGCTTGAGCGTCGCCATAGCATCGCGAAACGGCGTTGCGTCGCGAATCGCTTGCGCGCGCGCCTTGAGCTCCGCCGCCGTGGCGCGGATGCGTGGCTCGACCAAAGTGAGGGCGGCGACGATCGCCAGAATGACGCCTGGAATGCCGCAGACGATGAACGCCATGCGCCAGCCGTATGCGTCAGCGATTAGGCCGCCCAGCCCGAGGCCGACGAGACTGCCGAGCGGCGTGCCCATTGAGTAAAACGCTAGCGCCGAGGCGCGCTTTTCCTTTGGCACGTAATCGGTGATCAGAGAATGCGCCGGCGGGGTGCACCCCGCCTCGCCGATGCCCACGCCAATGCGCGCGAGCAGCAAGTGGACGAAGTTTTGCGCGAGCCCGGAAAGTGCTGTGAAGCCTGACCAAACAGCAAGCGCGCCAGCGATGATGAGCGGGCGATGGCCGCGTTCGGCGATGCGCGCGATCGGCAGGCCGAGCACGGTGTAGAAGAGCGCAAACGCCAAGCCGCTCATCGCGCCGAGTTGCCAATCGAGCAGGCCAAGTTCGCGTTTGATCGGCTCGGCCAAGATGTTGACCACCTGACGATCGACGAAATTCATCACGTAGATGAGCAGCAGCAGGCACATCGCATAGCCGCGATAGCCCGCGCTCACGGCGCGTATGGCCGGCGGCGCGGCGGCATCTGTCAAGGCGGCGTCCCTCCCCGCTTTTTTATCGTTACGCCGAGCTTGGCGGTTTTCGCGGAGGCTTGCTAGGCCCGTTCCTTGTTCCTGAACCGCGAAGCCGCTTATCGCGAGCGGGCGCGCCGCTTACATTGAGAGGGAACGAAAGCGACTCGCATGCCCGCACCCCGCACCAAGATCGGTTCGCGCCCGGAAGCGCCGCGCGCCTGGCAGCGTATGCTGTCGGGGCGACGGCTCGACTTGCTCGATCCCTCGCCGCTCGATGTCGAGATCGAGGACATCGCGCATGGGCTTGCGCGGGTGGCGCGCTGGAATGGGCAGACGACGGGCGAGCATGCCTTCTCGGTGGCGCAACACTCGCTGCTAGTGGAGGACATTTGCCGCAAGCTGGCGCCGGAATGGAGCCGCGAGCGGCGCTTGCTCGCGCTACTGCACGATGCGCCGGAATATGTGATCGGAGACATGATCAGTCCGTTCAAGGCTGCACTCGGGCTCGACTATAAGGCGTTCGAATTGAAGCTTGAGGCGGCGATCCATCTGCGCTTCGGCCTGCCGGCACATCCGCCTGCCGCGGTCAAAGGCGTGATCAAGCGCGCCGACATCATTTGCGCTCATTTCGAAGCGGTGCAGCTGGCGGGCTTTACCGAGGCAGAAGCCAAGCGGTTTTTCGGCGCTCCGCCACGCGGGCTGAAGCTCACAATCAAGCCAAAACCGACGGCTGAGGTGCAAGAAGCGTTTTTGAAGCGCTTCCGCTCTCTGCTCGATCCAGCCTAAACTGGCGCGATGTCCATTATTGTCTGCCCCCTGTCGCGCGCGGCGCATCTCGCGCGCTTTCACAAGGTGTCTCACGTCGTGAGCCTGCTTGATCCGGACACCCCGTTTCCGGTGGTGCGCGATGTCGGCGAACGGCATCTGCGCCTGGAAATTCACGACATCGAAACACCGATGGACGGCATGGACATCTGCTGCACCGATCGTATGCGCATGATCCTGGATTTCGTGGGCGGATGGACACGCGAGGCGCCGATCCTGATCCATTGCTATGCCGGCCTTTCGCGCTCGACCGCGACCGCCTTCATCACCGCATGCGCGCATAATCCAAACGCTGACGAGGAAGAAATCGCCTACGCCCTGCGCAAAGCGTCGCCGCATGCATCGCCGAACCGGCACTTTGTGGCGCTGGCCGACGCTTCGCTCGGCCGCAACGGCCGCATGACGCGCGCGATCGAGGTCATAGGACGCGGCGGCAGCTGGCTCGATATTGGCGAGAACATCCCGTTCACGCTCGCTTCACGGTTCGGCGCATGAACGCGCCACGCGTTGTCATCGGCTTGTCGGCGGTCATCGTCGCGGTGACCGAAGAGTCGCCTTTCGTGCTGACGACACGCGAAGCAGACGGCGGCATCTCAGGCCTGCCATTCGGGCTTTTCGATCCGGCCGGCGACCGCACGCTTGAGCTTTCGCTGCGTGGCTGGGTGCAGCAACAAACCGGCTTCGATATCGGCTATGTCGAGCAGCTCTACACATTCGGCGATCGCGGTCGCGAAATGCCTCTCGCTGACATTCAGGGCGCCGCACCCGAGCGCTTACTGTCGATCTCGTATCTGGCGCTGACGCCGTCACGCGCCAAGCTCGATCGCGTCGGCGCGCATTGGCGCTCCTGGTACGATTTCTTTCCGTGGGAAGATTGGCGTGATGGGCGCCCGCGCGTGATCGACGAACTGATTGCGCCCAAACTAAAAGCCTGGTCGCAAAGCGCCGCGGACAAAGACGCCATCGTGCAGCGCCGTGTGCGCGTCCGCTTGGCGTTCGCGCTCGAAGGCGCGGTGTGGAACGAAGAGCGGGCGCTGGAGCGCTACGAATTGCTCTACGAAGCGGGCCTGGCGCCGGAAGCGGCGCGCGATCGCGCGCGTTTCGAAGGCAAGGCGACGCCAGCGATCAGCGCAATGGCTGGCCTCGGCGCGCCGATGGCGTCCGATCACCGCCGCATTCTCGCGACCGCAATGGGGCGGCTGCGCGCGAAGATCAAATATCGCCCAGTGATCTTCGAACTGGCGCCGGAACTGTTCACGCTGCTGCATTTGCAGCGGCTGGTGGAATCAATTTCTGGCCTTGAGCTGCACAAACAGAACTTCCGCCGCTTGCTCGACCGCACCGGCCTCGTCGAAGGTTCGGGCGAATTCGACGCCAGCGCCGGCGGCCGCCCGGCGGAGCTTTTCCGCTGTCGCAAGGAAACGCTCAATGAGCGTCCCGTCGGCGGTGTGCACGTGCCTGCGCCGCGCGGGGAGTAGTTCGGTCGCGCAAGTCCGCGGAACTGGACGCCTATCTATCGTCGAGCGCCCGTTGCATCTCGTCCAAGAACGGATCCTCCGGCGATGGGGAGGACACGTAAGTTGGCGGGCGGCCGAAGTGCAGCGGATCGACCAACATGCCTTCGACCCAGACTTCGTAATGCAAGTGCACGCCGGTGGCGTTGCCGGTCATGCCCATGCGGCCGATGGCTTGGCCTTCGTAAACAGGAACGCCACGCGCCAAGCGCTGATCGAACTCGCTCAAGTGCGCATACAGCGTGCGCACGCCGTTGCCGTGATCGATCTCGATGGTGTTGCCGAAACCGCCGCGATAATCGGCGTACGAGATTCGGCCTGGACCGGCGGCGTAAATGAAGCCGCCTTGGCGGTTGGCGAGATCGAGGCCGTTATGCTGGCGCCCGCTGCCAAGCGTGCCGCGCCAACCGAAGCCCGAAGACAAGCACGCGACCTCGGTTGGATTGCGCAAAAGTTGGCCCGCGGGCGTGTTGATGTAAGACGAGTAGAGAATAACGGCGCCGTCATAGCTGATCTCGCCGATGTTGGAGCCGCCGCCGCCATTGCAGGCGAAGAGTTGCCCATGCAGCGGCGCGCGCGGCGCGGTGTCGTAGATGCTCGGACCCGACGGCGGCGCTACGATAGGCGCGCGATAAATCGGCGCTGGCGAATAGCCGCCGCTCGACGCGCAGCCTGCGAGCCCGGCCACGAGCACAAATGCAATTGTCCGCACCACCGCCCAACCTCTGGTCAGAGCCCCCGCACCCACCTTCTGGCTCAGTGGATGAATGCTAGCTGAACGATCAGCTGATCGGAACGCCGCGTGGCAGTAGCGTCCACCAGCGCGCCGGCGCATTCATTTGCTCCGCGCCGCGGCCCGCTTCTGCGCCCGAGCCGAAGAAGACGTCGCCGCGATACGGCCCGCGCCGAATGGCGCCGCCCGTATCCTGCGCCACCATCAAGCGCTGAAAAGGCTGGCCGCCATACGCGCCGTCGACAAACACGACAGCGCCGTAAGGATGATACGCCGGGTCGACGGCGATAGAGCCGAGCGCCGTCAGCGGCACGCCAGCTGCGCCGCGCGGACCGGCGGTTGGATCCTCAATCACCTCTTCCTGGAAGAAGACGTAGGAAGGATCGGCGTTGAGCGCTTGTTGCGTGGCGGCTATGCCGTTCTGATTGCTCCAAGCTTTGAAGTTCGCCCAAGTCGCGCCGCCTTGCAGCTGGCCGCTATCGCGCAAAGCGCCGAGCGCAGAGCGCCAGCTATAGCCATTCTGTGCAGCGTATGCGGCGCGCACTTGCGTGCCGTCCGGAAACGCGATGCGGCCTGAGCCTTGGATTTGCAGGTTGTAGACATCGACCGGGTGCGCATAAGCAAACGCTTGGCCTGCATATGGCGTGATCTGTCCGCGCTGCGGATAGGGCCGCACTTCTGTACCGGCGAGTTGCCCCGTCAAGCGACGCGGCGCCCCGCGCAGCGCTTCATTGTCATGCGCCTCGGCGAAGGCGCCGAGATCGACGGTGACCATGTCGCCGGGACGTTGCAGCAATGGCGCGGTGAATTCCGCATCGGGCGTGCGGCGCGCTTCGATGATCGGTTCGTAATAAGCGGTGAGCCGCGCCTCGCCGTCGCCGCGGACGACGTGCGGTGTGAAGTTCGCTTCGAAGAAGGCGCGCTCCCCGCCGGGCGCAACACTCTGCGCGGCGCTGCATGCCGGCGTCCAATCGGCGACCGTGCCGCCGTAGCGGCCACCGCCGGGCAAACTCGACGCGGGATCGCGTTGACGACGTCCGTCGCAGGAGCGACGGAAAGCGAGCAAGGCGGGCGCGAGATCGGCGTTGCCCCAGCCTGGCAAGTCGCGGAAGGACGCGGGCTGCAGCGCAAATGTCGCGGCGGTGTCTGGCGGGCGGGTTTCAGTGCTTGGTGCGGGGCCGCTGGTGGCGCAAGCGGCGAGAGCCAAGGCGGCGAAAAGCGGCGCGATGAGACGCATAAATCCTCCGAAGGCCGTCTCTTAACGCGCCGGCCCGCCCCACGCAGCACGGAACTGCCGCACCGGTTTCGCTTGCGGAAAGTGAAAGCTGGGGGTAATTTGAGGGAGTTATGCTCAATCGAAGCATAAGGGTGAGCGGAGGTCTTCCGCTTTGATTTCAAGCGCCCTATATATGCTCTGACTGAGTATAAGTCGCCCGCTCTGGGCGCAAGGAGGCCCAAATGGCCCGCATTATCGACGCCCCGCTGACCAGCGCACCCGAAGGCAGCTGCGATCCGCGCGCCGTGCACGGCACGTGGGGCGCGCTCAACGGCGCAGCACGCCGTGGCCTTACCTACACGCCTGAGGTCAAAGCGAAGACGGACCACCTCTACGAAAAGGTGAAGCACGTCATCCCGGCGGTGGAATGGCCGGCTTACGCGCCCTTGATCGCGGCGATCAACGAGATGAAGGCGGCCAAGAACGCCGTCATCCTCGCGCACAATTACATGACCAGCGAGATCTTCCACTGCGTCGGCGATTTCCGTGGTGACTCGCTCCAGCTCGCGCGCGAAGCGGCGGAGACCGATGCGGCTGTCATCGTGCAGGCCGGCGTCCACTTCATGGCCGAGACGTCAAAGATTTTGGCGCCAGGCAAGACCGTGCTCATCCCCGACCTGCGCGCCGGCTGCTCGCTCGCCGCGTCGATCACCGGCGCGGACGTGCGGCTGATCAAGGCGCGCTATCCCGGCGTGCCGGTGGTTACGTATGTCAACACGTCGGCTGACGTGAAGGCCGAGAGCGACGTGTGCTGCACGTCGTCGAACGCCGCCGCCGTGGTCGAATGGGCGGCGCGCGAATGGAATACGGATCGCGTCATTCTGTTGCCGGACGAGTTCCTGGCCAAGAATGTCGCGGCGCAAACCGGCATCAAGATCATCTCGTGGCATGGCCGCTGCGAAGTGCACGAGCGCTTCACCGCTGAGGACATCGCCGAACTGCGCGCCGCGCATCCTGGCATTGTCGTCCTTGCGCACCCGGAATGCCCGCCTGACGTGATGGCGGCGTCGGACTTCGCGGGCTCCACCGCAGCGCTGCAGGATTACGTGGTCGAGAAGCGCCCGGCGAAGGTGGTGCTGCTCACCGAATGCTCGATGAGCGACAATGTCGCGCTCGCCGCGCCGGACGTCGACTTCATCCGCCCCTGCAATCTCTGCCCGCACATGAAGCGCATCACGCTCGAAGGCATCTACGACGCGCTGGCGAACATGCAGCACGAAGTGACGATCCCGGAAGACGTGCGCGCACGCGCCGAACACGCGATCCAGCGCATGCTGGATCTCCCCAAAGAAAAGCCCCGCGCGTTCGAAACCGGCCGCGCGCCGGTCGCTGTGGAATTGGTCTAAGGCCCGTTCGGGCCGCACACCATGAACAAACACTCCGTCCTCATCGTCGGCGCGGGGCTTGCGGGGCTTTTCCTCGCGCTGAAACTCGCGCCGCGCCGCTGCGTGGTGCTGAGCCAAGCGACGGTTGGGCAAGCGTCGGCGTCGTCGTGGGCGCAAGGCGGTTTGGCCGCCGCGCTCGCGCCGGGAGACAACGCAGCGCTGCACGCGGAAGACACCGTGAAAGCGGGCGCCGGCTTGGTCGATCCCGCCGTCGCGCGCCTGATCGCGGACGAAGGCCCCGCCCGCGTGCTCGATCTCATCGCGCTGGGCGTGCCGTTCGATCGCACGCCCGACGGCGCGCTGGCGCAAAGCCTGGAAGCGGCGCATTCGCGGCCGCGCGTGGTGCGCGTGTCGGGCGATCTGGCCGGTCGCGCGATCATGGATGCACTGACATCGGCCGCACGCGCGGCTCCACATATCGAGATCATCGAAAACAAGCGAGCGCGTGCTTTGCTGCAAGGCGCCCACGGCCGCGTCTGCGGCGTGCTCTGCGACGGCGGCGAGATATTCGAAGCAGATGAAGTCGTGCTCGCGACGGGCGGCGTCGGCGGGCTTTACGCGGTGACCACCAACCCGGTCGAAGCGATGGGCCAGGGCTTCGCGATGGCGGCGCGCATCGGCGCGCTCATCGCCGATCCGGAGTTCGTTCAGTTTCACCCCACCGCCATCGATATCGGCCGCGACCCCGCGCCGCTGGCGACGGAAGCGTTGCGCGGCGAAGGCGCACATATCGTCAACGGCGCCGGCGACGCATTCGTCTCCGATCTCGCAGCGCGCGATGTGGTGGCGCGCGCCATCCACATCGAACGCCAAGCCGGGCGCGGCGCGTTTCTCGACGCGCGCGAAGCGATCGGCGCTCACTTTCCAGACGCGTTCCCGACCGTTTTTGCTGCATGCATGAGCGCAGGGCTCGATCCGCGCACAGCACCGATCCCGATCGCTCCGGCCGCGCATTACCACATGGGCGGCATCGCGACTGACGTTTGGGGTAGAACCAGCGTCGAGGGCCTTTGGGCGGTCGGCGAGTGCGCATCCACAGGCGCGCACGGCGCAAACCGCTTAGCATCCAACTCATTGCTCGAAGCTGTGGTGTTCGCGGGGCGAATCGCTGCGAGGTTGCGCGATGACTCACCCAAATCTGCACGCGCGCCGGAACCGGCAACCGCCCCGCCCAGCCTCGCTGACCAGCCTCGCGCTGAGCTTCGCAAACTTATGGAAGCCCACGCCGGCGTCGTCCGCGACGGCGCCGGTCTCGCGCAGGCCCTCGCCCGCGTTCACGCGCTCAGCGAAATCCATGGCCAAGCCAATGCGCTTGTCGCAAGCCAGCTCATTCTCTCCGCCGCGCTCGCCCGCACTGAAAGCCGCGGCGCCCATTTCAGGAGCGACTACCCCGATGACCACGCGCCGCACCGGACGTTCATCGCAGCAGGCCGTGATGTTGCCGCCGCTTCCTGACGTTTTGCTTGAACCGATCGTGAAGTTCGCGCTCGCCGAAGATCTCGGCGCCGCGGGCGACATCACCACCGATGCTTTGATCGACGCCGACGCTGAAGGCCGGTGGGTGATCCGCGCGCGCGAGGCTGGCGTGGTTGCCGGGCTCGATGTGGCGACATTCGCCGGCTGGGTGGTCGATCCTGACATTGAATACGAGATCGCTGCGCAAGATGGCGCCATCGTCGAAGCTGGCGACGTGATCATGCAGATCGAAGGCGCGGTGCGTTCGGTGCTGATCGCAGAACGCACGATGCTCAACTTTATTGGCCGCTTGGCAGGCGTGGCGACGCTGACGCGACAGTATGTCGATGCTGTTGAAGGCATGGGCGTCATCATTGCCTCGACGCGGAAGACGACGCCAGGCTTGCGCGCGCTTGAGAAGCGCGCCGTGCGCTTGGGCGGCGGTGGTGCGCATCGCTACGGCTTGAACGATGCCATGCTGATCAAGGACAACCACATCGCCGCGGCTGGCGGCGTCGGCCCCGCCATGGAGCGCGCACGCAAAGCCGCGGCGCACCTGACGGCGATCGAGATCGAAGTCGATACGCTCGATCAGTTGAAGCAAGCGCTGCCGCATGCGCCGAGCGCGATCCTGTTGGACAATTTCTCGCTGACTGATCTGAAGGCGGCGGTGAAATTGGCGAAGGGCCAGACGCTGCTGGAGGCCTCTGGCGGCATCACCATCGAGAACGTGTTCGCTGTCGCGGAGACCGGCGTTGATGTGATTAGCGTCGGCGCGCTGACGCATTCTGCGCCGAGCTTGGATGTGGGGTTGGATACGATTTAGAAGCCGTCATTGCGGCCGTCGCTACGCGCGACCGGAATGACGCGCTAAAGTGACCGGAATGACGCGCTAAACTAAAGACACGGTTCTTTACGCACCACGCGCTTAGTGGACGCCGGATGCTTCACTAAAGCAGCCGTCGGTCGCACAGGCCGGCGTTCAAGATTGCCGCCGCAATTCGGGCACTGACCTTTCAACACGGCGTCAGCGCACGATGCGCAGAACGTGCACTCGAAGGTGCAGATGCGCGCTTCGCTGCTCCCGGGCGGCAGATCGCGGTCGCAGCACTCGCAGTTTGGACGCAGCTCCAACATCACGCGCTCCCCTGAAAACCTTCAATCGCCTTCCGCCGCGCTTCGGCGAAGGAGGCAAAGAGATTGCGCACTGCTTCAACGGTATGCGGCTCCGCGGTTTCGGGCCGGCCGGAGTTGAACGGCGGCGCCGGCGCGTACTCGATCGCGAGTTGGATCATCTTGGCGACATCGGCGCCGGCAATGTCAGCGACGATGGTGAGCGCGATATCGATGCCGGCGGTGACGCCGCCGCCGGTGAAGATGTTGCCATCACGCACAACGCGCGCGTCATCGGCGATAGCGCCGAAATTGGAGAGCAGCTCGCGATAGGCCCAATGCGCGCCGGCGCGCTTGCCCTTGAGCAAGCCCGCAGCGCCGAGGATAAGCGAACCGGTGCAGACGGAAGTGATGTATTTCGCGCCTTCGCCCAAGCGCTTCACTTCGGCCATGAAGGCGGGATCGAGCATCGCCGCGGTTTGGCCGGGGCCGCCGGGGATCATGATGAGATCGGCGCGGTCGATGTCGGAAAGTTTGCGCAAGGCCGTGAACGTGAGGCCCATCTCGGTGGCGAGTTCGCCGCCGTCCTTCGACGCAATGATCGTCTCCGCCCCCGGCATGCGCGCGAGCACCTCGTAGGGGCCGGTGAAATCGAGCTGCGTGAGCTTGGGATAGAGAATGAAGACCGTGCGGAATGGGGCGGCCATGAGAAACTCCGTTTGACAGCGCCACACTAGCCGCGCGAGGCTTTGGCCGAAATGTCAAAGAAGCCTCCTTTTCCGCCAAAGCCGCGCAGGATCGCACTCGTGCTTTTTCCCGGCTTTCAGATTCTCGACGCCGCCGGCCCGATCGCAGCGTTTGAGATCGCTGCGGAGTTTGCGCCGGACGCATACCGAATCCGCACCGTGGCGGCGAAGGCTGGGACGATCACATCATCGTCTGGCGTGGCCATGCCGGCAGCGGCGATGAGCGGACAACGCGATACCGACACGCTGGTTGTCGTCGGCGGCAGCGGAACGCGCGAAGCCATCTACGACACAGCGACGATCGCGGCCATCAAGCGCACAGCAGTGCGCGCGCGGCGCGTCGCGAGTGTGTGCTCGGGCGCGTTCTTGTTGGCGCAAGCGGGTCTGCTCGACGGCAAACGCGCGACCACGCATTGGCGGCGCGCGGCGCAGTTCAAGCAGATGTTTCCCAACGTGCAGGTCGAACCGGACGCCATCTACATCAAGGATGGCGCGGTGTGGACGTCAGCCGGCGTCAGCGCCGGCATCGATTTGGCGCTGGCGATGATCGCGGAAGATTTGGGCGCCGAGATCGCCGCCGAAGTCGCGCGCGAGATGGTTGTTCATGCGAAACGCCCTGGCGGGCAGACGCAGCACTCGGCGCTGCTCGACCTGGATGCGCCGCGCTTCAGCGATCTCAACGCATGGATCAGCCGTAATTTGAGCGGCGATCTCTCTGTCGAGCGGCTGGCGGCGAAAGCGGCGATGAGTCCGCGTACTTTCACGCGCGCTTACACCGCCGACACTGGCGTCACGCCCGCGAAGGCGGTCGAGCGCATCCGCGCCGAGGCGGCGCGCGCGGCTTTAGAGCGCGGCGGCGCCATTCAAGAGATTGCGCGCCGAACCGGCTTCGGCGATCCCGAGCGCATGCGGCGCGCCTTTATCCGCCATTACGGCGCGCCCCCTGCGGCGCTGCGACGAACATTGCGGCGCGCTTGACGCGAGGCCCGTTCCGGCAGACGAAAAACCATGGCTGACGCGCAAAAATCCATCTTCATCACCGGCGCCGGTTCCGGCATTGGGCGCGCCACGGCGCAACTGTTCGCCGAGCGCGGCTGGTTCGTCGGCCTCTCCGACATCAACCCGCAGGGCCTTGAAGAAACGGCGGCGCTGTTGCCGTCAGGTCAGCGCATCTCGATGCTCCTCGACACGCGCGATCGCTCCGCATGGACGCGCGCGCTCGAGTCGTTCGGCCAAGCGACCGGCCGACGCATGGATGTGCTGTTCAACAATGCCGGCATTGGCAAAGGCGGCTGGATCGACGAGATGGCGCCAGACGACATAGATCTCGTTCTCGATGTGAATCTGAAGGGCGTCATCAATGGCTGCATCGAAGCGCTGCCGCTGCTGCGCGAAACGCCGGGCGCGCGCATCGTCAACGTCGCGTCGGTTGCCGGCGTGTTCGGCGCGCCGAAGCTGGCCATCTATTGCGCGACGAAGTTCGGCGTGCGCGGGCTAACGGAAGCGCTCAATGTCGAATATTCGCGCTACGGCGTGCGCGTCGTCAGCTTGATGCCGTGGTTCGTGGACACTGCCATTCTCGAAGCGCAAGCGGATGTCGGCTCGAACCGCCGCTTGCGCGACCAATTGGCCGAGAACAAGACGCCGATCTATCCGGTGCGCATGGCGGCCGAGCGCGCGTGGGACGCGGCGCACGGCAAAGACGTTCACTACATGGTCGGCAAGGAAGCTGAACGCGCACGCTTCGCGGCGCGGTTCTTCCCGAACAGAATGCGCGAGCAGATCAAGAAGACCATGGTAGACGACTAAGGCGCATGTACCGCGGACCTTCAGGTCCGCAGCGCGCAGTTCCAGTGTTCAGAAATGCGGGCCTGAAGGCCCGCGCTCCCCTTAGGTCGCGACCTCTTCGCCGGTCGCTGCGGGGATTTCGCCTTCGACTTCCGGCGTTGCAACGACTTCGCCTTCGATGGCGGCGTCGGCGGCTTCCGGGATCAGCTCATCCACTGGCGCGCGACGCGCGGGCATGGCGCCACGGCGACGAGCCAGGGCTTCCTGGTAGTAAGCGCGCTCAGAGCGGTTCGGGAAACGATAGAACTGGTGAACGCCGATTTGCGTCGTCGGCACCAGGCCCGAGTTCCACACCGGGTTCACAGCGTTGGTGTGATAGTGCGTGGCGCCTTGCGTCAGCGGACGGTTGTAGCCGAGCATGACCGCGGTCGCGATCCGCTGCGAACGCTCCCAAGCGCGGCCGCGCGGACGCTGACCGAGCGAACCGTCACAGGTAAAGGTGAACTGGCAACCGGTGGACCGGTGCGAGCCCTGATAGACAACACCGCAGATTGAGTTCGGATAAGCCCGCGAGCGGACCCGGTTCATGATCACTTCGGCGACCGCGATCTGGCCCTGCTGGGTTTCGCCGCGGGCTTCGTAGTAAATCGCTTGGCTCAGGCAATCGTGCTGACGGGCGTCGATCTGCGGCTCGGTCGGCGCGGCTGGCTCCACCGGCGCGCTGGGGCCACGCAGGACGGCGTCAAGCATAAGCGCGCGCGCGTCGGCGCTGTCGAAGACGGTGGCGGAGCCGCGGGCGCGTAAACCATCCGCGCCGCGCGATGCGATCAATTGAATGCGGGCGTTCGGGTCGGCACTGGCAAGCACGTCCTGCTCGAACTGCGCCTGGAAAGCGGTCGAGGTAGCAGCCCATTCAGCGCCGTCGCGTTGCTCAGCGGCGCGGTGCGAGATCACGGGCATCGCCACCGCGGCGGCGGCGAGGCACATGATAGTCGCTGCGCCCTGGCGAACGGCCAGAGGGTTCCGATCGATCTCAACCATGACTTGGGTCCGAATCTCGTACGCAAGATTAGTCAGTCGATCCCAGAACAACGTGAAATGCATTAAGCCCCACTTAAGACCGTGCAGATTTGGGACAGTTGAGCGCCAAATAATCCGCAGCAGCTGAAATCGTTTCGGCTGGTCAATACCCTGACCTGAGCCTGGGGCGGGATACAGGACGGGCGTCCGGGGGGCGATTGACTTTTTGTTCATAGTCTCGACTTCGCGGTCCGCAACCTGAGTTCTTTGGCCAGCGCGGCGCCTCCGACACACCGAGAAAGGCCAAAGCCGGCAAAGCCTTGCGAGAGACGGGCCAGTTCACCAATCAGGCGAGTGAGGGGGTGGCGTCCTGTCGCGGTAGCCGCAAGCGCGCTCCGCCAGGGCGCGCCACCCTATACTACCGCTTCCGCCAGGGCATTTGCGCGACGACAAGGCGATAAAGCCTCTGGCGCCCGCGACAGTTCCGGCGGGGCCAGCGACTTTTGTAGTCCGCTTACCGCTGTGTTTTGGCCAATGCGGCCTGCGCCGCGGCGAGCCGCGCAATCGGCACGCGGAAGGGCGAGCACGAGACATAATCGAGCCCGACGCTCTCGCAGAAGTTGACCGAGTCCGGATCGCCGCCGTGCTCGCCGCAAATGCCGAGCTTGAGGCCTGGCTTCGCGGCGCGCCCGCGATCACTGGCGATTCGGATCAGTTCGCCCACGCCTTCGGGGTCGATGGTCACGAACGGGTCGCGCTCCAGCATGCCCTTATCAACATAGACGCCGAGAAACTTGCCGGCGTCGTCGCGGGACAGACCCATTGTCGTCTGGGTGAGGTCGTTGGTGCCGAACGAGAAGAAGTCGGCGCTCTCGGCGATATTGCCGGCCTGCAGCGCCGCGCGCGGCAGTTCAATCATGGTGCCGACGAGATATTGAATGGTGCGGCCGCGTTTGGCGAACACTTCAGCGGCGATCGCATCGACGCGCGCGCGCAAGCTCTCAAGCTCTTTTTTCGCAATCACGAACGGGATCATGATTTCAGGGACCGGCGCATCGCCCTGCTCGGCCACGTCGCACGCTGCTTCGAACACGGCGCGCGTCTGCATGTCGTAGATTTCCGGATACACGATCGCGAGCCGGCATCCACGGAAGCCAAGCATAGGATTGCTCTCGGCCAACTCCTTCGAACGCGCAAGCAAGGCTTTGGCATCGAGACCCGTCGCTTTCGCCACGTCTTCGCACTCCTCCTCGGTGTGCGGCAGGAATTCGTGCAGCGGCGGATCGAGGAAGCGGATGGTGACCGGCCGCGCGCCCATAGCCTTGAAGATGTCCGCGAAATCCTTGCGCTGGTGCGGAAAGAGCTTGTCGAGCGCGGCCACGCGCGCGGACTGTTTCTCGGCCAAGATCATCTCGCGGACGGCGGCGATCCGTTCAGCGTCGAAGAACATGTGTTCGGTGCGGCAGAGCCCGATGCCTTCGGCGCCGTATTTCACCGCAGTGGCGGCGTCGGCCGGCGTTTCAGCATTAGCCCGCACCTTCATGCGGCGCGCGCCATCCGCCCATTCCATCAGCGTGCCGAAATCGCCGGTGAGTTCCGGCTGCACCATGTCGGCGGCGCCGAGCAGCACTTCGCCAGTAGAACCATCGACGGTGACGATCTCGCCCTTCTTGATGACACGCCCGCCGGCGCGGAACTCGCCGTTCTTCAAATCGATGCGGATATCGCCTGCGCCGGAGACGCAAGGCCGCCCCATGCCGCGCGCGACCACCGCCGCGTGGCTGGTCATGCCGCCGCGCGCCGTGACGATGGCTTTCGAGGCGTGCATGCCGTGAATGTCTTCCGGGCTCGTCTCCTCGCGCACGAGGATCACATCGACCTTATCGACGGCCAGGCGCTGCGCCTCATCGCTATCGAACACGACGACGCCGACGGCGGCGCCCGGCGAGGCCGGCAGGCCCTTGCAGATGATGTCGCGCTTGTAGCCCTCGGAGATGGTGGGGTGCAGCAACTGATCGAGTGCTGCCGCGTCGACGCGCATCACCGCTTCGTTTTGCGTGATCAGTTTCTCGCTCGCCATATCGACGGCGATCTTGAGTGCGGCCTTGGCGGTGCGTTTGCCGTTGCGCGTTTGCAGCATGTAGAGCTTGCCGCGCTCGACGGTAAACTCGATGTCCTGCATGTCGCGATAGTGCGACTCCAGCTTTTGATAGACAGCCGTCAGCTCCGCGAATACTTGCGGCATCGCCTCTTCCAGCGACTCGCCCGGCTCCTTCATCGCCACGCGCGCGGCTTTGGTCAGCGCCTTCGGCGTGCGAATGCCAGCGACGACGTCTTCACCTTGCGCGTTGATCAGAAATTCGCCGTAGAATTTCTTCTCGCCGGTTGACGGATCGCGCGTGAAGGCGACGCCGGTGGCTGAGGTGTCGCCCATATTGCCGAACACCATGGCTTGGACGTTGACGGCCGTGCCCCAGCTTTCGGGAATGTTGTTGTGCTTGCGATAAAAGATCGCGCGATCGTTCATCCAGCTTGCGAACACGGCGCCGATCGCGCCCCAGAGCTGATCCTTCGGATCGGCGGGGAACGGCTTGCCCAGTTCGCGCTCGACCGCGCGTTTGTATTCGGCGACGACGTGGCGCCAATCGTCGGCCGTGAGTTCGACATCGGACTTGTATTCGTTCGTATCTTTGTGCGTGCCAAGGATTTCCTCGAACACGCCGTGCTCCAGTTCGAGCACGACATCGGAATACATCTGAATGAAGCGGCGATAACTATCGAACGCAAAGCGCGCATCGCCGGAGAGTTTGGCGAGGCCTTCGACGGTTTCGTCGTTCAGCCCCAAATTCAGCACCGTATCCATCATGCCCGGCATTGACGCGCGCGAACCGGAGCGCACGGAAACCAACAGAGGATTGGCAGGATCGCCAAAGCGTTTGCCGGTTTTGCCTTCGAGTGCGGCGAGCGCTGCATCGACCTGAGCGGCGAGTTCCGCCGGGTAGTTGCGGTTATTGTCGTAGAACTCGGTGCAGACTTCCGTGGTGATGGTGAAGCCCGGCGGCACCGGCAGGTCGAGCTTCGACATCTCGGCCAAGTTCGCGCCCTTGCCGCCGAGCAGCGTCTTCATCGACGCATTCCCCGCACTCTCGCCGCCACCGAAGCCGTAGACGTATTGCTTTGTCATGATCCTTCGATCTTCGAGAAATCGGCCACCGCAGACAAGGCGTCGCGTAGCCGCGTCAGCAACAGCAGCCGATTTTTGCGTAAAGCCGCGTCATCGGCGTTGACCAGCACCTTTTCGAAGAAGGCGTCCACTGGCGCGCGCAGGGTGGAGAGCGCTTTCATGGCGGCGGCGAACTCTTCGCGCTCGACCGCCGCGCGGGCGGCGGGGAGCGCCTTGGCGAGCGCCTCGGCGAGCGCCTTCTCGGCCGGTTCCACCAGCTTGCCCGCATCGACCGCGCCGCTCGCCTCCTCGGCGCTCCACTTCCCCTTCTTCTCCTCCGCCGCGAGAATGTTGGCGGCACGCTTGTAGCCCGCCAGCAAGTTCGCGCCGTCCTCGGTTTTCAGAAACGCATCGAGCGCTTCGACGCGCGCAACGATGCGGACGAGATCGTCGTCGCCGAGCGCGAAGACAGCGTCGACGAGATCGTGGCGCTTGCCTTGGTCGCGGAGCTGAACTTTGAGGCGATCGGCTAGGAAGGCGACCAATGATCCAAAGAGCGCGGCCGCCTTTTCTCGATTCTCTTCGACAAACTTCTTCGCGGCCTCGAACGACAGGTCACGTGCCGCCCGCTCTCGCAACGCTTCCGCGGCTTCGGCGTCCCCGCCTTGCTCGAAACCCTCGGCGAGCCTTCTGCGTTCGCGCGCAGCATGAAACTCGGCGAGTGGCATCACCTGCGCAAAGGCCGTACTGAGCACGCTCCCGAACTGCGGCCGCACGTTGTTTTCTAGCAGAACGCGAACGACACCCAATGCCGCCCGGCGCAGCGCGTACGGATCGCTTGAGCCGGTGGGGCGCTCGTCAATCGCCCAGAAACCAGCGAGCGTGTCCAACTTATCGGCCAGCGCGAGCGTTACGGCGACGGGATCGGTTGGCACGCGATCATTCGGGCCAAGCGGCCGGTAGTGATCTTCGATGGCGGCGGCGACGCTTGCGTTCGCGCCCTTCTCTAGCGCGTAGAGCTGTCGCCCTACCTGCCCCTGCAGTTCCGGAAACTCGCCGACGGTTTCCGTCACCAAATCCATCTTGCAGAGTTCAGCCGCGCGTTCGACCAAAGCGCGATCGGCGCCCGTCACGGCGCACAACTCAACAGCCAGCGCCTTCACGCGCTCGACTTTGTCCCAGACGCTGCCGAGCTTTTGGTGGAAGACGATCTTCTTCAGTTTGTCGCGGCGCTCTTCGGTGTAGAGCGGGGTTTTCTTGTCTGTGTCCCAGAAAAAGCGCGCGTCGTTGAGGCGCGCGCTGAGCACGCGGGCGTTGCCGGCGGCGATGGCTTTGCCGCCGTCTTTCGCTTCGACATTGGCCACCGTCACGAAATGCGGCGCCAGCTTTTGCGTCTTCGGATCGCGCACGGCGAAATACTTTTGGTGCGTGCGCATCGAAAGCCGGATCACTTCGCCGGGCAGATCGAGAAAGCCTGCGTCCATGTCGCCCAGCAGCGTCACCGGCCATTCGACCAGGCCGCACACCTCTTCGAGCAAGCCGATATCCTCGACCAGCTCCAGCCCCTTATCGGCGCACAGCTTCTTCGCTTGTTCGAGGATGATGCGTTTGCGTTCTTCCCGCTCGATCAGCACTTTCGCGCCGCGCAGGCGCGAGACGTGGTCGGCGGCGCTGCGCACTTCAATCGGCTCCGGCGCATGGAAGCGATGGCCCCAGGTGACCGGCGCCGAACCCACGCCCTCGACGGCGATCGCAACGCCCTCGCCGTCGAACACGCAAGCTATGTTATGCAGCGGGCGCACCCATTGCAGGTCGCTCACGCCCGACCGCATCGATTTCGGCCACGGAAACGCGCGCACGATCTCGGGCACGATTTCCTGCACGATCTCCGCCGTCGCGCGGCCCGCGCGCTCAATCTTGGCGACGTAGAACGCGCCCTTCTTGTCCTCGACGATCTGCGCTTGGTCGATCGAAGCGAGCCCCGCGCTTTTCAGAAAGCCCTGCACGGCCTGATCCGGCGCGCCGACGCGCGGGCCTTTCTTCTCTTCGTTCACGTCCGCCGCTTTCGCCGGCAAATCCTCGATCACGAGGCCCAGGCGACGGGGAGAAGAGAACGTGTTGATTCGTTCGGGCTCAAGGCCGGCGGCTTTGAGCTTGTCGCCCATCAGTTTAGCAAGATCCTCCTCAGCGCGCTTTTGCATGCGCGCGGGGATTTCCTCGCTGAACAATTCCAACAGCAATTGCGGCATCAGGTGGTCCAGTCGAGCGGCAACGGCGTGCGCGTCAGGCTCTCACGCAGTGCGGCGGCGTCGGCTTCGTTCATGTGCGGCAGCATCACGCGCGTGGTGTAATTGCCGTACATACCCTCGCTGCCGTCAATCGACCAATCGCTGACCAGCGCATGATCGATCTCGATCGGCGAGCCGCGGCGCATGCCGGGCAGATTGCCAGGCTCGTTGGCGAGCGTGCCGAACATGCGATCGCCATCGACACGCAGATTATCGACCCAGATGTGCTCTTCGCCGCCATCTGGCGTCGCGAGCGCAACCTTCACCATGTAATCGGCCTGGCGCAGCGGCGGCGCGATGTCGAGCGCCGTGAGGAATTGCGGATAGGTGCGGCGCGCTTCCGCGATCGCCGCGGCCATGGCCGCGTCATTCTCATCGAAGAACACGATACCGTCGCCGGCCGGCGTCGGCGCCGTGACGCCGGCGGTGCGGCCGCTAGATGCGCTGCCGGCGGCGCCCGCGCTTTCGCCGCCATTGGCGGATGGACTGACGCGATTGCTGGAGGACGGCCCGCCCGCGCTCTGGTTAGCCGATAAATCGCGATCAGGTTGGGCGCCGCGCTTTTGCGCGAACGCGGGGGTAGCGATCAGCAGCGCAGCCGCCAGCACGATCAGAAAACGCTTCATTGCGCCGTCTCCAGCTTTTCCCAAGCGCTTGCGCATCCCTTGGCCAAATCGCGGACGCGGGCGATGAAGCTCTGGCGTTCAGTCGGCGACACCACACCGCGCGCGTCAAGCAGATTGAACAAGTGGCTCGCCTTCAAAGTGTAGTCGAACGCCGGCAACACCGCGCCTTCGCCGAGCAAGCGCTTGGCTGTTGCCTCCGCGTCGTTGAACCAGCGTAGATTTTGCTCGGGATCGCTGAGTTCGAAATTGAAGCGCGATTGCTGGCGTTCGTTTTCGAGGAAGATGTCGCCATAGGTGAGCGGCGTGGCCGAGTCCGGATCGTTGAACGGCAGATCGTAAACGCGATCGACGCCGAACACGTACATCGCGAGGCGCTCAAGCCCGTAAGTGAGTTCGCCGCTGACCGGGCGCACATCAAGGCCGCCGACTTGTTGGAAGTAGGTGTACTGGCTCACCTCCATGCCATCGCACCACACTTCCCACCCGAGCCCCCAGGCGCCGACGGTCGGGTTTTCCCAATCGTCTTCGACGAACCGGATATCGTGCAGCAACGGATCGATGCCGATGCGGACGAGCGAGTTGAGATAGAGCTGCTGCAGGTCCGGGGGGTTCGGCTTCAGGATCACCTGAAACTGATAATAGTGCTGCAGCCGGTTCGGGTTCTCGCCGTAGCGGCCGTCCTTGGGCCGGCGCGAGGGCTGGACATAGGCGGCGCGCCAGTGCTTGGGGCCCAGCGCGCGCAGCGTGGTCGCGGGATGCAGCGTGCCTGCGCCGACTTGCTCGTCATAAGGCTGCAGGATCGCGCAGCCCTGCTCGGCCCAGTAGGTCTGGAGCGTCAGGATCACGTCCTGGAAACAGCGCGGGGCTTTGTCGGCGACCATGGGGGACGGGTAATGGCGCCCGGGGCCCCTTTCAAGCCACCGCGGCCTGGAACGCGGCGCCGGCTGCGCTTTTACTCGGCGGCCTGCGCCACATCGTCGGCGCTGAAGATTTGTTCGATCGACAAGCCAAATAGCGTGGCGATCTTGAACGCAAGCGGCAGCGAGGGATCGTACTTGCCGGTCTCGATCGCGTTCACGCTTTGACGTGAGACATCGAGCTTTTCTGCGAGATCCGCCTGGCTCCAGTTGCGCTCGGCGCGCAGCACCTTGAGGCAGTTTCTCATGGCTGACCCGTTCCGTTCCTGCCACCGAACAGGCGTTGCTTCCAGCGGCCCAACGCTTCACGGCGCTTGGCAAGAAAGCCCCAGCCGAACACGCCTGCCGCGGTCCAGACCAGCACCTCGAGGCCAATGGCCGCGACCGTCAACGCGCCCATCACCAACGGCGCATTAGAGCGATAGAAGATGACGACCACGACAGCCGCCGCGCATGCGAGAACCGCGAAGGCAGCAGCCGCGCTCAGGATCAGCCAGCGCATCTTCGGGCGGCGGCGTTCCGGGTTTTCGGTTTCGGTGCTCATTTGTAGCGCAGCCGCACGATGCAAGCGGCCAAGCCCCAAATGCCGATGAGCGCAGGAAACACCCAGATCAGCGGAACGTGCGGGAAGTCTGCCCATTCTTCGAGGAAGCCGTAGGCGAAGGAGCCGAAGCCGACGATCGCGGCCGAGATCAGCATCGAGTCGGTTTGTATCCGGCGCTGAAACTCGTCGATGCCGTTCAGGAACGTCGCGTACGCGCGCAGCATCATGAGCGCCGGGATAAGCGGCGCGAGCGCGGCCAAGATCACCAGCCATTGCGGCAAGTCGAGATAGCGGATCGCGTAGGCGCCGGCGAACACGATCGCTGTATAGAGGACCGACGCGATCGCGGTTTCGCGCGCATATCGACGTGCGACGCGCTTGGCGGTTGAGGTCATTTGCTCTGCCATAACTGACCCTTTCAAAGTTCGATTTCGATGGTGACGCCGTCGTCGCGGACGGCGAGTGTGACCGGATCAAGTAAGAGCGCGAACTCGATGGCGTGGCCGGCCTGGATGGCGCGCTCCACGGCGCGCGGCGCCGTCGCCGTGCTGATGGCGACCACGATGGCGATCAACACCCCTCCGCTCCACCCACGCCGCCTCATCCGCCCCTCCATCAAGCGAGCTTGTCTGCTTGCTAAGCGTACTTGACATTCTGCAGCCAGATTGTCAAGCGAACTTGGCAAAATAGTTGGCACACTCGACATTATGCACTTGACGTAGGAAGCCCCAACCGGTAGTTTGGGCTCATGGAAAAGATTTACTCCGACGACGAAGCGGCCCGGGTTCACCTGGAAGCGCTGCTTTGGCCGGATGGCCCGGTCTGCCCGCGCTGTGGCGTGATCAACGAAGCTACGCTGATGAAGGGCAAGAGCCACCGCGCGGGGCTCTACAACTGCCGTCCTTGCGACAAGCCGTTTACGGTCACTGTCGGCACGATCTACGAGCGCTCGCACATCCCGCTTTCGAAGTGGGTCTATGCAACGCACCTCATGACAGCATCAAAGAAGGGCATTTCGGCGGCGCAGCTTCACCGCATGCTCGGCTTCGGCTCGTATCGCACCGCTTGGTTTATGGCTCACCGCATTCGTGAAGCGATGAAGGGCTCATCGGGCGCCGCGCCGCTCGGTGGCGAAGGCAAGGTTGTGGAGGCCGATGAGAGCTTCATCGGCAAACTCGACAATCCGCCAGAAGTCCGGTGGGACGGCACGCCATACAAGAAGGCGGCCTACAAGCGCCAAACCAATATGTACGGCGCCTCCCGTAAGCGCTCCATCGTGGTGCTCGTGGAACGTGGTGGAAAGGCCCGTACCTTCCACGTCGCGGAAGCGAACCGGGAGACTATCGAGCGAATTCTCGCGTCTAACGTGTCAACTGATAGCCGTCTGCACACTGACGAAAGCCGCCTCTACAAGCGCATGGGAACGCGCTTTGCGACCCACGAGTCGGTCAATCACTCTAAGAAAGAGTATGCGCGCGGCGACGTGACGAGCAACAGCGCTGAAGGTTTCTTCAACGTGTTTAAGCGCGGCATGACCGGCGTCTATCAACACTGCGGCGAAGTCTATCTGAACCGCTACCTCGTGGAATTTGAGTTTCGCCACAACACGCGGACGAAGCTTGGCGTGAACGATAAGGAGCGTGCGACGCTTGCGATCAAAGGCGCAGCAGGCAAGCGTCTCACGTTGCGACAGCCTCAAAACGCCGGACTCTGAGTTTCAACGCGCCAAGAAACGGCGTGAAGAGAAGCGGCAAGGCGCGCGACGAATGCGCAAACGCCGATTCAATGAGAGCGAAGAAGGGCCGCAGAATGCGGCCTATTTCTTTGCCCGATAGGCTTGACCATGGTGGCTGCGCTTTTCAAATTTTCGCTCCAGCAAGTCTTTCCTGAGCATTGGCGTAAGGTACTTTTCCTGGAGTTGCTTTTTGCTCCGGCCTAGAGCATCGGCGAGTTGCTGAGCGGTCATGAATGTATCCGCGCAGGTCTCAAGAATCATTCGCTCCACCATCTCCCGATGGGCGTTGGTGGGCAGGGCAACCCACCTCCCTCCCCCCGGGGGGGGAGGGAGGCTCACCGATTACGGCGGGGTCAAACAACCCATCCAAGGCACCGTGCCCGGCGAAGTTGTAAATTGGCGGTTTGCGCTGAGTTTGCGACTTTTTGAGCCAGCCCCTCGATGCCAGCCACCGAATCCTCGCGCTAATGCGCCCGGGCGCGTCAGCGGGCCGCAAAGCATGAATGGCATCTTGGGAGGTTTCGCCGAACTGGAATGCATGCAGGAGGATATCCTTGTCCAGACTTGAAAGGACGCCGTATTCGGCACCCACAGTCTTCCTCAAGGAATCCTCCACCGCCGGCGACATCTGACTTAGCAGCGGAAGCGTTACAGTGACGACATTCAACTCGGTGTCTTCAACGGGATCTGGAGACCGCCGTTTTCCTGTCTCCCAGGCCTCATAGATGGTGGGGAAACCAGTCCCTTCTTTTTCGGCCAGCCCAATGCGCTTGAACATTTTCCCGGCATCGGGTTGGGAGCCTCGTCCGAAAATCAAGGTGAGCACATTGTGCGCGTGATCTACGGCTGGTGCGAATACCAGTTCATCACTGGCGGACGCCCGCACTTCACGCCTTTCATCTGGATTGTCTCCGTGAGGCGTGCGGCCAAGACAGCGGACCTCTTGCGAGGCGAGGGAGGCGAAGTCCTGCCCCATCACTTGAGCCTGCCCCCCGACTAGCAGCGCCACAGCGCAAACCAACAGCGCAGAGCGGCCAGCATCAAACCAATGTCGAGCCACGCCAGCGCGAAGATGATTGCGACGCCGCCCAGCGCCTTTGTGGTCTTTGCTACATAATTCGGGATTTTCATGTTCGGCTCCATGTGAGGAGCGCAAACAATCGCCTTTCAAATCGACGTAGGGGGCAAGCGGCGCGCGGCTCACTTAGAGCCCCCGTCCAGCGTTCGAAAATTCCCCCGGACCCCCTGAAGAAACAGGTTGGTCCGGTTTGCTACTACGTGCCGCATAGTTCCGATATTGCGTGAGCGTCGGTATATCAACGTCAGCGAGGGACGTATCCTCGATGATCGTGCCGTCTTGCGAAATGTCGATGGCATCTCGCTTCATCTGATCAACTTCATCGTCCGAGCACTTGTAGTCACCGCTGCCACGCCGCTTGTAAGTATTGCCGTAGGGCGTTCTCCCTAAATGCACCGGCCGCCTTTCTCGTGGCGCGAGGTGAATGCGCGCGCAGACTAGATTTTTGCCATCAACTGGGGCGACCCAAACGTCGCCCTTTGCGCTGGAGCAGCTGCTAATTTTTTCGCCGTTGTGCAGCGCATCCCAAACGCGCTTGCAATATTCCTGCGGGTCATCGCCCACGCCACGCACAGTGTGCGTTCTGTCGTTATCCGAGGTGACGACGCCACAAATGATCGTGCCGCCCAGAGTGTTGGAAAAAGCGGAAACGGTCTCCATGAAGGACTGACCTATTCCGCCTTTGCCGTCCTTGAATTCCCAGTCATCATCTTCGCCGATGGCCAGGGCGTTCAGAATTTCCTTGAGCGAACAGAGGGTCATCTAGTCTTTGCGTGTAATCCGTCGTTGTGCTGCGCGGGCTTGAATTGCAGAGCCCTTCTTCGGCTCGTCCTTGTGCGGCTTAGGCGGCGTCCGCAGCATGTTGGAAAGCGCGGCGTCGCGGGCATTGTCGGCCTCCGCTTTGGGTAGCTTGTCAGCGGCCTTCTTCGGCGCGGATTTCTTCTTGGCCATAGCGGGAAGCTATCACTGTTCGGCTGGAGGAACAGGTGCCGCGCCATCGCGCGCCGCGATCTCAGCGCGGATGCGCGCTAGTTCATCGTCGATTTCTTTTTCGCTTGAACCGCGCTTATCGCGGCGCCGACCGCGCAGCGCGACGATCACGGCGCCAATTGCTGCGAATATGGCTACACTGAACGCCGTGTCGATGGCCGTCGCGATCACCAACATTGAAATCTGCCAGCCCTCAGTCTCCGGCGCGGTGGCGTAACGAAGGTAGCTGATAATGGCGGTCAAGATCGCCAGGCCCAGCGAGAAGACGCCCAAGAAGCCCCACTGCGGGCGAAACCACATCATGACCCAGCCGATTATCACAAGCAGCATGACACACTCCCTCTCCAGGGCAGGATAGGAGAAACAACCGCTAGTGTCATCCTACGTCAAGTGCATAATGTCGGGCACACTTGACGTTTGCGTCCCGGCAGGAATCCGCCGCATGGTGGCGGATGAGCATTTGCGGGATTGACGAAGCGGGGCGCGGGCCGTTGGCGGGGCCAGTGGTGGCCGCGGCCGTGATCCTGCCGCGCAAGGGGCGGCCCAAAGGGCTGGACGATTCCAAGCAGCTGACGGCCGAGGCGCGCGCCGAGCTGGCTGACGCGATCCGGCGCTGCGCCATCGTTGGGGTGGGCATCGCCAGCGTCGAGGAGATCGACGCCATCAACATTCTCCGGGCTTCGCATCTGGCCATGCAGAGAGCGTTCGCGGCGCTATCGGAGCGCCCGGTGGCGGCCTTGGTCGACGGCAACATGTCGCCTGACCTGCCCTGCCCGGTCGAATGGGTGATCGACGGCGACGCGATTGTGCCGCTCATCTCGGCCGCCTCGATCATCGCCAAGGTCGAGCGCGACCGGATGATGAACGAGCTCTGCGGCCAATATCCGGGCTACGCCTTCTCCAAACACAAAGGCTATGGCACCCCTGAACACCAAGAGGCGCTGAAACGGCTCGGGCCATGCGCCATCCACCGCCGCAGCTTCAAGCCGGTGCAGCTGGCCATGCGCTTGCCCTTGGCCGGCTAGCCCGGGCGGTTGCGTGCGGTTTACAGGCGAGCGCGCGCCATTATGTTCCGCCCGATGAAAGCAGATGCTAATGCGGCGCAGACGCCGGCGAGAGACTTATCGGCCCTGGCGGTGTGGATCATCGTCGGGCTCTTGTTCGCCGCCTTCGTCGCGATCTACCTGATCGACCCCACCATCCTCTCCGGCTTCGATGACACGACCGAAGACGGCCTGATCGAGCAAACGCAAAACCTGGTGTTGGCGGTCAGCATCGTGCTGGCCATCGATATGGCCGTCCGCGCTGACGCACGTCTGCTGCGCACATGGATGATCGTTATCCTGCTCGGCCTCATTTTTCTGCTCGGCGAGGAGACGAGTTGGGGCCAGCACTATTTCCACTGGGAGACGACGGGTTGGTTCGCGCAGTTCAACGATCAGAACGAAACCAATCTGCACAACACGCCAGACGGTTGGTTCGATCAAAAGCCGCGCGCGATCCTGCTGTTCGGCATGATACTCGGCACGATTGTGCATCCGCTGGTGAAGCGTTTCCGCGGACGCGGGCTGTTTGACTCGCCGTGGTGGCTGGCGCCGACCATGGCGAGCCTCGCACCGGTCGTCATTTCACAAGTGGCGACACTGCCGAAGCGCTTGGACTTTATTCCGTATTTCGAAGCGCTGCCCTATTTCCGCTGGAGCGAGGCGGAGGAGGTGTTCATGTACATGTTCTTCGTCACCTATTTGCTTTCGCTGCGCATGCGCTTCGCGGCGCGTAAGAGCGCGGGCGTGAGTCCGGCGGGCTGACTTTTCTTTATGGTTAATGGCGCTGGACTCTTGATTCGCGGAGTCCGTCAAGCGAGGATTCCTCCGCTCTCGGGGGACACATGGCGCGCCACTTCAAGGATCGGATCATCGAAGGCGATTGCGTCGCCGCGATGAAGACGCTGGCTGACGGGAGCGTCGATCTCGTCTTCGCCGATCCGCCCTATTTCATGCAGTTAGGCGGGGCGCTGACGCGGCCGGATCAATCGAACGTCGATGGCGTCGATGACGAGTGGGACAAGTTCGCCGACTTTGCCGCGTACGATGCGTTTACGCGCGCTTGGCTCACCGAAGCGCGCCGCGTGCTGAAGCCGAACGGCGCGATCTGGGTGATCGGCTCGTATCACAATGTCTTCCGCCTCGGCGCTGCGATGCAGGACCTGGGCTTTTGGATTTTGAACGACATCGTTTGGCGCAAAACCAATCCGATGCCGAACTTCAAAGGCACGCGCTTCACCAATGCGCACGAGACTTTGATCTGGGCGGGGCGTTCGAAGGAAGCGAAGTACACCTTCCACTATGACGCGCTGAAAATGCTCAATGACGATCTGCAAATGCGTTCCGATTGGACGCTGCCAATCTGCACCGGCGGCGAGCGTTTGAAGGATCGCGAAGGCCGCAAACTGCATTCGACGCAAAAGCCGGAAGCGTTGCTGCATCGCGTCGTGTTGGCGACAACCAAGCCCGGCGAAGTGATCCTCGATCCATTCTTCGGCACCGGCACAACCGGCGCTGCAGCGAAGCGTTTGGGACGCCATTATATCGGCATCGAGCGCGATCCCGATTATGCGGCGGCGGCGGCGGCCCGGATCAAGAAAATCAAACCGGCGGCGGTCGAGGATTTGGCGGTGACCAAATCCAAAAAGGAAGAGCCGCGCGTGCCCTTCGGCCAAGTGATCGAGGCGGGCTTCATTCATCCGGGCGCCTGGTTGGTTGCGCCCAATGGCAAGCGTGCGCGCGTGCGCGCCGATGGCTCGCTGGCGATGGGCGAAGCGACCGGTTCCATCCACAGGATCGGCGCGCTCGCCTCCGATGCGCCGGCCTGCAACGGCTGGACCTTCTGGAGCCTTGAAACCAACAAGGGCCCGCACCCGATCGATCTCTTCCGCCGCGAAATCCGCCGGCAAATGGCGATGGCGCCGGGCGCTTGACGCGCATTTGATTGACGCGCGCGGCCATCACCGCAAAACTCCGCGCCATGGCGGATAAGCAGGAACTCCAGAGCGTCGAGGCGGCGCTGGCGAAGGCCGAATTGATGGCCGCGCTTTCCGATGCGACGCGCGCGCGTTTGGCCAAGCAAGGCGTCCCCTGCACGGTCGAGTCCGGCAAGCTCCTCTTCGCCAAGGGCGACAAGGGCGACGCGCTTTATGTTTTGCTCGAAGGCGAAGTCGAAGTGCGGACCTCGACCGAGGCCGGCAAGGATGTGCGCATGGCGGCGTTAAAGCCGCCGGCCGTGATCGGCGAAATGGCGGTGCTCGACGGCGGCGTGCGCTCGGCCGACATTTGCGCCATCCGCAAATCGCGCTTCCTGCGCATCCATCGCGATCAAGCCATCGCCGCGCTCGAGAGCGAGCCGCAGGCGCTTTTGAAACTGATCGCCGAAATGAGCCGGCGCTTGCGCCACGCTGACGAGGCCATCGAGGACGCGCACACGCTCGATCTCGGCGGCCGGCTCGCGCAGCGTTTGCTCGAAGAAGCTGGCGACAGCACGTCCGTGACGCTCACGCAAACCGAAATCGCACGCCGCATTGGGGCCAGCCGCGAGAAAGTGAACCGCAAGCTGCACGAATGGGTCGATGAAGGCTGGATCAGCATGGGCCGCGCCGGGATCAAGCTCGTCGCACGCGACAAGCTGAAATCGCTGATCCAGGAATCGCGCGCGGGTTAGCAAGCGCCTTCGCGTGTTTCATCAAGGTTGCCCCGGAGGGCGGAGACGCGGAGTTCTGCGTCAGAAGATTGTGTGCGCGGTTGGGTCCGCGCTTATGACACGGAAGCCCGCGTCTCCGTGATCTGCTTCACCGGCTCTGCACAAGGAGGTGTTTCACTCCTCTGGCGAGATCGCCGATGGCGTGCGGGTCCGTGGTGTTCGATCCACAAATCCCCGGCGCTTCCTCCGCGCGGTTGCTACCCCGGCGGCCTCGGCGGCTGCTGCGATACGCGGTGTTGAAACGCCCATTGGTTTGTTCGCTTCTTGCCGCGCCTTCCCGCTCGTCTGGGAAGCATCAGCGCCTCACGCTCGATCACCTCAGCTCCGCGTTGGCCGAACAGGGATCCAACTGCCCTCACTGCGAAACTGATGGCGGGCATTGTAGCGCGGTTTGGAGCCGGTCGGATTGGCTGCAATTCTATCCTCGCAATTTCGTACGCCGATGGTTGCCGCCGCGTCCCTTCTCCTGGTTAAGGAGAAGGTGGCCGCGAAGCGGCCGGATGAGGTTTGCCGGCGAATGCAGAAGTCGCCGAGTCACAAGCGCCGGACCATCGCAGGAACGTCTGCATTTCGCCGCGAGCAGACCTCGCCATTTTTCTGGTGGGATTAAGAGCGAGCATTGGTAGGAATTTGTCCAAGCGACTATGGCTGGCCCAATGCGGTCGTCCGGAAGCTGGTGCGCAAGTCCCACTGATGGTGTATTTGCCAAACGACACATTGTACCTTTTGGGGAAGCGACTTGCGACGTGCATTGTGGTGGCTTTGCCCGCTAATCGTAGTCGCCTGTGCTTCGCAGCCCCCTGCGGTCACGGGCAGGGCTGACGGTGATTGGCAATTTGTTGAGGCGCGTATCGCGCATGCGCAAGAAACTGCGCAAGCATCTGGAAGCCCCGTTTCGGTTTCGGAAGGTGTCTTTCGAAACATCGCGACGGACCTGGCGCTGAACTACCGGAACAGATCGAGCTTGGAGTTCGAACTCGACCTTCTCAATATCTCTCGCAGACTTCCTGCGCTTGTAGATGAACAGGAACGGAAGGCGTCGACTAGCACCGGTGCAGCGTCACTCTCACGACAAGCGGCGGCTAGAGCCATTAATGAGGGACATCTGATTTCTGCGATCCGGATTTTGGATGCTGCGACAGTGCAAGCTCGACGATCCGGCACGACGGACCAAGCCGCGCAATTGGCAGAAGATGCTGCGATGATTGCGGACTACATCGACAGACGCGACGCGGCTCGACGCTGGGGGGAGCTTGCCGATGCAAGCATTCTACCGCGCATGCGCTGGCAATTCCGAATGAAACAAGCGCGCAGCCTTTACCCTTGGCCCGAAGAAGCCGAGGAAATTTACCGCAACGAAGTCATTCCGGAGAGTCCAGGTTCAGAAAACTTGGCTGCAAGCCAATTGGCGCTGGGGCAGTTCTTGCTGCGAACGGGCACGCGCCACGGCGACATGGACGCCGTTCAACGCTCAATCGACGCATTGGAAGCAGCGCTTGGTTCGCAAGCGAGCGAAAATCAGCGGCCTTACATCGAAGGCCTATTGGCGGAGGCTCGGGAATTCATGGTTGGTGCGGACGGCCCTTCTACTAATCACCAATGACTACTTACGGCGAATTCCAGCCTGATGCCGATGAATTGCGGAATGTCTGTTCCGGGCCAAAAGCGGACGCGCCTCTACCCCGTAACCACCGTCACATCACCACGCGCCTTTCGCGCTTACGTTCTTCTCATCGGACAACAAGACGCGCACATGAAAGCTCAGCTCAAAATCAAATTCCTATCCCTGGCACTGGCCGCCGCGCTTTTCCTTCCTGCCGCGCTGGCCACGTTGAACCAGGCGCTCTGATCGTCGCGTCGAGCCAAACGCTGCGATCAACTTGAAGCAAGGACGCGAGGAAGCTCCCCCTCGCGTCCTTCGCTTTTTCAGACCGCCGGTTTCGCCGCTTGCCAGCGCGCGAGACTTTCGGGAGGCCACTCCTTGTTCATCTCATAGTAGATTTCAAACGCGCGCATGCCTTCGGGCAATATCACCCATGAGAGCTTGCTGCGCGTGAAGATGTGCGCGTCAGGCGTGATGGCGGGTTCATCGAGCGTGGCGACGCGCAGGAAACGCAGCCAAGCGCGGCGACCGTAATTGCTCCAGAGCGCGGTTTGGCATAATGGGCAACGATGGATTTCGTGGCCGCGGCCGCTAGGGCTCGGCATTTCAAAGATAACGGGCGCGCCGCTGAGCACTTCAATGTTCGACGTTTCGATCATGCCATTGATCGCGAACGGCCCGCCCGATTGGCGCTGGCAATCGGCGCAGTGGCAGCACTGCGTGAACATGGGGCGCGCGGCGATGCGATACCGCACCGCGCCGCAAGAACAGCCGCCTTCCATCATTCCCTCCCCAACACCGCTGCCTTTTTGAACACAGTCGGCAGCGCGCTCGCATCGGCCCACCAGCCTTCGCCGGTTGGCGCCGCCTCAGCTTCATACACATCGAGCGTCAGCGCGAAATGCGTGAAGACGTGTTCGACTTGGCCGATCTTTTTCCATGTGGCGCTAACAGGCGCATGCTTCAGCGCTTGCGCGCGTGACCATGTCTCGGCGCGCCATTCAGTTGTCGGCAAAGCCGCCATGCCGCCGAGCAGACCTTTGTCGGAGCGGCGCACGAGCCAGAACTGATCGCCGCGCGTGATACGGAAAACTGCACCGTGGCGACGCGGGCGCTCGGCCTTGGCGGCGCGGCGTGGAAAAGTATCGGGCGCGCCGGTCGCGCGGGCAGCGCACGGTTCGGCCCACGGGCAAAGCTCGCACTTGGGCGATTTCGGCGTGCAGACGGTCGCGCCAAGATCCATCAGCGCCTGCGCCCAGTCGCCGGGGCGATCGGCGGTGACGAGTGCGGCGGCGCGCGTTTTGAGTTCGGGCTTGGCCCCGGGCAGAGGCGTCTCCACCGCGTAAAGCCGAGCCATCACGCGCTCGACATTGCCGTCCACGACGTTGGCCGGAAGGCCGTAGGCGATCGCGGCGACGGCGGCGGCGGTGTAGGCGCCTATCCCCGGAAGTGCGCGCCAGCCCTCCTCGGTTTCGGGAAAACCCTCAGCCGCGAGCCTCTGCGCGGCGGCGTGGAGATTGCGGGCGCGGGAATAGTAGCCGAGCCCGGCCCAGGCGCTGAGCACATCGTCGCGCGAGGCGGCGGCGAGGTCGGCGACCGTGGGCCAGCGTTCCAGGAATCGCAGGAAATACGGAGCGACGGCGGCGACCGTCGTTTGCTGCAGCATGATCTCCGAAAGCCAGACCCGGTAAGCATCAGCAGCGCCCCCGCGCACCCGCCAGGGCAGCGTCCGGCCGGCGCGATCGTACCAGGAAAGCAATGATTTCCGGAGCTTTTCCCGAGACTTATCCCGAGTCGTGGATAACTTATCCACAGGGCGACGGGGCTGACGTGCAAGCGCGGGCATGGGCTCTCTTTACCCTTCCTTCATGGATTTACGATTCGCTGCCAGGTCCCATGTCCCTGCGTGACCGCTTTCGCCCGGCCTCCGCGCCGATGGCTGATCCGAGAGCGGAAACCCGCGCCGCGCAAGCGCTGGCCGGAAAACGCGCCCGCGCTCCGATCGCCCCGCCACCATCGGCCGGGCGCTCGGTGACGGCAGTTCTAAAGCCGTTCCTGAAGGAAGGCGGCATGGGGATCAACGAATTGAAGCGCCGCTGGGCAGAGGTGGCTGGCGATAGCTTCGCCAAAGCGACGCCGGAAAAGCTGGTCGGCGGCACGCTGACCCTGAAGGCCCCCGGCGCACTCGCCCCCTTTCTGCAGCAGCAGACCCCGCTCCTGATCGAGCGGCTCAAGGTGGCGGGCGTGAAGGTGAAATCCATCCGCATCGAGCAGCGGACGGCCGCCATGGCCAAAAGCAACGTCCGGCCCCTCCGTAAGCCGCTGACCGCCGCCGAGGAAGCCGCGCTGGCGCAGACACTTGACCCAGTCGGCGACCCTGGCCTGAGATCGGCCCTGATGCGGCTTGGGCGCGCGGTGCGGCAGGGCTGAGGTTTCCTCGCCCGCGAAAAAACACTATGCCTCCCGGCCACATCTGGAGGTTTGCTCATGATCGCCATTCGGCGCAGGGAATTGCTTATCGGCGCAGCGGCGCTTGGTCTGTTGGGCGTGAGCGGCTGCAATGGCGGCAGTGGCGGCGCGGCGGTCAGCGCTGACGATATGGTGCTTGGCCCGGCCGACGCGCCGGTCACGGTCATCGAATACGCCTCCACCACCTGCTCGCACTGCGCGGCATTCCATGAGGAAGCCTGGGCGCGGCTGAAGGAAAACTACATCGACACCGGCCGCATCCGCTTCGTGTTGCGCGAATATCCGACGGCGCCCGCGCCGGTCGCGGTCGCCGGCTTCCAGCTTGCCCGCTGCGGCGGCGCCAGCACTGAGCAGTATTACACGCGCGTCGGCGAACTCTTCCGTCAGCAAGCGGCGATCTTCGCCACCGGCTCGATGGACGGCGTGCGTCAGAAGTTCATCGAGATCGGCGGCGCGGCTGGCTTGAGCGAACAGCAAGTGATGGATTGCATCAGTGATGAAGCCGGCGCCGAACGCATCCGCGCCACGGTCGACGCCGCCAATACCGAGTTCAACATCACCGGCACGCCGACTTTCATCATCAATGGCGTCAAGCTCGAACAAGCGCCGACTTATGAAAATGTCGCCGCCGCAATCGACGCGGCTTTGGCCGGCTAAGAGCGGAGAGGCGCGCAGCGAACGTGCATATCACCGAGCTGCGCCTCCACGGCTTCAAGAGCTTTGTCGATCCCGCACGGGCGCCGATCGAACGCGGGCTGACGGGCGTTGTCGGGCCGAACGGTTGCGGTAAATCCAATCTGCTCGAAGCGGTACGCTGGGTGATGGGCGCGACGAGCGCTAAATCCATGCGCGCCGCCGATATGGACGATGTGATCTTCTCCGGCAGCGCCGGGAGACCCTCGCGCGAGCACGCGGAAGTCACGCTATTGTTGGCGGACGCCGCGGGGCGTGCGCCGGCGCCGTTTAACAAGGAAGACTTGCTCGAAGTCACCCGCCGCATTCGGCGCGGCTTGGGCTCGACCTATCGCATCAACGGCAAAGAGGTGCGCGCCAAAGACGTGCAGCTTTTGTTTGCCGATGCAGCGACCGGCGCGAACTCGCCTGCCCTGGTGCGGCAAGGGCAGATCAGCGAACTGATCGCGGCCAAGCCGCAGAACCGCCGGCGCATTCTCGAAGATGCAGCCGGCATCGCCGGCCTCCATGCACGGCGGCACGAAGCTGACCTAAAGTTGAAGGCGGCGGAAACCAATCTCACGCGGCTCGACGAAGTGCTGGCCGAGATCGAGGCGCAGGCAGCGTCGCTGAAGAAGCAGGCCCGTCAAGCCGAGCGCTATCGCGGGCTGGCGCAGACACTGCGCGAAACCGAAGCGCTGCTGCTGCACCGCCGCTGGACAGAAGCGCGCGAGCGGCAGGCTGAGGCGCAAACCGCGCTGCGTGAAGCCGAGCGCGCGACGGCGCTGGCGGCGAGCGAAGCGAGCGCTGCGGAGCGTGCGGCGGAGGAAAAGCGCGAGGCGCTAGCGCCGCTGCGGGAAGAAGAAGCGATCGCGGCCGCCGTGTTACGCCGGCTGGAAGGCGTGCGCGTCGGTCTCGAGCGGGATCTGGCGGAAGCGGTTGGCTCGATCGAGCGCTGCGATGCGGAGGCGCGCCGCGCTCGCGATGAGGCGGAAAGGCTCAATGCGCTGAAGCAAGACGCGCAAACGGCGCTGACGCAATTAGCCGAAGAAGCCGGCGCGCTGGGACCGGATGACGCCGCCAAGGCGCAAGCGGCGCTGAAGGCGGCGCAAGCGGTGGAGCTTACGGCGGCGAAGACGCGCGCCGAAGCCGAAGCCAAGCTTGAAGCCATCAACGCCAACCTCGCCGCACAACGCGCGCGCGCCCAGGCGCTGACGGATACAGCAACAGCCGCGCGATCGCGCTTGGCGCGGGTGGAAGAGCGCAAGCGGGCGCTCGACGCACAGATCAAAGCGTTGCCGGCGAGCGCGGATTTTGAGAAACGCGCAGCCGCTGCGAAGGTCGAAGCTGAAAAAGCGCACGCCGCGAGCGTCAAGGCGCGGGCTGAGTTGGCGGAGGCGGAAGCGGCGCTGAAGCGCGCGGAAGCCGCAGACGAGGCAGCGTGGGCGCCGCATCGCGCGGCCGAGAGCGCGCTCAATGCGCTGCAAGCGGAAGTGAAGGCGCTGGACAAACTGGCGCCGCCGGAAGCGGGGAAGTTTCCGCCTGTACTGGCGTCGATCGATGTCGAGCCGGGCTATGAGCGCGCGCTGGCGGCGGCTTTGGGCGATGACCTCGATGCCTCGGTGCACGCCGACGCGCCGGCGCGCTGGAGCGGCGCCAAGGCGCCTGCGTCCCTGCTTCCTGCGTCCGCGCAATCGCTGGCGCGTTTCGTGAAAGCGCCGGATGCGTTGGCGGCGCGCTTGTCGCTGGTCGGCGTCGTCGTCGCCAAGGACGGCGCGAAGCTCGCTAAGGGTTTGCCGCCAGGCGGACGTCTAGTTTCGATCGAGGGTGATCTATGGCGCTGGGACGGCTTCGTGCGCCGGGCCGACGCGCCGCAACCGGCAGCGGCGCGGCTTGAGCACAAGAACAGATTGGCCGCCGCGCGGGCTGAGCTGAAGGCGGCAGAAGCGAAAGCTGCGAGCGCTAAGGCGGCATGGGAAGCAGCCAAGGCGGAGCGGCAAACGCTGGACACCAAGGCGCGCGGCTTGCGTGCGGATGCGCCGAAGGCAGCGACTGCGGAAGCGGCGGCGGTTCGCGAGAGCGAGCGCTTGCAGGCCGAACTCGTGCGCCTGGGGGAACGCCGCGCCGATCTGGACGCACAAGCGCGGGCACTTGATGGCGAACTGAACGAAGCGCGCGCGGCGGTGGAGGCCGCAGGCGCTGTGGGGGATACCGCGCCCTCCTCGGCGCCGACGGAAGATCCAGCACAGGCGCGCGCGGCGGTGGATGCAGCGCGGGCGGCGGCAGCGGAAGCGGCGGCGGCGGCGCAATCCTTGGTGCGGGACAAGGCGCAGCGCGATGCGCGCCGTCAAATCGTGGAGCGCGAGAGCCGCCAATGGCGCGCACGCATTGCTGACGCGGATGCGCGTCTGAAAGTGCTCGATGGCGAATTGGACGAGATCGAAAAGCGCCGTGACGCCGCCAAGTCCGCCCCGGAAGCAGCGCGCGCCAAGTTGGAAGCGCTGATGGAAGAGGCAGGCGGCGCCGAGCAGCGGCGCGCCGACGCCAGCGACCGCGTCGCGCAAGGCGAAACGGCGGCCCGCGTCGCTGCCGAACACGCGCGCGCGTCCGAACAAGCCCACGCTGCTGCGCGCGAACGCCGCGCTGGCGCCGAGGCGCACGCGAGTGCGGCGAATGCGCGGGTCGAGGATGTCGCCACGCAAGCGCGTGAAGTCACCGGCAAACCGCCTGAGGAATTGGCCGACGCCGCTGGCAGCTTGCTGGGCGCAGCGCTTGGCTCGGCGCCGATCAGCGAAGTCGAGCGGCGGTTGGAGCGGCTGAAGGCCGAACGCGAAGCCGCGGGGCCCGTCAATCTGCGCGCACAAGAAGAATTGGCCGAGGCGCAAGAGCGCATCGATACGCTGACAACGGAGAAGAACGACGTCGCCCAAGGCGTCGCAAAGCTCCGCCGCGCGATCACGGCGCTCAACAATGAGGGCCGCACCCGGCTCATGCGGGCTTTCGAGGAGGTGGACGCGCATTTCGCGCAGCTGTTCGCCACCTTGTTCGAAGGCGGCCAAGCGGCGCTGAAACTCACAGAAAGCGACGATCCGCTTGAAGCCGGGCTCGAAATCTTCGCGCAGCCGCCCGGCAAGCGGCTCACCAGCCTCAATCTGCTCTCCGGCGGCGAACAGGCGCTGACGGCGACAGCGCTCATCTTTGCGGTATTCCTCGCCAACCCCGCCCCGCTCTGCGTGCTGGACGAAGTCGATGCGCCGCTGGACGACGCCAATGTCGATCGCTTCTGCCGCCTGCTCGAAGAAATGAAGCGGCTGACCACGACGCGCTTCATCGTCATCACCCATAACCCGGTCACCATGTCGCGGATGGACCGGCTCTATGGCGTGACGATGCCGGAACAAGGCGTCTCGCAATTGGTCAGCGTCGATTTGGGCCGCGCTCAGGCGCTGGCGGCGGAATGATTCTCTGGGCCACCGGCGTCTCGCCGAAACCCGCCAGCGGTCCATAACTGCATTGCAAATGTCGCAGGCTGCATTCCTTGACCCCCCGGGCTTCCCTGCTAGTTTCCGCGCGCGCGAAACGGGGGGCTTGCACAAGTCACCCGCGTTCGTGCATCGACCGTTCAATGGCTGATAGAAAACCGCCGGAGGACGCCCTTTCCAACTTGCGCCGTCGCGTTGATGCGGCGCGTGGAACGGACGGCTCTCAGAACGCCCCGCCCCCGCAAAGCCCGGCATCGCTGGCGCTTCGCTACGGTGGAGAGTTCGGCGCGGCGGTGATCGTTGGTGCGTTGTTGGGCTACGGGGCCGACTACCTTCTCCACAGCGAACCGTGGGGAATCGTCGTCGGCATGGGGCTCGGCTTCGCGGCGGGTGTGGTGAACGTGGTGCGCGTGGCGCGCTCGTATAACCAGGCCAACCCGGTCGATCCGAACGCGCCGTCCATTCCGGACGACGAAGAGGACTGAGCGGGCACGTGGCAGACGATCCGATCGAACAGTTTCACATCGAGCCGATCGCCGAGTTCAATCTCGCCGGCTGGGATGCGAGCTTCACCAATGCGAGCCTCGCCATGGTCGGCGGCGTCGCGGTGGCCGCCTTGTTCTTCAATTGGGCGATGAAGCCGGCGGCCATGGTGCCGGGCCGAGCGCAAGTCGTCGCCGAAGGCGCACACGACTTTATCCGCGGCATGCTGAAGGACGGCGCCGGCGAAGAAGGCGTGCAGAAGTTCTTCCCGCTCGTCTTCACGCTCTTCCTGTTCATCTTCCTGTCGAACATGTTGAGCATGTTCCCGGGCTTTTTTGGCGTCCATCACATCTTTGCGCCGACCAGCCAGATCGTCATCACCGCGATGCTGGCGCTGTTGGTGTTCTTCACCGTCATCATCGTCGGCTTCGCCAAGAACGGGCTGAAGTTCTTCAAGGTGTTCGCGCCTTCGGGCGTGCCGATCTACATTTTGTGGTTCGTCATCATTATCGAAGTGATCTCGTTCTTCAGCCGTCCGCTCAGTCACGCGGTTCGTCTCTGGGCCAACATCCTGGCCGGTCACATTCTGCTAAAGGTGTTCGCGGGCTTCGTGCCGGCGCTGGCGAGCCTTGGGCTCATCGGCATTCTCGGCGCGACATTGCCGCTGGCAATGACTGTCGCGCTCTACGGCCTCGAATTCCTGGTCGCGTTCCTCCAAGCCTACGTGTTCGCGATCCTGACCTGCATTTATCTCAACGACGCTCTTCATCCCGGGCACTAAGGCCCGGCTGAAATCCAACCCAAAGGGGAGACTTTATCATGGACGCAACTGCAGCTGCTTATATCGGCGCGGGCCTCGCCTGCCTCGGCATGCTCGGCGCCGCCATCGGCGTGGGCATCATCTTCGGCAACTTCCTGCAAGGCGCGATGCGCAATCCGTCTGCGGCCCCGGCCCAGTTCGGCAACCTGATCTTCGGCTTCGCCGTGACCGAAGCGCTCGGCATCTTCTCGCTGCTGATCGCCATCCTGCTGCTCTTCGTCGTGCCGAAGTAAGCACTGACAATGGCTGACCCGGTCGCCGATACGCACGCAGCGGACGCCGCCCATGGCGCGGCGGACGCCTCTCACGCCGCGGGCGCCGGGGGCGAACACGCGGCAAGCTTTCCGCCGTTCGACGCCTCGCTCTTCCCGAGCCAGATATTCTGGTTCGTGCTGACGTTCGGCGCGCTCTACTACATCGTTTCGCGCTTTATCATCCCGAGCGTGACGTCGGTGCAGGCCAAGCGCGCGACGACGCTGAAGAGCGACCTGGACTCGGCCGCTCAGAAGAGCGCCGACGCCGAAGCGGCGCGGACGGCGATGGAAAAAGCCACCGCCAAGGCGCGTGCGGAAGCGCGCGCCATGGTCGATGCGGCGCGGGCTGACGTGCAAGCCAAGCTCAGCGCCGAGCAGGCCGAAGCCGAGAAGCGGCTCGCGGCGAGGATCGATGCAGCGGAAGCCAAAGTGAACGATGCGCGCACCAAAGCGTTAGCCGACGTGCCGGGCATCGCGGACGCGCTAGCGCGCGACATCGCCGCCAAGTTCGTGCCGGCCAACGGTTGAGGATCGAGTGATGGATATCACAGCGACAGAAATCGCCTTCCTCGCCCTGCTGCTGTTCATCGGGCTGCTCGTGTACCTCAAGGTCCCAGCCATGATCCTGGGCGCGCTCGATAAGCGCTCAGCCGAAATCGGCCACGAACTGCACGAAGCGCGGCGCTTGCGCGAAGAAGCCGAGAAGCTCCTGGCCGAATACGAAGCCAAGCGCATCGCCGCGGAAGCCGAAGCGCGCGCGATTGTCGAAGCCGCGAAAGAGCAAGCCGTCGCGGTTGCGGAAGAGACCCGCCAATCGATGATGGCGGCGATGGCGCGCCGTGAGCAGCAAGCCGAAGATCGGATCAAGTCGGCTGAAACCAAAGCCACCGACGAAGTTCGCGCCGCCGCCGCTGAAGCCGCAATCGCCGCAGCCGAGAAGCTAATCCGCGCGCGCATGAATGACGCCACGCAAGGCGCGCTGGTGCAAACCGCAGTCGGCGATCTGAAGCGCAATTTCGGCTGAGTTCCCAAGTTTAGCGAAAAGCGTCTAAGCTGATCCCGGGAGGGACCGGCCATGAACACGCTCGCACGCCTGCTCGTTGTGCTCGTCGCACTCGCGCATGTCGGCTTTCTGGTGCTCGAGATGTTTCTCTGGAGCGGGCCGACAGGGCAGCGCGTGTTCGGCATGACGCCGGAGTTTGCCGAACAGACGGCGGTTCTCGCGGCCAATCAGGGTTTCTATAACGGCATCCTGGCGGCAGGCCTCCTCTGGGGCGCGCTCACCAACAACCGCGCCTTCATGATCTTCTTCCTCCTCGCCGTCATCGCTGCCGGCGTGTTCGGCGCGTTTACCGCGAAGTTGAGCATCCTTTATCTGCAGGCAGCGCCTGGATTGGTCGCCCTGCTCGCCGTGCTGGCGGCGCGGCCCAAACAAGCGGCTTGAGTTGCGAACCCGTCGCACGTTTGACGCTGCGGACGCCCGCGCCTATGTAACGCCCGTTATCGGGGAGTAGCCGGCCGCGACGAAGCGGCGCCCGCGTCAACACACTTGGCCCGCAACGGTCATGGCGCGTGCGGCGGATCAACTGATCCGGATTGGCGAGACCGACGACGCTAGCCGCAAGCGAGGGCCGCTTGTTGCATTGCGTCGTCGTGTCAACGCAGGCCCCCGGATGTTTTCATGTTTGAAGCTTTCGCCGTTTCCACCGGCCTCGTCGCGCTCGCCGAAATCGGCGACAAAACGCAGTTGCTGGCCATCGTGCTGGCGGCGCGCTTTCGCAAACCTGTGCCGATTATTCTCGGCATCCTGGTCGCGACGCTGCTCAATCACGCCGCGGCGGCGGCGCTCGGCTTTCTCATCGCCGGCTGGCTGACGGGGCAGACGTTTCAGATCGCAGTCGGCGCGGCCTTCATCGTCATGGCCGCCTGGGCGCTGATCCCCGACAAGGAAGACGAGCGCGCGCAGAACACCGATGCCGGCACCGTGTTTCTAACGACGCTGGCGGCGTTCTTCCTGGTCGAGATCGGCGACAAAACCCAGATCGCGACGTCGCTGCTGGCGGCGCGGTTCGAGAATATCTTGGTCGTCACCGCCGGCACGACGTTGGGCATGATGCTGGCAAACGTGCCTGCTGTGTTTCTGGGCGAAGCGGTGACGAAGATTGTGCCGCTGCACTACGTGCGCATTGGCGCGGCGCTTGTGTTTGCGGCGATCGGCGTTCGGGTTGTTATGGCGGCGCTTACGGTTTGAAGTGGACCAACACGGCCTGAGCGTGGACGGCGACGCCCGAAGAGCTCAACCAAGCGTGCAGCAGTTCGCTGTAGCTAGTGGCAGCAAAGACGACTTCATCGCCCTCCACCATGGCGGCGAATTCGGCGACCTCGCGGCGATGCATCTCAATCAAGTCTGCTTCAACTAAGTCACCGTTCGCCCAGTGCCGCGGCTCCGCATACACGTAGAGCAAGACTGCCGATTTGTTTTCGCGCAGCGCTGTCGTCCGCAAACCAAAGGCATGTTTCACAAGCTGGGCGGCATCGAGGCGGCGAAAGTGTTTCGGCTCGCTCTTGATCAAGTCACGGACGGCGCAATAGCCGCGCATGCGTTCGCCCCAGACCGGACGCCAGTATGCCTCCGACAAATCAGCGGGTGAATGACTGCGATACGGTTCGAAGCGCTTTGACTCGACGCCAACGATCGCGGCATCGGTCAGCACACGTGCGTCGAGGCACGGGTGACGTCCACCGGCCCAAGGAAAGCGCTCGATCGCTTCGAGGGTGACGCTGCGCGCGGGCCACCAGGCTTCCACGCAACCAGGCAGAAGCGGCAGCGCCTCAGGCGCAGAGACGAAATACCCCCACGCATTGGCCGCAAGAGCCGCCGAGCTTTCAGCGCTCGCGAACTTACCGCTCGCGACCTCGTTGCCGGGCGCGGCATCGTAGCAAGCTCGGATACGCACCGCGTCAAGATGCGGCAGAAGCGGAAACAGCGCATCGTCGTCCGGCATTTACTCCGCCGCCACTTTGGTCGCCGCATCGTTTTCGCCCCGCCGCCAGCGCAGTTTCGGCTGACGCGCGGCGCGGGTGTCGTCCAAACGGCGCATCGGCGTGAGTTTTGGCGCTTGCTTGAAGAACTCCACGTCGCCTGCATTCACCCGTTCTGCGAGCGCGATCATGACGTCGGCAAAGCGGTCGAGTTCGCGCTTGGGCTCGGTCTCGGTCGGCTCGATGAGCATGGCGCCGTGAACCACGAGCGGAAAATAGGTCGTGAACGGGTGATAGCCTTCGTCCAACAGCGCCTTCGCCATGTCGATGGTTTCGACGCCTTTTGGCTTGATGCTTGAATCGTCCAGCAACACTTCGTGCATGCAAGGGCCATCGCCGAACGGTGCGTTGAAGTGCGGCTTCAGGCGCGCGAGCAAGTAATTGGCGTTAAGCACCGCGTCTTCGGCGACTTGGCGCAAGCCGTCGCTGCCATGGCTCATCATGTAAGCGAGCGCGCGCGTGAACATGCCCATCTGGCCATGGAACGCGCACATGCGGCCGAACGGCTTTTTGCCGGCGCCCGCCAGTTCTTCGGGGTGCTCGGCGAGGGCGAGCTGATGCTTGCCGCCGGTTTTGTCGATGACGATCAGCGGCAGCGGCGCGAACGGCGCGAGCGCCGCCGAGAGCACGGTGGGGCCAGCGCCGGGGCCGCCGCCGCCGTGTGGGGTTGAGAACGTTTTGTGCAGATTGATGTGCATCGCATCGATGCCGAGATCGCCAGGGCGCACTTTGCCGACGATGGCGTTGTAATTGGCGCCATCGCAATAGAAGTACGCGCCGGCTTCGTGGATGGCGTCGGCGATGTTTTTGATCTCGGGCTCGAACAGGCCGCACGTGTTCGGGTTGGTGATCATGATGGCGGCGACGTCGGGGCCGAGCTTGGCTTTGACATCATCGAGATGGACGCGGCCGTCATCGCGCGCCGGGATTTCATCGACGGCGAATCCGGCGGCGTGGGCGGTGGCGGGATTGGTGCCGTGCGCGGAGCTTGGCACGAGCACGCGCTTGCGATGGCCTTCGCCACGCGCTTCGAGCGCAGCTTTGATCGCGAGCATGCCGCAGAATTCGCCGTGCGCGCCGGCTTTCGGTGAGAGCGCGACGGCGGGCATGCCGGTCAGCGTGCAGAGCCAATGGGCGAGTTCATCCATCAGTTCGAGCGCACCTTGGATCGTGGAGGTCGGCTGCAGCGGATGGAGATCGGCGAAGCCTTCGAAGCGCGCAGCGCGCTCATTAAGACGCGGATTGTGCTTCATCGTGCACGAGCCGAGCGGAAAGAGGCCGAGATCGATGGCGTAGTTTTTTTGGCTGAGGCGCACGAAATGCCGCATCGTCTCCGGCTCGGAGAGGCCGGGCAGATCGAGCGCCGCTTTGCGCCTCAACGCGCCGAGCTTGGACTTCAGCCCTTTCGGCGCCGGCAGATCGACTCCGGTGCCGGTGGCGTGACCGGTTTCGAAGATGAGCGGCTCGGCTTGCAGAAGGCCGCGATTGCCGGAGGTGGTTTCGGTGATCATTGCAGCACGTCCTTCAGCGCCTTGGCGTAGGCAGCGATGTCCTCGTCGGTGTTCATTTCCGTGGCGCAGGTGATGAGGACGTTGTCCATGTTGGCGCGCGGATTGAGGCGGCTCATGGCGACGCCGCCGATGACGCCCTTCTCCGCCAGCGCGTCGATCACGCCTTGCGCGGGCTTTTTCAGCATCACGGCGATTTCGTTGAAGTAGCGCTTGGTCAGCACTTCGACGCCGGAGACTTTGTCGAGCGCATCGGCGAGTTGGATCGCTTTTTCGTGATTGAGCAATGCTAGTTTGCGCAGGCCCTCTTCGCCGAGGAGCGTCATGTGGATCGTCCACGCCAACTGGCAAAGGCCGGAATTGGTGCAGATGTTCGACGTCGCCTTTTCGCGGCGGATGTGTTGCTCACGCGTGGAGAGCGTCAGCACGAAGCCGCGTTTGCCGTCGGCGTCCAGCGTTTCCCCGGCGACGCGGCCGGGCATTTGGCGGATGTATTTCTCTTTGACCGCGAAGAGCCCGACATAAGGCCCGCCGAAGTTGAGCGCATTGCCGATCGACTGGCCTTCCCCGCAAACTATGTCGGCGCCGTACGCGCCCGCCGGCTCGATCAGGCCGAAGGAGACGCATTCGGTGAAGGTCGCGATCATCAGCGCGCCGGCGCCGCGGGCCGCATCGCCGAGGCTTGCGAGATCAGTCACCGTTCCGAACACGTTCGGCGATTGCACGATGACACCCGCCACATCGGCGCCAAGATGCTTGGTGACCGCGGCCTCGTCATCGACGGCGGCAGCTAGCGCGACCACTTCGAGGCCGAGCGCTTCGCAAGCCGTGCGGGCGGTGTCGACATAGTGTGGATGCACGCCGCCGGAGAAGATGATCTTCTTGCGCTTGGTGACGCGCGCCGCCATCATCGCGGCTTCCGCGCAGGCGGTGGAGCCGTCGTACATCGAGGCATTGGCGACTTCCATGTCGAGCAATTGCGCGACCTGGGATTGGAATTCGTAGAGCGCTTGCAGCGTGCCTTGCGCGATTTCCGGCTGGTACGGCGTGTAAGCCGTGAGGAATTCGCTGCGTTGGATCAAATGATCGACGCTGGCGGGCACGTGATGGCGATAGGCGCCGGCGCCGAGGAAGAACGCGGTGCGGCCGGCGGGCGTGTTCTTCTCCGCCAAGCGCTGCATGTGGCGATGCACCTCGATCTCGCCTTGCGCGCGCGGCAGATCGACAAGGTCCTTCAGCACCGCGGCTTTGGGGACGTCGACGAAAAGATCGTCAACGTGCTTGGCACCGATGACGTTGAGCATCTGTTGGCGGTCGACGTCGGTGAGCGGCAGATAGCGCATCAGAGGCCCTTCACGTAGTCGGCGTAGGCGGCTTCATCCATGAGTGCGTCGAACTCGCTTTTGTTGGCGACCTTTAGTTTCACGAACCAACCGCCGGATTCGGGTTCGTCGTTGATGATCTGCCAGTTCTCGCCGGCAATCGCGGCATTGCCTTCGACAATTTCGCCGGAGATTGGCGCGTAGACGTCGGACGCCGTCTTGGCGCTTTCGACGACGGCCATGTCGTCGCCTTGGGCGAAGCTTTTGCCAGCGGCGGGAAGCTCTGCGTACACGACGTCGCCCAATTGCTCCGCGGCGTAGGTGCTGATGCCGACAGTGGCGACGTCGCCGTCGAGGCGGACCCATTCGTGATCTTTGGTGTAGCGCGTGGTCATGGGTCTCAAGCTCCCTTTTTCGGGCGGTGATATTGGTGCGGGACGAACGGCAGCGGCGTGACAGCGGCGGCGCGCGCTTGGCCGCGGATCATGAGTTCGAGACCTGTGCCGGGCTCGGCGTAGGCGCTCTCGACGTAGCCGATGGAGATCGGCGCGTTGAGCACCGGAGAAAAGCCGCCGCTGGTGACGACGCCAATTTGCTTGCCGTCCTTGAAAATCTCGACGCCTTCGCGCGCCGGCGCCCGCTCGTTCGGCCGAATGCCAACGCGTTTTCGCGGCGCGCCGAGCTCGTATTCGCGCAGAATGCGCTTGGCGCCAGGAAAGTCAGCAGCTTCACGCCGGCGCTTTTGGATCGTCCAAGCGAGATCGGCTTCTATCGGCGATGTGGCGGCATCAAGGTCGTGGCCATAGAGGCAGAGGCCTGCCTCCAGGCGCAGTGAATCGCGCGCGCCGAGGCCGACGGGTTTCACCTCCGGGTGCGCGAGCAGCGCGTTGGCAAGCTCTGTCGCGTGTTCAGCGCGGACGAGAATTTCGTAGCCGTCTTCACCTGTGTATCCCGAACGCGTGACCGTGAGGCGGCCAAACGCATCGTAGCGCTTCACGCACATGAAGCTCATCTCAGCGAGCGCGGGATCGATGACGGCAGCCGCAACTTCGTGAGCTTTCGGCCCTTGCAGCGCGATCAAGCAGCGATCGTCGGCGCGGACGAGATTGGCTTCGCCCTTTGTCGCTTCTTCGATAAGCGCCCAGTCCTGATGCTTACAGCCGGCATTGACGACGATGTACAGATCGCCCGCCGCACCCGGCTCCGCAGGGCGCGCGATCATGAGATCATCGAGCACGCCGCCTTCGGCATTGGTGATCATGGTGTAGCGGACTTGCCCGGGCTTCAGGCCTTGGATGTCCGCCGGCACGAGACGCTCGATCAGCGAGGCCACTTTTTTATGAGCTTCGTCGCCCTCGAGGCCGTGACCTTTCGGCAGCGCGAAGAAGCATGGCCCCATGTGGCTGACATCAAACAGACCCGCATGTTGGCGCGTCCACATGTGTTCGGGGATCAGGCCTTCGAATTGGAGCGGCATGTCGTAGCCGGCGAAATCGCCGAACTTAGAGGTGCGCGCGCGCCAAAGCGCATCGAGCGGCAGCTTCTTCGGTGGTTCGGCTTCGGCCATCATTGTCCCAGGTACGCGTGGCGCATGCCTCTCGGCACGCTGCCCCCGCTGTCCCTGGCGCCTGAGAGATTTACTCCTTCGGCGGCCGCGCTTCCCTTGAAGCGCAGCTCTATCCAGCGTGTTCATCCCCCCGCGGTCCGGTTCCCTGAGAGTTTCCGGGGCGGTTGCTCCTTCGGGGGCGGCATTGTTGCGCCGCGCTCTCCCACGGGGTTCGTTTGTCTGGCCGGGACATGGCGACTCGACGTCGGCGCGGCCCGTTAACGGGAAACTGATCGCGCCGCTGTTGAGAGTCAATCGCCCCAGGAGAGGATCGTTTCGCCCCGCAGCAAAGCGTCGGCTTCTGGCGTATATTTGGCGCCGCTCTCGTCGTGAAGATCGAGCCCTTTCAACAGTCTGAGCGGCGCGCGCGAGCCCTTTCGCGCCCGCACAATTACGCGTTTGGCCGGCGCCGAAGCGCGCGGGCGAACGGGTGCTATCTCAACGCCGCCCAGCCGGCCCTCGAGCGCGCCCAGAATTTCTGGAAGTTTGTGTGCGCGATGAATAAGCGTGAGCGCCGCGCCGCCTGTGAGTTGATCCGCAAGCGCTGCGATCCACGCATCGATGGGCGCATCTGCAATGTAAGCGTGGCGCCGCGCTTCAATGGGCGCGCGCCCTTCGCCTTCTTCGTCATAAGGCGGATTGAAAAACGCGCCGTCGTACACGCTTCGATTCGCGTCGCGTCCAAGCACATCGCCTTTCACGATTTCCGCTCTTGTGGACATCCCGTTAGCGGCGACATTTTCGCTCGCGAGCGCGGCCATGTTCGCATCGCGTTCGAGTCCGACGAACGTCGTGTTCTCAGTGCGTGCCGCGACCGCCAAGAGTGCGGCGCCGACGCCACAGCCCGCTTCTAGCAAACGCATGCCGTCACGCGCCTCGACGGCGGCGGCCAAAAGAAGCGTATCGACATTTACGCGATAGCCGCGCGCCGGCTGTCGGATGCGCAGGCGCCCGGCGAGCAGCACGTCATCTGTGACTTCGAAATCGGCCATAAAGCCCGATGCGACCCTTCCGCGCGACGGCGGGAACCCGCCTTGACCCAATGCCGCCGCGCCACCATCGTTTTCCCAAGACGTAGAGGCAAGCGGAGGCCCAATTTGGGACCGGCGTTCGGACCAGCCAAGCAAGCCGCCGGCGAACCGCACGCGGTCGACCGGCTGGCCACGCTATTGGCGGAAGATTTGGCCGCCGTCGATGCTGTCATCCACGATTATATGACGAGCCCGGTCGGGGTGATCCCTAATCTCGCCGCGCATCTGATCGACGCAGGCGGCAAACGGATCCGGCCGTTGATCACGCTCGCCTCCGCCCGCCTGCTCGGCGGCGGTGGCGACGGGCCGCGTAAGCTGGCGGCGGCGGTCGAGTTCATTCATTCCGCGACCTTGCTGCACGACGATGTCGTGGACGTTTCCTCCATGCGGCGCGGCAAGAAGGCCGCCAATGTGGTGTGGGGAAATTCGGCCAGCGTGCTTGTGGGCGATTTTCTGTTCGCGCGCTCGTTCAATCTGATGGTCGAGACCGGCGACATTCAAGTGCTCGATATTCTGGCGCGCGCCGCCAGCGTGATCGCCGAAGGCGAAGTGATGCAGCTCGCCGCCGCGAACGACGCCGATACGACGCGCGCACGCTACATGGAAATCGTTGTCGCCAAGACAGCGGCGCTGTTCGCCGCTGCGGCGAAAGCTGGCGCAGTGGCGGCTGGTCGCGCTGGCGCCGAAGCGACGGCCTTGGAGACATTCGGGCGCGAGTTGGGATTAGCATTCCAGCTTGTCGACGATGCGCTCGACTATGGCGGGCTCTCATCCACAATGGGAAAGAACATCGGCGACGATTTTCGCGAAGGCAAAGTTACGCTGCCAGTGATCTTCGCGCGCGATGCCGGCGACGAAAGCGAGCGCGGGTTCTGGCGGCGCGCCATGGGCGGCGAACGCAGCGACGACGATTTTTACCGCGCGCAGGCGTTGCTGAAGCGCCACAACGCCATAGCCAAAACGCTCGACGCTGCCCGCGCGCACGCGGCGGCGGCGAATGCAGCGCTGAAACCGCTGCCGGCCAACGCCTATCGCGACGCGTTGGCGGATTTGCCCGATTTCGTGGTGGACCGGGCGTACTAGACGCCGCCGATTTTGCGCCGGCTGGCGAAGCGGCGCACTATGGCCGACACGACGATTGCCAAGAACGCCAGAACGCCGAGCGTGATCCAAGCAACCAGCGGCTCGTCCGCCACCAAGAATCCGATGACCCCGCAAAGCGCCATGGCGGTCCAGTAGGTCAGCGCGACTTCAGCGTGGCTTAAGCCGCCGCGTATCATGATTTGGTAGATGTGTTCGGAATGGCCATCGAGCAACGAGTGACGCTTGTACGCGCGCCACGCCAACGTTAGCAGCGCGTCCGCCAGCAGCGGAAAAAACACGATCGCCGGCACGACCGGCGACAAGGCGGTGCGGTGGATGACGATGAGCGCGACAAGTGCGGCGAGCGCGCCCGTGAACAGCGCGCCGGAATCGCCAGCGAACAAAAGTCCGCGCGGAAAATTCCATATCAGAAAGCCGATGATTGCACCGACCGCGCATGCCGCCAAAGCGACAGCCGAGAAACTCTGATCGACCAACGCGATCGCGCCGAGCGCCGCCAAGCCGATCGCGACAGAGCCCATGGCCAGTCCATTGGCGCCATCCAAGAAGTTCACCGTGTTGACCATGACGAACACCCACGCAGCGGTGCCGACAAGCGCCAACCAGTACGGCGCGATCCATACGCCCTCCCCGAAGGGGAATGCGCTGACAGGTCCGACGATGAGCGCCGCGGCGACGGAAAGCGCGGCGAAGGCGGAGAATTTCAGTCGGGCGCTGAGCGGTCGCGCGTCGTCGACGAAGCCGACGATAAGGAACGCGCTCGAAAATGAGGCCGCGATCGTTAGCAGGAGAACGCCGCGCGGCGTGATCTCACTGCGAAAAATGTCGGACATAAAGGCGAGCGACATCAGCGCGACGCCAAAGCCGAGGCCGATGCCGAGGCCGCCGCTCGTTGGCGTCGGGCGCGTGTGCGCGTGACGGGCGGCGTACGGACGATCGACTGGACCGGTGGCGATGATCAGGCGGCAGGCAGCCGCACTGACCAGCGCCGCCACCAGCGCGCCGCCGAGGAGTTCAGAAAACACGGCCCGGGCTAGAGCCCAGCCGGGTACCGGTCAAGCGCCGCTCAGCACTGTGTCCGCAACCCACCAATCCGGATGCGCGCTTTGCACCGCGTCGGCGAGCGCTTCGCTGTCGGCGGCTGTCGCGGTAAGGGCAAAGCAGGTGGCGCCGCTGCCAGAGAGCGCGACATAGCGCGCGCGGCCGTCGGCGCGAAGCGCTTGTGACACTTCGGCGATCTCCGGCATGAGCGCGGTCGCGGGTGCAGCGAGATCGTTGCCAATAGCGGAGATCGCGGCGAGCGCACGCGCAGCATCGCGCCACACCGGCGCAGGCTTGGGTTCGAAATAGCGCCCGAGGCCCATCACGTCGAAGCGCCGGTACACGTCAGGCGTCGCCAGTGGTTTCAGCGGATTGACCAATACGGCAGCGAAGCTTGGAACGCTAATCGGCTCAAAGCTCTCGCCTACACCGGTCATGTAAGCTGGGACGCTGGCGAGGCAGACGGGGACGTCGGCGCCGAGCGCGCGCGCGATCGGCTGCAAGCGCGCGAGCGGCCAGTCCAAACCCCAAAGCGAGTTGAGCGCCCGCAGCGCAGCGGCGGCGTCCGCCGAGCCGCCGCCGATGCCGGAAGCGATCGGGAGGTTTTTCTCCAGAGCGAGCCGCGCACCGGGTTGCGCAATCCCCGCCTCGGCAGCCAATGCGCGCGCGGCGCGAAGAATGAGATTGCTCTCATCGGCGGCAAGGCCGGCGGCGAACTCTCCTTCAATCTCAAGCGACAGCGTTTCAGCGGCGGCCGCTTCCACCACGTCGCCCACATCGGCGAACATCACCACGCTTTGCAGGGGGTGCAAGCGGTCGGCGCGCGGACGACCGACCTCCAAGGTGAGATTAATTTTCGCCGGCGCGAAAATGCGAACGCTCATCGCGTCGCCGATTGGGTCGGCGGCAAGTCGGGCAGGCCGCTCTCGATCTTGGTCTCGATGGCAGCGGGGTCGGTCGGCGACAATGTCAGCGCGCGCTGCCATTGGAAGCGCGCTTCGATGCGGCGGCCAAGGCGCCAGTAGATATCGCCAAGATGATCATTGAGCGTCGCGTCGGCCGGCATCAGCTCGACGGCGCGCTCCTGGTAAAGCAGCGCTTGGCCGTAGTCGCCGAGCCGGTAGTAGGCCCAAGCGAGGCTGTCGATAATGGCGCCCGACGACGGGCGCAGCTCGACCGCGCGCTGAAGCATGGCCAATGCTTCGTCCATATGTTCACCGCGCTCGACCCAGCTATAGGCGAGGTAGTTCATCACGTCCGGTTGCTCAGGCGAAAGCGCAAGCGCCTCGCGAAAATCAACTTCGGCATCTGGCCAGCGCTGCAAACGCTCGCGCGCGACGCCGCGTGCGAAATAGAGCCGCCACTCCCGCGGCTGATCGGCCAGCAATTCGGTGTAAATCGTCTCTGCGTCGCCGTGCCGGCCGAGGCTACGATACATATCGGCCAGCGCCCGCTTGGCGCGCAAATCGCCGCCATTAGCGGCGGAGCGAACGCGCGTTAAAGCTTGTTCCTGCTCACCGGCGTCGAACTCGAGCCACGCCTCCATCACGCGCGCCGAGGCGGCGTAAGGCGAGTTGCTTGGAATGCTGGCCAATGCGCGTTGCGCGATGGCGTGGCGATCCTGTTGCGATTGCGTTTGCGCGAACAAGAGTCGCGACGCATCGAGCCCCGGATCGAGCATCAAGGACAGCGTTAGCGCTTCGAGTGCGCTGGTCGTGTCGTTCTCCTGCAAGAACAGCGCGGCCAAGCCGTAGAGCCCCGCCGCCGCGCCGCGCGCGGGTGTCAGCGTATTCGCCGCAAGCGGCTCACCACGGGCCAGGCGTTGCTCCGCCGCTGCAAGCGCGGGATTTATGCGATTGGAATCCGTTTGCAGCAGATCGCGCGCCTGCGCTTGCGCGCCGGTGCGCGCCAGCAGATCGGCATGGCGCTCGACCGCCGGCGGCAACACCATGCCGCCGCTCGCCGCTTCAGCATAAACCTCGAGCGCCTCATTGTTTCGCCCAGCGAAATCGAGCGCCATGCCTTGCTGATAGGAAAACAGCGCGCCGTAGGGACGGATCGATGCAAGCGGCGACAGATCAGAGATGACGTCATCGACGCGTCCGCTCGCGGCGTTCGCCCACACCAACATCATGCGCGCGGTCAGGTTCTGCGCAGCGCGCCCCTGGACGTCCTCTAGCGCTTGCGCCGCTTGGCGCCAACGATTGCCAGCGATGTGATCGGCGGCGCGAATGAGTTGCACGGATGGTGGCGGCGCCTCGTCTGTCGCCACGCGCGCGGCACGGCGGGCATTGGTGATGTCACCTGACGCGAGCGAGGCGGAGGCCGCGCCGTCAAGCAATGCCGCATTTCGCGGATCGCGCGCGAGCGCCGCGAAATAGCGCGTCGCCGCTGCTTCGTGGTCCTGACGCAAATTGGCGAGACGCCCGATCAGATGATCGGCATACACCCGCGAAACTGGCGCACGCGGCGGCGCCGGCGTTGCGCACGCGGCGAGCCACAAGCCCGCCGCGAGCGCCGCCAGTCTCGCGCCTGCACTCACAGATCGTCCCGAGGCCGGCGCCCTTCCGGCAGTTCAACGCGCGGGAGGTCGCGCACCCGCGGCGCCGACGCCGTAAGCCCGCGCGCGAGCTTCTGTTCGAGTTGGCGGCGGCGGATGGCGTCAGGATCGGCGGCCAAAGCTTGGCGCCATTGTTCGCGCGCGTCGTCGCGGCGGTTGAGCCGCCAATACACATCGCCCAGGTGGTCGAGGATTTCCGCGTTCGGATCGCCGACATTGAGCGCCACGGCGCGTTCGATGAGCGCAAGCGCCTCGTCATAATGGCCGTACAGATAGTACGCCCAGCCCAAGCTATCGACGACCGCGTAATCCTGCTGCCCGTAATTGAAGCCACGCCATAACAGGCGATAGCCCTCTTCCAGGCCTTCCGGCCGCTGAATCAGCGCATAGCCGAGTGCGTTGAGGCGCAACACGGAGTCCGGTTGCTCGGCGAACAAGCCGCGTGCAACCGCGATACCGTCCCGCCATGTGCGTTGATCACCGTCCATCAAGATCGAGACGTACAAGAGACGCGTGTCGACGCTTTGATCCAGTTCGTAGGCCGCACGCATGTCGGCGACAGCCGCGGGGATATCGCCAGCGAAGCGGTGTGCGTACGCGCGGTAACCGAGCAGATCGGCGCGATCCTCCGCCTCTTCGACCATGCCGAGTGCGCGCGTATACGTAGTGATCGCGAGATCGTGCCGATTGGCTTGGCGATAAATATCGGCGGCGCCAGCGACCAGAGACCAGCGATCACCGGCGCGGGCGACGACACGTTCGGCGGATGCAATGGCAGCCGCGTCATCGTCGCGACGCAACTGGATGCCGGCGCGCAGAATATCGGCGTCCGGTGCGAACACGTCGTCGGCGGGCATCAGCGCGATAATGCGTTCAGCGCCGCTTTCGCCGCCCGCAGCGGCCAATTGCTGCGCTGCATAGAGGCGCCAATCGTTAGCGTCGGGCGCGAGCAGCAAGCCGATTTGCAGCAGCGCGGCGCCAGACATTGAATTGAGCCCACGCTGCGGATCCTGCGAGGAGAGCACTTGCGAGAGCATCTCCGCTTGGGTCACGAACTCCGCCAGGAAGATCATCCAACGGCCAGCGGCGCTCTTTGGCGTCAGCGTCGGTTCGAACGGCGCCTGGCCGGCGTCGAGACGGCGGATGTTCTCCTGCACGTCTTCCGAGCGCGGCGCGAATTCCAGGACAACATTGTAGAAGCGGCGAGCATCTTCGGTGCGGCCAAGGCGGTGATGCACGAGCCCGGCGCGATAGACCGAGTGCGCCACGCGCGCCGCGCCAAGGGCGCGCTCAAACTCCTCCATGTTCTGCGGTTCGGCCTCGGGCGGCGGCGTCAGATCGAGGCCTTCGACCATTTGCGCATAGACCGCCGCCGCTTCCGGCAATCGCCCAGCGCCCTCAAACAGGAGTGCGCGCGCAACATCCGGCAATGGCGATGGCAGCGAATTGCCTTCGTCGACCCGTTCCACGCCGCGATCGACCTGACCTTGGGCGGCGAGCAAGAACGGCTCCAACATATTGGCCAAGGGGCCATCGAGACCGCCGGGCGCGCTGCCCAAGGTGGTGCGCCCGGCGTCGTATCGGCCGGCGGCGAAATCGTCGGCAAACGCCGCGAACGTCCATAGCGGCATGATTTCATCGGTGCTGTCGCCGCGCGCCAAGGCGCGACGCGCTTCGCGCACGATGTAGTCGATATCAGCTTCGAGCAGCGCCGCGGCAGGATCTTCGTAGGTGCGATCGGGCGCTGCATTCGGCGGCGAGGTGACGATCAATTCGGCGGTCGGCGGCGGACCTTGATCGACGGCGGGCGCGATCACAGCATCGTCCGGCGCTGCTGCGGCGGCGGTTGGGGTAGCGCCCGGCGCCTTACCGTCCTGCGCGTATGCCGGCGACAGCGCGCCTAGCGCCACACTCGCCGCGAGAATTGCCCAACGTATCATGTCGTCCCTTTCCTCCCGCATTCATGCGGGTGCGCCTACAAATTGGCGTAGTTCGGCCCGCCACCGCCTTCGGGCGTCGTCCAGACTATATTCTGGCTTGGGTCCTTGATATCGCACGTTTTGCAGTGAACGCAGTTTTGAGCATTGATTTGAAAGCGCGGATTGGCCCCCGCCTCGTCGTAAAGCACCTCGTACACGCCGGCAGGGCAATATCGTGTCGCCGGCTCGGCGTATTCAGGAAGATTGACCTTAATCGGGATGCTCGGGTCCTTCAGCAGCAAGTGCGCCGGCTGATCTTCTTCGTGATTGGTGTTCGAGAGATAGACCGACGAAAGCTTGTCGAAGGTCAGCACGCCATCGGGTTTCGGATAGGCGATCGGCGTGTGGTCGCTGGCTTTCTCAGTGGCGGCGTAATCGGCTTTGCCGTGCTTGAGCGTGCCGAGGAACGAAAAGCCGCCGAGCAAGGTCGTCGTCCACATGTCGAACATGCCGGCGACGCCGCCCCAGAACGTGCCTAAGCGCGTCAACAAGGGCTTGGCGTTGCGCACGCCGTAGAGATCTTTCCAGATGCGGCTGTCGCGATAGGCGTCGTCGTAGCTCTCCAGCGTGTCGCACTGGCGCCCGGCTTGAATTGCTGCGAACGCAGCCTCCGCCGCGAGCATGCCCGAAGTCATCGCGTTGTGGCTACCCTTGATGCGCGGCACATTGACGAAGCCTGCTGAACATCCAATCAGAGCGCCGCCTGGAAACGCAAGACGCGGCACGGATTGAAAGCCGCCTTCGGTAATGGCGCGCGCGCCGTAAGCGATGCGCTTGCCACCTTCGATGTGTTCGCGAATGTCGGGATGCAGTTTGTGCTGCTGAAAGACATCGAACGGCGAGATGTACGGGTTCTTGTAGTTCAGGTGCACAACGTAGCCGACGGATACGTAGCGCTCGCCCCAATGATAGAGGAACGAGCCGCCGCCCGTATCATCGTCGAGCGGCCAGCCAACCGTGTGCAGCACAAGGCCGGGCTTGTGCTTTTCCTTCGGCACTTCCCAGAGTTCTTTGACGCCGATGCCGAACTTTTGCGGATCGCTGTCGGCGCAGAGATCGTATTTCGCTTGCAGCACTTTCGCCAGCGAGCCGCGCACGCCCTCGGCGATAAACACGTATTTGCCGTGCAATTCCATGCCCGGCTGGAAATCGCCCTTCTTGTGGCCGTCCTTGGCGATGCCGAAGACGCCGGCGACGACCCCCTTTAGCGCGCCGTGTTCGTTATAGACGGGCGCGGACGCGGACATGCCGGGATAAATTTCAACGCCAAGCGCTTCCGCTTCGCCCGCGAGCCATTTCGTCAGGTTCGAGAGCGAGGCGATGTAATTGCCGTGATTGTCGAACAGCGGCGGCATCAAGAACATCGGCAATGAGGCCGAACCGGCGGGGCCGAGGATTTTGAACTCGTCCTTCGTCACCGGCGTTTCGAGCGGCGCGCCTTTTTCTTTCCAATCCGGGATCAGTTCGTCCAGCGCGACCGGATCGATGACGGCGCCAGAGAGAACGTGCGCGCCAACCTCGGCGCCTTTCTCCAGCACGGCGACGGTAATCTCAGCGCCCGCTTCCGCGGCCAGCTGCTTTAGCCTGATCGCGGCCGACAGGCCCGCAGGACCCGCGCCGACAATCACGACGTCGTACTCCATGGAGTCGCGCGCGATTTCCTCGTCAGCTCCGTCCGCAGCCATTGCATTCCTTTCACGTTTATCTGCGGCGTTTATCAAAGCTGATGCGATGAGGCGCAAGCGGGCCGCGTTGCTTTGCCGCTTGCTTTGCCGATTCGTACGAGTCCGTGCAGACTACAGTTTCATGGATGTGAACCACGACCCCGCCGGCGCCGCGCGCGCGCTACTCGCCTTCTGGCGGGCCGCGGGCGTGGACATGGATGAAGCGGAGGCCGTTTACGCAGCGGCGCCGAACGCGCCCTCGGGAACCGCGACCAAGGCGCCCTTGGCCCGCGAGGCGGCGCCGATCACTGCGCCCCGCCCCAAGAAGGTCGCCTCCGCTCCTGTGGATAACGCCAGGGCGCTGGCGGCGTCGGCGAACACCGTGGCCGAACTCCGCGCGGCGGTTGAGCGCTATGACGGCTGCGCCCTCAAGGCTACGGCCCGGAGTACGGTGTTCTCGGACGGCGCGGAGGACGCCCCGGTGCTGATCATCGGCGACGCACCGGACAAGGAGGAGGACGAGCAGGGCAGGCCGTTCGTGGGCGCCAGGGGCCAGCTTGTAGACCGCATGCTCGCCCAAATTGGCCTAGATCGCCGCAGCAATGTGTTGATTTCTAACGTGATTTATTGGCGCCCACCGGGCAACCGCGATCCCACTCCGGGCGAAACCATGGCTTGCCTGCCATTTGTCGAGCGCCTTATCGCGCTCACTCAGCCAAAGCTGCTGATCCTGATCGGCAAGCCGGCGGCCAATACCGTGTTGCGGCGTGAGGATACGGTGAACAAGCTGCGCGGCCGGCGCCTCCTCTATACCCGCGACGGGCTCGACCTACCTGTCAACGCGATGGTCATGCTTCATCCGACATATCTGCTCCGTCAGCCGCAGCATAAGCGGCTGGCGTGGACCGATCTCCTGCTCGCCGAAGCTTGGCTTTCCGAACTGGGCGTCGCGCGGGCCTCACACGTTTAACATGCCAGAAGGGCTCTGATGACGTATCGCGCCGCCTTCGCCGCCCTCTCCGTCGCCGCACTCATCGCCCCGGTCACCGCCGAAGCGCAGACCCGGATCGTGGCGCTCAACGAAAACGACGAAGCCGCCTACCGCGACGCGTTTACAGCAATTGAGACCGGCAACTGGCGCGGCGTAAACGCGGCGCTCGCGCGCGCTGAAGACGATGTCCTCGCCGGCGTCGTGCGTGGACGGTTGCTGCTCGCGCGCGGCAATAGCCCGAGTTGGAGCGATTATACCGGCTGGCTGATGAACTATGGCGACTACGGCATGGCGAACGACGTTTACGAACGCGCGCTCGACTCGCGCTCGCGTCGCGCCAGGCGCAGTGGCGTGCGCCCGCCCGAGCCGCAGCGCAGTCGCGGACGCACGCTACCGGGAACGCCGCCGCCGATTGCCGGCGACAGCGCAAGCGCCCGCGCGGGCATTGAACGTGTCGCTGAACGCCTTGGCGCCGGCGATATGGATGGCGCGCGCGCGGCGGCGCTCGCTCAAGTTGGCGGCCCCCGATCGGGGCAAGCGCAATGGCAGCTTGGTCTCATCGCCTACCGCCAACATGATTACGCCGAAGCGGTGCGCCAGTTCGAAGCCTCCGCCGAATGGCCCCATCACGGCGGCTGGGCGCGCGCGGCGGCGCATTACTGGGCGGCGCGAGCGCGGCTGGCGGCGGGCGACGCCAACGGCGTCACGCGTCACCTCGAAGCGGCGGCGGAGCGGCCGTGGACATTCTACGGCCAACTCGCCGAGACCCAGCTTGGCCGCGAGAGCCCGCTCTCGTTCGCTCCACCTACGATCGAGAACGCAACGTTGGAACGATTCATCGAAACCCACGCCGGCGCGCGACGCGCCGCTGCCTTGGCGCAACTCGGCCGGCTCTCTGAAGTGGAAAGCGAACTGCGCCGCCTGCACGCGGATCTGACAAGCGACCACGACGCGGCATTCTTGACGCTTGCCATCGCACTTCAGGCGCCGGCGGCGCAATTGCGTGCGGCGGAATATGGCGGACGTGAAGTCGCTGCCGGCTTCTGCCCGACGACATCGTTCGAACCGGATGTTGGTTTCATGCTCGACCGCGCGCTGATCTACGCGATCGTGCGGCAAGAGAGCTATTTCAATCCGCGCGCTGTCAGCGTCTCCAACGCGCGCGGGCTGATGCAGCTTCTGCCGTCCACCGCGCGCGACATGGACCGCTCGCATAATTATCGCCGCGCGCCGGCGCCGTTGTTCGAGCCGGGCCTCAACATGCGCTTGGGCCAAAGCTACGTGCAGTGGCTGATGACAGAGTTTCACAATGACGGCGATCTCGGCCGCGTCTTCGCCGCCTACAATGGGGGCCCGGGCTGGCTTTCGCGTTGGGTGGCGACGCAGCCAAGCGACATTGATCCGCTCCTGCTGCTGGAACTGTTGCCGCGCGCCGAAAGCCGCGACTATGCCGAGCGCGCGCTCTCGCACATGGCGCTCTGCCGCAAACGCTACGGCCAGCCGACGCCTGAGATGGATCGGCTCGCCTCTGGCGATCCGGCGATCTATCAGCCGCTCGACCAGCGCTTAGCGCAACGCTGATTTAAGCGCCGGCAGGCGCAGGCGTCGGACGCGGTGGCGTAACGGGCGGCGGCGCTGCAGCTGCAGGCGCGGGCGGTGAAGCTGGCGCGCTTGGTGTTGCCGGAGCGGCTGCGCCTCCGGCGCCCGCTGTCATCTGCGACCGAAGGCGCTGGATAAAGCGATCCATCAGATCCGTACGCGCCACGGCGCGGGCGACATCGCGGATCGCCGCGCCTTCCGCGTGGATACCGGCGGCGACGATTTCGAACGCGTCAGCCTCCGGCGTCCCAGCAAGATCGCCGGCATAATCACGATAAAGCGCGCGCACGCCCTCTTCATCGCCGGCAAGCGTCAGCGCAACGCCAGTCCGCAACACAGCTTGGCGCGCGTGGTCATCCAACGGCGCAGCGCGCGTGCGCATCGCCAGCAAGGCACGTAACTCCGCCCCAGCGCGCTGCCAATCGCGCGCACGCCACGCGGCTTCAGCCCGCACGCGCTGCGCATCTTCACTGCGGTCACGCTCTACAAGCTCGACCGCGCCTTCGAGACGGCCGAGGTCGAGCAACGCACGCGCTTCAAGTATGCGGCGATCGGCGAGCAACGTCGCCGGCATGTTCGGTTGACGCGACGATGCGATGGCGACCAGCGCCTGATCCGGCTTGTGATCCATTAGATAAATCGCCGCGAGATCGGCAGCGACTTGCGCCTTGCCGATGCCGTCAAGACGCGTGTCGACTTGGTGCTGCAGCAATTGCGCCGCTTGTTCGAGCAGATCGACATGCACCAAACGGCCCGAGAGCAAGCGCACGATGCGGTCGCCATTGGGGCCGACAGGCGTCAGATCGCTGAACTCGTAAAAAAGCCCGAGCGCTTGAATTGGTTCGAGGCGATCGGCTTCGCCGTCGAGAAACAGGCGTTCGAACAACACGCCCATATCGGCGCGCAATTGCCGCGCGGCGGGATCGGCGGGGAAGCGGTCAGCGGCGGTGCGCATCACCGCCATCGCATCGCGCCAGCGGCCAAGCTCGGAATAAACCTCACCGAGCATGCCGACGATCATCAGCTCGGTAGAGTCGCCGCGCCAACGGAAGCGCAATGCCTCCAACGGCTCGATCGCATCGACACTGCGCATGACGCCAGTGCCGCGGCGCAGGCGGATCGCCTCGACAGTGGCGCGTACGGCGACTTCTTCGTCGTTGATGCGCGAAAGCTCATCGAACATGGTGAGCGCGCGCGCTGCATCGCCGCGCAACGCCACCACGCGCGCTTGCAGCAAGCGTGCGTGCATGCGCATGAAGCGGTCCGGCGCTTCGGCGAGCGCGGCGCGCGCGGCGGCCTCTGCGGCGGCGGGGTCGTTCAATTCAAGCGCGGACTCCGCCAGCGCCAGCTGGAAGCGCGCTCGCCAAGCCGGGGGATGTTCTTCGAGACCACCGGCGCCGCGTTCAAGCTCGCGCCGCGCATCGCTCCAATTGTGCTGCAACGCCGCTGCATAACCGCGCCACAGCGCGGCGGAAGGATTGTTGACCAGCGCCGAGGCCGTGAGATCAGGCGTCGCGGCGGCGGCGCGGCCAAGCATGACATTGGCTGCGCCGCGCATCAGGCGGAATTCCGGATCGATCTCGACCAGTTCACCTTGATTGATGGCGACCATGCGCAGCGCGCCAAGCGCCTCGGCGGCCAATTCGTTCTGCAGCAGGTAGCGCGCCAAGGCCATGCGCGCTTCAACCGGCGCACCTTCGGCCACGCCTTCATCCGCCGCACGACGCGTCAGTTCAGCGATCGTTTCGCGCACGCGCACGAGATCTTGCGCTTGCGTCGGCGCCAACGCTGTGTCGCTTGCGGGGCTAAGCGCGTCGTTGAGCCCGGCTTCGAGTTCGGATTGCACCGGCGTCTGCGTTGCGATCAAACCAGCATCGCCGCGCGAGACGGTGAGAACGCCCTGCGCAAACGTCGCGGTGACGCCGTCGGCGCGCGGTTCGATGACGCCGCCATGCGCGGAGGGCAGCAGTGCGGCTTCCAAAGTCGCGCGCCGCGCATCGACGCCGCGCGCGGGGCCGCCCATCAGCGCCACCGCGATGCGGTCGCCAATTTCCGGGTCGTTGATCCAGCGCACGACGCCTTCGCGGCCGAATGCTGCCGTCAAGCGCCCGCGTCCGTCAGGCAACGTTTCGCGCGTCAGCGTAGCGGCCGCACCGGGCGCGGCGCGCGCGCCGAGCGTGAAGGTCCAGGAATTTTCGCTGGCGGACGCGGATACAAGCACGTCGGGGGGCGTCAAGACGCGCAAGCCGACAACGCCCTCGCCTTGAACGAGTTCGATGTTCTGGTGACGCCGCCCGGCCCGTGCAACGCCTGCAAGATCAATGCGGCCTTGCGCATCGAAGACCAGCCAGATCGCCTCGCCACGCCGAAACGCCGCAGCGCGCGCGGGCGACGGCCACGTCACCGTGACACGGGTGACATTGGCCTCCTCGACCAATTGCACACGCGCATTGCCCCGGACGGGCGGTGTTGGCGGCACTGGCGCTTCTTGCGGCGCGCCCGGCGCGGCCGTTGCCGGCTGAACGCCACCCTCCGGCGGCAAAAGATCGACAACGACGCGATCGCCATCGACGAAGTGGCGCTGACGTACGCCAGGTTCGAGCGTGAGTGTCAGCCGAACAGGCGCGCCCGCTGCGCCGACGCGGCGCACTTCGCGAACAAGGCGCGGCGGCGTCGAGCGCAATTCTGCGATGTCGATGTCGGCGGCGCGCGAAAAGCGCAGGTCGAGCCGATTGCCTTGCAATAGCGGCGTCAGCGTCGTCGCCCCCTGGAAGCGGAACGACAGACGCGTGTAATCGTCTTGCACGCCGACACTCACCGTCGCAGTCGGAACAACCAGACGCGGCGGCGGCGGTGGTGCGGGTGGCGGCGCTGGCGCAGCGGCGGCGACAACGGGCGCCGGTTGTGGCGCAGCGGGTGGTGGCGTGGGAGGCGGCGCAGGCGGTGGCGTCGCCAACGTGAGATCCATCGGCAACGGACCAACTGGGCCGCGCAGTTCGGCGGGTTCTTCAGGCGCGGGCGTAGGTGAAAGCGGCGCGCCTTGCGCCGGCGTCGCCACAGCAACCGGCGGCGGCGCGGCCTCCACCGTAACGTCGGCGCGCTCCTCCGGCGGCGTCAGCTGCATAGGCTGCGCGGCGACGGGCGGCGTCGCAATAAGCGCCGCCGCTGCGATCGCGATCGGAGAGCGCAAGGATTTCATATTCGGCTCAGCAGACTCTCTCCGTTTGGCGTTAAGCGCGCGTTTACTCGGAAGCGGCCGGCGACGCCCCGCGGGCGCGGTTCAACAGATCGCCGCCGCCAGTCGGCGGGCGGGCTCGGTCGGCAAGCATTTCGGTCAAGCGGCGCGCGCGCTCGGGCTCCATGCGGCCCAGGATTTCCGCCAGATTGGTCTGCCGCATGCGGCTGGCGACCTGAATCAGCACGTCGTCTTCAAGACCATCGAAGACAGTCGCGGCATCCTTGGCGCGCATGCGTTGATAGACGTCGACGAGGCTCGCCAAACGCTGCTCTTGCGCTTCGTCGAGTTGGCCCAGCAAATCCTGCACTGTGGTTTCGAGCTGGCGCAGTTCCGCAACGCGCTCGTTCAGGCGTTGCTCGGCCGCGAGCATCAGCGCGTCTTGCGTGCCCAGCGCCTGACCGCGCGCATCGAGCGCCTCGCGGCGCGCGCTCAAGGCTTGCAGCACCTGTACTTCTTCGGCGGATAGGCCTGCCATATCGGCGAGCGTCGCGGGCTCGCACTGGGCTTGCGATGGCGTTGCGCCTCCGGCCGGCGCTTCGCTTTCGCCATGCGCGGCGTCTGCGGTCTGCGGGATCGTTTCAGCTACGCCCTCAGCCATGGCGACGGCCTTCAGGCCAAGCACTGCGGCGACGGTCACCATGGCCGCCGGCAACAGCCGCACTTTGGCTGCAGGCGCTTTTCGCTTTACGGTCATCAGAGACGCCCGCGCGCGCCGACATCGGCGCTGGAGCGGAGACGCCCAGCGCCGAGGCCCAAGCGATCAGCTGTCACGCGTGCATCATTGATGCGCGCTTGCAGATCGCGGCCTGTTTCCTGCGCGGTGGCGCGCAGGTTGCGCACCGCTGCTTCGGCTTGTTGGGTGGCTTGCATCAACTCAGCAGCGGCGGCGCGAATGCCGTCTTGGCCGGTGCGCAGCGCGGCGAGCTTGCGGTCGAGCCGCCAGAAATAGAACAAGCACGCCGCCAACATAGCCGCGAGCAAGAGTTCGATAACCAGTGTGACGGGGCTCATGATTTGCCTCCCATTTTCATGACGGCCTGCTGCATCGCAGGCGCGATCGGACGTTCGACGCGGACGGCCAGGGAATGCCCCATGCGGCCGACGCGGCCCTGGCTGAGTTCAACCGCGCCGCATTTGAGCAGCACCGGATCGTCGGGCGCCGCATCGAGCATGAGCGTGTCGCCGACTTTAAGATCGAGCACTTTGCGCAGCGGCTGCTTCATCTCGTTGAGCACAGCGCGCACTTCGAGCTTGGTGGCCCAGAGTTCGCTGGCGAGGTGGCCTTCCCAAATATTGTCGCGGCCGAACTTCTCGCCCATGAATTGCTGCAAGAGCATTTTGCGGATCGGCTCGAGCGTCGCGTACGGGAGCAACAATTCGAGCCGGCCGCCGCGATCTTCCATGTCGATGCGGAGCTTCACGACGATGGCTGCGTTCGGCGGCCGCGCGATGGCGGCGAAGCGCGGATTGGTCTCGATGCGGTCTAGCGAGAAATCCACTTCGGTCAACGGCGCGAACGCTTGGCTGGCGTCCTTCAGCACCACTTCGATCATGCGCGTGACCAGCATGCGCTCGATCGTGGTGTAGGGCCGGCCTTCGACGCGCGTCGCGGCAGCGCCGCGGCGGCCGCCGAGCAGAACGTCGACAACGGAATAGATCAGATTGGAGTCGACCGTCGCCAACCCAAAATTATCGAGCTGTTCGGCGCGGAATACGGCGATGATGGCCGGTAGCGGGATCGAGTTCAGGTAATCGCCGAAGCGGATCGAGCTGATCTGATCGAGACTGACTTCGACATTGTCGGACGTGAAATTGCGCAAGCTCGTCGTCATCAACCGCACCAGGCGATCGAAGACGATTTCGAGCATCGGCAAGCGCTCGTAGGAAACGAGCGCGGAATTGATGATGGCGCGGACGCCGGTGCGCGTGCTGCCGTCGTCTTCGTTCAGGCCGAAACCGAGCAAGCTGTCGATCTCATCCTGATTGAGGATGCGCTCGGCGCCTTGATCGGGCGCTTCGCCCTCGCCGGTCGACCAATCCTTGTCTGCAGCCTCAGCCGCCTCGGCGCCCATCTTACTGCACCAGCATTTCTTCGATCAGCACGGCGTTCACATGCGCCGGCGCAATCGCGAGGTTTACGCGGCGAAGTAGTTCGATGCGCAAACGGTAAGCGCCGGCGGAGCCGGATAGATCGTCAGTGCGCAATTCGCGCAGGAAGCCGGCGAACTGATCGTTCACGCGCGGGATGTGTTCGGTGAGCGTCGTCACGGTTGCGTCGTCCGGCGCTTCGAGCGTGAGTTTGAGCTTCAAATAAGCGGGACGGCCATCGGGGCCGCTAATGTTGACCAAGATTTCCGGCATGGTGACGAACACGACGTTCTCGCCGTGCAGAATCATGGTGCCGTTCGGACCAGGGACAGCTTCGCCGACGGGGCCCTCACCGTGAGCGCCGCCTTTGGCTTTGCCGTGATCACCGGCCTCCGCGTGCTGCTCACCGCCGCCTGACAGAAGCATGAACGCGGCCGCACCACCGCCACCGAGCACGAGCACGGCGGGCAAAATGATGAAGAGCACGAGCTTCTTGCCCGACATCTTCTTCTTGGCTGGCGCTTCACCCTCCGCGCCCTCGACGCCCTCGCCCTCAGCCGGCGGGCTCGCGCCCTCGGCTTCAGCATCGGCGTCTGGCGCCTCGCCCTTCTTCTTTTTCTTCGACTTCCCGAACATGGAATCGCCCACATCAATCCATGTTCCTTGGTGGCGCGCGCTGGTTAAGGATTGGTAGCAACTCGGCAAAACTTGCCGCCCAGCCCGGCAGTTTCGCGCCGGCTGTTCACCATGCCGCCACGCCCCGCTCCGTGAAAATCAAGCGATTAACCACTGGCACGGTCCTTGCATGGTTAACCGCGATGGATAACGCACTCATGCTCGGCCTGCAGACGCAACGCGTCTTGCAACGGCGTATGGATGTGGCCGCCAACAATTTGGCCAACGTGTCCACCTCGGGCTTTAAGGCCGACACGCTTCTGCTTGAAGAAGCGGACCGCACGGCGGCGCACGCCGACGCCGATCCGCGCGAAATCCGCTTCGTCCGCGACATCGGCATCATGCACGGCATGGCTCAAGGCCCGATCGCGATGACGGGCAACCCGCTCGACGTCGCCATCGAAGGCGACGGCTTCTTCATGGTCGAAGGGGTTGGCGGAGAAACACAATACACGCGCGACGGCGCGTTTTCGTTAGCCGGAGACGGCAGGCTCGTGACCAGCGATGGCCGGGCCGTGCTCGACTCCGGGGGGGCGTCGATCGTGCTCGACCCACAGGGCGAAAGCCCGGTGATCGGGCGCGACGGCGTAATACGGGTGGCCGGCGTCGAAGCCGGCCGCATCGGCGTGGCGGGTTTCGCCGCGCCGGGCGCGCTTTCAAAGGTCGGGGACAACCTTTGGGACGCGCAGGGACAACAACCGGGCGCCTTCGAGGGCGTCGTCGTTCAAGGCGCCCTCGAAGGGTCCAACGTACGCCCGGTTTTGGAACTGACACGCTTGATTGAAATTTCGCGCGCTTACGCATCGGCCTCCCGCATCGTTTCGGGTGCGGATGACCTTCGCAAGACCGCGATCGAGCGGCTCGGCCGCTAGGAGTAGTCCCAGATGCGTGCACTATCGATCGCAGCCAGCGGCATGCAGGCCCAACAGCTGAACGTCGACGTCATTTCGCACAACATCGCGAACATGAATACGACGGCCTACAACCGTCAGCGCGCCGAATTCCAGGACATGCTCTACCAGAACATGGAGCGTCCGGGTTCGACCTCTTCTGCGTCCGGCGCGATTCTGCCGCTCGGTATCCAGATCGGCGTCGGCGTTCGCGCCGATGCGGTTGGGCGAATCACAGAGCAAGGCAGCATCAGCCAAACCGGCAACGCCTACGACATCGCCATCAATGGCCGCGGCTTCCTGCAAGTCGGCTTACCTTCGGGCCAGACCGCTTACACACGCGCCGGCAACCTCGCCATCAATGCTGAGGGCCAATTGGTCACCACCGACGGCTATCCGATCGAACCGTCGATCAGCGTGCCGCCGGAAGCCACCGCCGTGCAGATCACGCGTGACGGCATTATCGAAGTCACACTCACCGGTCAAACCGATCCACAGCAGGTCGGCCAACTTGAACTCGCCACCTTCATCAATCCGGCGGGCATGGAAGCGATCGGCGACAATCTTTATCTTGAGACCGGCGCCTCCGGGTCAGCCAACACAGCAACACCCGGCTCACCGGGCTTCGGCACGGTGATGCAGGGGTTTCTCGAACTATCCAACGTCAACGCCGTTGAAGAAATTTCGCAGCTGATCGTGGCGCAGCGCGCCTACGAGATGAACGCGCGCGTCATCACCGCTGCGGACGAAATGCTGCAATCCGCAACCCAATTGCGCTGAGGAGGATCGTTATGTTGCGTTGGTTCTGCCTCGTTGCTTGCCTTTATATGTTCTTCAGCGCCGTCGCGTTCGCCGATCCGGTTACGCTGCGCGCACGCGTCGAAGCGAGCGGCCCGGCCGTTACGATGGGCGACATCTTCAACGGCGCGCCAGCGACCGTCGCTGGCCGCGCCATCGCGCCGGCGCCGCCGCCGGGGCAAATTTCAAGCATCTCGATGGCGGTGATCGCCGCTTCTGCGTCCGCCGCGGGGCTCGATTTCACGCCGCCGCCTGGCGTCACGCAAGTTCAAGTCATCCGCCCAGGCGGCATGCGCGCGACATTGCCGCCGGCTGGCGGCGGACAATCCATCGCCGACGCAGCTGTGCGCCGCGGTGAAACCGTGACGCTGGTTTACGCCGCGCCGGGCATCTCGCTCAGCATGCGCGCGCGTGCGCTTGAAGACGGCGCCGTCGGCGACAGCATCAGCTTCTTGAACGTCGCCTCTAACCGCCAGATTGACGCCGTCGTGACCGGAGCCGGCCAAGCCACGGCAAGCCCATGACCCGCAAGGACGACCTCATGCGCACAATCGCTCTGCTCGCTCTCGCCGCGAGCGCCGCCGGATGCGCGAGCGCCGACCGGCGCGAGTATGCGCACGACGCCTTGGCCGTGCCGGGCGCCGCCTACAACGCCGCTCAGCGCGCGCTCGGCCCGCCGCAGCTGCACCCCGTGCAATCGCCTCAAGGGCTCACGGGCGGAGGGCAACAGAGCATGCCCCAACCCGAGCCGGTGGTTTACGAGCCGGCGCGCCCCTCGTCGCTGTGGCGCTCGGGCTCGCGCAGCTTCTTCAACGATCAGCGCGCCACCGACATTGGCGACATCATCACGGTCCAGATCGAGATCGACGATAGCGCCAACATCTCAAACTCATCCGACCGCCAGCGCGAAAGCTCGACCTCAGCCGGCGTCGGCAACTTCTTCGGCCTGGAAACCGCCGTTGGCCAAATCTTCAACAACGCCTTCGATCCGCAAAACATGATCAGCGCCGATGCGGAGTCCGAGCATCGCGGCTCCGGCGCAATTAATCGCCAAGAAAAAATCGAACTGACGGTGGCCGCCGTGATCGTGGATCGCCTGCAGAACGGCAATCTGGTGATTGCCGGTCGCCAAGAAGTGCGCATCAATGGCGAAGTGCGGGAGCTAACGGTCAGCGGCGTCATTCGGCCAGAAGACGTCACCGCCAGCAACACCATCAATCAGACGCAAATCGCTGAAGCACGCATCTCTTATGGTGGGCGCGGCTCGATCAGCGCCGTGCAGCGCCCGAACTGGGGTCAACGCATCGGCGACGCGATCGCGCCTTGGTAAGTTAGTTCACGCGCCGCTCGCGACCTGCCCAATACGGTTCGCGCAATTCGCGGCGCAAGATTTTGCCGGAGGCGCTGCGCGGCAACGGTTCGGCGCGGAAGTCGACGCTCTTCGGCGCCTTGTAATGGGCGATGCGGTCGCGCGCGTAGGCGATGATACTATCCGCATCAGGGGTGACGCCGGGCTTGTGCACCACGATGGCTTTCACCGCTTCGCCCCATGTGTCGTCCGGCACGCCGATGACGGCGACTTCGGCGACATGCGGGTGGCCATGGATCGCGTTCTCGACTTCCGCCGGATAAACGTTCTCGGCCCCCGAGCAGATCATGTCCTTGATGCGATCCTGGATGAAGAGATAGCCGTCTTCATCGAGATAACCGGCGTCGCCGGTGCGCAACCAGCCGTCGGCATCGATGGTGGACACGGTGGCGGCCTCATTGCGCCAATAGCCGACCATGTTGGCGACGGAACGTGTACAGATTTCGCCGGTCTCATTGGGGCCAAGCACGCGGCCTTCCGCATCGATGATGCGCAACTCGACGCCGGGCATTGGCAGACCGGCGGACGCCATACGCCTGGCGCCTTTAGGATCGTGATCCTGCGGCGGCAGATAGACGACAGTGCCGGTGGTTTCCGTCATGCCGTATTGCTGACAGAAAGCGCAGCCGAACACCTCCATGCACTCTTGCAGAAGCGCCACCGGCATCGGCGAGGCGCCATAGAGAATATGCTTCAAGCTCGAATAGTCGATCTCTCGCGCCCGCGGCATGCGCACGATGAATTGCAGCGCCGCCGGCACCAGGAACATCTTGGCGATACGCTCGCGCTCAATCAGCTCTAGGGCCTCGACCGGATTGAACTCGCGGGTCACGATGTTGCGCACGCCGTTCAAGATGCCGATCAACCCCCAGCCCGAACCGCCAATATGCGCGACCGGCATGGCGACCAGATTGGTTTCGCCGACACTCCACTCATTCCAGCCCATCCCCGCTTCCGCGAGCGCGCGGCGCGAACGGAGCAGATTGGCGTTGGCAAGCATCACCCCTTTAGGACGACCCGTCGTGCCGGAGGTGTAGAGCAACAGTGTTGTATCTTCGGGGCGCACGGAAAGAGCTGGATCGCGCGCCGGCTGCGCATCGCGCCATTCCGCATAAGTCGGCCAAGTGTGCGCGCCCGCTTCAAGCGCGATAACCTGCGGTTTGGTTTGCGTTTGCTTTAGCGCCTCTTCCGCACACGTAGCGCATTCGGCGCCGACGAAGAGCACGCTGGCGGCGGTATCATCGACGATATAGGCGACCTCCGGCGGCGACAGCCGCCAGCCGATCGGAGTCATGATCGCGCCAGCTTTCGAAGCGGCGAACCATAGCTCGAAATAGTGGTCGCTGTTCTTACCGAGATAGGCGACGCGGTCGCCTGGCTTTAGGCCGGCTGCAATCAGCGCATTGGCGGCTTGGTTCGATTGCCGATCGAGCGCGGCGAACGTCGTCGTGCGACCTTCAAACTGCATGGCGATATTGTCGGCGCGGGTTCGGCCGTGATTGCGGGCGATATCGCCGAGCGTGCGCATCGCGTCGAACTCATCGGGATGCAGCGACCGGCTCATGCCCCGCTCCCAATGCCACGCGCCATGAATGATGCGAACAGCAAGAGCAGCGCGATCAGATGCACCTCGATCATCACCAGCAGGCGCACGCGCTTAATTTCCGCTTCCGCCGGCACGAAGGCAGCATCGGCGTTGAAGGCTTTGGTCCAGCGCGTGAAGGCGCGGGTTGGGCCGATCGAGAGAAGACCAATCACGGCGAAGATCGCGATCTTGGCCCAGAAGAACGGCTCGGCCTCATAGAAGCCCCACCCCTTCGCGCCCAAGATCACGCGCGACACGCCCGCCAGGATCAGCAGCACGGCAGAGACGCCGTAGAACAAGTCGACGCGCAGCAAGAGCCTCGCGACGCGGTTGTCGATGGGCAGCCGCAGGATGAAGAGCTCAGCGCAAATCGCGCCGACAAGGACGAAGGCAAACAGGAAGTGGAGCCAAGCGAGGCCAGCGTCGTGCATCAGCATAGGGAGAGGTTAGCGCGGCGGCGCAGGTCTCGCTACCCGGACCGCGGGCCTTCAGGCCCGCATTCACAATAAAGGCGGGCCTGAAGGCCCGCGGTCCGCTCAGTCGTCGCGGTGCACGCGTTCGCGGCGTTCATGGCGCTCTTGCGCCTCGAGCGAGAGCGTGGCGATCGGGCGGGCTTCCAGGCGTGAGATCGAAATCGGCTCGCCCGTCTCTTCGCAATAGCCGTAAGACCCGTCATCGATGCGGCGCAGCGCTTGGTCGATCTTGGCGATCAGTTTGCGCTGGCGATCGCGGGTGCGAAGTTCGAGGCCGCGATCGGTTTCGCTGGTGGCGCGATCGGCAAGATCAGCTTCCGGGACCGTATCTTGTTGCAGCGTTGCGATGGTGCTGCGCGACTCTTCGAGGATTTCCTCTTTCCAGGCGAGCAACTTGGCGCGGAAATAATCACGCTGCCGTTCGTTCATGAACGGCTCGTTTTCGCTGGGGCGATAGTCTTTCACCGACGAAGCCATCTTCCTACTCCGCGTCCCTCGCGAGGTGGGCGCCTTATAACGACGCCTCCTAGCGGCGTCTATTCAGCAAGACCAGTGCCAAACACCGTTCATTTTCCCGCAGGTTGCGATGCAGCATCAGGCGCGGCCCACGCGCTCCAGCTTGGCCAGCTCGACGGCGAGTCGTGTGTCAATTTCACGAAGGACGTCGTCCAGGCCATCTTCCCCCGTGCGTTCCGCGCCATGGGAGAGGCGCTCCAGCTGAGCCCTCAGCGCGGCCGGCGCGCGACCTGCGACAAGTCCCTGCTCCAGCTGTTCCAAGGCGTCGAGCGCATCGGCGCCCCTTTTTGTCTGGCGGGCGCGGCGGCGTGCTGGCGGCTCGTCGGTCTGCAGTGCGATGATGGCGTCGAGCGCGGTCAGCGGCGCGGTTTGCGATACCGCCGCGCTACGCTGCGGCGCATCAACGGACGGCGAAAATCCAGGCGCTGCGCCGGCATTGCCCGCCTTGCGGACGCCAGAGGACGCGCCGATCGACTTGCCACTCTCGATCTTCATGGCGGCGAAACTCCGCTGATGCCATTTCCGATTGATTAACGTTTCAAAATTGAACCGGTCGTTAACCGAACTGGTGGCGTGTCGGTCTGATGGGATTTGCATCACGCGCGGCGCGTTTCGGCCTTTTGGCCATGGCCTCGGTCGCGGCGGTTACCGCTCCGATCGCGATGCCGGCCGCATGGGCCGGGCCACGCATCAAGGATGTCGCGGACTTTGAAGGCGTCCGCGAAAACCAACTCGTCGGTTATGGCCTTGTTGTCGGCTTGGCCGGCACCGGGGATTCACTGCGCAACTCGCCGTTCACGCGCCAAAGCTTGGCGGCGATGCTGGAGCGATTGGGCGTCAACGCCGCCGAAGGCAATCTCAACACACGCAATGTCGCCGCTGTAATGGTGACCAGCAATCTGCCACCGTTCGCAAGCCAAGGCTCGCGCATCGACGTCACCGTGTCGGCGCTCGGCGATGCACGCAGCCTCGCTGGCGGGCAATTGCTGGTGACGCCGCTTATGGGCGCGGATCAACAGATCTACGCGGTGGCGCAAGGCGCGTTGGCAATTGGCGGCTTCTCCGCCGCCGGCGCTTCCGGCTCTTCGGTGACGCGCGGCGTGCCGACGGCGGGCCGCATCGCTTCGGGCGCGCTGGTCGAGCGCGAGATTCCGTTCGACATCGCCGGGCAAAGCGAGCTTCGCCTGGCGCTACGCAACCCAGATTTCACCACCGCGCAGCGCATTGCACAGGCGATCAACAATGTCGTCGGCGCAGGCGCCGCGCGTCCGGCCAATCCAGGCACCGTGATCCTGACGCGCCCCGCCGCTTATGCTGGCGACATGGTGGCGCTGATCAGCGCCATCGAAAATCTCGAAGTCGAGGTCGATACGGCCGCGCGCATCGTGATTGATGAGAGCTCCGGCATCGTCGTCATGGGCGAAAATGTGCGGGTTTCCACCGTCGCCATCGCGCAGGGCAATCTCACGATTTCCATTCAGGAAGATCCGTTCGTCAGCCAGCCGGCGCCATTCTCGCGCGGCGAGACGGTGGTCGCCCCATCGTCGGGCGTTGACTTTGAGGAGGACGCGGGCGGCCTCGTTGTCGTACCGGGCGGCGTGCCGCTTCGGCAATTGGTCAATGGACTTAACGCGCTCGGCGTCACGCCCCGCGACATGATCTCGATCTTGCAGGCGCTGAAAGCCGCGGGCGCCATCCAAGCCGAAATCGAAGTGATGTAGATGACCGACGCGATCGCTCTCCATGGCGCGCCTTTGCCGATCAGCACCGCCACGCGTGGCCTCGGGGCCCGCGACGCTGGCGCGCCCGTGCCGCCCGAAGTGCGGCGTGCGGCGGAAGAGTTTGAGGCGGTATTTCTCTCCGAGATGCTCGCGCCCATGTTCGAGGCGCTCGATACGGATGGCCTGGGCGGCGGCGGTACGGGCGAACAAATTTTCCGGCCGATGCTGGTTGAGCGCTATGCGGAATCGATTGCTCGCGCGGGCGGTGTTGGCATCGCCGACAGCATCGTGCGCGAACTGATGCGCTTGCAGGAAGCTGTCATTGTGGACCCGGAGACCGCCGATGGCGCTGCTGGCTGACGACGCGCGCGACCGCGCCGCGCAATTGCTGCTTATCACCGAACGGCTCGCGGCGCTGATCGCCGCAGAGACGCAGCGCATCGATGCGCGCCTGCCGCCGTTGGAAGGCGCAGAGGCCGACGAGAAGACCCGCCTCGCCAACGCCTATCGGCTGGAGCTGACGCGCATCAAGCACGACCGCAGCTTAATCGAGGGCGCGAGCCCTGAGACACTCACTCAATTACGCCGCGCCACCGAGAAACTGCACGCCGCCATGGCGGCGCACGAGACATCCCTCAACGCCGTTAAAGTGATCAGCGAAGGCCTGGTCCACGCCATGGCCGAAGAGCTTGCACGGCTGCGCGGCGGCGAGACTGGCTATCAGGCAAGCGGCGGCCTCGCCGCGGCCAGCGGCCCGATGCCCACGGTGATCGATAAGAGCGCTTAACGAACGCCGTGAATAAACCCCGGTGCGGGGACCTTTTCGCCTTTCCTGTAATTCATCTTGCCCTTCGCCTTGCCAGTCGGTTCTGTATCTCTGGCTGCGGTCCGGGACAAAGATGAGGCATACGAAGGTATCGAGCGCTTGGCGCCCGGTGGGGGCGCGTCACGGCAAATCTGCGCCGCAAGGGATCGTCGGCGCGCTCGTATTTAACTTGTGCATGCTGACCCTGGCTGTGGCGAGCGCGTTCGCTGTGCTGATTATCGGCCGCGATCATCTCTACGCCTACGAATACTCAGAAGCCGGCGCGCGCGTGATCTCGACGCGGGTGGAGCAGCTTAACGCCGAACTGATCCAGCTCGACTTTGACCGCTACCGGCAATGGGACGACCTGATCGCGCTTGAACTCATGTCGGGCGACATCGCCGCCGCCCGCGGCTTCATGCTGTCTGGTCGTGAAATGCTGCCGCCGCGCTACGCCAACGTGTTGCAACGCGCCAATGGCGACGCGGAAATGGAGCTGGCCGGCCTGGACCTGCTGACCCCCGGCACGCGCGCCCGCTATGAAGAGCGCGTCCCCCTGCTGTCGCGCCGTGCAGAAAGCGTAGCTTCCGTGACAGCGCGGGTAACGCCCAATTTCGTCGGCGACGCCGACGACTTTGAATTGATGGCGCGTGCGCTGATCGCCGAACCGTCCACCAACACGCTACAATTCATCCTCACCGGCTTTAGCCTTGGCCTCGCCGGCGACTTTGGCCCCGAGGCGACAGCGGGGGCGGTGGCGCTGCTGGTTGCCAGCCGCCGCACCGACTACCCGGCCTCGTTTGGCGTTGAAATGGAGACCTTGCTGAACGAGGCGCTGCCGGTCGAAGCGTTCCGCACCGCGGCGATGGCAAGCGCCAATGGCGGCGAGCCCGGCGCTTTCGCCAATGCCGCCACCGCGTTCCGCTCCGCCGCTAACGCCACGCGTGCGGCGCAAGTGCGCGAAGCGCTGAGCGCAATCGGCGCGGCCAGCGACGCAACTTCGCCCAGTGCTGCGGTCGACTTCATCACCCATGCAACGGCATTGCGCGATCTGCCGCGCTTGCGTCTGCTCGCCCAAGCAGCAGGCGAACGTGCGGCGGCGGCGGCCAAGCGCCTGCCCCGCGACGGCCGTTTGTTGGAAGCCGCTCGCGGCGACCTGCGCATCAATCGCGAACTGGCCATTGCACTGGCGATCGCGGGCGCTGCTCTTGCCGGCCTACTCCTGATCCTCGGAATCAAGGCCTTTCAGGCCGGCCGACGCATCTGGATGCGTATGCAGGACGACGATTACGGCAGCGAGCTTGTCGACATCGGCGCCAACAATTGGCGCCCGCTCTGATTAAGCCCTGAACAGGGTCAGCACAGCTTTCGGTTCGGCGTTGGCGATAGCCATGCCGCCCGCGCTCTCAAGCCCCTGGCGCACTTGCAGCGCCAGCAGGCGCGCGCTGTCCGCATCGAGATCGCTGCGTACGCCGGCCGCTTCGGCCGCGCCGAGAAAGCCTTGGTGCGCTTCGAGCGCACGCACCGAGTCGAGCAGCCGCGTCATCGCATCCTGCAGCTTTTCCATCGAGCGCTGCACCGCTTGCGGCAGATCGGCGTCATCCGCTTTCGCGTCCGACGACACCGCGATCACGTCTTCCGCACTTGGCTCAGCTTTCACCCGGAGATCGACGCCCTCAATGGTGACGGGCGTAGCGCCTGGTTCGGCTTGAACGCTCACCGACGCGCCGGTGACAAGCGCCGCTCCTCGCGCGATGGCCGCTTCCAAACGCTCTGCGAACGTGCTGAGCGCCGCATCGAGGTCAGCCTGCGAACCGCTCTTGGCCGCGGCTTGCATCTGCACCAGCATGGCCTGCGCATCTTGGCCGAGCGCCAACGCTTGCTGCACATGCGCGAGCCCGGCGCGCACGCTATCGCGTGAAGCCGCCAAGGAAGCGCCGCTTAACTCGACACGATCGCCCTGCGCCGGAATTTCACGTCGCTGGGCCGATGCGCCGTTGCTGCGCGCCATACGCTGATCGACGCCGAGCGCAGTCGCGCCCGCCGCATTTGGCGTGATGCTCGAAACCATAAAGCCCTGCTCCTTCGGATCGCGCGTCGAGAGAAGACGCGCGGCGCGCTTCGCCGCAGGCGTGAAGAAAGCGTAAATGCGTTAACGAAACGTTAACGTCATCGCCTCCGAAACAAATAAATTTAGACTTTGTTTACTCGACGCTCAGCGTGCGGAGATAGGCCATCACGGCGCGCGAATAGGCGAGCTGCGCTTCGCTGGGATACTTACGCAGCATCTCGGCAGTCGAGGTGTCAGTCAAGGTGTGGACGAAACGCTGAGCTTCAGCGTCGAGGCGAACCTCGGCTTTATCCGGCATCACTTCGGCGCGCATCATCGCCGCATGTTCGGCCATGCGCCGTTCGGCTGCTTCTGCGGCCGGACTAGGCTCAGACACGAGAGCCGGCGTGCGCGCCGGCATCAAAGCCACGGGGGGAGCGATGGTGGACATCGATCATGCGCGAAGGAAATCGGCGGGGAGCGCGATGCTCCCCGCCTTTTCCGGTTCCGCTCTTAGCGGAAGAACGACAGAACGATCGACGGCGCCGAGTTGGCGATCGACAAGGCTTGCGCACCCAGCTGCTGCTTCACTTGCAGCGCCTGCAGGCGGGCCGATTCCTTGGCGAGGTCGGCGTCGACGAGGTTGCCGATACCAGCTTCGATCGAGTCAGACAGCTTGCCCAAGAACGTCTTTTGCACGTCCAGCGCCTTGGCTTGCGAACCGAGCGTCGCCAGCTGCTTGTTCAGCAGGGTGGCGGCGGTGTCGATGGCAGCGGAAGCCGATTGGGCGTTGGAGACGTTCGACAGCGACAGCGCCGAGGTCACGGTGGCCAGAGCGCCCGCGCCATCGACGGTGAAGTCGAGGTCGGTCACCGAGGTCGTCACCGGGGCGTTGGTCACGGCGCCAGCAGCCACGCCTTGGCCAAGCCAAGAGCGGTTGTTGGCCGGCGTGCCGGTCGCGATCGACAATTCGTTCGTGCCCGACACGGCTTCGGCAGCGACGTAGGTGAACTGGCCGTTGGTTTGGTTGTAGGACGCGCTGACGCGGCCGCCGGTGGCGGTCGAGACAGCCGACAAATAGTCAGCGATCGTCATCGTGGACGTGATGTCGACCGTGCCGATGGCGACGCCGTTGAGGCTGAAGATTGAATCTTCTGCGGCCGTCACGCTGCCGTTGCCGACAACATAGGCCGAAAGCGCCGGAACCGTGCCAGCAATCGCGGTCGATTGAACTTGGCGGCCGGTCGTTGCGCCCGAAAGATCGGACATCAGAACGGAGAGGTTAGAACCGCCGGCGGCGACGAGGTTGGCGCCGTTGAAGGTTGCCGCGCCCGCGATCTGGTTGATCTGCGCGCGAAGGGCGCTGAAGTCCGCTTCCAGGGCGGCGCGTTGGTCGGAGGAGAGATCGCCTGCTTGCGCGGCGACGGACTTGTCCTTCAGTTGGATCAGCAGATCCGAGATCGCCGAGCCGGCCGAGAGGGCGACGTCGATGGTCGAGCTTGCACGAGCGATGCCGTCATTGACCGAAGCCAAAGAGGCGACGCGGCCGCGCTGTTGTTGCGCGATGGCGTACACAGCGCCGTTGTCCTTGGCCGTGGCGACCTTCAGACCAGTGCTGATGCGATTTTGAACTTGGTCGAGTTCTTTGGTGGTTTGGTTGAGGCTTTGCAGCGCGACGAGCGCGCCATAATTTGTATTGACGCTGGCCATTGTTATTCGTCCTTCTGGACATTGTTGACCGACCATTTTGGTCGGTTGGGCGGCTTGCCCGATCCGCGCGGAATTCTCCGCACGCCCTCCCCCGCAAGGGTCAGACGCTTCGCGTTAGCGGAGTTTGTAAGCAGCGAGCGTTAATAACGCGTCAGCGCCGAAACGATTCTTACTAGGCAATAAATGCCCAGCTTTAGCGCGCCGAAAGGCCTTCCATCATGGTGCGATTGATATCGATCAACGGTTCGACATCGGCGCCCTCACGCAACACTTCGCTGGAATAACGCGACACCCAAAGCGCCAGCGAGATGATCTGGCCGCGCAGCGCCAACGGCAATTGGTTTTCCGGCGCCGAGCAATCGGCCATCAGGACATTCCAAAGCTTGCGATTGAACTCAAGCGCCTCGGCGACGAGGGCTGGGCCGGGTTTTTCATCCTTGATGCGCACGAGCGCGGCCGTGGCTTGGCCGAAGGCGCGATACTCCAGGTCGCGCGGTTGCTCAGCCTGTGTGGCCGCGCGCTGGTACGCTTTGATCGACATGCCCAAGCCCCAGGCGCTCGGCCTCAAACGTGATGAGTTTCCGGCAGCGCATCAATGCACGGTAATATTCCCCGCCCATTACTTCTTTGGAAACGCCGATACATTCTGCCAGCACCGTGGGATCGCGCACCGCACCCATAAACTCGGCCAGGCGGGCGGCGAACTCGGCATACGCCTTCTCGCGGCCCATCTCGTCGAGGTACATGAGCATAATGGGGAAGTAGATCCGTTTGGCGGGCGAGTCGGCCTCGTCCGCTTGCATGATGTCCTTTTCGCGCAGTACCGAGGCCTTGTTCTGCAGAACAAGCGCGGCGCGCCGGTCGCCGTTTTGCACGACCGCCCCGTTGACGACGAATTTCTCGCCCGGGCGCAGGGACAACTTCAGTGGCATGAGGCCCTCTCCTCCCGCTTCTGGGAGTCCATCGGGTGTAAGAGTCACGCCTTCGGGTTAACGAGATGTTGCGCGCGGCGCCGCGCCGGGCCTTATTGCTCGTTCGAAACATCTGCGGGCGCGTCGAGCGCACCCGCGGCGAAATTGGAGCTGAGATGCGGTTCGAGGGGACTAAGCACTATGTCGCTACGGAAGACCTGAAGGTTGCCGTCAACGCGTCGATCACGCTGGAGCGGCCGCTGCTGGTCAAGGGCGAACCCGGCACCGGCAAGACCATGCTGGCGATCGAGGTCGCCAAGAGCCTCGGCGCGCCGCTGATCGAGTGGCATGTCAAATCGACCACCAAGGCCGTGCAAGGTTTGTACGAATACGACGCCGTGATGCGCCTGCGCGACAGCCAACTCGGCGACGCGCGCTCGAGCGACATCGCCAACTACATCAAGCGCGGCAAACTTTGGGAAGCGTTCGAGAGCGATGTGCGCCCGGTTCTGCTGATCGACGAGGTCGACAAAGCCGACATCGAGTTTCCCAACGATCTCCTGCAAGAGCTCGATCGCATGGAGTTCTACGTCTACGAACTCGACCGCACCATCAAAGCCAAAGTGCGCCCAGTCATCCTGATCACCTCAAACAACGAGAAGGAATTGCCCGACGCCTTCCTGCGCCGCTGCTTCTTCCACTACATCCGCTTCCCCGACGAAGAGACGATGCGCGCCATCGTTGAGAGCCATTATCCCGGCGTGAAGACTCGGCTGGTCAACGAAGCCCTGAAAATCTTCTACGACATCCGCAAAGTGCCGGGTCTGAAGAAAAAGCCGAGCACGAGCGAGTTGCTCGATTGGCTGAAGCTGCTGCTCACCGACGACATCGATCCGGAAACCTTGAAAAGCCGCGACCCGTCCAAGCTTATCCCGCCAATGCACGGCGCGCTGTTGAAGAACGAAGCGGATGTGATGCTGTTCGAGCGGCTAGCGTTCCTAGCGCGGCGTGAGCAGCGGGGCGGCGGGAACTAATGTTCCAACGCTTCTTCACCGAACTTCGCGCCGCGCGCGTGCCTGTCAGCCTCAAGGAATACCTTGTGCTGGTGGAGGCGCTGGAGAAGGACGCGATCGCGCCGAATGTGGAGCAGTTCTACTATCTCTCGCGCGCGACTTTGGTGAAGGACGAGCGCCACCTCGATAAGTTCGACCGCGTGTTCGGTCATGTGTTTAAAGGGCTCGATGGCGCAGCGGAAGCTGTGAACGCGGAAATTCCGGCGGAATGGCTGCGCGCGTTGACGGAGAAATTTCTCACCGACGAAGAGAAGGCGCAAATTGAGTCCCTCGGCGGTTGGGACAAACTGATGGAGACGCTGAAGCAGCGGCTCGAAGAACAGAAAGAACGCCATCAGGGCGGCAACAAGTGGATCGGCACCGGCGGGACGAGCCCGTACGGCAATGGCGGCTACAACCCCGAAGGCGTGCGCATCGGCGGCGAAGGCGGCCAGCGCAAGGCCGTGAAGGTCTGGGACAAGCGCGAGTACAAGAACCTCGACGACAGCGTCGAACTCGGCGTGCGCAACATCAAGGTCGCACTCCGGCGCTTACGCAAATTCGCGCGCACCGGCGCGCCGGATGAACTCGATCTCGACGGCACGATCAAAACCAGCGCCCGCCAAGGCTATCTCGACATTGTCATGCGGCCCGAGCGGCGCAATGCCGTGAAAGTGCTGCTGCTGCTCGATATCGGCGGCTCGATGGATTCACATATCAAGCTTTGCGAAGAACTCTTCTCCGCCGCGCGCACCGAGTTCAAGAGCCTCGAATTTTTCTACTTCCACAACTGCCTCTATGAGAGCGTGTGGAAGGACAATCGCCGCCGTCACGACGAAAAGACGATGACGTGGGATTTGCTGCACAAATATCCCAGCGACTACCGCATCGTCTTTGTCGGCGACGCGACCATGAGCCCGTACGAGATCACCTATCCCGGCGGTTCGGTGGAGCATTGGAACGAGGAGCCCGGCGCGATCTGGCTGCAGCGCTTCGCGGACGTGTATGAGCGCATGGTCTGGCTCAACCCAACGCCGCGCGCGCATTGGGACCACACACCCTCGATCCAGCTGGTGCGCGAGATTATCGGCCCGGACCGCATGTTTTCGCTGACCATCGAGGGTCTCGACGGGGCGATGCGGGAGCTCAGCCGCTAACGCGGCGCCTTGGCGCAAGCGCGCCCAAAGCCTAAGTTTGGCCCAAGGCTGGTGGGAGAACGCGCCCTATGCGCGCATTGTTTTTGATCATTATCGTTCTGTTCTTGGCGACCATTGCCGTGTTCGCCTTCCAGAACCTCTATTCGGTCACGGTCGCGTTCTTCGGCCTGCAATTGACCGCGCCTTTGGCGTTCTTGATCGCTCTCATCTACCTGCTCGGCATGGCGACGGGCGGCAGCCTGATCTCGTTCCTGCGCTACTCCATTCACAAAGCGACGGCCAAGCCTGGCGTGCGTGCATCAGCGCCGGCGCCGAAGGTAATCGATCATGCGCCGTGAGGCTGGGGGACTGACGATGCTGAAACGCGCTATGATGGCAGCACTGGCTGTGGCGCTCGCCGCGTGCGGCATCGGCGCGCCATCGGTTGATGGCGGAACCCAGACCGGCGAGATTGATCCGCGTGTCATCCAAGCGCGCGGCACGCTGGCCGAAAGCGAACAGGCCACGATCGCCATTTTTGAATCGGTTGCGCCGTCCGTGCTGCTGGTGATCAGTGGCGGCGGCTTTAGCCAAGAGGTCGGCAGCGGCACCGGTTTCGTCTGGGACACCGAAGGCCACGTCGTCACCAACAATCACGTCGTCCAGGCGCCGCAAGTCATCATCCGCTTGCCCAATGGCGAAGACATCGCCGCGCAGGTCATCGGCCGTGCGCCGCAATACGACATCGCCGTCCTGCGTCCCGAACGCCGCATCGAAGCGCCGGCGCTGGCGATTGGCACCTCCGCCGATCTGCAAGTCGGCCAAGCGACCTTCGCTATCGGCAATCCGTTCGGCTTCGACCGCACCATAACGTCGGGCATCGTCAGCGCGCTCGGACGCCAGTTGCCGACGCGCGAGGGCCGCGAAATCGCCGACGTCATCCAGACCGACGCCGCCATCAATCCCGGCAATTCCGGCGGCCCCCTGCTCGATAGCGCCGGGCGCGTCATCGGCGTGACAACCGCGATCTATTCGCCGAGCGGCGCTTATGCGGGGCTGGGCTTTGCGGTGCCGATCGACACGGTTGTGCGCGTGGTGCCGGCGCTGATCCGCGACGGACGCGCGCCGATTGCGGGCATTGGCATTCTCGCCGCCGACCAGTCGATCGCGGCGCGGCTTGGCGTCGAGGGCGTGCTGATCTGGGAGACGTCCGGCGGCTCACCAGCGGCGCGCGCGGGCTTGCGCGGCACCGATCCGCAGCGCGGCATTGTCGGCGATGTGATCGTGCAAGCGGAGGGGCAACCGATACGCCGCCTGGCCGATCTCACTGGCGCGCTCGATCGTCTTGGCGTCGGCGGCGAGATCGATCTCACTATCCGCCGCGGCGACCGTACGCTCGAGATCAGCGTGCCGATCGAGGACATTGGCGCTGAACGCGGAAGCGGCGCAGACATTCCGAAATAAGATCAGCGCGGCGGCTGCGCCCACACCATGTCTGCCGGATCAAAGCCGAAGCTTCGCATGCGCTGTTCAAACCCAGCGCGCTCGGCCGACGTCAGCGTCTCGGCGCGCGTCAGCAGCCAGAAGTACCGCCCGCGCGGTTCGCTGACGATGCTCCAGCTATAATCGTCGGCGCGATCGATCACCCAATAGTCGCCCCAGAACGGGCCGAAGAAACTGACCTTGAGCTGGCCCTCGCCGACCACGCGCGCGCGGCCGTTGGCGACACGCTCGCCGCCTTCCTCTTCAAAGCAGGTGTTGCGCACCGAAATGAGTCCGTCATCGCGGACCCCGTACTCGGCTGTAGCGCGCGCACAGCCGCGCTCGAACGAGTTCGGCAGCCTCGCTTGTTCGTGCCAGAGCCCTAGATAGGCGTCACGGTCGATCGCCTCCGTGGTCAGAGGCGGTTGGTCGGACAATCGATAAACCGGGTTGCCGACGCACGCGGAAAGCGAAAGGGCGGCCAAAAGCACCAAGAGTGTACGCATGGGGCTGATACGCACGGCTTGTGCGATTGGTTCCGTTTGACGAAACTAGGCCCCGGGGAGTCGTATGGATCGCCGTCTTTTCCTAGCCGCAGGCGCCTGCAGCGCGGTCAGCGCGTCGACGCTGCTGACAGCCCGGGCGCAACCGGCAGCGCCGTTCGCCGATGCGCTGCGCTACAGCGCCGAGCGCGGCGGCGCGGGGGTGCTCATCGTCCGCCATGGCATTGTGTTGGCGGAGGATTATGCGGCGGGTCGTCCAGATACACGCTGGCCGATCGGCGCAGGCACGCGAGCCTTTGCGCCGCTGCTCGCCGCCTCGCTCGTCGACGACCGTTTGCTAAGCCTAGACGAACCGGTCGCCTTCACGCTCGGCGACTGGGGCGCGCATCCGGTGAAAAGCACGATCTCTGTGCGCGCGCTGCTGAGCGGCATCAGCGGCATCGGCTTTGGCCGCCGCGATGCACGCACGCTCGAGGCCGCGCTCATGCTGGAGCCCGTCGATTCACCCGGCATGCGCTTCATCGAAGATGCGGCGCCCTACATTCTTTTCACCGAAATCGCGCGACGCAAATTACTGGGCGCGGGCGGCGAGACAGACCCGGCGCGCTACCTCACCATGCGCACCTTGCTTCCAATCGGATGCGTGCCGATTGGATGGACGCGCAGCGCCGATGGCGCGCCGTATCTGGACGATGGCGCCGCGGTGTCGGCGCGCGGCTGGGCGCAAGTGGGCGAATTGATCCGCCGCGAGGGCGTATGGCGCGCCCAGCGCTTGGCCGATGACAACGTGCTCCGCGAAGCGGTGCGCGGCTCATTCGCGGAGGCGCGCGCGGGTTTTGGTTTGTGGCTAGCGGCGCCAGCCCGCAGCCGCGACGACCTCGGCATTGATAGCGATCTCTGGCGCGCCAATTCACCAGCGCCGACCGATCTTGCGATGGCAGCCGGCGCGGGCGGGCAGCGGCTTTATTTTTCGACGTCGACTGGCATCGTCATTGTCCGCCAAGCACAGTCACTGGCGCCGGACCAGAACTGGTCCGACGCGCAGTTTCTATCTTTGATTTGGCGCGGGCTTGGTTAGGCGCGCGGACGGATCAAGAGGCCCGCGATGAGGCCGAGAATGCCGCCGCCGGCAGCGCCGGTGATCAGATTGGCTAGGTGAACGCCGTTGTCGCCTTCAATCAGGTTTGACCACATAGCGGTGATGCCGCCGACGGCTTCGACATTGCCGCTGGCATAGCCAGCCGCGAGGCCGCCGAGGGCGCCGATCAAGGTGCGGCCAAGCAGGCCGCCGCCGCCGCGCGTCACCGCGCCCAGAATATTGCCGCCCACGGCGCCGCCGACGGCCTGGACGATGTAAGCCAGAATGGTTGGATCCATTTGAGAGCTCTCCCCTTCCCTCGCGCGCGGCCCCTGAGGTCGCGCTTGGATCGCCAGCATACGGGTTCCCAACCGGCTGACAAACGAAGATTGCACGCCTGTAATGCGAATTGAGCGCAAGTTCGCCGCTTGTTCGCGCGCGCGGCGCCGACGCCATGCCGGCGAAGCTCGTCGCACTTATGCACAGTCAGGTGTCGAAGCCGCTGCTGCCGGCGTGTGGGCCGTGTGCTAAGTCGAGGTTCAATTGCTAGGCCCCCCGCCACATGATCGACGTCCGCATAATCTGCACACACGACGCAGCCAAGCTTGCGGAAACGCTGACACGCTTGCTCGAAGCCGAAGACCATCGCGTGCGCTTGACGATCGGGCGTCAGGCCATGGGCGAACTCGAAGGCGCTCGCGAAACCAAAGACGCAGTGGTGCTGATCTGGTCGCCTGATGCGCGCAGCCAAACCTACATGCTCGAATGGGCGCGCCAGATCGAAGCTGAGCGCGTCATCGATGTGACGCTCACGCCGGATTGGCCGCGCATGGGCCGCAAGGTGACAGCGATCGACTTTGCGCATTGGCGCGGAGACCGCAGCGAGCGCGCGGCGTGGAACGCACTCAATGATCGCTTGCGCGGCGTCGCTCGCGAACTCAATCCGCCAAAGCCGCCGCCGAAATACGCGACGCTTGCGCTCGGCTTGGCGAGCGCCGCCGCCATGACCGGCGCGGTCTTTCTGCGCATGAACGACGTCGGCGCGCCGCTTATTCCCGGAACGCCATCGGCCGGCGATCAGCTCGTCGCTGGCGATCCCGATACCGGCCTCGGCGGCCCTGTGCTCGCCATGGAGCCTGCATCCGTTGGCCAATGGGGCATTCCCGAGCGCAATTTTCCCGACGCGCCGCTCATCCGCGACAGCGGCGGACCAGAGCTGATGAACATGCCGCAACCGATACGCCATATGGAATTGCGCGACGCGACGTTGCTGGAGCGCCTCAACGCGTTCAACCCGCTGCGCGAGCGCGAAAACGAAGCGCGCTGATCAGCCGGCGCCGCGGCGCAAACGCAACCAATGCATGATCGCCCAGCCATGCGCTTCGTGACGCACACGCAGAATCGCATCCGCTGGCGACATCCACACCAGCGCATGATCCGGCTCGGTCGCCGCGCCGTCGGCGGCGGAGAGCTCAACCTCGTAGAACGTCGCCAGTGAATTGCGCGGTTCGGTCTTGTTGACCCAGTACTGACCCGCGCGTCCAAGCACGCGCGTCGGCCACACGGTCAAACCGGTTTCCTCCTGGAACTCGCGCATCAGCGCGGCCGCCTCATCCTCGTCAGCCTCCACGCCGCCGCCGGGGAGATCGTATTCGTAAGGCGCGCGCTTGCCGATCTGGGCGATGGCGATATTGGCCTCGCCGCGCGGGCACACCCCGTACGCGCTCACGCGTTCAAGGTAAGTGATGCCGGATTGGGTTGAGCCGAACTGGAGGGCAAAGCGCGTCATGAGCCCCGATATAGCGCGTCAGGGCAGCCACGGCCATGACAGGATTTGACGCTCGCGCCCGCGCGTGGCGTAAGGCGGGCATGGATCTTGACCGCATCAACCCGGTGGCGCTGATCACTGGAGCAACCATGGGCGCGGGCGCGGCCTGCGCGCGCGCCATCGCCACGCGCGCCGATGGCGGACTTATCCTCATTGGCGACGACGACGCCGCACTCGACGCACTGGCTGACAAGCTGGGTCAGCAAGGCGCGGCCCCCGAGCGCGTCTCCATGCTCGCCTTCGACGTGGCCAATGCCGACGCCTGGAGGCGCGCGCACGATTTCATCAGGGGCCAATACGGCCGTCTCGATTGGGCAATCGTCAACGCCGACGCGACCGCCCCCGCCGCACAATCCGATCTCGTGCAATGGCCGCAACCGCTCGCGCATCTCGAAGCCGCGGTGCTGACGCTGCGCTCGGTGATGCCGCTTATGAAACTGAATAGCCAAGGCGGCGCCATCGTTGTCACGGCCGCCGGCCACGCGCTCAAACCAGACGCTGGCGGCGCACCCTTCGCCGGCAAGCCCGGCTTGTTGCAAATGGTGCGCGCCGCCAGCAAGGAAGGCGCGCCGGACATTCGCATCAACGCCGTCGCCGTCGACAGCGCGAATGCGGCGGCGAAAGCATCGGCGCCGTTATTTGCGGATTTGGTGCGCGAAACCGGCAGTGAACATTTGGCGCTGGAACGGATCGCGATCCTAGGCACGCCGCTGGTGCGCTACAGCGACAATATCTCCAGCGCGATCATCATGTTGCTGTCCGACGACGCACTGATCACCGGCGCAACGCTTGTCGTCGACGGCGGCTATGCGCTCTGATGAGAGCGAACGCGATTCGCGAGGCGGGCCATGATGTCTTTATTTCAACGCTTCCTGGGCTTTGACCGGCTGCTCGGACCGAGCTTGGTAAAGCTCGTCTACTATTTCGGCGCCGGCGCGATCGTCGTGCTTGCCGTCGGCGCGCTGCTGACCGCGATCTTCTCGCTGGCTGGCGGCAATTTCGGCGCCGGCGCAATGCAATTGCTCGCCGTTCCAGCCGTCGCGGCGGTAGCGTTCGTCTATTGGCGCTTCTTGTGCGAACTCTTCATGCTGGCGTTTCTTGCTTACGAACGTCTCGGCGAAATTCGTGACTCGATGCGCATCGCGACGGGCGAAGCGTCGGCGCCTAATCCTGATCACCCGGCGTTCTAGTCCCTAAACCGCTGCACCAACTCCTGCGGCACGCGTTTCACGCGGCGGGTTGTTGCATCGAGCAGGCACCAATTCGACTTGATCTGCACAACCGGCTTTTCGCTGCCGACTTTGTAGATGTCGACGAAGCGCGCCCAGGCCGCGCCCTGCGGCGCGTCGTCAACGCGCGTGCGCACTTCGACCTCATCGCCGAGCGTGAGCGCTGCGCGATGATCCGCTTCGTGACGAAGCACGACCCAGACCAGGTTCGCCAGCATCTCTTCGCTCGCGCGCGAACGCCAATGCGCGATGGCGATCTCTTGGGCCCAGCGCAGATAGACGATGTTGTTGACGTGACCCAGTTCGTCGATGTCGGCGGGGACCACAGGAAAGCGCTGCGTGAAAACTGAAGCGGCCATGGCTCCACTCTAGCGCGAAACGCTCAGGCCGCCTCGGCGGCGAATTGATCCAGCGCGCCCAGCGCTTCATCCAATGCAGAGCGAACGTTGCCCAAAGCTGTGGCGCTTTCGGCATCCGGCGCGGTTTCCGCCGCTTCGCATGCCGCTGCGAGGCGGTTCAGACCGATGCCGCGGGCCGACCCCTTCATCATGTGAACCGCGTCGCGCCAGCCCGCGCCCTGCCCGAGTGCTGACACCCACGCTTCTACCTGCATGCGGAAAAGACCCAAGACCTCGACCTGCAAAGTGCGGTCGGCGCCGGTCATGTGGTCGAAATGGGCGCGGTCGAGGATGAGCATGCGCCGAGTGTGACGCCGGGCTCTTAAGGCGAGGTTAGAGGACGGGCGGGCCGACGAGGCCGTGCGCCCAGGCGATCAGCGCCGCGGCTATAACGCCGACCAAGCCGCGCCAGCCGATTTCGCCGAGCGCCAGGCGATTGCGCCCTTGCGCGATCGCCGCGAACGGTGCGTTGGAGGTGACATCCGCGAAACGCGCCCACGCTTCGGGATCGCGCGCCGCACCCTTGCGGTCGATCGAGCGTGCGCCCAGCACGGCCATCGCGCCCAGCACCCCGAACAGCATCACGGCGAAGCGCTCGCCATTGGTCGCCAGATGGCTCACCGCCCAAAACGCCACGCCCCAGAGAAACGGGTGGCGGGTGATCCGCAGCACGCCCCGCGCCGGCTCCGGCTTTGCCAAAGCGCGCGCCTCGTAGCCAGCGAAGGTCGGCCCCGGCGTCAGCACGCCAGTCACGCCGAGCGCTACGCCGAAGAGGCCAATCGCCAGGGCCGGCCAGCGCAGCCATTCCGGCGGCGGCCACAGCACCTCGTTGAGCGGATCGAACGGGTCGGCCCGCATCACGCCATAGGACTGGATCAGCCAAACCAGCAAGCCGAGCGAAACCAGCGAAAACACGGCGCGGTATGGCCCCTCGCCGATCATGCCGACCAGCCGCGCCCTGAGGCCCGTCGCGGAAATGCCGACATGGATCAAAGCGAAGGCAATGAGCGCCCAGACAAAGCCATCCATGCCGATCACCCCCGCGCGAACGCCGCTACCTGCCGGACCGTCCCGCACTGGACGCGCCCGCGCAATGCCCTTATGTCCGACCCTCGTTTGAGTCGATGGGTGATTAGCTCAGTTGGTAGAGCAGCTGACTCTTAATCAGCGGGTCACAGGTTCGAATCCTGTATCACCCACCATTTTTCCTTGATTTTGCAGTGTTTTGACTCGACGCGGTCCTTAGAGCGGCCTGCGTTTTACACGTGTTTTACAGAATCTCGCGCGGAAGTTGACGATTCCACAAGCAAAACGAAAGCCGTTTCGCGATCGAGTCATTCCGTTTTCGTTGTGGAATAAGGGTTTTTGCGGACCAACGTCATTTCGTGCGCGCGTTGACCCGCTGCCAGGTTGTCAGCGGGTCAACGGCGTCGGCTCGGCATGACGGCACCCACGCTCGCTAGACGTGCGACGAGAGCCTGCTCGCCTGGACCGGTGATGCGAAATGCACCGGACTTCATCCGATGAATGAACCGCGCGGTTTCGAGCTTTTGAACTGCGCGAGTGACGGCGACAGGAGTGTGCTTGACGCACAAGCCTAACCCCTTGCGGTCAATCCCGTCGGGTTCCGACGCCGACACCATAAGCAATACTTCAGTTTCCGGCGGCAACGGCGTGGTGATGACGAACTCGTCCTCGAACTTCTCAATCAGCGGCATATTCCCTTGCATCAGGGACGCCATCGCTTCCGTTACGGCCGCTTCATCGCTGACGTGATAAAGGCGTAGAAGCTCCGCGAGCACCCATGAGGCGGCCTGCACGGCGAGCGCCGCATCGATGTGGCGAGGGCTGAGCTCCTTTACGTGCGCCGCACCGCGCTTGCTTCGAAGATCAAAGAGCATAGCAGACGCAATGCGCGGCACGAGAAGCCGAAGAGACTCCGGCAATTTTCCGTCCGCTTCAATTGCCTTGACGGTGCTGGAAACTGACTTGATCTCCGTCGGCACAGCACCGGTGCGAACGTGCTCGATCGCACGCAGAACGTGCTCCACAAATTTGCCGGATGCGTTCAGCGCCGCTTCCGCATCGCCCTTGCGAAACTCGCCGAGCAACTTGTCGTGTGCGGCGACAATGTCTTCCGCCACGTCCGGGTCAAACCCCCGCTTCAAACTGGAAAGAATAACCGCTCGCATCTATTTCGCCTTAGCCGCATTGCTCGCCGTGTATGCCCACACGGTCTTGCCATTGACCTCAAGCTCCTCCCGCGTGAGCCGCCCTTTCCGCACCGCAGACAGGAAGTAGCCGGGCAAGCTCGTCTGGGGGACCATGATCGCGACTTGGCGAAACTTTTTCTGCACTTCTGACAGCGTGCGCGGTTCGTTGAAGTAACCCTCGTCGATCCAACGATCGAAAGTGGCTGCGACGTTCCCAGTCTTCGCGCTCACCTTGCGCGACTTGACGCCCACTTCAGCCTGTTCAACCTGATCCGGTTCAACGTCGCCTTCATCATCAATGCCAACCTCGACCTGCCCTTCGCCGGCAGTGACGCGACCCTTGCGGCCTTTCCTGACGGGGGGCCGCGCGCGTCGCACAAATCCCCCATCATCACCGCCGCCGGTTAGCTCCGCCTCAATCAGCGGAAACGTCGTGCCACGGACGGAGTAACGGCTGTCACGTTCGGTCAAGAGATGCGCATCGCACAGGCCCCGCAACGTGGGACGGAGACTTCCGCCGGGGATGCCAGTGGCCGCCTCGATGTCAGACGGACGCGCGTCGGCGTCCATCGGCTCGTCGGTAACGAACTTCCAGCCTTGAAGTGCGACGAGGTAGACGAGAATTTTGGCCTTGTTCGCCAGACTGGCAAACGCAGGCATGAAGGTGACCTCCTGCGCTTCAATGTCGTACCGCACGTACGGGCCAACGATCCGCTCGATGGCGGCTTCGTCCAACGCGCCTTTCTCGGCGACCAAATCTTTGAGAGCCATTCTAAACTCCTTCATACACGCATAAACTTATACACGCATAAACGGAGTTCAAGAGGTGACGCAGCGTTTTACAGCTAAATGGCTATCTCTTTGAGTTTATTCGACCCCTAACCGCATTCGTTTTACACCTAATACCTTGATTTTATTGAGTTAGGCGCTTTCTCTTAATCAGCGGGTCACAGGTTCGAATCCTGTATCACCCACCATCCTACGCTCGCGGTAGCGCGCGTAGGATGTCCTCCGAAGCCTTGGCGTAGGAGGACGGCGCGCTCCACGCGCGAGCTTCGGACGGCTTACGCCTTTCGCACATCCGAAAACAGAAAAGCCGGCGCGCTTTCGCGGCCGGCTTTCTATGTTGTTGCGCGTTGCGTTTAGAAGCGGAATCGCACCGACGCGTTGATGCTATGGCGCTCGATCTGGTCGCCGTACTCGCCTTCGTAGCCGAGCGTGAAGGTCGAGTAGCCGTTGGTGGCGTCGACGCCGATACCGACCAGCGCGCCGCCATCGCCGAAGCCTTCATCGGTGAGCGTGAACTCATCACCGGTGGACACGAAGCGGAAATCGCGCTCGGCCTCTTCATCGATGATGTTGGTGCGATAGCCCGCGAACAGACGCGGCGCGATCACGGTCTCACCGCGCATTCGGAAGCGTGCGCTGAGTTCGACGCCAACATCGCCCCACAAGCGCTGCGATGTGGTGCTATCAACCTCGTAATCAATCGCCGCGCCGCCGCCTTCTTCCGTGTAGCCGTCTTCGGCGAGGAACACGTAGGTCAGGGCTGCTTGCGGCGTGATCACGAACGAGCCGCCGAGGCTGAGCGGCACCGAGGCGCGCGCCATGCCATGGCCTTCATAGGCCCACCATTCGGCTTCGCTGATTGCCTCGAAGTCCTCGCCAATCTGCACGTAGCGTTGCGAGTTCATTTGGCCGACGCCAACGCCCGCGACGAAATCGAGATCGACAATGCCGACCGCGGTGCCGAGATAGGCGCCGACCTGGCCGAGGGTGGTCGAAATTTCGCCTTCGGGTCTGCCTTCTTCCTCGACTTCCGAGGTGATGAACGAGGCCGACAGGCCGAACAGGCCGCCGTTTTCCAGCGGCCCGTCAATACCGATCGCCATGCCAAAGCCGTAGCCCGTAAATTCCTGGCCGTTCAGCGACGGCGGCGTACGGCTGACGTAATACCCGATCTCCTGGGCCCACACTGAGACTTCGTCGATGCCTTGCAGACGCGTCGCCGCGAGACGATTGCCGCTCGCGCCCTGCGCTTGCTGAATGGCCGTCGCGGCAAGTTCAGCGGCCGCCGAAGAGAAGCTCGGCATCAGGTCGTCATAGGCCTCGTCAAACGCCGCTTGGTTATCGAGCGCGGTAAAGGCCGCCGCGGCGAGCGGATCCAAGCGCAGCGCGTTGATGATCGGATCGAACGCAGTCTCCTGATTCAGGTTGAGCCCCAGCTGAGCGGCGCTCTTAAATCCGAACACCGCCTGCAGGCCGTTGGCGGCGCCATCGAGTGCCATCGGATTGGTGAGTTCGACCGCCATGTTGTAAACGAACGGCACGCCGGCGCCGGTGACTTCTGGGTCAACCACAAGTGCGCCGCCGAATAGTTGGTTGGCTGTCAAGAAGACAATTGTGTCGCCAGCAGGCAACCCAACCGGGGCAATCGGCACGACAGCTGCCTCCCCCGTAAAGGTGACGACGCCTGACGCCTGGATCAGCGTTGAATTCGCCGGCGTGCCGTCCAACTGCACGCGCAACACTGAATCCGTGCCGAACGAGGCCGAGGCGATATTAACCTCGCCATTGATGTCGCCACCGCGCAGATCGAGCAGGCCATCATTTACGGTTATGGCGAGATCGCCGTCGGCATCGCTCAGCGCGCCGGTAAAGCTGGCGCCTAGGTCGACCAAGAATGTGTCCGTGCCAGCGCCAAACTCGAGATCGCCCTGCACTTCGCCAGCTTCAAGGTTGAAGGTATCATTGCCAACGCCGAGAATGATGTCGCCTTCGATGAGGACGTCGGGGCGATCGTCGGCATCATCGTCGTTGCCGTCGTCGTCCGGCTCGACCTGATCAGCGATCTGCTCGAGCGTGACGTCTCCCGTGTAGGCGGACATGTCAATCGCAACGGCGTCGCCCGCAGCGACTGGGACGATATCGTCGGAGAGATCTGAATCGGTCGCGATCACGCGCGCGGCGATGGTTCCACTATTGGTCAATGCAAACGTGGCCGCGAGATTGCCGGCGCCGACATAAATCGCTCGCGCATCGCCGACTTCGCCACCCAGCTGTGCGGTGACGGTGCCGGTGTTTTCAAAGCCCTGGACTGTGCCGCCCTCGATGTAGAGCCCGTAGGCCGTATCCGAGCCTTCGGAAAGAACCGAACCCAACAGCGTCAGACGGTTGCGGACCAATGGCGCGAGCACGCCATCGCCAATCGAGATGGCGTAGGCGTCGGCCTCCCGCGCCTGTGCGGTGATGCTGCGATCGTTTGCGATGCCGCCGCCTGTATCGATCGTTGATCCGCCAATGCCTTCAAAGCGGACAGCGGTCGCGTCGAAATTGTCGAAGACGCCATTGGCGGCAATCGCGCCACGATTGTAGAAGCCGAAATTGCCGGCAAAATCCGTCGGACCAAGAGTGATATTTACGCCGTCCGCCTGCACAAGAATGGCAGGCGAGGACCCGAATGAGCTGATCTGCGCGGTTAGGTCATCGTTAGAGTCTGTTTCATCGCTGATGGTGTCGCCATCGTCGTCGTCATCGTTTTCGACGCCGATGCCGAGAACGGTGATGCCGCCGCCGACACTGTCGCGCACATGAATAGTCGCGCCGCCGATGAGCAGGTCATCGGCCGGATCGAGATCGCTTTGATCAGCCGGCACGGTCGTAGACGGAAAGCCGTTGGAGACGTAATTGCCGTTGATGTTCAGTTCGCCGCCGATGGCGCTATCGATGCGAACGGCGGAGGCGTTTTCACCACGCGCGGTGATCGAGCCCAAAAGGTTCACGTCGCCTGTAACGCCGACGCCTGCGCCTTCGATAAGAATACCGACCGCATTGTCGCCGCGAACGCTGATGTCGCCATCGCCGCCCAAATTGCCGGTCAGCGTGCCGTTGATGCTTATCCCGGTCGCGCCGATGGCCTCGATCACGATCGAGCCGTCATTGGTAATGTCGCCAGTGAAATTGCCAATCTGACGGATACCGTGGCGATCGGTTCCAATAGCCCACGCGCCTTCCACGTCGCCGTCGCTGTCGGTGTCGGCGAACTCGTTGTCTTCGACCAGGCTGATGGTTCCGGTGTTCGTCACCGCCCCTGTGAAGCCATTGGTGATCAAAATGCCGATCGTGTTGTTGGCGTTGTTCGATGAGATGACGCCGGCATTGGCGACGGGGTCGTTATTGGAATCGATCGTGACGCCAGTCTGCCCAGTCGTGAGCGTGATCGAACCAGCAGATGTGATCGTGACATCGCCAGCTGAACCATTGTTGGCGTTCGACGTGACGACTGGGGTAGTCGTCGCCGTGGAAATCGTCAGATCGTCGGCCGCGGCTTCCTGCGCTACGCCGCCGGCCAGTGCTACTGCCAGACCCGCAAGTTGAATTCGGGATATACGCATGCCGGCTCCGTCCCCTATCGCTCTGGTGCGGGCGCGACGCCCTCAAGCCGCCGCGCAGGCCGTCCCTTACCGGGTAGACCTGCAATTCCCCGCATTGCGCTGGCCGTTACCCGGCCCGCAGCGCCCGGATGGCATGCCGGCTTAGCGGAATTTTGTCCATAGCGGGACGCACGCCCAAGCGCGGCTTGGCGTGGCAATTAAACGACAGAGTTCAGTCAGTTCGTGCGCGAAGCGAACTGTCGTTGCTGCGCTGCACCTAAGCCTATCCGCCCAGCTTGGCGCGCAGCGTCGCGAGTGCTGCGGGCTCGCCCACGACGGCGGCGCGGGCTGCGTTGCCGAAATCGGCGACCAGGGCGTCGATCTCCTCCGGGGCGACCGCTTGCGAGAAGAAAAAGCCCTGCAGTTCGGTGACGCCTACGAGGCGCATCACCGAGGCTTCCGCTTCCGTTTCGACGCCCTCGGCCACTATGTCCATTCCAAGGCCGCGCCCGAGGGTGACCACCGACTGGATGATCGTCATGGCGCGCTTGCGCTCATGGATGCCGGTCACAAAGGCGCGGTCGATCTTGATCTTGTCGAAGCGGAAATCACACAGGTAGCGCAGCGACGAATAGCCGGTGCCGAAATCGTCGAGCGCGATCTTGAAGCCGAGCGCACGCACCTGGTCGAGAATCTGGCGGTTACGGTCGGTCGATTCCATCAACACGCCCTCGGTGACTTCGAGCACGATGCGGCGCGGATCGACCTGGTGCTTGGCAATCAGGCTTTCGAGCAACTCGACCAAGTCAACATGACGGAACTGAACCGGCGACAAATTGATCGAGACCTCGAGATCCGGCCAGCGTTTGGTCTCTGCGAAAGCGCGCTCAAGCACGTAGGCGCCGAGCGCTGGCATCAAGCCGGCCTCTTCCGCGATTGGGACGAACTTGGCCGGCGAGATCGCGCCTTTGGTGGCGTGGGTCCAGCGCAGCAGGGCTTCGACGCCGCTGACGCGATTTTGGCTGCACGAGATCACCGGCTGGTAGTGCAGATAGAGTTCGCCGGCATCAAGCGCGGCTTGCAGTTCGAGTTCAACCTCGCGGCGCTGCTCCACTTCCGCGGCCATCTCGGTGCAGAACACCATGGCGCGGTCGCGGCCGTTATTCTTGCCCTGGTAAAGCGCGATGTCTGCATGGCGCATCAGCTCTTGCGGCGAAAAGCCGTGCTCCGGCGCCATGGCGATGCCGACCGAAGCCGTCATACGGATATGTTGGCCGTAGACGTCGAACGGTTCCTCAAAGCCCTTGCGCAGGCGCTCGGCGAGGTCGGCGACCGCAGTGTCGCCGCCGACGCGGCACAGAACCGCAAATTCATCGCCGCCGAAGCGGGCCAGAAAATCTTCCGGCGCCAGCGTGCGGCGCAGCCGTTCGGCGACGCCCATGATGAGCGTGTCGCCAGCGGCGTGACCCATCGTGTCGTTGACATCCTTGAAGCGGTCGACGTCCACATAGGCCACGATCACGCGGCCATTGTTGCGGGATTGGACGAGGCCATCGAGCGATTCTTGGAGACGCTCGACGAAGTTGTGGCGGTTGGGAAGGCCGGAGAGCGAGTCGTGCAGCGCCTGGTGGCGCGACAACTCCTCGCGGTCGGCCAGGTCTCCGGTGGCGCGCTTCAGACGCTGCACCATGAGCCAGGTGAAAAAGGCGGCGCCGAACACACCCAGCGCAACGAGCGGCAGAACGAACAAGAGCAACGTCTCGCCCGGCCGACGCGGCGTCCAGGTTAGATAGCCGACAGCGGCGCCGTCATCGGCGCGGAAGGCCTCGGAGTTCAAGACGCCTTCCCGCGAAGGCGCTGTAGCGAGCGCCAAGTCGTCGATCAGCAACGATCCACCGACTTCGGCCATGAACGTGGCGTCGATGCGCACGATGCTGAGCATCAGGTGCGGCTCTCCCTGAACCAGGCTCGCATCGAGGTTCGGCACGATCGAGAGCGCGGCGACCACGGCGGGCGCGCCGTCGACATTCATGATGTGGCCGGCCCAGCGGCCGAAGCTAGCGCCGAGCAGCGCGTTGTAGTTGCCCTGGCTTTCAACGAAGGCCTGATCGCGGCGGCGCAACGTGCCGTCGGCCCCGCCCCGCGCTTCCTGTACGATCTGGTCGAACACAGCGCGGTGGTTGTTGTAGGCCAGCGCCGGGTCGCTCAGCGCGCCTTCGACATTGGCATAGATTGGCCGGTTCTCGGCGTCGACGATAATGACTTCATCGTGGCCGTAGGTTTCGAAGAAATAGACGCCGACATTGGTCTCGAGCCATTCGACATTGATCGGGCGCGCTTGCGCATTGATGACCGCGTCGTCCCACCAGGCGATCGCCTTTTGCTGGTCGAGGACGCGGCTGACGCTCTGGTCGAGCGCGTTTTCCACAAGCTGGCGCTCGCGCATGACGGCGTTGTTGTTGCTCGACCAGCCCGCGTAGCCGACCACAGCCACAAGCAACAGGCCGAGTCCTACAAGGCCAAGACCAATCAAAGCCGTCAGACGGCGTAGATCGTTCTTGTAATGAACAGTCTTGGCGTCGGCGGCCGTCATATCACTAAGCCAAAGTAAACTCGCCACAATGCGGGCGAACGGGTGCTGATATCTCACATTCTCCCAATTTATAGTTACACTCGTACTGAGGGTCTCAAATAAAAGACGTCGAATACTTTGCTAACCATACTTTCGCACAACATGGTTAACGGGCAGGCACCGTCGTTAATATTGGTAAATACTCAGTTTACGCTTGCAATTATTTCGTTTACGCCTCATTAGGGAAATGCGCTCGCTTAGGATCGCCAGGGACACACCGGGTAGTCGCGATGCCGGGCGCAAATATTGGTTAACAAGAACTTGGGTGACCCATGAGCCGGTACGCCGTGAAGACGCGCGCCGACAGCCCTGAGCTGCGCAAAGCAGCAATGGCGATCGAACAAGCCGCTTGGAGCGCGCTGGGCTTTCTGAATTTTACCCGCGCGCACTTCGCCTTCTACCAGGAGTTGCTGGAGGAGCACGCGGATTGCCAACTCGTGCTGGTGGACGAAACCACCGGCTATCCCGTTGCCGTCGGCAATTGCGTGCCGCTCTCGTGCGATTTCAACAATTTGCCGCCCGAGGGCTGGGACTGGATTGTCGAAACCGCCGCCAATGATCGCTCGCAGCCGAAGAATGCGCTGGGCGCGCTCGCTATCTCCGTGCCCGGCATTCACCGCAGTAAGGGTCTAGCCCGGCGCATGATCGAAGAATTCCGCGCGCTGGCAGTCCGGAAAAGCCTCGACGGCGTCGTCGCCCCTGTGCGCCCGTCCAGCAAACACCAGCACCCCTTTATCCCGATCGACGATTACGTGACCTGGACCGACGATCGCGGCCGTCTCTTCGATCCCTGGCTCCGCAGCCACTCGGCTGCGGGCGGGCGCATCATCAAGACCGCCGCGCGCTCGATGGTTGTCGAAGAACCGGTGGGCTTTTGGGAAATGTGGACCGGGCGCACTTACGAAGAGAGCGGCAAGTACGCTGTCGAAGGCGCGCTGGTGCCGGTGTCGATTGAACTCGATCGCGGCGTGGGCCGTTACGTCGAGCCGAACGTTTGGTTCGCTTACAACGCCGCTTAAACAGCGGCGCGCAAGTTCTCTGCGTAGCTCGGCAGCTCGATCGCGGCGCCGAACAAATAGCCTTGCGCGAACTCGCATCCCATCGCCCGCAGCGCATCCGCCGTGGCTTCGTCCTCGACGCCTTCGGCAGTCACTTGCAGGCCAAGCGCGCGGCCCAAACCAACGAGCGCGCCAACAATTGTGGCGTTCTCACGGTCTGCCGTGAGCGTCGAGACGAACGAGCGGTCGATCTTCAGCTTGTCGATCGGCAGCGCACGCAACAGAAACAGCGACGAATAACCGGTGCCGAAATCGTCGAGTGCGACCTTCACGCCTTGGTTCTTCAGCGACATCAAAGACGTCTTGGCGCGCTGAATGTCGCCGATCATGGCGCTTTCCGTGACTTCGATCTCCAGCCGTTGGGCCGGGAAGCCGGTTTCGCGCAGCGTGCGCAGCACCTTTTCCGGGAACCATTGGTCGCGAATTTGGCTGGGCGAGATGTTGACCGCCAGCATGAAATCGCCGGGCGCATTCAGCGCTTTCGAGCACGCCTGCGCGAGCAAGGCCCAGAACATCGCATCGACAAGCCCCGCCTCTTCCGCGACCGGGATAAAGAGCGTCGGCGAGATCATGCCGCGCTCACGGTGCGGCCAGCGCGCCAAAACCTCGTAGCCCGCGAGCGCACCCGTCTCGAGACTGAGCACGGGTTGGAAATACGGGACGATGTCGCCGTTCGGGATGGCGACACGCAATTCGGTTTCGAGCGCGGCTTTGGACTTGAGCGCTTCGTCGATCGATGAATCGAAGAACTTGTAGGCGCCGCGATCTTCCTTCGCGCGCAGCATCGCCGCATCGCCGCGCTGCAGCAGATCAGCGGCGGTGCGCCCGTCTTCCGGGCACATGGCGATGCCGATCGAAGCGCCGACCGTCAACTTCAAGCCATTGACAAGGATCGGCGCCGAGAGCTCATGCAGCACCCGCCGCGCGGCCGCCGCAACGCCCTCGCGGCCGTCCGGACCTTCCAGCAGCACGGCGAATTCATCGCCGCCGATGCGCGCGGCGAAACTGTCGTCACGCAGGCAGCCTGACAAGCGCGCGGCGATCACTTGCAACAATTCGTCGCCAATGGCGTGGCCGTGCACGTCGTTGATCGGCTTGAAGCGGTCGAGATCGATGAACAGCAGCGCAAACGCGCTTGATTCTTCGCCGATCAGTTTGAGTCGGCGGTCGAGATCTTCGAGAAAGTGCCGACGGTTAGCGAGGCCGGTCAGCGGATCGTGGCGCGCCAACGTCTGCGCGCGCGCCTCGGCGGCCTCGCGTTCGCAGATCTCGGCGGAGAGCGTTTCGTTGGCGGTGACCAAGTCCTGCGTGCGCTCTTGCACCGTGCGTTCGAGGTCGTTGCGGATGGCGTCAAGATCGAGCACGGCCTGGCGTCGGTCGAGTTGCGCCTTCACGCGCGCGGTGAGAACGCGCAGATCGATGGGCTTTGGAATATAGTCATTGGCGCCGGCCTCGAGCGCCATGGAGACAATGTCGCCATCGTCCAGCGCCGTCACGACGATGACCGGCACGTGCTCGGCGTCGTGGCGTTGGCGGATGCCGATCAGGGCGTCGTGGCCGGAGCGTTCGGGCATCATCCAGTCAAGCAGGACGAGTTCGATCGCTTCTTTCTCGATCACTTCCTCGATGCCGACCGCGCTCTCGCGCGAGACGACTTCGTAGCCGCGACGCTCAAGCCTGCGGCCGAGCATGTCACGGTTCTGCGCCTGGTCGTCGACCAGGAGAATACGTCCTAGGCGCGTCGAAGCGGACGCGCCGTCATCGCCTTGCGCCGAGGACATTCGCCCCCCTGCTATCCAAAAGGATCACCACACCAGCGGCGAAGATTACCGAAGTTAGGTTTAGGTCGAGCTAATATGCGCGCAGCTGATCACATTATTTGGATAGATGTTTTGCTAACCTTGATCGGCGCTAACCATTAGCGGTATCGGCGCGTTTCATTTCAAGCCGCATATTTTTCAATCAGCGCGATCAGGCCGGCGAAATCGACCGGCTTGGTGGCGAAGTCGTCGCAACCCGCTTCCATGCACTCGCGCCGCGCGCTCTCCATGGCATGAGCGGTCAGCGCCACGATCTTGACCCCTGAGGTGTCAGGCGTCTGGCGCAACACTTTCGTGGCCTCGATGCCCGACATCACCGGCATCGATATGTCCATCAATATGAGATCCGGCGCGCAGGTTTTTGCCATCGCCACCGCTTCCGCGCCGTTTTCCGCGCAGTGCACCTCGTAGCCGCGCCGCTCCAGCCTGCGGGTCAGCATCTCGCGGTTGTCGGGGTGATCTTCAGCGATAAGGATACGCATGGTCATTGGCCTTTCACGCGGATTTCGCTTGGGTGTTCGACGCTGGCAAAACAGCCGGCGGAGGTTCGGCGCCGCGCGCGAAGCGCAAGGCCGAGGCCGCCAACACGTCGCGGTCGGCCGGCTTGACGAGCAGATCACAGGCGCCGCACGCAAGCGCCCGCTGGCGGTCGTCGTCGACGGAGTGAATGATGACTGGAATGTCGCCATCGTCGCCGGTGCTGAGCACGGCCAGCACATCCCAGCCGCTGACGTCCGTCAGATTGATATCGAGTACGATCAGGCTCGGTCGTAACGAGCGTGCGAGTTCGATGCCCTCTTCGCCCGTCATCGCGCTGTGAACGGTGAAGCCCAGCCGCGTCAGCGACCGCGAAGCGAGATCGCGCGCGCTTTCCTCGTCGTCGATGATCAAGACTGCGCGCTCGCGCCCTTGGCCCGCGGCGGCGGCGACATCAACGCGCGCCTGCACCGCCGGCGCGCGCACGGCGGCGGGGAATCGGAGCGCGAAGCTCGAGCCTTTGCCCGCCGTGCTCCTTACCGACACATCACCGCCCAAGAGCTGCATCATGCGCCGGGTGATGGCAAGGCCGAGGCCGGTGCCGCCATAACGGCGGGCCGTCATCACGTCTGCCTGCACAAACGCGTTGAACAAGCGCGACACCTGCTCTTCGGTCATGCCGATACCGCTGTCGCTCACCACGACCTCGATCAGATCGCCGCCGACCACAACCTCGCGCCGCGCGCAAATTGAGATTTCGCCCGCGCGCGTGAACTTGGCGGCGTTGGCCAGCAGATTGAGCAGGCACTGATTGAGCTTGAACGCATCGGTGACGCCCTCGCCGATATCGGCTGCAATCTCGACTTTGAGCGTATTGCCGTTCTTTTCGATCGACGGGCGGACGGTCGCGGCGGCCTCGTTGATCATGGCGGCGATATCGAATTCGCAGGCGTTCACGTCCATGCGGCCCGCTTCGATCTTGGAAAGATCGAGAATATCATTGATCAAATGCAGCAATTGGCGCGCCGCGACCAGTACGCGATCGATGTCGGCGATGTCGGTCTCGCGCGCGTCGGCTTCTGCTTCCTCGCGGAGGATTTCCGAATAGCCGATGATCGCATTGAGCGGCGTGCGCAGTTCGTGGCTCATCGAGGTCAGAAATTGCGATTTGGAGACGTTGGCCGCCTCGGCGGCTTCACGCGCCGCGCGCAGTTCGGCCAGCGTCTGCACCAACACCGCGTCGCGCGCATCCATTTCGGCGATCAGCGCGTCGAGGCGCTCATACATTTCGTCAACATTTACGGCTGCTTCATCCAGCGCTTCAGCGGCGTCGGCGGTTTCGCCAAACAGCGCGCGCTTGGCCTTGAGCGCCTCTTCGGCGCGGTGCATGGCGGCGATGAAGGCGAATTCCTGGCGCTTCCGCTCCGTGATGTCTTTCGAGAGCACAATCAACTTGCGCACGCCGCCGGACCGGCCGAGCACGCGCCGCCCCCACGATTCCGACCATGTGGTCTCACCGGTTGTGCGCAGCACGCGATGTTCAATCGAGCCACCGCCACCGTTGGCGATCTTTTCGAAATAGAGCTTCAGCGGCTCCTTATCGTCTTCGTGCAGAAACGGCGTCGTGTTTTTATCGAACTGCGCGAACGTGAACGCGGCGCCGAACAAGGGATCAGGATCGCCGTGCCAGGTAATGGTTCGGTGTTTGAAATCGACTTCCCAAACGACGCTGTTGCCGGCTTCGAGAGCCATCAGCAGCCGATCCTGGGTTGCGGCGGCGGCGGTCCGCGCCTCGACCAGGGAGGTGATGTCGCGTCCAGCGGCGAAGACACCCGCGATTTCGCCGTCGTCATCGTGCCACGGGCGTGTTTCCCAAAAATAGTAGTGGCGGCCTGTCGGCAGCTGCACTTCCTGTTCGGGATGGCGCACGTGTTCGCCAGCGAGTGAACGCGCGAACGCCGCGCGCCATGCATCGATAGGCAGCGGCACGATAGTCTCAAAATCGAGCCCAGTGGCCTCGCTCACGCCCATCTTGTCGAGCGCGTTTTGGCTCACCGCCAGCACGCGCCCTTCCCGATCCATCAGCACAAGCTCGATCTGGTCGCTGGTGAGCAACAGTTTTGCGAGTGTCTGCTGCAGCACATCGTTGACGCCGCCGCGCTTTAAGGCGCGTTCGGCTTCGACCGCGCTCGCGCGCGCGTGTGCAACGTAAAACATCAACGCGCCGCCGCCGATCGCCGCGATGATGGCGACGTCCCAATCGGGACGCGCGGCCATCGATGCAATGAGGAGCGGGGAAACCAAAAGCGAAAGCGCCGGCGGCGCCGCGCCAGCAATAGCGATCGGCCAAGCGCCCGAGGCCCCGGGGCTGAAATGGCGCACAACGCCGGCGACCCAAAGCACCATCGCCGCAGCCGCGCCCGCGGCGTCGCCGTTGAGCCACAGCGCGGCGGGCAGCGTTGCGTAGAAGGCGGAGTTCAAGAACGCCCATCCAACCAGGCCGGCCAGCGTCTTGCCCTCGATTTTTACGTTGGCGGCGTCGAGCCGGCGGTAGAGTTCGGCGTCTAGGATCAGCAGCAGTGCGGTGACGGCGGCCCAGCCAACGGGCCCCGGCCCGCCCATGATGGCGGCGGCGATGCCCCCGGTCAGGATGATCAGCGCCACCGAGGCGGGCATTTCTCGCCGGCGCGTCTCAGCGGCGCTGGCGAGTGCCTGTGGCGGGCGGTGGAGCATGCGGGGCGACCCTCAAAACAGGTCGACACGCTGCCATTGTAGGGTGAATTTTGGTTAAACTAGACGCGGTGGGCGAGAATAATCGCGAGGTTTGCAAAGAAACACAAAACCGAGATGGCAAACAGCCATGGAAAGGCGTGGACATGGCCGTGCCGGCGCGACCGCACTTCCAGCCAGCCTCCGGCCGCCACCAGACCCGCCGAAACGACCAGTATCCACAGCTCATGCTGGTGCAGAAAATCATGAAATTGTGTAAATGTATCAGGGAGTAAGGCGATCCCAGAGGTCGCGCTGGCGGCGACCAGCAACATCAAAGCCGGCAGGCCGCAACACACGGTGTGCAGCGCCACGACCGCGGCGTGGGCCAAATGGGCCCGCCGACCCGCACTTGCGCTGTTATGTTGTAACATCACGCTCTTAATTAGCGGCGGCCGCGCTCTGGTCAAGCCGGCCTGGGCGTAGTGTCAAATTCATCATTCGGCGTAATGAAGCGCGTGGAGCGCTTGCCGCTGCGTCGCCGCTAGCGCACATACGGCATGCTGCAATGAGGTGATGGGTGATGTTGGCGACCTTGCTGGCAGGCGTGCTGACGGTGATCCGCGATTTCGTGATCGCGACGGCTTTGGCTTGGGTCGGGGTGACGATGGAACGCGTCGAAACGCGCGTTGAGTCCGAGCGCGCTTGCGCCAGCGACAGCTGCCACCAGCAGGCTGAATAGGCGCGCACACCCCCAAGGCGGGAACGCGCTGCCGTTCGCCCTTGAATGGCCTCACTTATTCCGTTTCCGTTGATGCTTAGCGCGCGCGTGATCGCGCACGTCTTGTGGTGGGAAGCGAACAGATGAGCGACAGCACGCCAGCACCGCGCCGCGATTCCGATCCTGGAGCGACGATCGGGCTGCTTGCGCTCATCGTCGGCCTTGTTTGGATCGCCGGAGGATTGGCATCGGCGTTTGCGCTGATGGGCGCTGATCGCGTGCTCGCCATGTCGCCAGTCGAGTTTGGCGCTCTGGCCGCCGCACTCGTGCTGCCGGCGATGATGGTTTGGTTTTCCGGTCTCGCTGCCCGCGATAGCGCACGCGCCCGCGCCGAGGCGCGTCGTTTGGCCGATGCCGCCGACCGCCTCATGAACCCCGAACGCAGCGCCGAGGATGCCGCGCGTCAGCTCGCCATGTCCGTGCGCGGCGAGATCGCGACGCTCGATCGCGCGCTGGAGACGACGTTGGCGCGACTGAAAGAAGTCGAGGGCCAGATTTCTCGCCAGTCCGACGCGGTCGACAATATGGGCGATCGGGCCAAAGCCGGCGCCAACCAAATGATTTCCGGCATGGAGCGCGAGCGCACCGAACTCATGCGCATCTCCGAAGACCTGACACGCCAAGCGCAAACTATTGGCGACAGCATTTCGCGCCACACCGGCGCGATCTCCGAAGCGGCGCTGCAAGCGGAAGCTGAAGTTCGCGCCGCCGACCAGGCGCTCGATCACCGCCTCACCTCGTTTGGCGCTGCCGCCGCGCTCATCAACGACCGCACGCATTCTCTCTCCGGCGCGGCGCAAGCGAGCGCCGATTCGGCGCTCCGTCTGGAAACCGCGCTCTCCAACGCCCTCGATGTTTTGGCCAAGGCCACCAGCTTGACCGACGCCGCGCGCCAATCGGCTGACGCAGCCACACTCGCCGCAAACTCCACTGCCGGCGCGGTGCGCGAAACCACTGTGCGCGCCATCGACGACGCCAAACGCGCCGCCGATCTGATCCGCGGCGAAGCCGCTGGCGTCGAGCGTGAAGCCGCGATGGCGCTGGAACGTTTGCGTGAAGCGGCCGACGCTGCGCGCGCCGCCGCTGTTGGCGCGCGTCACGCCATCGAGGACGAAGCGCCGCCGCAGCAGCAACAGCGCGGCCGCCGCGCCGTGCGGATGCGCGATGCGCCGCAAACGGAAACGCCGGGCTATGACACGTCGTGGCGAGACGAACCGGATTCGCTCGAATCCGCGCCGCCGCCAACGCGAAACCGCCGCGAAACGCCGCCGCCGCCGCGCGAGAGCTACGGCGAACGCGAACAACAGGGCGATTGGACGTGGCGCGATCTGCTCTCCAACGTCGACGACGCCGAAGGCGCGCGCCCAGCCCCGCGCCGCGAACCGGCCGAAGATCCAGTCGCGCATTTGCGCCGGCAGATTTCCGAACCCCGCGGCTCGTCGCTGCCGATCGTGGCTGTGATCGAGCAAGCGGGCTTGCGGCTTGACGAGGTGTTCTCGCCGTCGGGCCTCGAGCGCATTGCGCAGCGCGCACGCTCGGGCACCCAGGCGCGCCGACGCGCCGTCTATGATGCAGCGCCCGATGCGTCGAAGCGCTTGGCCGACTATCTGGCGCGCACCCCGGCTGCGAACCAAGAAGCGATGCAGTTCTTGCGGCAAGAAGGCGCGCGTATCGCTGAACTCATCGGGCGCGGCCGCGCCGCCATGAACGCGGAAGCGACGCGCGCGTTTTTGCTGATCGACGCCTCAGCGGGCTGACGTTTAACCGTGATGCGCCAATGGCGGGGTGTAAAGGTGGAGGGTCACCAACACGGCGTCGCTCTCATTGCTGACGGCGTGCAGCGTCTCTGCTAGCGTGTTGGTTACCGTACCGGTCCGCAGCACGCGGGTCATGTGGTCGCGCTTCGCTGCGCCCTGCTCGCGGCGGCGATAGAGGCGCTCGGTGGCTTCGCCACTGACGACGCGCATAAGGCCTGCTGCCGGGCCGTGATCGTGAACCGGGCTGCGTTGCCCTGGCGACCAGGTCAGCACCAAAAGTTCTGTTCGCCCGTCGCGGTGGATCAGCGTGCGCACATAAGAGGCGGCGTCTTGCTGAACGGCGTCGCCCAGCGCCTCTTCTGAAACATCGAGCGTCTGCAACGCAATGGTTATCGCATCGACGTCGATTTCGCCGGGCGCGTTGAGAAGTTCGATTAACGGCGTTAACGCGGCGGGCGGGCGATCGCGGAGGTCGCGGTCCATCGGCGCGGCCAGCCGCGCCAGCTTATTGTGATGGGGCAGCGCGCTCGGCTCAGCGTTCAGGTCCATGGCTCACCTCTCGCGTGAGAGATGTAACCGGCGCGGCGACCGTTTCGTTCCCGCACGAACGCATAGCGCCCAAATATGAATGCATGCGTCCCGCTAACCTTACCCGCTCGCGCGCCACGCCTGTCGGGGCCGTCTTTGCTCCGATTTGGCGCACGCTTGCGGCGGGAAACGCACTCGCCTCGCTGGCATGACGGTTGCAGCCGGACGCGTTAACGCCCGTGGCAGGTCCCGGGTGCGCTCGGGAGTTTGCAATGTATTTCAACAAGGAAGAAGACGAACGCGATCCGTTCGACCTCTTCGGCGACGCCGCCGAAGGCTCGCGCGATGACGCTTCGCCGGAGACGTTCGAAACGGACGCCCTCGAGACGCGGGCTGAAGAACCGCAACTGATCGAACCGCAACGCACCCACAAGGTGAAGACGGGCTTCTCGTGGGCCGGCTTCACCGGCGGCTTGGCGGCCCTGGTTTGGGTCGGCGGCGCGATCGGCGGCCCCCTCTCTTACTATGGCGTCGATGCCGTGATGGCCATGGACCCGGCGATGCAAGCCGGCCTGCTGGCCCTCGCCTTCGGCCCGGCGCTGCTCTTTTGGGTGTCGGCCTCGGCCGCTGGCGAAGCGCTGAAAGCGCGCCGCCTCGCTACCGAACTGACGCGCATGGCCCAGCAAGCGCGCTTCCCGACGGAAGCGGGCGAGTTGGAAGCTCAGCGCGTGTCGAACGTCGTGAAGAACGAGATCGAGTCGCTGAACGACGCCGTCGCTTCGGCTCTCGATCGTTTGGCTGAACTGGAAACCGCCGCGCAGCGCAACGCACACTTGTTCGGCGAAGCAATCAACGCTTCGCGCGACAATGCGCAGCAGCTCTCTTACGCCCTGAAGGTCGAGCGCGACGCTATCGTCGAACTCAACACCGATCTGAAGGGTCAAACGGAAGTGATCGCGCACTCGGTCGGACGCCAAGTCCGCCTAATGCGTGAAGCCTCCAAGATCGTGAAGACGGAAGTCGACGCGGCTGAAGCGGCGCTGCAATCGCACATGGCCGCGTTCTCTCAATCGGCTTCGGTGATGGGCGAGCGTACGGCGGACTTCCACCAAGCCGCCGACACCGCAGCCGCCGCGACCGCTTCGCTCAACGGCACGATGACGGAAATGCTGGACGGCCTGGCGCAAGCGACGCGCCTGACCGAAACGGCGAAGAAATCGACCGCCGAAGCTGTGCTGGCCGCCAACGAAACCGCAAGCGCGGTTCGTGAAACGACCCGCACCGCTGTGTTTGAAGCCAAGCGCGCCGCCCAGCTCATCCGCGCCGAGACGGTGGCGTTGCAAGACGCCGCCGCCGAGACGCTGGCCAAGCTGCAAGACGCCGCAAACGCCGCGCGCATGGCCTCGGAAGAGAGCCAGGCCGCCGCCGACTATCACGCCGCCTCGATCGAGAAGCGCCTCGGCGCCCTCGCTTCGGCTGCTGGCGCGAAGAAGCCGGCGTCGCGTCCAGTGGAGCGCCCAGTCGAACGCGTTGTCGAGCGCGCGCCTGAGCCGGTGATGGCGGAAGTCACCTCGTTGCATGCGGCGGCGAACGCTGCTGTCGCCCGAGGCGGTTCGCGTGGCCGCGTCGAAGTTGCGGAAACGCAGCCGAAGCGTGCGTTCAAGGGCTTCGGCTCGTGGGGCAATTTCATGCCGAAGCATGAAGAGCCCGCGCCGACCCCGGCCAATGAAAGCGCGTTCGAGCTTGCCGATTTCGGCTCAGCGCCGAGCGTCAACCCGGATGACGAGTTGAAGACCGGCGCCATCGATCTGGTGATCAATGCCGGCGTCGATCTCGACGACGTGCTGCAGGCGGCTGATCTGGAACGCATCGCACGCTGCTCACGTGAAGGCGCTACCTCGCGCCGTCGCGCGGTGGTCGATGCGGCGCCCGGCGCGGTGACGCGTCTGTCGCGCCACCTGAAGCGCAACACTGATGCGCAGATGACCGCGACCGCCTTCCGCGCGCGCCCCGACCTCGCCAAAAGCGAGCGTAAGGGCGAAGGCTCGGAACTGGTCCGCGCCTACCTGTTGATCGACGCCGCTCTGGCTTGATCATCCGCAGCGGCGAGAGCCGCCGCATCTGCCGCAAACATCCCAATGCGCGCGCTGCCTTCACGGGCGGCGCGCGCAAGCGCGTTAGAGGCAATGGCTGAAGAGCGATCCGAAACCGGTGCCTCGGCCGTGATGATCTCCGACGCGACGATGCGCCGGCCTTGCGCGACCAAGCGCACTTCAGCGGTGAAGCGGGCCATCATCGTCTCTTCGCGGACTTCGAAATCGAGCACTTCCCAACGGATCTCATAATCGGCGCGGGCTTCGCCGCTACGGGTGGCGGCGCGGAAGCGGCCTTGGCGAATGATGGTCTCGACCAGCATTTGCTGCAGCGAATCCGCCGCGCGGCCCGACCATGCGCTACCGCTCACGTAAGCGATGGTATCGCCCGTACGCCAGATCAGATCTTGGCCGAGAAACGAGCGCTCGCCGCCCGGGGCGGAGACACCGATGACAGCGTCGATTGGCGCGCCTTGTAGCGGTTCGACGCTTTGCGCCTCCAGCACGTGCGTGCGCGGCGGCGGCGGCGGCTCCGGCAGGAGCGTGATGCACCCGCCCAGCGCGAACAGCGGCAGGAGGATGGGCAGAAGGAAAAATGTACGCATCAGTCACGCAGCTCCACTGTGGGCCGCGGCGCACGCGGCGTGAGAACGGACGGGCTTTCTTCGAGATTGGCGGCGACGCGATTGATCGAAGCGGCGGCGCGACGGATTTCTTCGGCCGCCAGCGCAAGCTCCGGCAGCGTCTCGCCGCCGGCGACGGAGGCGGCATTGCTCACTTCGTCGAGCACCTCGTCCAGTTCGGAGAGATCGCCCTGCATCTGACGCGCAAGCGCTGCGATATCACGCGCGGCCATGCCGGATTGCGTGATGACGCCGTTGGAGTCCGCGAGTTGAGTCGAGACGGTTTCCAGATTTTCGATGATGCGCGTCACGCGCGCGATGTTTTCGTCCGTCAACAAATCGCGCACCGCCGCCATGGCTTCGCTGGCGCGCAGCGCGATATCTTCGGAACGCGCGAGAAGTTGATCGACTTGGCTGCCACGGCCGACGATGCGGGGTAACGGGCCGCCAAAGGTGCCGCGCAACAATTCCGCCGTCGGCCCGCCGGGCGTGAGCTGGATAAGCGTGACGCCGGTCAACCCGATCGGCTCGAGCTGGGCGGTGGAATCTTCCTTCACCGGCACTTCGGCTGAGACGCGAATCCGCGCGATGACGCGGTTGGTGTTTTCCGGATCGATGCGCAGCTGTTGCACCTCGCCGACCTTGATGCCGTTGAAGCGCACTTCGCCGCCCTCCATAAGGCCGCGGACGGGCTCATCGAAGATGACGTCGTAATCGTTGTAGCCGCGGCGGAATGAGCCTGACGACATCCACAGCGCAAACATCATGATGAGAATGACGCCGGCCACCGTGGCCGCGCCGATCAACACGTAATTGGCTTTCGTTTCCATGCCTAACCTCCCGCCGCGCCGCGCCCGGCTGCGCGGCCGCGCGGTCCTGAAAAATAATCCTTCACCCAGCCCTCGGCATTCGCGGTGATTTCCGGGATGGTGCCGAGGGCGGCAACTTTGCCTTTGTAGAGAACGGCGACGCGGTCGCAGATGGCGAACAAAGTGTCGAGATCGTGGGTGACCAGGAACACGGTAAGCCCCAGCGAGCGCGCCAGTTCCTCCGTCATGCGATCGAAATTCTCCGCCGAGATCGGATCGAGGCCGGCGGTGGGTTCGTCGAGGAACAAGAGTTCGGGGTCGAGCGCGAGCGCACGCGCGACGGCGGCGCGCTTGCGCATGCCGCCGGAGATCTGGGAGGGTCGCTTGTGATGCGACTCCGCATCGAGGCCGGCCATCGAGAGTTTGAGGCTGGCGATTTCGCTGCGCAGATCCGCCGAGATATGCGTGTGCTCGCGCAATGGTGCTTCGACGTTTTCGAGAACCGTCAACGTCGAGAACAGCGCGCCGTCCTGGAACATCACGCCCATGGACGGCTTGCGGCTCTCGGCGTCTGCGTACGGAAACGTGATCTCCCCCGCCGTCGGCGGATCGAGGCCGACGATTTCGCGCAGCAGCACGGACTTGCCGGTGCCGGAGGGGCCGACAACGCCCATGATCTCGCCGCGACGCACGTCGAGGTCGAGACCGTTGTGCACGGTCTGCTTGCCGAAGCGGGTGACGAGGCCCCGGACGCGAATGGCGATCTCCTCGCTCAAATGTCGAGCTCCAGAAACCAAAGCGCAAAGCCCGCATCGAGCAAAATGACCATGAAGATCGCTTGCACGACGGACGAGGTAACGCGCTGACCGAGCGAACCGACATCACCGCCAACGGCCAAGCCCTGGCGGCAACCTATAATGGCGAGCACCAGCGCAAACGCTGGCGCCTTCGACATGCCAACCCAAAAGTGCTGCGCCGGCACCACTTCCGAAACACGCGCAAAGAACATGGCAGGGCTGATGCCGAGTTCGGCCCACGCCACCATCACGCCGCCAAACATTCCTGCCATCATCGCACCGAAGGTGAGGATGGGCGTCATGATCAGCATGGCGAGCACGCGCGGCACCACCAAGGCTTCCATCGGATCGATGCCAATGACGCGCATGGCGTCGATTTCCTGGCGCATCTTCATCGCGCCAATTTCGGCGGTGAAGGCGCTATTGGTGCGCCCCGCGAGCAATACGGCGGTGATAACGACGCCGAATTCCCGCAGCACGGAGAAGACGACGAGTTCGACAGTGAACACCGAGGCGCCGAAATCACCGAGGATGCGCGCGCCCAGATAGGCGACGACCATGCCGATGAAGAACGAGAGCAGCGCCACGATCGGCAAAGCGTTGAGGCCGGCCGTTTCCATGATGTGGACGATGGACGTCCAGCGTAGACGCTTCGGCTTGACGAGCACGCGGCCTAGAACGATCAGCGTCTCGCCGAAGAAGCCCGTGGTCGCAATGATCTCGTTGCCGATATCGCCCATGACGCGGCCGACGCGGTCGAAGAAGCCCATCAGGCCAGGCTCGCCGTGCGGCTTGCTGGCGGGCGCGACGGCGGACTTGCGCGCGGCGGCGAGCAATTGCTTTGCGGTGGCGTGTTGGCCGCGAATGGCGATGCGCGCCTGGTCGCCGGCGCTGTCGCGGAAGGTGCGATCAACCAAATAAGCGCCGGCCACATCCATGCGTCCGAGCCCAGCCACGTCGACGACCGCGCCAGGTTTCAGCCGCTCGGTGATATCGCGCAGATCTGCTTCCAGGGCGGCGATGGTGTCCACCGTCCAGTCCCCGCTCAGCGCCAGAACCGGCGCTTCCGCGTCGTCGCGAAACTCAAATGCGGCCGTAGCGGCCATGAACTCAGCGCCCCTTAAGCTTTCTGCCCGTTCACCAATAAGCGCTAACAGGAAAGATTAGGCAAAGAATGGCCGTCTTTTCAGCGCCCAAGGTTCCCGCAGCAGGCGAATTCGTTAACGCAATATTGCCTGCGGCGTGCGCGGTCGCGGCTCCAGTAAGAGGAGCGCAAGCATTCCCCCTAAAGTGGCAATACCGGCCATCGCCCAATAACCCTGCGCGCCCGCGGAATCGTAGAGGGCTCCAGACAGAAGCGTCGACGCGCCCATTAGGATCCCGCCCGAGAGCGCGGCATAAAGGGTTTGTCCCATCGCGGCGGATTGTTCCGGCGTATCGCGGAACAAGAGCCGCATGGCCCCGACGTGCGCGGCTGCGAAGCTCAACGCGTGCATCGCCTGCAACGGCCAGAGCACCCAGCCTACCGGCGCAAACCCCATGCACGCCCAGCGCACCACCGCTCCAGCTGCGCCGATTAGGATCAAAACTTCTGGCGATAGGCGCTTTTCGATCGCCGGCAGGCTCAACAAGAACGCCACTTCGACAGCCACGCCAAACGCCCACAGCACGCCAACGACGTCAGCCGGCAGCCCCTGTGCGCGCCAAACCAAGGTCGAGAAGCCGTAGTAAAAGGCGTGCGCGCTCTGGATGAGACCGCAGGCGAAGATGAGGATGAGAAAGCGCCGGTTGCGCAACAGCGCGACCATGCCGCCAGTGCGCGTGGGTGCGTGCGCCAGCGCGGGCGGCGGCGGATCGCGTTGCAGGCCTAGCGCGGATGAGGCGATGACAGTCGCTAAGCCGCACAGCACCCAGATGACAACGGCGCCGACGCCGAAGCGCGCTACGATCACGCCGCCGGCAATGTTGGCGATGATGAAGGCGATCGAGCCGATCGCGCGCGCGACGCCGTAGTTGATTTTGCCCGTCTGCGTGGCGCGTAGCGTGGCGGCTTCGATTAGCGGCGTCAGCGCTTGTGTCAGCGATAGCGCGACGAAGCCAAGCGCCAGCAACGGCCAAAAACCTTGCGCCAACAGAAAGAAGGCGGCGTACGCAACCAGCGCCACGGCGGCGACGATCTTCAGCGGCGCCGAGCGGTCTGATGCGCTGTCGGCCCACGCGGCGATGGCGGGGCCCGTAAAGATGCGGGCGATTTGCGCCAGCGAGAGCACAGCGCCGATCTCGGCGCCCGAGAGCCCGCGCTCGACCTCGAGCCAGCGCGGCAGGAACACGAGGATCACGCCCGTGGTGCCGAACAGGCACGACATCACGAGCGTCACCCGCGCCGCGCGCGTGGCGAAAAGGCTCGGTGCGGCGGATTCGGGGTTCACCCCATGGCGCTAGCACTCCGCGCGCAGAAACGGGAGGCCCCTCGCCTTGCTCTCGGCGCCGCCGCCGCGTACCCAAGCGAACATGTACGGACAAGCGCACCCGCCCCGCCGCGACCTCTATCCCGCGATCGAAGCGTCGCAGACGGAGATGCTAAAGGTCTCCGATCTGCACACGATTTATGTCGAGCAGAGCGGCGATATGCGCGGCCGGCCGGTGGTGGCGCTGCATGGCGGCCCGGGCGGCGGACTGTCGCCAGAGATGCGCCGCTTCTTCGACCCGCGCCGCTACCGGATCGTGATGATGGATCAGCGCGGCTGCGGCCGCTCCACGCCGCATGCGGAGCTACGTGAAAACACGACTTGGGATCTCGTCGCCGACATGGAGCGCGTGCGCGAGAAGCTGGGCATCGACAAATGGCTGGTGTTCGGCGGCTCCTGGGGCTCGACGCTGGCGCTGGCTTACGCGGCCAAGCATCCCGAGCGCGTCGCGGGGCTGGTGCTGCGCGGCATCTTCTTGTTGCGCAAGAGCGAGATCGACTGGTTCTACCAAGACGGCGCGAGTCAAGTGTATCCAGATGCGTTCGCGCGCTATGTCAGCGGCATCCCTGAAGCGGAGCGCGGCGATCTGCTGAAGGCGTTTCATGCGCGCCTGATGTCGGATCATTGGGACACGCGGCTGCGCGCGGCGCGAGCCTGGGCGCGCTGGGAGGGCGAGACGATTTCGATCGCCGGCCCCAGCGCGCTGCCGTCACGGTTCAACGAGGATCGCTTCGTCGAAGCCTTCGCACGGATCGAGAGCCACTATTTCGTCAATGGCGGCTTTTTCGAGCGCGACGGCTGGCTGTTGGAGCAAGCCCCGCGCCTGCGCCACATCCCCTGCCGCATCGCGCAAGGCCGTTACGACATGTGCACGCCTATGAAGAGCGCCTGGGATCTGAAGCAAGCGTGGCCAGAAGCGGAATTGGAAATCATCCACGACGCCGGGCACAGCTCGCTGGAGCCAGGCATTGTTGACGCGCTTATCCGCGCGACCGATTGGATGGCGGATAAAGCGGCGTGGTAACTACCAAAGCCAGCCGCGGGCGCCGTGTTGATCGCGGTGTAAGTCGATGCTCAGCACGATTGCGTAGCCTGCCAGCAGGGTGAGCATGGCGGTGCCGCCGAAGCTGATGATCGGCAAAGGAATGCCGACGACTGGCACGAGGCCGATCACCATCGCTGTGTTGATGAAGACGTAGCACGCGAGCGTGGCGGCGACCCCCGACGCGGCCAGTTTGCCGAACAGCGAGCGCGCGCGCAGCGCCACTTGCATGGTCAGCCCCATGAGCGCCGCGAACAGGCCAAGCACGAGGAAGCCGCCCAACAAGCCAAATTCTTCGACGATCATCGTGAAGATGAAGTCGGTGTGCTTCTCGGGCAAAAAGTCGAGCTGGCTTTGCGTGCCTTGCTGATAGCCGCGTCCGAACAGTCCGGCCGAGCCGATTGCGATTTTCGATTGCAGCACGTGATAGCCGGCGCCGAGCGGGTCGTCGGTAATACCAAGGAAGACGTTGACGCGGTCGCGCTGATAATCGTGCAGCACGCTGGTATAGGCGAAAATAGCACCGCCAATCGCGACGATTGCGCCTGCGGCCACGATGCGCCAGAGCAGGCCGCCCAAGAACATCACGATCAAGCCCGCCATGAGAATGAGCATCGCCGTGCCAAGGTCGGGTTGGTGCATGACGAGCCCGACGGGGGCGGCGATCATCAGAAACGGCGGCACGATCCAAAGCACGGTGCCGGTCTTGCGCGCGTCGAGCTGATGGTAATAGCGCGCCAGCGCCAGCACGATGCCGATCTTCATCAGTTCGGACGGCTGCAGCGAGAGCGGGCCGAGATCGAGCCAGCGCTGAGCGCCCATGCGCGTGGCGCCAACCAGTTCGACCGCCACCAGCAACAGCAGCGCGCCAGCGTAGAGCGGATAAGCGATCGCCAGCCAGAAACGCGCGTCCAGCACCAAAGCCGCGATGATGACGACGCTCATCGCCGCCGCGAAGCGGATGCCGTGCGTGAGCGGCATGTCCGTCCAAGCGCCGGACGAGACCGAAAAGTGCATCATCACGCCGACGCAAGCGAGCGCGCACAGCACCGTGATGATCTGCCAGTTGAGCTTGCGGAAACGCTCGAAGATGGTGTTGCCGCCGCTGCCGGCGAGCGCTGACGCTGTCATGCGCGGCCTCCAGCGATGGCGGCGTCCAGTTCGGCCAAGCGCGCCGGCTCGCGGCGCGAAGGATCGCGCATCAAGGTGGCGCGCATGATCTCGCGCGCGATCGGCCCGGCGACCGAGGACCCAGCGCCGCCGTGTTCGACAACGACAGCGCACGCATAGCGCGGCTCGTGCCAGGGGCCGAAGCAGCAGAACAACGCGTTATCGCGGAAGCGCCACTCGATCGTTGAGTAGTGGCGGCCGCGAAGCGCATCAGTCAGAGCGCGCACTTGGGCGGTGCCTGTCTTGCCCGCAATCTGAACCGGTTCCCAGCCGCGGGTCTCCGGGGTGATCGCGACCGCCGCGCCAGTTTCTGGATGGCGCACGAGTTGGAGATCGCCGGCGCGGCGCGCGGTGCCGCCGCCTTCGTTGCAAACGCCGAACATGCCGTCGCGCACGCGCGCCAGATGCTCGGCTTCGATGCCATTCATGCGCGGGGCCGGCCCTGGTTCGCGCACGCCCGGCGCATCGCGCACCAGACGCGGCACGACAGCGTGGCCGTTATTGCCAAGGCGCGCCGCCATGACAGCGAGTTGCAGAGGCGTCACGCCCATCGCGCCCTGCCCGATGCCGTAGTTCACGGTGAGACCACCCGTCCACGGTTCGCCGCGGTTTTCACGCCACCAGACTGGATCGGGAATAAGGCCAGCGCGGATGTTCGGAACGCTGACATCGAACACTTCGCCGAGGCCGAATTGACGTGCGACCGACGCGATGCGTTCGGGCCCAGCGCGCAGCGCCGCTTGGTAGAAATAGACGTCGCACGAGACCTTCAGCGCGTTGTGCAGATTGACGCGGCCGTGGCCATTGCGTTGCCAGCAACGGAACGTGCGTCCGCCATAATAGAAGCCGCCGCCGCAGCTAACGTGCCAATCGTCTTCGACGCCGGCCTGCTTGGCGGCGATGCCGACGATCATCTTGAAGGTGGAGCCCGGCGCGTAAACACCGGTCACCGTCTTATGGTAGAGCGGCTTTTTCTCATCGAGATTGTAGGCGTCGAAATCGGCTTGGCCGATGCCGTTGACGAAGAGGTTCGGATCGAAGCCCGGCGCCGAGGCCATGACCAAGAGATCGCCGGTCTGGATATCCATGACCACCGCGGAGCCGGCTTGTTCGCCGAAATTCTGCATGGCGGTGCGCTGCAGTTCGTGATCGAGCGTCAGCACCACGCCTGAACCGCGCACCGGTTCGCGACGCTCGGTTTCGTCCTCGCCCTGCTCGACGCCGCGCGCATTGACGATGACTTTGCGCCAGCCGGCGTCGCCGTGCAGCGTCGTTTCCATCGAAGCTTCAAGGCCGGCCTTGCCGACGCGCACGTGGGGATTGCGCAAATACATCGCCCGGCTCGGGCCGGCAGCCGGATCTTCGAGCGCCAAGTCGACATCGCGCTGCGTCGGCTTTTGCACATAGCCGATCGGGTGTGCGTAGACGACGTCGTAGGGATAAGCGCGCACGTCGGCGGAGGTGGCGACGATGCCGCGCAATTCGGGCAGACGCACATTGATGGCGTTGAACTCTTCCCAGGTGAGCCCTTCTTTCAAGGGCTGCGGCTCATAGCGCGAGCCGCCACGCACGCGGATAATGGCGCGGCGCGCCCATTCGGCGTCGAGACCGAGGATGGTCCCGACACGGCCGACAACATCTTCCATGTCATCGACTTCGTTTTGAATGACGGCGACCAGATAATCCTTGCTGGTTTGCGCGAGGATGGTGCCGAAGCGATCGAAGATGACGCCGCGCGGCGGCGGCACGATGCGCGTGTCGAAGCGGTTTTCGTCAGCAGCGGCGGTGTATTGTTGGCTGATCAGATTCTCCGCTTGCAGCTGCGCCATGCGGAACAGGATCGCGCCCATAACGCCGGCGCCCACGAACGACATCAAAGCCGCCCGCCGCGAGAAGATCACGTTGGCGTCGCGCTTGGGCAGCGTGGAGCCTACTCTTTTGCCGCGCTTGCTCATCGGCGCGCTCCTGGCCGCTGGCTGGCCGAGGCGCTCATGTAGAGCGGACGCACAAGCGGGAAGAGAATGGCGGTGATGACAGCAGCTTCCGCGTAAGGCGCGACGGAGACGTTACGGCCAAGGCCAATCGGCGCGACAATGTAGGCGATGCCGATGGTGATGAGCGTGGTGACAATGAAGCCGCCCCACAGCGACACGATGTTCGGCGCCGACATCACGACAGCGGCGATGCGGCCGACGAGAAACGCCGAAAGATAAAGCACGGCGAAGAGCCCGTACGGCCCGCCAGAGAGCTGATCGTGCAAAAGCCCCAGCGCGGCGAGCGCCATCGGCGCGCGCCAGCCGCTTTCGTCTTCAGCCGCCCAACCGTATGCGGCCCAGAGCACGGCGAGGGGCAGCGGCGGTTGTGCAAAGATCGGGCCGAGCGGCAAAGCCGGCAGGATCACGCTCAAGAACGCGAGCGCGAGACCCCAGGTCCGCAAAGCGGCGCGGCTGGGGGGCCGGATCACTCTTGTGGCTCCGCTGGCGGTGCTTCGGGCTCAGGTTCTGCTGTCGCCGCTGGCGTCGGCGCAGGCGTGACAGCGTCCGGCTGCACGACGCGGCGCGGACGCGGCGCAGCGGGCGGCGGGCTGGGCGCAGTCGGCGGTGGCGCGATGGTCTCGCGGCCAACAGCGTTGACCGAAGACGCGGAGCCGAGCGGCGGGCCGGCATCAGCGACAAGCGAGTCTTCAGGGCGCTCGATGCCAATGAACGGCAAGATGCGCACGAAATCGATCGGTCGTTGCGACGCGGCAAGCGCGACGCGCCATTGGCCGTCACTGGTCGAGCGCGCCACGCCGACGGGAATGCCGCGCGGATAAAGGCCGCCATCGCCGGAGGTGACGACGCGCTCGCCCTCGCGCAGGCTTTGCGCGCCGACGATAAAATCGAGACGCGGCGACTGCATCTGGAACGGATGCGTATAGAGATCGGGCGGCCGTGTCGCCTGCCCTGCCAACACGGCGCGCACGCGCGAAGCTTCGCCCATCACCGGGATGCGGGAGTTGTAATCGTCCAGCATGAGAATGCGCGCTGACCGCGCGCCGACACTGACGACGCGGCCGATGAGGCCGTTTTCGTTCACCGCAATGTAGCCGACGCGGACGCCATGATCGGCGCCGGCATTGGCGACGAGCGTGCGGGTAAACGGTCCGCCGCTATCGAGCACGAGTTGCGCGGCGATAGAGTTGGCGACATCGGCGCCTTCGCCGAAGGAGTCCGGCGGCATGCGCAGCAGCGCTTCGTAGCGGGCGTTGCGCTCGGCCAACCGTTCGGCCAGCTCGCGCCAGGCCTGCAGTTCGCGATTTTCGTTCTCCAGCGCTTCGATGCGGTCGGCGCTGTTCCAAAGGCCGGCGACGCGGGAGAAGAAGTCTTCGCCAGCACGCGCGGGGCCAGTGGCGGCGCGGCCTGCGGCGCCGGCAGCGCCATCGCCGGCTTGTTGCGCGGCTTGACCGAAGCCGCCATTGCGCCCGGCTTGAATGGCGACCAGCGCTATGCCGGCGATCACAAGCGCGATCGCCAAGAGCACGCCCGGAGCGATCCTCCGACCGCCGCCCGTGCGCCGCATCGCGCTCCTGCGTCTGGCCACGTTCTGCCCGCCTCTCTAAGCGCTAGCTCGCGCTCACACTTCCTCGGTGAGCAGACGGCGCGCTTCCGACGAATTTATGGTGTCCAGCGCGATTCCGCAGCCTTTGACCACACAACGCAGCGGATCATCCGCAACCGAAACGCGGATCGAGATACGTTCTTGCAGAACCGTATCGAGATTGCGCAGCAGCGCGCCGCCGCCGGTGAGCATCAGGCCATGGTCGTAAATGTCGGCGGCGAGTTCGGGCGGCATTTGCTCGAACGCCTGGCGGACAGCATCGACGATGCGGGTCACCGGCTCGGCCAGCGCCTCGGCCACCATGGCTTCGTTGACGGTGATTTCCTTCGGCACGCCAGAGAGATTGTCACGGCCCTTGATGGGCATCGACATGCCCGAGCCCGAGTCGGGCGCTTTAGCTGTGCCAATTTCCTTCTTGATGCGTTCGGCAGTCGAGTCGCCGATCATCAGGTTCTCGTGCCGGCGCAGATATTGGATGATGGCTTCATCCATCTTGTCGCCGGCTTCGCGCAGGCTGCGCGACCAGACCAAGCCGCCAAGGGAGAGCACCGCGATTTCGGTGGTGCCGCCGCCGATATCTACGACCATGCAGCCTGACGGATCGTCGATCTGGAGGCCCGCGCCAAGCGCTGCAGCGACCGGTTCTTCGATCAGCTTCACGCGGCGCGCGCCGGACGCTTGCGCGCTTTCCAGAATGGTGCGGCGCTCAACCGGGGTTGCGCCCGTTGGCACGCAGATGACGATCTGCGGCGAGATCAGCGCCGGGCGCGGCAGAACTTTGCGGATGAATTGCTTGATCATTTCCTCGGCTACGTCGAAGTCGGCGATGACGCCGTCGCGCAGCGGGCGGATGACTTCCATGTTGCGGTGGGTTTTGCCCAGCATGGTCTTGGCTTCGGCGCCGACAGCGTAGACGACCTTGCGGCCGCCCTCGTTGACGTACGCCACCACCGACGGCTCGTCCAAAACGATGCCGCGGCCTTTGACATGAATCAGTGTGTTCGCGGTCCCGAGATCGATGGCCAGATCAGGCGCAACGAGACCGAACATATTGCCGAGCATTCTGTGACAACCCTCGCCGCTTAGGCCTTCGGCCGAATCAAGCCCTTCACCGGGCTTAACGCGGCATTCTTAACAATCTTGAGAAGACGCCGGTCCATGAAGCGCAGTTAGGACCGAATAAGGGCGATGGGGCGTGCGCGCCGGAACTTTCGCTCCACGCTCAAGCCGCCGACCGCCCCCGTCGCCGACGGATTGGAGATGCCGCGAGGGACGCGGGGATGCAAGGGGCGCGCCGCTTTTGCCGTTCCGTCGCCGCAATGTCGCGAAATTGCGTTATCCACAATTGGCGCGCGTTAAGGGTGGCGCTTGTGTTGCGAGCAAGCCGCGTCATCCTGGCCATAATACCACAGCGTCCGCCTGACTGGGGCGCGCGCTTGCCGCGCGGGCGCCGGCGCCCGATTATTTCAGTGGGACAACCTTTGATCAGGGCGGGGATTTCTTGATCCGCAAGGCGGCACGATTTCTGGCGGCGGCGCTCTTCGTGGCGCTCGCCGGCCCGGCGGTGGCTCAAACGAGCATCGACGAGGCCGAGCGCGGCATCGTGCGCGTCGTCGTCATCCTGGAAAGCCCGGACGGCCGGATGCTTTACGGCTCCGGTTCGGGCTTCGTGGTCGCGCCCAATCTTGTGGTGACCAATGCACACGTGGTCGCCGCGGCGCGGCAACGGCCGGAATTCGGGGTGGCCATCGTGCCGCCAGCCGGCGACGGCCTGATCGCTGCCCGCATCATCCGTTACTCACCGCTGACCGAACTGGCGCTGCTTGAGTTCAGCGGCGGCGCCGACCTTGAGCCGCTGACGATCTCCACCGTCGAGCCGCACGCCGGCGACGGCGTAGTTGCACTCGGTTATCCAGACGTGGACTACCAGGGCGCCACAGGCGCTGACCTGCTCCGCCCCACGCCGCCCTCGCGCACCTCCGGCCAGATCGCCTCACTGCGCGATCGCGCACCAACCGGCGACAGCATTCCGACCATCAACCACCAAGCGGTGATCTCCTCCGGTTCATCGGGCGGGCCGCTGATGGACGAGTGCGGGCGCGTTATCGGCGTCAATTCCTGGCACGTCTCCGGCGCAGACACCCGCGAAACGCGCGGCGTCTCTACCCGCGTCGGCCAGCTCTTGCAGTTTCTCGATGAAGCGGGCGTCTCGCCCAATCTCAGCGACGAACGCTGCCTCACATTCACCGAACGCGCCGAAGCCGAGCGCACGGCAACGATCGATGCGCTGCAAGCGCAGAATGAAGAACTCGCCAGCAAGCTCGAAACCGCTGACCGGCTAACGCGCATCGCGGTGGTGATCCTGATCGGCGGCACGCTGGCTTTGTTCGTCGCGGTGTGCGTGCTGGGCGCGGTGGTGTTGTCGCGCCGGCGCGGCGCCGGCCAAGCCCCTGCCCCGCATCACGAGACGGTGGTGCAGCATCACGACCCCGAGCCGTTCGAAGCGCCGCGGCGGCGCACTGGCGTTGTCGCAATCGTTGGCGGCGCGGCGGTGGCGGCAATTCTGATCGTGGCCGCCGGCGTTGCACTGCTGCGCGTGCGCGCCGATGGCGAGCAGCGCACAGCCGATATCCCACCCCCCGAATTTACCGGCGCGATCACCTGCACGCTCGACCGCGAGGTCAGCGTCGGCGCGCAAGGCGTCGCCGACATGAGCTTCACCGCGTCCGGCAATCTCTGCGTCAACGAACGCACGCTCTACGCACCACTGGAAGAAGGCCGCTTCCGGCGCGTGATCGTGCTCGGCGAAGCGCGGGCGATGGACATTCTCACCATTGATCCGGACACCGGCGAATTCCGTCGCGAACGCTATCCGCTGAGTGACGAGGATTTCGGCGCTGCAAACCAAGCCGTTGCTGAAAGCGGCGCCGGGCGCGGCTGTGAAGGCGAAGGCGCGAGTGAAGCAGTGTCACGCCGCAACGACACGCTCATGCGCTTCGCACAGGGCGAACCGAGCCAACGATTGGTGTGGCGCTGCGAAGCGCGAAACTAAACCTATTTCCAATGCAGCGACTGAGTCATCCCGGGCGCGCGTAGCGCGAACCGGGACCCAGAATCGTAGAGTTGCGCCAGCGGCTCTGGGTCCCGGCTCTCCGCTTCGCTCCGGCCGGGATGACTCAATTCACAGCAAGTCGGGATAGAGATCGCGCCAGGTCGGATTCGTTTTTTCGATCAGTTCTAACTTCCATTTCCGCAACCAGCGTTTGATCTGCTTTTCGCGATGGATAGCGGCGTGCATGTGTTCGTGCTGCTCGAACCACACAAGAAACTTGCAACCATACTTCCTCGCAAATCCTGGAATTCGGTCGGCGCGGTGATCCGTCACACGACCAACTAGATCACTCGTGACGCCAGTGTAGAGCGTTCCGTTTCGCTTGTTCGCGAGGATGTAAACAGCGATGCAATCGTACTGCGCCAAGCGTTACTCCGTTGGCGTGGACAATTCATCCCTAGAGACGCGCCACACGATATTGCCGACATCATCCGCCACGAGCAGCGCGCCGGCTTGATCCATCGCGACGCCAACAGGGCGGCCTTGCGCTTCGCCGCGCTCGTTCAAGAAGCCGGTGAGGAAATCTTCCGGCTGGCCGGAGGGATTGCCTTGGCTGAACGGCACAAAGATCACTTTGTAGCCGACGCGCTCGCTGCGATTCCACGAACCGTGCCGCCCCACGAACGCGCCATTCCAGTAGCGCTCAGGGAAGGCGTCGAAGGCATAGAAATGTAGGCCAAGCGAGGCAGTGTGCGCGCCCAGCGCATAATCCGGCGCAAGGGGCGTTTGAAGGCGCACCGTCGGCGGGATGTCGATGCGATCGTCACGATTATCGCCCCAATAATAATACGGCCAGCCGTAGAAGCCGCCGTCTTGGACGCTGGTCATGTAATCAGGCACGAGATTGTCGCCCAGCATGTCGCGCTCGTTCACCGCGACCCAAAGCGCGCTCGTGCCAGGCGCCCAATCCATGCCGACAGGATTACGCAAGCCCGACGCGAAGATGCGCGCGTCTGAGCCATCCGGGTTGAACTCCCAGATCGCCGCGCGCCCCTCCTCTACCGCCATGCCGCTATCGCCGACATTGGAGACGGAGCCGACAGCGACATAGAGTTTCGTACCGGCTTCGTTGGCGATGAGATTGCGTGTCCAATGGCCGTTATCGCCTGCGTTGTACGGCAGTTCGAGAATCGTCTCAGCCCGGCCGGGCACGCGCACGGAATTGGGCGTGTAACGAAAGCGAACAACAGCGTCCGTGTTGGCGACGTAAAAATAATCGCCGACGAGCGCCATGCCGAAGGGCTGATTCAAATTTTCCGCGAACACGTGACGCGCCTCAGCGACACCGTCGCCATCGGTGTCGCGCAGCAACGTGATGCGATCGGGGCTTTCGCTCAGCGCGCCGGCGCGGCGCTGCACGCTATTACGGATCCAGCCCATGATGCCGCCGCCTTGCTGCGGCTCCGTCGAACTCTCGGCGACCAATACGTCGCCATTCGGCAAAACATAAATCCAACGCGGATGGTCGAGGCCTTCCGCGAAGCGCTGAACCGTAAAGCCTGCGGGCGCGACCGGAGCGGCGCCATCTGGCCAACCCACAGCGGTCGCGGGATTAACAACCGGCAATCCGCCGCTTGGCGCAGGCAATTGCGGATCAGCGCCGTACGTCACATCAACCGGCGGCGCCTCGCCCGCGCACGCGGCAATGAGAAACGCACAAGCAAAAAAGAGCCGCTTCATGCGAGGAGGCTAACACGACGCTTTCCGATTGTGTGGGAAAAGAAAGCCTCAGCTACCGATCTTCTCGGGCCGCACCCAGCGCCGCACGATCACAACCACAGCGATCCATATAGCAATTGCGAGCGCGCCCATGAGCGCGGCGGAACCGAGCCGGCCTTCAAGCGCATCCATGATGCCATCGCCCGCGAAAGCGACAATTGCCGTCTTTGGCAGCACGCCCAAGGTCAATCCGCCGATGAACGCCCAGAAGCTCACACGCGCGGCGCCGAAGGCCATATTGACGACTACGAACGGCGCGGTCGGAACAAAGCGCACGATGAGGCTGGCCAGGAAACCATTCTTGCCCATGAAGCGCGTGAAGCGTCCACCTGTCGCGCCGGCGAAGCGTTTCGTCGTCTGCGCACTGGCCAGGCGTCCGGTGAAATAGGTCGCTGCACCCGAGACGATGGTAGCGATCCATGCAAACCAGAAGCCCTCCTCCGGCCCGAACGCGACGACGCAAGCGAGAATGAGAACGAACTGCGGTGCGGCGACGTAAGCGGTGAGCGTGAAGACGAGGATCGTCACCGGCAAGCCCCAGTGCGTGCGCCGCGCTTCGCCCAAGGTTTGATCGATAAACGCCTCGACCTGATCGCCGTAATAGAGACGCCCGATCACCAACACGATGCCGGCGACGACGACCATGGCGATGGACACCGCCACCGCCCGCCAGGCGCGCGCATCCATGTTGTTGGCGAATTCGACAAAGCGCGCCCACAAGCCGGGCTTGCCGGACGGCGCGGGTGCGCTGGCCTCAGCCGGGGCGGCGTGGTCGTCTATGTCGGTCATCGGGCGCCCTCGTCGCGCGGGGCGACGCGGCGGTCAAGCGATCATGCCCGCTGGGGGCGCCGGCCAATGATGGCGCTCATGTCGAAAGCGCGAGTGGCGGCGGCGTTTCGTGACCCTTTTGCGTCTGGGATTTCCATGTCGTTCATGCGGGGGTTGAGACCCTTGATCAGGTCCTCCTCGATGCGGCGGCGATCGACCTCGTCACGAATCGGGCCGAGTACATAGCGCTCGGTGGCGCCGTAATACCAATAAGCCCGCCCCCATTTCTCGTGGCCGAGCAGGCGCGAGCGGAGATCGCTGGCTTTGCCGACATAAAGCGGCTCCATCACGAAGCCCCAGCGGCGGCGGACGAACACGTAAATGCCGCCCACGCCCTGCGGCGGCAGGCCTTTCTTGGTCAGCACGCACTTGAAACGATAGCGGCGGCCAGATGCACCGCGCCAGGAATGCGCTCCGAAAAAGAACATGGCCCGCGTCTCCGTTTTGCGCGCGGAGGCTCGACTGCGAATCGTAAATGCGCCGTTAAGAGATTGCGCCCGGAACGAGGCGGCGCGATGCTTCGACTCGATGGCAAATCCGCCCCTGCCCGCCCTCTCCATGCGCGATCGGCGCGCCGATCCGCGTGGGTTTGCGCAGGCGATGGGCGAAAGCTACGCGCGCACCGGCTTTGCCATTGTCGCCGATCATGGGCTCGACGCTGACGTGATCGCGCGCGCACTCGATGCGACGAAGGCGTTCTTCGCGCTGCCGGAAGAGGTGAAGCGGCTCTATCACGTCGTCGGCGGCGCGGGCCAACGCGGCTACGTCCCGTTCGGCATGGAAGCCGCGAAGGGCGCCGCAGCGGTTGATCTGAAAGAGTTTTGGCACGTTGGACGCGAGTTGCCGGAGGGGCACGCCTACCGCGCATACATGCCGCACAATGTGTGGCCCAGCGAAACGCCAACATTCAGAGCCGATGTTTACGCGCTCTACGATGCGCTCGATAGGCTGGGCCAGGAGCTGCTCGTGTCGATCGCGCAGTTTCTCGAGCTTCCGGACACGTTTTTCGCGGATGCGACACGCGACGGCAATTCTGTGCTGCGCCTGTTGCACTATCCGCCGACGCCCCCGCAAGCGGAAGGCGTGCGGGCCGAGGCGCATGAAGACATCAACACCATTACGTTGTTGCTCGGCGCCGAAGAAGCGGGCCTTCAGCTGCTGACGCGCGAAGGTGAATGGCTCGACGTCAATCCGCCCGAGGGCGCGCTGGTGGTGAACATTGGCGACATGCTGCAGCGGCTGACCAACGACAAGCTGCGCTCAACCACGCATCGCGTCGTCAACCCAGCGGCCGAACGCGCGCACCTGCCGCGCTATTCGATCCCGTTCTTCCTGCACTTCGCGCCGGATTTCCTGATTGAGACGTTGCCCAGCTGCATCACTGCCGACTCCCCAAACCGCTATCCCGAACCGATCACAGCGCAGGATTTCCTCTACCAACGCTTGCGCGAGATACGCTTAGCGTAGTTAGGCGACGACCTTCAGCGCGCTGCCGGTGGCGGCTGGGAGATAGAGACTGAAGGTCGAGCCTTTGCCAAGCTCGCTGACGACGGTGATGTCGCCGCCCATTTCGCGGGCCAGATCGCGCGAAATCGAGAGGCCAAGCCCTGTGCCACCGAAGGCCCTGCCGACGGCGTTGTTAGCTCGGCCGAAGGGAAGGAAAATGCGGTCGAGATCGTTCTTGGCGATGCCGATGCCGTCATCGATCACATCGAACACGACCATGGCCGCGCTGTCGCCCTTCTCAAGCCGGGCGCGCACGGAGACAGCGCCGCCGACTTCGGAGAACTTGATGGCGTTGCCAATGAGATTCAGCAAGCACTGACGCATGCGCACGTGATCGGCGAAGGCAAAGTCAGCAACGGCGCTCGATGAGGTCGTGAGTTCGACGCCTGCTGCTTTGGCTTGTGGACCGATCAAACCGTGCACTTCAGCCAGCACGCCGGCAACCGGCAGTACTTCGGCGAATAATTTGACGCGACCGGAATCGAGACGCGACTGATCGATGATGTCATTGATGAGATGGCCGAGATGCCGCGCCGCGGCGATGATGCGCCCGGCGTCAGTGCGCGTCTCAAGCGAGGCGTTCTCTTCCTGAATCATCTCGGCGTAGCCGATGACGGCGTTTAGCGGCGTACGCAGTTCCTGACCGACACGAGTAAGGAATTCCGACTTCGCGGTGTTGGCGTCGAGCGCGGCGCGCGCATCGGCGACAACGCGCATGTGGCGCGTCACCAATAAGCGCGCGACGAGAATAGCCAGCGCCCCAACACATAGCAGCCCAATGATCACGGGCCAGATTTGACGGCTGAACGCGGCCGCGCCTGGATGCAGGTGGCGCCATTGTAGGACGCCGACCTCGGCGCCGTCGGCAGCGGTGATCGTCTCAGTGATGATGTCTTCGTTAGGCGGCGGCGGACGCGCCGACAACGCCATATCGGCCAGATTGAGCGCGGCGCCAGCTGCGGCGATCTCCTCGGGCGTCAGCACGTCGATCAATGCGAGGTAATCATTGGGGCCGACGCGCGCGATCCGGGCGGCATTATCTTCTTCGGTGATCGGTGCAACCGATACGATAATGACGTGCTCACCAGCGCGGGCGAAGGTGCGGGTCACGGTCCCGGCCGGCGACGCGGCGCGCGCAAGCTGGCGCAGGCCGGGCGTGACGCGCGCGGCATCGACGGCGGCGGGCCGAATGGACGGGCCGAGCGCTACGACATCACCTGCGAACCAGGAATAGCGAATACTGCCATCGGCGCGAAACAAGACCATGCCATCGGCGACGCTGGAATACAGATTTCCCTCGACCCAGTCCGGATCCCAATCGTCGCTGATCGCCCGGTAGGCCTGATCCCAATTGGCGTAGTCCAACGCCACACTTTGCAGCGCTAAGCCGCGCCCGTCGAGCGCGCTGGCGACAAGGCGGCGAGACGATGCCGCATAGCCGCGATCAGCCTCGACCGCGAAGCTGGCGAGCGTCGCAACCGCCAGCATGATGACGACGAACATCAAGCCAAGAATTGGCACGCCGACGCTGATCCACGCGCCGCGCGTGCCGTCATCGCTGACTGTGCTGATCTCGTCTCGCATTCGGGCCGGCGCCTTTGAACCCGCGAGGGTTAAAGCAGATATACTTGCCGAAAGCTTGCGAGAACTGCGCTTAACAGCTCTTAACTAAAGGTCGAGCAGCGCGCGCAAGAACGCCCCGTCCGACCAGGCATTGGCGCCGCGGTCGCGCTGGCGCAACGCGCGCAGAATGCCCGAGGCCTGGCGCGCGACGACGAGATCGAGATCGCGAATGATGTAGAGGCGCTGATTGCCGGCGCCGGCGGCCATGGAGATCGGGCCAAAGCGGCGCGCGAGCGCTGGATCGACATCCACCGTCTGCGTGCGCCCGGGCGCGACAAGCCCATCGCGCAGCAGCCACCATGAGAGCCCGTAGCCGGGATTGGCGCGGGAAGGCTCAAAGCAAGCGGCAAGTGCGTCGCGGTCGAGCCGCCCTTCCCCGTCGCGTAAAACGAAATGCCCGAAGCGGGCCCAGTCGCGCGCGGTGAGACCGGCGCCGGAGGGCATGTGCGGATTGCCGTCATTGCCGCGCCGCCAATGCGTCGGCGTGATGTTGAGCGGATCGAACACGCGGCGCTGCAAATAAGCGAGCGGATCGCCGCCGAGTTTGCGGCGCATGATTTCGCCGAAGATTTGGAACGGCGTTGGGCCATAAGCGAAGCGCTCGCCCGGGCCTGCGACGGCAGTCTGCGCGACCGCATCGGCATAAGCCGGCGGGCGCGCGATCGGACCGCCCTCTATGCCGCTGGTGAGCGACAGCAAATGCCTGAGCGTGATGCGGCGGCGTTCATCATCGCGCCATTCGGTGAGTGTTTCGGCGCAGAGTTCGTCCCATGAACGGATGAGCTGATCTTGGATCGCGGCCGCCGCCATCACGCCGGTGAAACTCTTCGTGCCGCTCGCCAATTCCCAGCCGCGCTCGGGCGCGCCCTCGTTGGGGTAATCTTCAAACACAGAGGCGCCCGCGCGCAGGACGACCAAGGAGACGCCGCGGCGCTGGGAGGAGTACGCGGCGGCGGCGGCATAGTTGAGCGTCTGCGCGCGGGCGGGCGCGGCGAGGCAGGCCGCGGCTGTCGCAGTGAGGAAGAGGCGTCGGTTCATGAGCGTTGAACGCACGCCGAGCCGCATTCCGTCGCTCATGCCGCGTCGAAGCGCACGCCGGTCATTTGCTCGCTCAAAGCCCAGAGTTTGTCGGCGAGCACCGGATCGGTCGCCCAGGGACGCACGCCGGAGAAGCCCTTATCGTCCGCTGGGACGGCGACGGCGATGTCGCAATCCTCACAATAGACGCCGCCTTTCCCGTCCAGCTGCGCATTGGTCGCGCACCAGACGCTGGTGGCGGCGCCCTGGCTCGGGGTCTTGAAGCGTGCATCGACGTTGCCGTCAGCGTCGATCCAGCCCATGGCGCGCTTTTCTTCGTCCGGCATATAGCGCTGGAGGTCAGTCATGATGCCGCCGGGATGGACGGCGAAGGCGCGCACGTTGTGGGCCTGCCCGCGCTTGTCGAGGCCGATCGCAAAGAGCGCATTGGCGGATTTGGCGCGGCCGTAGGCAACCCACTTATTGTACTCGCCGCGCTCAAAATTCGGATCGTCAAGATCGGGCGGACTGATGCGGTGGCCGATCGAACTCAGCGCCACAACGCGCGCGCCGTTTGCGGCTTTGAGCGCGGGCCACAGACGCGCCGTCAGCTGAAAGTGGCCGAGATGGTTGGTGGCGAACTGCGCTTCGTAACCGCGCGCATCGCGCATCAGCGGCGAGGCCATAATGGCCGCGTTGTTGATGAGAATGTCGAGTGCCTTGGTGCGCGAGAGAAAGCCGCCGGCGAACGCATCGATGCTGGCGGAATCGGCGAGATCGAGCGCAGCTTGTTCGACATTGGCAATATCGACGAGCGCCTTTTGGGCTTTCTCCGGCGTACGCGCGGGGACGATGACGATCGCGCCAGCGGCGGCGAGGGCTTTGGTGGTCTCCAAGCCGAGCCCGGAATAGCCGCCAGTGACGATGGCGACTTTGCCGGTGAGATCGCGCCCGCCAGTAGCGTCGCGCGCTTCAGTGCGCATGCCGTAACCGGACTTGATCGGCTTTTGCTCAGTCGCCATACGCGCCTCCCTTTTCGCGGAGGCTAGCTCATCTGCTGCGCATCAAGCCATAGCTGTTTTGCGGATGCGTAAATCGCTGGAGATGGGGCGGTTAGGCAGTCGCAGCGTGAATGTGGAGCCTTCGCCGAGCACGCTTTCAGCGACCACATCGCCGCCCATGAGCTGCGCCAACTGGCGCGTAATCGCAAGACCAAGGCCTGCGCCGCCATAATGGCGTGCGACGGACGGATCGGCCTGTACGAACGGCTGAAACAGCCCTCGCAATTGCTCGGGCGCAATGCCGATGCCGGTGTCGCGTACGCTGACGACAAATTCCGACGCGCCCGCGCGCCACTCGCGCTGCAGGCTGACCTCTACAACGCCATTCTTGGCGAACTTGCAGGCGTTCGACACAAGATTGAACACGCATTGACGCAGCTTTACCGCATCACACAGGGTGGAGAGGGATGCAGGCGGCGCGGCCCAGCGCAATGTCGTACCGCCGCTGACGGCCATCGACGTCAGCGCCTCCATCACTTCGCCAACGACGGCGGCGGGCGACACCGCTTCATCGTGGGGGACCATTCGCCCGGCGCCAAGCTTGGATAAATCCAGAATGTCGGTCACGAGCTCCAACAGACGGCGACTGGAGACGAGGATGCGGTCGAGATCGCGGCTAACGGATTCGTCCGTACTTTCTTCGCGCAGCAATTCGGAATAGCCGATGATGGCGTCGAGCGGGGTGCGCAGTTCGTGGCTCATATTGGCGACGAAGGCCGACTTGGAGGCGCTTGCGCTCAATGCCGCGTCGCGGGCGGCGACCAGATCGTCGATCAAACGCGTGCGTTCGTCTGCGGCTTTGCGGCGGGCGGTGACATCGACATAAGTGGCGAGCACGCCGATGATCGCGCCGGCAGCGTCGCGCAGCGGAAATTTGCTGGACTCGATCCAATACGTCTCACCATTGGCGAGGACTGCGGCTTGCTCGACTGACTTCAGCGGCACGCCTGAGTTCATGACTTCCAAATCGGTCGCCCGAAACGTCTGAGCCTGCTCCGCACTGCAGAAATCGTAATCGCTCAACGTGACTGCATTTTGCCGCAGGCCTTTCGGCCTATGTCTTTCGTCTGAACGCGTTTGTTCCCGCGTCCGCGCTAACCAGGCGCGATGGGCTTTACCGCGTCGGCGGCTTGCTTGGCGCGCTGGCGGGCCTCTTCCGTCGTTGCGCCGCGCGCGAGGGCGACGCCCATACGGCGCTTGGCGAAGCTCTCGGGCTTACCGAACAAACGAAGCTCGGTGTCCGGAATTGCGAGCGCTTCGCTCACGCCGTCGAAGGCGATGCCTTTGGCGTCCATGCCGCCGTAAATCACGGCGCTCGCGCCGGGGGCGCGGAGCGACGTATCCACTGGCAGGCCAAGGATGGCGCGGGCGTGCAGCGCGAATTCGCTTTGCACTTGGGAAACGAGCGTGACGAGGCCGGTGTCGTGTGGGCGCGGGCTAACTTCGCTGAACCAGACGTCGTCGCCTTTGACGAAAAGTTCGACGCCGAAAATGCCGAACCCACCGAGCGCTCCTGTAACCTTGCCGGCGATGTCGCGCGCGCTTTCAAGCGCCTTTGGGCTCATCTTTTGCGGCTGCCAGCTTTCGACGTAATCGCCGTCAACTTGAACGTGCCCGATCGGTTCGCAGAAATGCGTGCCGGATGCAGCGCGCACGGTGAGCAAGGTGATTTCGAAATCGAACATCACCTGCCCTTCGACGATCACGCGGGGCTGCTTCACGCGCCCAGCGCTCATCGCGTAAAACCAGGCCGGCGCGATATCGGCTTGGACCTTGAGCCGGCTCTGGCCCTTGCCGGATGACGACATCACCGGCTTCACGAAATTCGGAAAGCCGATGCGATCGACGACCGCTTCCAGCTCTTCCAACGATGAGGCGAAGGCGTAAGGCGAGGTTGGCAGCTTCAGCTCTTCAGCGGCTAGCACGCGGATGCGCTCACGGTTCATGGTGGTGTGCGCGGCGTTGGCGGTGGGGATCACCGTGGCGAGGCCGTCGGCTTCGATGCGGACGAGTTCGTCGGTGGCGATGGCTTCGATCTCAGGCACGATAATGTGCGGCCGCTCGCGCTCCACCAATTCGCGCAGCGCTTTCGCATCGGTCATGTCCACGACGTAAAAGTGGTGCGCGACCTGCTGCGCCGGCGCATTCATGTAGCGGTCAACGACCGTCACCTCGATGCCGAAGCGCTGGAGCTCGATGACGACTTCCTTGCCCAACTCCCCGCCGCCCAAGAACATGACGCGGATGGCAGACGGAGAAAGCGGGGTGCCGATGCGAGTACTGGTCATTTGTCGCCCGTCCTACCCTCCCGCTGCGGGGTTTTCCATGTTAGATTGTCTCTATGAACGCGCCGATCCTAGCTTCCACGTGGCCAAAGGCCCGTTACACCGTCGCCCAAATTTGGGGTTTGATCGAGCGCGGCATCATGAACCCCGATGCGAAGTTTGAACTGCTGGATGGCGAGGTTAGAACGGTGTCGCCCAAAGGACCCCTGCACGAAGGCGTTCGTATCCTGATCAATCGTTGGTTGGTCACATGGCCAAGGGCATTCGATGTACTTGCCGAGACAACGCTCTACCTCGATGAGGCTTCGTTCTTAGAGCCTGACTATGTTTTCTTCGATGCAAATACCCCGATCGCGGAGCTTACGCCCGGCAAGGTCCGGCTAGCAATCGAAGTGGGGCATTCGTCTTGGGATTACGACACCGGGGAAAAGGCGCAGCGCTATGCTGAGCACGGCGTCCAAGAATATTGGGCAATACAGGCGGAAACCAATGTCGTACGTGTGCATCGCGGGCCGAGTTCAGCCGGATGGACGGAAACGCGCGATATTCCGGTCGGCGAGAAAATCTCGCCGCTGTGCGCGCCGGAGACTGAGTTCTCACTAAAGTAGTTGCTGCCCCAGTGACGCGCCGTCAGGCGACGTTGACGGAAGCGCTCCGCGTCGCGAAGAGGCGCACCGCCGCCTCCAGCGCCATCGGCCGGCCCAAGAAATAGCCTTGCGCTTTTTCAACGCCCAACGCTTGCAGCGTCGCCAGTTCAGCGGCGGTCTCGACGCCTTCGGCGATGATGCGGCTGCCGGTCTCTCGGGCAAAGCTGATGAGCGCCGCGGCGAGCGCTTTGCGGGCCGGGTCGATGCAGATGTTTCGAGTCAAGCTCATGTCGAGTTTGATTAGATCGGGCTCCAGCGCCAGGATGTGGCGCAAGCTGGAATAGCCGGCGCCGGCGTCATCGATCGCCACACTCACGCCGCGGTCGCGCAGCGGCTTCAGCGCCGCGCGCAAGGCGTCATAATCCTCCACCGTCGCGTGTTCGGTGATCTCAAGCACCAAGCGATAGCCAGGTAGGTCGCGCATCAACGCGGCCAGCGCCCCGCTCAAGATCGTGTCCGGCGAAGCGTTGACGGCGAGGTAGATGCCTTCGGGAAACTGCGGCAGCGCGCTCAGCGCCTTGTCGATCGCAGCGAGTTCGAGCGCGACACCGAGCCCGACATTGGCGGCTTCCTCAAACCAGCCATCCGGCGCGCCGGACTGGAAACGCGATAGGCATTCCATGCCAATCGGGTGGCCGCTGGCAATATCGACGATCGGCTGGTATGCGATGGAAAAAAGCTGATCGCCCATGACCGCGTTGATCCGCGAGCGCGCCTCGGTCACGGCCTTTTTGGCCTCCACCTCGAGATTGATCTCGAACGCCGCGAGTTCAGCGAAGGCGCGCATCATGCTGAGGTCGCGCTCGTGCAGCGTTTCGTCCGGCGCGAAACCGAGGCAGCAGAACATGCCGTACTCGCTTCCGTCAGCCAGGCGCACCGGCACGCTCATGTGACGACCGATCGGGATTGCGCCCGTGATTGGCATGGCGGCGGCGCGCGGTTCGGCAGCGGTATCGCGCATCAGTGCCGGCAGCCGCCCAGCGAGAATGTCGCGGCAATAGGTGTCGTTCAGCGAATGCGCGTCACCGACCTTGGCCAACGCCTCCTGGCCCGGCGCATCGACCTCGCGCAAGATCATCTCATCGCCCACGAACTGCGAAATGTAGGCGATGTCCATGCCAAGGTGCGCGCGCATCGCGGCCAGCGCCCGTTGCACCACGGAGGCGCCTTCACCGCGCTCGCCGCCGGCGAGACTATCGAACAGCGCAACGTCAGTCCGCGACATGAAAGCACCCCGAGTCTATCGTCTCGGCTGTGTTTCAAAGTTGGGTTAATATTCTAGCTACCGCGAGGGCTTAGCAACGCCCGCACTCTCTCTCCCGCCGCCTCGATCGGATGCACCGCCGCGGCCTCGCGCATGCGCGCTAGGTTCGGGGCGCCCGCGCGATGCTCTTCCATCCATTGGGCGGCGAACTTGCCGCTCTGCACATCTGCCATCACGGCGCGCATGGCGTCTTTCACGCGCGCGTCGATGATGCGGGGGCCGGTGACGTATTCGCCGAATTCGGCGGTGTTGGAGATGGCGAGGTGCATGCCGGCTATGCCGCGTTCATGGATCAGGTCCGAAAGCAATTTCACTTCGTGCAGACAGTCGAAGTAGGCAAGTTCAGGCGGCGTGCCGGCTTCGACTTGCACTTCCCAGGCGGTGCGAATGAGATGGGTGAGCCCGCCGCAAAGGACGACTTGCTCGCAATAGAGATCGCCCTCGGTTTCGATTTTGAACGTTGACGGGATCATGCCGGCGCGACCGCAGCCGATGGCGGCAGCGTACGAGTATGCGAGCGCTTCGGCGCCCCCATTGTCTTGCGCAACCGCGACGATGCAGGGCAACCCGCCGCCGCGCGTGAACGCTTCGCGCAACGCTTTGCCAGGCCCCTTCGGCGCCGCCATGACGACGTTCACGTCGGCCGGCGGTTTGATGAAGCCGTAATGAAAAGCGAAGCCGTGGACGAACATCAGCGCCTGCCCGGCACGCAAGTAGGGCGCGATTTCGGCGGCGTAGAGATCGGGCATCACTTCGTCGGGCGCACACATCACCAGGACGTCCGAGCTTTGCGCGGCTTCAGCGACCGTGATCGGCGCAAAGCCATCAGCCCTCGCCTGCCCAGCGCGGCGAGCGGCGGCGTGCAGCGCGACGCGCACATCGACGCCGCTATCGCGCAGGTTCAGCGCGTGCGCGTGGCCCTGTGCGCCGTAGCCGATGACGGCGACGCGCTTGGCCTTGATCAGCTCCTGATCGGCGTCGCGTTCATAGAGCACGCGCATCGTGGTTTTCCTTTGTTCCGCTTGCGTCTCTAGCCCGCGCGCCTCACTTAAGCAAAGAGGAGAGCGACATGGCGAGTGCAGCGGAAATCGTGCGCTTTTGGCGCGACGCGGGGCCGAAGGCGTGGTTCGCCAAGGACGAGACGTTCGACGGCCGCTGCCGCGGTTACGAGGCCGAGCACCACGCCGCCGCACGGCGCGAACTGGCGCAGTGGGAGAATGATGCCGAGAGCGCGTTGGCGCTCATCCTCTTGCTCGATCAGTTTCCGCGCAACATTTTCAGGGATTCGCCGCACGCATTTGCGACCGACGGGCTGGCCGTGCAAGTGGCGGCGCGGGCAATCGAAAAGCGCTTCGATGCGGCTACCGATTCCGCGCTGCGTGTGTTCTTCTATCTGCCGTACGAGCACGCGGAAGATTTGGCGCTGCAAGAACGCTGCGTCGAGCTGATCGAAGCGCTGGGCGATCCGGAGTTCACCAAATACGCCAAGCTGCACCGCGACATCATTGCTGACTTCGGGCGCTTCCCGCACCGCAACGCGATCCTGGGCCGCAAGAGTACGCCTGCGGAGTTGGCGTTTCTGGCCGAAGGCGGCTTTGCGGGGTGATCGTGGCGACGCGCTTCGACAAGCTCAGCATGACGCCAATGCCACCATCGTAGTCAAAGTAGCGTCATCCTGAGCCTGTCGAAGGAGACGCGGGCCACGAACGCTAGCGGATTGGCGCGTCGAACGCGTAGCGCCAATGGCCCTCATAGTCGCGCGTCCAAATCGAGACATAGCGGCCGGTACGGCGCGTGCCGTCCGGTGCGGTGTAGGTGGAATTGCCCCAGGTCCAGCCCATGTCGCCGCGCGCCGAGACGCGCGCGGTTTCCGGCGCCCAGGTCAGGCGCGCGGCTTCCGGCCAATCGGCGTAGCTGGCCGTGATACCGGCGCGGCCTGAGAGGATTTCCGTGCTGGTGACGATGAGGCCATCCTCCGCCGCATAAGCGGTGAAAGCCGCGGGCACGCCATCGGCCTGCGCCTTCGCATTGAACGCCCGATCAGCGGCGAGCAGTTCGGCGACCGCGGCGGCGGCGAGTTCTTCTTCGGTGCGCGAGCCGCCGAGCTCAGATAAGCGCAACGCCAAGCGGCCCACTGCATCGCCTTCGAGCACGCAACCGCGGATAAACGAGGTCGCGCGGCCTTCGACGGCGACTTCAACGAATGCTTGTTCGCCAGCCGGACACGCTTCGCCCGAGCCGCCCGCGCCGAGCGCGCCGAGCGCGCCGGACACGCCCATGACAGAGCGCGCCATGGTGGAGATTTCACCACGCGCGGTGGCGTTGACAGGCATGACGGTCGGCGCATCCGAGCCCCAGAGCCACCAACCAGTAGAAGGATGGCCGGTGAAGCGGCGGAGCGCGATGCTCGTGCCGTCTGCGCGTTGTTCGTAACGGATGACGCGCGCAACACCGCCGCGCGGCGGCGCAATGGTGACGCGAACCGCGACCTCGATGCCTTCGGCATTCAGCGCGGCGCGGCCCCCTGTCGTGTTGATAATGTCGGTCGCGATCAGCGGCTGTGCCCAGGCTGGCGCGCGCAGCGATAAGTTCTGCGCCGATGCTGGCGCGCTGAGGAGAAGCGCCAAGCCGCACACCAGCGCCGCGCGAATATGTTGCATCATCCCACCCTCACCGATCGGCGTTCCCTGAGGGCGGAGTTTAGGCGCCGGGGCGGCGTTGAGCCAGCCCCTATGGCGCCTGATTTCGCGCGATTGGCTTAGTGTTCTGGCCGATCGCGGACAGGTTGGCCATCGCGCAACACCCAGCGGGCGGTGTTGGCGACGCGGTCGATCTCGGCCTGCAGTTCGCGCACGCTGGCCGGCATGCCGACGCCCGGGCCGCCATAATCGACGACGCGCTTGCGCCGCCCATTGCGCTCTAGCGTGATCGTGTAGGTCGGCATGTCGGTGGCGGCGGAGCGATATTCGTCGTTCAGCTGCTCAAAACCGATTTCATCGAAGCGTGCGAGCAAGCGTTGGACATCAGCCGCCGGAATCATTGCGCGCTGTTCGCCGCGGACATTGACGAACGCTTCACCGACATAGGTGACTTGCCCGTCGCTGCTGATGGTGACGCGATAAGCGGGGCAGAAGCCGAAACAGACGGTGCGCGTCAATGTAATCACGGCGGGGCCTTCCGGCGCGGTCGTTTGAACCGGCGTGCATGCCGCAAGCGCGACGGCGCCGAGGACAGCGATGATGGTGCGGCGAAGGAACATGGCCAAGTCCTGAGATCGTGAGATGATGTTGGCGAATGCGGCGGGCTAGCGGCGGCGGCGCGCCATCTCTTCGCGCGCTGCAATCCAGGCGGCGTCGCGGCGTTGCACGAGGTAGCCCGGGTAGAGCGCCTCCATGGCTTCACCCAGATCAGCCGCCACTTTGAACGCCGAGACTTTGTCGTCGAGACGGCCCACGGCGAGACGGTTCAGCATCTGCTTGCGACGGCGCGGATCGATGGCGTTTTGCGCTTCCGATACAAGTAAGCGCCGGCACTTAGTCAGGAAATCAGCGCTTTCCGTATCTGGGCCGCCCTCCGCCGCCATGCGATCTAGACGGCCACAGGCGAAAACGATGGAATCGAGAATCGGCGGACGGAAGCCCTGGAACGCAGCTTCCTTCTCCTGACCATGACGATCGTGCTCTTCGTTCGGAAAGAACAAGCGACCACGATCTGCGATGGCGGAAAGTTTTTGCGACGTTTCGTGCGCGAGGCGGCGAAACTCTACCGCCGGGTACATGGCGCCGCGACCGCGCGCGAGCGTGGAGGCTTCGGCGACGAGATCAATCGCTTCATGCGCCCAGGCGATCACTTCGGAATCCATTTCCGCGCGCAACGTTTCGTATTGCAGCTCAGTCTGGCGGCGCACTACCAGCCAGTTGAGCACAAGCGACGCCAGCGCCAGCAGGGCCGAACCGACCGCAACCCACTCGTTTACGCCCCACGTCATGCAAACATCTCCCTCGGCAGAACCGCTTACATTGGGGCCGCGGCTGCGGCTAGCGTGTGCCGAGCGTCACAAGCGCGGCTTCCACGCGCGCAGCAAGCGCCGTTTCCGCGACGCGCGACCAATCGGGCATCTGGCCGGCGATCCATGTGAACTGCCGCTTGGCGTAGCGGCGCGTATCGCGCTTGCCGATCTCAGCGGCGTCCACGAGCGACAGCTCGCCGCGCAGGTGCGCTGAGAGCGCCGGTGCGCCGTGGGCTTTCATCGCAGGCAAGGTCGGATCGAGATAGCGCGCGGCGAAGCTGCGGACTTCGTCGAGCGCACCGGCTTCGAGCATGGCGTCGAAGCGCGCGTTGATGGCGGCGTAGAGTTGCTCACGATCGGGCGTCAGCGCGATGCCGCGCCATTCGCCGGGCTGAAGCGCGGGCTTGGTGTTGCCTTGCAGCGCGCTGATGCTTTCGCCGGTGGTTTCCAGAATTTCGAGCGCGCGCAGGATGCGCGGCGCGTCGTTGGGTTCGAGACGCGCAGCGGTGGCGGGATCTCGCCGCGCGAGTTCGGCATGAAGGGCGGGCGCGCCTTCGTTCTCCGCGCGTGCCCGGAGTGCAGCGCGCATATCCGCATCGGCGGCAGGCATGTCCGCCAAACCTTGGGTGAGCGCTTTGAAGTAGAGCCCGGTGCCGCCGACCAGAATAGGCGTGGCGTTACGCGCGCGGATGGCGGCGATGGCGGCAAGCGCGTCGCTGAGCCAGCGGCCGGTGGAGTAAATCTCGGCTGCATCGACTTGGCCGTAGAGGTGATACGGCGCGCGGGCCTCCTCCTCTGGCGGCGGGCGCGCGGTAAGAACGCGGAAGTCGCGGTACACCTGCATGGAATCGGCATTGACGATTTCGCCGCCGATACGCTCAGCCAAGGCAAGCGCCAGTGCGGACTTACCGCTGGCGGTCGGGCCCATGATGAGAAGCGCTGGCATGTTGCGAATTAAGGGCCGGGAGCTAGGGATTGGCGAGAGTTCCAAGCAATATCCATTGCCCCCCCAATCCCCAATCCCTAATCCCCAATCCCATGACCGCCCACGCCCTCGTCTTCGTCGCCTCGCCTGACGACAAGCCCGCTTATCGCGAGGCCCTGCTGATGCTGGGGCGCGTGGCGCTCAATCGGAAGCTGCCGCCGCCGAACGTGCTCTCGGGCTGGGAAAGCGCGGAGTGGATTTATCCGGTCGTGGACGGCGAGTTGCGCCAGGAGGCGGCCGCAGCCGTGGCGGAGATGCCGGTGGACTGGGCGCTCGTGCCTGTCGAGGGGCGGCGCAAGAAACTCCTCATCGCCGACATGGATTCGACCATCATCAATGTTGAATGCCTCGACGAGTTGGCGGATTTCGCTGGGCTCAAAGCGGAGATTGCAGCGATCACCGAGCGTGCGATGCGCGGAGAATTAGAATTCGAGCCAGCGCTGCGCGAACGCGTCGGCAAGCTGAAAGGCTTGGCGCTGGATGCATTGCAGCGCACGTATGACGAACGCGTGCGGCTCAATCCGGGCGCCTCCACTTTGGTGAAGACGATGGCGGCGCATGGCGCGCGCTGCGTTTTGGTGTCGGGCGGATTCACGTTCTTTACTTCTCGCGTCGCGGAGGCCGCCGGCTTTCATGCGAACCGCGGGAACGTGCTTCTCGATGATGGCGTGGCGCTAACGGGCGCAGTGCAAGAGCCGATCCTAGGCCGCGCGGCAAAGCTTGAAGTATTACGCAGCGAAGCGCAGGCGTTGGGCCTCAGCGAATCTGATGCTTTGGCGATCGGTGACGGCGCCAACGATCTCGATATGATCAAGGCGGCTGGACTCGGGCTCGCCTATCGCGCCAAGCCCATTGTCGCCGCTGAAGCGGATGCGAAGATTGATTACATGACTTTAGAAGCGGCGTTGTTCTTTCAGGGCTACCGGCGAACGGAGTTTTCGGCATGAAACGTTTGATGATCGCGCTTGGCGCATTGGCCTTAGCCGCGTGCACGCCGCCATCTGCGGAAGCGCCCGAGAATGGGCCGCCGAACCTCGATGGCGTCATGCTGCCGCTTGGCGACCAAGCGGAAAACCGCATGGAGGCGTTGACGCAGAACGGCGCGCGCTGGTGCACGGAAGATAACGTGTGGTGCGTCGAAGGCGGACAAGTCAGCGCAAGCTTCGCTGCTGGCGCAGCGCCCGTAGCGTTGCCGGCGGAAGGCGAGCTTTGGCCGGTTATCGTGCGCAGCGGCGAGTCAGCTTTGATCGGCCTGATCGCAACCGAGGAGCAGATGTATTCGGGCGGCAGCGGCCGGGCGCAGCACTTGGCGTTGTATGAAATCGCCGACGGCGCGGCCCGCGAAGTGTTGCGCATGCCCTATTCCGGCGCGGCCGACATTCGCGCCTGCTTCGACGAAGACGACGAGCAACAACGCGCCGGCGCCTGCCGCGATGAGTATCAGTTCATCACCCGCATCTTCATCGATGAGACGGTCGCCAGCGGCGCGCCGGTGATCGTGCTCGAAACGGCGGCGGGCTCATACCCTGGCGCGGTGACGCGCAACGCGGACTCGTTGGAACAGCCAGCCTTGACCGAAGCGGATCTGGTGTGGGCGCAGGATGAAACCTGCACATTCCGCCGCACTTATACGCGCGGCGCCGACGGCCTATATGCGCCGGATCAGCCGCTGCCCGGCTGCACCGATTATCTGGAGCCCTGATTGAGCCTGCCGCGCCGCCCGAGAGCCATCGTCTTCGATCTCGACGGCACGCTGATTGATTCAGAAGCTTTGGTGAAAGAAGCGCACTTCGCCGCTTGCGCAAGCATGGGCGTGGCGATGAGCGATGCGCAGTTTCTCGCGCTGGTCGGTATGCATCGCGAAGCCAACGATCTGCAACTGAAGGCGTATTACGGCGACGACTTCCCGCTCGAGAATTTTATCGCGGCCACGCGCGCGCATGTTGGTGAACGCGCGGCGCCGTTAAAGGCCGGCGCGCTTGAGCTTATGAATGAGTTGGACGAGTTAAAGCTGCCGTTCGGGCTCGCGACGTCGTCGCGGCGGCCCTGGGTGGAGCGGCATTTTGCGGCGCACGGCCTCACTAAACGGTTTAGCGCCGTGGTGACGCGGCAAGATTGCATCCAAGGCAAGCCGCATCCGGAGCCCTATCTCAACGCCTCGCGGTTGTTGGGCGCAGAACCCGGCGATGTATTGGCGTTAGAGGATAGCTATGCCGGCGTCACCTCCGCGCATGCGGCGGGCTGCATGACGGTGATGGTGCCGGACTTGCTGGAAGCGACGGATGAGATGCACGAACTGGCGTTGGTGCTGACGTCGCTGAATGATGTTGCGCCGCTGTTGCGGCGTTAAGTCTGGACCGCCGGCGCCCTCGCCGGCATCTGGCAGATGAAACGAGCCCGGTCTTTGTCGGTAGCGACGCCGGCATGCCGGCGAGGGCGCCGGCGGTCCAGACTCGTTTTTAGCTGCGCGCTCTAAGTCGCCGGTACGTCACTTGGCCGGCGCGGTTAATGCGGACGACGATGTTGCGCTCGCCGACGGCGGCCTCCCCCGCGATGGCGCGGGCGGCGATCATCGAGTCTGCGTCCTGAAACGCCATCTGCTCGATCACGTCGCCCGCACGCAACGCGCCTTCATTGGCGCCGCCGACATCGACCGCAAGCACGACCAAGCCTTCAACATTCGGCTCGATCTGAAATTCCTCGCGCAAGCTCGCGTCCAGTTCGCTGATGGCGATGCCGAACATACGCCCGCCGCGCGGGCCGCCATCGCTGCGCCGCGCGGGCGCGCTTCCACCTTCGGCGACGCGACGGCCGGTATCGCTTTCTTCCAGCCTCTCGATGGTGACGGTCAGCGTCATGCGGCGGCCATCACGTACGATTTCGAGCGGCGCCTGCGCGCCGACTTGCGCTTCGCCGACCATGCGCGTGAGCGAGCGGCTGTCGGTGACGTCGCGCGCGCCGAATTTGAGCACGATATCGCCAGGCCGCAGGCCGGCGGCGGCGGCGGGGCCGCCGGGGGTGATGCGGGTGACGACCGCGCCGCTATCGCCGCGATAGCCCGCACGCTCGGCAGCGCCGGGGCTTAGATTGGCGAGCCGCACACCAAGCCAGCCGCGCCGAATTTCGCCATAGCGCAGGATTTGATCGACCACCGGGCGCACGATCGAGGTCGGCGTGGCGAAGCCAATGCCGACGCTCGTGCCGCTGGGAGACAGGATGGCGGTGTTGACGCCAATTACTTCGCCATCCGTGTTGAACAACGGCCCACCGGAATTGCCGCGATTGATGGCGGCGTCGGTCTGGATGAAATCGTCATAACGGCCAGCATCGATGTTACGGTTGCGCGCGCTGACGACACCGACGCTGAGCGAGCCGCCCAGGCCGAACGGATTGCCAATGGCGAGCACGATATCGCCCACCCGCGCGGTGTCGCTATCGCCCATTTCAACGAACGGCATCGGCTGGCGCGCCTGCATGCGGAGCACGGCGATGTCGGTGGCCGGATCGCGGCCGACGACAATAGCGTCGAAGCGCTGGCCGTTTTGCAGGATGACTTCGATGGCGTCGGCGGATTCGATGACGTGATTATTCGTCACCACAACGCCGTCAGCCGAGATGATGAAGCCCGAGCCCAGCGAGGTGATCTGCGCTTGCCCTTCGGTGTTGAACCGCTCCATCGGCGAGCCGGGCGGAAATTGCGGCAGGTCCTCGACGCCCTCGACACGCTGGCTGGTGGCGATGTTCACAACAGCCGGCGACAGCCGATCGTTCAGGTCGGCGAAACCCTCCGCCGGCAGGCGCGATTGCGCCAGAGCCGGGGCGGCGATGGCGATGAGGGCGAGGCTGGCGATAATGGCGCGCATGAATCGCACGGTAGCGGGCTGGTGTGACGGCGCAATTGGGCTGCTGCGATTACGTGACAGACGCGCCTAGTCCCGGGTGCGAGCGAAGCACCCGGGACTGGTTCTGGTGTTAGCCCCCGCCGCGGCGGCGCTGCATGTAGCGGAAGAAGTCGCTATCCGGCGGCACCACGATCGGCGTGCCGGCGTCGAGCGCCGTGTCGTAGGCGCGCATGGCGCGGTAGAACGCGGCGAACTCCGGATCGCGGCCATAGGCGCCGGCGAAGATGCGTGCCCGTTGGGCGTCGCCTTCGCCGCGCGTGCGCTCGGCCTCTTCCTGCGCCGTGGCGCGGATGATGGCGGCGTCGCGTTCACCTTCGGCGCGGATACGGCCAGCGACCTGCTGACGCTCCGACCGCATGCGCTCATAGACGCGTTCGCGGGTCTCGTCCGGCAGATCGGCTTGGCGAATACGGACATCGACCACCCGCACGCCGAGTTCGGTGGCGGCGGCGGCGTTCAAGTCTGCCTCGATGGTTTGCATCAGTTCAGCGCGGCGGCCGGAGATAATTTCGTTCGACGTCGCGCCGCCGAGCGCGCGGCGCATGGCCGCTTCAGTGTAGGTTTCCAGGCGCGAGGCGCCGCCGGCTTCCGTCAGCACGCTTTGATAGAAGCGGCGCGGGTCGACGATACGCCAGCGCACGACGGCATCGACGATCAGGCGTTCCTGGTCGGAGGCAACGATCGGCTGGCCTTCCATGGTGAAGCCCATATTGCGCCGATCATAGATGATCACGCTCTCAACGAAGGGCAGCTTGAAATAGAGACCCGGCTCGTCGGCGCCAGGCACGTTGATGGCGCTGGTGTATTCGCCGAAGCGCAGCACGATGGCTTGCCGGTCCTGGCGCACGATGAACATCGAGTTCAACACCAACACCAGGAGCGCGAACCCGATGCCGAACATGAGAGGTAGATTGCGGGTCATTGGCCGCTCCCCCCGGTGGTCGGCGGCGTGTTGCGACGGATCATGCCGTCAAGCGGCAGATACGGCACCGCGCCGCCACGTTGATCGAGGATGATGAGATTGCCGCGCTGATACACGCGCTCCATCGTTTCCATATAAAGCCGGTCACGCGTCACGACGGGTGCTGAGCGATACTCGCCGTGCACTGCAATGAAGCGCTCAGCCTCACCGGTTGCTTCGCGCACGACCTGCTCGCGATAGGCCTGAGCGGCGTTGACGATCTGCGCTGTTTCGCGATTGGCGTTGTTGATGGCGGTTTCAGCGTCCTGGCCAGCGTTGACGACATCGTTGAACGCTTCGATCACGCTGGAGGGCGCAGCCGCGCGCAGCAGTTCGACCTGCAGGACCTGCACGCCGGATTCGTACTCGTCCAACGTCGCCTGCATCACTTGCTCGACGTCGAGTTCAACGGCGCCGCGATCGGTCGTGATGATCGGCTCAAGCTGGCGCCGGCCGATGACTTCGCGCATCGCGCTTTCGGCGACCTGGCGCACAGCGGTGTCAGGCTCGCGGACGTTATAGGCGAACGCGACGATGTTCTTGATGTTGTACACAACGCGGAAGTGCACTTCGACGATGTTGCGGTCGCCGGTGATCATCAGGCTTTCGTCGGGATTGTCGGCGACGGTTTGATTGTTGCCGGAGACGAAGCCGATCTCTGTGGAGCGCTGACCGGTGACGTTGATCACTTGGCGCGCTTCGATCGGCGCGGGCGCATGCAGATGAATGCCCGGCCCGGTGCTGCGATTATAATCGCCAAAGCGGGTGATGACGGCCTGCTCGCCTTCATCGACGGTGTAAATGCCGGTCATCAGCCAGCCGAAAAACAAAACGCCAGCAATCACGGGAAGCGAGAACGGGCTGCGCCGTCCTTCGCCGGCGCCCGGCCCACGGCCGCCGCCGCCCATGCCGAAGCGTTCGCGGAACTGGCGCAGCATGTCGTCGAGGTCCGGCCCCGGCTGCCCTTGTGGTGGGCGCGGCGGCGGCTGATTGCCCCACGGCCGGCGCGGTCCGCCGCCCCATGGGCCTTGGCCGCCACCACCTTGGTTGCCGCCTGACTGATCATTCCATGGCATCAGAAATCTCGTCCCCGCCGTTCTGGTAGTTCGTACGCGCCAGTTCTGGCGGCCGATGACCGAGCGCTTGTCGCACTTGGCCGTGCGCCGATATGTGGCCCCTGTGCTAAGGGATCAAGCATGAACAACCAGTTGGCGGACCTCAAAGAAGCTGTGAAATCGCGTCTCGACGCGATTAAAGACCCGTTGAGCGGCAAGGGTTTGTTCACCTCCGGACGCGTTTCGGGGCTTGAGGTCGGCGCCGGCGGCAAGGTCTCATTCACGATTGAAGCGCCAACGGAAGCGCCGGAACGCTATGTTCCCCTGCGCGATCGCGCCGAGGCGGAAGCACGCGCGGTGCGCGGCGTCACCAGCGTTATCGCCGTGCTAACAGCGCATGAAGCCAAGCCCGCAAGCGCAGGCGGTGTCGCGCAAGTTAAACACATTATCGCTGTGGCGAGCGCAAAAGGCGGCGTTGGCAAATCAACTGTCGCGGTCAATCTCGCTTGCGCATTCGCGTCATTGGGGATGAAGACGGGGCTGCTCGATCTCGATGTGTACGGCCCCTCCGCACCGACCCTACTGGGCACTGGCGCGCGCAAGCCGGAGATGAGCGACGGCAAAATCTTGAAGCCGCTCGACGCCCATGGGCTGAAGACAATGTCGATCGGCTATCTGGTCGAAGCGTCCTCCGCGATGATTTGGCGCGGCGCCATGGCGACGAGCGCGGTGCGACAAATGATCGATGAAGTCGCCTGGGGCGATCTCGATGTCCTGCTGCTCGACCTGCCGCCCGGCACCGGCGATGTGCAGCTTACGCTTCTACAACGCGTGCCGCTGGCTGGCGCGGTGATCGTCTCGACGCCACAGGAAATGGCGCTGGCGGATGTGCGGCGTGGCCTCGCCATGTTCGAAAAAACGCACGCGCCTATTCTGGGTGTGATCGAGAACATGGCTTACTTCGAAACCCCGGACGGCGCGCGCACGCACATTTTCGGCGAAGGCGGCGCCCGCCGCACAGCCGCACAAGCGGGCGTGCCGTTCCTTGGCGAAATACCGATCGATGTGAAATTGCGCGAAGCCAGCGACGCGGGAACGCCGCTCGTGGTGAGCACGCCTAAGCATCCAGTGTCGCGGCGGTTCGTGGAGATCGCGGAAGCGGCGTTGGGAAACGTGGCGCGATTGAGCAAACCGGCGCCGACGATACGCATTAGCTGACTCAGCAGGACTCGCTCCGAGGACCGCCGGCTTCCAGCCGGCACGGTCTGCGTCTACTGAAGTGAGGCCATGTCAGAAACCGTATGCCGGCTGGAAGCCGGCGGTCCCTCGGAGCTAAACCAGCTCAAAACTAATCGGCAACGCCTTCAGGCCGCTGACGAAGAAGCTCTCACTCAGCCTTGGCTCACCGTTCAGCCGCACGCTCTTCAAGCGCGGCAGCAGCTCTTCGTAGAGGATGCGCATCTCCAACCGCGCCAAATGCTGACCCAGGCACAAGTGCGCGCCGTTGCCGAAGGCGAGTTGGCGATTGGGTTTGCGGTCGATGTCGAACGCATCCGGATTTGGAAACACTTCTTCGTCGCGATTACCGGAGGCGTAGCAGAGCATCAGCCAATCGTTGGCTTTGATCTGGCGGCCACGCAACTCCGTGTCGGCGCTGGCCGAACGCATAAAGGTTTTCACCGGCGTCGCCCAACGGATGGCTTCTTCGATCAAAGCCGGCACCAGCGTAAGATCGGCGCGCACGCGCTCAAGCAAACCCGGCACGATGGCGAGCGCCCACATCGCGGCAGCCGTGGACGATGACGTCGTGTCGTGACCCGCCGTGGCGATGATGGTGAAATAGCCGGTGCGCTCGAACGGCGGCAGCGGCGCACCGTCAATCTCGGCGTTGGCGAGCAGAGTGGCCAAATCATCGCGCGGATTGGCGCGGCGATCGTTGGTGATCGTCTCGAAATAATCGGTGAAGTCCTGCACGACGCCGATCAGCAATTGCGCGAACTGCTCGTCGCTGAGCGCGGCCTTGAATCGCTCGGTGTCGGGATCGGACGCGCCAAACAATTCCTGCGTCAGACGCAGCATGCGACCGAAATCCTCCTCCGGCACGCCGAGGATGTTCATCACCACGCGCAACGGATAATGCGAGGCCACGTCATTGATAAAGTCGCAGCGGCCTGAGAGCGTCGTGAAATGCGCGACCGCTTGCTTGGCGAGTACGCGGATATCCTCTTCGCGCTTGCGGATATTGGCGGGCATGAACCAGGCTTGCGTGAGCACCCGGTACTTCATGTGGTCGGGCTCATCCATCTGCACCAGCGAACGCACCAGGTGCGGCGTGCCGGTGACCGCGCGCGCACGACCCTCCCCGTCTTTGTTCATCAGCGTCGTGCCGCGCTGGCCGCTCAGATAGAGCGCGTTGTTCCGGCTGATCTCCAAGATGTCGGCGTGCTTGGTGACCACCCAGAACGGATCGAAACCCTCAGGCTCAGCCACGCCAAGCGGATTGTTCGCGCGCATCCAGCGATAAGTGTCGAACAACGCATCGGTTGCATAAGCCGCGGGGCTCACCAGTGTTTGCGCGATGTCGTTCGGCAGCTTCAGATCGCTCATGCGTGCGCCTCCTGCGGAGAGTGTGCGCACTCACTGCGCGCCGCGCAACTGCACGCAGCGTCAGGCCTTACTCCAACCTCAGCACGCGGATCGTGTTCGTCTTCCCTGCCCGCCCGAACGGAATCCCCGCGATAATCGCCACACGGTCGCCGGCTTCGGCCACACCCAGGGCGCGGACGGCGGCGTCGGCTTTGTCGACCATTTCTTCGACGCTGGTGACATCCTCGGTTACCCGCGCGCGCACGCCCCAGACGAGCGCGAGGCGGCGCGCCGTGTTGATCAGCGGCGTTAAGCCGATCACGCCGCAGCGCGGGCGTTCGCGCGCGACGCGCAGCGCGGTTGAGCCGGTTGCGGTGTAGGCGACGAGCGCGGCGCAGTGCAGCACGTCAGTGATGTGGCGGGCGCTGAGCGCGATGGCGTCGGCGGTGGTGTCTTGCGGCGGGGTCATGTCGCGCGGCAGCGATGACCAGTATTCCTCGTCATCCTCCACGGCGCGGATGATGCGGTCCATGATCGCGACCGCGCTTTGCGGATGGCGCCCGACCGCGCTCTCGGCGCTGAGCATCACGGCATCGGCGCCCTGATAAACGGCGGTGGCCACGTCGCTTGCCTCGGCACGCGTCGGCGTCGGCGCATCGACCATGCTTTCGAGCATGTGTGTGGCGACGATGACGGGGCGGCCGGCGGCGCGGGCGGCGCGGATGATCTTGCGCTGCGCGATCGGCACTTGTTCGGGCGGCAACTCGACGCCGAGATCGCCGCGCGCAACCATCACAGCGTCGGACGCTTCGACGATGGCTTCGATCTGCAACAGCGCCGACGGCTTTTCGATCTTGGAGATGATGCCGGCGCGTTCGCCGATCAAGGCGCGCGCTTCGTGCACGTCTTCGGGATGCTGCACGAAGGAGAGCGCGATGTAATCGACGCCGAGATCGAGCGCGAAGGCGAGGTCTTCGCGGTCCTTATCGGTCAGCGCCGAGATCGGGATGCGGCGCGTCGGGACGTTGACGCCTTTTTGGTTCTTCAACACGCCGCCATGATCGACGCGCGCTTTCAGCTGCGTGCGGCCGCGCTCGATCACGGTGATTTGCAGCTTGCCGTCATCGAGCTTGAGGATGTCGCCCTCCTCCAGCGCGCTGACCAGTTCAGCGTGCGGCAAGCGGATGAGACCTTGCTTGCCCGGTTCGGTGGAGGCTTCGAGTGTGACGGTTTCGTTGTATTTGAGCTTGATTTCACCGCCTTCGAACGAGCCGACGCGAATTTTTGGCCCCTGCAAATCGGCGAACACGGCGACGGCAACGCCGGCCTGCTCCTCCGCCGCACGGATGGCTGCAAGCCGGCGGGCGTGATCGTCCTTGCTGCCGTGGCTGAAATTCAGCCGGAAGCAATCGACGCCTGCTTGAATGAGCATAGCAAGCCGCTCTGGCGGATCGCTGGCCGGACCCATCGTGGCGACAATCTTGCAATCGCGTGTGCGCATGTCATTTCCAGGCAGAAGGCAATGGGCAGTAGGCAATAGTGAGTCTGCACCGCCGGAGCAACGCGGCTAACACCGCCACTGCCCATTGGCTACTGCCTATTGCCCCATCTTGTACGGCCCGCCCTTTTCCAATGCGCGTTGATAGGCCGGGCGCGCCTGTTGCGCTTTGCGGACGCGAACGAGATTAGGGTAGCGCTCCAAACCGCCGCGGCCGGCGCCAGCGTCGAGCACGAAGCTCATTTGAATGTCGGCGGCGGTGAAGCGGTCGGCGGCGAAATAGTCGCGACCTTCGAGATGCGTGTTGATGAAGCTGAAATGGTTGTCGATCTCAGGCTCGACGCGCATTTGCATGAGCGGCGCGCCGTTCTCACCCAGCATGCCGACATAAAGCTTCAGCAACAGCGGCAGCATGGCCGAGCCTTCGGCAAAGTGCAGCCAGTACAGATAGTCAAAGCGTGCAGGATGGCCGGCCGCGACGGCGAGTTGGCCGGCGGCCTCAGTGTCAGCAAAGTACTCAATGATTGCGGCGGACTCTGCGAACACTTTGCCGTCGCGTTCGATCACAGGCGATTTGCCGAGCGGGTGAACCGCTTTCAATTCAGGCGGCGCGAGGCGCGTTTGCGGATTGCGAGCATAGCGCTTCACCTCAAAATCGAGACCAAGCTCTTCCAGCAGCCACAGCACGCGCTGCGAGCGGGATTCTTCGAGGTGGTGGACGATGATTGTCATGCTGGCTCCCGGATCGCGGACCTTCAGGTCCGCACTTTTGCGCGCCTGAAGGCGCGCGGTCCAATTAGTACGGTGCAAAATTTAGCTTTAATCCTGGTTCCGGCCAGCGGACCTTCGCAAGCTGGCCTGTGGCGGACAGCGTAATGTACGCATCACGCATATCGGCGCCGCCGAAGGCGATGTTGGTGACCAGCGGATCGGGCAGCGGCGCGTGCGTGAAGGCGCCGGCGGGTGTGATGGTGGTGACGCCGCCATTGAGGATGGTGGCGACGCAGACATCGCCATTGGCTTGCACCGCCAAGCTGTCGAAGAAAACGTGCGCCGGATAGACGAACACGCAGCGCCCGATAGCGCCCATCGGCGGGGCTGCTACTTCACCTTCGCCAGTGATGTCGAACGCCCACAATTTGCCAGCGTCGGTTTCGGCGGCATATACGGTCTTTTCGTCGGGCGAGAGTCCAACGCCGTTGAGGCCAGTGCCGCCATACGCCAACTCTTTCAACAATGAGCCATCGGGCTTGGCGTAATAGAGTCCGCCGCGATCGAGCGTGCGCGCGTAGATTTTTCCCAGATCAGTGAACCAGATGGCGCCGGATTTATCGAAGACGAGGTCGTTGGGGCCGGAGAGTTTGCGTCCGTCGATTTTATCGTAGAGGCGCTCGATTTTGCCCGTGGCGAGATCGACGCGCTCCAAGCGCCCGGTTTCATAATCGGGCGCGGCGCCGCCGGGGATCGTGAGCCCGCCCATGTCGTGATATTCGAAGCCGCCATTGTTGGTGACGTAGATCGCGCCGTCAGGGCCGAACGCCGCGCCATTGGGGCCACCGGCCATTTGCGCGATCACTTCACTCTTGCCGTTCCACACGCGCGTCAGCGTTTTGCGCTTGATCTCCACTAGAATGACGCTGCCATCCGGCATGGGGATCGGGCCTTCAGGAAATTGAAGGCCGGTTGCGATGATTTCCAGGTTGGACATGGGCGCGACTGTAGCGCAGCGCTCACCGCCGCTCCAGCACGCGGACGATGAAATCGGCATCGTCTTTCTCACCGCGCTCCACATGCTCGCGGCCGACCTCACGCCAGGCCGAAAGATCGAGCTTGAGATGCGCGTCGCCTTCGGGCTCGAGATTCACTTCGGTGAGGATGATGCCATTAGCTTGCGCTAGCACGGCGTTGTAAAGCTGCGCGCCGCCGATGACGCACGCCTCCTCCGCGCCGGACGCGATCGCCATCGCCCGCGCCGAGGCGAGCATCGCGGCGAGATCCGTGTAAACCCACGCGCCATCGGCTACGAAGTTGCCGTCGCGCGTGAGGATCAGGTTCGCCCGCCCCGGTAGCGGCTTCTTCGGCAGCGAGTCCCACGTCTTGCGCCCCATCAGAACGGGCTTGCCCATCGTCGCGGCCTTGAAACGCTTCATGTCCGACGAGAGCCGCCACGGAAGCGCGCCATCGCGGCCGATGACGCCGTTCTTCGCGACGGCGACGACGAGGGTGAGTTTAGGGTTCACTCGCGCTTCTTACACAGAGCCCTCACGTTGCGCGAGCCCTGGGATGACGGCGAGCAGTTGATTGGATAAGGAGAGCCATGCCACGCAATCTCATTCTCTATGTCATCGCCGGCTTGGCTGGCTTTCTGATCTTCGGCGTGTTGCGCGCGCTGCTCGGCGACGAGGTTGGCATGATCCTCGCCGCTGTCGCGCTGATCGTCTGCATCGTCGTCGTTTACCGGAATTTGCAGACCAACCGTAAAGTCGCCGAGGCGACGCCGCAGCAGCGCGCCGAGGCGCTTGCATTCGCACCACCCCCGGGCAAGGCCGCGCTCTACGTGTTTCGCAACCAGTTCGTCGGCCGCGCCGTCGGGATCAATGTGTTGCTCGACGGGCGCGAAGTCGCGCAACTGAAAAGCCCGCGCTTCACGCGCATCTTGCTCACGCCAGGCGCGCATCGGATCGCGGGCTACACCGGCACGAACAAGAAGCCCGGCGATGGAGACGGTCTGGCGCTGAATGCGGTGGCAGGCGAGGTGCTGGTTCTGAAGTGCGAAGTCGAGCCACAACTCGTCGGCGTGACGATAAAGTACACGCCGCTTACGCTCGATACAGGGCGCACGGACGTGGCGAAGATCACGCGCATGGTCGTGCCGGACGTGGCTGAAATTTAGCTATCCAGCCGGCGGCTCGTTCCGCGCGAACCAGATGATGTGTCTCGCGCCTTTGCTGCTGCGGCCGGCGCGCACCATCACCTCCTCGACCTGAAAGCCCGCGTGCCGCAAGCGGCGTGCGAATTTCTCGTCCTTGCCGGCAGACCAGATCGCCAGCACGCCGCCCGGCTTCAGCGCCGCTTTAGCCGCCATCAGCCCGGGCATCGAGTAGATTTGATCATTGCCTTCGCGCGTCAGCCCCTCTGGGCCGTTATCGACATCGAGTAAAATAGCATTGTAGCGGCCGTCAGCGCGATCGATGACGCGAGACACGTCGCGCTCGACAAGATCGAGGCGCGGATCGTCAAGGCAGCCCGCCGTCAGCGCCGCCATCGGCCCGCGCGCCCATTCGATGATCTCCGGCACGAGTTCAACCACGGTGAAGCGCGCTTGCGGCCCAAGCCGCGCGAGTGCTGCGCGCAGCGTAAAGCCCATGCCGTAGCCGCCGACGAGCAAATGCGGCGCCTCGGTGCGCAGGCGGTCGCACGTCATCAGCGCCAGCGCCTCCTCCGAGCCGCTCATCCGGCTCGACATCAGCTCATTGGCGCCAAGCGCAATGATGAAATCGGCGTCGTGGCGATAAAGGCGAAGCTCATCGCCGCCGGGAATTTGCGCTGTGGCCAGAAGTTCGCGGGGTTTCATTTCAGGCGTGGTATGGCATCACCTGTGCGCTAGGCGCCAGCGGCATCGGTATTTTCGGAGACTTTCATGACGCTTGAGGAAATCTCTTACATCGGCCAGGCCGTCGCCGCCGTCGCGGTGCTTGTCTCGCTGGCGGCGGTGTATGGGCAGCTGCAGCAGAACAACAAGATTGCACGCGCGGACTTGACGCACAGTGTTTGGCTGAATGCCGGCGCAATGAACCTCTCGCTCTACGACACGCCGGAAAAAGCCGAGTTGATGCATCGGGCGATGTACGGGACCGGCCCGCTGAGCGATATCGACAAACTCAGATTGTTCAACTTCTTCGCCGTCGCCCTCGGCGTTGGCGAGGCTGCGTTCAACCTGCGACAGCGCGGACTAATGGAGGACGCCGCCTACAAGGGACTTGAATCAGGGACACGCCTTTATTTGCTCAGCCCCGCCGTTCAACAATGGTGGGCAGAGAACCGCGCGTACGGCAAGGATCCCGCCTATGTCGCCCTGCTCGACGGGATCGTCGCTGAGATCAAGGCGAAGCAGGCGGGTGGCGCATCTGCGTCCAGGCAAAGCTAAGATCCAGCGGGAGATCGAGTTTGCGTCGGCTGCTGAAGTTTCTGCATAGCGTTGCAGCCGCGGGGCTAATGGGCGGCGCGGCGGCGATGGTTGTCGTGTTGATGCTCACGCCAGCCTCAAGCGATAGTGCGGGCTATGCCGCGATCGTGCTTGGAATGTCGAAGCTCGCCGCGTGGGTGATCGGTCCATCGGTGGTGCTGACGGTCATCACCGGCCTTTTGGCGATGCTCGTGCACCCGCCGTTTCAGGACGCTGGATGGGTTTGGGTCAAAGCGGCGACAGGCATTCTCGTCCTGCTCGCCGGCCTGCACATTATCGGCCCACTGCAAGAAGCAGCATCGCGCGCGGAACGCGGGCTGGAGATCGCAGCCGATGCAGCACACACGGCCCGTGCGTTCGACGCTGAGATTGGTACGGCATGGGTGCTGCTCGGGGTAGCGGCGGTCAACATCGCGCTCGGTGTTTGGCGACCAAAGTTGCCGAAGTATCCGGTTTGAACCGGAACCCAGGGGCAAACGACGGAGCGGCACCCCCTGGGTTCCGGGTTCTCGCTCCGCGAGCCCCGGAATGACGATTAGGGATTTCTGCTTCTGGCCCGTGGCAGACATTCCCACTGCTAGCTAAGTTCACACAATGAATGCTTGGCGATTTGCACTGGCGACTCTCGCCCTCGCGCTCCTCGCTGGGTGTGCGAGGCCCGTGCGCATCCAAACGGTCGGCATTGAATCAGCCGCGCAGTATCCGAGGGTCGTTCATGACTTCAACTACGGATGGGATGACGAGGAGTATTTCGACCGCAAGGATCGCGAAGGCTCTGTCCGCCTTGCTTTCGAAACCCGTTCCGATTTAGCGAGCTTGGCCAGAGGTTGGGACGTAACCTACCTGCGCTATGAACTCTTTGATTGCAGCAATCCAGAACTCTATAACCAATCCGGCGATTTCTTCCCCGTCGAGTCCGGCGGTGAAGCGTACCGCTATGAAGCTTACATTCCCGCTCGATTTTCCGACTTCGTCTACGTCGAGGAAAACGGGAGAGTCACCAAAGGGTGGCCAGAAAACTTGCCCCTGACTGACGGACTCTGCTTTCAGGTTGTGGGGTTCAACATGGCTCTGCTGGGCATTCGATCGAACACAGTTCGGGTTGATGATTTGCTCACCCACATTGAGCGCTAGACGATACGAAACGTCCGCGCGCTATGACCGCAATCGGCGAAAAGCAGTCTAAACCGCGATCGGCGCCTTGATCCCCGGATGCGCGGTGTAGCCTTCGAGCTTAAAATCCCCGTACTCGAACGCGAAGATATCCTTGCGCTCCGGATTGATCAGCATTGTCGGCGGCGCGTATGGCGTGCGCGCGAGTTGCGTGCGGGCTTGGTCGAAATGGTTGTGATAGAGGTGCGCGTCGCCGAAAGTGTGGACGAACTCGCCGGGCTGAAGACCCGTCACTTGCGCCATCATTTGCGTCAGCAATGCATACGACGCGATGTTGAACGGGACGCCGAGGAAGACGTCGGCGCTGCGTTGGTAGAGTTGGCAGCTCAGCTTTCCGTCAGCGACAAAAAACTGGAACAGGCAGTGGCACGGCGGCAGCGCCATCTGATCGACCTCGGCCGGATTCCACGCAGACACGATATGGCGGCGTGAGTTCGGATTGGTCCGAATCGCGTTCACGACGTTGGCGATCTGGTCGATGACGCGGCCGTCCTTGGTTTCCCACGAACGCCATTGCTTGCCGTACACCGGGCCGAGTTCGCCCTCTTCGTTGGCCCACTCATCCCAAATCGTGACGCCCTGCTCCTGCAGCCAGCGCACGTTCGAGTCGCCGCGCAGGAACCAGAGCAGTTCGAGGATGATGCTTTTGAGGTGCACCTTCTTCGTCGTCAGCAGCGGGAAGCCGGCGCTGAGATCAAAGCGGAGTTGGCGGCCGAACACGCCGCGCGTGCCCGTGCCGGTGCGGTCGCCGCGGTCGACGCCGTTGTGCAGGATGTCGTCCAACAGGCCGAGATAGGCGATGTCGGCTTGGGACGGCTCGCCGTGGCCGGCGGGGGAGGCCAGAGAACTTGGGTGTGCGCTCATTTCAGAGCCAATATGGGCCGACTCGGTCGCGATTGGGAGCGGTTCACGCCGCAGCGCACCCGCCCCGGCCCTGCCGGCGCACTTGCCGGATCAGCGGGCCGGCGAGCCAGGCGGCGCGCGCATTCACGTCCACGCCAGCGGCGCGCAGCGCCCGCGCCATCCATTGATTGCAGACGTTCAGCAGATGAAACGAACCACGCGAGCGGAGGAAAACCGAGCGGCCGACAACCTTGCCGTCGCTGGTGGCGATCGCGGCGCCGGATTGATCGAGCACGAGGTAACGATCGACGTACGCCACGAACCGCGCCGCGCCCTCGCGGCTGACACCAATGGCTATGTCGTCATTCGGGCCCAGATAAGCGCTGGCTTCGGGCGCGTTGTAGGTGATGTGGAAGGTGCTGGGGCTGGGCGGGATGAGCGCGTCGAGGCCGAGCAAAACGTCCGTGCCGTCGGAATAATAGAATGCCCGATCGCCCCAGCCGATGAGAAACGTCTCCGCCTCGGGATAAAGCCGCCGCAGCGCGTGATCTTCGGGAAACAGCGACGCCGGCGCGCCGATGTCGCTGTGATAACCGTTGGAATAGAGATGAAGCTCGACGCAATCGCCCGCGCTCGGCTGCGCAACGCGCGGCGCCGGGATCGGCAGATAGAGATAGGCAAAAGTCAGCGTCGCGATCAGCAGCACCGTGGCCGCGATCGGCCGCTGGCTTAGCTGGCGTCGTCGCTGCTCAGCAGCCTCACCCGGAACGCCCATCCCGCAAGCCCCGCCCCTGCCAATGGCGCGACGATAAACAGCCAGAGCTGCATCAGCGCGTCGCCAAGCACCCATACAGCAGGTCCAAGCGATCGGGCAGGGTTTACCGAGACGCCGGTGATCTGAATGCCGACAATGTGGATGACGACCAGCGTCAGCCCGATGGCGATGCCGGCAAACTCCGAAGGCGCGCCCTTCTGCGTCACACCCAGAATGGTGACGAGGAAGATGAAGGTGGCGACGACTTCGAAAATGCCGCCGGAGAGCAAGCTGTAATCGCCGGGCGAACCCTGGTTCGAAATGGGATCGCGCAGTCCGTAGCCATTTTGGCCCAGGCCGTCGGCGATGGTGTAATCCGGCGAGCCCGAGGCGATCATCAACAACACGCCGGCGCCGACGATGGCGCCCAGGCATTGCGCCGCCCAATAGCCGAGCATCTCGCCCGTCGGCATCCGCCCCGCAACCCACACGCCGAAGCTGACGGCGGGATTGACGTGGCAGCCGGACACCGGGCCGATGCCGTAGGCCATGGCGACGATCGCAAGCCCGAACGCAAAGGCGATGCCCAACTGACCAATAACGCCGAAGCCCGCCAGCACCGCCGCGCCGCAGCCCAGCAGAACCAGCGTGAACGTGCCGATGAACTCGGCTGCAATCTTCTTGGTCATGGGTCGCCCTCCCCGAGCTTGGACGGGTCTGTAATGCGAGTCTGGGAACCGGCGCACGCACGCTTTGCGCGAACGGACGAAGATGCCTATATCGGTCCTGTTCGGGGCTTGCTCCGGACTATGGCGATAAACGCGCAGAGATAGGCGGATCGGACCCGGGTGCGATGCCCGGCGGCTCCACCAGCCTTCGCGCTGTGCGCTTCGGCTGGCTTACGCCCACCGCCCTTACCGGCGCGAAGGCTGTCCACCGAAGCTCGGAGAGCGAAGGAGGACTTCATTCAGTCCATATGGGGCCGAAATAGGATCGACGGACGTTGAAGGCTGATGCTTTTGCTCGGGTGGTCCCGTCACAGGCCAAACAGCATAGTTGCGAATGACAACAACGCTGAAGAGTTCGCCCTCGCTGCGTAAGCAGTGCGAGTGATCTCGACCTAAGTCCTTACGAGTAGCATCCTAAGGCGGGGCCCCCCGGCGCCCGGCAACAGAAGCCGGGGACTTTTTCGGCACACAAGCGACACTGCACGAAAACGTACACAAGCCCTCTGGGCAATCGAAGGCGATCGCCTCACGTCCGGAGGCTAATCCTGTCGCCTTGTGAGTAATTCACCTTGAGCAGAGCTGCGGTCACGCTTGTTTGAGGCGCCGCGAAAGCGAAGTCTTCGCCGGAATCTCGTTGTAGTGCAGTCGGTTGGCGAGTTGCTCACAGGATGTCGCGTTCCACGCGAGCGCGCGTGCTTGGCGGCGTCACAATTGCAGGCGCGCAGGCTGAACTTGTGCGCCGCGTCGTGCGTTCGCCTGCCGACGTTGAGAAGATTGATGTTTTCGCGCCTTGTGGATCAGCAATTGACTGGCCGAAACGAGCCGGTAAGGGTGAGCCGGGATGTTGAAGGGGTGTAGCTGTGGCCGATGACGTGATCGGATACGAACAGTTGATGCAGGACGCGCTTCGCAGCGTGGTCCGCGCAGCGCTTCAAGAAGCGGCCAACCCGCGCGGCCTGCCGGGCAAGCATCATTTCTACATCACCTTCCGCACGCACGCGCCGGGCGTGATCATTCCTGAACAATTGCGCACGCGTTATCCCGAAGAGATGACGATCGTGCTTGAGCATCAATTCTGGGATCTCGAAGTCTACGCCGATCGCTTTCGCGTCATTCTGAAATTTTCGGGCCAGCCGCAGCCGATCACCATTCCGCTGAAGGCCATCACCCGCTTCTTTGATCCGAGCGTGAAGTTCGGCCTGCAGTTCGAGCAGCAACACCAGATCGACGAAGCGCGCATGGCCTCCGGCGACGATACCGGCCATCCGGCCGCACGCGAGCAAGCGACAGCTGCAGAGGCGCCAGCCGCACCGGCCGATGGCGCGGTGGTGAGCTTGGATTCTTTCCGGAAAAAGTAAGTGAGCCCGTCATCCTGGGTCAATGCGAAGCATTGAGCCCAGGACCCAGGGGCAACCGCACAGCAGACGGCCCCTGGATCCTGGGCTCGCACTGCGTGCGGCGCCAAGATGACGATGCCGTCAGCGTTTCCGCAAAAACGCGAGCGCACGGTTGGTGCGCAACAGCGTCGTCAAAATCGAGCCCAGCAACACAAGCCAAAGCGCGAAGGCGATGAAAACGCCCTTGCCACTGTCGTCGACCGCGCCCCAATCGAGGATCGCGGCGACGCCCGGGCCGAGTTGCGGATCGAAGATCGTCAGCAGCGCGGCGACCGTCATCCAGAACATGCGGTGCGGCTTCGCCATCGGACCCGAGAAATCCGCCTGCGCGCCCGCGCTTTTGCCGACTTCGCGCACATACGCCGTCATCACCGCAAACACAGCAGCAGCCCAACCTAGCGTCGCGTCGAACATGCCCGTCGCGGCCACCGCATAGCCTGCACCGATCAATACGAAGATGTCCGCAAAACGATCAGGCACTTCGTTCCAGATCGGCCCATCCGGCGCGCCCTTGCCACCTTCGACGGCGACCATGCCGTCCATCATGTTCGCAAGCAGGCGCAGTTGGCAGAACAACGCGGCGCCGATGCACAGCATCACCCGGTCGCCGCCGTTTGTGGCGAGCGAGGTGGCGTAGAAGCACGCGCCTGCGAGCGCGGCGAAGATGATGCTGGTGAACGAGATGAAGTTCGGCGTGACGCCGCTTCGCACCAGCGCTTTCGACAGCCACTGCGCCCAGCCCTGCGAGCGTTGCGAGATGGGGCGGCGGTCGGCGTCAGCCATGGTTACGTCTCCAGAGCCCCCAATTGTAGATCACCGCATACGTCGTGGACACGGTGAAGGGAAACGCGATCGTCGTCCAAATCTCCGGCGTGTCGGCAATTGTGTGGGCCGCAAAGAGGATGATCAGGATCGATCCGGCCGTCATCAGCGGCGGCACGATCAGCGCCGCGAGCCCTTTGAGGCGATCGCTGAACGATTCCAGAAATTTCTTCAGCCCTAGCGTCAACAGCGCCGAGATCGTCCCCTGCACGATGCCGGCGAGCAACATCTCGGGCACGGAATGGTCGCGGTTGGCGAACACCGCCCAGCCGCCCATGACGATGAAGGCAAAGCCGACATGCGCGACGGTGCTGTTGGCAGCCCATTGGCGCAGCGATTGAAACGCACTCATTGACGCCGCTCCGACTTGCGCGGAAATGAGGCCATGAGCGGACTCACAGTCTCCGGCGACGACTTCATCCTCAACATTCCGGCGCCGGTTTTGTTGGGCTTCCTGGGCGTGCTGGCGCTGCTCATCGTGGGCACCATCGCAGCCCTCATCCTGCCGCGCACGCAGCCAGGAAAGTGGACAGACCTCGGCCCGCGTATGCGCTCATGGTGGGTGATCGTGCTCCTCGTCGGCGGCGCGCTTGTGCTCGGCTGGCAAGCGACGGCGATCCTATTCGCGCTCATTTCGTTCCTCGCCCTGAAGGAATTTCTGACGCTGGCACCGACGCGGAAGGAAGATCGGCTGATCGTGCTGCTCGCCTATCTCTCCGTGTTCGTCAACTATGGGTTGATCTTCGCCGAGAGCCTATTTCAAGACAGCTATCAAATTTATCTCGTTTTCCTGCCGGTTTATGGCTTTCTCATTTCGGCGGCGGCGATGGCGTGGATCGGGCGCACTGAAGGCTATTTGCCGACCGTAGGCATCATCCATTGGGGCATGGTCGTTTGCGTCTACAATATCGGCTACATCGCGTTTTTGATGCGCGTGCCGGACGCCGAAGCGCCAGCGGGCGGCGCAGGTTTGGTGTTCTTTCTGATCTTCATCACGCAACTCAATGACGTCGCCCAATATTGCTGGGGCAAGGCGCTGGGACGCACGAAAATCACGCCCAGCGTTTCGCCGAACAAAACCTGGGAAGGCGCCATCGGCGGCTGGCTGACGACGGCGGTTGTGTTCTATTTCCTTGCGCCGATTTTTACGCCGCTTTCGCCGCTGCACGCGGCGATCATGGGCGTGATAGTGCCAATGTCCGGCTTCTTCGGCGACATCACCATGAGCGCGATCAAGCGCGATCTTGGCGTCAAGGATACATCACGGCTCATTCCCGGCCACGGCGGTGTGCTGGACCGGCTCGATAGCCTCACATTCGCCGCGCCGGTTTACTTTCACTTGCTGGCTTATTTCGCCATCGAGCGCTTTTGATGCTGCAAACGATCCGCCGCTATGGGCTGATGCTGATCGTGCGCCCGATCGCGCGGCTCTTGTTCGGGCTCGATGTGATCGGCGCCGACAAGCTGCCAAAGGATGGCCCGGCGATCGTGGCCGCCAATCACAACAGCCACGTCGATACGATTGTGCTGCTCTGCCTTTTCCCCGCTAAGCTGCTGCACAAGATCAGGCCGGTTGCGGCCGCCGATCACTTCGACAAGGGCGGCTTCGGCTCGTGGTTCTCGAAGAACATTATTGGCATCATTCCGATCAAACGCGGCGGCGCATCGCGCGGCGAGGACGTGCTGCTCGCCGCCAAGGAAGCCCTGACGCGCGGCGAAATCCTGGTCGTTTTCCCGGAAGGCTCGCGCGGCGAACCGGAGGAGATGACGCGCTTTAAGACTGGCATCGCGCGCCTGGTCGAGTTTCACCCCGCCACGACAGTGACGCCTGTTTATCTACAAGGCGCTGGCCGCTCACTGCCGAAAGACGCGAAATTGCTGGTGCCGTTCAATACGACTGCGGTGGTTGGCGACCCGCTCACCTGGAACGGTTCGCATCACGGCTTCGTCGATGAACTCCGCGCGCAGATCGAAGCGCTGAAGGCGCAAGCGCCGCCGATGCGGTGGGAGTGAGTTCACACCGAGGACCGCCGGCTTCCAGCCGGCATTTTTCTTCTTTCATCGACGTCGGCATCCAAAGATGCCGGCTGGAAGCCGGCGGTCCTCGGTTCTTTATTCCGCTCGCCTCACCGCCTTCACCGTAATCCGATCCCGCTCCCCCGCCCTTCGCTCGCACAGCAAGCGCGCGATCTGGCTATCATCAAAGAACACATGCCCCTTCAGCGCATCGAGCAGAGCCTTGGCCAGATTGTCCAGGTCGAGCCGCGGCACTTCGCCGACATATTCCATCACCAGCTCAACCTCGAACTCGCCATAACGCGGACGGTTCGGGAATTCTTTGCGGAAAAACTCATACACGAGCGGCTTGTAGTAGCGCGCTTGCGTGGTGACGCCTTCGATGGCGATCTCGGCGCCGCCTTCGATCTCTCGCGCGCGAACTTTGCCGCGTCCGGTCCAATCGTTCATGCCGGCACGTGATGCGTTGCGCGCATAGCGGCGAGCATGGCGGCGCGGAAGGCGGGGCGCCGCTGGATTTCGCCGTCTGGGGCGTAGTGGTGGACGACAGCGCTGATGCCGCGTTCGCGCAGCGCTGCTTCCGCCTCCTCCAGCTTGCCCCACAGCGCCACGAACACGCAGCGCGGCACAACGCGCTCGGCGGCGATGACATCCAGCTCCCAAGCCGTGCCTTGGGTGACTTGGCTTAAATCCACGACGATGGCATCGCTCGAATCCATGAAGAGCTGCACCACCATCCGCCACCAGGCGTCCGACGTGCGCACCATAAACGCTTCCTTGGAGACAAGCGCGGTTTGCACGTTGAGCCCGATGCGATCGCGCAAACGCACTGCGAGATTGCGATAATCACGCGCGTTCAACACCACGGCCGGCCCCATGGCCGAGCGATCGAACAAGCGCCAAACGAAACGGATCGGCAGCCCGACCACGAACCAAAGCGCGGCCAACGGATTGCCAAGCGAGAGCAGCGCCATTTGCAGCCAGCCAAACCGCTCGCGTCGGATGTGCTTATCGGAGAGCGTGGCGATATGGCCGTAAGGACGGAGCTCGCTCGCCAGCATCCGCTCCAAGGGTTCGGAGAGGTGCCGCTCGTTGAACTTGCGCAAAAGCAGCACGCGGGCGGGATGACGGCGCAGTGCTGAGGCGACGAACCAGATCGTCAGCGCTAGCATCCCAGCCAGCGCGGCCACCATCACCAACGGCGAAGCGGGATTTGCGAACGCAGCCATTGCGATATCTGACCCAGGCCGCGTGCAAGGCCCGGAGCACAACGCCATCTCAGTTGCAGACTCCAAATACCGCCGTTCTTCATCGCGAACTGCGAAGAACGCGTATGTGATCATTGCTGCCAATATTGCGAATACGCCGCGACCGCTCCAGACGCGCACCGCTCGGCCCCAGCCGAAGAAAAGCTTATCGTCGCGTCGTTCGAGATCAGCTGCGCGGATAAACCCCGGCACCACCAACCGCCAGCGGTCGGCGCTTATGCTACGCGCGCGCAGTTCCACTTCGGCGGCGGCGCGGGCGGCTTCGGAGTGATCCGGGTTTTGCACGGCGGCGCGCAGGACGCGGTCCGGCATGCGCCGGATATCGTCCTCGGGCGGCGCTCCGTTCCGAAGCCCGCTCAGCGTCCGCATGTCGCGCAGATGCATGCGCCAGTCGCCCTCAAAGGCTGCTTGATCGGGGTGACTCATGCCCATATCCCCTTCTGGGACAACGCGTCAGATTCTCCCAAAGTTACACACCCGAGGCGCCGCCATGAAGACCCGCACTGAAACCGACACTTTCGGCCCGATTGAGGTCGAGGCGGACAAGTATTGGGGCGCGCAGGCTCAGCGTTCGCTGCAGAACTTCAAAATTGGCGAAGAGAAAATGCCGGCGCCGATCGTCCGCGCGCTGGGCATCGTCAAGCGTGCATCGGCCGAATCCAATATGGAGCTGGCAGGGCTCAATCCAGAAATCGGCGGCGCAATCGTGAAAGCCGCGCAGGAGGTCATCGAAGGCAAGCTCAACGCGCATTTCCCGTTGGCCGTCTGGCAGACCGGCTCGGGCACGCAATCGAACATGAACGCCAACGAAGTAATCTCGAACCGTGCGATCGAGATGCTCGGCGGCGAGATGGGTTCGAAGAAGCCAGTGCATCCGAACGATCACGTGAACATGAGCCAATCGTCGAACGATACGTTCCCGACGGCGATGCACATCGCCTGCGCCGAAGAGATCGAACACCGGCTGATCCCGGCGCTGCAAAAACTGCGCAATGCGCTGAACGACAAGGCGCAAGCGTGGAAGGACATCATCAAAATCGGCCGCACGCACACCCAGGACGCAACGCCGGTGACGCTCGGCCAGGAATTTTCCGGCTATGCGACGCAAGTCGAAAACGGCATCGCGCGCATCGAACAGACCATGCCGATGCTGATGCAATTGGCGCAGGGCGGCACAGCCGTCGGCACCGGGCTGAACGCACCGGTGGGCTTTGCCGAGCGCGTGGCCGAGAAGATCGCGGCGATCACGCAGATGAAGTTCACATCGGCGCCGAACAAGTTCGAAGCCTTGGCGGCGCACGACGCCATGGTGTTTTCGCACGGCGCCATCAACACGGTGGCGGCGTCGCTATTTAAGGTCGCCAACGATATTCGCTTCTTGGGCTCCGGCCCCCGCTCCGGTTTGGGCGAACTGGCGTTGCCGGAGAACGAGCCGGGCTCGTCGATCATGCCGGGCAAAGTGAACCCGACGCAGTGCGAAGCGCTGACGCAGGTCTGCTGCCAAGTGTTCGGCAATCACGCCGCCATCACCTTTGCCGGCGCAAGCGGGCATTTCGAACTCAACGTGTTCAACCCCGTGATGGCTTACAACTTCCTCCAAAGCGTGCGGCTGATGGCGGATGCGAGCGTGAGCTTTACCGACAATTGCGTCGTCGGCATCGAACCGCGCCGCGACAACATCGAACGCGGCTTGAACAATTCGCTCATGCTGGTCACGGCGCTCGCCCCCAAATACGGCTACGACCGCGCCGCCAAAATCGCCAAAACCGCGCACAAGAACGGCACCACGCTGCGCGAAGAAGCCATCAAAGACGGCATCGACGGCGCTGATTTCGACGCCATCGTGCGCCCAGAAAAGATGATCGGGCCGGGTTGAATTGCGGGAACCGCGCCAACCGGTTCCCTCGTTTCGCTACAACAGCGCGCGCAAAGCACAGCGCTCACGGAACGGAACTACCGTCTGCGCATTGAGCGAAGACCATGCATTTGAACGACAATTCGACGCGCCAGTCTTGGCCTCTCGCCGGTACCGGCATACATCTCCCAAATGAGCGACATCGTGAACCTGAAGCGCGCGCGCAAAGCGCGGGCGCGGAGCGAGGCGGAGGCGAAGGCCGAAGCCAATCGCATCGCGCATGGGCGCACCAAAACCGAGAAGAAGCTGACAAAAGCCGAACACGAGGCCGCCGCGCGCAAGCTCGACGGGCACAAGCGCAATGACGACTAAAGGTGCGCTTTTGAAGCGATCCATGCGTATCGCCGGTCACCGAACCTCGCTCGCGCTGGAACAAGAATTCTGGTCAGCGCTGGAGCGCATCGCGCGCGCGCGATCGCAGACTTTGCCGGTGCTGATCGCCTCAATCGACGATGGCCGCAGCAAAGCCGCGCCCGATGCCTCGCTTGCATCCGCCGTGCGCGTGTTCGTGCTGGAAAACAGGGTCTAACTCGGGATTGGGTTTTCGGGATTCGGGATTCGCGTGACTAGCTCGCCAGCCCCCCAATCCCCAACACCCAAAACCTAACCCCTACTGCGCCACGCGCCCGTAGAGCGCCAACGCGTAATAACATGGCGCGATCGAGCAATTGTACATCTGCACTTGGATGGTGAAGTTGTCGTTGTAGGCGGGTTGCACCGCGACGACGGGCTGATTGTTGGTACTCGTATCCTGCGACACTTGACGGCCGGCGCTATCGAACAACACCAGATCTAGATCGTTGCAGTCGCGGTCACAGACGCCGAGTACGCGATATTCGTAGCCAACGGCGAGTTGCGCCGGCACGTTCCAGCTCTGGCCTTGCGCGAGGCTGCCGCTGAACGGCTGGCCGACCAATTGGAAGCCCTGTTGCGCGGCGATAGCTTGCGCCTGTTGCAATTGTTGCAAGATGATCGCTTGCGGATCTTCGCCGCCGGTCGCGGGGGGCGTCACGACGGCGCCGGTCGCCGGCTGCACTTGCGCGGTCTGCGGCGGATCGCTCGGGACCATCGAGCCGATAATGCCGAGCACGACAACCGTCGCGACGACGGCGCCAGCAATCCAAACCCAGACAGGTAAACCTTTTTTTGCCTCAGCCGGCGGAGGCGACGCAGCGGGCGACGGCGAAGTGTGCGCCTGTTGAGCGCGCGGCGGCGTGGAGAACGCCGCTTGCGGCGCCGGACGCGGTTCGGCTTTCGTGAAGGTCGCGACCGCATCGACGAAGCGACGCCAATTCGGGTGTTCGGTCTCACCACTCCACGATGAAAGGTTTGCGGCTTGCACTTCGCCGAAACCAAAGGGCGGCTGGCTGGCGTCAATCATCACCGGAATGAGGACACCCTTGTCGCGGCCCAGTCGCGCTTCTTCGCGCACCCATTGCGATTTCGTCGAGTGCTCGCTCCACAACACGATCAGCGCTTTGCACTGCGTGAGCTTTTGCTCGATGTAGTCTGCCCAGGTTTGGCCGGGGGGAATTTCGTTGTCCCAGAAAACGGCGATGCCCGCGCCTTCGAGGCCGCGCGCAACTTGCTCGGCGCGGTCGCGATCCTCGCGCGCGTAAGACAGAAATACGTCGGCCATGTCCCCTCCTGGGGCTCCTTCCTAGAGCTTGGACGAGCAGGTTTCAAACCGCCGCGTCACAGCCCCCTAGGGATTCTAGCCCTTAGGATTTTGGCCTTTGGGGTTTGGCCCATATTTGTTGGCGCCGGGCCTCGACGGGATCAGCGCGATGACCAAGACGCCAAGGCCGGCGACTAAGGTGAGCAACCCGCCCAGCGGGTTCATCTGCGCCGCCAGCAACGATCCGAGCACATAGGCGCCGACGAACGCCGCCACGAGCCATCCGCTCAACCCCACATCGTGGAAGCGCCGGCTGAGCACGCTGATGCTCGGCGCAAGCAAAGCGAGGCTCGCCGCGCCGTAGACGTACTGCGTGTTCGGCATGCTGGTGTAGGAATTGAACCCGCTCATGGCGACGTCGATCGCAATCGCGACCAACGACACGATGAAGCTGAAGAGCACCCACCACCAATATTCAGCGCGCCGCGCCCGGCCCTTGCCGTCGATGAAGAGGCGGAAGCATTTCTGCACGTAACCAACCGGCGAGAGGGTTTCGACGTCGCCCGAGCCGACAGCTTGCTGTTGCGGTCGTGGCGGCGGTGCGGCAGGCGACGGCTTATAGGCGGGCGCGGCGGGTGGCGGCGCAACCGCGCCTGGACCGTTCACGGCGGTAAACACTGCCTGACTGAAGCGCTTCCAATCGGCGCTACCCGGATCGCCGGTCCAGCTTGTGAGATTGGCGGCTTGCACCTCGCCGAACCCGAACGGCGCCGGCGCACTGTCGATCATCACCGGGATGAGCTTAGCCTTGTCGCGCCCCATGCGCGCTTCTTCGCGCACCCATTGCGAGCGCGTTGAGTGCTCGCTCCACAGCACGATCACGACTTTGCAGGCGGTGAGCTTGCCTTCGATATAGTCGGCCCAGGTTTGTCCGGGCGGAATTTCGTTGTCCCAGAAGACGTCCAGGCCCAGGCCTTCGAGACCCTGCGCTATGCGCTCGGCGGGCGCTTGATCCTCGCGCGCGTATGAAATGAAGACATCGGCCATACGCTTTTCCCCGCGAGTCGCCGCGGGAGGCTAGCAACGCCGGCGCGCGAGCGCGAGCGCTGCGCATCGATTTCGTTATTGGAACGAGACGTGCGAAGCGCCCGACGCGCCACCGCGCTCATTGGCGATTTCGGAGGGCTGAGCAGGCTGAAGCGCTGTCAACGCCATGACGGACAACGCTACCACCATGATCAGCGCGAAAAGACCAGATAACAGGCCTGCGCGGGTTTCCTTATCGTCAGCCATACTGTGACAACAGGCGGCGCGACATGAAGTTCCCGTTACTCTTGCAGTGGTCCGCAATAGATAAGGCTGGTCGAAGGTTGCCACGGCCCGCCCGACACCATCATCGCACGCGCCGATTCCGCGAAGGCGAATTGCATGTCGTGCGCGGTTGTATTGCCTTCAGAACGACAACTGGCGGTGACGGCGTAGCCAGTAGCCGTCATCTGCACGTTACTGAAGTCGCACGATACTTCGCCTTGCGTGACGACGGCGCGTTCGCTGAACCGCCAAGCGGGCGACTCGCATCCGCTTTGCGCCGTCGCCCACAGGCCGACATAACGCGGCGCCGACGCGTTGGGCGCTGGTAGTCTCGGCGTCAGCGGTTCGGACGGGCCGATCTCGGCGGCGGCCTCGGGATCCGGCTCCGGCTCAACGGGATCGGCGCACGCGATTAGAGCCACGGAGATTATCGCGGCTGCGCAGCGGGCGAGCACATAGGAAAGCGTCATCACCAGCGTTAACCGATTGCCACCGCGATCCGTTCCCTAGCTGATCGCGTTAAGGCCGATCGCGAGCGCGAGCGAGCAAGCGCTGACCCAAGTCACCGCCAGCGCCACCGCCAGCCCGACAACGCGTGTCGGCTCTTGCGGCTTAGCAATGCGCGGCGTCAAAAAGCCAAGTTCATCACGGCGCCCGAAAGCGCTTGTGGCGTCTGTCATAGGATCACTCCCAAGGCAGACGACTCCCACGGGTGGCGCAGGAGTCGCCCCCTTTGGCGAGGCTGCATGGTCTTCGGGGGAGGAAAAGCAGCCTGTTAACCTTTTGGACCGCCGGGCTTTTCCTGTCGGTACGCCATCGCACTGACGGGTGGGTCTCACAGTCAACCGATCCCGCATTTGGTGGGGATTGGACGTGTACATCGCCGCAAGCTGCGGTTGGCGGCACTATGTTCTCGGTTCGTGCTAGAAAGCCGTGCTACGAAAGAATCGAGTGAGCGACCATTTAGAACCCCTCCCCATTTCGCAGCGCGCGATGGCGGCGCCGCCTTATCTGGCGTCGCTCAATCCTGAGCAGCGCGCCGCGGTCGAGGCGCTTGATGGGCCGGTGCTTGTTCTGGCCGGCGCTGGCACCGGCAAAACGCGCGTGCTGACGACGCGGCTGGCGCATCTGCTTTCCACCGGCAAAGCGAAGCCGTGGAGCGTGCTGGCCGTCACCTTCACCAACAAAGCGTCACGCGAGATGCGTGAGCGGGTGGAAAAGCTGCTCGGCCCGGGCGGCGGCGGCTTGCCGTGGCTCGGCACTTTTCACTCGATCAGCGCACGCATGCTGCGCTCGCACGCCGAACTCGTGGGCCTGAAAAACAATTTCAGCATCATCGACACGGATGACCAAGTTCGCCTGATGAAGCAGATCATCGAAGCCGAAGGCATCGATGAGAAGCGTTGGCCGGGGCGGCAACTCGCAGGCGTCATCGATGGCTGGAAAAACCGCGCGCTGACGCCCGACAAGGTGCCGAAAAACGAAGGCTTCTCATTTGGCGATGGCGCCGGCGTGAAGCTCTACGCGCATTACCAGGCGCGGCTGAAAATTCTGAACGCCTGCGATTTCGGCGATCTGCTGATGCACATGATCGATGTGTTCCAGCGCCACCCTGACGTGTTGGAAAGCTATCACCGCAAGATCACGCATCTGATGGTGGACGAGTATCAGGATACGAACGTCGCACAATATCTGTGGCTGCGGCTGCTGGCGCAGGCGTCGAAGAACTTGTGCGTGGTCGGCGACGACGACCAATCGATCTATGGCTGGCGCGGCGCCGAGGTCGATAACATCCTGCGCTTCGAGCACGACTTTCCGGGCGCCGTCGTCGTGCGGCTGGAGCGCAATTATCGATCGACGGGGCATATTCTCGCCGCCGCCTCGCATCTGATCGCCAACAATCGCGGTCGCCTCGGCAAAACGCTCTTCACCGACGACGAGGAAGGCCATCGCGTCAAAGTGCGCGGCATTTGGGACGGCGAAGCCGAAGCGCGGCTGATCGCCGACGACATCGAAGCATGGGTGCAGGGCAATCGCTCCTACGCCGAATGCGCCGTGCTCGTGCGAGCGGCTTGGCAGATGCGCGCGTTCGAAGAACGCTTCCTGATGTTGCGCATCCCTTACAAAGTCATCGGCGGGCCGCGCTTCTTCGAACGCGCCGAAGTGCGAGATGCGCACGCCTATCTGCGCTTGATCCGCTCGGAAGACGACGATCTCGCCTTCGAACGCATCGTCAATCAGCCCAAGCGCGGCATTGGCGAAAGCACGGTGCAAAAGCTGCACGCGCACGCCGGCAAGCCGCCTGTGCGCTTCGTCAGCGATAACGGCCCCTTGTTCGACGCCGACACAGGCGAAGTCGTCACCGAGCAGGCCGAGGCGCCGGGCGGCGCGACGCGCTTCCGCTCACTCGTAGCCGCTTCACGCGAACTGGTGCTGACGGATGAGCTGCCGCTGAAAGCGCGCACAGCCCTGCGCAGCTTTCTCACCGATCTCGATCGCTGGCAGCTGCGCGCGCGCGAGATCAGCCATGTCGAACTCGCCGAAACCATCCTCGATGAAAGCGGCTACACTGAAATGCTGCGCAACGATAAGTCGCCGCAAGCGCAGACCCGGCTCGAAAACTTGAAGGAACTGGTCCAGTCGATGGCCCAGTACGACACGCTGGAAGCGTATCTAGAACACGTCGCTTTGGTGCTCGATATCGAGGCCGAAAGCGAAGCCGAAAACGTGCAACTTTCAACACTGCACGCCGCAAAGGGCTTAGAGTTTCCGCTTGTGTTCTTGCCCGGCTGGGAAGAGCAGGTTTTCCCGTCGCAACGTTCGATCGATGAGAATGGCGAGAAGGGTTTGGAGGAAGAGCGGCGGCTCGCTTATGTCGGCATCACGCGTGCGCGAGAAAGCGCACGCATTTCGTTCGCCGCGAACCGCCAAATTTACGGGCGCTGGCAAACTGTGCTGCCGTCGCGCTTCATCGATGAATTGCCGCCGGCAAGCGTCGATGCTGTCAGCGAGACTGGTTACACCATGCAAGCCGGCGGCGTACGCGAAGCGGCGTCACGGCTCGATTCGTACGCACCCGGCGCGGGCTTCAACAGCGCCTACCAATCGCCAGGCTGGCGGCGCGCGCAGGAACGCGGCGCGTTTTCATCGAAACCGCCTTTGCTCGAAGGCGAGGCGCGGCTCATCGCGCGCTCCGGCGACGCCGACGCTGCCTATCGCCGCGGCGACCGCATCTTCCACCAGAAGTTCGGCTACGGGCTGGTGCGCCTCGTCGACGGCAACAAGCTCACTGTCGACTTCGACAAAGCCGGCGAGAAACGCGTGATCGACAGCTTCGTGATCCCAGCAAGCGCGGCTTAGTCGCGCTTTGCGCGCACGTGTTCGCGGTACCATCCATCGCCAGATTGCGTGGCGCGGAGAATGCGGTCGCGCGCGGCGCGCTCACCGTCGGTTTCCGCGCGCACAGAGCCGGTCAGCGCACTGCGCTTGAACGGGATGACCTGCACGAGCGGATAGTTCTTCTCGAGCGTGTAGCGGCCGTCCGGCGCAGTCGGGAAAAACGGAAAATGAATGTGTGCGTGATAGCGATCGGTATCCACCACGCCTGAAACAATTTCGACGACATCGTCGGCGGCGTTCAGCAGCGGCGTAAACAGGCAGGACCACCCCTTCGGCGTGCGGATGGTCCAGTAATTGTGAAACTTGGCCGGCGGACGCGGCAAGCGCGGATGGCCCGTCACCTGCTCCGGCGCGTGAAACGTCACCATCGTGCGATCGAAGTCCCAGCCGGCGTCGAGCGTTTTGCCGCCGTCCTTGATCTCCAGCCGCACCGTCGCCGCGAGCGGCAACACCCAGCCCAAGCTCAACGCATCAAGCACCGGCATGCAGCGCTTGATGGTGAGGCCATTATTGGCGGGCGAAACCGCACCCTGCGAAACCGGCGCGAGCTTGCGCCACCAGCTTGGCAGAAAGTCCTTTGCAGGGCGCGGCTCCGCGATGACGCCTTTATCTTCCGGCGCGCACAGAAACTCGATCTGCCGTTCAAACATTAGCGCGCGCCCCGTTCCGCGCTGGCGAGCTTAGTCGTCGTCGCCGTCGTCGTCATCATCATGGCGATGGCCGCGGCGATGGCGGCGATCATCGTCGTCCGACGAATTGGAAGAGCTGTTGGAGCTGGAATTGCTCGAACTGTTGGAACTGGAATTGCTGGAGCTGTTCGAACTCGAATTGGAGCTTGAGTTCGAAGACGAATTGGAACTCGAATTGCGCGAGGAATTGGAGCTGGAGTTAGAAGACCGATTGGAGGATCGGTTCGAACTCGAATTGCTGGAACTGTTCGACGAGGAATTGCCGGCGAATTGCTGGCCGTCGTCGCCAGCGCCGCCATGCGCAATCACGCGCCCGGGCCGCGTCGTCTCGACGCTGGAGGCCTGAATGGACGCCCAAGCGGCGCCCGCGACCCCAAGGAGAGCGGCCGCCGCGCTCGCTGCGACCAGTGTGATCTTCTTCATGCTGATCCCTCAATGCGTTTCGTGTCGGGAGACATCTGGGGGAAGCCAAGATGAACCCAAGCTGAACCGCGCATGATTTCTCGTTCATGGATAGTGGGTTAGGGCGATTGAATGGAACTTTGCGCGTGCTAACAGAGCCTCATGCTGCTTCTCACCGCCCTGGGCACGCTGACCCAAATCCGCGCCGCCGCCGACGAACTCGATCGCCACGATCCCTCGCCGGCTGACGCGGTGAGCTGGTTCGAGGAGAAGCCGGGCAAATTCCGCATCGAAGTCTATGTGCCGACCAAGCAGGACGCGGCGTCAGTCGAGGCGATCGTCGGCGCGGCCGCGCCAGAACTGCACATGAAACAGAAGAAGGTGAAGGCGGCCGATTGGGTGGCGATGTCGCTCGAAGGTCTGCCCGCCGTCCACGCCGGGCGCTTCATGGTGGCGGGCGCGCATGCACTGGCGAACGATGCGAGCGGGCGAAAGAAAATCTGGATCGAAGCCAGCGAAGCCTTCGGCACCGGCCATCACGGCACCACCTGGGGCTGCCTGATGGCGCTTGAATACTATCTCCGCAAAAAGGACCGCGGGCCTTCAGGCCCGCATGCGCGTCTGAAGACGCGCGGTCCGGGATTCCGTGTGCTCGATGTCGGCGCGGGTTCGGGCGTGCTTGCGATCGCGGCGGCGAAAAGCGGCGCGGAGGCTTTAGCGATCGAGATCGATACGCGCGCGGCGGCGATCGCGGCGATCAATGTGCGCCAAAACAAGCTTGGACCCCGCGTCCGCGTGATCGCCGGCGACGGCGCGCGCTACATTGCTGGCCAACAATTCGATCTGGTGTTCGCCAACATTCTGATGCGGCCGCTGATCAGGCTGGCGCCGAAACTCGTGCGCGCGCTTGAGCCCGGCGGGACGCTGGTGCTGTCAGGCTTGCTGCAAACACAAGCGCCGCTGGTGCGCGAAGCCTACGCCAATCGCGGGCTGATCTTGGAACGGCAAATTCCGAAGGAAGCGTGGATGACGTTGGTGTGGAGAAAGCCTCAGCGGCTGTAGACGTTGAACGCATACCAGCACGGCGCGCCGTCGCAGCGCGGCATCAAGGCTTCAACCTCGTAATTGCCGGTGGCGACGGGGCGGACGTGGATGATCGGCACGGCGTCGTCGAGCACATCTTGCGCGACCAACTGGTTGCCCGCCGCAAACAAACGCAAATCGAAATCGCCGCAGCGTTCGTCGCAAACGCCAAGAATGCGATAATCCTGGCCGGCGCGGAGCATGATCGTGTGACGGCGCGCGCGCCCGTCGTTGAGTCCGCCCGCGAACGGCCCGGCGGCGCGCTGGTAGCCATCGTCGCGCAGCAGCGCTTCGCCGCGCGAGAGCTTCAGCGCCAGTTCGCGCGCGAACGGGTCCGGCACTTGCGCCGCGGCGGGTCCCGCCAGCAGCACGAGTGCGGCGATGGCCGCAAACGCTCGTTTCAAACCAGGCGCCAAAACCAACTCCAAGCGGCAAAATGCCGTAAATTTGGGAGGAATGCTCTTAAACCTCCCGTCGGGAAGCCCTAGACTTCCGAGACTGAACCGCGCCTGAACCCAGGCCCAAAGGACGCTAGACCCGTGTTCCAAACCTATGACGATCCCGGCGGCCCCGCGCTCGGCCGCAAACATCTGCCCCGCTTGAGAAAGGCGCTCAAGGCCGCAAACCTCGACGGCTTCATCGTGCCACACGAGGACGAATGGCAGAACGAATACGTTCCCGCCGCCTATGACCGCTTGGCCTGGACGACGGGCTTTACCGGCTCCGCCGGCGCGGCGGTTGTGCTGGTCGACCACGCGGCTGTGTTCACCGACGGGCGCTACACATTGCAAGTGCGCGCGCAGGTCGATGGCGCGTTGTTCGAGTATCGCGATCTGGTCGACGGCGGCGTGCCCGCCTATTTGCGCGAGCGCGGCAAGCCCGGCATGCGCATCGGCTACGATCCGAAACTGCACAGCCCCGACAGCTTGGATCGCCTGCGCACAGCGGCGGACGCATCTGGCGCGTCGCTTGTGCCGGTCGCGATCAATCCGATCGACGATATTTGGGACGATCGCCCGCCCATCCCGGCGGCGAAAGTCGCCCCACACGCGGAGAGCTACACTGGCGAAAGCGCGGCGTCGAAGCGCCATCGCTTGGCTGACGGCCTCAGCGGCGAAAAGGCGGATGCGGTGGTGATCACGTCGCCGGCGTCGATCGCCTGGCTCTTCAATGTGCGCGGCGGCGATGTCGCGCGCACGCCACTGCCGCTCGGTGAAGCGCTGCTGCGCGCCGACGGCACAGCCGATCTTTTTCTGGCTGATGAGAAGGTTTCGTCTGAACTCCGCCAATGGCTCGGCAACGAGGTGGCGATCAAGCCGAGCGCGGAGCTTCAACCGACGCTTGCCGCCATGCGTGGCCAGCGCGTGCGTCTCGATCCGTCGACGGCGAGCGCCTGGTATTTCGAGGAGCTCAAGAAAGCCGGCGCCGAAATTGTGCGCGGAACCGATCCTGTCGTGCTGCCGCGCGCGTGCAAGAATGCAGCGGAGATTGAAGGCTCTCGCAAAGCGCACACGCGCGACGGCGCGGCGATCTCGCGCTTCCTGCATTGGCTGGCCACCGATGGCCAAAGCGGCAAGGTGCAAGAGATTGAAGCGTGCCAGAAGCTGGAGCAATTCCGGCGCGACACTGGCGCGCTGAAGGACCTCTCGTTCGACTCCATTTCCGGCGCTGGGCCCAACGGCGCCATCGTCCATTATCGCGTGACCAAAAAGACCAACCGCAAGCTCGCGCGCGGCTCGCTGTTCCTCATCGATAGCGGCGGCCAGTATCTGGATGGAACCACCGACATCACGCGCACCGTCGCCATCGGGCGTGCGACAAAGGAAATGAAAGATCGCTTCACGCGCGTGCTCAAGGGTCACATCGCGCTTTCGCGCGTGCGCTTTCCGAAAGGCACGACAGGTCATCAGCTCGATGCGCTGGCGCGGATGAGCTTGTGGGAAGCGGGTCTCGACTACGATCACGGCACGGGCCACGGCGTTGGCTCCTACCTCGGCGTGCACGAGGGCCCGCACCGGATCGCCAAGCTCGTCAATACGCAACCGCTCGAACCTGGCATGATCGTATCCAACGAGCCGGGCTATTACAAAACTGGCGCATACGGCATTCGCATCGAAAATTTGCAGGTCGTGACACCCGCCGCCGATATCGAAGGCGGCGAGCGCCCAATGCTTGGTTTTCAAACGCTGACGCTCGCGCCAATTGCGCGCGAACTGATCGTCAAAGCGCTGCTGACCAAGGACGAGATCGCTTGGGTCAACGCCTACCACGCACGCGTCTGGGACACGATCGGCCCGCAGCTCGACGGCGACGCCAAGGCGTGGCTGGAAAGCGCGACGAAGCCGCTCTAGGCTCGCGAGGGCGGAGGGGGATAAAGATGTTCGTCGGTCACTACGCAGCGGCGATGGCCGCGAAGGCGATCGAGCCGAAGGCGCCGATGTGGACGCTGGCGGCGGCGGCGCAACTGGTCGATATCGGCTGGAGCGCTTTCATCATCGCCGGCATTGAACGCGCCAGCGTCGACCCTGCACTGCCGGGTTCGGCGCTCGTACTCGAATATATGCCATGGACGCACTCGCTGCCGATGGCGCTGGCGTGGAGCGTCGGCGCCGCGCTCCTCGTCAAGCTTTTGCTGCGCTTGCCGGTTTGGGCCAGCGCGGTTGTTGGGCTTACGGTGTTTTCGCATTGGCTGCTCGATTGGCTCGTGCATCGGCCAGATCTCGAGCTCTGGATCGGCGGGCCGCGCGTTGGTCTGGCGCTCTGGAATTATCCTGTGCCAGAGCAAGCGCTGGAGATTGGCTTGCTGGCCGTGTGTGGCGGCGCCTGGATTGCGAGCCGCAAAACGCTAGGGCGGTTTGCCTGGCCGGCGATTGCGTTCATCGGCTTTCTCGTCGCGCTGCAAGTGGTGGCGATGCTGTCGCCGCAACCGGCCGGGCCGCTGCAAGCGCAAAGCGGCGTGATGATATTGGCGATCTATCTGGTCGTCGCCGGCTTGGCCGCGCTCACGGACCTGCGCGGCAAACAACCCGTCCGGGAGCAGGACGTCTAGGCAGCCTGCTCCAGTGTCAACGCAAGCGGCGCGGCGTGCGGCGGTATTTCCAACTGCGCGAGCACGGAGAGCGTGAAGATCGTGCCGCGGCCAAGCACGCTGCGCACCTCGACATCGCCGCCCATTAGCCGCGCCAACCGGCGCGAAATCACCAAACCGAGCCCGGTGCCGCCATAGGTGCGCGTGATCGAAGCGTCGGCTTGCACGAACGGGCTAAAGAGGTCGCCGATTTTATCGGCGGCGATACCGATGCCCGTATCTTCCACTTCGAACACCAGACGCTCGCCCTCGCGGCGCGCGCGCAACGTGATGGCGCCGTTCTCGGTGAACTTGGCGGCGTTGCTGAGCAGATTGATCAGGCATTGGTGCAGCCTGAAGACGTCATTGTGGACAGAGCCAAAACCCGTCGCATCCAAGTCGAGGTGGATCGCATTTTTGCGCGCCGCCGCGAGTGGCCGAATCGCGTCCAGCGCTTCGCGCGCGACGCGCTCCACGGCAAACGCGCTCGGCTCGATTGCGATCTTGCCGGCCTCGAGTTTCGACAAGTCCAGAATCTCGTTGATCATCGCCAGCAAATGCCGCGAGGCGCGCAGAACGCGATCATGATCTCCGACATCTTCGCGGCGCTCGTCTTCAACCGCCGTCTCCCGCAGCATTTCGCTGTAGCCGATGACGGCATTCAGCGGCGTGCGCAGCTCGTGACTCATCGTCGCCAGGAATTGCGACTTGGCGGCGCTCGATTGCTGCGCCACCTCAAGCGCCAGGCGCTCGTGGCCCAACTCATCCAACAAGGCCTTGCGGTCGCCAAGAAAGATCGCCCCGGCCGACAGCGTCGACAACATGGCGCCAAGGGCGATCGCCGCGTCGAGGGTGAAGCCGAAGCCTGCCACGGCGCCGATCGCGGCCCAGAAACACGCCGCAAACATTGTTGCAAAGAGGATCGTACGGTTGGCGCCGTAATAGACAAACGTGTGGCAGATCGAACCGATCAACCACGATGCGCCGACGATCATGCCAAGTGGCGCGCCACTGCCCAAGGCAAGCGCACCCAACGCGCCGAACAAAAGCGCGCTCGCGCATTTCGCCGCCGCATACCAGATCAGCTTCGGTTGAAGCGCGCCAGCCGCGAACAAGCGGTCCGTATTAGGTCGTCCGACTGATTCCCACGCGACCACCACAGTCATCCAGACGGCGATTTGCGGCCACGGCAGCACCGCCGTGCAGGCAAGCGCGAAGAGCGCCGCAAAGGCGACGCGAGACTTCACGCTGCGCGCCGACAGCGCCATCGCTTGTGCGATGGCCTGCTCCGCTGTCGGGGCGACCTGCATGGAACTTGGCTGCATGGGCGCGTTATGCGCGCCTTATGGATAAGCAAGCGTGCCGGCCACTGCTCATTATTGACGTGGTTAAGCGCTGAGCGCGATCCAGGCGTCTTCGTCGATCACCTTGACGCCGTGTTTCTCGGCTTCGGCGAGCTTGGAACCAGCGCCTGGGCCCGCGACGACAAGATTGGTCTTCGCCGAGACACTACCGGAGACCTTGGCGCCCAACGCGATAGCGCGCGCTTTGGCTTCGTCGCGCGTCATCTTCTCCAGCGTGCCGGTGAACACGATGGTCAGGCCGGCGACTTTGCTGGATGTCGCAGCACGCGGCTGATCCTGCACGCGCACCGCTTTGAGCAAGCGCTTCAAGGCATCGGTATTGTGCGGCTCAGCGAAAAAATCGACGAGGTGGTCCGCGGCGACGGGGCCGACGCCGTCGATGCGCGCGAGTTCGAGATAATCTTCACCCGGCGCCTGCTTTGCGGCAGCCTTGATGGCGGCGACCGCTTCAGGCAACGAGCCGAACGCGGCGACGAGCCCGGACCACGCTTTTGCGGTCACGCCTTTAACTTTTGGCGCGTCGCCTTCCGCGAACAGATCGCCACTTGGCGCCTTCAGCTCTGAGGCAGATGCGATGAGCGCCGTGCGCGCGCCGTCGCCCACGCCTTGCACGCGTGTTAGCGCCTCATAGGCTTGACCCGGCCGCGCCTTCACCGCCGCCTTCATCGCGTCTTCGAACGCATTCCAGCTTTCGAATCGCCGCGCGATCACGCCCGCTGTGGTTTCGCCAATGTCGCGTATGCCGAGACCGTAGAGAAAACGCGCGAACTCCGGTTCGCGGCGCGCTTCGATCGAGGCGAGCAGATTGGCGACGCTTTTTTCGCCGTAACCTTCGCGCGTCATCAGCTCATCGCGATGATCGGCAAGGCGGAAAATGTCAGCGGGTTCTTTCACCCAACCGAGTTCGTAGAACTCCTCGATCTGCTTGGCCCCGAGGCCTTCAATGTCCATGGCGCGTCGCGCGACGAAATGGATGAGCCGCTCCACCGCTTGCGCCGGGCAGTTGAGACCGCCCGTGCAGCGGGCGATGACGCCCTCCTCGCCGGGCTCCAATTCGCGCGCGACATGGGCGCCGCATACGGGGCAGGTTTCAGGAAACTGATATTTGCGCGCGCCGTTGGAACGCTTCTCCAACAGCACATCGACGATTTGCGGGATCACATCGCCGGCGCGTTGCACAACGACCGTGTCGCCGATGCGCAGGTCCTTGCCGCCGCGGATCGGCTCGCCATCAGCGCCGACGCCGCGGATATAGTCGGCATTGTGCAGCGTCACATTGGTGACGGTGACGCCGCCGACGAAAACCGGCGCTAAGCGGCCAACCGGCGTAAGCGCGCCAGTGCGACCGACTTGGATATCGATGCCCGCGAGCGTCGTCGTTTGTTGTTCGGCCGCGAACTTGTGCGCAATAGCCCAGCGCGGACTGCGCGAAACAAAACCAAGACGCTGCTGCAAGGCAATGTCATCGACCTTGTAGACAACGCCGTCGATTTCATAGGCCAGCTTGTCGCGGCCCTTGAGAATGCCTTCGTAGATTGCCAACAACTCTTGCGCATTTTTCGCGCGCTTGATGCCAGCCAGCGGGAAGCCCAGCGCTTCGAGACGCTTTACGCTTTCGTACTGCGTCGCCGCCAAAGGCTCGCTGAGTTCGCCCCAGCCGTGCGCAAAGAACCGTAGCGGCCGCGTCGCGGTGATCTTCGCATCAAGCTGGCGCAGCGCACCGGCAGCCGAGTTGCGCGGATTGACGTAGGCTTGCTTGCCTTCTTTCTCGAGGCCCGCGTTCATTTTCGCGAACGCCGCCTTCTCCATGTAAACCTCGCCGCGCACCTCAAGCACGGCGGGCGCGCCTTTGATGGCGTGGGGAATGTCGGCGATGGTGCGCAGATTGGCCGTGACGTCTTCGCCTTCGCGGCCATCGCCGCGCGTGGCGCCTTGAACGAACACGCCGTTTTCGTAACGCAGCGAGGCAGAGAGCCCATCGATCTTCGGCTCGGCGGTGATCGCGGGCGGCGCGCCGAGATTAAGAAAACGCTGCACGCGCGCGACGAAGGCATGCGCATCCTCGGCATCGAACGCATTATCGAGCGACAGCATCGCAACCGCGTGGCGGACTTTGCCAAATTTTTCCGCCGGCGCTGCGCCGACGCGATGCGAAGGGCTGTCCGCGCGCACGCGCGCTGGAAACCGCGCTTCGATCGCGCTATTGCGCTTGCGGAGCTTGTCGTACTCGGCGTCGGTCAATTCCGGCGCGTCTTTGGCGTAATAGAGCTTGTCGTGGCGCGCGATCTCGGCGGCCAAACGCTCAAGTTCGGCGGCGGCCTCTTCTTCGGATAGCGTCTCGACAGGCTTATCAGCCACGCGCCCCTCCCTGCGGGAGGCTTAAAGCACCGCGCCGAACGTGCGACGCAGCCAGCCGCGGCGTTCAGCGTCTTCGGTGGAAACCGCAGCAACGCCAGACTCGGTCATCAGCGCAAAGGAGCGCCTGTACCAATCACTGCCCGGGAAGTTGTGCCCGAGCACGGCGGCCATGCGCTGCGCTTCCTCGGTCATGCCGACCGAGAGATAAGCCTCGACCAAGCGGTGCAGCGCTTCCGGCGTGTGCGACGAGCGCTGATAGTTCGGGTTCTCCAGCACCAGGCGGAAGCGATTGATCGCGGCGAGATGTTGGTCACGCTCAAGATAGAAACGGCCGACTTCCATCTCTTTGCCAGCGAGTTGGTCATAGACCATGTCCAGCTTCAAACGCGCGTCGCGCGCATAGGGGCTTTCAGGATAGCGGCGCACGACATCGTTCAGCGCCACGAGCGCGCGCTCTGTCGTGCCTTGATCGCGGCCGACATCCAGGATGCGCTCGAAATGGCAGATCGAGACGAGATAATAGGCGTAGGGCGCGTTTTCGTTGCCCGGGTGCAGCGCGATGAAACGCTGTGCGTCTTCAATCGCTGCGTCGTACTCGTTGGCTTGATAGTGCGCGTACGCCTGCATCAGCATGGCGCGGCGCGCCCATGACGAATACGGGTGCTGACGCTCGACTTCCTGGAAAACGGTCAGCGCCATGGCCCAGTTGCGGCGATCAAGATAGTCGCCGCCAGTGTTGTAAAGCTGAGCCACCGGCTCATCGACGAACTGCACGTTTTCGCGCTGACGATCACCGCCGCCGAAGACGCCGCAAGCGCCAAGGCCGCCCGCCATCACCGCCACGGCTACGGCCCGGATCAGGTGCTTCTGTCGAGAGATCATTCACCCGGCCTCTTCTTGCTCAGGACACCAAGGCGCGCCGAAGCAGCGGCCGCCCAGCCTGATACAGGATGGAACGGCCCCCGCAAAGCCGCTGTCGCTGTCGCGCGAATGGGGAAAATCAGCCGGCGGCCGCAATCAGCGCGGGCGCAGCGGCAACGGCTGTTTCGGCCGCTTCAGCGTGCTCCCAGCACCACGCTTCTGGCGTATCCAACAGCGCCCGCACCAGACGCGCGTTCAGCGCGTGGCCAGGCTGATCCGCCACAAAGCGGCCACAAATCGGCGCACCGGCGAGGCTGAGGTCGCCAATGGCGTCCAAAAGCTTGTGACGGACGAATTCGTCATCGAAACGCAGACCCTCCGGGTTTGCGACCCGACCCGCGTCGACCACGACCGTATTGTCCATCGAGGCGCCGCGGCCGAGGCCGGCGGCGCGCAAGGCGTCCACATCCGACATAAAGCCGAAGGTGCGTGCGTCTGCGATATCGTTCAGAAACGCATCCGGCGTCAGTTGCACGCAACGGCGTTGCTCGCCAATGGCGGCGTCGGCGAAGCGAATGGTGACATCAAGATCGAGGCCATCGAAATCGTCAGCCGGCAGCAGAGCGGCGCTCTTTGCGCCCATGCGGACTTCGACCGGCTCCAAAATGCGGATAACACGTTGCGCGGCGCGCTGTTGCTTGAGGCCCGCATTCAGCAGGACCTGTACGAATTGCGCCGACGAACCGTCGAGAATTGGCACTTCCGGCCCGTCCACTTCAACGATCAGATTGTCGATGCCAAGGCCGGCGCACGCCGACATCAAGTGCTCGACCGTTGCGATCTCGACGCCGGCCTTGTTGGAGAGCGTGGTGGCGTTGCGCGTTTCCGAGACTGAATCGGCGTGGGCGCGGATGGCGTTGTCGGTGATGCGCACATCGGAGCGCACGAACACGATCCCAGTATCCACAGGGGCCGGCGATAAAACCATGCGCATGTGCGCGCCCGAATGCACGCCAATGCCCGCACACACGGCCGGACCCGCTATAGTCTGTTGACGACGCACCAGAACCACCTCTTGTCCCCCGACAGGGATTTGGGCCCCCCCGACCCAACCCTGTGAATATGGCGCCCATGCCCCCCTCGCCAACACACGTTGCGTTACGGTTTGTGACCGTTAAGGAATGACCCGTAAGGCATTGAAAAATGGGCGAAGATCGTAACCTCGTCGGAGCTGCTGCGGCGCTTCTCGGAACCGCCCTGAAAGGCGGGCCGGCCGCAGCCCTGGCGGCCCGGCGCGCGGCGGTGTTGGCCGAGCGCGACGACCCTTCCCTCGCGCGCAAGGCGCTGGCCCTGGCCGCGCGGCTGGAACCCTTGGATCCAGCGCCGCGCCTGGCGCTGGCCAGACTGCACGCGGAACAAGGCGATCTCAGCGCCGCGCGCGCTGAGGCGGCTGGCGTGCTGAAGGACGCCATCGATCAAACGGCGCGGGCGCGCGCGGCGTTCATGCTCGGCGAAATGGCGCGCGTCGGCAGCGATCGCGCTCTGGCGCGCGGCCATTACGAAACGACGCTCAAACTTGAAGACGCCCTGCTCGCCGCCAATCGCGCCGATCCGACAGCGGCGCGCTGGTACGCACGCGCGCGCGGACGCTTGGCGGAACTCGACGCTGGTGAAGGTCATTTCGAGCGCGCTCGCATTGGCGCGGAAGGCGCGCTTTCCTTGTTGCGCGCGGCGGCGGCGCAGATCGGCGAAACACCGGTGCTTGCCGCCGACATCGCCGACGCGGAGTTGCGGCTCGGCGCGCTGGAACTGGATTCCGATCAAGCGACGTCGGCGCGGCGGCGCTTCGGTGAAGCAATCGGACGCTACGAAGCTTTGGCGATCACCGAGAAAGAGGAGCCGCATTGGCGTGCGGTGTTGGCTGACACGTGGGCTCTGGCCGCGGAGGCGGACTATGTGCGCGGCGCCCCCGATGCGGCGCGCGCGGCGATGGACAAAGCGCTGCAAGCGCGCATTCGCTTGGCGGCGAATAATCCGGACGAAGCCTGGGGCCTAGCCGGCACGTGGCGGTTGCGCGCCGCATTACGCTCCGCACTCGGCGACGCCGACGCAGCCGCGGAATCGCTGACCCAAGCGCGGCAGTTGGCCGAGACCCTCTGCACGCATGCCGCCGGCGCGGAGGCGCCGTCGCGCTTTATGATCCGCACGCTTCTCGATCAAGCCGATCAAGCGCTGCGCAGTGGCGATCTCAATCAAGCGCGCGAAGCGGCCGACACCGCCCGCACCCGGGCCGAGGCGTTCGCAGAGCTGCACCGTTCGGCGGCGTGGTACACCGAGACAGCAGCCTGCTGGGATCGCCTCGGCGAAGTCGCACGGGCGGCGGCAGCGCACGCGCAGATGCAAGACGCCTTCGCCCGCGCCGTCGAGTTTCGCCGCATGGCGCGCGAGGCCGACCCGGAAAATCCAATCCTGCTCCGCGGCGTTGCTGGCGCTTTGGTGAAGCTCGGCGAAGCCGCACTCAGCGCCGGCGCCGCGCAATCGGCGCGCGCGGCGTTTCACGAAAGCGCTGCCATCCGGCTGCACTTGTCCGATACCGCACCTGACGATCGCCGCGCCGCTTACGCGCTGGCGGTCGCGCTCGAGCGCTTAGGGTTGGCGGCGCTCGCCTGCGGCGACCGCAATGCCGCACGCGGCGCGTGGGAAGAAGAATTGATGCTGGCCGAACGCCTGTTCGCCAATGATGAAAGCATCGAAGCAATCCGCTTCCGCGCCATCGTTCATGCGCACCTCGTCGACGCCAACGGCCCCGACGCCGGACAACACCGCGCTCAATCCATGGCGCTGTTCGACGTCCTTGCAAAAGCCGGCGTCATCACCGAGCGCGAAGCCGCGCTGCGGAAGAAGCTCTGGGGCGGATAAGCGGGACCGCGGGCCTTCAGGCCCGCACGTCTGCCCGGAGGATGCGGTCCTGAAGGCCCGCGGGACCGCTTAGCGCGGGTTCATCTGGCGGCGCAGAAACGCTGGAATTTCGAGTTCTTCGTCCAGATTGGGATCGCGCTGTTCGTCATCGCGGTGCGCCGGCGGCGGGGCGCTGTCGTCGACGTTGAAATCGCTCAGTTGCGGTTCTTCTTCGCGTGGCTCTGGCTTCTTCCAGCCAAACAAGCTGAAACCGCCGCGCTGCCGCTCGGGCTCAATATCATTGGCGAAGCTCGGGCGCGGCTCTTCGTAAGCGGGCGTGCGCACCGGTTGCGGCGGCGGCTCGCGTTGCGGCTCAGCGGCGCGCGGCGGCACGACGGGGCGACGCACCGGCGCCTCAGCGGCGCGGCGCGCTGGTTCGACCACGGTTTGCTGCGTGACGATGGCTTCATCATCGATGCCAGTGGCGACCACAGAAACGCGCATGCGGCCTTCCAGGCTTTCATCGAACGTGGAGCCCAGAATGATATTGGCGTTGGCGTCGACTTCAGCGCGAATTTCGTTGGCGGCTTGATCGACTTCGTAGAGCGTCATGTCGAAGCCGCCGGTGATGTTGATCAACACCCCCTTGGCGCCCCGCATCGACACAATATCGAGCAGCGGATTGGCCATGGCGCCGTGCGACGCATCAAGCGCACGGTTGGGCCCGCCGGCCTCGCCGGTGCCCATCATCGCCGTGCCCATCTCGGCCATCACAGTGCGGACGTCGGCGAAATCGAGATTGATCAGGCCCGGCATCACCATCAAATCGGTGACGCCGCGCACGCCGGAATAGAGCACCTGATCCGCCAACTGGAACGCTTCGGCAAACGTTGTGCGCTCATTGGCGACGCGGAAAAGATTTTGGTTCGGGATGACGATCAGCGTGTCGACGTGCTTGCGCAGTTCCTGCACGCCCTGCTCGGCCAGCTGCATGCGGCGCTGGCCTTCGAAGTGGAACGGCTTGGTGACCACGGCGATCGTCAGGATGCCGCGCTCCCGTGCCGTGCGCGCAATCACCGGCGCCGCACCCGTACCCGTACCGCCACCCATCCCAGCGGCGACGAACACCATGTGCGCGCCTTCAAGGAATTCGATGATCTCAGGCTGGCTCTCTTGCGCGGCAGCCTGACCGACTTCCGGACGCGCGCCGGCGCCTAGGCCTTCTGTGATCGAGTGCCCGAGTTGGAGACGGTTTGGCGTGTTGGCGCGCGTCAGCGCCTGCGCGTCGGTGTTAGCGACGACGAAGTCCACGCCCTGCAAGCCGGCGTCGATCATGTTGTTGACGGCGTTGCCGCCCGCGCCGCCGACGCCGAACACCACGATACGCGGTTTCAGGTCATGCATGGCCGGCGCGCTGTACTGACTCATTTCCCGCTCCAGAGCAGAACCGCGTCTCACGATTCGCCCACGCTCGCACTCGACCCCAGCCTTGGTGTGACCGGGTTCGTTTAAGCTTTCGTTAATAGTTCGAAACGGAGGCGGCGCTTTTGCGGCGCGCGCGCGGCTAAACACAGGAACGGGCCGGGTTTTTTGGAACGGCAGCGGGCTCAGCGGGTTCCTTAGACAAAGGTTCTAACGCCGATGTCCACTGATCCCGAGGCGCCCCGCCCGCGCGTCGCCGCAATTCGCGCCTGGAGCGCGAACGCATGGTCGCGCACCCGCGCCGGCGCCGCGTCGACTTGGTCACGCACGCGCACAGGCGCCGCGTCTGCCTGGAGGCGTGTGCGCGCTGCCCGTTGGCGCCGGATTGGGATTTGGGTCGGCGGCGTGTTCGGCGTGCTGGTCGTCTCGCTCGTGCTATTCGCCACCTTCGCGGATTGGAACGCACTGCGCGGGCCGATCGGGCGCATGGCGTCGGCTGCGACCGGGCGTGAAATCATCATCCGCGGCGATCTCGACGTCGATCCGTGGACACTGACGCCCAATATCCGCGTGCACGATCTCTATATCGGCAATCCGCGCATCTATCGGGATCGCGGCGCGTTTGCGGAAGTGCGGGCGGCGGAAGCGTCGGTACGGCTGCTGCCGCTTTTCATCGGCCGCTTCGAGTTCGTGCGTCTCAATCTGCACGGCGCCGACATCTCGCTTTATCGCGGGACGGACGGCATTTCGAACTGGGCGCCCTCGCCTGACGCGCGCGGCCGGCCCTTCGAGTTGCCGGCGATTCGCGAATTCTCGCTAAGTGACGGTCACATCCGCTTCGAAGACAACAAGCGCCGCCTTGTCCTCGACGCCGACTTCACCACGGCGGAGAGCGCCGACCGGCGCAATCCCGGCCAGTTCGCGCTGACCGGCGAGGGCCAGATCAACAATCGCCCGTTCAGTTTGGAATTGACGGGCGCGCCGCTGCTCAACGTGCGCCGCGATCGCCCCTACCCGTTCGTCGCCGACGTGCGCGCGGGCGGTACGCGTATTCAAGCAAATGGCTCGATCACGCGTCCCTTCAGCTTCTCGCGCTGGCGCGCTGACGTTGAAGCCTCCGGACCGGACTTGGCCGATCTTTACACACTCATCGGCTTGGCGCTGCCCAACACGCCGCCTTACGATCTCGAAGGTATTGTCGAACGCAATGGCCAGACCTTCGGCATGCCGCGCGTCGCTGGCCGCGTCGGCGATAGCGATCTGCGTGGAAATTTCACAGCCTCGCGCCAGCGCGACGACCGGCTCTTGCTCGAAGGCGCGTTCGCCAGCAACTCGCTCGACTTCGACGATTTGCTCACCGTTCTCGGCGGCGCGCCCTCGACCGCCAGCGGCGAAACCGTTTCCGACGACCAGCGCCAGATCGCCGCCAACCTCGCGTCGCAAGGGCGCTTACTGCCGAATGCGCAGCTCGACATCAGCCGCGTGCGCAACATGGATGCGCGCGTTTCCTATCGCGCTGCAAGCGTGCGCAGCGAGAGCATGCCGGTGCGGGCGCTGTCGCTCGACATCAATCTCGACAACGGCCTGCTCACGCTCGATCCGCTAACCTTGGACCTGACACAAGGACGCGTCGCCGGCGCCGTTTCGATCAATGCGCGCGAAGAGACGCCGCGGGTCGATCTCGACGTGCGGATCACCGATGCGCGCCTGGAATCGATCTTCCGCGTCGGCGATCGCCAACCGATCACCGGCACGCTGCTCGGCCGCGTCCAGTTGAGCGGACGTGGCGGTTCGGTGCGCGATGCCGCCGCCACCGCCAATGGCCGCATCAGCTTGGTGACGCCGTCCGGCGACATCCGCGAAGCGTTCGCGGAGCTCACCGGCATCAACGTGACGCGTGGCCTCGGCCTCTTGCTAACGGGCGACCAAGGTACGATCGGCATTCGCTGCGGCGTTGCGAGCTTCGATGTCGCCAATGGCATCGCCCAATCGCGCACGATCGTAGTCGATACCGACACGATCCTCATTCGCGGCGAAGGCAGCATTAATTTGCGTGATGAAACGCTCGACCTCGAGATCCAAGGCGAACCCAAAGAAGCGCGCCTGATCAGTATTGGCGCGCCGATTTCTATCGAGGGCCGCCTGCGCTCGCCGCAGGTGGGTGTCAATGCGAGCGAGGCGTTGGGCCAAGGCGGCTTGGCGGCATTGGCGGCGCTGATCGCGCCCATTGCGGTGGTGTTGCCCTTCGTGAATGCAGGGCTCGCCGAGGATGCCAATTGCGCGGCGCTGCTCGCGGGACGCCGTGAGCAACCGGCGCAGGACGGCTAAGGGAACGAAAGTTCCGGCCTCCACTTGGCATGCGCAAAACGGCTAAAGGCGTGCCGGTCTACAACAGCGCGCAAATGGTTGCGCTCGCTGAGACCGGCCGCCCTTACGCGTTGATCGACGTTTAGACGCCGAACGGATTCGGCGGGGCGTAGCCCGGGACCATCGCCATGATCGAACCGACGATCGTGCCGAGTATCAGTTGCACGATGATTGCGACGACGATGATGGAGATCAGATAAATGATGCGCTTGTCCTCGGGCGTGCCCATCACGCGCGGCAAGCCGATATAGATGAGCGCGAATGAGTAGAGACCCACCAGCGCCAAAATGCCGAGCGGCGGGAACAGCGAGAAGACGCCGGCGAGATAAAACGCCGTCGAGCCATAAGCCGCCAGCTTGTGCGCCTGGCCCATGTCCTGACGCGACCCGAAGCTCGTCGCCAACGCATTGGCCACAAACGCCAGCACGAACACCGAGCAGAGCGAAAGCGCCACTTGCACGACGACGCCGATCAAGCCCGGCACTAACGGTATGCGCCAACCGAGGACGCCAAACACGCTCATGCCGATAAAGCTGCAGAGCGCCGAGAAAAGCGCGAGCGGCAGCACGTAGCCGACATAAATTTTCTGCACATCGGCCGGTTCCGGCGCGATGCGATCCCATTCCGCCTGCGGCGTTAGGATGATATTCTTGGCGCGGTCAATGAGACCCGCGCTGCTGGCGTTTTGTGGATCAATGGTCATGACGCTCTCCCGTGCGACTCGCGCGCGATGCTAAGAGCGATGTGTTAACGGGACCAGTGAAAACGCTGCCTCAGTTGGTGACGCAACTCGCCAGCGAGAACAAAACGATGCCGGCGACCATGGTGGCGATCGTTACGGTTGCAGCATAGGGCATGGCGCGTTCCACTGGCGCCTTCATCAAGATCGGCAAGCCGCGATACATGAGGAACACCATCGCCGCGAGCGCGAACAAAGAGAGCCACCAGAGCGGCGGCCACAAGCCGAACACGCCGGAAAGAAACGCGGGCGTCAGTGAATAAGCGGCGATCTTTTGTGACGCAAGGTCGTCCTTATCGGCGTCGAAATTTTGCGCCACCGCATTGATCAGCACACCAAGAAAAAACACGAGGCCGACGCTCACCAGCCATGTGACGGCGGCGCGAATAAGCGCCTCACCCGGCTCGATGGTCAGCAAGCGGTTGAACAGCGCCGAGCCGATCAGATCGCAGATCGGCGGAATGGCGGCGAGCGGCGCGACATATCCGATCAGGATAGCGGGGACAGTCGTCTCCTCCGCCTTGATCTGCTCCCACTCTTTCTTTGGCTCGCGCAGCAGGCCCCAGGCGCGCGATAAGATGAACTCACTCTTGTGCAACGCATCAGTTGCGCGTCGGCGCGCGTCCTCAACGGAAAAGCGAGGGCCGCCGCCGCGTGGTTCGTTTTCGTTTTCGGCCGTCATTGGAAACTCCGGGCAGTAGGCAATAGGCAGCGGGCAACAGAGTCAACGCCTCGCAGGCGAAAGGCGAACTCGCCCACTGCTACTGCCTCCGCTTACGCCTTGAACGGGTCGCGCATTAAGATGACGTCGTCGCGCTCGGGGCTCGTTGAGACGAGCGCCGCCGGGCAGCCGATCAACTCCTCGATGCGGCGAACGTACTTGATCGCGTTCGCTGGCAGATCGCGCGAGGTGCGCACGCCGCGTGTGGCGGCCTTCCAGCCTTCGAGCGATTCATAGACAGGCTCGACCGCCTGCTGCTCTTTCAAGCTCGCCGGCAGATAATCGATGACCTTGTCGCCGAGTTTATACCCGATGCAAATCTTGATCTCATCGAACGTGTCGAGCACGTCGAGCTTGGTCAGCGCGATGCCGTCTATGCCGGAGAGTGCAATCGATTGCTTCACCAGCACGGAATCGAACCACCCGCAGCGGCGCGCACGGCCCGTATTGGTGCCGAACTCGTGGCCGATTTCGCCCAGCTTTTGGCCATTCTCGTCATGCAGTTCAGTCGGAAACGGGCCGGCGCCGACGCGGGTAGTGTACGCTTTCACGAGGCCGAGTACGTAGCTGATCTTTCGCGGGCCGACGCCGGAGCCCGCAGACGCCTGCCCTGCCGCGACATTAGACGAGGTGACAAACGGATAGGTGCCGTGATCGACGTCGAGCAGCATGCCCTGCGCGCCCTCGAACAGCACGCGCTTGGAATCTTCGAACGCGGCGTTCAACACGCGCCACGCCGGCTGCGCGTACGGCAACACTTTCGGCGCGATCTCGGCCAAGTCTTTCTTCAAAGCAACGACATCGATCTCCGGCAGATCGAGCCCCTTGCGCAGTGCGTTATGGTGCGCTGTCAGGCGCTCAATCTTCCACGCAACCGCTTCGGGATCGCTGAGGTCGGCGACGCGAATGGCGCGGCGGCCGACCTTGTCTTCGTAAGCCGGGCCAATGCCGCGTTTGGTGGTGCCGATCGAAGCAGCACCCGCTTGCGCTTCGCGCGCGGCGTCGAGATCGCGATGAAAAGGCAAGATGAGACACGCTTGATCGGAGAGCACCAACTTCTCCGGCGTGATCTTGACGCCCTGCGCGACGATTTTTTCGATCTCGCTCGACAGCGCCCAAGGGTCGACGACAACGCCGTTGCCGATGATCGAGAGCTTGCCCTGCACGACCCCCGACGGCAGCAGCGCGAGCTTATACGTTGTGGCGCCGACGACGAGCGTGTGGCCGGCATTGTGGCCGCCCTGGAAGCGCACCACGACATCGGCGCGGTTGCACAGCCAATCGACGATCTTGCCTTTGCCCTCGTCACCCCATTGGGCGCCGACGACCACTACGCCTGACATGCTTGCTCCTTAACCTCGGGGCTCGCGCTTGCCCCCCGGGCCGATTGGACCTTGGCGCGTCCACGGATCGGGATTGAACGAGTCCGGCGGCGGCGCAAGGCTGATAAATCGCGCGCCCGCCTTCTCGCCGAGATCGAGCAGAAGGTCGAGGTTTTTCCTGTGTTTATTCGTGATGAGGCCGGCCCGTTTCAGTTCGGTTTTGCTCAACGGTTTGCCGCGCAGTTCCCGAGCGGTTTCGGGCAGGAATTGGCCGGCTCGGTTCTTGTCGTCGCCTAGGCGAACATCGACGCGCTGGTAGGTGAGCAGCGGCGCGCCCGGAGGCGCAAGGTAGCTTTTATCTCCCTGATATTCCTTCTCCGAATTGATATACCAGCGCATCGCGACGCGTGACATGCCTTGGAGATAGGCGATCTGCTGCAACGAAACATCGTTCAGCATCGAGCGTAGCGCCGAGATTGTGCGGCTCACAAACAAGCGCCCGCCGACATTGCGCTCACGCAGCCACCCGGTGCCGAGCGACAACAGGTAGAGTTGATCTTGGCCAAGATTCCATTCGAAACCGAACGCAGGATCGCGAACCAGGGAGAGCAACTCCATAGCGGGATTGTTGAAGCCGGCGACCCCGCCATCAATAAATTCGCCAGGCGGCACGTTCTCTTTTTGGTGCTCAATGTGGATTTGCACACGACGGAAATAGTGCGGCGCCGCCGCACTCGCTTGCACAAGACTGCGCAGCTTGAAGCCGCTATTGGACTCGTATCCGACGCCAGGTTGCTTGCGATCATAATAGTACCAGCGCGGATTGTTGCAAAGCACCCAGGCGCTGCCCGTGTCGGCGCGCTTAGCAAAAATGGCGAGACCGGTTTCGAGATCAACCGACTCGAGTGGATCGTCACCGAAGAAGCGCCTTAGAGCCTCGGCGAGCGGATACTCGTCGTAGGCCGGTTCCAGCAAACCGAATGCGCGCTTACGCCCGAACACTTTGGGAATGATGGTGAGGTAAGCGGTTTTGACGTCATCAACCGTCCAGCCATGCGCCAACCCAGTCGCGATGATCGAACCCGTCGATGTGCCGCCGATCAAATCGAAATATTGGCTCAAGCGATAATTGTTGTCGCCGGAACGACGCTTCAACTCCGCCTCAAGTTCGCCAAGAATGCCGAGGGTCAGCAGCCCGCGCACGCCGCCGCCATCTAACGACAAAATGCGACGCTTACGTTCGGAATCGGCAAAGAACCCTTCAAGCCGTCGCGTCATGGCATGTCCCCCGTCACAACCGGGCGGAGACTAGCCGCAACGAGCGCTGCCCGTCACTGGCCGAATTGGTAGCCGATGCGAATGCCCGCCTCGTCGAGACCCTGATTGCGGCCGCTGGCGAGGATTTGACCGTGGCTCAAATGCTCGAAAAACAATTGCGCTTCCCAGGGGCCGTCGAAATCGTAGGTCAGGCCAATCGAGGTGCGGAAAAGCAGATCAGACCCAAGCAGCACATTCTCCTCCGAGAACGCCAACGCTTCCGGCGTGCCGTTCGCGTACGGATTATCGACCGCGCCATCATGCGCGACGATGCCGACGCCAGGCTCAATCGCCCAATTTTCCGCGAAGTTCCAACGCCATTCGAGACCGACGCCGCCAAAGCTCGTATTGCCGGCGGTGTTGACCGACGCCATCACATAAGGCTCCGGCGAACCGGCCCAACTCAAAAACCCCGGCGAGTCGAACGACACTTGAAACTCGACGTTGGGACCGTCTTCCTTGTTGGCGTTGTCGCAATTGGTGACGCAGATATTGTGCTGCATCACGCCGACGTGGATTTCATTGATGTCCGCATAAGCCGCCGGCGCGGCAACCATGGCCGCACCCAAAGCCGCGATCCCCGTCAGTACCCGCATCGTCTTTCCCCCCGAACGCCCCGCTCAGTTTGCGGGATCGGGATCAAGCCTATACGCAAATCGGAGACCGACATAGTCGAGACCTTGGTTTCGGCCTGAATCCAGGATTTGACCGTGGCTCATGTGCTGCCAATACAGCTGGGCCGCGAAACGATCGCCGAACTCGCGCTCCAGCGCGAAGGTCGAGCGGAACAGGTCTCGCGAGCCGAGCAACTGGTTGTCCTCTTCGAAGGCGATGCCTTCGGCGCTGCCCGCCGCGTACGGATTGTCGATCTCGCCGTCATGGATGATGTAGCCGAAACCCGGCTCAAAGGCCCAGCCGTCGGCAAATTCCCAGCGCCAAATGAGGCCAACGCCGCCGAAATTCACGCCATCGCTATCCGTCGCGAACGATCCCATCAGATAGGGCCGCGGCGAGCCGATCAGGTTCAGGAAGTCCGGCGAGCTCGATATGATATCGAGTTCGACATTGGCGCCCTCGTGCTTGCCTTCGACAATATCGCCCTGATCGGAGCGGATGTTGCCGACCACGCCGAGACGCAATTCCTCGATGTCCGCATAAGCCGGCGCGGCAAAGCCCGCCACCGCCAGCATCAGCGTCGACGCCCAAAGCCTGAGTCTCATGCAAGTGTCCTCTCGCACGCGGCGGATGCCGCGCGCGAGAAAACGTCATTATCCCGGCGCCGGTTCCCTAAAATCGCAGCAGCTTTGCGTACCGCACTTGCGGCAGCTTTTTCAGCGCATCCATCACCGCCTCCGGCGGCGCTTGATCGACACCGAGTAGCGCGATCGCCTCGGCGCCCGCGCCTTCGCGGCCAAGGTGGAACGTCGCGATATTGATCTGTGCATCGCCGAGCAACGTGCCGAGCGCGCCGATGAAGCCGGGTTTATCGGAATTGTTGATGTAGAGCGTGAACGGGTGAAATGGCGCCTCGAGCGACATCCCCTTCACTTCAACGATACGCGGCTGGCCCGCGATCACCGCGCCCGCCACCGTGCGCCAGCCGCCACCGGTTTTCACCTTGATGCGGATCAGGCTGTCATAAGTCGGCGACGCATCGCGCCGGCTTTCGGTGAGGGCCGCGCCCCGCTCCTTCAGCAGCGCTGGCGCCGAGACGACGTTCACGTCCTGCAAGAGCGGCCGCAAAACGCCCGCGAGCGCGGCGGCCGTCAGCGGCTTCATGTTGAGCTTGGTGACATCGCCCTCGTACTCGATCTCGACCTCTTCCAAACCTTCATCGACGATCTGCCCCGCAAACGATCCGAGCTTTTCCGCCAGCGCCGCGAACGGCTTCAAGCGCGGCGCTTCTTCGGCTGTGATCGAGGGCATGTTGAGCGCGTTGGTGACCGCACCGGTGAGCAAATAATCGCTCATCTGCTCTGCCACTTGCAGCGCCACATTTTCCTGCGCTTCGTTGGTCGCCGCACCCAGGTGGGGCGTGGCGATAAAGTTCGGCGCGCCGAACAAGACGTTTTCCTTCGCCGGCTCAATCGTGAAGACATCGAACGCAGCGGCAGCGACGTGTTCGCTCTCTAAAGCCTCGCGCAACGCCGCTTCATCGACGAGCCCGCCACGCGCGGCGTTGACGATGATCACGCCTTTCTTGGTCTTGGCGAGGTTTTCGCGCGACAGCACGTTCTTGGTTTTGTCGGTCAGCGGCACGTGCAGCGTGATGACGTCGGCGCGCGCAAGCAGTTCTTCCAACTCAACCTTCTCGACGCCGATCTGCACGGCGCGCTCGCTGCTCAGGAACGGGTCGTAAGCGATGACCTTCATTTTCAGCCCAAGCGCGCGATCGGCGACGATGCCGCCAATGTTGCCGCAACCGATGAGGCCCAGCGTCTTGGCGTAGAGCTCGCGCCCCATGAACCGGTTCTTTTCCCACTTGCCGGCCTGCGTCGAAGCATTGGCTTCCGGCACCTGACGCGCCGCCGCGAACATCAAAGCGATCGCATGTTCGGCGGTGGTGATCGAATTCCCGAACGGCGTATTCATCACCACAATGCCCTTGGCCGTGGCGGCGGGAATATCGACATTATCGACACCAATGCCGGCGCGACCGATGACTTTGAGATTCTTTGCTGCGGCGATGATGTCCGGCTTCACTTTGGTGGCCGAACGAATGGCGAGGCCATCATAATTGCCGATGATCTCTTTCAGCTTGGCGGCGTCGGGGCCGAGTTGGGGTTGAAAATCCACCTCGATGCCACGCGTGCGGAAGATGTTGACGGCGGCTTCGCTGAGTTCGTCGCTGATAAGGACTTTGGGCATGTGCGTACTTCCTTGGAAATTCTTACGTCGTCATCCTGGGGCGACCGAAGGTCGAGCCCAGGATCCAGGTGTCACAAAGCGCGACATTGGCCCCTGGATCCTGGGCCGCGCTTCGCGCCCCCAGGATGACGGAACTAGGCAGCTTTGGTTGCGAGTTCGGCGGCGAGGGTTTCGAACGCCCAATCGAGCCACGGCGTCAACGCTTCGACGTCAGACGCTTCGATCGTCGCGCCACACCAGATGCGCAGCCCCGGCGGCGCCGTCCGATAGGATGCCGCGTCGAGTGCGACACCCTCCTTTTCCAGCAGCGCCGCGAGCTTTTTGGCGAACTCCGCCTGCGCGTCTTCGCCCAGCGCGGTGACACGCGGATCGACAATCTTGAGGCACACGCCTGTATTGGAGCGCAGCTTCGGATCATCGACCAAATTGGCGATCCACGGCGTGCGATCGACCCAATCGTGCAGCACTTGGGCGTTAGCGTCGGCGCGCGCATGAAGCGCCTTTAGCCCGCCAATGCTCTCGCCCCATTTTAGCGTATCGAGAAAATCCTCAGTCGCCAGCAAGGACGGCGTGTTGATGGTCGCGCCTTCGAACAGCTCGTCGTCGAGCTTGCCCTTCTTGGTCATCCGGAAGAGCTTCGGCAATGGCCGGTCCGGCGCGTAGCTTTCGAGCCGCGCCACCGCGCGCGGCGACAGAATGATCATGCCGTGCGCGGCCTCGCCGCCCATCACCTTCTGCCAGGAATACGTGAGCACGTCGCACTTGGCCCACTCGATCGGCTGCGCGAACGCGGCCGAGGTGGCGTCATTGATGGTGATGCCTTCGCGGTCGGCTGCGATCCAATCGAAATTGGGAATCTTCGCGCCCGACGTGGTGCCGTTCTGGGTGAAGATGATGTCGGCGCCTTTGCGCGCCTTCGAAAAATCCGGGAGCGCCCCATAGGGCCGCGCCACATAGAGCGCCGCGTCGATCTTCAACGCCTTGGCGTCGGTGACCCATTCTTCGCCGAAGCTTTCCCAAGCAAAGACATCGACCGGGCGCTCACCCAGCATCGACCACATCGCCATTTCCACCGCGCCGGTATCGGACGCCGGGACAATCGCGATTTTGTAATCGGCCGGCACTTGCAGCAGCGCGCGTGTCCGATCGATCGCTTCTTTCAGCTTGGCTTTGCCCGCTTTGGAGCGGTGCGAACGGCCGAGCGCCGCACCCTCAAGCGCAGCAAGGCTCCAGCCAGGACGTTTTTTGGTAGGCCCCGAGGAAAACCGGGGATCGGCCGGGCGCACTGCCGGCTTGGCGGGTATTGTCATCAACGTGTCTCCCATCCTCACAGATGGACGTCCGCCGTTGGGAGCGGATGGCCCGCCGACGGTGGTGCGCCGGTTCGGGGCCGATGACAATGCGGCAAATGCTAATGTGTGCGCTTAGGGCGGGGCGGCTCCCCCTGCCTTGGCGTAAACCGCGCGTGGCGCTACATTCAAGCCATGAGCAAATTCGGCGAGATCACCTCCGCGTTAAGGGCCCTTCCCGAGAAACGCCGGGAGGAAATCGCGGCGATCATCGAGACACTCTTCCACGGCGACCTCCATCCGGAGAGCACCCTCAACGACGAACAGATCGCTGACTTACGCGCCCGCCTCGCCAATCCGGGGCCGTTTGCTTCGGATGAGGACGTGGACGCATTCTTCGCGCGCTTGACGGCCTGACCGATGCGGCGCGTCAGATGGCGCGCGCGAGCCCTTGCCGATCTGGACAAGATCAAGGCTTGGCTGGCCAAGCAGCCCAACGCAAATCCCACAAAAACGGACCAAAGCAGCGGCGGATACAATTGCGCCGGTTGGGCGACATTGGCCGCCCAAGCCGCGTCGAAGGCGTGCGCGAAATGTCGGTTCGCGCGGCGCCGTACGTCATCGCTTATCAAGTGGATGGCGATACGATCGACATTCTCGCCGTCTATCGCACAGCCCAAGATCGGCGCTGACTACTTGTCCGTCACCACAATGCGCGGCGGCAGTGGGTCGCTCTCGGGTGGGGCGGGGTGTGAGGTTGGCGGCGGAAGCGCGCCGTCGCGCTCCAGGCCCGGCAGCATTGGGTCTTCGAAGATGGCCGGCAGCTGCTTTGCTGCGCGCGGGCGGCGCTTTTTGCGTTTGGGCGCTTCTGGGTGATCTTCGACGCGGTTGTGCAGGCGCGCGAGCGCGGGATCGAGTTCGCCGCGCAGATAAACCGCCACCTGCCCCAGCAGGCGCACGCTCGAGAGCGTCTGGATCGCGCGAATGAAGCCGCCGCGGCGCGAGGCTTGGCTGCCGACGACGCTTTCGAGATCGAGCCGGTCGCACCAATAGGGCGCTGTGTCCGCAAAGGCCGAACCGGTCACCGGATCTTCGTCCACACCCGCGCCCGGCGCGAAGAAGCGCTGCACGAAATCGTACGGCTTGCCTTCATCCGCCGGCGCGCTGACGACAAGAATGCCCTGGCGCGGACCGCGAATGATCGTGTTGAGCGCCGCGATATCGGGCTTCAGATTGACGACCGCGTCTTCGTTCTCCAACACGACATTGGCGTACTCGCCAACGAACGCGTCGTAGATTTCATCGACGCCGAGCGCGAGCGCCACGTCATCATCCGGCGTCCAGGGCGAGCGCTGCTTGCGCGGCAGATCGAGCGTGTAGCCTTCCGGCGTCGTGCGCACGACGAGCACGCCAGCGTGCGTGTCGAACACGACGACTTCCAAGTCGGAGTGAAGTTCGCTGAGGATCATCGCGCCCGCCGCCAAAGTCGCATGGCCGCAGATCGGCACTTCCGTTGACGGCGTGAACCAGCGGAGTTGGTAATTGCCCTTGAGGCCGGTCGAGACCACGAAGGCCGTCTCGCTGAGCTTGTTCTCAGTGGCGATGGCTTGCAGCACAGCGTCCGGCAGCCAGCGTTCCAGCGGCACCACGGCGGCCGGGTTGCCGGTGAAAACGCGATCCGTGAAGGCGTGCACGATCCAGATTTTCATTGCGTTTTCTATGGCTGTTCCGGCGCGCGCACGCCAGCAGTCACGCGGCTTAAGGTGAACGCGGTTCGCCTAGGAGGCGATTTTGCATGGCCAATTGTGCCCGAGCGGCTGGTGCCCCTGCCCGAAACCGGGCGCGTGGCGGATCGCTTCCATCACGTAAGCGCGCGCCTTTTCCACGGATGGCTCTAACTCGACGCCTTGCGCATTGTACGCAGCGATAGCGGACGCGAGCGTGCAGCCGGTGCCGTGCGTGGCGCGCGTTTCGATGCGCGGGCTCTCGAACACGCGATAGCCTTCGCGCGTCAGCAGCACGTCGCGGATGATGGCGCCCGCGATGTGGCCGCCCTTGATCAGCGCCGACCAAGCGCCGAGGCGGTTCACCAGGACGTCAGCGGCATCCATCTGCCCATCGAGCCCGCGCACCTCAACGCCGGTGAGCGCTTCCGCTTCCGGCGCGTTCGGCGTGACGATAGCCGCGATGGGCATCAGTTCGTCGCGGATGACAGCGATGGCGTCACCGTCAAGCAAAGATGCGCCGCCTTTGGCGATCATCACCGGATCGAGCACGACAGGCGCGCCGTCGCCAACCGCGTACCACGCCTCCATCACCGCGCGCACATGATCGGCAGATCCCATCATGCCAATCTTCCAGGTATCGGCGCCGAGATCGCCCATCACCGCTTCGATCTGCTCGCGAACGATTTGCGGCGGCACGGCATGAACATTGGTGACGCCCAAGGTGTTTTGCACCGTGATCGCCGTCACCGCCGTCATGGCGTAGCCGCCGAGCGCGGTGACGGTCTTGATGTCAGCCTGAATGCCCGCGCCGCCGCCGGAATCCGAACCGGCGACAATGAGAACGCGGCCTTTGGATTGGTAAGTCATGGCCGCTTCATCGCACGGCTAGATCGTCGCGCGCCAGACTTTCAGCGCTTGTGCGGTTTCGGCCACGTCGTGCACGCGCACCATGCCGGCATTGCCGTGCGCGGCGATCAGCGCTGCCGCTATGGAACCGCCGAGGCGGCCCTGGCCGGCGTCCTTGGCGCGCTCGTCGAGCGCCTGGATGAAGCGCTTGCGCGAGGCGCCGATCAGCACGGGCTTGCGCGTCTCTTCAACGATGCGGGCGGTGGCGCGCAGCAAAGCGAGATTGTGCTCGAGCGTCTTGCCGAAGCCGATGCCGGGATCGACCCAAATATCTTCGATGCCGCGCTCCTCGGCGGCGCGGACGCGCGCATGCAGAAACGCGATCACTTCGGCGACCACATCGTCATAGCGCGGCTCGGCCTGCATCGAACGCGGCTCGCCCTGCATGTGCATCAGCACGACGGGGCGATGCAGCGAGGCGGCTGTCTCCAGCGCGCCCGGCGCGCGCAGCGCGTTGACGTCGTTCCACATGCTGGCGCCAGCCGAGATGGCGGCGATGGCGACGGCTGGCTTCATCGTATCGACCGAGATCGGCGCCCGCGTCGCGGCGCGCAGCGCGGCGATTACCGGCACGACGCGCGCGATTTCTTCGCGCTCCTCGACTGGGGCAGCGCCTGGCCGCGTGCTCTCGCCGCCGACATCGATAATGTCGGCCCCCGCCTCCAGCATGGCGAGCCCGCGCGGCGCGGCCGCACCCTCGCTCACGCCTCCATCGGAGAAGGAATCGGGCGTCACATTGAGGATGCCCATAATGTATGGGCCGCCAGCCAGCTTTGGCGGCGGCAGTGCAATCGGTGTCATTGGCGGCGCGGATGACAAAGAGTATCCCGTTACGCAAGCTTGACGCACAGTGTAGCCCGCGCGCAGGTGTCGCGCTCACGAAAACGCGATCACTGAATGATCAAACGCTTAGGCGCCTTAGGCGGGTCTTGAGCGCCACTGCATTTGCAAGGCACGTCTGCACACGATGAGCGAATGGCGCATCAAATTGGGGCCGGTGCTGACGCCAATCTTGCGCGCCTGGTGGCGTTTTCGCCGCCCAGCCACGCTTGGGGTGCGCATGCTGTGCCGAGACGCGGAAGGCCACATCCTGCTGGTGCGTCACGGCTACGCCAAAGGCTGGCACCTCCCCGGCGGCGGCGTCGAAGCGGGCGAAACCGCCGTTGAAGCTGGCGTACGCGAGCTCGTCGAGGAAGGCGGAGTTGAAGCGATCGGCGCACCCCGGCTTCTCGGCTTCTACGCCAACCACGCCAACTTCCCGAACGACCACATCGCGCTCTACGAAGTCGAAACATGGCGTCCCTGCGCGCCGCGCGGGGGCAATGAGATCGCGGAGCGCGGCTGGTTCGCACGCGTGGCGTTGCCGGAGGGCGTCACGCCCGGCACGCTGCGGCGTTTTGCGGAACTATTTGACGGCGCGCCGCCGAGCGCCACTTGGTAAGGTCAAAACGGAAAGAGGCCCTCATGCGCTATCTGCACACCATGATCCGCGTTGGCGATCTCGACGCCGCGCTCGACTTTTTCTGCGCCAAACTTGGTTTGGTGGAGATGAACCGCATGGAGAACCAAGCGGGACGCTTCACGCTCGTCTTTCTCGCCGCGCCCGAGGACGTCGAACTGGCGCGCGAGCGCAAGGCGCCGATGGTGGAGCTCACCTATAATTGGGACGAACATGAATATGGCGGCGGGCGCAATTTCGGCCACCTCGCCTATCGCGTGAAGGATATCTACGCGACGTGCCAGAAGCTGATGGACGGCGGCGTCACCATCAATCGCCCGCCGCGCGACGGCCACATGGCGTTCGTGCGCTCGCCCGACGGCATTTCGATCGAGCTCCTGCAGGAAGGCGACCGCTTGGCGCCGCAAGAACCGTGGGCGTCGATGCCGAACACCGGCGCCTGGTAAGAAAAAGGCCGCGCTCCAAAGAGCGCGGCCTGATGCTTGAGTGACGCGTTTCGCTTATTGCGAATAGAGTTCCGAAACGTGCAGCGTCGACGGCTGCAGATCGCCTTCAGAATAAGTGCCGACCCAGATGTCGTACTGGCCCGACGGCGCGCCTTGAATCGTGATCGCCGGGTTCAAACCTTCATTGCCGCCATCGTCATCGCAGAGCCAATTGCCGCCCGCGTCGTTGATGACGAGGGTGGTGTCGGCTTCAGACGTAACCGAGAAGATGAGCGGCAATTGGCCTGAGCCCGCCGTCCAGTTCACGCGATAATCCGGCGCGCGTGCAATCCAGCCAAGGCACTGTTCGCCAACGACCGTGGCGTTGATCGTGCCGCCAGCGTCGATCGCCATCGTGTGCGGATCAGGCTCAAAACCGGCAACGAGATCGACCGCGCCGTAGGCGGGATCGAGCGAGAAGTCAGGTGCATCGCCAGTGGTGGCGTCAGGCACGCTCGGCCCGCCGACTTCCGAGATAAAGATCTGGGCGGACGCGTTCTCGTCCGCCGTGCCGTAGCGGCCGACCCAGATTTGGTAACGGCCGTTGCGCGGCTGCTCAATCGCCACCAGCGGGTTCAAGCCGTTGCTGTCGTCGTTGCAAGCCCACTGGCCGTTCGGCGTGCGCACCGCGATCGTCGTGTCAGCGTCTGACGTGGCGCCAACATAGAGCGTCGGATACTCTGACAGGTTAGCGGTATAGCGCAGCGTGTAGCTGGCGCGCGTGGCGACAAAGCCAGTGCAGTCGCCATTGATCGCGCTCATGTCGATCGGGCCGCCGCCGAGCACCGAAACGGTGAACGGATCAGGCTCGAAGCCGGCGCGCAATTGCGTTTGTCCATACGTGCCGGTGGCGCCGGTGTTGAGATTTTGCGCGTAAGCCGGCGCGGCGATCATCGCCAACGCCGCTGCGGCGACCATAGTCCGAGTGAGTGATTTCATTGGTATCCCCGAGATTCCCTCTAGCGGCGCCATCTTCGCCTTCGAGACCCTCTTGGCAAGCGAAGAGCGAGCCGGTTTGCGACGTTTTCGTGGTATTTTGGGCCTTAGCGGCGACCAAAGAGCTTTTCGATGTCGGCGAGCTTCAACTCGACATAGGTCGGCCGGCCGTGATTGCATTGGCCGGAAAAGGGCGTCGCTTCCATCTGGCGCAGCAACGCATTCATCTCTTCGCCGGTCAAACGCCGGCCCGCCCGCACCGAACCGCGACACGCCATTGACGAACACACCTCTTCCAGGCGCTCTTTCAACGCATGCGCTTCGCCGAGTTCGGCAACATCATCGACCAGATCTTTCAGCAAGCCGGCCGCATCGATGTGACCAAGCAAAGCCGGCGTTTCGCGCACCAGCATTGCGCCGGGCCCGAACGGTTCGATAACAAGGCCAAGCTGCGCCAACTCTTCGACGCGCGCGCCGAGCGCTTCGGCTTCACTCGGATCGAGTTCGACGACTTCCGGAATAAGCAAAGCCTGGCGGCGCACGCCGCCATTGGCCAGCATTTGCTTCATCCGCTCATACACCAGCCGCTCGTGCGCGGCGTGTTGATCGACGATGACGATGCCGTCTTCGGTTTGCGCGACGATGTAGGTTTCGTGCACCTGAGCGCGCGCCGCGCCGAGCGGGAAAAAGCGCGCGTCTTCAGGATCGTGGTTCACCGCGGCATGAATGGCGGATTCCAAATCGCCAGGGCCGCGGTGCTCCGTAAGATCGCGCGGCGACGCGTCGACACGTCCGCTCGGCATCATGAAGTCGCCGGCGGCTAAGCGCTCTTCCGCAGCACCCCATGCGTGGCTGGTGGAGCGCAGGAACGGCTGCGGCGACTCAAAGGCCCGCACCGCATCGAGCGCGCTCCGCGCTGTCGTGGTGGATGCACGATGGCCAGCGCCTGCGAGCGCGTGGCTCAGCGCGCCAACGATCAAGCCCCGCACCAAAGCTGCATCGCGAAAGCGAACTTCCGTCTTGGCCGGGTGCACGTTCACGTCCACATCGCCGGACGGCAGATCGAGAAAGAGCGCCGCCACCGGATGGCGATCGCGCGCCAGCAAATCCTGATAGGCCGCGCGCACAGCGCCGACGATCAGCTTATCCTTCACCGGCCGGCCATTGACGAACAAATGCTGATGCTCACGCGTGCCGCGATGAAATGTCGGCAGGCCGGCGAAACCAGAGAGCCGCACCTCGCCGCGGGTTTGGTCGAGGGCGATGCAATTGGGCGCAAAGTCGGCGCCGAGAATAGCGGCGAGCCGCGCGCGGCGGCCTTCATTCTCGGGATCGCGTTCTGCCGCCAAGCGCACATTGGTGCGCCCGTCATGCTCCAGCGAAAACGCCACGTCCGGCCTCGCCATGGCGAGGCGCTTGACGATATCCGACACCGCCATCATCTCGGCGCGCTCGGATTTCATGAATTTCAGCCGCGCCGGCGTCGCGAAGAAAAGATCACGCACTTCGATGCGCGCGCCGCTCTCGCTCAAGCCCGTCCACGACGCGGGCTTCGGCGGGTGCAGCGCGCCGCCTTCCACCTCTATCACCCAAGCGCCCTCAGCCCCGCGCGCTTTCGACGTGATCGAGAGCCGCGCCACTGCGCCGATCGACGGCAGAGCCTCGCCGCGAAAGCCCATCGTGTGGATGTTCAAGAGATCTACGTCGCCGCTGGCGCCGGCCACCAGCTTGGACGTGGCGTGGCGTTCCACAGCAAGCGCCAACTCATCGCGCGGAATGCCGCCGCCATCGTCTTCAACCGCGATCAGCCCCAAGCCGCCGCGCTCGATGCGAATGGCGATGCGCTTGGCGCCAGCGTCGAGCGCGTTCTCGACCAGCTCTTTCACCGCCGCGGCGGGGCGCTCAATCACCTCACCCGCGGCAATGCGGTTCACGGCTTCGGGGGGCAAACGACGGATTGGCATGAATCAGTGCAGCGTAGCACATCGTCATTCCGGGATCGCGCAGCGAGACCCGGAACCCAGGGGCAGGCGACGTGCTGGCGCCCCCTGGGTTCCGGGCTCGACCTCCGGTCGCCCCGGAATGACGGCGTTTGTGCTAAGCAGACTCAATGGACGAACATCCCAAAATCAACTCCCTGCAAATGGCCTCGCCGACCTATCGGCTGGCGGCGCTCGATCAGGACTTTCTGTTGAGCGAATCCACGCGCGGCGTCCGCTTCATGCTCGAATACGAGAAAACCGAGGTGGCGCTGAAAGCCGCGCGCATCGCCTCGACCATCGTCGTCTTCGGCAGCGCCCGCATTCGCGAAGACGGACCGGGCAAGCAGGCGCTCTGGTACGGCGAAGCGCGCAAGTTTGCGCGGCTCGCCTCCGAACGTGGAGGCGCGCTGTGCGAGCAAGGCGGCATCCGCCGCAATGTCATCGCCACAGGCGGCGGGCCAGGCATCATGGAAGCCGCCAATCGCGGCGCGCGCGAAGCCGGCGCGCCGTCCATCGGCTACAATATTCGCTTGCCGCATGAGCAAGAACCGAACGCCTACCAATCGCCAGAGTTCACCTTCAACTTCCACTACTTCGCCATGCGCAAGATGCACTTCGCCATGCGCGCCAATGCGCTGGTGGTGTTTCCCGGCGGCTTCGGCACGTTCGATGAATTGTTCGAACTGCTGACACTCCGCCAAACGCGCAAAGCCTCACACGTGCCGATCGTGCTGATCGATGAAGGCTATTGGCGCGAGATCGTTTCGTTCGACAAGCTGGTCGAGTACGGCATGATCGATCCCGCCGACCTCACCCTCTTCCGCTTCGCCGACAATGCCGAAGGCGCATGGGATGCGCTGATCGAGCAAGGCCTAGGCGACGCGCACGAAACGGACTCTGACGAAGACTTGGCGCGGGATATGTAGCTGCGCTCAAGTCTGCGCGGCCACGAACGTGCGCAGCACCTCCGCCGCCACCTCACGCGTGCGGCCAGCGGGCCGGCCGATGAGTTGTGCGAGTGAGCGGCCGAAGAGGCCAGCGCCCATTGCCAGCGTGACGCTGACCAACACCAGGTCTTCGGCTTGTTGCGCGTCGAGATCGCCGAACGAGACGCGTTTCAACACCACGCGCTGCACCGCCTCGCGCACGCTCGAAAGCCGCCGCCATTCGCCGGTGAGTTCGAGCCAGGCCGCAAGCCGCGCAGCGCCCCGCGTTTCAAACACGTCGAACAGCGCCTGCACCACGGCTTCCTGTTTGATCTCCGGCCCACCGGCCTGATCGGCGAGTGCGAGCACATCGGCGACCAGCTGCTGCACCATGCGGTCCATGAGCGCTGCGTGCAGCGCGTCGATGGCCCCGAAATGATGCAGCACGCTGGCGTTCGCGACGTCCGCTGCCGCCGCCACATCAGCCAGCTTCAACGCCAACGGCCCCTGCTCGACCAGCAAAGCTTCCGCCGCCGCCAAAATATGCTCGCGCGCCGCTTCCGGGGTACGGCGGGTGCGAACCTTACCAGTTTTTCTTATTGACATTTTTGTCAGTAGAGCCAAATTGCCGATAGAACGCAAGTCTAGCCGAGGTTCTCCCCCGAGGTGCAAACATGACCGCCAAATCGACACCCGCCGACGTGCAAATCCCCCCGCGCGATATCCGCTTCGATGTCGACGCCGCTAAAGCTGGCCATTGGCTGGGCGGCGATCCGGTCGGCACGGCCGTGTTCAACGCGCTCTCGATCACGTTTCCTGATGGTGAGCGGCTCTTCATCGATGCGGTGCGCCACTATCGCGGCGAGCTCACCGGCAAACTGGCCGAGGACGTCAAAGGCTTCATCGCGCAAGAGGCGATCCACTCGCGCGAGCACCACCACCTCAATCAGCTGATCGATCGCGACAAATATCCGGTCGCTGAGATCGAAGCGAGCGTGCGTGAGCGCGTGACTTTCGCGCGATCGCGCGGGCCGATGCGCATGCTGATCTCCACCATCGCGCTGGAACACTTCACAGCGATGATGGCCGACGCGCACGCGCGTCACCTCGATCTATTCGAAAACGCTGATCCCGGCATCGAACGCATGTGGCGCTGGCACGCGATGGAAGAGACCGAGCACAAGGCCGTCGCCTATGACGTCTTCTTGCACGCTGCCAAGCATTGGTCGCCGCTGCAGCGTTACATGCGCCGCTCTATCGCCATGGCGCTGATCACCTATTTCTTCACGCGCAACATCATTCACTACGCAGCACTACTGCTCACGGCGGACGGTTATACTTACACGGATGCAGTCAAAGCAGTGCGCCGCTATGTGTGGCGCGAGCCGGGCATCTTTTCGCGCAACAAGAAAACCTATTTCGCCTGGTATCGCCCAGGCTTCCATCCGTGGGACGAAGACAATCGCGCGCTCGTCGCGGGCTGGCGGACGGAGTTTGACGGCGCGGTTGCGAGAGCGGCCTGAACTGGACCGCGGGTCTTCAGACCCGCATCCTGTGATGATGGAAAAGATGCGGGTCTGAAGACCCGCGGTCCGTATTTATTGCAGCCCTTCGGGCTGCCCCACCACCACGAACGTGAACGCGTCCGGATTATAGAGCCGTCGCAGCACGCGGTTGACGTCTTCCAGCGTCACCGCGCGGATCAGATCGTTGCGGCGGTTGATGTAATCGATGTCGCGCCCAGCGGCTTGATAGGAATGCACCACCGAGGCGATCTTGGCGTTGCTATCGAGATCGAGCGCGAACGCGCCAGTGAGATAGGTGATGGCGTCGTTCACTTCCGCCTGCGTCGCGCCTTCGTCATGCAGCCGGCGAAGCACATCGCGCGTGACCTCAAGCGCCTGTGCGACGTTGCCATTCTCGGTCTGCGCCGAGCCGCGAATGAGCGCGCTGTGTTCGCGCACCGATGGGCCGGTGCCGATGCCATAGACGAGGCCACGCTGCTCGCGCACTTCATCAACCAGGCGCGACGAGAAACCGCCGCCGCCAACGATATAGTTGGCGACCGCCAAAGGAATCCAATCGGGATCCTCGTCTTGAATGCCGGGCCCTGAGAAAACCACGAGGCTCTGCGGCTGCGGCAGTTCGCGGACGATCAGCGGCATTGGCGGACTCAAGACGACATCCGCCGGCTCGGGCGGTGCGGCGCCTTGGGGCAGCGCCCCGAAGATATGATCGACCGCGGCGCCAGCAGCGGCAGCGTCAATGTCGCCAACAATGGTGATCCGCAGCGTGGCGCGATTAAACAAGGCCGCGCGCCGCTCGATCAAACCCTGCCGCGAGATCGCCGCGACGCTCTCGCGTGACGTGCGCCCGGCATAAACGTGACCAGGATATTGCGCCTGATCCAGAGCGAGATTAGCCAGATAGCCTGCATTGGTTTCGCGCGTGCGCAAGCCGACAATCATCTGACGGCGAATGCGCTCCAGCGGGGCCGCATCAAAGCGCGGCTCATGCAGCGCCAAGCGCGCCATTTCCCAGGCCGCGTCGCTGTTTTCGCTGAGCGTCGTGATGCTGAGGCCGATGCCATCCCAGCCGGCGGAGAAGCCGAGCGACATGTTCAAATCTTGTAGCCGCTCCTTAAACGCGTTGGCGTCGAGCGGGCCCGCGCCTTCGGTCAACATGTCGGCCATCACGCTGGTGACGCCGACCATGTCTTGCGGCTCAATGGCCGAACCGCCGCGCCAATAGGCGCGCATGACCACCATCGGCACCGTCGAATCCGAAACCAGCCACGCCTCGATGCCGCCGGGCGAGACGATGCGTTCGACATCGACGCCGGACTGCGCCGTCGCTTGCGGCGTCTGCGCCAATGCTGGTGTAAGTGGCGCGCTCACACAGAGCGCAAAGGCCAAAGCGAGAGCGCGGATCATTGCGCTACCTCCAGCGGCAGCAGCCAGCCGGTCACCGAGCTATCGATATCGAGCGTGTCGCGCGACAGCGTCACCGCTTCCTCACGCGTCACCGCGCTGATGTCGTTGGCCCAGTTCACTACATCGTCGATCGACTCACCTTGCGCCAACGAGGCGCCATAAATGTTGGCGAGCGATTCTTGGCTGTCGCGGGCATAAATCGCCGCCGCCGAGAGCGAGGACTTCGCGCGCGCGAGTTCAACTTCGGTCGGTCCGTCGCGCAGATATTCGGCAATCACCGCATCGAGCGCGGCTTCCACCGCTTCGAGCGTCACGCCTTCAGCCGGCGTCGCCCACACTGAGACGCTGCCGCCACCCAAACCCGAAGCGCTGCTGCTGGCGCCGGCGCTGACGGCGATGCGCTGCTCTTCGACCAGCGCGCGATAGATGCGGCTCGTCTCCGAACCGCCCAGCACTTCGATGGCGACATCAAGCGCATGCGCTTGGCGTCCAGTGTCCGTGCCGTAGCTCGTTGCGCGATACATGCGCGTCATCGAAGGCTGGCGCACTTTTTCGTCGCGGTGCGTCACCCGCATGGGCCCGATGCTCGGCGGATCGGACACCCAGGTGCGCGCCGGCAAATCGCGCGTCGGCCGCAAGCGCCCGTAATAGCGCTCCGCCAGCGGACGCAATTCTTCCGCGGAGATATCGCCGGCGATGACGAGGATGGCGTTGTTCGGCGCGTACCAGGTTTCGTAGAACGCCTCGGCGCTAGCGCGATCAAGCGTGTTGATTTCGTGCAGCCAGCCGACGATTGGCGTGCCGTAGGGATGGTGCGGCCACAGCATGGCGCGCATCCGCTCACCCAAAATCGCGCCCGGATTATTGTCTGTGCGCTGGCGGCGCTCTTCGACAATGACGTCGCGCTCGGACAGAAACGTCTCGTCCGAGTAGCGCAGATTGCGCATGCGATCGGCTTCCATGCGCATGACCAGATCGAGCCGGTCGCGGGCGATGCGCACGTGGTAGGCGGTGTAATCCCAAGATGTGAAGGCGTTCTCGTCGCCGCCATTGCGGGCGATTTCGCGCGAAAACTCGCCGGGCGGGATCGTGCGCGTGCCCTTGAACATCAGGTGTTCGAAAAAGTGCGCGATGCCCGAGTGACCGCGCGGCTCATCGGCGGCGCCGACACGGTACCAGACCATGTGCGTGACAACGGGCGCGCGGCGATCGGGAATGACCACCACCTGCATGCCGTTGCGAAGCGTGAAAGTTTCAGGCCGCGGCAGATCGCGCGCCGGCGCCGCCGAAGCGAGCGCCAGGAACGCCAGACAAAAGGCGATGAACCGCGCGGCGCGAGCCCCCACTACCGGGCTCAGGTGCCTGGCAGCTTGAAGCCGCCGCGATCGCGCTCGATCGTGACTTGGCCGCCGCCGGTGGCGCGGCGGATTTGTTCGTCGCGCTCAAGACGCGCGGCTTCTTGTTCGGCGTTCAGCGGCGTCGACGGCGCTGCGCTGCTGCCGCCAAACGAGAGCAGCTGGTCAACGAAGCCTTCGCTGCGGCGCACGACGCCTTGGCCTTCATAATCGATCTGATCGCGAATGTTGGGGTCGACGGCGCCGGCTCCGGCGGCGCCAACGAAAGCGCGCTCGCCCTGCGTGGCGGCGACGCCGACTTCTTCGCCGAACAGCGCCGCACGCGCCTCGGCGTCAGCCTCACGCTCTTGCGGACGCGCTTCACCCGGCCGCGGCGGACGCAAGCTGTAATCCGGCGGCAGCGTCAGCGGCGCTTGGGTGACGACGCGAAATTCGTCAGGCGCTTGTTTGCCCGCGCCGACAATCCGCGAAACCGTCCCGCAACCGCTGGCGGTCGCCGCGGCGGCCAGGACCGCAATTATCGCAATAGACTTGTTCATCGGACGCGCGTCTCCCTCGTGATCTCGACGTTCTAGCGAGGCCGGGGGCGCCCGCCAAGCCGCAGTCCCAGTGAAGGAGATCGCCCCCCATCGTGACCGTTATGGGGCGAATTCGCCCGAAAAGTCAGCCGCCTTGGCCGCCAAGCCGACGGCGGATTTGGCTCCAAGGCGTGCCTTTTCCGGGCTCGGACTCGGTCAGAAAGATCATATCGAAGGCGAGCAGAATGGCGCCGACAGTGATCGCGGCGTCCGCCACATTGAACACCCAAGGGAACCAAAGCCCGTTGAAATCAAGGAAGTCCGCCACAGCGCCGAAGCGAATGCGGTCGATCACATTGCCTAGAGCGCCGCCGACCACGAGCCCAAGCGCCACCGCCGTCCACTTGCGCTCGGCGCTCTTCAACCACCAGACGAAGACGCCTGAAATCACAAAGGAAAGCGCGACTAGACCCCAGCGCGCCAGATCTTGATCAGCGCGCAGAAGGCCGAAACTAACCCCCCGGTTCCAGACCATTTGCAAATCGAAGAACGGCGTCAGTTCGATAAACCGGCAATTGTAGCCAAGTTCGAGGCAGCCCTCGGGACTGAACCGGCCGGGTCCAAGCACGAGCCATTTGCTGATCTGGTCGGCGACGAAGACGACCGCCGCGATGATGAGGCCAAAGCGAAACATGGGCGCGGGTTATGAACGGCCCCGCCAGCGGCGGCAAGCGGGGCCGCCCTTCGCAACACCGCCGTTCCGGGCCATGACGGAGCGATGCGGCTCACCCCCCTCTTGGCGCTTGCTCTCCTGCTCGCCGCGCCGGCGCGGGCCGAGCCGCTGCACGACGCGGTCGATGCGTACGGGCTTTATCAAACCGACATCACCGACCTGATCACGCTCGACTTAAGCGCGAACGATCTCGATCCGGCGTTGGCGCTGGCGCTACGGCACGATCCGGAGCGCGTGGCGCAAGGCTGGATCGCCTATGGCGCGCTGACGGCGGCGCAATCTCCAGCGTTCGTGGCCGGCGTGCGGTCACGCGTCCGCGCGGCGGGGCGTGCGCCGGTGTTGCGGCAGCTGACGCGCGACGCGACCTACGCGCGCCGTCGCCCGCCCGGCGCGGCAGAGGCGATCAACATTATCCTTTCATCCAACGCCGCCGACACGACGCGCATGCTCGCCGCCGGCCATCGCTATAGCGGCTTCGGCGCCAGCATGATCGCCAGCGCTGCCGATGCCGCGCGACGAGACGCGCGCAGCGCGCATCTGCGCACCCTCTCAAGCGTCGCGCGCCCGTTACCGCCGGAGCTTGCGCCGCGCTTGCATCCAGCGACGCTCGGCGCTGCGCCATTGACTGATCCCTACGCCTTTGGCGGCGTGCGCTTCTGGGATGCGCTCGGACGTCGAACCTCGCCTTTGCCTGCAACCGTGCAATGGCGCGAACGGCCTGCAGGCGCCGACCGCATCAATCGCATGCTCACCTTGGCGGGGCTTTTCATCGCCGAAGGCGGCGACACGCCGCGCGTGCGCGACATGCTGCGCGACGGCGCGCTGACGGAGTGCTTGGCGATGGAGCAGTTGGAGCTACGCCAATGCGCGTCCGTCTCCGCCTCCGCCAATGACGACGCGCACTGCATCGCCCGCCACGGCCTCACCGAACCCGCCGCGTGCTTTGCGCTAGCGCAAGCGCCTTAACGCGCCGCGTCCCATTCCATCACGGCTTGCGCATCGCGCGGGGTGATGTCGGGGAAGCCGGGCAACGCCGTCGCGGGATCGAAATATTTCCACGACCGGGCGCATTTCACGCCCGGCGCTTTTTCGATCTTCACCGCAACGCCGGCGACCTCCGGCAAACGGAACGCATCGGCCGACTCTTCGCCAGCTTCGATATCGATGCCGCTGGTGATGCAGAGCTCGGCGAAGTCGATCGCTTGCAGCGAGGCGCGCACGCTCTCATCGGCCACCCACACGCGCGGCCGCGCTTCCAGCGCCGCGCCGATCAGCTTTTCGCGCCGCGCCACTTCGAGCGCGCCGGTGACGACCGAACGTGCTTCGCGCAAGCGCGCCATCTGCTCGCCCGCGAAATCGTCCTCCCAGGCGGAGGGCGTCTCGGGAAAGAGGCGCAAGTGAACGGACACATCGTCGGGAAAGCGCGTCAGCCACGTTTCTTCCGCCGTGAACGGCAGGATCGGCGCAAGCCACGCGGTCAGCCGCGAGAACACTTCGTCGAGCGCCGTGCGGCAGGCGCGGCGGCGTTCGCTGGAGGGCGCATCGCAATAGAGCGCGTCTTTGCGGACATCGACGTAGAAGGCGGAGAGATCGACGTTGCAGAACTCGACAATGGCCGAGAGCGCGACACGGAATTGATACGTCGTGTACGCATCGCGCACGGTGCGATCCAATTCCCAGAGCCGATGCATCAGCCAGCGTTCGAGCAGCGGCATGGATTTCACATCCACACGCTCGCTCTCCTCAAACCCCTTCAGCGACCCCAACAGATAGCGCAGCGTGTTGCGGAGTTTGCGATACATCTCGGTCGACTGATCGAGCATGGTTTTGCCGAGCCTGAGATCGTCGCCATATTCGGCGCCGGCGATCAGGAGGCGAAGAATTTCGATGCCGTTATTCTTCGCAATCGCCTGCGGCTCAATGACGTTGCCGATGGATTTGGACATCTTCTTGCCCTCCTCGTCCATCGTGAAGCCGTGCGTGACGACCTCATCATACGGTGCGCGCCCGCGCGTGGCGCAGCTTTCGAGAAGCGAAGAATGAAACCAGCCGCGATGCTGGTCCGAGCCTTCCAGATAGATCGTCGTCACTGGGTTCGCGAATGAAGGCCGCGTCGGCGCTTCGGGATTGCCGACGACGAAAGCGTGCGTGGAGCCGGAGTCGAACCAGACATCCAAGATGTCTTCGACCTTCTCGCAATCGGCCGCCTTGTATTTCGCGCCGAGAAACTCTTGCGCATCCGTCGCCCACCACGCGTCGGCGCCGCCGGCTTTCATGGCGGCGACAATGCGCGCATCGACGTCATCGTCTTGCAGGATCGAGCCGTCTGCTTTCGACACGAAGATCGGCAGCGGCACGCCCCAGGCGCGCTGACGCGAGACCAGCCAATCGGGCCGATCCTCGATCATGCCCTTGATGCGATTGTAGCCCGTCTGATCGCCGGTGCGCTTCTGGCCCCAATCGACGCGATCGATTTCATCGAGCGCCACTTGGCGCAGCGTGCGCCCACCGCCGACGGCATACGGCTTGTCCACGGCGATAAACCATTGCGGCGTGTTGCGGAAGATAAGCGGCGCTTTGGAGCGCCACGAGTGCGGATATGAGTGCTTAAGTTGGCCGCGCGCCAGCAGCGCACCCGCTTCGATCAGCGCATCCATCACCGCTTTGTTGGCGGGGCCGTCTTTGCCGAGATTTTTGCCGTCGAGTTGAAGGATTTCGAGACCTTCAAACCCCGGCGCTTCCTTCGTGAAGCGGCCCTCTTCGTCGACCGTGAACGGGATGCCTTCTTGGCCGAAGTGCCTCGTCCAAATGACAAAGTCGTCGGCGCCGTGGCCCGGCGCCGTGTGCACGAAGCCAGTGCCCGCGTCGTCAGTGACGTGATCGCCGTCGAGCAGAGGCACCTCGAAGTCGTAACCGCCCCCACGGAAAGGGTGCAGCGCCACCGCATTCTTCGGATCGAATTTGCTGACACGCGACCAGGACGCAGCTTTCGCCGCCTTGAGAACATCATCGGCGAGCTTGGAGGCGAGGATTAATTTGTCACCAACCTTCACCCACGGTTCGAACGCCAGCCCTTCTTCGATGCTATCGACGCGATAGACACCGTAGTCGATATTCGAGGAAAACGAGATCGCGCGGTTACCCGGGATCGTCCACGGTGTGGTCGTCCAGATAACGATCGACGCATCCATTATCGCATCACGATTTGCGTCGCCATCGGCTTGAGCGGAGCGAAGAGGAAACTTCACCCAGATCGTCGGGCTCGTCTTCTCCTGATACTCCACTTCCGCTTCCGCGAGCGAGGTGCGCTCCACCGGGCTCCACATCACGGGCTTGCTCCCGCGATAGACCAACCCCGTCCGCACCACGCGCAGAAACTCAGCCGCGATCGCAGCTTCCGCTTCGTAGCTCATCGTCGTGTAGTAATTGTCCCAATCTCCCTCGATGCCGAGGCGTTTGAATTCTTCGCGTTGTAGCGGGATCCATTTGTCGGCGTATGCGCGGCAGGCTTTGCGAAACTCGACCGCCGGCACTTCCGACTTCTTCCTGCCCGCTTTGCGGAAATCTTCTTCGACCTTCCACTCGATCGGCAGGCCGTGGCAGTCCCAGCCCGGCACGTAATCGCAATCGAAGCCCGCCATCTGGCGCGTGCGCACGACGAGGTCTTTCAGGATTTTGTTTTCGGCGTGCCCGATATGGATCGGCCCGTTGGCGTAAGGCGGGCCGTCATGGAACACCGCCTTCGGCCGCTTCCGCGCCGCTTCACGCAATCGTGCATAGAGCCCGATCTCGGCCCAATAGTTCAGCCGCTCAGGTTCGCGCTGCGCCAAACCCGCTTTCATCGGGAATGGCGTGTCAGGCAAAAATAACGTTTCGCGATAATCGCGCCCTTCAGGCGCGCCCTTCGGCTCATCGGCCACGAGGACTTCTCCGCATAAGCGAGTGATGTGTAGACGATCCCGGCGCCGCGGAGCGAGTGCTCAACACGGACCGGGCCTCAAATTCGAGGCGCCGCTATGGGGAAACGGAAGTGGTGCGACATGCGTTGGGGCTCTACCACCCGCCTCCGCGGAACGCCACATGCATTGCAGGCGGCGCCCAAGAGGTCTAAATGCCCCGCCTTCCGGCCAGAAAAGCCCCGACCAAACCCATGACGACAGCCCACGACATCTCTTTCGCCAAGCTCGATGAGCCAGGCGAGATCAAGCTCGAAGACTATGCCGGCAAGGCGGTGTTGGTTGTGAACGTGGCCAGCGCCTGCGGTTTCACATCGCAATATCGCGATCTCGAAGCGCTTTACGAAGCCAAGGTCGGCAAGGGCCTCGTCATCCTCGGCGTGCCCTGCAACGATTTCGGCCAACAAGAGCAAGGCGAAGAGCGCGACATCCGCGAGTTTTGTGACAGCTCCTACCACGTCACCTTCCCGATGACGGCCAAGGTCGAGATCGCCGCTTCGGCCAAGCGCCATCCGTTCTACAAATGGGTGGCCGCGGAATTGGGCGAGAGCGCACTCCCGCGCTGGAATTTCCATAAGTACTTGATCGGCAAGGACGGACAGCTCGTCGGCGCCTTCCCCTCCAAGGCCGCGCCGCTCGGGCCGGAAGTCTTGGGCGCGATCAAAGACGCGCTCTGCGCCGACAACCCAGTGTAGCGACCGCTACGTACAGATTACACGTAAAACTTGCACCGTCTGTAACCGCGCCTATCGTTTGGCGAGGGAGGCGGTTCCGTGAGTTCGTCCTCGTCGGAAAACAAAGGCGCGCGAACGCAAGACCGTGGGGTCGCGCGTCGCCATGCCTTTCTCGCAGCCGCACGCGAGGTGTTTCTCGAACAGGGCTACGAGGCCGCAAGCGTCAATGATGTCGTGCGCCGGGCCGGCGGGTCGCTGGCGACGCTCTATGCGCAATTCGGCAACAAGGAAGGGCTCTTCCTCGCCGTCGCCCAAGACCTGCACGAAGAGCTAGTCAGGGCGATGACGCCGCAGAACGTCGACCACCTGCCGCTCGAAGAAGCGCTGCAAGTGATCGGCGAACAATTCTGCCGCGCTTTAATTTCTCGCGACAACCTCGCCTTTTTCCGCATCATCATCGGCGAAGGCCGGCATTTTCCCCAGCATGTGCAGCGCTACATTGCGCAAGGCGGGGCCGAGAAAGTGCGCGGCGTTGTCGTCCGCACCATCGAAGCCTCTGGCGTGGATCTAGGCGACGCCGAGGTGGCGGCCTCCTACCTGCTCGAACTCTGGCGCAGCCGCCACCATTACCGCGCGCTCGCGGCCGAGCAGTACACGCTCAGCGACGAAGCCTTGACCCAGCACGTGCGCGAGGTAGTGAAATTTTTTTCTGCGCGCCGCCACGCGGTTCCCATCTGAATAGCGGACGGTCTTCCCGTTCAGGACTGATTCAGACACCATTCAGCCGCCCGGGAAGATGCTCACGATTGCGAGGGTGCGCCTGCAAGGGCGCACAGGGAGCCTCAACATGAAAAAGACTCTCATTGCGGCGGCAGCCGTCTTGAGCGCGACGGCGATGGCTGCGCCCGCCTACGCACAGCGTGGCGGCGGCGATGGCGACCGGCGCGGAGAATGGAGCGGCGATCGCGGCGGACGCGGCGGCGGTGAACGCGGTCGCGGCGATGGCGAACGCGGCCGGCGCGGCGGCGATGACGGCGGTGGTGGTGGCGGCGGACAACAAGCCGCGCCGTCTCCGCCACCAGAACAGCCGCGTCGTCCGCTCGGCGGCAGACCACGCGATCCGCAACCGCAAGTTCAACAAATGCAACAAGGCAGCGGCGACGGCGCGCGCTTTGGTGGCGATCGCGGTCGTGGCGGCGAAGGCCAGCGCGGTCGTGGCGGCGATGACGGCCAGCGTGGTCGCGGTGGCGACGGCGCGCGCGGCGGCGACGGGCAACGCGGCGGCGGCGAAGGCTTGCGTGGCGGCGATGGCCAGCGCGGTCGCGGTGGCGACGGACGCGGTCAATGGGATGGCAATCGCGGTGGCGATGGCCAGCGCGGTGGCGGTCAAGTCGACGGCAATCGTGGTCGCGGCGGCGAAGGTCAGCGCGGCGGCGATGGACGCGGCCAATGGGACGGCAACCGTGGTGGCGATGGCCAACGCGGCGGCGGCCAGGTCGATGGCAATCGCGGGCGCGGCGGTGAAGGTCAGCGCGGCGGCGATGGACGCGGCCAATGGGATGGCAACCGGGGTGGCGACGGCCAACGCGGCGGTGGTCAATGGGACGGCAATCACGGCCGCGACGGCGATCGTGGCCGTGGTGATTGGGACGGCAATCGTGGCGGCGGACGCAGCGATGCGAGCGATCGTGGGCGCGGTGGCCGTGACTGGGCGCGCGACGGACGCCGCGATTGGCGTGACGACGATCGGCATCGCGCCGATTGGGATCGCGGCCGCCAAGATCAGCGCTATCGTCCGCACTGGAATACGCACAACGACTTCCGCCGTCCGCGCTACAGCGATTGGCGCCACGTGCGGCACGGCTACTATTTCGACCGCGGCTATTCCAACATTCTCTACGGCTATTACGGCCGCAGATATTATTGGTGGAGCTATGACGGCTGGAGCCGCCCCTATCGGCGCTGGTCGGTCGGTTACGGCATCCCCTCATGGCTCTATTGGGAGCCGCCGCCGTGGGATCTCTACTACCGACTGCCGCCCGCACCCTACGGCTGCCGCTATGTCTACGCTGATGGCGACGTGCTGCTTGTAGCCATCGCCACCGGCATCATCCTCGACGCGCTGCTCTACGATACCTACTGAGCGCGCCAGAGGGACGCTAAGGGAGAGCCGCTCTGCGCAAGCAGGGCGGCTCTTTCGTTAGCGGCATCGAGTCGCGCGGGGCAGTTGATTTGAATCAACACGCTGCTTCTCCCATCAGCGTGGTGTCGCCGAGGTGCCAGTTCGCATCCGCAAAATATTGATCGCAAAATGAGCAACTCAAACGCCGCCAATTGGGCGGTGAGCAAACGCCTATTCCACTGGGGCCTTGCGCTCGCCGTACTCGTCGCGCTGCTGGCGCCAAAGCCGGAGGACGGCGAGGGATTGCTGCACATTGTGGCGGGCACATCGGCGCTCGCACTCATCGTAATCCGGCTCGTCTGGCGGCTCCTGGGGGATGTGCGGCCGCACATGAAAGACGCTTGGCGCTTGAAGGCGCCAGACCTCTCCAAAGGCGCACGCGGGTTTGCGCCGCTGCTGATGCAAAGCGCGCGCATTGGCGGCTTCGTATTTCTGGCGCTTATCCCGATCGCTGTGGGATTGGCGTTAGGCGGAATAGGACAAGGCGAGGACTCGCCGCTGTTGGAGGCTCACGAAGCGGCGGGCACGGCCATCATGGTGCTTGCGATTGCCCATGCGGTCGCTGTCGTGCTTTTCACGCTCACCATCAAGTACGACATTTTCGGCATCACCCTCTTTGGCGGCGCGCGATCGTTTTCCGAGGGTGGTGCACGCGGCGTATGGGGCATGGCCCTGGGGGCGGCGTTAGCCGTGGCAGTGCTGGCCTATGTGTGGGGCCCGTTCGACGTTGCATCGAAAGCAGCCGCCATGACTGAACAAGAAGCAGGCGGCGGCGAACACGAGGACGACTGAACAACGCCATCCTCACGCCAGCGATAGCGCGCCTAATCTTCGAACCCGACAAATACCGCAGCCTCATCGACGCGCTTGCGTTCGGACACGACCGCATTGGCCGGAAACGTTTCATCGGGCCAGCCCAGCGCTATACTCTTCATGATGACCTGATCGTCGGCGATGCCGGCATGCTCGCGCACCACGGGCGACTGCATGATGCCCTGGCTGTTGATCACCGCGCCAAGCCCGCGCGACCAGGCGGCGTTGACCAGAGCATTCGCCACCGCGCCGCAATCGAATGGCGTATCGTCGCTTCCATCCAGCACGCGGTCATAGGTCACGATCACACACACTGGCGCGTCGAACTGACGAAAGCCGCGCAGCACCCAATCTTGCCGCTTCTCCGCATCGTCGCGTGCGATCCCCATGGCGGCGAACAATTGCTTGGCGACGCCGATCTGGCGCTCGCGGTGTGCACCAGCAAAAGCCGGTCCGGTGCGAAACTCACGCGACTGCGGAACGCCCGCCACCATGCGCTCGGTGTTGCCGGCGCGAATGCGGTCGAGCGGCGCGCCGGTGACGACGTAAAAATTCCACGGCTGCGTGTTCATCGAAGACGGCGCCCGCATCGCCAGTGCGAGGATTTCCTCGATCAGAGCGCGCGGGACTGGATCGGGCTTGTAACCCCGAATGCTCCGCCGCCCCAGGATCACGTCGTCAAACTGCATGCATCGCCCCCACAAGTATTGGGGCGCCCATCGCACATCCAAGGAGCCCTAGCCAGCGCCGAGCACTCTTTCGCTAGGGCATGGCCTCGAGCGGCGGATCGACCACAAGATTGCCAACGCGCTGGATCAGGTAGGTGAAATCGTAGCCGCCCAGACGCACCGTAAGTTGCGTGGTCAAGCCGACATTCGGCAGCCATTGGTCGAGTTGCTCGGCGCTATGGGTGACAACGGCGCGTCCGATGAGATCGTCATTGCAATTCGCCGGCGCTTGAGCGTCGGTACACTCGCCACCCTCATAACTGTAGTAGCTCCGTATTCCGAGCGCGCCGTCTTCGTCATCTTCGTAGGCTTCAACGACGAACGAAATGCTGGTCACGCCGGGGCTGCCGCAGGTCCACGACAAGGCTCGGTTATTTGGTCCATCCAGAAAATTTGCGAGCGGCGTGACGCAGCTCTGCGCCTGGGTGAAAGGGCGTGTGTCACCTGAGTCCACATTGCCGAATGCGGCAGTCATGACGGCCGAATTGCTGACGGGATCGCGAAAGACGAAGAACGTGTCGTCCGAGCCCCACCAGTCCGCATGCGTCTCATCGTGGCAATGCATCGTCTGCGCGATAACAACATAGAGCCCTCGCACTTCGCGCGGCGGCGTGGGCGAGGTTGGCTGGAAGGGTGGCGCGTTTTCGGTGGCCTGCGGCGCGGTGAAATCCCTGGGTCCGTCTTGGGCGTGCGCGCCAACCGACGCGAGCCCGGCGATCGCCATAGCGATGATCATCGACTTGGTGCGAGACATGAACGACCTCCATCCATCGATAGAGCTTCGATCATGCACCGCGAAGCGACCGCCGTCACTTCACGCTTTTTCACTCGTTCGCATAAGCGCTTGCACCGCGTCGCCCGCCCTAAAGCGCGAGGCGGTCTTTATCCATGCGCAACGTGACGACGGCGCCCTGCTCGCACCAATCGTGCTCGACCGAGCCGTTCAGCTGCGAGGTCATGCTGCGCCTCAATAGCTTGCTGCCGAACCCACTCAATTCCGGCGGCGCGACGACGGCGGGGCCGCCGCGCTCGGTCCAGACGACGACAACCTCTTTGTCTTCCGAGACGGCTGCGACATCGAGCGTTCCGTTGGGGTCGGACAGTGCGCCGTATTTCACCGAATTGGTGGCGAGTTCGTGCAGAACCATGGCCAGCGCCGTCGCGCCGGCTTCGCCGACCGACATGCGCGGCACGGATACGCGGATGCGCCCGCTAAAAGCGCCCATGTCGTCATAAGGCGCGAGCAGGATGGTCAGCAGATCGCCCAGCAAGGCGCCGTTTTCTTGCGCGCCAGGAACGGGGCGGACAAGATCGTGCGCGCGGCCGAGGGCGCTCAACCGTGTCGTCAGCTCTTTGGCCATCTCCGCCGCGGTTTCGGTTGAGCGCGAGGTGATCAGCGTCAAGCCGGTCGCAATGCTGAGCAGGTTTTTGACCCGGTGACTCATCTCCCCGGCGAGCAATTCGTGCGCTTCTTCGGCCTGCTTGCGGCCGGTGACATCGAGAAAAATGCCGAACATCGTGCGGCCTTTGATATCGGCGTCGTCGCCCTGTCCGCGCGCCGATATCCAGCGCACATCGTCGCCTGCGATGATGCGAAAATCGATCTCGTACGCACCCACGATCGCGCGCGTGGCGGCGAAAGCGGCGCGCACGCGGTCGCGATCGGCAGGGTGAATTTTCGCGGAGAGATCTTCGAACACGATGAACGGCACAAACGGCACGTCCCACAGCTCGTAGCCCTTCTCGTCCATGGTGAGATGGTCGGTGTCGACGTTCCACGACCAAAGCGCCACGCCCGCCGCCGTGACTGCGAGACGCAGATACTCGGCGTTCCACTCGGCTGAAGAAGGAGGGGCTGAGTTCACGAGACGCGGGGATTGAGGGGCGTCAGTGGCGCGACGCCGCCGTCATCGGCGGATGCCGCTGCGGCTCCTTGATCGGATCATCCGGCGGCTCGACGGGCGGCTGGGCTGGCGGTTCGGGGGAGTCCGGCTCGGGCTGATAGGGATCGCTCATATGTTTTGAACGCGCGAGAACCGGGAACGCTCCCCCGCACGGGCGTTCGGCCCTTCGCAATCGAAAATTGTGGAAATCCTGGGCGCCGCCCCCGTTGACGGTTCAGCCTCTACCCCCTAAATCCCGCTCGTTAGCAGCCGCCCGCGCTGAGTGCTAAAGCGTAGGCGGGGCTTAAATGGCTTTTAAAACAAGGGAGTAGCTAGTGGCGACCTTTCGTCCTCTGCATGATCGCGTGCTCGTGAAGCGTGTAAAAGAAGAAGAAAAGACCAAGGGCGGGATCATCATCCCGGAAACCGCGCAAGAAAAACCGCAAGAAGGCGAAGTCGTCGCCGTCGGCCCGGGCGCCCGTGACGAAGACGGCGAATACATCAAGCCGGACGTCAGCGTCGGCGACCGCATCCTGTTCGGCAAATGGTCGGGCACGGAAGTGAAAGTCGATGGCGAAGAGCTCCTCATCATGAAGGAGACCGACATCCTCGGAATCATCGAAGAGAAAAAGGCGAAGAAGGACAAGGCGGCCTAACGGCCCGGACCGCGCGCCTTCAGGCGCGCACTTCGCTTCACCCAGATTTGCGGGCCTGAAGGCCCGCGCTCCTACACAGAGGTACACACACAATGGCTGCTAAAGTCGTTCAATTCGGCGCCGATGCCCGCGAGCGCATGCTCCAGGGCGTCGACATTCTCGCCAACGCGGTAAAAGTCACGCTCGGCCCCAAGGGCCGCAACGTCGTCATCGAGAAATCCTTCGGCGCCCCGCGCACCACCAAGGACGGCGTCACCGTCGCCAAGGAAATCGAACTCGAAGACAAGTTCCAAAACATGGGCGCGCAACTCATTCGTGAAGTTGCCTCCAAGACCAACGACGAAGCCGGCGACGGCACCACCACCGCCACCGTTCTCGCTCAAGCCATCGTTCGCGAAGGCATGAAGGCCGTGTCCTCGGGCCGCAATCCGATGGATCTGCGCCGCGGCGTCGAAAAGGCCGTGCTCGCCATCGTCGAAGACCTGAAGAAGCGCGCCAAGAAGGTGACCGGTTCGGAAGAGATCGCCCAAGTCGGCACCATCTCGGCCAACGGCGACACCGACATCGGCAAGTTCCTGGCCGACGCGATGGCCAAGGTCGGCAATGACGGCGTCATCACGGTTGAAGAAGCCAAGTCGCTCGAGACCGAACTCGAAGTCGTCGAAGGCATGCTGTTCGACCGCGGCTATCTCTCGCCGTACTTCATCACCAACGCCGACAAGATGGAAGCGACGCTGGAAGATCCAGTGATCCTGCTGTTCGAGAAGAAGCTCTCGAGCCTGCAAGCCATGCTGCCGATCCTGGAAGCTGTCGTGCAATCGCAGCGTCCGCTGCTGATCATTGCTGAAGACGTTGAAGGCGAAGCGCTCGCCACCCTCGTCGTCAACAAGCTGCGTGGCGGCCTGAAGGTCGTCGCCGTGAAGGCGCCGGGCTTCGGCGATCGCCGCAAGGCCATGCTGGAAGACATCGCCATCCTCACCGGCGGCCAAGTCATCAGCGAAGACCTCGGCATCAAGCTCGAAAACGTCACCATCGACATGCTCGGCAAAGCCAAGAAGGTCGTGGTCAAGAAGGACGACACCACCATCGTCGACGGCTCGGGCCCGAAGGCGGACATCCAGGCCCGCATCGGCCAAATCCGCAAGCAGATCGAAGACACCACGTCCGACTACGACAAGGAAAAGCTGCAAGAACGTCTGGCCAAGCTCGCCGGCGGCGTTGCCGTGATCAAGGTCGGCGGCGCGACGGAAGTCGAAGTGAAGGAACGCAAGGACCGCGTTGATGACGCGCTGAACGCCACCCGCGCTGCGGTGGAAGAAGGCATCGTCCCGGGCGGCGGCGTGGCTCTGCTCCGCGCTGCGTTCAAGCTCAACATCAAGGGCGACAACGAAGACCAGAACGTCGGCATCAACATCGTCCGCAAGGCGCTGGAAGCCCCGATCCGTCAGATCGTGGAAAATGCCGGCGTCGAAGGCTCGATCGTGGTCGGCAAGCTGCGTGAGTCGAAGGACGAGAACTTCGGCTTCAACGCCCAAACCGAAGAATATGTCGACATGCTGAAAGCCGGTATCATCGACCCGGTGAAAGTTGTCCGCACGGCGCTGCAAGACGCAGCCTCGGTCGCTGGCCTCATCATCACCACCGAAGCCTCGATCGCTGACGCGCCGAAGAAAGAGTCCGGCGGCGGCGGCGGCATGGGCGGCGGCGGCATGGGTGGCATGGGCGGCATGGATTTCTGATCCAGCCACCAAACGTCAAAGCATCAACGGCGGAGCGCAAGCTCCGCCGTTTTTTTGCGCTCGCATTTTACGCGTCCGGGTCGGAATCACCCGACCGTTTCAACACCCGCGACATCCCGAAGCTCCCGAACGGGCTGCCATTTGCGAGATACGCCGTGCCGGAATAGGCATCGCCACGCACTTCGCCTTCGTACCTGAAGCCATCGCTGTATTTGAGCGTCAGCCGGGCGCCGTCGGCGCGCCATACGCCGCCGCCATCATGGCCGCGCCCTTCGCGGCCGCTGCTGAACGTAGCGTCCGAATTGATCTGCCAGGAATAAAACACTGGGCGCGTGCTCCACGAAACTTGGCCGACCCACTGGCCGACCGCCGCGCTGCTCTCCTGCGCCTGCGCAGGCGTGACCCCGGTGAGACCGAGCAAAAGCACCGCGACTAATCCGCTGAACCTGCGCTTGTTCATCGTTGGGCCGCGGCCTTCATGTGTGGCCGCTTCGACTTCAGCGACACCGGACAGATTGCCAGCGGCAAAACGCTAGGCAAGCCTAATCTATCCACACCCCGCGCCCCGACACGCCAGCATAGCCTCGCGCACCACAAGCTCACTTTGCTTCGGACGGTGGCGCACGTGCTCGGGCAGGATGGATTATCCGTACGGGCCGGGCTAATCCCCTCGCATGGCGCGCACCAAACAAAGCACTGAGTTTGAGATCGAAGTCGGTGGTGAGATTTATGTTTGGCGCCTCCAACGCCTTCCTCAATGGTCGACTGACGCCAATGAGTGGCGCGGCAAAGCGATCGCGGTGCGTCACAAGGATGGAAAGCGCGAGGCTGTGGTGGAGTTTCCGTCAGAGCGCCCGCCTAAGTTTGGCGCGCCGCCACTAAAGGCTGCGCAGATACCCAAGCCGCTCGTTGTGAGAGCAATCGCGTCTGCCATCGCCGCAGGTTGGAGCCCGATGTCTCGCGGCAGACCGGTGACCATCGTGGTCGATGCGACAGGCGCCTAGCGGCGATCCGCTCCAGGCCGGCCGGCCCAATCTATCCCACACCCCGCGCCCCACCGCGCCAGCATTTCCAAGCCTCGCGCGCCGCGCGCGGCGAACTTATCCGCCCCCGCCTCTCACAGGCTTACACTGCGCGCGACAATGCAATCGCGCCCCGCCCTTCCGCCGCTTCCGAGCGCGCATAAGCTGACCAGGCTTCAGACCTGGACGAAGCTCACTTTGCTTTGGGCGGTGGCGCACGTGCTCGGCGTCATCGCGCCGGAGATCGCGCGCGGCTTCCTGGCGCGCATGAAGCGCAATGCGAGCGTGCTGCTGATCGCCCGCGCGCTCCTGCTCCTGCGCATGCGCATGCCGCCGCACGGCCCGCGCGCGCATGTTCACTTGCTCCGCCCGCGACGTGACGTCACCAACCGGCGCATTCTGGGCGCTGCGTTCCGCCGCGCTATCCGTGCGCGCGGTCTCATCGCACAAGCACGCGCGCTCGCCGCCATTCTCGACAATGCCGAAGCCTGGATCGCCCGCATTGCGCGCCGTCGGCTTTCGCGTCTAGCGCGCTGCCCGCGCGCGCGCGGAGCTGCGCCGTTGGACGTCGCCGCCATCGCCGCCGCGCCCCAGTTCGCCAACACTTCCTAACGCCCCCGCTCTCCGTTTCTATCACCCCGCAAGCGACCGCACACCCGCGCGCCCGCAACACGCGCGCGCTCAATCACAAAAAAAATGGGCGGCTCTTGCGAGCCGCCCAGGGAGGAGGATGTCCTTGGGGGCAAGGACAGCGGGTTAGAATTCGGTGCGAACGGTCGCCAAGAACGTGCGCGGCGCGCCGACTTGGGCGGTGCGGTTTCCGCTAATGTCGGTGGAGATGTTGCCGAGGTATTCCTCGTCGAACAGGTTCACGACATTGAGCTGGAGGTAAGCGCCTTCGTTGCCAATGAGGCTGCCGAAGTTCCAGCGCAGGTTCGCGTCCACAACGGTGTATTCCGGCGTGGATTCGTTGTTCAGCAAGTTGGTGAAGCGCTCACCGACGTAACGGGCTTGGACGCCTGCATCCCAATTCCCAAAGGTGTACTCAGCGCGGGCCGCGAAAGTCCATTCCGGCGTGTCGTACAGCTCGTTGCCTTCGGTCGCATTCGTGCCGATGTCGGAGCCGATCTCGCTATTTTTGTACGAGGCGGTGCCAATCAGGGAGAGATTTTCGAACGGAACGTAACCGAGTTGGAAATCAGCGCCCCAGAGATCGATGTCGCCAGCGTTGAAGCTGCCAGTGTCATTGGTCTCAGGATCGAACGTCCGCTCGATGCGGCCTTCGAAACTGTTGTACCACGCCGTCGCGGTCGCGATCATATTGGGGCCATTATAGCGATAGCCAACATCGTAGGCTTGCGAGGTCTCCGGCTCCAAGCGGTCGAGCGTGTCCAGACGGCGACCGTAGAGGTCGTCCGTACGCGGCGCCGACAAGCCGGCAGCGTAGCTTACAAACACCTGCTGCCTGTCGCTCAGACGATAGAGGACGCCGACGTTCGGCAGAACGTCATTGTACTCGACTTCCGCATCCTCGAACGGCGCCTGCACTTCAGCGTTGGCGTCGAGCACAGCGATCTGCGCGGCGCTCGTCGTGCAGATCGGGTTGTTGCCATTGAAGTCGAGGCCTTGATAGCAGCGGTTGTTCAGTTCGCGCGTAAAGAACGGCGCGCGCAAACCAACCGTCAAGGTCAGGGCGTCTTCAAGGAAATCGCCGCGATATTCGAACGACAGTTGGCTGAGCGAAGCGTAGGAGATACGATCGCGACGGCGCAGAGGAACGCCATTGATGTCCTCAATGCCTTCAGCGTAGCCGAAGTTCGCGCAGAACACGTCCGCCGGCGTGCTGTCCACATTGATGTTGCAGGCGCCGCCGACTTGACGGTGACGGCCCCAATCGAACGTGTAGTTGAAGCGAACGCGGTGAGACGGGGCGAGGTCCCAAATCAGCGAGGACTGCACCGAATAACGCTGGGTCGTCGTCGTGTTCGGTTGGAACAGGCGGACGCGGTCCAAGAGATCGCCGTCGCCGTTGAGGTCCACGTCGGCATCGACGCGGGAGTTCAGCAAGCCAGCGGCGCTCGCGTCCTCAGCCCAATCAAATGTGCTCCCGCCATTGGCCAGAACGTATTGGAAGGACGGATCGACCGTCAGCGTGAGATTTTCCGTCAGGCTAAAGCGCGACTGAATGCGGATATTGCCCGTGTCGGAAGGGTTGGTCGCAAGCGGACCAACGTTGTTGCACGTGCGGGCTGCATCCGCCGTGCCGTTAACGGCTGCTTGCAGGGTTTGGCAGATCGGCTCGTTGCCAGCGTAGCTGGAAAGGCCAGCAGCGTTGAACGTGTCGACGCTGTAAGCGCGGATGAAATTGTTGCGCGCGGTATTGTAGTGAACCGCGAGGCTGACGAAATCGCTGCCTTCGAGTTCTTGATAAACGCGAGCATTGAACTGGGTTTTTTCGACGCCGCCGAAATTGCCGAGGAAGTGATCATACTCCGCGTCGGAAATCGACGCCCAGGCGCGGGTGCCGAAGGGGCCCAAGGCGCCCAAATCGACAAGGGCGAAAACCCGGCCGAAATCGTTGCTACCGTAGCCATACTGCAGAACGCCGCCGAACTCTTCCTCCGGGAGGCGGCTGACATAGTTCACGGTGCCGCCAGTCGCCGACGCCGTCGGGCTGTCCACTTCGGTTGCGCCGAGATTGACCGTCGCTTGCGAGATCAGTTCGGAGTCGAGTTGTTGGCTGGAATAGACGGCATAATTGCCGGTATCATTCAGCTGAGCGCCGTCGAATTGCAGCGAAACGCGCGCGCCGTCGAAGCCGCGAATGTTGAGCGCGCCGCCCGATGAGCCGTAGGCGTCGTTATTGGTGAACGTTACGCCAGGAACGAGGTTGAGCGATTCAAGGATCGTCTGACCTGGAACTTGGGTCTCGATATATTCCGATGTCACGGTGACGCGCGCCCGCGGCTGCGTCTCGGCGTTGATCACGCCGATATTGTTCGACCGTCCAACGACGACAATTTCCTCTTCCTCTTCGAACGTCTGCGAACCCGTGGATTGCCCGTAAGCAACGCCGCTACCCAGAGCGATGGTCAGAGCCGTCAATGCGGCGCCCGACAGGAACTTCTTCGACATGAGACACACCCCCAACAGAGGCGCCCTCATGCGCCTCGTGTACGGGTGCGGCTGCTAAGGCCAGTGTTTGAAAGCTAAGCGACACGGTGACAAAGATTATGTGTCAGCGACATAGAATCGTCGCGCATGACGCCACGGAGTCAGGGCGTTAGCTGATGATTGCAGAGAAGACATCTAAAAATGTCGCGGACAGTGCGGCTCGCTTTTTCTTGCTCCGAGGACACGTGACGTTATGGTAACGCCTCATCCTTGAAGCAGCGGAACTGGAACATGGCTGGACACGGCGCGGCGAAGCATTGGTATGAGCGCGATACCGCGCCGGGTTTCGTCCTGATCGCGGCGACAATCATCTCGTTCATCCTGCTCAACGGGCCGACAGGCGAGGCTTTCCACCATCTGCTCGAAGATCAGATCGCCGGCCTTTCCGTCGGCCTCGGCGCCGCCGCCCACGCGGTGAACCTTCATCTCATCATCAACGACGCGCTGATGGTGATTTTCTTCCTCTATGTCGGGCTCGAGCTGAAACGCGAAACCGTCGAGGGGCCGTTCAAGAATCCACGTGAGGCGGCGTTGCCGATGGCGGGCGCGATCGGCGGCATGGCCGTGCCGGCTCTGATTTACGTGGCCATCACGCTGCAAGACCCTGCCTATCTCCGCGGCTGGGCCATTCCGGCGGCCACCGATATCGCCTTCGCGATCGGCGTGCTCTCACTCCTTGGCCCGCGCGTGCCGGGCGGTTTGCGCCTCTTCCTCTTGGCGCTGGCCATCATCGACGATCTCGGCGCCATCATCGTCATCGCCCTCTTCTATTCGACCCAGATCACCGGCTGGGCGCTCGGCGGCGCGGTGGCGACATTCGGCGCCATGCTGCTGATGAACCGCGGCGGCGTGAAAGCGCTTTGGCTCTTCTGGGTGCTCGGCGTCGTTATGTGGGCGTTCATGTTGCTCTCCGGCGTGCACGCCACCATCGCCGGCGTTTTGACCGCGCTCACCGTGCCGATGCGGAAGCCCGATGGCGGCTCGCCGCTAATCACGGCCGAACACGCGCTGAAGCCGTGGGTGATGTTTGCGATCATGCCGATCTTTGCGCTGGCCAATGCCGGCGTCGTGTTGCACGGCGCGGGCGTCGATACATTGCTGCACCCGATTGCACTCGGCATCGCCGCCGGCCTCGTACTCGGCAAGCCGATCGGCATCACCATCGCTTCCTATCTCGCCAGTTTTGCACTGAAGCAGCGCCTGCCCGGCAACTCGATGCAGATGTTCGGCATGGCGCTGCTCGCCGGCATCGGCTTCACCATGAGTTTGTTCATCGGCAACCTCGCCTTCGGCGCCGGCGATCTTGCAACGCCGGTGCGCTTTGGCGTGCTTGGCGGCTCACTGATCTCGGCGGTGCTGGGTGTGGCTGTGTTGTGGTGGGCCTGCCGCAAGCTGTCGCCAGCGGCGCACAGCACGCTTGGGCCAGAAGAAGATCTCGCCGAACAACACGGCGTGCTCGAAAACATCGACCCGCCAAAGCAAAAATAAAGCGGCCGCGTCCCCGAGGGACACGGCCGCCAATGCGTCGCAAATTTTGAGGGCGTCTCCTCCCCGAAACGCGACCGCCCGCGACGCCGACGATCGCGCGGACCCTGGAACGATCCGAGCCCCACCGTCAAGCGGCGCCGCTATCGGGGCGAAAAAATAGTGGTTAGCGACCGAGCATTTGCTGCACTGCAGCGACAATCTCGGCGCGAGGGACTTCCCGCTGAACCTGCTCGCGGGCCTTGGCGTAAGCTTCGCGGTCCTCGCCCAATTGTTTCGCAATCGTTTCGCCGAGCTTCAAGTCTTTCAGCGTCACGACGCCTTTCGCCAACTCGTCGCTGCCTTGAATGACAGCGATCGGCGCGTTGCGTTTGTCGGCGTATTTGAGCTGCGCTTTCATGCCGGCGCCGCCGAGATAGACCTCGGCGCGAATGCCTGCATTGCGCAGCTCCGCCGCGATGGCGAAGAAATCGCCCATCCGATCGGCGTCGAGCGCGAGCACGACGACAGGCGGCGTTTGCGCCAATTGCTCGCCCAAGCCCAGCCGCGCTTGCGCCGCAACGAGCCGGCTGACGCCGATGGAAAAGCCCGTCGCCGGTACGCGCTCGCCGGTGAAGCGCGCGATCAGATCATCATAGCGCCCGCCGCCGCCGACAGAGCCAAAGCGCACCGGCCGTCCATCTTCGACGATGGTCATGGTGAGTTCAGCTTCGTAAACAGCGCCGGTATAATATTCGAGCCCGCGCACAACCGATGGATCGATGCGCGCGCGCGCATCGCTTACGCCAAGCGCGCTCAGCACCGCGTCGATGCCGGCAAGTTCTTTCAAACCAGCGCGGCCTTCGTCATTATCGCCGACCAGCTTCTCCAACCCGCCAAGCACGGCGCTGCGCGAGTCCGTCGGCAGCGTGACGAAGTCGATGACCTTCTGCACGCCCTTCGCGTCGAGATCGGCGCCGGCGGTGAAATCGCCGCTATCGTCTTTACGGCCTTTGCCAAGCAGAAGCGCAACACCTTCGACGCCAACGCGATCAAGCTTATCGATCGCACGCATGACGGTAAGCCGTGCGCGCGTATCGTTTTCACCGAGGCCGATACCCAGCAAAACACCGTTCAGAATGCGGCGCGAATTGATCTTGAACACATAGCCGTCGCGCGGCACGCCCACCGCTTCAAGCGCTTCGCTCGCCATCGCAATCATCTCGGCGTCGGCGGCAGGATTGTCGGAGCCCACCGTATCGGCGTCGCATTGGGTGAATTGGCGATAGCGACCAGGGCCCGGCTTTTCGTTGCGCCAAACGGTGCCGGTTTGCCAACGGCGGAAGGGCTTCGGCAGCGTCAGCCGTTCTTCAGCCGCGAAGCGCGCAAGCGGCGCGGTCAGATCGTAGCGGAGCGAGAGCCAGCGTTCGTCGTCCTGAAACGAGAACACGCCTTCGTTGGGGCGATCGAGATCGGGCAGGAACTTGCCGAGCGCTTCTGTGTATTCCATGGCCGGCGTCTCCAGACGCTCGAAGCCCCACTTTTCATAGACGCGGCCAACGGCGCCGACGATGCGCTCTTCGGCGCCAGCGGCGTCGCCCAAGCGATCGGTGAAGCCGCGCGGTTTTTCGGCGGCGACGAGAGGTGATTCAACTTTGCTCATGACAGAGGACTTTCGGGTATGGGATGCGGTTCAGGGCTAACGGCGCACGCGTGCTATGACGCGCTTCAATGTCGCGCGAAGCTGTAGCCTGTCGCTTGTGCGATCTCGCCGGAGAGAACTTTCTCAGCCAAAATCTCGATATCCCATGTGAGTTCGCGGTCGGCCTCGACTAGCGGGAAATGCTCACCAATCTTCTTTAGGGCAAGCCCGGTGCGGGCGCCAAGGGCGCATGGCTTTTCGGCCGGATTGTTGGCGCGCACGTGCTCTGCTTGGGCGGCGAACGCCATCTCGATGGCGAAGATTTGGGCCAGGCAGCGCGCCGCCTCGTCGGCGCGCATCGCCACGTTGGCGGCCATGGAGACATGATCCTCCTGCCCTGCATCGGTAGAAACACTCATCAGATGGGCAGGCATGGCCAGCCCCCAAATGTGATTGCAAAGGCCGGCGGTGGTGTATTCCAGCATCATCAGCCCGGACTCGGTCGGGTTCGGATCAGGCCCACGCATTTGCGGCCCTAGCCCCCTGTTGCGTGCGGCATCCACCATGCGTGCGCAACGCAGGTTCGAGAGCCGGGCCATGATTCCGGCGGCTTGGATCAAGCCATACGCATCAATCGCCAAAGGCATGCCGTGGAAATGACCGCCCGAGGTGATGAGATCGAGATCGTAGGTCGCGGCGTTGGTATTGAGATCGATCGGGTTGTCGGTCACGCTCCGGGCCTCGATCGTCATCGTGCGCTCGGCGCGGGCGATGAGTTCAAGGCAAGGCCCGAGCGCCTGCGCGGCGCAGCGCAAATTGTATGGGTCCTGGATGCGCTCGTCATAAGCGAACTTCGTATCGGTCGAGACGTCCTGAAACTGATAACCGTCCAGCAATTCAAACACCCAGCGCGCAAACGTCTGCGAGCCCTGGTGTGGACGCAGCGCATGCAGATCGGCGCGGAACGGACGCCCCATGCCACGCATCGTCTGCACGCCGACCGCCGCCATCACCGCTGCCGTTTCGATCAGCCGGCGCATCTTCGCCGTCGCCAGCGCGCCCCAGGCGTTCGAATACTGGCAGCCATTGTTGAGGGCCAAGCCCTCTTTGAGTTCGAGTTCGATCGGCGTGAACGCGCCTGGATGCGCCTTTAGCCAATCCTTGGTGACGACGCTTTCGCCACTCTTCCCGAGCACCCGCCCCTCGCCGATCACAACGGCGGCGATGTGCGAAAGCGGGGCAAGATCGCCACTGGCAGATACGCTACCCAAACGCGGCACGGCGGGCGTGACGCCATTGTTCAGCATATCGATCAAGGTCTCGACCACGATCGGCCGCGCCACGCTCCTGCCGCGAGCCAGCGAGGCCGCGCGCATTAACATAGTCGCCCGTACGACGGGCGCCGGCGCCAATTCACCCACGCCGGCGCAATGAGACAGGATCAAATTGCGCTGCAGCTGCTTCAGCGCTTCGGGGCTGACATAATCCTTGAAGTTCGAGCCAAAGCCGGTGTTCAGGCCATAAACGCGTTTGTCAGGGTTAGCTGCGATCGCCGCCTCGGCCTGGGCGCGGAAATCCGCCAGGCGCCGCTTCGCCGCCGATGCCAGAGCCACCTTGGCGCACCCCTCGGCCACCGCCTCGATGCTCTCAAGGGTCAGCTGCTCGGCGGTTTCGTCCAGCGTTACGGCGGTCAAGGCGGTCTCCGGCAAATCGCGCCGGAGACCTAACGTAAACCGCCCCGGGAGGCGAGCCGGCCAGCGGCGCCGGATTTGCTCTTGTTCCTTCACCAATCCGGCGAAGAGGCCCCAGCATGCTCACCTGTCTCGCTTTTATGCTTAGCGTCAGCCTGACCGAACTGCCGACCCTGGCGACCGAGGTCGAGACCGAGGCCCGGGCGCTCACCGTGCAGACCGAAGTCACCCCGGCTCTGCTGGCTGAGATCGAGGATTTCTCCGGCGACGCTGAACGCCTCTCCGTCGCCCTGCGTCAGGCCGGCGTAGAGCAGGACCTGCCTTGCATCTTCCACGGCATCGCCGAAGACGCTCGCGAGCGCTCCGCCGCTCTACAGGCCGCGGACACCTCCGAGGAGCGGGAGGCCGCGTTTGTCAGCCTGCGCGTTCTCCTCGACGACGCTATCCTGATCGCGCCGATGGCCGCTGGCGCCGCCGCCGACCTCGCGGCGGAACAGCAAGTCGCGGCGCGTTAAACGTACTTCACGCCGCAGCCATAAGGCACGGTCTCAGCGGTCTGCACCGGCCGCCCCGCCGCCAGATCGGCGAGCGCTGCGCGCACATAACTGTTTGCGCCTTGCAACGATGCTGGCCGTGCTGACGGCTGATCATCAATCGCGCCTTGGTACACCAACACGCCCTGCGGATTGATGATGTACATATGCGGCGTCGTGCGCGCGCCATAGGCGCGGCCCATCGTCCCTGACGGATCGAGCAAAGTCTCCGTCGGCGCGGCGTTATCGGTTTGCACACGGGCGCGCGCGCCGGCCGCGTCGAGATAACCCTGCTCGCCCGGCGCCGACGAGATCACTTGCAGCCAGACAATGCCGTCGGCGGTCGCATCGCGCTGCAGCTGCTGCATCGTGTTTGAGTCGTAGTGCTTGCGCACATACGGGCAGCCATGATTGGTCCATTCAAGAATGACAGTACGTCCGCTGAACTCGGCCAGCGTGCGCGTCGCGCCGCTCGCGTCCTGCACCGAAAAGGCGGGGGCCTGCGCGCCAGTTTCAACCGAGGCCAGCGCCTCATTGCCGTTCAACAGCAACGTCCCACCCAGCACGCCGACAGCGGCGAGTGCGGCGCCGCCCAGCAAAAGATTGCGTCTCGAAATGCTCATCACTGCGCTCCTGCGATCGTTTCCAGCACCAACGCCTCGGTTAGCACCTGCGGCAAAACTTGGGGCTCGCCATTCGACGGATAGTAGAGATAGAGCGGCACGCCGGCGCGTCCATGCTCGGCCAATGCCGCAGCGATCTCAGCGTCGCGGTTGGTCCAGTCGCCTTTCAGATACGCAACATTCGCTTCGGCGAAGCCTTGCGCCAAACGTGGGCTGGAGAGCGCGGCCAATTCATTGACCTTGCAGGTGACGCACCAAGCGGCGGTGAAGTTCACGAACACCGACCGGCCCTCGGCGCGCAGTTCGGCGACACGCTCAGCGCTCCAAGGCTCGGACGCAAGCACCGCTTCGCTCGCAACGCCAAGCAACGGTCGCCACGTGAAAGCAGCGGTCGCCACAAGCACGAGCGCGCCGGCGACGAGCCAGGCGCGGCCCCAGCGAATCGTCAGCAACACAAACGCCAGCGCCGTTGCAATCAGCAGGAGCGACAGCACGCCCATCGGCCCCGCCTGCTCCGCCAAAACCCAAGCGAGCCACACGGCGGCTGCGAACATCGGGAACGCCAGCACCTGCTTGGCGCGGTCCATCCATGCGCCAGGCTTGGGAATGAGGCGCTGCAAGCCGGGTGCGAAATGCAGCAAGGTCAATGGCAGCGCGAAGCCCAGCGCGAGGGCGGCAAAGATCAGCAGCGTAATCGCCGCCGATTGCGTGAGCGCGACGCCGATGGCCCCGGCCATGAATGGCGCGGTGCACGGCGTCGCCGCGATGACTGCGAGCGCGCCGGTGAAAAAGCTGCCCGCGCTTCCACCACGTTGCGCTAGCGAGCCGCCGGCATTTTGCAGCGAACCGCCAATCTCAAACACGCCCAACAAATTCAAGCCGATGGCGAAGAAGAGCAGCGCCAGCGCGCTCGTCACCCACGGCGCCTGCAATTGGAAGCCCCAGCCAACGGCCTCGCCAGCGCCGCGGAGCACAAGCAACAATACGGCCAACGCCATAAACGTCGCCATGACGCCGGCAAAATAGAAAAGCCCCTCGCGGCGCGCTTCGCCTGTGTGGGCGCCGCCCGCAAATGCCAGCGCCTTGACTGAGAGAACCGGCAGCACGCATGGCATGATATTGAGAATGAGCCCGCCCAGAAACGCCAAGCCGAGCGCGATAAGAATGCCGAGCGCGTCCATGTTGACGGGCGCGGCAGCAGGAGCGCTCGCGCCCTCCAATTCGGCTAACGGGTAATCGCCCGACATAGGCGCTGGCGCAGTATCCGTGTCGGCAATCGGATCACCCGGCGTCGCGACGATCTCCACGCCACGTCGGCGTCCATCGCTCGTCTCGTACGCGACCACGCCGTCCAACGGCGCGCGGCCGACATCGGTGGCGACGCCGCCGGCAACATCAAAACTCAAACCCGCTTCGCCGACGCGCGGCAATTGCGCGCCGGACGCCAGCAGCACGTCGCGGCTGTAGGGAAAAAAGCGGACGTTGCGGACATCGCCGGCATTCGGCAGCGAAACCGAGAGGCGCGCGGGATCGCCGGGCGTAATGCGTCCCTCAACACCCTCTTGGCGCCGCGGCAGCGCAGCAACGGCCTCGGCAATGCGCGGCGCCCATTGCGGATCGTCGCGGCCAGCTGCTGCGACCGGCAGCGTGAATGTCAGCGTCGCTTCTTCGGGAATGCAGATGTCGGAGCAGACCAGCCAATAGGCTTCAGCGGTGAAGGTAACCTGTTCACCTGGGCGCGCATTAGCCGGCGCCGTCACCTCGATCGGAAACAGCACTTCGCCGTGATAGCCAAAGTTGACCAAGGTCGCGAACGGGATTGCTTCCGGCGTTGGCCATTCGAGATCGCCGACGTCGTAGCCCAGCGGCGACGTCCAGGTAAGCTCGGTCGCTTCGCCGCTATCGCCGGGATTGCGCCAGTAGGTGTGCCAGCCGTCGCGAATGTTCTGGCGCAGCACGATGGTGAAGGTCTCGCCTGGAGCGATCGCGGCGCGCGCGGCGTGCAGCGAGCCTTCGACATTGCGCTCGGCAGCCGGAAAAAGGGGCGCGCTGCTTTGCGCGAGCGCTGCGCCCGTCAGACCAACAAAAACCGCCAGCGCAGCCAAGAGCCGCTTCATCGTGCACTCGCCCCATAGTCAAACCGCGCCCGAAGGCGCGGTTTGGTCTTATACGTTCGGCGACGCCCGCTGGTTTCAGCTGAGCGGCGTGGATGCCTGAATGCGCGCGGCACGCGACAGGATTTTCGGCCAAAGGCCGAGCGACAGAAGGTGCGCATGCATGACCGCCGAAATACCGCGGTCGCGTAGTTCCAGGAAGGTTTCCTTAGGCAGCGCGTTGAGCTTCTGCTCGGAAATGCGGAGGTACTCGCCCACTTTGAGCGGCTCGTCGGGTGTGCCGTCCGGCTTCGCGCGCGGCAGCGCCAGCGGCGTCGTCTCAAACAGATCGTGCTTGTCCATCAGGCTGACGAACTCTTGGGTGCGGCGACCGAGTACATCGAACTCGCGGCAGAACTGGATCGCATCCTGCGTGTAGCGCGATGGTTGGTCGCCTTCGAAAAACGGCAGTTCCGGCGACGCCGACAGCATTTTCGCGGCGCGGTCGATGCAGACGACGACGCGGTTGCCGTCGTTTTCCCGTTGAGGCGCCTGAGGCGCATCGCCTGTCGCGATGATCGGCAGGAACGGATAACGGCGTGCGAAGGCCGGCAAATAGACTTCCGGATCGAGCGAGCCATCCGACCCGAGGAAAACGTTCATGCCGGCTCGCAAGCCCATCACGGCAAGCGGCGTCTTCGTCTGGGTGTCGAAGATGATCGGATAGCACACAGCGGCGAGACCGAACTCGTCCACGGTGAGCGGCACCAAATGTGTTTCAGCAAGAAAAGAGAACGGGTTCGAGACGTTCGATACGCCAAGCGAGCGATGCTTCTCGATAGAGAGCGGCTCGAGCTGGCGATAGAACAGAATCTTGCCGAGCGTTTGTTGTCCACCGCTGGCCGTCGTCATGTATGTCTCCGCGAGTTCCCAACCTGAGGGGGCTTCTCCAATCACGAATGCGCGCTTTCTGCAACAGTGGAGCGCAAGCGAGGCTGCCAAACCCGCCGCTTTTCATGCGGCCGGCCCATGCTATGTCGGGCCAGCGTTCAAGCGAGGGGCAAATGCGGTCGTTAGCATGGGTTTTGGCGTTGGCCGTGGCTCTAACGGCTGGTTGCGGGCCGCGCCGGCCACAACCGATCACCGCATTCGACGGCCGCCTTGCCGATTGGAGCCGGGACATCCTCGCCGACAGCCCGGAATTGGCCTCCAGCGCTGGGGTGTCCGAGGAGGCTGCGGGTGGGCCTTATAGCGCCCGCTTGGACGACCGCTCCGCCCTAGCCTTAGAAGCCCGCCGCAGCGCAGCAACGCGCCGCTATGCGGAACTCCGCGCGCTCGACCGCGACGCGCTGAACGAACGCCAGCAGTTGACCTACGCCATTCTCGAAACACAGTTCGAAGCGGCCTCAGACGCCGCGGCGTTCGAGTACGGCGATTTCTCGCCGCTTGGCGGCGCCCGCCCTTACGTGCTGAACCAACTCGACAGCGCCTTCCTGACGCTGCCCTCGTTTCTGGACGAGCGCCATCAAGTCGCCAGCGACGCCGACGCCGAGGCCTACATCACGCGGCTACGTCTCGCTGCGGAGGCGATCGACGCCGAAACCGATCGCGCCCGCGCCGACGTCGCGCGCGGCGTGCGCCCGCCGCTGGCCATCATCGACCTAACTTTGTCGCAACTCGATGCGATCATCGGCCAGCCGGCGATTCAGCAAATCTACGTCACCAGCCTGCAACGCAAACTCGCGGCGCTCGCCGCAGCTGAAGCCGACGCCACACAACGCGCCGCGCTTGAGCAACGTCATCTGGGCTATGTCGCGCGAGCGGAGGAGATCGTCCGCCAGCGCATCATTCCCGCACACCAGCGCGCGGCTGCATTCTTGCGCTCCGAGCGCGGCCAAGCCGGCGAAGACCCTGGCGCATCGCGACTGCCGCGTGGCGCGGAGTACTACGCCGCACTGCTGCGCTTAGAGACCACGACGGACCTGACGCCAGCGCAAATCCATCGCATTGGGCTCGACCGTGTCGCTGCGCTCAACAACGAACTCGACATCGCGCTGAGACGAGTGGGCCTGACTGAGGGCCCAGTGGGCGCGCGGCTGACGCAGCTGACGCTGGATCCGCGCTATGCCTACGAGGACAGCGACGAAGGCCGCGCGCAATTATTGGCCGACGTTCGCGCTCGCATCACCCGCGTGATGGAGCGCGCGCCGCAATGGTTCGGCCGCATGCCGCAAGCGCCGCTTGAAGTGCGCCGTGTGCCGGCCTTCCTCGAAGCCGCCGCGCCCGGCGCCTATTATAGCCCGCCGGCCCTCGATGGCTCGACGCCGGGCATCTATTACATCAATCTGCGCGCGCTCGGCGAAATGACGCGCATCGATCTGCCGACTCAGGATTTCCACGAAGCCGCGCCCGGTCATCATTTCCAGATCGCGCTGGCGCAGGAGCTGACCGACTCCCCGCTCTTGCTGCGTCTCGTCTCGTTCAACGCCTACAGCGAGGGCTGGGGACTTTACGCGGAAGAACTCGCCGACGAGCAAGGCTTCCACGAAGGCGATCCGGTCGGCCGCATCGGCTTTCTACGCTGGCAGCTCTGGCGCGCGGCGCGACTGGTTGTCGACACTGGCCTGCACGCACAAGGCTGGAGCCGTCAGCGCGCCATTGACTATCTGATCGCGACCACTGGCGACGCGCCTGGCGTCATCGCCACCGAAGTTGATCGCTACATCGTCTGGCCCGGCCAAGCCTGCGGCTACGAACTCGGTCGGCGCGAGATCATGCGGCTGCGCGAGCAAGCGCGAAACGAACTTGGTCCCGACTTCGATTTGCGTGGCTTCCATGACGCGGTGTTGCTCAACGGTGAAGTCCCGCTGGCCGTGCTCGACGATCTAGTCGCTGCTTGGATTCCGGCGCAACGGCGCTTAGCTGAACGCGAACGCCAGCGCCGCTAGCAAAGACACACAGGCGTGATCGCACGCAAACGCCGCAGCTGCGCCGCATCTCCGCCGCGTTCGGCAGGCTCCCTTACCGTGCACATCAACCGTGTCCGGACGGTTTCGGGAGGGAACGTCCATGCTGGCAAACATACGCCGCGCAGGCCTTGGCCTGTGCATACTGATACTCGCCGCCTGCGCGGCATCATCACCAACACCCAATGTCGCTGAACGCGACGAGCGCGGGCGCGTCGACGATCAAATCGCGCCGCCGCCTCCACCGCCGCCGCCCGCGCCGATGGCGGCTGAGCAGCGCGCGTTTGGCGTCGTGGGCCGCGCTCCAGGCGGCACGCTCGCACAGATGTCACCGCAGCCAATGCCCGGCGATATTGACCGCGAAAACTATGAGGATTTCGACGCCAATCCGATCCACGTCGTCGCCGAAGATCCGGTCTCGACCTTCTCGATCGATGTCGACAGCGCCTCTTATTCCAATGTGCGCCGCTTCCTTACCGAGGGCCGGCTGCCGCCGCGCGATTCCGTGCGCACCGAAGAGCTGATCAACTATTTCCGCTACGATTATCCCTTGCCGCGCGACCGCTCAGCGCCTTTCTCCACCAATGTCACCGTCGCGCCCTCGCCTTGGGCCGAGGGCCGTCAGCTCGTGCATATCGGCCTGCAAGGCTACAACATCGTGCCGCGCGAGCGGCCGCCGCTCAATCTCGTGCTGCTGCTCGACGTCTCGGGCTCAATGAGCGCGCCGAACAAGCTGCCGCTGTTGCAACAAAGCTTCCGCATGCTGATCGATCAACTGAACGCGCGCGATCGCGTGTCGATCGTCGTCTATGCCGGCGCGGCCGGCACCGTGCTTGAACCGACGCCTGGCAACGAACGCAACCGCATCCTGGCGGCGCTTGATTCGCTTCAGCCCGGCGGCTCGACTGCGGGCGCGGAGGGCTTGCGCCAAGCCTACGCTTTGGCGGAGCAGAACTTCAACGCCAACAGCGTCAACCGCGTCATCATCGGCACCGATGGCGACTTCAACGTCGGCATCGCCGATCCGGAGCAGTTGCAGGATTTCGTCGAGCGCAAGCGCGAGACGGGGATTTATCTTTCAGTATTCGGCTTTGGCGGCGGCAATTATAACGACGCGCTGATGCAACGCTTGGCGCAAAACGGCAACGGCGTCGCGGTCTATATCGATACGCTGAACGAAGCCCGCCGGGTGTTGCGTGACGAGATGGCCTCGAACCTCTTCACCATCGCCAATGACGTGAAGATCCAGGTCGAGTTCAATCCCGCACGCGTCGCCGAATATCGCTTGATCGGCTACGAGACGCGCATGTTGAACCGCGAAGACTTCAACAACGACGCCGTCGACGCCGGCGAAATCGGCGCCGGCCATTCGGTGACGGCGATCTATGAGATCACGCCGGTGGGCGGGCCGACCTTCATCGATCCGCTGCGCTATCAGGAGCGGCCGCAAGCAACGGGCACAGGCAGCGAAATCGCCTTCCTGCGCATTCGCTACAAACTGCCCGGCGAAGACGACTCGCGCCTGATCGAGCGGCCGATCACCAATGGCGATGCGGTTTCCGATATCGCGCGTGCGTCAGAGTCGGCGCGTTGGGCCACGGCTGTCGCCGGCTACGGCCAGTTGCTGCGCGGCGATCCGTTCGTGGGCCAAGCTTACGGTTTCGACGACGTGATCCGGCTCGCACAAGGCGCGCGCGGCAGCGACGAATTCGGCTGGCGCGCTGAATTCCTCCAACTCGCCCGCGCCGCAGAAACCGCCAACGCGCTCAATCCGCTGCCACGGCAACCGTTGCCGGAACGGCGTCCCGCTACGGGCAGATAGCGTCACGCGTGGGGTGCGGGCATCGCCTGCACCCCACCCTCGCGCACCTCACGCCGCCCAGACCAGCCTTACGCCAGCTTCCGCCGCCGCTTCCGTCAGCTCCGCATCCAACACCGGGCCGTTCATGACGGGCTTCAGCGCTTGGCAGAGATCGGATTCGACGTACTCGCGCGCGTCGCGCTCATCGGATTCGTGGATCAGGATATGGGTCGCGCCCAGGAGCTGGGCTTCCGGCCATTGTTCATGCGCGGCGAGGCGCTTTTCGAGATTGCCGGTGCGCGAGATGAAGAGCGGCGTCCAGCCGCGGCCAGCCGGGCCAGGGCGCGCGAAACAATAGACGCCGGGCGCGTTCTCGAACTCAGCGTTCGGACGGTGTACCTTGAACCGGTGCAAACGGCCTGAAAAACCACGGAAAATTGCTTCGCTCATCATCGCCCCTCATCGTCGTTCGCTCTATGTTCTTAGTGATACGTGAGTCGGATGTTCTTGTAAAGTTCTGTTGCGACCCCGATCTCAAATTCCCCGCCACGCCGCCCCATCTTTCGCGTGAGCCCCCATCCTGCGATCATGAGGCCGCATTTCTTGATCAAGAGTCCGATGTCACATCCTCACGGCGCCGCGGAGCGGGCCGAACATATTGCTGAAGCAGAACGACGCTGCGCGGCGGCGAATGAGAGCCTGACGCCGTTGCGCCGACGCGTGCTCGAGCTTTTGTTCGACAATCACGGACCAGCGAAGGCCTATGATCTGCTGCCGCTGATTGATGCCGAGAAGCAGGCTAAGCCGCCGACGATTTATCGCGCGCTCGATTTTCTGGTGCGCATGGGATTGGCGCATCGCATCGAAAGCTTGAATGCGTTCGTGGCGTGCGATGTCGGCGCCTGCGCGCGCTCGACGATTTTCCTCATCTGCGAAAAGTGCGGCGGCGCCGAAGAGTTCGACGCCGGCCACGCGCTTGTCGATCTCTCGGAAGCGGCGAAGAAGGACGGCTTCTCCATCAACCGCACCATGATCGAAGCGAGCGGCGTTTGCGGCGCCTGCCAAGCGGCGGCATGAGCCATCCGGCGCCCCTGCCCGCGCCGCTCTATCAGGGCAGCGTCAACACCTGGGAGTGCGACGAGGGCGGACACTTGAACGTCCGCTTCCATCTCGAACGCGCGATGATTGGCCTCGCGCACATGGCGCGCGCACTCGAAATGCCGCGCGCCTTCATCGCCGCCGCGGGCGCGACACTCGTGCCGCGCGAAGCGCACGTCCGGTTCTTGCGCGAAGCGCTGCCCGGCGCGCCGCTCACCATGCATGGCGGCGTCGTGCAGATGGATGAAAGCGAAGCGACGCTCTGCCTCGATATGCGCCATGGCGACGGCGCGCCAGCTTCGTGCTTCACGTTCCGCGTCGCGCACGCCGAGACGCGACAGTTCCGCGCTTTTCCATGGTCCGAGCGCACGCGCGAAGCGGGCAAGCGTTTGGCCTGCGAACTGCCGACCCACGCCGCGCCGCGTTCGGTCGATCTCAGCAAACCACTCAGCGCCATCACACGCCAAGCCGCGATCGACGCAGGCGCCGCGCGCATCGGCGGCGCGCTGGTGAGCCCCGATCAGTGCGATGCGTTCGGTCGCTTGCGCGGCGAACATTTCGTTGGCCGCATTTCTGATTCAGTACCGAATCTGCTGGCCCAATGGCGGCGCGAGGCGGGCGAAGCCAACGGCGCCACACCGGCGGGCGCGGTGGTCGAAGCGCGCGTCGTCTTCCGCCGCTTTCCGCGCGCGGGGCAATTGATCGAAGTGCACTCAGGGCTAGTGGAAGTCGGCGAGAAAACTATCCGCTTGGTGCACTGGATCGTCGATCCCGAATACGGAAACGCCTGGGCCAGCATGGAAGCGCTGGCGCTCACCTTCGACACGACCACACGCAAGACCATCACGCCAAGCGCCGAAGCGCGGGCAAGGATGGAGGGGCGTTTGGTGGGGTTGTCGGTGTGATTGGGGATTGGGTTGTCGGGATTGGGGATTGGACAAAGCGGCAGGGCCAACCCTAACCCCCAATCCCTAACCCCCAACCCCTACTCCATCCCATGATACTTGCGCCCCGCTTGCGCCAGCAGCGCTGCGGTTTCGATCGCGGAGCGGGCGCGATCGGGGCGTTCCATCGGCAGGAAGTGGCTGGCGCCTTCGACGGTGGCGACGCGTGAATCTGGCTTGATCGCAGCAATTCTGTGCATCGACGCTTCGCCGATCGTGGAATTTCTCTCCCCGCGCAGCAGCACCAGCGGATCGGTGACGCGCTGCAGCGCGCTCCACGGATCGTGACGCTGCGCGCAATAGGTCGCGGCTTCAAAGGCGGGGCGGCAGGCGAGTTTGAAACCGCCCGCGCCATCTTCGATGAGGCCGTCGCCGACATAATCCGCCACCATCTCCGGCGGGAAATTTTTGAACACACCGCGCTGCGCGAACGCCAGCGTCGCGCTTTCCTTATCGGTGAAACTGCTACGCCGCTTAGCTGCGCCGCGCGCCAGCGGCATCGTCATGCGCTGGATCATCGGGCCGAGCGGCAGCTGCACGAATGCATAGCCCGCCGCTGGCAGGATCACCGGCTCAAGCAACGCCAAGCCGCTGACCAGATCGGTGCGCTTGCCTGCCGTCAGCAAACTCACCGTGGCGCCCATCGAATGGCCCGCGAGCGTCACCGGCGCGGTGCAGCTTTGCTCAAGCACGGCGATGAGATCGTCGCGATGACGGTTCCAGGACACATAGCCGAACGTCGACGCCGGCAGCGTCGTCAGCCCATGCCCGCGCGCATCGAGCGCCCAGACATGGAAGCGCTCACCCAGCGGCGCGAGCAGCGTGCGATAGGTGCGGGCGTTAAAGCCAGTGGCGTGCAGAAACACGATATCCGGGTTCGGCGTCTCGGCGCCAAAGGCAATGCCGGCCATGCGGCCGTCGCGCAGATCGAAGCTGAGGCGGCGGAAATTTTGAGAGGCGTCGTTCACGGCGGCAGGCAGTAAGGCAGCCGGGCAATAAGGCAATAGATTCCTCCTCCTGCCCTACAATCTCACGGCCCTATTCCCCTCATCACCCAAACACCCGCCGCAAGATATCCGTCGTTCGCCGCCACGGATCGCGACGGATGGCGCGCTCTTCCTCGGCGATGAAATGAAAGCAGCCGTCGAGCGCCTTGGCGGTCGAGAAATTGATCACCTCACCACGCAGATCGCGCGTCATGCTGGCGAGTCCCACTTCACGGAGCCCAGTGCGCAACAATGTGAACGCGCCAGACTGCGTCAGCGCTTCCGTCATGGGAGGGCGCAGCAGCGATGTGAGCCGCGTCTCGGTGCGGCCGCGCAAATACGTGGTGGCGCTGTCATCGCCGCCACGCACGATGTCGATGGCGTCGCCGATCGTGATGTCGCGGATCGCGTTAGTGAAGAGACGCGCCGCCTCCGGCATGGTGCGTTCGGCGGCGCGATTCAGGCTGCGCTGCAAATCGTCCAGCGGCGCCGACATGCCGAAGCCGGCGAGCGTGCGTTGCGTCTGGCCGAGGAGGCCGGGCAACGGAATGCGGACCGCGGCATTGTCCCAAAACGCGTTCGGCTGCGCCAAGCGGGTGGTGGCGTTGAGTGAAGCCAAACCCAGTGCGTCGCGAATGCCCGCGCGGGCGTCGGTCTGCGTGAGGCTATCGAGCAAGGGCGATTGCGCGAGCGCGGGCGCCGTTGCGGAAGCCAGAAGAAAAACGATCAGCGCGCGTCGGGAGTGATTCTGCATCGATCCAGTGTAGCGCACCGGGGACGGGCAAGGCGGACCTGAAGGCCCGCGCTCCCGGTGCGTCACACTCCGTCACCAACTTTTATCGTCGCAGCCCATGACAGCGCCGTTCGGACAAGCCATTATTTCGTCCATGACGCTCTCGGACCCCATCCCCGATCGCCACTACCCGTCCCGGCTCGAAAAGCTGGTGGACGGCTGGGTGCATGGCGTGGCGTTCGTCCTGTTCACCTTTGCGGTGGGCGCGGCCCTGGGACTGGCGATCTGGCAGGGCGGCCTCGGTATGGCGGCGGCGATCTCGGTTTACGCGATCTGCGTCATGATCATGATCGGCTGTTCGATGGCCTATAATCTGGCCGAAAACCACAAGCGCAAATCCCTTCTGCGCCGGTTCGACCACGCAGCCATCTTCCTCATGATCGCCGGCACCTACACGCCCTTCACCACACTCCGCTTCGACGGGGTCTGGGCGATCTCGATGACGACGATCATCTGGGCGCTCGCATTGGTCGGCGCGGCCGGCAAGCTTTTCCTGCCCGATATTGGCAAGAAAGTCTGGATCGCGTTTTACGTGTTGATGGGCTGGCTTGTCGTCGCGGCGATGGGGCCGATGATTGAAGGCGTGCCGCTCGCCGGCATCATTCTGCTCGTTATTGGCGGACTTCTCTACACGCTCGGCATCCCGTTCTACGTCTCGGAGCGCCTCCCCTTCCGCCGCGCCATTTGGCACAGCTTCGTCATGGCGGCGGCAGGCGTGCATTATGCGGCTGTGCTGACAGGCGTGGTGTTCGCTTGATCCTTTAGCGCGCGGCTTTGGGCTCGGACTTGGACTCGGCTTCGGCGATGGCCGCCGCGAGGTGCTCACACTGCGCGACGCTCTCGAGGACAGACTGCGCCGCGACAGCGTCCCGGCCACGCAGGCACAGCGCCGCCGCCGCTTCCTCCGAGAAGCTGGTCAGCCCGCGATCGCCGCTGCGGACGCGTGTTGCTGCAAGGCCGCACTCAACACAGGAAACTCGGTGGATCGGCATGGGCTCAGCCTGCCCCGAGTCCGTGACGCCTCGAAGACGCAACAGAGCAGGTGTCCACAAGCGCCGCGTCACGATTTTATATCATATTTGTGACACTACTCTCGCGTTTGGGGAGTCGGGGACGACCGAGGACGGTTCGCGTTATAAGTGCTACAACCAGTCGGTGAGGCAGGACATGTCAGAGAAGAAAGACCTCAAGCGAGCGGCGCAAGATGTATGGACGCGCGTGAAAACGCTGCGCAGCGAGCGCGCGAAACTGTATTCCGCCGGCGATCTCGAAGCCTCTGCCGCCGCGTTGGCGCAGTGTGCGACCGATCTGAAGCTCGTCGCTAAACAAAAGAGCGCGCTCGCGGCCGCGGCGGCAACCGCTGGCGCGACGGCCAAAGCCGTGAAGAAGAGCAAGAAGACGAAGGCCGTGAACGAAGCCTAGGCAAGGCGCGCGGGCGGCTATGCCGCTGTTTTCAGCGGCCATCGGGTAGCCTAACGTCTCTACGAGGAGACGGCCATGACCGAACCCACATGCTTCAAGCTCAGCATCGAAAACAAGATCGCCCACATCGTCTTGAACCGCCCCGAGGCGTTCAACGCCATGCCGCGGGCGTTTTGGAATGAGCTGCCGGCGCTCGTAAATGACATCAACGACAATGCACGCGCCCGCGTCATCGTCATCTCCTCAACCGGCAAGCATTTCAGCGCCGGCATGGACATTTCCGTCTTCACCGACGGCGAGAGCATCACAACGAGCGGCGGCGATCAGTATTCGCGCGCGGAGGCGTTTCGCCAATTCGTGCTGACGCTGCAGGGCACGTTCAACTGCCTCGACAACGCGCGCATGCCTGTGATCGCCGCGATCCAGGGCGGCTGCATCGGCGCCGGCGTCGATATGACCAGCGCCTGCGATATCCGCTACGCGACCGAAGACGCGTTCTTCCAGATCGCCGAAATCAATATTGGCATGACAGCCGACGTCGGCACCTTCCCACGCTTGTGCAAGCTGATTCCCGAAGGCTGGGTGCGCGAACTGGCATATGCCGGCCGGCGCCTGCCCGCCGCCAGGGCGAAAGAGATTGGCCTGGTCAATGAGGTCTTTCCAACGCAGGAAGCAATGCTGGCGCACGTGATGGAACTTGCCGCTGAGATCGCGTCAAAAGCGCCAGTCGCCGTCGCCGGCTCGAAGCGCATGATCAATCACGCGCGCGACCATTCCGTCGCCGACGGCCTAGACTACATCGCCACTTGGCAAGCTGGCATGTTCTCGCCACCCCACATGATGGAAGCGTTTGCTGCGAAGGCGCAAAAGCGCGATCCGGATTTTCCCGATTTGGCGCCGCTTAGAAAAAAGATGTGATTGTCGGACAATCAGGCTCCCGTCATTCCAGACGCGCGAAGCGCGATCCGGAACCCAGGGGCAAACGACGAGCTGCTTGCCCCTAGGTTCCGGGTTCTTCGCATACCGCGAAGCCCCGGAATGACGGTGTTTTGTTTTCTCTGAGAGTGTAGAGCAAGCCCATGGACATCCGTTTCGTTTCCCCCGGCCGCAATCCACCGCATGAGGTCAACGCCTTCGTTGAGATCCCGCAGGGCGGGTTGCCAGTGAAGTATGAGCTGGATCAAAAATCCGGCGCGCTGTTCGTCGATCGCTTCCTGCACACCTCCATGATGTATCCGAGCAATTACGGCTTCATCCCGGGCACGTTGGGCGAGGATGGCGACTCGCTCGACATTCTGGTGGTGACGCCGATGCCGGTGGTCGCCGGCTGCGTGATCCGCTCGCGCCCGGTGGGCGTGTTGTTGATGGACGATGAAAAGGGCGTCGATGAGAAAATTCTCGCCGTCCCCGTCGATGCGCTAAACCCGTTCTACAAGGACGTGAAAACATATGAGGATCTGCCGCCGCTGCTGGTGCAGCAGATCGCGCACTTCTTCACGCACTACAAAGATCTAGAGCCCGGCAAGATGGCCAGCGTCGGTGAATGGGCCGGGATCGATGTCGCGCACGAGCGCATCATGCTGGCGGTGCAGCGCGCGAAATGAGCCGAGCCGCGTTGACTGCCCGCCTCGTCGAAGCGTTGGAGGCCGCCGCCGTGCGCGCTGCGCCCAGCGCCGCGCTCGTCTCCGCCACCTTCGATCTGCTGACGCGCGATGAAGCGGCCGCTATCGAAGCGCGCGTCGTGCGCAAGACGCGGACGCTTCTGTTCATGAGCGCCGACGCAACAGGCAATGACGGCGCGCCAGTCGCCACCGCATCGAGCGTACACAAAATCAGCGGTTAAGCCCGCGGCGCGACCCAGCGCATCTCCACCAGCGTAGAATCGTGCAGCACGTCCGGATCGATCGCGTCGAACGGGTCGCTGGGGCCGTCATAGCCTTCCGGCACCTGATAGACGCGCCAGAAATTGCCATCCTCCGCCGTCGAGCAGGCAAAGCCGGCAGCGCCTTCGAAGAGTTCGGCGCTGCAGAACCGCACCTGATCCGCTGGCGCCAGCGCAAACGTTGCGACACCGACAATATCGCTCGTGGGCCCGCGCGCCTGCGACGAGCGCGTAACAATAGAATGGATACGCGCGCCGTCGCTGGTCGGCAGAATGCGGAACACTTCTTCGTCGCCGGCCGAGAGCGTGATTGCCTTGAAGGCTTCGCCTTGAACTTGAGCGTCCACTTCAGCGACGACGTAGTTGCGCGCCGCCGCGCGTACCGCATCGAGCGTCATTGGCAGCGTATTGGTGATGCCGGCGGCGCCGCCCGGCCCGATTGAGGAATCGTAGGTTGGCGCTTCGACGACCGGAAACTCTTCCTGCTTTTGCTGCGGCGCTTGCCGCCCGCAGGCAGCGAGCGCGAGCACGCAGGCAAGGACGAGACGCTTCATGAATAAACCTCGAAGAGCCCAGCCGCACCCATGCCGCCGCCGATGCACATGGTCACCACCGCGTGCTTGGCTTTCCGCCGGCGCCCCTCCAACAGAACGTGGCCGACCAGACGCGCGCCGGTCATGCCGAACGGATGGCCGATCGCGATCGAGCCGCCATTGACGTTGTACTTCTCCGGATCGATGCCGAGGCGGTCGCGCGAATACAAGCACTGCGATGCGAACGCTTCGTTGAGCTCCCAGAGGTCAATGTCGTCGACCGTAAGGCCCTGGCGCTCCAACAAACGCGGCACCGCAAACACCGGGCCAATGCCCATCTCATCCGGCTCACAGCCAGCCACCGCAAAGCCTTTGAACAAACCGAGCGGCTCAAGCCCGCGCTTTTCGGCTTCCTTTTCATCCATCAGCACAACAGCGGCGGCGCCATCGGAGAGTTGGCTCGCATTGCCGGCGGTGACGAAATTGCCCGGCCCGCGCACAGGCTCAAGCTTGGCGAGGCCAGCGAGCGTGGTGTCAGCGCGATTGCACTCATCCTTGGTGACGACGTAGTCGACAAAGCTCTCGGCTTTGGTTTCCTTGTCGACGACTTTCATCTTCGTCGGCATCGGCACGATTTCATCATTGAAAATACCGGACGCTTGCGCCGCCGCGATGCGTTGCTGCGAGCGCAACGAATATTCGTCCTGATAGTCGCGCGCGACGTTGTAGCGCTTGGCGACGATGTCAGCGGTTTCGATCATCGACATCCAAAGCTCGGGCTTGGTCTTCATCAGCTCTTCTTCGGTGACGCGATAGCGATTGGCCTGACCGCTCAGCTGCACCAGAGAGATCGACTCGACGCCGCCGCCGATCGCGGCTTTCGCGCCCTCGTTCATGATGTAATGCGAAGCCTGGGCGATCGCCTGCAGACCCGACGAGCAAAAGCGGTTCACCGTCGTGCCCGAGGTCGTCACCGGCAGGCCGGCGCGGATCAGCGACAAGCGCGCAATGTTCTGGCCAGTCGCGCCTTCCGGCGCGCCGCAGCCAATCACCACATCTTCGATCTCAGCCGGATCGAGCTTGGAGCGCGCTACGGCGTGCTTGATCGCGTGGCCGGTCATCGCCGCGCCATGCGTATCGTTGAAGCCGCCGCGTCCGGACTTGGCCAACCCGGTGCGGGCGTAAGAAACGATAACTGCGCGACCCATGCGATCTCTCCTGATTTCGGGCGCACCCTAATAGCGGCGGCGCGCGCGTCAAAGCGCGTGCCGCCGCGTCAGGGCCGAATGATGCTGGCTCAGAGCGCTTCGTTGTTGACGAGGCCGCCGCCGGGCGCGGGTTCCTGCACCACCGGAGGCGGCGCGCTGGCAGCGACCCCGCCCTGCTGGAAGATGCCGCGCCCACGATCCTGGATCCACTTGGCGATATCCTCGGACAGCACGCCCGCGACGATGCCGACCAGCGACACCGTGAACGGATTGAGCGTGGCCGAGGTCGTCGCCTGCTGCACCGACGACGCGATCGAGAAGCCTGCGATGGCGGCGTTGGCGAGGACGTAAAACGCCAGAGCCGCGCACATGCCGAAGATCAAGCGAACCACGATTTCGGCCATCGTCACCGGCACGGCGCGATTGAGGTAGGCCGGGAAGAGATAAAGCAGCGCGCCAAGCGCGCCCATCAGCAGAACGAGGATCGTCGAGAGCAACGCCGGATGGCCTTGCGCCAGATACGCGCTGACCCCCAGCGGGCTCATCGCGGCGAGCGATTGCGCCTCGCTGCGCACGCGGCCGTAGTGCTCGTAATCCGGCACGACGCTTTGTTGAAGCGCGAAGATGCGGCTGTTGGATTCCGCCACTTGACCGCTCAGCGCGCGTTGCCGCGCTTGCAAGCTCGCGCGATCGGCGCCGCGTTGATCAAGCGTTTCTTCAGTTTGTGCGAGTTGGCTCACCTGCGCGCGCAACGCCGCGACGTTTTGCTGATCGGTGGCTGAAAGGCCCGAGACAGCAGCGAGTGAATTGATCCGCTGCGATAGCGCCTGTGCGCTCATGTCCGCGGCCGAGCTTCCGGCGGTCGCGACACTGGCGCGCTCTTCGACACCGGCGATGCCGCCGACGATTTCAGCGCGCGCTTCGTTGGCTTCAGCTTCAGCCGCTTGCGCGGCGGCGTCGATGGCGGCGATCTGTTGTTCGACTTCGAGCAGCTGTCCGCGTGGTTCTGAACTCCCGCTTTCCAGCGCCGCGATTTGCGTTTCGGCGTCAGCCAAGCGCGAGAATGAGATCAGCCCGTTGGTCGAGGGCGAAATCTGCGCCACGCCGAACTGGAAATCCCGCGAAGAGAATACGAGCGCACTCAGCACCAACACGGTGACCATCGCCACCGCCAGCACCACGCCCACGGCGAACTTATAAATTGTCATGGCCTGACCACCCCTTTTGCCTATCCAGCGCGGTCCCGGTCGCGCCGTCGTCGCGCCTGTTTAGCGCAAAGCCGGCCCCGCCGCAGGGGTGAATTAACCATTTGGGAGAGGCGGGCGGCTGCGAAGCGCGGGTCCGAAAACTCGCACATCACCGTTTCGTGAATAATTTTTAGTTCGTTCATTTTTCTCTTGTCAGTGATCAGCGATCTCGGCACTCTCGGTCTTGGCGCTCCTCCCCAGCAGCGCGATCAAGCCTTGGAGACGTTCCTTATGTCCATCATCCGCACGACCCTTCTCGCTGCTCTGCTCAGCGTGGGCTTCGCCGGCGCAGCTTATGCGCGCAACGAGGTCGCCACCGTCCGTCTCTCCGCCCCGGCTGAAGAGAGCCGCGTGATCGCGATGAACACGCTGTGGAGCTGCGAAGGCGAGACCTGCCTTGCGCGCCCGAACCACGCTGTCAGCGTGCGCGCCTGCCGCCAATTCCTCCGCGAAGCCGGCGCTGGCCTGCGCGTCGTATCCTACGGCACCGAAGAGCGCGGCCTGACCGCTGATGAACTCGCGCGCTGCAACGGCGACACGCTGGAAGCGGCAAACTAAGACCAAAACGCATTGCGCCGGCCCTTTTTGGAGGGTCGGCGCTTATGCTGCCGACAGCCCGCGCAGCGGTTCGCGCCACGCATGGCGGCCGCACGGCTGCAGCGTGAGCGCGGTTACGGCCGGATCATCGGCGATCCGCATCCGCGCCGACCCTGTCAGCCCATCGACCATGGAATGCGCCACCGGCGCGATCAGCTCGCCATGGCGCGCAAGCACCAGCACGCCATGCGCGCCGGGTCTGCGCGCCTGGCCCTCGATCAGCGGCAACGCGTAGATGACACGCACCCGAAAATCGTCGCCCGCCGTAATCACCTGATAGCGCGGCTGGTCAAACAGGGTCGCGGTTTCATCGTCCTCGTAGACGGCTTCGATCGCATCGGATGTAAAACGAATGCCAACCCCCGCCGCGCATGAGGCGTCGCCGGTGCTCCAAAGCCCGGAGAGCACGGCTGGCGGCTCGGCGCCGGCGCCGCAACCGGCGGCCAGCGTCAGCCCGAGCCAGGCGATGATCCAGCGCGCCATGGCCTTTGGGCTACGCTGGTCCGGTTGATGAGGTCTGAACGTCGCAACAGCGCTAGTCAAAGTTATGCCGGCGCCCCATGTCACCTGCTCGCTCACTCCATGCTCAATCCCGCACCACCTCCCCCACACAACGCCGCCGGGCGCCCCGCTTCGGAATTACTCGAGGATCTCGTCGAGGCGTTTCCTGGCGAGCAGGTCAGTGTGGGCGAACTCATCGACCGGCTCGATTCGCGCGCGCATGGCATGCTGCTGCTGGTGTTGGCGCTGCCCATGTGCATCCCCAACGTGCCGGGCATCTCGACGATTTTCGGCATCCTGATGCTGGCGCCGGCGCTGCAACTTGTTTTCGGGTCGCGCCGCTTATGGGTGCCTAAGCGTGTGCGCCTGTGGAGCATCAGCGGCGAAGCGCTGCGACGCACGTTTACGATGGCGGCGAAGCCGCTGAAACGCATCGAGTATCTGATCAAGCCGCGCTGGTCGCGGCTGACGCGCTTTCCGGTGACGATATTGGTCGGCCTTCAGACGCTGCTGATGGCGCTCATCCTGATCCTGCCGATCCCGTTCGCGAACTGGCCGCCCGGCATGACCGTAGCGATGACAGCGCTCGCGCTGTTACAGCGCGACGGCATCCTCATGCTGCTCACCATTCCCGCGGCGATCGCGTCGGTGGGTTCGGTTTATTTCGGCACGCGTCTGGGCCTCGCCATCATCAACAACATCGTCGAGTGGGTGCAGGGGCTATTTCCCGCGCTGCAATGACGGCGCATAGGCCCATGCGACGGCGCCGAGGCAGATAAGCAGCAGCACCGAATATTCCATGCCATTGCGCCCGGCGCCGACGACGAACCAACCATCAGGATAATGCACCAGCACCGCGCCAAGCGCGACGATGCCGATGTGCCCAAGACACGCCAACGTCACGAAGCGGCGCGCGAGAATAAAGAACGGCGCGATCAGTTCGTAGAGCGTCACCGCCGCGGCCCAGTAAAAGCCTTGCGGAAAGCCGATCGAACTCAGCCAATCGCCAAAGCGGGTAACGTACGGATCCCAGTGACTGGCGCGAAAAGCGCCGTGAATGAAGATCAAGATGGCCGTTCCGATGCGGACGGCCGAAAGCGCTATTTCCGTGCGATCCGTGTTGGCGCGCGGTCCCAGCATCAGCAGGAGCGGCGGATAAGCCAGCCGAGTTGTTCGCCCGAGCGATCCACCGCCGGCTCAGCGGCTTGGCAGTTTCCTGCCCGCGGCTGCGTCGCGCCGCGCTGGAATTCCGGATCGCCCTCGCCTGCACGGCGATCGAGATCGGACACCGGCTCGTACACGGATACGCCCGATCCAGACGCGTCGGCAATGCATTCGCGCCGCAAGCCGTTCGACTCGCGAATGCGCACCATCACTTGCCCCTCATCGATCGACGACGCGAACGTCACCCGCGCCGGGCGCGAACCGACTCGCCCCATGCACGCATCGATCGCTGGAATGAGCTCCGGCAGCACGCTCGCCCATGTCGGGCGCACGCCTTCATCGACGCCGCGGCGCGCGCAGCCTTCGTAGGCGACGCCTTCGAACAGAACATGCGCGACGTAACCAAGCTCAAGGCCGCTCGCGCTGCACGCCTGCTGCATGATGGTGATGGTCAGTGGCCCGGCGACGACGCGCACGCCGCGCTCGCGATAATCGCGCTCGCTCGGGATGCCGCCGTCTTCGCCGAGGCCGGGGCGCGCGAACTGCGCGTAATCTTCGAGCAGCCGCAACTCCCATGCAGCTTCAGAACCTTCGGCGCTCGCTTCGGGGTCCAGCCCGCCGGACGCTTGGAACTCGCCTTCGTACAAGGCGCGTTGCGCCGCATTGGCGGGACCGCCGAGTGCAGCCAGCTGTTCAGCGGCGATTTCAGCTTCACGCTCAGCGTTACTGGGCCCGCCTGCCGTCTCGACCGGGGCATCGCCCTGACGCTGGCAGGCGCTCAGCGCAAGCAGCGCCGCCACGGCCAGCGCAACCACACGTCCACTGCCGCGCTTTCCGGTCCGCATGGGACTTTCCCCGTCTCGCCGCCGGCCAGAGTGATGGACCCAAGCCTTCCGTGGGGCGACTATAGCCGCATGGACCGTGATTCCGGCGCCCCACTTTATGAGTTTTTCGCCGGCGGCGGGCTCGCTCGCCTTGGCCTCGCGGGCGAATTCTCCTGCGTTTTCGCCAACGACATCGATCCAGCCAAGGCCGCCGCCTATTCGGCGGCGTTCGGCGGTGACGATATGCGCCTGGGCGACATCTGGAAGCTGAAGCCCGCCGATCTCCCGGGACACGCAGCTTTGGCGTGGGCCTCGTTTCCCTGCCAGGACCTTTCACTCGCCGGCGCGCGGCGTGGATTGTCGGCGCCGCGGTCGGGGGCGTTCTGGGGATTTCATCAGCTCATCGAAAAACTGGGCGACGAAAACCGCGCGCCGGATGTGCTGGCGCTGGAGAATGTCACCGGGCTCTTGAGTTCGCACGGCGGCGCCGATTTCGTTGCGCTCGTGCATGCGCTCGACGATTTGGGCTATCGCGTCGGCGCCCTGGAGATCGACGCGGCATTGTTCACGCCGCAGTCACGGCCGCGCCTGTTCGTGATCGCCGCGCGTAACGCGCCGGCGCATTTGATCGCCTCTGGCCCATGCGAGCCGTTCCATTCGCAAGGTTTGCGCAATGTCGTCGCGCGCCTGCCGGACGGATTGCGCAAGCGCTTCGTCTGGTGGCGGCTCGACGCGCCGGCGAAACGCAACACGCGGCTGGTGGATTTGCTCGACGATCAGCCGATTGGCGCAAGCTGGCGCAGCGACGAAGAAACGGCGCGCTTGATCGATCAAATGAGCCCGCTACAGCGCGCACGATTGGATGCTTTGCGCGCGAGCGGACGGCGCGATGTCGGCGCGGTTTTTCGGCGGATTCGGGTCGAACACGGAGAACGAGTGCAACGCGCGGAAGCGCGGTTTGACGGCCTCGCGGGCTGCTTGCGCACGCCTGCGGGCGGATCAAGCCGGCAGATGTTGCTGTTCGTCGAGGGCGAACAGGTGCGCTCGCGCCTGCTCTCGCCGCGTGAGGCGGCGCGGCTCATGGGCGTGCCGGAAGATTATCCGCTGCCGAAAACGCAAACGGCGGCGCTGCATCTGGTTGGCGACGCGGTGTGCGTGCCGGTGGTGCGTTGGTTGTCGCAGCGGCTGCTCGCGCCGCTTGCTGGGGCCGCGCCACAGCGCAAAACGGCCTAATGCGCGCTGATGTCTTCGACCAAGAAAAACGCTCGGCTGTCATGCGCGCGGTCAAGTCGCGCGGCACCAAGCCAGAGCTTGCCGTGCGCGCGGCGGTGCGGGCGCTCGGGCATGGCCGGCGCTATCGGCTGAACGGCGCGAAGCTCCCCGGCAAACCCGATCTCGTGTTCGGCGCGCTGCGTAAAGTCATCTTCGTGCACGGCTGCTTTTGGCACGGCCACGATTGCGCCCGCGGCGCGCGTCAGCCGAAGGACAACGCAGCGTATTGGCGCGCGAAGATCGCGCGTAACCGCGCCCGCGACGCCGCCTCTATCGCCGCGCTGAAGGCAGACGGCTGGGCGTCTCTGGTGATTTGGGAGTGCGAGACCAAAACGGCGGCGCCGATGGCGCGGAGGCTGACCGCATTTCTGCGGACGGCGCAGACGCGGAACAATCGTCCCGCCCCCGCTCGATCCGGTCAGACGCCATCAGCGCCGCCAAGGGCGTCGCGCCGACCAGGAGGATCATAGTCATCCACGCCGCCCTAGTTGCAATTCATTCTCAAGAGCAAATCATGCTTTGCGTGAGCAGTCAATCGAAGGGACGGCGATCTAGGCGGCGGTGCGCGCGGCGACGACAGGAGCGTCGAGCGTGAAGGAGAAGAGCGAGCCCTGCCCCATTTCGCTCTTGGCCTGGATATGGCCGCCCATCAGCCGCGCCAGGCGCAGCGAGATGGACAGCCCCAAGCCCGGCCCCTCGCCCTCAGGGCACATGCGCGTACGGCCAAAGATCATCGACAGCTGTGCGCGCGACATGCCGGCGCCGGTGTCAGCGATGGTGAACGCCAGCCGTGTGCGCTTGGCGTCAATCGGCTCTGCGCGCAACGCTACGCGGACGCCGCCATGCGTGGTGTAGCGCACGGCGTTGGCGACAAGATTGAACAAGACTTGCCGCACGCGCAGCGGATCGATCTCCACCAGAGCGGGCATTTCAGGATCGATATCGAGGAAAAGTTCGATCTCTTTGTCCTGGGCCGCCGGCCTGAACGCCGCCACCACCCCGCGCACGATCTCGCGCGGATCGGCTTGCTTGATCTTGATGCGGAGCTGCCCGTTTTCCAGCCGATCGAGATCGGAAAGATCGTCGAGCACAAGCTTCAACACTTCGCCGGCCTGCGCCAATGTTGCGATGTGGGCGCGCGCTTGCGGCGTCGCAGCGGCGCGCTTTAGATGTTCGGCGGCGCCGATCAGCGCCACCATCGGCGTGCGCAATTCCGCATTCATGCGCTGAATCATGTCGGTTTTCGCGGCGGCGGCCGCGGCGGCGGACTGGCGCTCGCGAATGGCTGCGCCCTCAGCCTGCGCCTGCGCCGCATCCGAAGCGAGCAGGCTGCGCCAGAGGTTTACGCCAAAGCCGATTAACAAGAACGCACCGATCAGCGGCATGAGCTCAAGCGGATTGCGGGCGCCGCCGATGAGATAATCTGCGATCGGCAAGCCCATCAGGAACGCAATCGTCGGCCCGACGCCAGCGACTGAGAGCGGTGGCGACGCGCGCAACGTCGCGGCGGCGTTGGCCAGGCCACCGCAAATGTAGATCACCGCAAGCGTCTCACCCGGCACATAAGGTGCAAACCACAACACCACGGCGACGACGTTGCCGTATGCGCTCTGCGCCGCCGTCCAAACGATGAGGCCAGTGAGACGCGTGGGCGCCGCTCCCTGCTCGCAACGCGCCAGCACGCGCGCGAACATCGCCCGATCGATCAGCACAACGGCGACAAGTCCGACAAGCCAAGCCAACGGCCAGATCGATCCGACAAGCGAACACGCAACAGCCGCCACGATCCCGCATGACGCCATCCGCAGCCAGGCATTGGCGACACGCGCCCGCGCCACCGCCATCACTCCGCGCAAGCGCCGGCCAGCCAAGTCGGTGGACCTAGCGGCGTCAGTCTCTGGCGAAATGGTCCCCGCAGCGTCCAAAGTGTCGACAGTTTGACTGCGCCAGCCTGAAACTTGGTTAATGCACGACCTTGAATGAACGTTCAAAGACCTAAAAAGCGCGGCCAAACCTCGCCCGCGATGGAACAGGCGGTGCTCCGTACCGCTTTAGTGTCCGGTATCGCCGGAATAATGCGCGTCGTTCATTGCCGGCTCAGCTTGGCGGTACCAGTTTCCGCTTTGGACGCGGGCGGCCTTCCCTGGCCCGCTAAAGGGATATGGAGGGATTTACATGATCCGCAAATTTATGACTGGCCTCGCGGCCGTCATGTTCTTGGTAAGCTGCACGAACGTCGATCCAGTGACCGGCGAGCGCACGCGTAACAACACCGGCAGCGGCGCCATTATCGGCGCTATCGTGGGCGCAGGCGCAGGCACCCTCGCCGGCGGCGACGACCGCCGCAACGCGCTCATCGGCGCCGGCATCGGCGCGCTCGCGGGCGCTGCGATCGGCAATTACATGGACCGCACGTATCAAAATCTGCGCGAGCGCCTTCAGGGCACTGGCGTTGGCGTGACACGCGTGAGCCAAGAGCAAATTCTGCTCAACTTCCCGGCCGACCTCACGTTCGACTTTGACCGTGACGCCGTGAAGGGCCAGTTCGTGCCGACGCTCCGCGATGTCGGCGGCGTGCTGCGCGAATACGAGCAAACCACGGTCGACGTCTACGGCCACGCCGACTCGGTTGGCGCGGACGCGTACAACCAGGACCTGTCGGAACGTCGCGCCATGAACGTCGCTTCGGTATTGATGTCTGGCGGCGTCATCCGTCAGCGCGTCATCACGCAAGGCTATGGCGAAAGCCGTCCGATCGCCTCGAACGCGACCGATGACGGCCGCGCGCGCAACCGTCGCGTCGAGGTCTATATCAGCGCCTTCACCGGCCGGTGATCGCCTAAATTGCACCAAGGATCGCCGCCACGTTCACGCGTGGCGGCGATTTTCGTTTAAGGAGTCCGTCCATGCGCGCACTGATCCTGGCCGTTGCGCTTGCCGCTTGCTCGCCGCAAGCGCCCGCCCCAACGGACACGCCGACGCCGGAGACAGCCGCTATCGTGCCAACCGCCGTCGACAACATCGCGGCCATGCCGGCTTGGGGCGAGGCACGCGCCAATGGCGTCGATTTTCGCGGTGTCGGCCAAGAGCCCGGCTGGATGATCGACATCTACACCCAGGGCCGCATTTTGCTGTTGCTGGACTACGGCGAGACGCTTGCCGAGTTTCCGCTGCCGGCGCCCAGCTATCCGGTCGAGGGCTCGACGCGCTATGAAACGCAAGCCGACGGCAAGGCGCTTGTCGTCACCATCCGCCGTTTTCCGTGCCAGGACGCGATGAGCGGTGAAGCGTTTCCGTCGACCGTGGAGATCGTGATCGACGGGCGCACGCTTAACGGTTGCGGACGCAGCGTATGATGCGCGCCCCACTCGCCGCAGTGGCGCTGCTGAGCGCATGCGCCTCGCAGCCGCGCGATCTGCCGCCGCCGAACTTGCCCGAGCGCGCCGGCACAGATCCCATCGTCGCGGCGCGCGCCGATGGCATCGTTTTCCGCGCTGTTGGCGTAGCGCCGGATTTCGTGCTGGATATCTATCGCAACGACGCGATGATCTTCCTCTCCTGGGATGGCGGCGCCCACGAGGAAACGTTCAACGACGTGCGCGTCGTGCTGCCCGCTTATCGCGGCACAATTTACGAGGCGCATACGGACAGCCACGAGCTTCGCGTCGATGTTCGCCCGGGCGTTTGCCGCGATCCCAATATCGGGCCGGAGACGTTCTCTGCCACGGTCACGGTGCACATTGATGACGTCGTCCATCGCGGCTGCGGGCGCGAACTTTAGCGCACCCCACTTACAGATGCGGGCGCACGCCTAAAGCGCACGCCCGCATGATGTCAGCTTAGATGTTGAGCTTAGACGCGAACGGCCGGCTTGCGCTTCAGACGACGCGCCGGGCCCGCGTTGGACCAGACGTCATTGCCCTTGCGGTCGCGGCGGTCGCCACGATCGGTGCGGTCACGCCCCTGCTCTTCGCGCGCGCGGCTGGGCGCATGGCCCTGCTTGGCGTGCGCTTTGCCGTGAGCGTCGGAAGCGTGATGCTTCTTCAGCGCGGGCTTGCGGGCCGGATGAGCCGAACGGCCGGCCGGGCCCTTCGGACGAACAGCGCGTTCGTCAGCGCTCGGCGTGCGCAGCGACATATCGGTTTGCATCACCGGCACCGCTTGCTTGGTCAGCCGCTCGATGTCCTTGAGATAAGCGCGTTCGTCGGGCGCGCAGAACGAGATGGCGATGCCGCCAGCGCCGGCGCGCGCGGTGCGGCCGATGCGGTGGACATATTGCTCCGGCACGTTCGGCAGATCGAAATTGATGACGTGGCTGATGTCGTCAACGTCGATGCCGCGCGCGGCGACTTCGGTGGCGACCAGAATGCGCGTCTGGCCCTTCTTGAAGCCGTCGAGCGCGCGCGTGCGCTGGCCTTGGCTCTTATTGCCGTGGATCGCATCGGTGCTGAAGCCGGCGCTTTCGAGCTTTTTCGCAACGCGGTCGGCGCCGTGCTTGGTGCGGGCGAAGACCAGAGCGCGTTTGATGCAGTTATTGGCCAGAAGCGCGTGCAGGAGGTCCTGCTTCTTCGATTGATCGACGTGGATCACGGCCTGCTCGACGCGCTCGGCGGTGGTCGATTGCGGCGCAACCGACACCTTTTCAGGACGGTCGAGGAATTGCGCAGCCAGTTCTTCAATCGCCGGCGGCATTGTCGCCGAGAAGAAGACGGTCTGGCGCGTGCGCGGCAGGATGGTCGCGATTTTGCGCAGATCGTGGATGAAGCCCATGTCCATCATGTGGTCGGCTTCGTCGAGGACGAGGATTTCAACCTTGTCCAGCCGGATCGAACGCTGGCTTACGTGATCGAGCAGACGGCCCGGCGTGGCGACGACGATATCGACGCCGCGGAACATGGCTTGCTTTTGCTTGTGCATCGAAGCGCCGCCGAAGATGACGGCGGTGGAGAGGCCGAGGAACTTGCCGTAAGCGCGGAAGCTGTCGCCGATTTGCGCGGCGAGTTCGCGGGTCGGCGCCAGCACCAGCGTGCGGCACGATTTCTCGCCCGCATGTTTGCGATCCTTGTGCAGGCGATCGAGGATCGGCAGCGCGAACGCGGCCGTCTTGCCGGTGCCGGTCTGAGCGAGACCGATGAGGTCGCGGCCCTTCTGCACGATCGGGATGGCCTGGATTTGGATCGGAGTCGGTTGAGTATAGCCCTCGGCTTCAAGCGCCTTGAGGATCGGCGCGGAAACGCCGAGGTCTTGGAATGTGGTCACAATTGAACTTTCAGCCGCCCGCATCCGCGTGACGGCTCATCAGATCAGGAACGATGCGACGGCGAAGAAAGGCGGCGAGCTGCGTATTTTGCGCTCAAAGCCGAACGTCGATGGTGGCGTTCCGGGGGACCGCGTTCAGCGGGCGTCTTTGCCTGCGAACGGTCGCTGGAGCCGGATATCGGCGAAAATGCTTTCAAAGTCAATAACGCTCCCAGCATAGGCGCCCTGCATAAGGCGCATGCTGACCGCCCCCACAGAGCGGCAATGCGCCTCTGACCCGAGCGCGCCGCTACGGAAACTGCTACGCATTCAGCCCATGGCCGACAACGCCTCCCCCTCGCCCGACCTTGAGCGCGCTATCGCGCAGAACCCGGACATCAAATATCTGGGCCGCGTGCTGGGCAACGTGATCCGCGCATACGCGGGCGAAGATGTGTTCGAGCGCATCGAATCCATCCGCGCCGCCTCGGTCGAGCGCCACCGCACTGATCTTGCGTCCGGCATTGCTACCCCGGCGCTCGATGCGCTCACGCTCGACGACACGCTCGCCTTCGTGCGCGGCTTCATGTTGTTTTCGATGCTGGCGAACCTCGCCGAAGATCGCCAAGGCGTGGCCGCCGAAGCGGGCGCCGAGTTGGCGGACGCTGTGCGCGAACTGGAAAAGCTCGGCGCCGAGCGCGCTAGCATCGCAGCCTTTCTCGAACACGCGCTGGTCGTACCGGTGCTCACCGCCCACCCGACGGAAGTGCGCCGCAAGAGCCTGATCGACCACCGCAACCACATCGCCGACCTGATGAAGCTCAAGGATCAGGGCCGCACCGAGACGGATGGCGGCGATTTGATCGACCGCGCCATCCAGCGCCACGTCGCCATCCTCTGGCAAACGCGCCCGCTGCGTCATGAGCGGCTCTATGTCAGCGACGAGGTCGAGACCGCGATCGCGTACTTCCGCGACATCTTTCTCGGCATCTTGCCCGCCCTCTATGCACGCTGGCATCGCGCGCTGGGCGAGCGACCGGCCTCGTTCTTGCGCCTCGGCACCTGGATCGGCGGCGACCGTGACGGCAATCCCAACGTCACCGCCGCCTCGCTCGATTATGCGCTCGCGCGCGGCGCGGAAACGGTGATCGAGCACTATCTCGATCATCTGCACGATCTCGGCGCCCGGCTCTCAATCTCATCTGAACTCGCCACCATCACGCCAGAACTAGACGCGCTCGCCAACGCCAGCGGCGATGACGGCGAAGCACGGCGCGATGAACCTTATCGCCGCGCCATCACCGGCATGTATGCGCGCCTCGCCGCCACCTACGCCGCCTTCACCGGCCACCCGCCGCCGCGCCCATCGAAACACGCGGCTGAGGCATACGCGACTGCCGACGCGTTCCTCACCGATCTGCACATTGTACAAAACTCGCTGGCCGCCAATGGCGATGGCGGCTTGGGACGCGGCGGCGCGGTAGGCCGGCTGATCCGGCTGGTTGAAACATGCGGCTTCTATCTCGCCACGCTCGATCTCCGGCAAAACGCTGACGTACACGAACGCGTCATCGCCGAGATGTTCGCTGCCGCAGGGCTCACGCCGGATTATCTCGCGCTGCCGGAAGAAGATCGCGTCGCGCTGCTCCGCGCCGAACTTGCCGGCAAGCGCCTACTCTCGTTCCCCGGCGCAACATATTCGGAGGAAACGCAATCCGAGATAGCCATCCTGAAGCACGCCGCAGCCGCGCTCGAGCGCTACGGCCCGCACTGCATCGATAATTACATCATCTCGAAGGCGGCGAGCATTTCGGATGTGCTGGAAGTCTACGTCCTGTTGAAAGAAGCGGGCGTTTATCGCGCGGGCGAGCCTTGCCCGATCATGGTCATCCCGCTGTTTGAGACCATCGAGGACCTCGAGCGCGCGCCGTCCATCATGAGCGATCTGTTCGCGCTGCCGGAGTTCACCGCACTCGCCTCAGCGCGCGGACATCAAGAAGTTATGGTCGGCTATTCCGACTCCAACAAGGACGGCGGCTATCTCACCTCGGTGTGGAGCTTGCACGAATGCAGCCGCGCGCTGGCGCCTGTGTTTGAGCGCGCCGACGTGGCGCTGCAGCTTTTCCACGGACGCGGCGGCGCGGTCGGGCGCGGCGGCGGCTCCTCTTTCCAAGCCATACGCGGTCAACCACCGGGCACCGTAAACGGCCGTATCCGCATCACCGAGCAAGGCGAAGTCATCGCCGCCAAGTACGGCACGCGCGAAAGCGCCATCGCCAATCTCGAAGCTATGGCTTCGGCCACACTGCTTGCCTCGATGGCGCCGCCATCGCTAAGCGCCCGTGACGAGAAACGCTTTGCAGCCGCGATGCAAAAAATGTCGGACACCGCGTTCGCCGCCTATCGCGCGCTGGTGTACGCGACGCCCGCCTTCAACGCCTTCTTCCGCCAGATCACGCCGATCGCGGAGATCGCCGGCTTGAAGATCGGCTCGCGCCCATCGAGCCGCACCAAGTCCGACCGCATCGAAGATCTGCGCGCCATTCCTTGGGTGTTCTCGTGGAGCCAAGCGCGCATCATGCTGCCGGGCTGGTACGGCGCTGGCCACGGCCTCGCCGCGTGCAAGGATCAGGCGCTGCTGCGTGACATGGCGCAAGCTTGGCCCTTCCTGCGCTCGACGCTCGGCAACCTCGAAATGGTGTTGGCGAAATCGGACATGGGCGTGGCCGAACATTATCTCTCGCTCGTGGAAGATCGCGCCGCAGGCAAAGCGATCTTTGGTCAAATCCGCGATGCATGGCGGCAAACGCACGATGCGTTGCTCGCCGCCACCGGCCAATCGCGCCTGCTCGAAACCCAGCCCGCGCTCGAAAAATCGATCCGCCTGCGCCTGCCCTACATCGAGCCGCTTAACTTCCTGCAAGTCGAATTGCTGAAGCGCCATCGCGCCGGCGAGGACGACCCGCGCATCCGCGAGGGCATTCAGCTCTCGCTCAACGCTATCGCAACGGCGCTGCGCAACAGCGGCTAGGCCACGGGCGCTTCGACGAAATCCGGCCAGTTGCGCATGTAGGTGATGAATTTCGGGCTCAAGCCCTCGGACGCGAGATAGGCTTCGCTCACGGGCGTCGCGATCGACGTGAAAGCGGGGTCGGCGGCGGCGCGCTTGGCGAAATCGTGGTGCAGGATCGCGCCGCGCCCGATGATTGGGAAATCGTAGCCGGCATCGATGATGGCCTGCGCATCCGCCGCGCTCATGATCTTGCCCGCTGCGCCCAAGCGCACATCGCCGCGATCAAGATCGGCGAAGTAAGAGGCAAGCGTGCGGCCCTTGAACGCCTCCATCTCCGGCTCCTTAGCCACGTCCCAGAGCGACATATCGATGAAATCGACCTTGGCATCGCGCATGAGCTTTTGCGCCACGTCGCGGATTTCCGGCAGCAGCAAACCCCAACGCTCGGGCGACAAGCGCACGCCCAGCGTGAAGCCCGGCTTCGTCGCGGCGCGAACGCCGTCAATGATCTCAAACAGGAATCGCGCGCGCCGTTCGGCGTCGCCGCCATAAGCGTCGTCGCGGCGGTTGAGTTGGGGGCTCAAGAACGAGCAAATCAGATAACCGTGGGCGCCGTGCAACTCGGCGCCGCCAAACCCGGCGCGTTCGGCGCGGACGGCCGCACTGATAAAGCAATCGCGCGAGTGCTGGATTTCATCCAGCGTCATCGCTTTGGCTTTCAGTTTTTCGTCATCCGACGGCGCTTTCGGATTGGTCATCGCGCGCAAGCCGCCATGGTGCAGCTGCGCGATCGAGAGGCTGCCGTATTCGTTTATTTTCGCCGCAAGCCGCGTCAGCCCCGGCAAATGCTTCTCATCGTGAAAGCCAAGCTGCCCCGGAAAACCGATGCCCTCCTCCTGCACCGACGCAGCGCACGTCATGGTCACCGCAAAGCCGCCCTCCGCGCGCATCGTCAGCCAGCGATATTCCTCGTCCGACAGCACGCCATCGGCATGGCTCTGCGTGTTGGTGAGCGCCGCCAGCACGAAGCGGTTCTTCAGCGTGGCGCCGGAGCGGAGCGAAAGCGTGTCAGTGAGTTTAGTCATGGCGACCAAGATAAAGGGGCGCGCGGAAAGCGCACCCCCTCACCTTGCGGAACGTCAAAGATCACTGCCCGCGACAGAAGCTTGTATTGGTCGATTGCTTGTCGCCGTCGTCATAGAGCACTTCGATGGCGTAGCGATCCTGGTGCATTTGCGCGATGCGCGCCGAATACCAGACGCCGTCGCTCCAGCGGCACTCAAGCTGCGTGCCCGGCGCCCAATCGAAGACGCGCACATTGGCGGCGGGCTCCTGGCCGACGTCGCCGTCATCATATTGGAGCGAGATCACATCGCCCGCGCGCTCGGTGACGACAGCGGGATAGTACCAGGTCTGGTCACCCTCCCAGCGCGCCAGAACCCAATCGCCAGCGTTGAGCGGTGTCGCTTGCGGCGCGACCGTCGCGCACGCGGCCATGGTCAATGCCAGCATGGCCAGCGCGACCGATTTCAGTACAGATTTCATGGAGCCCCCAACGCGCGCTCATTCTGCGCGACCCGCGTTTTCGCATGGCGTTGGAACGGGGTCGAAGGAATTCCGGAACGTTCACGTCGCGCGCCATGGACAACCTTGGATTGGGGATGCAAGGTGGCGTCTGGTGCGGCTCGGGGGCCACATTGCCAACCTCGAATGTTCTCCAAACGGATCTGCAGCGCATTGCGGCGATCGTATTGATCACGCTCTGTACTGCGCCTCTGCTCGTGCTGTTCGCTGTAGTCGGTCTCAAGTTTCCGCCATGGCCCGTTATCAAGGGCCTGATCAGGCTCTTGAATGGCTGGGAATCTTTCGTCGCATTCGTCGCGTGGATTCCGTTTCTGGTTTCGACATGGCTCGGCGCGCGGTGTCCGTCGTCAGAACATTTGGCGCAGCTCGCGGCGTAGATTAGCGGAGTGCGGGCCTCGTCTGGGGGTTGCTGTTAGGCGGCGAGCTTGCGGTGTTGCAAGCGCCGATGCTCGATGGTCTGTTGCTTGATCCTTTCACGCTGTTTGATGATGGCTGGTGCCCTGCCGAAGTAGGCGTCGGCGGGCGTCACGTTGCTCAGGCTCTCGTGGTAGCGCTGATGGTTGTAGTGCTCGACGAAGGCCTCGATCTGGGCCTCAAGGTCGCCTGGCAGGAAGTAGTTTTCCAGCAGGATGCGGTTTTTCAGGGTCTGGTGCCAGCGCTCGATCTTGCCCTGGGTTTGCGGGTGGCACGGGGCGCCGCGCACATGGCTCATCCTCCGGGCCTCGATGTATTCGGCCAGTTCGCCCGCGATGTAGCTGGGCCCGTTATCGCTGAGCAGCCTGGGCTTGTGCAGCACGGTGGCGCTGTCACAGCCCGAGGCCTTGAGGGCGAGGTCCAGCGTGTCGGTGACGTCCTCGGCCCGCATGTTGGTGCACAGCTTCCAGGCGATGATGTAGCGCGAGAAGTCGTCGAGCACGGTCGACAGGTACATCCAGCCCCAACCGATGATCTTGAAGTAGGTGAAGTCGGTCTGCCACATTTCGTTCGGCCGGGTCGTCTTGGTGTGGAACTGATCGGCAGCCTTGATCACGACATACGCCGGGCTGGTGATCAGATCATGGGCCTTCAACAGGCGGTAAACCGTGGCTTCGGACACGAAGTAGCGCTTCTCGTCGGTGAAGCGCACGGCCAGCTCACGCGGTGACAACTCGCTGTAATCGAGCGCCATCTCGACGATCTGGTCCTGGATGGTGTCACTGATGCGGTTCCACACCCGGCTCGGCACCGAGGGCCGATCCTCCAGCGCCTCCGGCCCACCATCGAGATAGCGATCATACCAGCGGTAGAACGTCCGGCGCGCAATGCCGAGTTGCTCCAGCGTCCGCTTGGCGGGCAGGTGCGACTGCTCGACGATCCGAATGATCTCGAGCTTTTCGGATGCGGGATATCTCATTCGTCGTCGCCCCCATCCGCGATCATGCTTTTTTTCAGCAGGCGGTTCTCGAGTGTCAGGTCGGCCACGCATTCCTTCAGGGCACGAGCCTCACGGCGCAGGTCCTGCACCTCGCCGCTGGTCGCAGCACGGGCGGTGTCGCCGGCCAGGCGGCGCTTGCCGGCCTCCATGAACTCCTTCGACCACGTGTAATACAGGCTCTGGGCAATGCCTTCCTTGCGGCAAAGCTCGGCGATGCTGTCCTCCCCGCGCAGGCCATCCAGCACGATGCGGATCTTGTCCTCGGCCGATAAATGCCGCCGCGTCTGCCGACGGATATCCTTCACCACCGCTTCCGCAGGAGCCTTCGCCGGCGACTTTCTCAAGGAGGTTTGGGGCTTCATCTTCGTTCCTTCGTCACTACGACGAAGCCCCAAACCTCCTTAACTCACAACCTCAAATCTGTGCCAAAGGCGCTGACGGGGGACAATGGCTCGGCGCGCGGCTCTACGCAAAAACAGTTCAGGACGGGCCTGGCGGTCCCTCAGTTACGCCACTGGGGATCAAGCTGCTTGTCTACTTGGTCGTTGTCGGCTTGCTGGCGATCGTCGTCGCGGGAATGGTGGCGCTCGACCCATTCGTGCGTGGCGGCTTGAGCAATGCGTGGCCTGACGGGCTGAGTACCGAGTCGATCGACCGCGTCATTCAGGTCATCGGCGAGTACTGCCGCTGGTGCGCGGCCTCCTGCGGGACGCTGATCGCTTTGATCATCGGCCTCCCCATCAAGCCAACCAACGCTCCCGCCAATTCATAGCAAGGGGTGCTTCCCATGTTCGCTTGGTCCAAGGCTCTCATCGTACTGACGGCAGCTACGGCGATGATCCTTCCCGCCTCAGCCCAAGTCATTGAAGTCATCACGGCGCATCCGTGCGAAGCGACGATTGTCCAAGGCGCCAACCAGCGGAGTTTGCCGAGTTGCCGGGTCGATGTGTTTGCATCTGGGATGCCAAACGACCCTTACAATCTCGATATCAGACTTGGCGGAGCGAACGAGCGTGACAGGCGCACAATTCGCCTCACCGTTGTGCCCGCCTATTTCGAACACGGCTTCGTGCACAAGCTGCAGGTGCCGCCGATAAACTTCGATGGTCTAGACAGTGTGCTAAGAAGCAAGACCAGCGCAATACAAACGGCCGAAGATCACTTTGCTACGGAAGAAGATGTCCAGACCGCCTGGTTCTCTGCCTTTTATGCTGATCGCGGTATTCGCTTAATCGACGCCAACGATCCCAGAGTGGTCCGAAGCTATCGGCCAAGGCTGGTGGATTTGCAGCACGCCGCCTGCTCCTATTTGCTCAAGAAACCCGGCGCCGTGGCCCTTGCCGGCCCCAGCATGCTGCGCAGACGGCTGGACGCATGTCCCGCCGATGCAGTTTCAGACGCTGAAATTGAGTCCGCGCTGCGCGCAAACTTTGAAAATCTCTCTGCGCGCATTACCCAGATAACCGGTAGATCAAGTATCGCTGAACTTGAGCGTTACCAAGGGGGGATCGACTTCGCGCGCGAGGTTCAAAACACCATTCAATTGCAGGCCCTGACACAAACCTCCATCGAGGATCTAGTTTCCCAATCTGGGCTCATCCAAGAGGCCCTGGCGCACCGACGCTAGCCTCGCGGTGGTGCTCGCGCTCAAAGAGCGGCGTCCCTCCGTCTCGGCGGAGGGACGCACCGGTAGCTTTGTTAAGCCGCCGCCTTCTGCTTTGCGCCGAAGCGGTCGTAGAAGCTCTCGTTCTTCGCCGCCATGTCGCGCAGGAGTTTGTTCGGGCGGAAGCGTTCGCCGTATGTGTCGGCGAGCCGGTCGGCTTCTTCCACGAACTTCTTCGTGCCCCAGAAGAGATCGATGTAGCTGATGCAGCCGCCACTATAGGGCGCGAAGCCCCAAGCCAGGATCGAACCCACGTCCGCGTCGCGCGGATCGGTGATGACGCCTTCTTCGAAGCAGCGCGCGACTTCGATGCATTGGCGGAAGAGGAAGCGTTTGGTCAGCTCCGTCTTCAGCTCAGGCGGGCACTCCTTCACTTTGACTTCGACGCGTTCACTTAGGCCCGGCCAGATGCGCGTTGGCTTGCCGTCGTCGCCGTACTCGTAATAGCCCTTGCCGCCCTTGCGGCCGACGCGGCCTTTGTCTTCGACGATCCACGACAGCAAGTTCGCGCGCGGATCTTTCTTGTAGTCTTGCTGATTGAGCTCAGCGTTGGTCTTGCCAATCTTCAGCGCGGTATCAAGGCCGACAGAGTCGGACACTTCGAGCGGGCCCATCGGCATGCCGCACTGGCGGCCGACATTTTCGATGATCGCCGGCGCAATGCCTTCCATCAGCATCTCGACGCCTTCGGCCGGATAGGTGCCGAAGCAGCGCGAGGTGTAGAAGCCGCGGAAGTCGTTCACGGTGATCGGCGTCTTCTTGATCTTGATGACATAATCGATCGCCTTGGCTTGGGTTTCGGCGGTTGTTTCCTTGCCCATGATCAGCTCGACAAGCCCCATGCGCTCGACCGGCGAGAAGAAGTGGATGCCAATGAAATTCTTCGGACGCGCCGACGCTTCGGCCAAGCCGGTGATCGGCAGCGTCGACGTGTTGGAGCCGAACACGGCGTTTTCGCCGAGATGTGCTTCAACCTTCTTGGTGACTTCGGCTTTGAGCGCGACGTTTTCGAACACGGCTTCGACGACGAGGTCGGCACCCTTGATCAGCGAGTAATCGGTCGAGGGCGTGATGCGGGCGAGCAGCTCTTCGCCCTTCTCCTTGGTGATCTTGCCGCGCGAGACATCCTTATCGACGATGCGCTGCGAATAGGCTTTGCCCTTCTCGGCGCTCTCTTGGCTGACATCGAGCAACACGGTCTCGATGCCGGCTTTCGCTTGCACGTAAGCGATGCCCGCGCCCATGAGGCCTGCGCCGATGACCGCGACCTTCTTGATGTCGTAAGTCGGAATGCCCTCCGGACGATTGCCGCCTTTGCCGAGCGCCTGCATGTTCACGAACAAAGTGCGGATCATGCCTTTGGCTTGCGGGGTCGCGGCCGTCTTCAAGAAATATCGGCTCTCGATGCGCAGCGCCGCATCGATCGGCACCTGCATGCCCTCGTAGATGCAGGACAAGATGTTGCGTTGCGCGGGATAGTTGAGATTGGTCTGCTTCGAGACCATGGCGTTGCCGCCGACAGCGGCCATCGCGCCAGCCGGCGTGAACGGGCCATCTTTCACCTTGTAGCCTTTGACATCCCAAGGCGCGACGGCGGTGGGCTTGCCTTTCAGCCACGTCTTCGCGGCTTCAACGGTTGTACCAGCAGGCACAACTTCGTTGATGAAGCCCAGGCCCTTGGCTTCCTGCGGCGACTTATCAGCGCCTTGCAGGATCATCATCGCGGCATTCTGCACGCCGATCAGGCGCGGCAGACGTTGCGTGCCGCCAGCGCCCGGCAACAGGCCAACCTTCGACTCCGGCAAGCCAAGCTTGATCTTCGGATTGTCGGCGGCAACGCGGTAGTGACCGGCGAGCGCGAATTCCAAACCGCCGCCCAGCGCCAAGCCTTCCAGCGCAAACGCCACCGGCTTGCCGCAGGTTTCCAGATCGCGATAGACGCGGTTCAAACCGAAGCCGCGCTCGAAATTCGCCTTCAGCTTTTCGTCTTCCGTCTTCGGCGCGCCTTCAGCAGCGACGCCACGTTCGTTCATTTCGCCAAGATCGGCGCCGGCGCAAAAGCCCGTCGTCTTGCCCGAGGTGAACACGACGCCCTTGATCGCATCGTCCGATTTGATCTTGCCGACGATCTCATAAAGCTCGCGGATCACGCTTGCCGTGATCGTGTTCATGGAGCGGCCCGGCACGTCGAACGTGATGAGCGCGATGCCGTCGCTGTCGACGTCGATCTTGAAATTTTCCATCGGACCTACCCTCTTGTCATTTCTTCTTAGCGTATGTTTGAAATTGAGTTGCGCGCGGTGTCGTGTTTCGTGCGCATGATGTTCGAGATCGCCGTGTAGCTGCGGTTCTCGTGCTGCATTTGCGATTGCAGTTGCAGGTATTGCAGATTGAAACTCATCTGCGTGTCGGCATTGAGCTGCTGCAGCTCAGATTCGAGTTGAGCAACATTTTCGCCGCGTGCCCGGCGAAGCGCGATCTCAGCGCCAATTGCATCGCGCACAGATTGGGTGAACGCACGATCAGCGGCGAACACGGCGCGCCATTGCCGATCAGCCGCGCTCTGTAACGCTGCCGTTCCCTGCACGGCCGGCGCGCTCATGAGCGGAGGCTGCACGCGCAGCGGAGGCCGAGTTTGAGCCGAAGCCGCCACAGTGAAGATGGCGGTCGCGAGCAACAATGTCGTCAGTGTGCGCATTGTAGGCCTCCTCAAGCTTCGCTGGCGGCGACCAAAACGCCGCCAGCGAAGGCTTCTTCAGTTCACCCGTTCAATCACCGTCGCGGTGCCCATGCCGGCGCCGATGCAGAGCGTGATCAGCGCGCGCTCTTTATCGGCGCGCTCAAGTTCGTCGACCATGGTGCCGAGGATCATCGCGCCAGTGGCGCCGATCGGGTGGCCCATCGCAATGGCACCGCCATTGACGTTTACCTTCTCCATATCGAGGTCGAGCGCCTGGACCCAACGCAGCACGACAGCGGCGAAGGCTTCGTTCAGCTCCCAGAGATCGATATCTTCTTTCTTCAGGCCAAGCCGCTTCATCAGCTTGTGCGTGACGTGCTCCGGGCCAGTCAGCATGATCGACGGCTCGGAGCCAATCGATGCGCCGCCGAGGATGCGCGCGCGCGGCTTCAAGCCGAGCGCTTCGCCCATTTCCTTAGTGCCGATCAACACGCCAGCGGCGCCGTCAACGATGCCGGACGAATTGCCGGCGTGGTGGACGTGTTCGATCCGCTCGATCTCCGGATAACGCTGCTGAATGACAGCGTCGAAGCCCGGCATCACTTCGCCTTGCATCTTGAAGCTTGGCTCCAGCGCGCCGAGCGATTGCAGGGTGGTTTCCGGACGCATGAATTCGTCGTGGGCAAGCAAAGTCGCGCCCATTTGATCCTTCACCGGCACGATCGACTTCTTGAAGCGGCCCTCTTTCCAAGCTTTCGCGGCGCGCTGTTGCGATTGCACCGCGTATTGATCGAGATCGGTGCGCGAGAAGCCGTATTTGGTGGCGATCGCGTCGGCCGAGACGCCTTGCGGGGTGAAATAGGTTTTCATCGCGATCGACGGATCGGTCGCCCACGAACCGCCGGTCGAGCCCATCGGCACGCGGCTCATGCTCTCGCAGCCCGCGCCAATGGCGAGTTCGGCTTCACCGGATTTCACTTTCGCGGCGGCGATGTTGCACGCCTCTAGGCCCGAAGCGCAGAAGCGTTCAACTTGGACGCCGGCGACGGTTTGCGCATAGCCTGCGTTCAGCACAGCGATGCGCGGCAGGTTGCCGCCTTGCTCGCCGATCGGCGACAGCACGCCCATATAGACGTCATCGACCTTCGACGTATCGAGGTTGTTGCGATCGCGGATGGCTTCCAGCACTTGCGTCGCCAATTGCAGCGACGTCTGCTCGTGCAGCGAGCCGTTCGCTTTGCCTTTGCCGCGCGGCGTGCGCACAGCGTCAAAAATATAGGCCTCAGCCATAATCGTACTCCAACTCTGCGGCGCGTGCGCCGCTCACCCTGCATGGGACCGGAGTCGTCCCGTGGCGCTTAGCGCCTACTCCGCTGACCGCTTGCGCCGGGCTGGCGCAAGCGCGGCAAACTAGTGCGCCTCTCCGTCCGCGATGGCGACGTCGCCGCGGAACGAATTGGCGATAAAGCAGGCTTCGTGGGCTTTGTGGTGCAACTCGCGGATCTCCTCCGGCGTCGGCTGCTTTTCGCCCGACCATGCGATCTCCGGATTGAGCCGCACTTGCGTCATCGCCATGCGCCCGCGCTCATCCTTGCCCATCACGCCCTCGGCGTTGTCGACATACACATCGACGACGAAGCCGCTACGGCGCGCGAAATCGAGAAAGAACAGCATGTGGCACGACGACAGCGACGCCACGAACATCTCTTCGGGATCAACTGCATCCTCGCGCGACAGCGGCACGCGCACGACATGCGGCGAGGATGACGCCGGCATTGTGACGCCGCCGTCGAACGCAATCTCGTGCGCGCGCGAGTATTTGCCGTCCGAGAACAGCTCGTCATTGCGAAACCAGCTTAGCGTGGCTGTGTAGGCGTCCATCAGAAAGCCTCCGCCGGCAGCGCCATCACTGGCCCCGCACCGCTCTTTAGCTTCGCCAGATGCGCGCCGGCGTCCGGCGTCATGCGCGCGAGGAAGTAGCGCCCGGTTGCGAGCTTCGTGTCGTAATAAAGATCACTACCATCGCCGGCCTTCTGCGCCGCCAACGCCGCTTTCGCTTGCAGCGCCCACATATAGGTGAGCGCGGTGATGCCGAAGAGGTTTAGGAAATCGTGGCTGGCGGCGCCGGCATTGTCGAAGTTCGACATGCCGTTTTGCATCAGCCACATGGCGCCATCCTGCATCTGCGCTTTCGTCGTGCGTAGGCCTTCGACGAAGGGCGCGAGTTCCGCGTCGCCATCATTGGCCTCGATGAACTCGTCCATCTCTTTGAAGAAAGCGAAAATCGCGCGCCCGGCATTGGCGCCGAGCTTGCGGCCGACGAGATCGAGCGCCTGGATGCCGTTGGCGCCTTCGTAGATTTGCGTGATGCGAGCGTCGCGGACGAACTGCGACATGCCCCATTCTTCGATATAGCCGTGACCGCCATAGACTTGCTGGCAATTGGTGGCGTTGGCGTAGCCTTTGTCGGTGAGATAGCTTTTGAGCACCGGCGTCATCAGGCCCATATAATCGTCGGCCTTCTGACGCACTTCATCGTCAGGCGACACAAGCAGCAGATCGCCCTGGATCGCCGTCCAGAACGCAAAGGCGCGGGCGCCTTCGTTGAACGCGCGTGCATCCATCAGCATGCGGCGGATATCAGGATGGACGATGATCGGATCGGCGGGGCCGTTCGGGTTTTTCGCACCTGTGATCGAGCGCCCCTGCAAACGATCCTTCGCGTAGGCCACCGCGTTTTGGTACGCGACTTCCGACTGCGACAGGCCCTGCAAGCCCACGCCAAGCCGCGCCACGTTCATCATCGTGAACATGGCCGCGAGGCCCTTATTTTCGATGCCGCAGAGGTAGCCGACAGCATCGTCATAATTCAGCACGCACGTCGCATTGCCGTGAATGCCCATCTTCTCTTCGATCTTGCCGCAAACGACGCCGTTGCGCGCGCCGAGCGAGCCGTCTTCGTTGACCAGGAATTTCGGCACGACGAAGAGCGAAATCCCTTTCGTGCCCATCGGCGCACCTTCGATGCGCGCGAGGACGAGGTGGATGATGTTGCTGGCGAGATCGTGTTCACCGGCGGAGATGAAAATCTTTTGGCCGCTAATGCGGTACGTGCCGTCACCCTGCGGGATGGCTTTCGTGCGCAGCATGCCGAGATCGGTGCCGCAATGCGGCTCCGTCAGATTCATCGTGCCGGTCCATTCGCCGGTCACGAGCTTGGGCAGATATTTCTGCTTCAGTTCATCGCTGCCGTGATGATGGATGGCTTCGTAGGCGCCGTGGCTCAAGCCCGGATACATGCCGAACGCCATATTGGCCGACGACACCATCTCGTTCCACGCCAGCGCCACGATGTGCGGCAAACCTTGGCCGCCATAAACCGGATCGCTCGAGAGCGCGGGCCAGCCAGCGGCGACGAGTTGGTCGTACGCGTCCTTGAAGCCAGGCGGCGTCGTCACCGAGCCATCGGCGTGACGGGTGCAGCCGTGCTCGTCACCCGCCTTGTTCAGCGGCGCCAGTACGCCTTCACAAAACTTGCCGCCCTCTTCCAGCACGGACTCGATCAGATCGAGCGGCGCATCGGCGAATGTAGGCAGATTGGAATAGCGCCCGATATCGAGCACATCGTTCAGTAAGAATTTGTATTCGCGAAGTGGCGCCTTGTAGGACGGCATCACGCGCTCCCTATTTTTGTTTCGTCTTCTATAGACGCCTTAGTGCGCGTCTTCGAGACGCTTCTTGGCTTCTTGTTCGAACGCCCGCGCATTGGCCATCGCCGCCGGCGCCGCTGGTTTGGCCAGGAACTCTTCGAGCTTGGAGATATTGTCCGACAGCGTCTCGATCGCGGCGTCGACATCTTCGCGCTGCGCTTCGAGGGCGACGATGCGGGCTTTGTACTTCTTCAGCGCCGTTTGCGCCTGGGCGCGCTGATCGACCTTGTAGAGGTCGAGGATCTCTTTGATCTCGATCAGCGACAGGCCGACGCGCTTGCCACGCAGGATAAGTTGCAGACGGGCGCGGTCACGATGCGAATAGACCCGGTTCATGCCGTCGCGGCGCGGCGTGAGCAGGCCTTTATCTTCGTAAAATCGCAGCGCGCGAGGCGTGACCTCAAACTCGCGGGCAAGCTGGGAAATTGTGTAGGTGCGCTCGGTTTTTGTCATGGCGACGGCCTCCCTAAGGCTTCTGCCATCCCAGATAGCTTCCGTTGACGTAAGCGTCAAGAAAAGTTGACGGGGCCGTCATTAATTTATTTCAGAGCCAAAAGCTCTGACTTGATGTCGGCCGGCGTCCGGCAGCCATTGAGCGCCATGGTGATATCCAGCTCCGCCGCCAGGTATTCCATTACCGCTTGAACGCCAGCCTCCCCGCCCAGCGCCAGGCCGTAGACATAAGGGCGCCCGATCGCGACCGCGCTCGCCCCCAGCGCCAGCGCCTTGAAGATGTCCGCGCCGCAGCGGACGCCGCTATCCAGCATCACCGGAATCTTGCCGTCCACCGCCGCAACCACGCCCGGCAACGCATCCAACGTCCCGATGCCGCCATCGACCTGCCGGCCGCCATGATTGCTGACCAGGATGCCGTCATAGCCCTCGCTCACCGCTTTCGCGGCGTCGTCGGCGCGCATGATGCCCTTCAGGATGATGGGCAGTTTCGTCCACGATCTGATTTTCGCGATGCGGGCCCAATCGAGGCTCGGGTCGGAGAACATCTGCGTGAACTGAACAGCGGCGCCGAGCGGATTTTCCTCCGGCGTTTGCGCGAGCATGCCGCGGAACACCGGGTCGGATGTGTATTGTGCGATGCCCTTGCTGCGCAGGAACGGCGAGAAGCCGAGATCGAGATCGCGCGGGCGCCAGCCGAGGATCGTCGTGTCGAGCGTGATGAAGATGCCTTTGCAGCCGCAGGCCTCGGCGCGCTTGACGAAGCTTTCTGCCAGCGCGTCGGACTTGCCCCAGTACAATTGATAGAATCGCGGCCCATCGCCATTGGCCTTGGCGATCTCCTCCATCGGAAAAGACGCTTGGCTTGAAATGATCATCGGCAGGTTCATGCGCGCCATCGCGCGCGCGACTGCTAGGTCCGCATCGAGGTGCATCATTTCGAGCACGCCGATCGGGCAAGACAAAATCGGCGCTGCGGCTTTCACGCCGAATATTTCGCACCCGAGATCACGCTGCCCTGCTCCACCCAGCATGCGCGGCACGATCGGCGCGCGCTGAAACGCGGCGCGATTGGCCTCCATCGCGGTCTCGATCCCTGCCGCCCCAGCGGTGTAGGCCCACGCTTCTGGCGACATTTTTTGTTTCGCCGCCGCTTCGAGTTGCGGGAAGCTCGTCGGTAACTCCGGCTTTGCGCCACTCAAACCGCGCAAATAAATCGCGCCTTGCGTTTCGGGTCCGAATTGGCGCGGCGCGTCGGTCATGGCTAATCCTCGTTTACGATTTTACCGGGCATTAACACGCCACCGCCTTTGATCGACACTGCAAAGTCATGGGCGATTCTCGAATCTTTCGAATTTCGCTCAGGGGTTGGGCGTGAAGCGGCGCATGGCGTGTCGTTAGAACGCGGGCGAGGGCAATATGAGCGGCGCGCAAAGCTGGAGCGTAAAGGGCATCGACCCGAAAGTGCGAGAGGCCGCGCGCGAAGCGGCAGCACGACAGGGTATGAGCCTTGGCGAATATCTGAGCCAAGCCCTCGCGGGGCAACCTCATGGCGGCGCGACATCGCATGCCTCCGCGCCAGTGCCGCAAGCGCCGCGCCATCGCTCAACGCGCTATCTCGGTTCGATAGACGCCGAAGGCGATGACGATTGGTCAATCGGCGCGCGACCGACGAGCGATCCTTCGCGCCTTGCCCAGCGCATTGAATCGATCGAACGCCGCACGCAACTCGCCGTCACCGGTCTAGACCGCGCCGTCTCCACCATCGATCGCTCCGTGTTGGGTCTCGCCGCTCGTATCGAAGACGCGGAAGCAGCCGCGACCGACGCCGCTGACCGCATCTCCGAAGCACTCGAACAATTCCGCGCCGCCGGCGAAACGCTGAGCGGCAAGCTTGCTTACGCCGAACACAGCGCTGTTGAGAGCAAGTACGCTTACGACGGCGCCAAAGGCGAACTCGACACCGTGCGCGAGCGGCTCGAACATCAAGTCAGCGTCGCTGAAGAAGTCGCGCGCCGGGCTGAAGCCGCCGCCTCCTTCCTAACCGGCGAAATGGAAAACGGCGAAGGCCTCGTCGCCAAGACGCTTGCCGAAGCACGCGCCATCGCTGAAGACGCCGCGCGTCAAGCGGCGGAAGCCTCCGCCGACGCGGTGCAGGAATTGCGCCGTCTGCAAGAAGAAATGAGCGAGCGTTTGGCGGAGACGGAAACGTCGACGCGACGCGCCATCGAGTCCGCTGTCGCCGACGTTCACAGCGAAAACCGCGGCACGCGCGAGGCGTTGCTCGAAGAAGTGGTGCGCCTAGAAACGGAAATCTCCAAGCGCGTCGGCGCCGTCGATCAACTGAAATCCGAGCAAGCCGCGCTGATCGTGCGGATCGAGCGCGCCGAAGCTGGCTCGCGCGAGAGCACGGCGGGTCTGCGCCAAGCCGCAGGCGCGGCCATCGCCGATCTGCGCAACGCGCAACTCACGCTCGCCGCGCGCCTGAAGCACGTCGAGGACACGTCCGGCACGGGCGAAGGCATCGACCTCACGGCGCTGCGTCAGGCCCAGAGCGATATCGCCGAGCGTCTCGCTTCGCTTGAAGCCAAGACCGATTCAAGCCCGGTATCCGACGCGCTCGCCGCCTTCGAAGCGCGCATCGCCTCGATCGAAAGTAAGGGCGCGAGCCACGAAAAGCTCGAACACGTCGACGGCGCGGTGCGCACCCTCGATGTCGCGCTTCAACGCCTGACCGAACGCATCGCGGAAACGGAATCGACCGCCAACACCGCCATCCGCACGCTCGAGGAAACTGTTTCCTCGCTCGGCGCCCGCGTTGAGCAAGGCACCGGCGCCGTCGAAACCGAAGCCGTGCGCGCGATGCTGGAACAGCGTCTCGACACGATGGCGCAGCAAGTCTCGCAAATGGTCGGCGAAGCCCGCCACGAATTGCAGGATCAATTGCAAGCTGCGCTCGAAGGCGTTGCTGGTGAAGGTCTCGAAGGCGCGCTGGCCGACGTGAACCGTCGCCTCGCCGCCGCCGAACGCCGCCAAGCGCAAACCATCGAAGCCATCTCGCTCGAAATCCGACGCATGTCGGAGACTGTCGACAAGCGCTTGCGCGCGGTCGAAACGCGCAATGACGACGCCGCTGGCGCAGCGGTCCGCGAAGAGCTGTCGCGCATGGCCTCGACATTGGAGCAACGCTTCGACGACATCGAGCGCCGCGAAGCTGGCGCCTTTGACCGCATGGGTCTCGAAATCGGCCGCCTTTCGGAGCGCTTGGAAGAGCGCGTCGGCGCAGTTGAGAACCGCAGCGCCCAAGCGATCGAGCAAGTGGGCGAGCAAGTCGCGCGCATGGCCGATCGATTCAACCAGCGCCAAGACATCCTCGCCCGCGAGCTCGGCGAGCGCATGCTCGACAGCGAAGAGCGCGCCGGCGCCCGCGTCACCGAAGCGATCAACTCGATCATGCATCGTCTCGCCGAAGTGGAAGAACATTCCGCCGAAGCGATTGCGCCGGTGCAAAAGGCCGTCTCCAGCGTCGCTTCGAAGCTGGAGCGCATCGAAAGCGGCCAGGATTCGGTTGGAACCGGCGCCCCGCACGCAGACGCGATCCCCACGCCGGCGCGCCGCTATGACGACTTCCCGATGTTCGGCGAGGTCGAAGCCGTTGACGAGTTCGTGTCGCCGATGGATGCGGCAAAGCCTGTGCGCGCAGCGCCGCTGCCGCCGCTCTCGGGCCAGCAAATGCCGGCGCCGATGGCGAGCGACGACGACATTTATTTCTCCGAGGAGATCGACGATCTGCTCGAAGGCGGCCCCGAACTGCCGCCGATAGAGATCGAGCAGCCCGCATCCACTTTCAATTCGGCAGATCTGTCGACGGATGAGCTGTTGATCGACGATCCGTTCCTGGAAGATGTTGACGTCATCTCGCCGCCAGCCAGCGGCGCCGATGATCCCTTCTGGTCGCCAGACACAGACGCAACGGCGCCGTTCGCAACCGATGCCGTCGCCGCCTCGCACGCTGATCCCTACATCGAGATTGATGATCTGCCGCCGCTCGACTCGCCGTTCGAACAGCCGCTGCAACTCGACCCCGAGCCGCCAGCGCCCGCAGGCAAGAACGACTACCTCGCCAACGCGCGCAAGGCCGCGCAAGCACAAGCCCAACAAGCCAAGGGCAAAGAGCCGAAGGTCAAAGCGGCCAAGCCCGCCAAGCAACCGAAAGAGCCAAAGGTAAAGACCGCGAAAAACGCCGATCCGGGCGCTCCGCCGCAACTCAGCCTGCGCGGATCGAGCCGCATCGTGCTCTGGGGCGCGGCCGGCTTGATCGCGCTCCTCGTCGTGGGCGGCGCGCGCTATATCGCCGATCAACAAGAAAACGCGGTCGAACCGCAAGCCGCGCCGGAAGCCGAACCGCCAACGGCGATCAATCCAGGCGCGCCATTGCCGCCTGCCGACCCGTTCGCGGAAGCGCCGATGGAGGGCATCGCGCCGGATGGCGGCGCAACCGGCGTCGAAGGTGTGCCGCTGGCCAGCGGCGGCACGGTTCAGCCTGTGGTCGCCGGCCCGCTCGCGCCGCGCAATGTCTCACTCGAACAAGCCGCCCAAAGTGGAGACCTGACCGCGCAATACGAACTGGCGCTGCAACGCATCGCAGCGGGACGCTCCTCTGACGGCGTCACCATGCTGCGCCGCGCCGCCGATCGCGGTTTCGCCATGGCCCAATATCGTCTCGCCAAGCTCTATGAGCGCGGCGAAGGCGTGCCCGCCGATCTCGCGGTCGCGCGGCAATGGACTGAACGCGCCGCCGCTGCCGGCAATCGCCGAGCGATGCATGATCTCGGCGTTTACTTCGCCCGCGGCGAAGGCGCGCCTTTGGACGAAGCGGCGGCGTTCCGCTGGTTCCGCCAAGCGGCGGAATTGGGCGTCGCTGACAGCCAGTACAATCTGGGCGTTCTCTACCAGCAAGGCCGCGGCGTAAACGCGAGCCCGACAGAGGCAATGTTCTGGTTCCTGGTGGCGGCCCGCCAAGGCGATCAGGACGCCGGCGCACGCGCTGCAGCGCTGGAAGCGCAGTTGCAGACCAACCAGGTCGAGCAAGCCCGGGCCCGCGCTCAGGCTTTCCGCCCGCGTGCTGCAAGCGCGATCGCCAACGGTGAGTTCGGGCAACGCGCCTGGGCCCGGCCGGCCGCTTAAGGGCTACGATTTTTCTCCGCTGACCGGCGTTGCCTCCGCCAGCGACGGCGCCCATAAGGGGCGCTGGGCGATGACGCGCGCGCGTTATTCAGTCAGAGCGGACATTTGATTTACCTGCCGATCGCCGAGATGCCGGTGAGCGTGCTGCTCGTCCTTTTGGTCAGCGGCGCCGTCGGTTTTGTGTCGGGCCTTGTTGGCGTCGGCGGCGGTTTCATCATGACGCCGGCGCTGATTTTTTTGGGCGTTCCCGCACCCGTCGCTGTCGCCACCGGCGCAAGCCAGATCGCGGCGACATCGTTCTCCGGCATCATGACACAAACACGACGCAAGGCCGTCGACTGGCGCATGGGGCTCTTGCTCTCGATCGGGGGCATCCTCGGCAGCGCCTCGGGCGTTTGGATGTTCGAACGGCTGTTGCGGCTCGGGCAGCTCGATCTCATCATTTCGCTACTCTACCTCGTGCTGCTCTCCAGCGTCGGCTTTCTGATGTTGAGTGAAAGCTACGCGTTGATCCGTGGCCGGCCGACGCGCGGGGTCTCGATCCTGCGCCGACCCGCGCGCACCGTGGCGCACACCTTGCCCTTTCGCATGGCCTTCCCGCGCTCTGGCCTTTACATCAGCGTCATCCCGCCGCTCGCGCTCGGGGTGGGCATCGGCGCGCTGGCGGCGATCATGGGCATAGGCGGCGGCTTTATTCTCATCCCGGCGATGATCTACCTGTTGCGCATGCCAACCAACGTCGTCGTCGGCACCTCGCTCTTTCAAGTTCTGATCGTCTCATCGCTCGTCGTCGTGCTGCAATCGGCGGCGACGCGCACGGTCGACCTCGTGCTCGCGGCGCTGTTGATGCTGGGCGGCGTAATCGGCGCGCAATTTGGCGCACGCATCGGCGCGGGCCTAAAGAACGAACAAATTCGCGGCTTGCTCGGGCTCTTGCTGATCATCGCCAGCCTCAAATTCTTGTGGGACCTGGTGATCCCGCCGGTTGAACCATACGTGCTCGGCGGGGGTCTCTGGTGAAGCGCCTCATCGCTCTCCTCGCCGCCATCGTCTGCTGCGCCAGCGCTTCCGCGCAACAGCCCGGCGACATGCTGAACGATCTGCCGGCCGCCGTCGCCGAAGAGCAGATCACCGTCAGCTCGGACTATCGCGGCTCCTATGTCACTGTGTTCGGCGTCAATCCGGACCGACGCGGACGCGGCGACATCGTCGTTGTCGTGCGCGGACCGAGCGAAGCCGCGGTTGTCATGCGCAAGCGCCGCGTGTTCGGGCTTTGGGTCAATGGCGATCCGGTGGAGTTTGCGCAGGCGCCGTCGTTCTTCGCGGTGCTGAGCAATCGCCCAATCCGCCAAATCGCAAATCCACAATCGATCTGGCAATATCAGCTCGATCCCGCTGCATCAGCGCAGCTTGCGAGCGCTGTGCCTGCAAGCGGAGACCCCTCAGCTTATCGCCGCGCGCTGGTTCGCCTGCGTTACGAGCAGGGCCTCTACCAATCCTACGCAGGCCAGCCACGCCCGGAACAACGCGGCGGCTTGACCATGTACCAAGGCGGCCTCTTCCGCGCCGTCGTGCGCCTGCCCGCCAACGCGCCGATCGCGCGCTACAATGCCGACACCTACCTCTTTCGCGATGGTCGGCTGATTTCCTCGCAGCGCATCCCGATCACCATCTCGCGCGTCGGCATCGAGCGGCGCATCCACGATCTCGCAAACAGCGCATCGCTGCTCTACGGCATCATGACCGTCCTGTTGGCGCTGTTCGCCGGCTGGGTGGCGGCGATCATCTTCCGCCGGACGTGAGCGCCGAGCCACCACCGTTTATGCCGCGCGCAGCGCTGCGCTTGGGGTTCCTGGGCCTCGCGCCGCTGGCCATTTCAGCGCTGGTGACGCTGTCGCAACACCAGGACACCGCTCATCTCGCCGCCATCGCATTTTCGATTTACGCGGCCGTGCTGCTCTCGTTTCTCGGCGGCGTGCGCTGCGGTTTCGAGATCATGCGCGCGCCGCACGCGCCCAACGCTTTGCGGCTGCTGTTCAGCGCGATCCCAGCGCTCGCCGGTTGGGCGTTGACGCTTCTGGTCGTCCTGGTGCCGCCCGCGCTTGGCGCATCGTCAGCGTTTGCGGGACTATTTGCGGCACAATACGTTTGGGATCATCGCAGCGCCATCGATGCGGGCGCGCCCGAATGGTATCCGCTGCTCCGACGCGTGCTGACAGGCGGCGCGATGATCGTGTGCCTGCTGATCCCGCTCGCGACAGCGCTGCAGCGCATCTAGTCGCTGAGCAAACGCTCCTGCGGCGCGGGCAACACGCGGGTTTTGCCGAGCACCAACGCCATCGCGCCATCGGGAAATAGCGGATCGAACGCCTCGTCGCGCAGATTGAGCCCGCCGGTGAACGCACCGAAGGCCGGCATCACCAGGCGTTCGCCATCGGTGGCAAAACACCGCCGCCGCACGCTGCGTCCGCGCCCCGCCACTTTCGCACACGGATGCAAGTGCCCCGCGATCTCACCGGGTGCGGCGCCCGGCGTCGGCTCATGCCGCAACACAAGCGCGCCCAGATGCAGCACCTCGCGCACCGCGCCGCCCAGCGTCTCCGGCGCGCGGCCATCGTGATTGCCTTCAACCCACACCCAATCGCACTGCGCGATCATGCTCCGCAGAAGCTCACGGTCACGCAAAGCGAGGCGCGCGACGCCAGCGCCATCGTGAAAGCTATCGCCAAGTGAAACAACGATATCTGGCGCCAGCGCCTCCATCAGCGTCGCAACGCGCGTCAACGTCGCGTGCGTGTCGTAAGGCGGCAGCATCTGCCCGCGCAGTGCGTAGGACGAGCCCTTTTCCAAGTGCAAATCGGATACGATCAGCGCTTTCGCTTCAGCGACCCAAAGCGCGCCATCGGGCAACGCCGTCACCGTCACACCACACAACCGCGCCTCGACATTCGCGCCAACAATCGCCAGCGGCGGCAGCGGACGCGCAACCGCCCGCCGCGGGCGCGGCGTTTTTTTTGGCTGCTGGGCGAGCATCGGCATCGCCGGACGCTAGCGCGAGATTCGCGGCAGTGGAATATGGCGCTTCAGCAACGATCAGCTCATCGCCTCGGCAATCAGTGACGCAGCGTCTTCCAGGATCGCCTCCTCCGCTTCGCCCTGGATCGGCACGCGGCCAACCTCCAGCATGACCGGCGCGGCGAAGGGCGAGACGTGCGGCAAGTCGCGATGCACGAGCCTGCCCTTGATCCGCCGCAGCAAATCGCCGAGGCGCTTTAGATCCATATACCCCTCGCCCGCATCCGCGAGCGCCGCTTGCATCAAGATGTGGTCCGGCTCGTATTGCTTCAGCACGTCGAAGATGAGATCGGCGGAGAAGGTGACTTGCCGGCCGGTCTTTTTATCCGCCGCCGCCGCCTTGCGCTGGATCATGCCTGCGATCACCGCGCATTTGGCGAACATCGATTTCATCAGCGTCGATTCCGCCAGCCAGCTTTCGAGATCGTCGCCCAGCATATCTTCGTCGAACAAAGCATCGAGATCGACATCGCCCATGGGATCGAGCCCCCACACCGCGACAGCATACTCGCTCGCAAGAAAGCCAAGCGGCTTCTTGCCCGCGCGCTCCAGGCGGCGCGACAACAGCATGCCGAGCGTCTGATGCGCGAGGCGGCCCTCGAACGGGTAGCAGACCAGATAGTGCTTCAGCCCACGCGGGAACGTCTCGATCAGCAGATCATCCGGCGCCGGCACGACGGAGCGGCGCTTCTGCATCTTGATCCAGTCGCGCACTTGTTGCGGCAGCTTCTTCTGACGCTTCGGATCATGCAACAACTGGCGCACGCGCTCGGCAAGGAAGGTCGAGAGCGGAAACTTGCCGCCAGCGTAGGAGGGAATCTTCGGATTCTGCTCCGCCGTGGCGCGCACCACCAGCGCATCGCTTTCGCGCACGCCGATGAGGCGCAAGATTTGTCCGCCGAAGATGAACGTATCGCCCGGCGTCAGCCCCTCGATGAACCATTCCTCAATCTGACCGAGCCTGCGCCCCGGCGTCATCGGCGACGGCGCGTCGCTCTTCGGCACGCCTGGCCGCGGCCGTATGCCCGCGCGCATCGCCAGGCGCACATCCAGCATCTCGCTCTCAATGATCGCGCCGACATTCATGCGATGGCCTTGCGCCACCGAGGCATTGCGCGCGCGCCAGCGACCCGTCGTCAAATCTTGCACGATGCGCTTGTAGCGATCGTACGAACGCAGCGCGTAGCCGCCGGTCGCCACCAGATCGATGACGCGATCGAACTGGGCGCGCGTGAGATCGGCGTAAGGCGCGGTGGAGGCGACCTCTTCATACAATTCGTCTGCATCGAACGGCTCGCCGCAAGCGCAGCCCATCACGTGCTGCGCCAAGCAATCCAATCCGCCCGCCCGCGAATCCGCGCCATCCAGCGCGCCTTCCAGCACAGCCTCCTGCGCCGCACGGCACTCCAGCACTTCGAACCGGTTACTCGGCGCGAGCAAAGCGCGCGATGGTTCATCCAGCCTGTGATTGGCGCGCCCGATCCGCTGCACCAAACGCGCGCAGCCTTTCGGCGCGCCGATCTGGATCACCAGATCGACATCACCCCAGTCGATGCCGAGATCGAGCGTGGATGTACATACCACTGCGCGCAATTCGCCGCGCGCCATGGCGGCTTCAACTTTGCGCCGCTGCTGCACATCAAGCGAGCCGTGATGCAGCGCGATCGGCAGGCCATCGTCGTTGACGCGCCACAATTCCTGAAACGTCATCTCCGCTTGCGCGCGCGTGTTCACAAACACCAGCGCCAACCGCGCGCGCTTGATGGCTTCATACACTTCCGGCATCGCATGCCGCGCCGTGTGCCCCGCCCACGGAATGCGTGCGTCAGAGTCGAGTACATCGATCACAGGCGCAGCCCCCGGCGGCGCGCGGACGATGACGCCTTCTCCCCCGCCCCCTCGCGGGGCGGAGGCCGGGGGGTGGGGGGCGCTCAAACTCTCAGGCGCCGGAGCGTTGGAACGCCCCCCCTCACCCTGCCCTCTCCCCCGCGAGGGGGGAGAGGGTTCTTCCGATCCCAGCAACCACCGCACCAGCCCCTCTTCATCCGCCACCGTCGCGCTCAGACCGATCCGCCGGTGCGCCGGCGCCCAGCGGCGCAGGCGTGCGAGGGCCAGCGCCAGCAAATCGCCGCGCTTGGTTGGCGCGATGGCGTGGATTTCGTCGATCACAACGGCCTGCAAATCTTCGAAGAACACGTGCGCGTGTTCGCTGGCGATGAGCAGGCACAATTGCTCGGGCGTTGTGAGCAGAATGTCAGGCGGGTGCGCGCGTTGGCGCTGGCGCTTGTGCGGCGGCGTATCGCCGGTGCGCGTTTCCAGCCGCACGCCAAGCTGCATCTCGTGCGCCGGCGCCTCCAGATTGCGCGCCACGTCCGTGGTCAGCGCTTTCAGTGGCGAGATGTAAAGCGTGTGAAGTTTATGTGGCCGCCGCAGCCCGCCCTCGTCCGCCAACGGCGCAAGCTCGATCAGGCTCGGCAGAAACCCGGCCAGCGTTTTGCCCGCCCCGGTCGGTGCGATCAGCAGCGTGGAGAGCCCCGCTTCCGCCCGGCGCACCAGTTCCAACTGATGCGCGCGCGGGCGCCAGCCGCGTTCAGCGAACCACGCCTCAAAGCGCGGCGGCAGGGAAAGCGTGGGGACGTTCATCAAGCCTTCATTAGCGCAGGCGACCGCGACTTGCGCGATTGAGGCGCCGCGCGCGCCGTGGCAGCTTGCCGCCAATGTTTGTCCGCACCCTCGTCCTCTCCTCCATCCTCGCCGCCTTCGCCTGGTCCGCCGCCGCGCAGCAGACGGGCGCGGCCCTGCTCGCGCAAGCGGTTGCCGCCACGCAGTCGGCGCAAGCGAACTATGCGTTCGATCTAGAACTCGACACCCGCGAGCAGCAATGGCGCGCCCGCTTCGACCCCGCCGCCAGCCCGCGCCTGCGCCTCACGCAGCCTGCCCGCGAGTCGCTCGACAATGACGGGCGCCGCGCTTTCGACCGCATGGCCGAACAGATGGACGGCGTCTCCTGGTGCGCCAGCGAATATATGAGCCGCGTCGAGGACGTACGTCTGGTGCGCGAGGACGCCACCAGTGCAACTTATGCGTTCCAACCCACGCCCGAGAGCATACGCGGCGAGCAAGCCCGCCGCTTTGCCGACCGGTTGCGTGGCGAGATGACGATCCTCAAAGCCACGCCGGATGTGAGCCGTGTGCGCCTCTACATCCCGGCCGGCTTCAGCCCGATGCCGCTGGTGCGCGTCGATCACGTCAACATCGTCATTAGCTGTGCGGCCGCGCCGAACGGACGCCGCTACGCCGCCGAGACCGTGACCGACATGCGCGGCTCGGCGTTTGGCCAAGACTTCAACGAGCGCAGCATTCAGCGCATGCGCAATTTGAGCGCGTCGTGACCGGGAACTACCAACACCTCAGCGCCGAGCGCATTCTGGCGACCTTGGACAAGCTGCACGCGCGCATTGTCGCCCGGTTTCCGGAAGCTGCGCTCTCACGCGTCTGCGCTGACTTGATCGAGACCGCCCGCTTTACCGCCCGCGACGCCGCACGGCTTGCCCGACCGGCCGTGGTTTGGCGTCTGGCGGCGCTGGCGCTGGTGCTGCTCGGCGTCACCGCGCAAGTGGCGGCGTTCAAGTTTTTGCGCATTGAGAGCGGATCGCTCAGCGCGCCAGATCTGGTTCAGGGCCTGGAAGCCGCGGTGAACCTGCTTATCCTGTTCGGCGGCGCGGTGTGGTTTGTGTTGTCGTTGGAAGAGCGGATCAAGCGGCGGCGTGCGCTCGATGCGCTGCATGGCCTCCGCTCGCTCGCGCACGTCATCGATATGCACCAGCTCACCAAGGACCCGACGATCGTCCTCGATACGCAAAAGACCGCAGCCTCGCCCGAGCGTACGATGTCGCAGTTCGAACTCACCCGCTATCTGGACTATTGCTCGGAGATGCTGGCTCTGATCGGCAAACTTGCCGCACTGTACGGCGACCGCATGCGCGACGGCGTCGTCATCGACGCCGTCAACGACATCGAAAATCTCACCAACGGCCTCGGCCGCAAGATCTGGCAGAAGATCACCATCATCAGCGCGCTGAACGAACCTGGGTCCTAGCAGGAGGGAACCGCGCCAACCCGCCGCAGCCGCCTGATCTAGGCTCCGCCGGAACACGTACCCGGCTCGACGCTTGTCACCCGCAACGCGCTTCGAGGACCGCATGACCTACATTATCGCCCTGCTCGCGACCGGCGTCGCCTTCGGCATCGCCGACGCGCTTTGGTTGAGCAACGCCGTGCCGCGTATTTACCGGCCGATGATCGGCGAACTTTTGAGTGACAAGCTCAATGTCGGCGCAGCGATAGCGTTTTATGTGATTTACATCTGTGGCATCGTCTTTTTTGCCGTCCGCCCGGCGCTCGATGAGGGCAGCCTGATGAAAGCGGCGCTCTATGGCGCGGCACTCGGCTTCGTCGCCTACGCCACCTATGATCTCACCAACCAGGCCACGCTGCGCACCTGGGACGTCCGGCTGACGCTGATCGACATGGCCTGGGGCACGTTCGCAACAGGTTTGGCGGCAGCGATCGGCTACGCGGTAGCGGCGCGCTTCGCCTAGAGCTGCCCCTTCAAGGCTGGCGCTGTTTCCTGCGCAATGCGCCGGAGCGCCTGCTCGGCCACCCGCGTGGCGCTTGGGAACGCGACGAATCCGTGCGGCAGTGACTCGAAGCAATGGTAACGCGTCTTGACGCCCGCATCCTGCAAGAGCTCGGCGTAGGCCGCACCCTGATCGAGCAGCATGTCGAAGCCAGCAGTATAAATCAGCGCCGGCGCCAGACCGCGTAGATCCTGCGTGCGGATTGGCGAAATGCGTGGATCGCTCGGCTCTATGTTTTCAGGCAGATATTGCTTCATAAAGAAGTCGATGGTCTCCGCCGTCAGCGGCCAAGCGTCTGCGAAATCGTGCACTGACGGCGTTTCGCTAGTGAAATCGACAGCGGGATAGATCAAAAGCTGCAGTACTGGCGGCTTCGTCTTGCGGAATTCCTGCGCGATGATGGCCGAGAAATGCCCGCCCATGCTGTCGCCGCCGACAGCCGCCTTGCCAACCGGCGCGCCATAACGCGCAGCGTTTTCAACGGCCCAGGAATAGGCCGCCATGCAATCTTCGAGGCCAGCGGGAAACTTGTGTTCAGGCGCGAGCCGGTAATCGACCGAAAGCACCGGTGCGCCCGCTTCCTTCGCAATCAGCGCGCATAGACGGTGGCACGTCTCCAACGACCCAATCACGCCGCCGCCGAAATGGAAATACACCAGCATCGCAGCCGCATTGTCGCGCACAGTCGGCAGGTAGAGCCGGCACGGCACGGAATGACTGCGCCCGGTAACGTAGACTTTCTCGATGCGAACGCCCGGCACTTTGCCGCCGCCAAACAATTCCGCGCCGGCTTCGGTCTGCGCGCGCAGCGTGCTCACGCTCATCGAGTCCCACGGAATCGCACGCTCGCGCGCTTTCGCTTCCAGAAATTGCATGCGCGGATCGAGCGTCATGCCGCGCACCACACGCGGTTGGCCGCCCGATGCCTTGATCAACGCTTCGTCGGAGCGCGACAAAGCAAGATGCACGAGCGCCTTGCGCAGCCAGGACACGCTTATTCTCTCCTACCCTCAGGATTTCCGCGCCGCGCCTTGCAGGCCGTTCAGCAACAGACCTGTCACGAACCGCGCCGCCGCATCGATATCCGGCGGCGAACGGCGCAACATCTCCGCACCCACCTCTTGCGCGGTGCCGATGCAAGCGCAAGCGAGATAGTCTGCGTCCACACGCGGCGCATCGCCTCGCGCCACGGCTTCTTCGAGGCTTTGCCGCACCTCTTGATAGACCGCCATCATTTCAGGCGTGTCCATGCGCAGCACGTGTGGCCGCCGTTCATCAATCGGCCGGCCCTCAGTGCGGTTATCAGCGACGATGAATTGGAAGTAGGCCACGAAGGCGCTGTGCAAATAATCCTCGAAGCTACGCGCATTCTCACGCGCCATGCGCAGGATCGGACGGAAGCGCCGCGCGCCGTCATCGGCCAGCGCCTCGTACACTTCCTCTTTCGACTTGAAGTAATTGTAGAAAGTGCCCGAGGCGAGCCGGGTGCCGCGGATGATGTCGCGCACGGTCGCCGCCTCGTAGCCGAGCTGCGCGAACACTTCGCGCGCCGCCGCGAGGATCGCCAACCTGTTCGCCGCCTTGGTTTTTTCGCGCTTGCCGACCGGCTCCAGCGCTATCGCGTCGCTCATGGGGCTCCCCGAGTCATCCCGACGTTATACCGTCACAAAAATGACGTTACGTCAATTTCATGCGATGGCGGGATACAGCCGGCGCTGCTAGCACCGGTGTATGACCGGCGATACTCATTATGGCGAAGGCGAAGATGTCTTCGAACGCGTCAAAACCATGATGCAGTGGACCCCGCAGGGCCGCGCCCTGGGTTTCGAGGTCACCAAGCTCGAAGGCAATCACGTCTGGGGCCTCTGCCCTTACAAGCCCGAACTGATCGGCGATCCAGAGACCGGCGTCATTGCAGGCGGCGTCATCACCACGTTTCTCGATCAGCTCTGCGGCATGGCGGCGGTGCTGGCGATGAAAGAGCCCTCCATGGTCGCCACCATCGATATCCGCATCGACTACATGCGCGCCGCCACGCCGGGGCGCGACGTGTGCGCTGAGGCGCATTGCTACAAGATTGGCCGCAACGTCGCCTTCGTCCGCGCCGTCGCCTTCGAGGACAGCGCCGAGAACCCAATCGCGCACGCGACCTCGACCTTCATGGTCAACGCCACGCGAAAGTTCGGCGCGAACTTGCGGGAGAAGAAACCGTGAGCGGCCCTTATGGACCGCCGGCGTCCCGCCGGCATGCGCCGGTGCTGGCCGGCGAGACGCCGGCGGTCCACAGATGACCCCGCAAGAACGGCTCACAGCCGCGCTCGCGCGCATCCCCTACGCCAGTTTTCTCGGCGTGCGCGCCGAATTGAAAGGCGACGAACTCACGCTCGTCCTGCCGTTCAGCGATCACCTCGTCGGCAATCCGCTACTGCCGGCTTTGCACGGTGGCGTCGTGGCGGCGCTGATGGAGCTGACCGCCATCACGCAGCTCGCGATCGCATCGAAGAGCGAGAAATTCCCGAAGACCATCGATGTCGGCTTCGACTATCTGCGCTCCGGCAAACCGGTGGATACCTACGCTCGTGCCCGTGTCGTCAAAATCGGCCGCCGCATCGCCAACGTGCAAGCCGAAGCTTGGCAGGGCGAGCGCGAACAGCCAATTGCCGCGATGCACGGCCATTTCTTGGTCGGTGACGAGGAGAAGACGCCCTCGGCGCCTTAGGCGCCCTACTGCCTATTGCCTAATTCAGCACTCCGAACAGGAAGAGCAGAATGATAATCGGCAGCGGAATGCCGATGACCATGAGAATGCAGCCTTTACCGAGTTCTTCCACGATGCACTCTCCTCAAACACGCGGACTGGATTGATACGGCGCGCCGTCCTCGAGACGCGGACGGCCGTCCCATGTCGGGTGGTGCGCGCCGAGCCAACCGCCGGCGATCGAGCCGGCCAGGCCGAGCGACAACGCGCCAACGGTCCACCACGAAAGCGCGGCGAGCGCGTCGGCGGTGTCTCCGGCAGTTGCGAGTTCAGCGGCGTTGGCGGCTTGGCCATCGGTCGCGTCGCTCAGTTCGCCAATGGTCTCGGCGACGCCGGAGGGCAGCGCATCGCCACTCACCGCGCCTGACGCCGCGAATGTCGCCAGCGTAACCGCGACCGCAACAGCGAACGCCCAAACCATAAAGCCCGTCAGCAAGCCGCCGAAATGATCGGGATAGCGTGCGCTGCGCGAGGCGACGTAGGCGCCAACCTGAAACGCAACCAACTGCGCGAACATCACGTACAATCCGCCGCCGATCGAAATCGCGTCGTCTTGGCTATTCATTTGATACGGGTTGAAGGCCGAGGCGCCGATCGCAAGGCCCACCACGTTCAACAGGAAGCCAACAGCAATGGCCGCGACCGCTCCCGCCAGAATCGTCGGCCATTGCACCAGCGGATGCGCGTAGTGACGCCCCGCGATGGTGTAGTCGGGATCGAATCTATAGGCGACCATGTGCGCGCTCCGGCCGAGTGAAATGCTCGACCGGTAACTGGCGCCGTGAGGTTTAGTTCCGGGAACCGGGATGGACCGCGCGTCTTCAGACGCGCATGCGGGCCTGAAGGCCCGCGATCCCGGACCTAAGCGTTCGTTCGCCGCGTCAGCGCCGAGAAATCATGGATCAGTTGCTCGGTCAGGCTCGCCGGCTTGAAGTTCAGACCAGCGATTTCGCGCACAGGCGTGATCTCGGCGGCGGAACCGGTGAGGAAGCACTCGCTGAAGCTTGCCAGTTCGTTCGGCCAAATGGCGCGCTCGACCACCTCGATACCGCGCTGCTTCGCGAGCCCGATCACAGCCTGACGCGTCAAGCCATTCAAAAAGCAATCCGGCGTCGGCGTATGCAACACGCCGTCGCGCACGAAGAAGATGTTGGCGCCGGTGCCTTCGGCGATCTGACCGCGCCAGTCGAACATCATCGCATCGTCAAAGCCCGCATCGTTGGCGGCGTGCCGTGAGAGCGTGCAGATCATGTAGAGGCCGGCAGCCTTCGAATTGCATGGCGAGGTATCCGGCGCGGGCCGGCGCCAGGGCGCGATCATCAGGCGCACACCCTTCATCTTGTCGGCGAAATAGTCGCCCCACTCCCACGCCGCGATCGCGACATGCACGTCATCGCGATTAGCGGCGACGCCCATCTGCTCGGAGCCGCGCCACGCCAGAGCGCGGACGTAGCAATTCTCGAAGCCCTGCTTCTTGATCAACTCAGCCTTGGCGCGATCGATCTCTTCGGCGCTGAACGGCAACTTGAAGCCGAGGATGTTGGCCGAAGCGTGCAACCGCTCGCTGTGTTCGCGGCTCTTGAAGATGGCGCCGCCATAGGCGCGCTCGCCTTCGAACACACAGGAGGCGTAGTGCAGCGCATGGCTCAGCACGTGCACCTTGGCGTCGCGGTGGGAGACGAATTCCCCATCCATCCACACCCAGCCATCGCGGTCGTCGAAAGACTTTGCCGCCATTGAAAGCACCTCCTGTTAGTTCCGACTTGCCGAGCCGCCGCCCTCGGGGGCATGGTCCGGGCACTGGTTTTGTCTGTATTCACTGGTCGGCGACATGGCTGTCAATGAAGTCCGCGTTTTTCTGGAAAGACATTCCCGTAGTGAGGCGCTTTCAATCCATCTTTGCCTCGGCCACATGACATGAACACCGCCCCGGCGTTCGACGCTCTCGACCGACCGCCGCATTTGCTGCTGGTGGATGACGACGACCGTATCCGCGAACTGCTCAAGCGCTACCTCTCTCAAGCAGGCGCGCGCGTATCCGCCGCACCCGACGCCGCCAGCGCCCGCAAGCTGCTCGACTCAATGGAATTCGACTTGCTCATACTCGACGTGATGATGCCGGTGGAAGACGGCTTCTCTTTGGCCGAGAGCGTGCGGCGCATTTCGAAAGTGCCGATTGTGCTTCTGACCGCGCGTGGCATGCCGGAGGATCGCATCCGCGGCCTCTCGATCGGCGCCGACGACTATGTCGCCAAACCATTCGAGCCGGCCGAACTGACGCTGCGCATCAACGCCATCCTGCGCCGCGCCGTCTCCAATCGAGGCGAGGCGCCAGAGGTGGTGACGTTCGGCCCGTTCGCGTTCAACGGCGCGCGCGGCGAACTCAGCCGCGAAGGCGCGCCAGTGCGGCTGACTGAAGCGGAGGTCGCGCTTTTGCGCATTCTTGCGACGCGCCCAGGCGACGTGGTCAGCCGCGAAGAACTGGCCAAACGCACAGGCGCGGGACTGGAGCGCTCCGTCGACGTGCAAGTGACGCGCCTGCGGCGCAAAGTGGAAGCCGATCCGCGCGCGCCGGTTTATCTGCAAACTGTCCGCGGCGTCGGCTATCGCCTGGCGGCGGACTGACAAAACATCCGCGCTTCAACCGCCAAGGGAAAGCGCGCCTTGCTGGCGCGGCGCCGGCTCCCTAGAACCGGCCAGAGCCCAAGGGGATCAATTCGATGACGGCAGAGCGCGAAAAGGCGCGTCCGGTATGGCAGCCTTATGCCATCGCCTTTCTGTTCTTCCTGCCGGTAATTTCCGGCGTCGTCGATCGGCTGACCGAGCCGTCGCGTTGGTTTCGCGACTATAACGCCATCGCCTGCGGCGCCGAGAAATGGCTGCAAGGCGCGCCGATCTACGATCCGAATCTCGCTTGCGAAGGCATCGACCCGATGCCGTTCGTCTATCACCCATGGGTGGCGGAAGCCTTCGCCTGGCCGCTCAGCCTGCTCGGGCAGGACGGGCTGCGGCTCGCCTTTGCGGCCGTTTACATCGTCGCGCTTTTGGCGCTCGGCTGGCTAATCATCGGCCGCAAAAGCGCCACGCCACGCACGCGCCGCGTTTGGTTTGCGGCGTTCATGACCGGCAGCACCGTCTATTGGGGCAATATCGCCATTATCCTGCACGCGCTGATCGGCGTGGTCGCAATCCAATTGCGCAAACGCCCGTCAGTGCTTGTGCTTGCCATCGCGCTGGCGGCGATCGCCAAGCCGATCTTTCTCACCTTCGCCGTTGTCTTCCTCGTCGCGCCGCTACCGTTGTGGCGCAGACTTGCGTACGGGGCGGCGGCGATCATCCTCGGCGCCGCCCCGACAGCCTATTTCGTGCTGACCGGTGGCGAGATGGTGCAGCAGTGGCGCGATCTGCTTGCCTACTTTGTCTATGTCGGCAAACCGGGCGACGCCTATCTCGGGTGGCTCAACATGGTCGGCGTGGCCGGCGACACGCAAGCGGCGACGTTCGGCTATCTGGCGTTCGCCGGACTGGCCTCGCTGGCCGCCATTGTCATCGCGGAAGCGCTGAACATGGCCGATGACGAACGCGCCGCTTTGGGCCTCAGCATCGCAGTGCTGTGCATTCCGCGCCTCATGTCGCACGACATGGCGCTGTTGGGACTTGGTTTCGCCGCCATGCTCACCGCAATAACGGCCGCCAATGCGGGGGCCGGCAAATGGTTCGGCCGCGCGCTGCTTGGCATCTGCATCGTCGCTCTCATTGGCAATCTTGCCGACCTCGCTGATTGGACCACGCGCATCTGCACCTTCCTGCTCGCGCTCACACTCTTCGTCGCCGCCGTCTGGGCGAGCACGACGCAGAAAGTGAGCCTCTGGCGCGCGCTCTGGTCGGGCCCGGCGACCTCGCCCGCATGACCAAGCGCTTTCCCATCCGCTTCCGCCTGCGCGACTATCTCCCGCGCGGGCTCTATTGGCGCACGGCGCTGATCATCATCGTGCCGGCGGCGCTGTTTCAGCTCATCATTACGATCGTCTTTCTGGACGATCATTGGCGCTTCACGTCCAAGCGATTGAGCCAAGCCGTCGCCGCCGACGTGAGTCTGCTGCTGCAAATGTATGAGGCGGATCCCACCCCGGACAATTTCGCGCGCGTGCAGCGCCATGCGCGCGCGCCTCTACGTCTCGACATCACACTCGACCGCGACACGCTTGAACGCCAAGCCTGCGCCCGTTCGCGCAGCGACATCATCGATCGATATTTGATTGAACCGTTGGACGAAGAATTCCAACGCCCGATCTGGTATGATCCCACCTGCCGCGGCGAATATGTCTATCTACGCGTGCCGACCACCGACGGCATCCTCGCCATCCGAGCCGAGCGCGACCGCGTGCAGGCGCGCTCCGGTCCGCTCTTCGTCGCGTGGATTCTCACCGCCACCATCTTCTTCTGCTTGGTTTCGATCCTGTTCATCCGCAGCCAAGTGCGGCCGATCGAGCGATTGGCCGACGCCATGGAGCGCTTTGGCCGTGGCGAAGACGCTGGCCCGTTCCGCGTGCGCGGCGCCCGCGAAGTCCGCGGCGCGACGCTCGCCTTCTTCGGCATGCGCGAACGCGTCAGCCGGCTGATCGACCAGCGCTCGCAATTGCTGGCCGGCGTCAGCCACGACCTTCGCACGCCGCTCACCCGGCTCAAGCTGCAACTGGCGCTCTTGCCGCCATCGTCGGAGATCGAAGACGCCAAGCGCGATCTCGCCGACATGGAGGAGACGCTCGAAGAATACCTGACCTTCGCCAAGGGCCTGGGCGAAGAGGCGCCGACGCTGATTGACGTCGCCGCGATTGCGACCGAAGTGGCCGGCGACACTATGCGGAGCGGCGGCGACGTTACAGTTGAGCAATCTGGAGAGGTGTCGGCGCCAGCGCGCGGACGCGCCATCAAAAGGTGCCTCGCCAACTTGATCGACAACGCCGCCGCCCATGGCGACAAGGTCCGCGTCAGTGTGAAAGGCGAAACCAGCGCTGTTTTCGTTTCGGTCGACGACAATGGCCCCGGCATTCCTGAAGAACTCTACGAAGACGCTTTCCGGCCCTTCTCGCGCCTCGATGCGACTCGCTCTCGAAACCAAAAAGGTGTGGGCCTCGGCCTCGCCATTGCGCGCGACGTGGCGCGCAGTCACGGCGGCGATATCACCCTCAGCCAAAGCCCTTTGGGCGGACTGCGCGCGACACTGCGCTTGCCGCGTCCGGCTTGAGTCAAGCCGCTTCCAATCAAGCGAAACTGGAATATTGTCCCGCTCGAACGGGCGGACCATGGCAGACAGCGGCGACATCTCACCTAGAGCGCGGATTTGTATCGATTTCGGCACGGCTTTGTCGAAAGCGTCGATCTGTCTCGACCCCATGCTGCCGATAGAGGTGGGCGTAAAGCCGCTGCCGATTGGCGCCATTTCCGGCGCTGAGCATCCGTTACTCACACCTTCGGTCCTCTACGTAGATGAGGGTCGCCTCTATTTTGGCCCCACCGCGTTCGAGCACGCGCGCCGCGGCGTTGAAGATGCGCGCGACCCGCTCTTGTCCTTCAAGACCGTCCTGGGCGCGCGCAACCTTGAAGAAGCGCTGCAATCCAAGCTGCGTCCATCCGTCGATCCCACGGGCACGTTCCGCCATCGCGATGCGCTGGCGCTCTATCTCGCTTATCTCGATCAGCTGATCCGCGAAGCCATCGATCTTGCGCCGAACATTCCGGCCGGCGCCATCTATGCGCGCCGTCGCTATACCAGCCCGGTTTGGCGCCCCGGCAGCGGCGTCGAGCGCGTGTTCGAAGACATCTTCAACGAGGCCGCGGCGATATCACAAAGGCTAGGCACGCTGCTGCTCGGCCCCAATGGCATTTCGATCGCCCAGTGCCGTGATGCGCTCGACAAAGCCGCGACCCACCCCGGCGACGGCATGCTGGAGACCGGCGTCTTCGAACCACACGCCGCCGCCGCCTGCGCGCTCGCTTTCTCGAACGAGCCGACGAACTTCGTCATGGTCTTCGACATGGGCGCTGGCACCACTGACATCGCCGCCTTCGAATTCGACGACCGCATCGAGCCGCCGACGCTTTCCGAGATCAAAGACGCGCGCCAATGCAGCGCGCTTGCCGGTGATGAGATCGACCGCATCCTGATCGATCTTCTGCTGCGCAAATCGGGCATGCGCAAAGGCGAGGACGAAGAAGTCCGCGCCGCGCGCATGGCGCGCCTTGTCGGCCGCGAACTAAAGCGCGACCTGTTGCGCGATGGCAAATGCCAGCTCCGCACCGGCTGGCGCACGATTTCGGTGCGCGCCAGCGACATGATGGAAGACGAACGTTTCCGGGCCTATCTGGGCGCGCTGGCGGGGACCATCGCCAAGAGCCTGCAAGCCGTCCTCCCCCGCGCCGAAGCGCGCGGCGAACTGGTGATCGATGTCGTTCTCGCCGGCGGCGGCGCGCATCTCACCTTCGTTCCGGCTCTGGTGCAGCGGGCGGCGGCGAGCCTCAACACCAATGTGCGCCTGCGCATCGGCCAACTCTCGCCGCTCAACCCGCTCTATCAAGGTATCGACCCCTCGCTCGCGGGCGTCTTCCCGCAAATCGCCATGTCGGTCGGCGGCGCGCTGGTCGAGATGATGCCGGCGCGGGTCTAGCGCGCTACCCGTCATCCTGGGACACTCGCTGAAGCGCAAAGCGCTTAAGCGGATGAGCCCAGGACCCAGGGGCTACGAGTCGAGTGTTGGCCCTGGATCCTGGGCTCGCACTGCGTGCGCCCCAGGATGACGGAGAGTTGGCGCGCTATTTGCGCTCTGCCGCCAAATCCGGAAACACCTTCTCGACCTTCTGCACCAGGTACTCGCCATACGTGCCGCGCCACGCATGCACGTTGACGCGATCCCAGCGCTCGGCGCTGTCGTCGGCGGCGCGGATGTTCGGCAGCGGCTCGATCTCCGCATCGAACGCCGGATCGAAAAAGAACGGAAAGGAAAGCCGGCTCTTGCCGCTAACATTGCGCACGCGATGCGGCGTCGACTTGTAGTAGCCGCCGGTGAGGCGATCGAGCATGTCGCCAATGTTGCAGACCAGCGCGCCCTCAATCGGCGGCGCATCGATCCAGCCGCTAGGCGTCCGCACTTGCAGCCCGCCATGTTCATCCTGCGCCAGCAAGGTTAGCAAGCCATAGTCGGTGTGTTCGCCTACGCCCCACGCTTCGCTGCTCGCATCGGCGGGATACTCGAAGATGCGGAAGAGCAAAGTAGGATCGCGCGTGTAGGTGCGACGAAAATACTGCGCATCGAGCCCGAGGCTCAGCGCCACGCCTTCCATGATCGCGTGCGCGCTCTGCGTCGCCTCATCCATGAAGCGCAGCACGAGCGGCTTTAACGTCGGCACGGCATCGGGAAACTGATTGCGTCCATGCAGCGGCCAGCCTTCGATCACCCGCGCATCGTTTTCGCCGAGTTCCTCGCCGAAATACAAACCCTGTTTGCGATCCGGCTTGCCTGACGTCAGTTCGCCGCCGACAGGAAAATACCCGCGCCACGCGCGCCCACCCTTCGCCATGGCGATCTGCATCTTCTGGTCTTCCGGGAGCGCGAAGAACGCGCGGCTCGCAGCCTCCAAACCTGACAGCGTCTCGGCGCCAATCGCGTGTCCGGTAGCATAGAAGAAGCCGAGATCGCGGCAGGCGGCGCCAATCTCGCGCCCAACGGCGTCGCGCGCGTCCGCATCGTCGCCAGCTAACGGCGCAACATTGATGACCGGTAAGCCTCGCATGCGCTTCGAACTCCAAGATCGAGACCGTTTGTGTTATCGGGAACACGGCCAAGTGTCATCGCGTTGTCGCCGAACGCGCGTAGGGAGGGTCGAATATGCGGTGCTGGCTCTTCTTCAACCGCGATATCGCGCCCGGCGTGCCGGAAGCGCCAGAGATTCTGCGCTTCATCGAAGCCGCCGAAGCGCTCGACATTGAACTTCACGTCCTGAAGCCGAGCGAATTCGATTTGGTGGTCGATAGCGGACACGCTTGGTCGGCGATTTATCAGGGCCGTGAGCTCAAGAAGCCCGACCTGATCATTCCCCGCTGCGGCAGCGAGACGAGCTATTTCACGCTCGCCGTCATGCGCCACTTCGAGCGCCAGGGCGTCGCCATCGCCAATAGCTCGGCCGCAATCGAGTCCGTCGCCGACAAATTGCACACGCTGCAAGTGCTGGCCGGCGCCAAGCTGCCAATCCCAAAGACCATCCTCGGCAAGTTCCCGATCGACGTCGATCTGGTCGAGCGCGAACTGGGCTTTCCGGTGGTCGTGAAAAAGCTTCGCGGTACGCGCGGCGCTGGCGTCGTGCTCTGCGAAAACCGCGGCCATTTCGACGATCTCGCCAATTTGCTCGACGGCGCCACTTCGAACACCGACTTTCTGTTTCAGCAATACATCAAAGCCAGCCACGGCCGCGACGTGCGCGTGCTGGTTGTCGATGGGCGCGTCGTCGCCGCGATGGAGCGCCAATCCACCGATGGCGGCTTCAAATCCAACATCTCGCTGGGCGGCTCGGCAAAGCCCTATCGTCCGACGCGCGAGATGGGCGACCTCGCCGTCCGCGTCGCGCGCGAACTCAATCTCGACATCGCCGGCATCGACATCCTGTTCGACGAAAACGGCTATCGCATCTGTGAAGCCAATTCCGCGCCCGGCTTCCAGGGTCTCGAGCGCGCCTGCGCGATCAACGTGCCGGAGCTCATATTCCAAGCCATGGGCCGGAAATTCGGCATCCCCGTGCGCCATTCCGAACGCTGGGAGCAAGCGATCGACAACGCCGCGAAAGCGATGTTGAAGCCGCTGAAACCCAAGTCAGTCGCCAATGCCGAGCCGCTGCTCGCCGCACCAGCGCGCCGCCGCCGCAAGCCGGCCTAAAAAATCATTGGCGCTGTCGGGACTGACCTGCGCTGTTCGTTCTTCAAGACGAACACTGGAGAGACACCCATGCGCAAAGTGATCGTAGCCGCGTTCCAATCCATGGACGGCGTCATCCAGGGCCCAGGCGGCCCCGTTGAAGACCCAACCAATGGCTTCGCACACGGCGGCTGGGTCGTGCCGTTGATGGACGAGGTACTCGGCGCCGAGATCGGCGCCTTGTTCGGCCAGCCCTTCGATTTGTTGCTCGGGCGCAAGACCTACGAAATCTTCGCAGCCCACTGGCCCTACGCCGCCACGGCCGAGGACGCCGGCGACCGCGAAATCGCCGACCAGTTCAACAATGTCGCCAAGTACGTCGCCACCCGCTCAGGCGAGGTGGACACATCGTGGAAAGGCACCGTCGTTTTGCGCGATGCGGCAAGCGACGTCGCCAAGCTGAAGCAGGAGGATGGCCCCGCCCTCGTCACCCAGGGCTCAAGCGATCTCATTCAGACGCTGCTCGCGCACGATTTGGTCGATGAAATCCGCACCTTCACCTTCCCGATCACACTCGGCCGCGGCAAGCGGCTCATCGGCGAGAGCGCCGCGGCGCTCACTTTCAAGCTGACGCGTCATGAGGCGACCAACACAGGCGTTATCCTGGCCCGCTACGAGCGCGCCGGCCCGGTCGAGACCGGCAGCTATGAGCTGGTTGAATCCACGCCGGCCGAGTACGCCCGCCGCGAACGGATGAAGCGCGAGGGCTAGAGCGTGAAACTCGACAGGCGGCGGCTGAAGTCGGTCGCCGCCATCGACCAGCCGTCGGAGACTCGCTCGACGTTCGGTGCGATCACTTCGTCATACTGGATCGACACCATCGCCAGCGCCATGAACGCCAAGCCCGCCCAGAGGCGCACTTGCGCGTCCATCGTGTTTCGCAATGTCTGTTTCATGTCGCTAAAGTCAAACATGACAGCGCCTCGCTCATGGCTAATGCGCTTTCATTAGTGCCCATGAAACGTAAACAAGCACTCACCAATCCGTTAACGGCAAGCCCGCAGCACAGACGAATTGCAGTTCAGTCGTAGCGAACGAAGAAGCGCTTTTTCATCGGCGCCAATACGCGCCAAACGCCTTTGAAACCGGGCTCGATCACAAAACTGTCGCCGGCCTCATAACGCTGCGCCGGGCCATCATCGGAAACGAGTTCGCAAGCGCCTTCGAGCACGTGGCAGAACTCCCACTCCTCGTAGCTCACGCGCCATGCGCCGACGCCCGCCGACCATTCGCCCGCGAACGTTTTGTCACCGCGCTGGAAATCCAGGCGCGTCGTCGCGACGGGCTCGCCCTCGATCAAACGATCAGCGGCAATTGGCGCTGTCTCCGTAGCGCCTTCACCACGCACGGCGTGCAGTTTGGTCACGCCCCGCCCGCCTCGTCCGCTTTTGGCTTCGCCTCGAAACCCGCCCAGCGCCCAAACATCTCTTCGGCCCGGCGCAGATTCTTATCCAGCGACGCCATGGTCTTGGCGTAGTCGCCGGCGCTGTCGCCGCGCCATGCCGCGCGCGCCTGGCCGATGATCACGCCCAGCCCCTGCGCCCGGGCTTGGCCGGTCATGCCGTCCGCCTCGAGACCCGCGAGCGCCAGCACCCAGCGTGCGCAGCGCACCTGGCGCTGGTGCGCGGCGGCCATCAATGTGGGATCGCGGTCCTGATTGTGCTCCATCGCCAGCACCGCGGCCCGATGCGGCTCCATCGCCTCGAACCGGCGCATGATCAGCTCGAACAGCCGGTCGCGCACGCTCTGGCCCGGATCGAGGGCTTCGACATTTTCGGCGATGGCGCGGTCGAACGCCTCCTCCACACAATCGACCGCCTCCCCCAGCGAGGCGCCGTAAAAGTCCGAGATCGGCCGCGCGGCCTCGTCGGCCAGTTTGAGCAGCGTGACCTCCCGCCAAGGGATGGCCACGGCGAGCGTCAGAGCGGCCCGGGCGAGGTCTCGGCGGATGGCGGAGTCAAGTGCAGCGCTCATGGAAACAAGGACCTACGGAAATGTGTTGCGTTCCGAACAAGGCCCGGGTTGGACTTGCCCGTCAAGCGGGCGGGCCTGGGGGAACCGCAGCGCAGGAGGCGACATGCCGGACGGCACACATGCGGTGCGATTGCGCCCATCGCATCCGAACCACGACCACGACCTCCAAGCCCGCTTGGCGGTCTGGAACCATGCGCGCCTGGACTTACAAACGCCCGCCCGCGACTGGAGGGCGGCGCTGGAACACGATCACGCTATGCGCCTCGAAGAGGTCGCCTTCATCGAAGCAGCCCGCAAGCCCTTCGCCGAGGCGGCCCGCGCGGCGCCACGCGAACCGGAGGCGTTCGTCGCCTGGTTCGAAGCCCTGAAAGAGACCGGCCCCGGTCAGGGTGACGCACTCTTTCCATGGCTGGCGGAGCGCGCCTCGCTGCGAGAGATGCACTGGTTCGTCGAACAAGAAGCCGCCGGCGAGGCCGGCTTCGACGATCTCGTCGCCATGGCGCAAGTGAAAGCGCCGGTGCAGGCCAAGCTCGAACTGGCGCGCAATTATTGGGACGAGATGGGTCGCGGCAACGCCAAGGGCATGCACGGACCCATGCTAGAAGCGCTTGTCCACGCGATGAAGGCGACGCCCACCATCGAGAACACGGTCGCCCCATCGCTTGCCCTCGGCAACACGATGGCGGCGTTCGCCACCAACCGCATGTACGCCTATCACGCCATCGGCGCGCTCGGCGTCATCGAACTCACCGCCCCCGGTCGCGCAACGCTCGTGAGCCTGGCGCTGCGCCGGCTCAAAGTGTCGGCCAAGGCGCGGCACTATTTCGATCTACACGCGGTGCTCGATGTAAAGCACTCGGAGGCCTGGAACCGTGAAGTCTTCGTCTCGCTCGTCCGCGAAGACCCGGACTGCGCGCGCTATCTCGCCGAAGGCGCGCTGATGCGCTTGCAATGCGGCGCCGATAGTTTTGAAGCCTACCGCCGTCACCTGTGGGGCGGCGACGGAACGACGGCGCCGCAACGGGCGATGGAGTGAGCCAGCGGATCGCTGCGCTCCAGGGGGTTTTGCTGGCGCTGAAACAGCGCCGCTACGATTTCATCACGCCGACGCCGGCTACGCACGCCCGTGTCATCGCCCGCGAGGGCCGGCAAAATGCCCGCGATCTTCGCGACGTCCTCGGCTGGAGCCTGCCGTTCGCGGCGGACATCGTGGACGCACCCTTGCTCTCGTTCCTGCGCGGCGCGGGCATGCTGGACGAGAGCGGCGAACACCTGCGCAGTCTCGTGCGCGTCTCCAGCCTCGACAGCGATCTCTACGTCCACTCCGCCTACCCCACGACAGGTTCGGACTCCGTCTTCTTCGGCCCGGACTCCTATCGCTTCGCGAATTTCCTCAGCGAAACGCTGCCAAGCCTTGGCGTGCGCGCGCACGTTGTCGATGTAGGCGCAGGCACGGGCGTGGGCGCTCTTATGGCGCGGCGCACCTTGCCCGAACCACGCCTGACGCTCGCCGACATCAACCCGCTGGCGCTTGACATGGCGCGCGCAAATTTCGGCGCCGCTGGCGTGGAGGCGAACTTCGTCGAAAGCGACGGCCTGATGGGCGTCGAAGGCGACATAGACCTCATCATCGCCAACCCGCCCTACATCGCCGATCCCGCCCACCGCGCCTACCGCGACGGCGGCGGCATGCATGGCGGCGAGCTCTCGCTCCGCTGGGCCCGCGAAGCGGCGCAGCGCTTGAGATCCGGCGGCGCCTTCGCGCTCTACACCGGCAGCGCGATCGTGAACGGAGAGGACAAGCTCAGAGACGCACTGCACGAAGCGTTGGCGGATTTCGACGTGCTCTATGGCGAACTTGATCCAGACGTGTTTGGCGAGGAATTGGAGCGCCCCGACTACTTCGATGTGGAGCGCATCGCGGTTGTTGGAGTAGTTGCAGTCAAGCGCTGACTCCGCATGGTCCGCCGACGGTCCACATTAGCCCTGCACCATTTTCAGCAACGCATCCGACAACAAAGTCGTCGCCCGCGCGCGATCTTTCCAGTTGAGCACCACCGCGGGGCCGGTGTCGGTCTTGTTCACGTCCACCACATAAAGCCGCCCGCTCTCATGCTCACGCAGCACGTCGAGCCCGCCCCAATCGAGCTGCATCTCGGCGCAAAAGCGTTCAATCTGCGCAATCTCTGGCGCTGAAAAAACCTCCTCCGGCGCTTTCACAACGACACTGGTGTTTTGGATCGAGAACCGCGCCGTCGCCGGCTTTTGCTTCACAAAGACCACAACCGGCCGCCGGCCTACGCACGCCGTGCGCAGATCATAGGCCCAGCCGTCAGGGCCCTCCGTCTTGATTATGCGCTGATAGCTTTTGCCTTCAATGCGCGCCGTTGGGCAGAGCACTACGCGCCCGTCATGCAGCCCATTGCCCTCGCCCTTCTCCACCGCTTCGCCCACGAACGTCGTCGGATCGATCGCAAGCGAATAGCCGAAGGCTTGCTCCATCATGCGCGCGACATGGCCCTTCGACACATCGCCGACGCCGAAATTGAACGCTTTCGCATGCGGCGGCGATGGCGGCGCGGCGATGGTCTGATCTTCAAAATAGAACGCCGCGTCCGCGTGTTCAGACGACGTCGCGAAATCGAGACCGCCCCACACCATCGCCGCCCACACAATGTACCAAGGCCGCGGCCGATGCGGCGCAAACCATACGCGCGGCGCGATTGGCCGGCGCAGCTTCGCCCAAAAGCCATGCGCGCGCACGAAGAGGTAATACGTGAACCAGCGACCGATATCGGCCCATAGCTGCCAATCATTCTTGAACCGCACGCCCGTCGATTTGACGTGCACATAGCCGTCCACAATCTGGAAATCGAAACCCCAGAAGCCGCGCTGTGTGTTGCGTCCTGGTGCGAGATCGAAAACAGACATTGACGGGATTGGGGGCTCGGGATTGGGGATTAGGTTCTAACGCCCCAATCCCCACCACCCAATCCCTAATCCCCAGTCCCTACTTCTTGCCGAGATCGCGCGAACGCTGCGCCGCCGCGCTCACGGCCTTGCGCAGCAGTGGCCCCAGCCCATCGCCCGCGCCGAGCACATCGAGTGCGGCTTCCGTGGTGCCGCCAGGCGAGGTGACCTGCTTGCGCAACGTATTGGGAGACTCCCCCGTCTCCAGCATCAGCGCGCCGGCGCCAGCCACCGTACGGCTGGCAAGGCGCATGGCGGTGTCCTTGTCCAAGCCCTCCTGCTCAGCCGCGGCCGCCAGCACTTCAGCCAACAGAAACACATAAGCCGGCCCCGAGCCGCTCACCGCCGTGACCACGTCCATCAGCCGTTCGGCCGCGATTGGCTCGACCGTGCCAAGCGGCTCCAGCAATTGCTCGATCAAGGCACGATCTTCCACCGTGCAACTGGGCGAAGCGACATAGGCCGTGACCCCGCGCCCAATGCGAGCGGGCGTATTTGGCACGCTGCGGATCACACGCTGCGCGCCAAGCTCGCGCGAGAGCGTCTCCATCGGAATGCCGGCCATCACCGAAAGGATGCGCGTGTCGGGGCCGACAAAACCACGCGCGGTTTCAGCCACGGCGGCGAAGCTCTGCGGCTTCACCGCAAGCACGAGCACGTCAACGGGTCCGGGATTGGGCGGATTGAGCACGGCGCCCACGGTTTCGAGGGCGGTCACCAGATCAGGATCGAAATGCGGTTCGACGACAGTGAGCGTCAGACCGCCGCCCTTGCGTACGGCTTCGATCCAGCCGCGCACAAGCGCGCCGCCCATGGCGCCCGCGCCGACAAGTGCGATCGATGGGGCGTCTAGTCCGCTCACGCTTCTCCGCAAGTTTCAAACATCGCCGCCGCCGAGGCGTCGTCGGCGCTCATGCCGCCCAGTATGAGGAAATGAAACGCCGGCTGGAAGCGCTCGGCTGCATCCATCGCCGCAGCGAGCATGGCCTGCACTTCGCCGACCGAGATTTCGTCGCGCCCGATCATCGGCATGGCGTGGCGGAAAATGATGGTGCCGTCGTCGGACCAGACATCGAAATGGCCGAGCCAGAGGTTTTCGTTGATCAGCCCCGCGAGCTTGACCGATTCAGCCCGACGCGAAACCGGCGCCTGCAGATCGAAGCCAAGTGTAAAAAGCAGCGCCGGCAATTCGTGACGATGACTGAAATAGCCGACCGTCTCGCCGAGCCCGCATTTGAAACTGAAATGAACGTCGCCATCGTCGGCGCGCTCGCTCTTGAAGCGGTCATCGGCGCCCAGCACCATCTCGACCGTTTCCATTGGGTCTGACGTCGTTTCGACTTCGTCGTCGAGATAGAGATCCATTGAGCGTCCCCTATGAGCTCAAGGGCCGAGCGCACGGCCTGCCAATCCGATCTCTTCGCCTTGGGCGCTTCTAAGAAGAGCGCTCGAATCAAGCCCCGTTGACTAGAAGAGCGCCTGGAGTGTTGCGCAGGACTTAACAGGGCGGTTTTCCGACCCCGAAGTCACCAAGACTTCACATCCGCCAACCAACCGCGCGGCTAAGCCCGATCTTTGAGCAGCGTCTCAAGCGCGGCCACCCGGGCCTTCAACTCGTCAGCCTCGGCGCGCGCATCCGCCGCAATCTGCTTGACCGCCTCGAACTCATCGCGCCCGACAAGGTCCATTTCGGCTACAAACCGATCGGCTTGGGCGCGCATGAAGCTCTTGGCCTCGGAACTTGCGCCTTGAGCCATGCCCATGGCCCCCGTCATCAGCTTGGCGAGGTCGTCGAAAACAGAGCTTTGCGTTTGCATGTGGATCGTTCCCTGCCGGGTGTTTAAGAAGCGGGCCAAGACGGCGCAATGCGGCCGATCAGCTAGGTAAGGTGGGCAGGCGTGATCCTGGAAGCGATACAATTCCCCAACATTGACCCGGCGGCGCTGACCCTCGGCCCGTTCGGCGACTTCGGCCCCTTCCACCTGCGCTGGTACGCGCTCGCTTACATTGCCGGCCTCGTCCTTGGCTGGCGCTGGATGGTGTGGCTCATCCGCCGCGACCGACTCTGGGCGCCGGGCAAGCCAGCGATGTCGGTGCCGCAAGTCGATGATTTTTTGTTCTGGGCGACGCTCGGCGTCATTCTCGGCGGCCGCATCGGCTACGTCCTTTTCTACAAGATCGACATGCTATGGAATAACCCGCTCGAGGTGCTCCAGATCTGGCAAGGCGGCATGAGCTTTCATGGTGGCTTCCTCGGCGTTGCGCTCGCTGCTTGGTGGTTCACGCGCCAGACGCACGTGAACGAAGAGCAGTTTGCGTCGCTCGCGAAGAAGCACGCCGTCGCCGAACCGCCGGCAGCGCAGCGCAGCGATTATGTCCGCGTCACCGGCCTCGGCTGGTTGAAGAAGAAAGATGCCGAAGACGCGCGCGTCAAAGCCAAGACCGACAAAGTCGATCTGCTGCGCCTGGGCGACATCGCCGCTGCAGCAGCTCCCATTGGCTTGTTCTTTGGCCGCCTCGCCAATTTCATCAATGGCGAGCTCTGGGGCCGCGTTACTGACGGGCCGTTCGGCGTCGTTTTCTGCAACGAGCGCCTGCTGATCCAAGGCGGCGGCGTTTGTGCGGCTGGCCTTGAACCACGCCATGCGAGCCAGCTCTACGAAGCGTTCCTTGAAGGCATCGTGCTGTTCGCCATCATCACCATCGCAACCTTACGCTTCGACAGCCTGCGCCGCCCTGGCCTCAATACCGGGCTCTTTTTGGTGTTCTACGGTCTCTTCCGCGCCGTCCTGGAAACCGTGCGCGAGCCGGATGCGCACATGCCGGAAGCGCTGCGCGGCGTCGTCACCATGGGCATGCTGCTCTCGATCCCGATGATCATCGCCGGCGCCTGGCTCATCAACCGCGCGCTGAAGCAACCAGCAACGGCCGCGGCGTGACAAGCAGCGAAGACCGCGCGTGGCAAGCGCTACGCGGACTGCGTAGCGAAGGCATCCACGTCGTTCGTCAACACGAAATTGGACGCTACACTGTGGACTTCGCCATTCGTCGCGCGCGTATCGCGATAGAAATTGACGGCGGTGTGCACGATTTCCCCGGTCGCGCTGACTACGACGCAAAACGTCAAGCGCATCTGGAAAGCATCGGCTGGCGCTTCGTCCGTATTCGCAGCGAAGCAACACACGATCCAAAGAATATCATCGACGCAATCAGCGCAGTCATCCCCCTCCCCTCGAGGGGAGGGGGCAGGGGGCGGGGTGAAGCTCAGCCGTCAGACGATGACCGACAGACAAGCGCAATTGCCGGAAACGACAGCGCCTCACCCCACCCCCCGACCCCCTCCTCTCAAGAGGAGGGGGAGTTTGCGCCTCACCTTCAACGCCGCACGCGCGCGAACCGTAGGCTGCCGCCGAGGCGCGCGACATGAGCCTCAAGCAACGCTTGATCGAACACATCCGCGAAAACGGGCCAATGACCGTTGCGCAGTTCATGGGCGCGTGTCTCTACGATCCGGAGGACGGCTATTACGCCACCCGCCCCTCCATCGGCGGCGAGAACGCGGACTTTCTGACCGCACCCGAAGCCAGCCAGATGTTCGGCGAACTCATTGGGCTTTGGTGCGCGCATGAATGGGACGTACTCGGCAAGCCGGCTTTCAATTTGATCGAACTCGGCCCCGGACGCGGCGTGCTGATGCAAGACATGCTGCGCGCCACCCGCCGCATCGAAGGCTTCCATGATGCGTCCAACATCGTGCTGGTCGAATCCAGCGCTCCCATGCGCGACGCACAGGCTGAGCGCATAGACAACGCCGAATGGGCGCTGCGTCTCGAAGACGCCCCACCCGGCGCCTCGCTCATCGTCGCCAACGAATTCTTCGACTGCATGCCGATCCGCCAATTTTTCCACGGCGAAGACGGTTGGCACGAAAAGCTCGTCGGCCTCGACGACGCCGATCAACTCGCCTTCGGCCTCAGCACGCCCCTTCCCGCGCCCGATAGCGAAGATGAAATCGGCGCCGTCCGAGAGATCGCGCCGGCGCTTGATAGCTTCATGTACGAACTCGAACGCCGCCTGCACGAAGCGCCGGGGCGCGCACTCTTTATTGATTACGGTTACATCACGCCCGAAGGCGCCGACACGCTGCAAGCGCTGAAGAACCACAAGAAAGTCGATCCGATCGAGACGCCCGGCGAAGCCGATCTCACTGCGCACGTCGATTTCGCGCGCGTCGTGCAATTGGCCGAGACGGCCGGCCTCACCGTGCATGGGCCGATTGGCCAAGGCCAGTTTCTGCGCGCGCTTGGGCTGGAGCTGCGCGCCGAAACGCTCGCTAAAGCCAATCCGCAACACGCCGAACGGCTCGCGCGCGAGGTGCACCGTCTCACCCACCCCGATCAAATGGGCGCGCTGTTCAAAGTGATCTGCATCTCCAGTCCCAACACGCCGCCGCCCGCCGGATTTTGAACGACGTACCCGCCCCCGTTTTCAAAACCGCCACGCTCGACGGCGCCCGCCACGGCTTCTTCGGACGGCAAGGCGGCGTCTCCACCGGCATCTATGCAAGCCTCAACGCCGGCACAGGCTCGGCCGACGATCCCGAAGCCGTGCGCGAGAATCGCCGCCTCATTGCCGAAGCGATGGGCGTCACGCCAACGCATTTGACCGGCGTGCATCAAGTGCACTCGCCCACGGCGGTTTTCGTTGACGGCCCATGGACGAGCGAGCGCCCGCAAGCCGACGCACTCGTCACCAAAACGCCAGGCCTTGCAATCTCAGTGCTCACCGCCGATTGCGCGCCAGTATTGATGATCGATCGTGAAGCCGGCATCATCGCCGCGGCGCACGCCGGTTGGAAAGGCGCGCTCGGCGGCGTCATTCAAAGCACGGTGGATTTGATGTGTGTGCACGGCGCCGATCCCACGCGCATCAGCGCCGCCATTGGACCTTGCATCCATCAAGCGTCATATGAGGTCGGAGCCGAGTTCCGCGCAACGTTCATCGCGCGTGATGCGAGCTTTGATCATTTTTTTGCTCCCGGCGCCGCGAGCAAGTTCCAGTTCGACTTACCCTCATTTTGCGCCAATCAACTCCAAGCCGCTGGCGTCAGCGCGACTGAAATCGCGCCGCACGACACCTACGCCGACGAAGCGCACCTCTTCAGCCACCGCCGCAGCGTCCATCGCGCCGAGCCCGGCTATGGCCGGAATTGCGCCGCCATTGCGTTGTAGAGCGCAGCCATGACGTTCGGCTCCCTGCAAACGCTGCGCGACAAACCGATCCCGCAACCGAGCCCCAAGCGCGGCTATCGCGACGTGCCCATCGCCTTCGATGGCGCGGCAAATGCTGAGCCCTTGGTCGAAGCCTCAGCGTTCGGCCTCACTGGTCAGAACTTTTACGCCAACCCGCGCAATCCGCCCTACTACCATCGCATCCCCGGCAGCATCGACGCCATCGTGCTGCGCGAGGGCGCCGCGCGCCGCTTGCAAGCCGTGAACACACATCTCGCCGCCGCTGATCTCGAACTCTTCATCTTCGACGCTTGGCGCCCGCAAGCGGTGCAAATCTATTTCCACGACCAATGGCTCCCCGCCGAACTGAAGCGCCGCAATCCGGCGCTTGAAGGCGAAGCCCTGCTCGCGGAAGTGGAAACCTATTGGGCCGCACCCAGCGCTGGCGATGACGCGCCTTCGCCACACGCCACCGGCGGCGCCGTCGATCTCACTATACGCTGGCGCGGCGGCGATCCGCTTTGGATGGGCTCGCTTTTCGACGACGCGTCAGCCATCGCTCACACTGCCCATTTCGAAGGCGCCGCCACCGACGCCGCGTTCAGCTTCAGCGCCGAGGAGGCGCGCGCCAATCGGCGTTTACTCTATTGGCTGATGCGCGACGCCGGTTTCGCGTCCAACCCGACCGAGTGGTGGCATTTCTCTTTTGGCGATCAAATGTGGGCGCAACTCACCGGCGCGGACGCCGCACTCTATTCCGGCGCCGAATATATCGTGTCGCCATAGCGACAGCGGCGCCGTGGCATGCGTTCAAGCTTCATAAATCTGCAGCAAAGCCTTTCGCCGCCGCCGACTCGCGCCTAGAGACGGGGCGTCACGAGGAACGCGTCGGGGCCCGCATTCCATGAAGCTGTTGTCTGCAAATTCGAACATGGCGCTCGCCAAGGCGATCGCCGACCATCTCGACACGCCGATGGCGGAGTCGGAGTTCAAACGCTTCAAGGACAACGAGATCTTCTGCGAGATCAAAGAAAACGTGCGCGGCGAGGATGTGTTCTTCATCCAATCGACGTCCTACCCCGCCAACGACCATCTGATGGAATTGCTGATCGGCATCGATGCGCTGCGCCGCGCCTCGGCGCGCCGCATCACAGCGGTTGTCCCCTATTACGGTTACGGCCGCCAAGATCGCAAAGTCGGCGGCCGCACGCCGATCTCGGCCAAGCTGGTCGCCAATCTCATCACCACCGCCGGCGCCGATCGCGTGCTCACGCTCGAACTGCACGCCGGCCAGATCCAGGGCTTCTTCGACATACCGACCGACAATCTCTTCTCCACGCCAGTGCTGGAAAAAGACATCGTCGCCAATTGCGCGGACGTCTCGACGCTGATGATCGTCTCGCCCGACGTCGGCGGCGTGGTGCGCGCCCGCGCGCTCGCCAATCGCCTCAACGCCGATCTCGCCATCGTCGACAAGCGCCGCGAAAAAGCCGGCGTCTCGGAAGTGATGCACATTATCGGCGACGTCGAAGGCCGCGATTGCATCCTCATCGACGACATCGTCGATAGCGGCGGCACGCTCTGCAACGCCGCCGAGGCGCTGATCAAGGAAGGCGCGAAATCCGTCTCCGCCTACATCACCCACGCCGTCCTCTCCAACGGCGCCGGCAAACGCATCGACGACAGCAAGCTCAAGGAACTGGTCGTCACCAACTCGATCGACCCGACCGAGCATCAGCGGAAGTGCAAAAAACTCCGCATCGTCTCCGTCGCCCCCCTGATCGGCGACGCCATCTGGCGGATTGCGAACGAACAAAGCGTCAGCTCGTTGTTCGAGTAGCGCGACGCGTTCACGGCCCGCATCCTTCGCGCTTTAGCACCTAACGGTAAGCCAGCGTCTCGGAAGTCCGGTATTCGCCGGAAGCAGGCCTAGCGTCGCGTTCGTATCCGGCGGCCACCGATGCCGAGATATTGGTCTACTGAGCGGCGACCCTTCTGATCCTCGACGGTCACTGTGAAGTGTCCGCCATAGACCGCATCGACCCCGTAGCGTGCTGTCAGCATCTTGAAGGATGACACCGCCACGCCGTGCCGCTCACACAGTTTGATGAGAGCATCCCGATATTCCGACACGGCCTTTGCCAAGGTCTTTGAAGGCTTTCCGCCTTCTGTTGTGCCGGTCAGGAAATCTACCGTGATGTAGCCTTCGCGCGACCCCGACGCCTCACCGAAGATGTCCATCTCGTGGACGCTAATGAGCAGCCCGATCCCGCTCGCAAGCGAGTCCGCGATGTTGTGACCGATGGATTTGAGTTCGCCGAACTTCATGCCGAGGACACCATAGCCTGCGCCTGAGTGTATGTCTCATTTGGGCCAGAATCAGAAATCCGTCATCCGGGGCAGCGCGTAGCGACGAGCTGGGAACCTAGACGCCGCCAGCGCGGCGTTTGCCACTGGATTCCGGATCGCGCTCCGCGCGTCCGGAATGACGAGATGGGGGATAGTGGAGCTCGCTATCCAACACTTTGGCGCACGTGCTTGCAGATTGGAGCGCGGGGCTCCGCCCCGCATCTTTGCGCTTATGCTTGAAATATCCCGCTAGTGCGGGGCGGAGCCCCGCGTTCCAACTGGGCCGCCAGTGAAAATCAATCCGACTGGATTGACGCGCGCTTACACTGCCTCGTCCGCACACGGGAGATTTCGAAGAGCTCCGAAACTTTGGAATGTGTGGACACGGTCGGAGTGGTTGCTTTCGGGGAGTGAAACCGAAAGGCCCAGGCCAACGGAAAGGCCTGCACTCAGCACCGGCAATGCGGATCTGGAGCTAAGCCCCAAAGGGAAGACCAGTCGGTGGCTGGTAATCCCGGAAAGTCCATCGCTCAGGAGGCGGATCGGAAAGCGATCCACGTCAACTCCTCTGTCCGCACCGGGAAAAACGATCGGCAACGGGGCGCGCGAAGCGCGCAGCGTTGGTTGGAGACAACCAATGCACCCTTACAGAGACTACTCAGCGCGGATCGTGCGCCCCGTTCTCCCAAGGGAGCGGAGGTTAAACTGCCGGTTCGGCCTGCATGTCACGTGCGGGCGCGTGACCGCATGCGCCAGGAGCGCTAAGACCACCCGCATGCGCCTCTTCCTCCCCCTCCTCCTTGCCCTCGCCCTCTCCGCTTGCGCCGTCGGCACGAGCGAGGATGAGAACGACCGCTTCCCGACCTCGTCGGCCTATCCGCCGGGCACGATGGAGCGTGTCGAGTTCGCGGCGGGCGTGCCCGAAGCCTGGCGCATCTCGGCGCTGCAAACGCCCGAGCGCGCCGATGCCGATTGGAAAGTCGTCATCATCACCGGCACGCCGTCCTGGAGCGAATATTGGGCCCCGACCATTGCTGGCCTGCCGGCCACGCGCGAACTCATCGTCGCCGACCGCCCCGGCTTTCGCACCTCCGAGCCCGAAGACGCCGTGCGCGATATCGCCAAGCAGGCCGATGCGCTGGCGCCCATGCTGGAAGCGCGCGAGGGCCAGCGCGTGCTGCTCGTTGGCCAAAGCTTCGGCGCGCCGGTCGCCACGCTGATGGCGCAGCGCTATGCCGACCGCGTTGACGCCGTCGTGTTGGTGTCAGCCTATTTTGGCGATCGCGGGCCCACGGCGCGGCGCATGTTCGGGCTGGGCCGCGTCGTTCAGGGCGTGCTGCCGCGCGATCTGCGCAACTCGATCACCGAGGTGTCCGCCCAGGGCCCGCAGCTGCCGGCGGTCTGGGCCGCGCTCCGGGGCCTCGACCAGCCCGTCGTCTTCGTCCATGGCGACAACGACACCTTCGTGCCCCTTGAAGCCGACCAGCGCATCGCTTCGGAATACGGCCACACCCTGATTTCCGTCCCCGGCGGCGACCATTTCCTCAACGCCTGCTGCGTCCCGGCGCTGCTGGGCGCCTTCGAGCAGGCCATCTCGGAGGCCGAGGGACGCGAGCCGGCCGATCCGCCCGCGGCCGGGGCGACCGATCCGGACCCGGCTGGCGGGCCGCAAATAAGGCAATAGGACATGGCGCCTTTGCCCTCCTGCCTTATTGCCCTCCCCCCCTGCTTCCGCTAGAAGCCCAGCTTCCATTTTTCCGACACCAGCGGATTTCAAGGGCCCAACCCCATGGCCGGCATTGTTCTGAACGTTGAAAAGCGCGAGCGCACCGGCACGGGCGGCGCCCGCGCCACCCGTAACACCGGCCTAATCCCCGGCGTCCTCTATGGCGGCGAGCGCGGCTCGATCCCGATCGAGATCAACGCCAAGGACGTCGAAATGGCGATCCGCTCGGGCAAGTTCCTCTCGCACATGGTTGAGCTCAACCACCAAGGCGAGAAGCAGCCGGTGATCCCGCGCGCGATCCAGTTTCACCCGGTCAGCGACAAGCCGATCCATATCGATCTCTATCGCGTCGAAGAAAACGCCGAGATCGCCATCGAAGTCGTGGTGCACTTCAAGAACCACGAAGCGTCACCCGGATTGAAGCGCGGCGGCGTGCTTAACGTCGTGCGCCACACGATCAAGCTGAAGTGCAAGGCCAACAAGATTCCGGAAGAGATCGTCGTCGACCTGACCGGCCGCGAAATCGGCGAGTCGATCCACATTTCGTCGATCACGCTGCCGGATGGCGCGCGCCCGTTCATCCGCGACCGCGACTTCACCGTCGCCACCATCGCCGGCCGCAAGGCTGAAGCGGAACCGGTCGCGGCGGCAACGCCTGACGCCGCCGCCCCCGCCGCCGACGCCGACAAGAAGGAAGGCTGATCCGCCTTCCCTTCCCGCGAACGGGAAGGCTAGAAGGCAATCATGCTGCTCCTTGTGGGCCTCGGTAATCCGGGCGCGAAATACGCGAACAACCGGCACAATATCGGCTTCATGGCAGCCGATGCGATCGCACGCGCGCATGGCTTCGGTCCGTGGAAAAAGAAGTTTCAGGGCGAACTGGCCGAGGGTCACATCGACGGCGTGCGTACGCTCATCTTGAAGCCGCAAACCTATATGAACGAAAGCGGCCGCGCCGTCGGCGAAGCGGCCAACTTTCATAAGCTCTCGGCGCACGACGTCGTCGTCTTCTATGACGAAATCGATCTCGCGCCCGGCCGCTTCCGCATGAAAACGGGCGGCGGCGCGGCCGGCCATAACGGCATCCGCTCGATCATCGCCTCATCCGTCGGCGAAGGCTTCCGCCGCGCGCGGCTGGGCGTCGGGCATCCAGGTCAGAAAGACCTCGTCCACCACTACGTGCTGAACGATTTCTACAAGATGGAAGAAGAGTGGGTGAAAACCCTGCTCGACGCCTGCGCAAAAGCAGCGCCCATGCTGGCGAAAGGCGACGACGAAAAATACCAAGGCGAAGTCATGCGCCTCGCGCCGGCGGCAAAAGCCGATCCCCGCAAGCCGCTCGAAGAATAAGCGAAGGAACGATTATGGGCTTTAAGTGCGGAATCGTTGGTTTGCCCAATGTCGGCAAGTCGACGCTCTTCAATGCGTTGACGAAGACCGCCGCCGCCCAAGCGGCGAACTATCCGTTCTGCACCATCGAACCCAATGTCGGCGAAGTGGCGATGCCGGAGCCGCGTCTGGCGAAACTCGCCGCCATCGCGGGTTCGAAGGAAATCATCCCAACGCGCATGAACTTCGTCGATATCGCCGGCCTCGTACGCGGCGCTTCGAAGGGCGAGGGCTTGGGCAATCAATTTCTCGCCAACATCCGCGAATGCGACGCCATCGCCTACGTGCTGCGCTGCTTCGAGAACGACGACATTACGCACGTGGAAGGTCGCATCGATCCGATCGCGGATCTCGAGACGGTGGAAACCGAACTCATGCTCGCCGATCTCGAAAGCCTGGAGAAGCGCGTCTCCAATCTCGAGAAGAAGGCCAAGGGCGGCGACAAAGACTCCAAGCTCACGCTCGATCTCGTCCTGCGCGCCAAGGCGCTACTCGAAGACGGCAAGCCGGCGCGCCACACCAAGCGCGCGGCCGAGGAAGAAAAAGCCTTCCACATGCTGCAGCTGCTGACCGCGCTGCCAGTGCTCTACGTCTGCAACGTCAACGAAGCAGATGCCGCCGGCGGCAACGATCACACCGCGCGCGTACAAGAACGCGCCAAGCAGGAACACGCCGCCTGCGTGATTATTTGCGCGCAGATCGAAGCAGAAATCGCTGCGCTCTCCGACGAAGAACAGGTCGAGTTTCTCGAAACCGTCGGCCTGCAAGAGCCCGGCCTCACTAAGCTCATCCATGCCGGCTACAATCTCCTCGGCCTGCAAACCTATTTCACCGTCGGCCCCAAGGAAGCGCGCGCCTGGACGATTGAGAGAGGCTGGACCGCGCCGCAAGCCGCGGGCGTCATTCACGGCGACTTCGAAAAAGGCTTCATCCGCGCCGAGACCATCTCCTACGACGATTACATCACCTACAAAGGCGAGAGCGGCGCCAAGGAAGCCGGCAAGATGCGGCTCGAAGGCAAGGACTACGTCGTCAAGGAAGGCGACGTGATGCACTTTAGATTTAATGCCTGACGCGCCCGCTCCTCTCCGGGCGGCGCTCTCGACGTTTGAACTCGTGGCTATGGTGGCGGCGCTGTCAGCGCTGAATGCGTTGGCCATCGACGTCATGCTGCCGGCGCTATCGGACATTGGACGCGACTTTGCGCTGACTAACGATAACGACCGCCAATTGGTGATCGTCGCCTATGTGGCATTCTTCGGCATTTCCCAGCTCGTTTACGGCCCGCTCGCGGACGCCTATGGTCGCCGCAGCGTGTTGCTCTGGGCGCTTGGGATTTATCTTGTCGGCTCCGCGCTTTGCGTGTTTGCGCCAAACTATGAGCTTTTCCTCGCCGCGCGCGCCTTGCAGGGCATTGGCGCGGCGGCGACGCGCGTCATTTCAGTCGCCGTCGTGCGCGATCTCACCGAAGGCCGGCGCATGGCGCAAGTCATGTCGATGGCGATGACGGTGTTCATGATCGTGCCGATCATCGCGCCGGGCATCGGCCAATTGTTGTTGTTCATCGCGCCGTGGCGTTGGATCTTCGGCGCGCTCCTGCTTTACGGCTTTGGCATCGCTGCATGGGCCTTCTTCCGCCTGCCGGAAACGCTCGCGACAGAAAACCGCCGCGCCTTCGCACCGCGATCGATCATCGGAGGCTACGCCATCGTGTTCACAGACCGGCAGGCCATAGGCTACATGATCGCCAGCACGTTTTTGACCGCGTGCTTGTTCGGCTACATCACCTGCTCGGAACAGCTCTACGCAGACGTCTTCCAGCTGGGCGCCGCTTTTCCGCTGGCCTTTGCCGCCGTCGCCATAGCCATCTCACTGGGCACCTTCGCCAATTCACGCATTGTTATGCGCCTCGGCATGCGCCGCATCTCCAATGTCGCGATGCTTTGGTTCGTCGCCGTCGCAGCCATTCACACACTGATCGCCTGGGCCTTTGGCGACAGCTCTTGGGTGTTCATGGGCCTGCTATCGCTCGGCTTTAGCGTGTTCGGCTTGATGTCGAGCAATTTCAACGCGCTTGCGATGGCGAACATGGGCCATGTCGCCGGTTCGGCTTCCGCCGTGTTCGGCGCGGTCACCGCGACAGGCGGCGCCATTCTCGGCGCATTGATCGGCCGCGCCTTCGACGGCACAACCACGCCCTTCCTCGTCGGCCTCTTGCTCGCCGGTGTCGGCGTCATCCTGTCGGTGCTCTGGACCGAGCGCGGTAAGCTGGCGCTAACTGACGGCTCCGCCGGTCGGTAACGCGGAAGTGCACGGTGGCGCGCCCATAGTCGATCGCCATTGCGTCAGCTTGAGAAAGCACGTCCATGCCAAGCAGAATCGTAGGCTCGTCCTGCAGGCCCCAAAGATTGAATATGTGAAAATCGCCGATGAACGTTGGCACGTCGTTCGCCTGTAGCCCGGCGAGCTGAAGCTGCGACACGATCACGGCATGGTCCATGACAATTGTCTCGTTGGCCGTCGCCATGCGCTCGCGCCTACGACCCCGCGCCGCGCGGCGTGCGACAATCGCATCCCGCAGCGCCGTGTTGCCCAGCGATGCATCCGCCCCGGTATCAAGCAAGACGTTGACGCCGACGCCGTCGATTTCGCCGTGCACGACGATCAGATGCCCAAACCTCAGTTCCCCCCGCACCATTGTCCAATCGCGTCCACGCGGACGGATGGCTTGGCGCGACGGCACAATCGCGATGCAGTTGCGCGCGAAATCCAACATCAGGAAGCGATCGACCATGCCATCGACACCGAGCAGCCCATGCTCGCCAGCGAGTACTGCGCTGTCCAACATTGGCATGCGGCCATTCGACAACACCAAGTCGCCATAGCGAACCGAGCGCACATTCACCATTGGCGCCGGCGCAGCGCCGTAGACGGAGTGCACGTCGCCGTGGCCGTCAGTGGCGATCCCCATCTGCATCGCCAAATCAGTAGAGAGTACCGAGCGGTTTGCGCCAGTATCGACGATAAAGCGAAACGGGCCCTGATCGTTCACCCATACCGGGGCCACGATGCGCCCGCTTCGATCGCTTTCGGTGGGACCCGCCGCTGTCTCAGGCGCTGCTGACGGCTCTGCTGCAAGTGCGAACTGAAATGTTTCGGCGCTGGGCGCGGTGCTGCACTCGGCGTTTGCGGGGCTAGCCCACACCAAAGCCAAACTCGCAAGGAGAAGCCTCAACACGTTGCCGATGATGACAGCGCTCTACACGCGCCGCCAACCACAAACCTGTGAGATCGACGAACGCCACCCGTCGTGGCAGTTAACCGCCATGATCGAACTTGCATCGCAACATGACGGCTTCAGTTTTACCGCGTTTCGCGCTGACCCAAGCGGCGCACCCATCGGCGGCGTCATCGTGCTGCAGGAAATCTTTGGCGTCACCGACCACATCAGGGACATATGCGCGCGCTTTGCCGCCGCAGGCTACGTCGCGATTGCGCCTAGCCTCTATGACCGCGTCGAGCGCGGGTTCCTTGGCGGGCACGATCCCGAAGGCATGAAAAAAAGCATCGCCGCAGCAAAAGCGGCAGCTTGGCCGGAAGTCGCAGGCGATATTCAGGCCGCCATCGACGCGCTGCCACAGCCAGCTTACGTCACCGGCTTTTGCTATGGCGGGGCCGCGGCCTGGGTCGCCGCCGCGCAATGCAGCGGGCTCAAGGCGGCATCATGCTTTTACGGTCGGCTCATCGCGGACCTGCTGGACGCGAACAAACCTGCCATTCCTGTCATGCTGCATTACGGCGCGCGCGACGCCGCCATCCCGCCGGAGAATTACGAGCGGGTGCGCCTAGCAAGCCCGGACTCGCCGCTCTATCTCTACGACGCTGGCCACGGCTTCTGCCGCGAAGGCAGCAGCGATTTCCACGCGCCGTCACGCGATCTTGCGATGACGCGCACATTGGATTGGTTTGCGCGCTGGCGTTAGGACTGAACACATGAGCATCGATCACGTTTCCGTCGGCGTTACCAACATCAAGCGCTCCAAAGCGTTCTACGACGCCGCCCTTGCGCCGCTCGAGATGGCGCCGATCATGCCGGCTGAATTTGGCGGCCAACTCGTTGGCGTCGGTTACGGCACACCTGGCAAGCCCTCGTTCTGGATTCAGCTCCCGATCAACGGCCAACCCGCCAGCATGGGCAACGGCGTCCACATCGCTTTCCGCGCGACGACGCGCGCACAGGTGGACGCCTTCTACATCGCCGCGATCGAGCAAGGCGGCATTGAAGACGGCAAGCCTGGCCTGCGCAGCGAATATCACCCAGACTATTACGGCGCCTTCGTCCGCGATCCCGACGGCAACAAGATCGAAGCCTGCGCCCACGCGCATGAGTGACGCCGTCGCCGTCATTGGCGCCGGTCCGGCGGGTTTGATGGCGGCCGAGGTGCTAAGCGCTGGCGGCAAACGAGTCGTCGTGCATGAGCGCATGCCAAGCGTTGGCCGCAAGTTTCTGATGGCCGGCCGCGGCGGCCTCAATCTCACGCACGCCGAACCGTTCGAGCAATTCTCGCAGCGTTATGGCGCCGTGTCGGAAAGCATGCGTCCGTTGCTTGAAGCGTTCACACCGGCAGATCTCATCGCGTGGGCTAACGGCCTCGGCCAAGAAACTTTCATCGGCTCTAGCGGTCGCGTGTTTCCCAAAGCCATGAAAGCTTCGCCGCTGCTACGGGCTTGGCTGGCGCGACTAACCGCACAAGGCGTCGAAATCCAAACCCGCATGCGCTGGCTCGGCTGGGATGACAATGGCGCGCTCAAATTCCAACACGACGACGGCCGCATCGAATCCGCACCATCGGCCGCGACCATCCTTGCCCTCGGCGGCGCCAGCTGGCCGCGCCTCGGATCAGACGGACGATGGGCGGAACTACTCGGCGCACGCGGCGTCACGATTGCATCCTTCCAGCCCGCGAACGTCGGCTACAATGTCGCCTGGAGCGATTACTTCCGCGAGCGCTTCGCCGGCGAGCCGCTGAAGAACATCGCCATCCGCTTCGCCGACAAGAGTGTGCGCGGCGAAGCTGTCGTCACCGCCTACGGCCTCGAAGGCGGCGCGCTCTATGCGCTGTCGTCGGACCTGCGCGCGCATAGCGGCCCTGTCCGCATCCACATCGACCTCCGCCCCACGCATACACTGGGCGACCTCACAGCAAAGCTCCTGCACACGCGCTCCGGCGACAGCCTCTCCAATACGCTACGCAAAACCGTTGGCCTCACGCCCGTCGCTATCAACTTGTTGCGCGAAGCCAATGGCGGCGCGCTCAGCAACGACCCCACGCAACTCGCAGCCTTCATCAAGGCGGCGCCGCTGACGCTCACCGCCCCGCGCGGTCTAGAGCGCGCGATCTCCACTGCCGGCGGCGTTGCCTGGGAAAGCGTAACGCCCGATCTCGAATTAAAAGCCGCGCCCGGCGTCTATGCCGTCGGCGAAATGCTCGACTGGGAGGCCCCAACCGGCGGCTATCTGCTGCAAGGCTGTTTCGCCACAGGCGTTTGCGCAGCGCGCGCGGTGCTGCGGCGGGCGTCGGGCCTTGAAGCGCCCGCTCCCCGCTGATAGCACCGCTCGCCCATGGCCCAAACCTCACCACTGATGAACGTCATGATCGCCGCCGCGCGCAAAGCCGGCCGCGCTTTGGCGCGCGATTTCGGCGAGATCGAGAATTTGCAGGTTTCGCGCAAAGGCCCGTCCGACTTCGTCACCTCCGCTGACATCAAAGCGGAGAAGACGCTGCACGAAGAACTCGCCAAGGCGCGGCCGGGCTATGGCTTCGTCATGGAAGAACGCGGCGTCGTTGAAGGCACCGACAAGACCAATCGCTGGCTCGTCGATCCGCTCGACGGCACGACGAACTTCATGCACGCCATCCCGCACTTCGCCATCTCTCTCGCGCTTGAGCGCGAGGGCGTGCTGATCGCCGGCGTCATCTACAATGTCGTGCGCGACGAACTGTTCTGGGCCGAGAAGGGCCAAGGCGCTTATCTCAACGACCGCCGCCTGCGCGTGGCTGCGCGCACGGACATGCGCGACGCGCTCTTCGCCACCGGCACGCCGTTCCTCGGCAAGCCCGGACACGAAAAGTCGCTCAAGGAAATCGGCGCTGTGATCGCCAAGAGCGCCGGCATTCGACGCTTCGGCTCCGCTGCGCTCGATCTTGCCTATGTCGCCGCCGGACGCTTTGACGGCTATTGGGAACGCAACCTCAATGTCTGGGACATCGCCGCCGGCGCCGTGCTCGTGCGCGAAGCGGGCGGAACCGTCACCGAAGTGGATGGCGGCGATTTCATGAAGACCGGCTCTATCCTAGCGTCAAACGCAACGCTCGGCCCGCAGCTCTCAAAAGCGCTGCACGAAGGTTGATCGCGCGCCCGCGCTCATAGACACTCGCTGAAACGCCTCACCTCCTTGCGGAGGATAAGAGCCGCGGGGAGGACACGTGACTCAAACGAATGCGCCCGAACGCAAGATTTCCAATTGGGAGATCGCCGCGTTCGCCGGCCCCGCAGCCCCCCTCCTGGCGCTATCGCTGCCGACGATCATTTTCCTGCCGCCCTATTTCGCGTCCCACCTCGGCATCCCGTTGGCCGTCGTTTCGTTGATCTTCCTCGGCGCGCGCGTCTTCGACCTGCTGATCGACCCGATGGTCGGCAATCTTCAGGACCGCACCGAGACCAACTTTGGCCGGCGCCGCCTTTGGCTGGCTTTGACCTGCCCGCTGGTGATGGCGTTGATCTGGTTTGTCTTCCTGGGCCTGTGGCCGGGCGTCGACACCTGGATCCCCGGCATCGCCGTGTTCCTGCTCTATTTCTTGAGCGCCGCCATGCTGATCGCGCACTTAAGCTGGGCGGGCGAACTCATCCCCACTTATCACGGCCGCACCCACGTGCTCGGCATGGTGCAAACCGCGAGCATGATCGGCCAAGTGATCATGTTGCTTGTCGCGGGCGCGGTCGCCCAAGCCGAGGGCGGCACCAATGCCGGCGCGGTCCATGCCATGGGCTGGGTGCTGATCTTCATGCTGCCAGCGACAACGCTGATCACAGTGCTGTTCGTGCGCGACGCAAAAAGCCCGCCGCAGCCGCATATGAGTTTCCGCGAACAGTTTAGCGTGCTGCTGAACAACAAAGCCGCCCAACGCGTCCTTCTGCCCGATCTTCTATTGGGCATCGCGCAAGGCGTGTCAGGCGGTCTCTTCCTTTTCTATTTCCAGTTCGTGCTGGGCTTTGAACGTGAATCTCAAACCTTGTTGGCGATCTATTTTATCGCCGGCCTCGTCGGCGTGCCGATCTGGTGGATCGCGGCGCGGCGCATCGGCAAGCACCGGGCGCTGCAAGCGGCCATGCTCTACACCGCCGCGACCACGGCGCTCTTGCTCTTCCTGCCGCCGCAAGACTTCATGATTGTCGGTCCGTTCATGGCGGTCGCCGGCCTGGCGCAAGGCGGCGGCGTGCTGTTGACGCGCTCGCTCATGGCTGACGTCGTCGATGAAGACGAGCTTGCATGCGGCGCCCGCCGTTCGGGACTCTATTTTGGTTTGCTGATGACGACGTCGAAGCTCGGCATCGCCTCAGGCCCGATCACCTACGCCATTCTGGGGCTCGTCGGCTTTATCGCCACCGAGGGCGCGCAGAACTCGCCGCTGGCCTTGCAGACCTTGAGCGCGCTCTTCATCGGCGTGCCGATTTTGTTATGCGTCGCGACCGCCTGGTCGCTGCACAAATACCCGCTCGACGAAGCCCGCCAGCGCGAGCTTCACGCGGCAATCGAAGCGCGCCATGCCGCGAACAAGGAAAACACCTTGGGGCCGGTGATCAAGTAGCGTTTCCAGAGACGGGCCGGCTCGCTCACCAGCCGGTGCAGCCATTCGAGCCCACAGCTGCGCATCCAGAGCGGCGCGCGCGGTGTGCGGCCGGAAAGAAACTCCAGCGCCGCACCGACGCACAAGCCCACGCCGCGCGCATCGCTACGTTGGCTGATGGCGTAGGCGATCAACTCTTGCTGCGGCGCGCCCACGCAAATGAAGGTGAAACGCGAAGGCTGCGCCGCCGCGAACGCAGCCGCTCGCACGATGGCTTCCGGCTTTTGCTTCAGCCCCATCGGCGCGCGGTGCCAGCGCACGTCCGTGAGCGTGTAACGGCGCTTCAGCGCGTCGATCATGTCTTTGTCGCCGCCGATAATGGTGATGGGTTCGCGGCGATCGATCACGTCATCGAACAGCGCCTCGGCCAGATCCGCGCCTGTCGCCACTGGCAAATCGAGACCAGCTTGCGCCGCCAGACGCGCCAAGATGCGGCTGTCGTTCAGCGTCATCCATGCGCCTTGGTAAAGCGCACACCGCGCCGGCTCGGACGAGAGGTTGACGACATGGTCGACATTCGGCGTCACCACATAGGTGAACGCGGCCCTCAAGCTTGCACGCGCCGCCACTGCATCGAGCGCTGCCGCGAGATCAAGACCGCTGAAATCGAAACCGAGAAAACTGGTGCGCGCGAGCGCGCGGGGTACGCCGTCAAAAGCCATCGCCATTAACCCAAATGCGTTTTTAACGCCGTTTGAGCGCGCGATGCAGGAACCGGGCCGGATGTATTGCGTCGAGCGAATTTTTCGACAGCGGCATGATATCGCCGCACATTTCCGAGGCGATGCGCTCGCCCAACAGCGGCGCGAGCGTCAAACCGCGCGCGCCTAAGCCGCCGATAACGTAAACGCCGGCATGCGCGGGCGGAGCAGCGTTCGCATCAATCGGCGCACCGCGCGAGAGCGGCTCATACTGTTCGAGCCATGCCGGCGCGTCCGGCAACAACCCAGCGATAGGCGCGCGATCCGGGGTCGTGGCTCGATAGCTCGCGCGTGATTGCAGCGACGCAGGATTGATGCTCGCCGCAATCTCCGGCGCGAGCGTGGTTAGCGCGTCGACATTTTGCCCACGCGCTTGCGCACTCGGCTGCGCCTCGTCCCAGACAAACCCGGGTTGGTTCTCAAAGGTCGCGCCAAACAAAACCCCGCCCTCGAACGGCGCCACGTAGGAGCCGCGTGTGATTGCGCGCGCAGACGCAGCCCCGTCACCCCACTCGATCTGTCCGCGCGACAGCGTGATCGGCAGAAACGACGCTGGTTCAAACTGCGCCAACGCCGCGCCGCACGCGAGCACCACCGCGTCGGCCTTCAGCACAGCCCGTCCGTCCAATGTGCGCAGTATCCAACCATCCTCCGCCGGATCGAGGGTGCGCACCGACGTTTCATTGATCAGCTGCGCCCCGCGCAGCATCGCTTCGATCGCCTTCAATGGCCGCACCACGCCCGCGCGCGGATGTAGAGCCGTGGCGGCGTTCAACGCCTTCAGCCAATCCTCCGGCAAGGGCGGGTCCGCCAGCAGATCGGCCAGCGCCTCGGCCTCGCGCGCCGCTTGCGTACGCTGCTCGACTCCGCAGGGCGTGAAAACATCGCCGCCCATCGCCCCATACGCCGCGACCGCATGCAAATAAGCGGCGATAAACATCTCCGCCAACGGCCCGCCACCACGATCCAATCGCGGCATCACCAAGCCGGCCGGGTTGCCGCTCGCGCCGGCGCCCGGTTCAAGCCCGGCATCGAGTACGATCGTCTCCACCCCGCGCCGGGTCAGCGCCTGCGCCACGCTTGCGCCCGCAATGCCCGCACCGATGACCGCGACGCGTTTGGGGTGGCAGGCGGCGTAGGGATACGGACCGCGGGCCTTCAGGCCCGCGCCTGGCGCAGGCGGGCCTGAAGACCCGCGATCCATGAACACCGCCTCCAACCGTTCGCGCTTGGCGCCGAAGCCGGGCTTTTTCTGAACAGCGAATCCCGCCGCTTCGAGCCCCCGGCGCACATCGCCAGCCACCGTGAATGTCGCCGCCCGCGCGCCGGGCGCACTCAAGCGCGCCATCTGAGCGAACACCGCCGCTCCCCACATCCCAGGATTACGCGCAGGCGCGAAGCCGTCGAGAAACCAAGCGTCGAACTGGCCGACGATGCCCGGCAAAACCGTTTCGGCTTCGCCTGTGAATATCGTCAGTGTGAAGCCGTCGTCTGGGAAGCAAAAACGTTGCGGCGCATAAGCCCGTACCGGCCACTGAGCGAGTAAACGCTGTGAGAGCGCGGAAACCTCGGGAAATTGCGACAAAGCCCGCGCCGCATGGGCCCTTGCTAACGGGAATGCCTCGATGGTCGAGATATGCAATTGTGCATGAGGTAATCGTGTCTTTTTCCAGGCGCTCCAAGCCGCCAACACGTTCAAACCAGTGCCGAATCCGAGTTCGCACACCGCGAAACGGTCCCTGCATTTCCACGCATCTGGCAGACCGCAGCCCGCCAAAAACACCGCCTCGGCCTCGGCCAGGCCGCCCATTTTTGAAAAGTAGACATCGTCGAAGGTCGCCGCGCGGGGTGCGCCCTCGGCGCTCCAGTCCAGTTCAGGTGATGGCGGCAAGCGCGGCATGACAGGCGCCCCCATAGCAAATGAGCCGCCCTTTCGGGCGGCTCATCGCTAACTTTACTGCGGAAGCAGTAAGATTATTACGGCGTAGCAGGAGCCGGAGCGGCGCCTTCAGCCGGCGCAGCAGCCGGATCAACCGGAGCGGCGGCCGGATCGACCGGAGCAGCTTCAGGAGCAGCTTCCGGAGCAGCTTCTTCAACAGCAGCCGGTTCTTCAACGGTCGTCGTTTGGCCACAGGCCGCGACGCCGAAGGCGAGAACGGCAGCGGCAGCAGCGGCCATGCCCAATTTGAACTTCGTCATAGGTTCTACCCCTCGTCTCAACGCCGGGGTCTGCCCCCAACGCGGAAGCGGACTCAATGCCAAGGATTAATCATAATGGCAAGCGGCACGCGCGAAACGGGCCATGCAAAACCGCATAGCTTCGAGTCAAGGCATCAAGCCTCGACGGCGGCTGCCAGCGCTGCTTCCAGCTGCGCGAAGCTCGGCTGAAGCACGCTCGGCACCGAGCCGCGACCGATCTCCACTGAAACCTGAGCCGCATTGCCGTGCAAGTGCGCCACCAACACATCGCGGATGATTTTATAGAACTGCGCGTCGTGTTCGATGATGCTGTTCAAGCGCGCCGCCATCGGGCCGACGATGCCGTAGGCGAGGAACACGCCCAAGAAAGTTCCCACCAACGCCTTACCGATCATGAGACCGAGAACTTCCGGCGGCTCGTTGATCGCGCCCATGGTTTTCACGATGCCCAACACCGCCGCGACAATGCCGAGCGCCGGCAGGCCGTCCGCCATCCCTTGCAGCGCATGCGCGGGATGCAGCGCTTCGTGGTGATGCTTTTCGATCTGCTTTTCCATGGCGTCTTCGACCTGGTGCGGGTCGTCGAGGTTCATGGTCATCATGCGCAGCGTGTCGCAGATGAAATCGACCACGAAGTGGTCTTTGCAGAGCTTAGGATATTTCTGGAAAATCGGGCTTTCGTGCGGTTTCTCAATGTGCGCTTCAAGCGCCACGACGCCTTTGGTCTTCATCAACTTGGTGAGCTGAAAGAGCAAGGCGAGCAGATCGCCGTAATCCTTCTTGCTCCACTTAGGGCCCGCCATCACTTTGGCGAAACCGCCCATGACGCCTTTTAGGCCGTTCATGTCGTTGGAGATGATCAGCGCGCCCACAGCGGCGCCGAAGATCATCATGAACTCCATCGGCGCGGCTTCGATGATGACCTCGAAGTGGCCTCCAGCCAGCGCGAAGCCGCCGAAGACCATGCCGAACACGACAACAAGGCCAATAATCGGAAACATGGATAACGCGCGTTTACTCTGAAAGCCCCAACTAGGTCCGCTTATGCCCGATCGCGCTTAACGCGCCGTTGCAGTTAGCCAAATTTTCCGTTGACCAAACGCACGTTTCCTTTTCGTCAACCGCTTGGAGCGCGGCGGGCTTAGGCGTAGCAAACACCGGCGCCCATGCCAGACTCACAGCCACCCCTGCCCGACGCCGCGCGCGCCGATCCGAACGCGCCGATCGGACGCAATCGGCAATTCCGGTTGCTGTTCATCTGCTTGCTGGTGATCGGCGCCGGCAATTCGATGCTGCTTGCGGTTGCGCCGCCCCTAGTGCGTGAACTCAACCTGCCAGACTCGAGCGTCGGCTGGATATTCTCGCTCTCGGCTTTGCTCTGGGTGTTCTGCAGCCCGTATTGGGGCCGTCTCTCTGATCGCGTCGGCAGGAAGCCGATCGCAGCACTCGGCCTCGCCGCCTACGCCGTGTCGATGGCGGCGTTCGGCGCCATGGTGATGCTTGGCCAGTTCGGCATTCTGAGCGGCTTCGGCTTGTTTGTCGGACTCATGCTGGCGCGCTCGATCTTCGGCGCTTTCGGCTCAGCGTCGAGCCCCGCCGCACAAGCCTACATCGCCGATCGCACCACTGTGTACGAACGCACCGAGCATCTCGCGGGCCTCACCTCGGCGTTCGCGCTTGGCCAAGCCTTCGGCCCCGCAATCTGTGCAGCACTGGCAGCATGGCTGGGTCTGGTGTTTCCGATCGGGCTGATCGCCTTGCTGGCGGCGGGCGCCGCTTTCTCGGTCTGGCGCTATTTGCCGGAAAACACGCCGCCGAAGGTTGAGCGCCCGCGCGGCGAATGGCGCCAATCGCTCGCTTTGGTCAACGATCGCCGCCTCTCCGCGTATCTGATTTACGGCTTTGCGCTCTCCGTGGTGGCCGGCGTCACCGTGCAGGTGTTTGGCTTATTCACCATGGATCGCCTTGGCGTGGCGGGTGAAGACGGCGCAGAACTCACAGCCGCCGGCTTCATGGTCAACGCATTGGCGCTGCTGGCCACGCAAATGGCGATCCTGCCACGCCTGCAAATGGGACCACGCGCACTGATGGCGTGGGGGGCCGGATTGCTGGCGCTTGGGGTTGGCATCCAGATTATTGCGCCGAGCTTGGGCGCACTGCTGGTTGCGCAAGCCGTGCAAGGCTTGGGCGCGGGGCTCGCACGCCCCGGCTTCACAGGCGGCGCCTCGGTTGCTGTGCGTCCACACGAACAGGGTGCGGCGGCCGGCTTGGTTGTCGCCACCAATGGCGCGGGCTTTGTGTTTTCGCCGCTGATCGGCGGCGTCGCTTATGAGCGCTTCGGCATGAACGTGCCGCTGATCATCGCCGTCGCGATACTCATCGGCATGACGGTCTTCGCGCTCCGCTCGCGGCGCCTGCGCAACATCATCGTCGACGGCCCCACGCCGACCGACCCCACTAGTCCTTAGCCCGCGGCGGCGCGCGCGGCTTCCAACACGACATCGGTCGCGCGCCCGCGCACTTCCATATTTTGCGCACGCTCGAAGGCGCGGATCGCGGCGCGGGTGCGTTCGCCGATACGGCCGTCCGCCGCGCCAGCGCTATAGCCCAAGCGATTGAGCAGACGCTGCAACTCGCGAATGCCGCCAGCTTGCAAACCGCGCGGCTCACGCTGTTCACGTGGCGCCTCCACCGTTACGCCAGCGCGCGCGCGGATTGTGTTCAGCAAATTCACTGTCGGGAAACCATCGGCCGGCAAACCTTGCGCCGACTGGAATTGCCGCACAGCGCGGCGCGTGCCCGAGCCAAAAAGCCCGTCCGGCGTACCCGCATCGAAGCCCAAGCCGTTCAACAGCGTTTGCAATTCCAGCGTTTGGTCGCGGTTGAGCGAACCGATCTGACGGGGCCAGCTCTGCGTGAGTTGGCTGCTGCCGCCATCGAGCGCACGACCAAGCAACGCCACGACCATCGCGTAGCGATCGGAATTGTTGTAGCGGCGGATCACACCGAAATTGTGGTGCAGCAAAAGCGCCGGCCCTTGCGCGCCGGCCGGCAGGAAGAGTTGAGACTGCAAGTTGCGATGCTCGCCGCGCCAAGCCGCGCCATCGATGCGCGCAACACCACGCTCGCTCCAATCGGCGACGCTACGCTGCGTGCCATCGGCCAACGCGTAATCGAAATCATTCGGCAAGCGCACTTCGTCGAACACCGGCTCATCGCGCCGCCAGCCGCGATCGGCGAGATAGTTGGCAATAGAGGCCGCTACGTCACCTCGATTGTTCCAGATGTCGCGATGGCCGTCATTGTCCCAGTCCACCGCGGTGGTGAGATAAACGTCCGGCATGAATTGCGGCTGGCCCAAAGCGCCCGCCCAGGACGAGCGCAATTGTTGCTGGTCGGCGAGCCCGCGCTCGACCATCTCGGTCAACGCCAGCAAATAAGTTTCGAACTGCGCGCGCCGGCGGCCTTCATAAGCCAGCGTCGCCAGCGCGACTTGCGCATCCCAATTGAGCGCAGCTTCGCCGTAATTGCTCTCGAGCCCCCAGATGCCGAGAATGATGCCGCCCGGCACGCCGTATTGCTGCGACACCGCGTCGAGCGTCGAGCCGATCTCGGCGCGCAGCGCGCGGCCATCGGTAATGCGCCGCTCGGTGACGCGGTTGGTGATGTAATCCCAGACTGGACTGACGAATTCAGGCTGGCGCTGATCGAGGTCGATCACGCGCGGGTCGGGGTTGATGCCGGAGAGCAGCCGCGCCAGCACCGCCGGGTCGCGGCCACGTCCGACAGCGCGGCGGGCGAAGTCGTCGCGCCAAGCGTCGAACTCGGCATTGCCGGAGCTCTGGAAGCTCGGCGGCTGCGGCGCCTGCGCCTCCACCACGGAGGGGCCGCAAGCCACGGCCAGAGCCAAAGCAGCCGCCAAAACGATTGCACGCGCCATCCAGTACCCCTTCATCATCGCTACCCAACGCCTCTAGGGTGCATCGGGTGGCGCAAGCAATGTCCGCGCCTGGGTAGTGTCCTAAGTGTGTGACCTCGGGCCTTCACTCGCCAGCCAAGATGTATCGGAGGGCCCGCCCGAACATAAGGCAAGAGCCCCCGCCAAAGACTATCGATGCCATTCCGCTTTGGGTGTCTATCCCCGAGAGCACGTAGTAGGCACCGCCCACCACGAACGCACAGGCGCAAAGGGCAAAGAACCAATGCAGGACGCGTCCCAGCCGCCCAATTCCGCCTGGGTCGCTCTTTAGGGTCGTGGGCCAGAAAAAGCTCATGAGGCGCGCAATCTTGAACTAGTCTTCGAAAAGCTGGGCTTGGGTGAACTGGTTCCGAAGAACGCCGCGAACCTCTGTGATCGTGAAGCGCTCGCTGATCAGTTCGTTGTCGTGGCCGTATAGCTGCTCCACCACAACTAAGCATTCCAAGGCGTCGCCGGGCCGCACGTCTTCTTCGCGGGCTTGGAAACGACGTACCCAATTAGTGTCTATGATTTTCGCCTGTACCGTTCGGCGCCCTAGACGGAAGTCCCATTGGCTCGCGCCGAGATAATCGGGCTTCTTAACGGCAAGGATCATGGGCGAAGGAGGCGACTCAAGCGTCCGGCTTACAGCCAGTGCTTCGATGTCATCCACGCTCCAACGCATGTTGAGACGGAGCTCTAACTCCCCCTCCGCAGAGATGTAGGAAGCACGATCGCCGCTGGCGAGCGTGTCTTTGACGTTCTGAAAGTCTTTGATCGCGGTAATGAGCGTTTGGGCGGACGGAGCGGCGTAATCGGGCATATGCCGGACGTCTGTGTCAGCCGCGATTTGCCTAATCTCGTGAGCCAACTCTGTAAGATTTCGGGGCGTGCTGTCGTCATCGATCCAGCGGAGGATGGCGTACTTTGCGCGGACCAAATATTTGCCGACCAGCGGCTTCCAGTCCAAATCCTTTATGCCTTGATCATCGGCGGCAGTCAGCGCATTGCGAAGCCACGTTTTAAGCGAAGCGGCCTCGATGTCTTCAAGCATCAAAACAGCTTCGATATTTGAGTCCACCGCGCGAACCAAGTCGCGATCAACACGCTCGCACGCTCTGATAAAGTCGTGCGTTGCAGAGAATACTCGCGATGGCGAGCCTTCACCCTTCTTAAAGTCGATATAGAAAGCGAAGTCGGACTTCGGCTCCTCCGGAGGCCGATCAGCCAAGGTGATCGTTACATCGCTCATAGAGCGATGATATCACACCGTCGCGTCCGGCGCTCATCGTTTTGTGCGGTTCTTTGACTCACTCTGCGTCCGCCCATGCGGTGCGCTCCACCAACTCTTCCAACTTCCACATGTGCTTGCTCACGCCAGCTTCTATGGCGGGCGTGACGCGCAGCGTTTGGTGCACGCGGACGAAATTGTAATGCGCAAAGTGAAGCGCTACCGCCGCGCGCAGACCTTCGACCTTTTTTGAAAAGCCGTTCGTCAGGCGTGTAAATCTCCGCATAGACATGCGCATCGTCAAGTTTTGACGCTCGACGTAGCTGGTGGAGATTTTGCCCAGCGCCGGCGCACCAGAAACGCGCACGCGCTTTGCGCCAGTGCAACGGGGCGGGCTGTAGCGCCCGTGTGATTGATCGCTGTCGTAAAATTTGACTATTTGGCCGTAGTCGATATCTGCGCCGAATGTGGTTTCGATTGCGTCCGCATATGACACCCAAGCATCAGTCGAAAGCTGGCAGCGGTTCGACAAACGTGACGCTAAGTCGTTGATGAAGACAAATGTGTTTTCGCGGTTGCGCTTGCCGACAAGGTAAGACGGGATCAGCTTTGTGTCGGCATCCAGCGCAACGAAGGTGTAGAAGTCGCCGACTTGCGACCCGTCATCCAACGCCGTGATATTGCGCTGCTTCTTGCCTACATAAGCCCAGATTTCGTCGGCCTCGATGCGCTTGCACTCTAGGTCGCGCATTTCCTCGTCCATGATTTTCGCGCAGCCCTCACCGACACGCAGCGCCAGGCGCATGATCGTGTCGCGGTGCGCGCCGGTTGCGCGCTCCATGCTGCGGATGCTGTTGCCTTCGACCAAACCGGCGATGATTTGGGTCTGCTTGGCTAGGGAAAGATAGCTCATGTGACTTGCTCTTGGCTGTATGCAGTAGTATATACACTCGCGTTACGCCAATGTCAACGTGAGTGCATACATGAATTTTAGGGACGCAACGGACGCACTCTGCGAAGGCGTCACGCATGGCGAGCTAGCCGAAGCTCTGGGAAGTTCTGTCGCCAGCATCAGGCAGGCGCGACTTGATCCGCGCGCTAAGGCTCACAGAGCGCCACCACCGAACTGGAATGCCGCGGTGGCAAAACTGGCTCGGTCCAGAGCGGACCAGTTACTCCGCTTAGCGAAGAAGCTGGAGCGCTAGGATTTTTCAGATGCGAATTTCGCATCCGTCTGGGCGATATGATCGAGCAGGCTCATCCAGTATTCGTCCGACCACAATTCGATAGCGTCCGGGGTGCCCCACACCATGAGGCTTTCCGGAAGGATGCCGACGCCGAACAGGCGGTCCGTCACCTGCTGTGGAAGTGTCACTCGCGTCTCAGTTTGCCAAGTGCTTTCCAGGAATAACGCGGTCAGTCTTGTCGCGGCGGCGTGGTCTCCCACTTCGCGCGCCGTCTCCATCGCGCGGAGCAGCGTGTGTCCGGCGCGCATTCGCACGCACCCTCGCGCTTGCAATTCATAGACGAGCGGTGCCTTAGGCCCGACCTCTTTGAACCACCAGACAACTTCGCGAGCGGCGGCGGGGATCGTCACGCGCCGCCCTTCCACGATGTTCACGCGTTCCGGCGCGTGACGTGAATTGGCGTCATTTGGCGATACTCCCATTTTCGCTCTACCCGAAATGATCCGCAAAATATTGTGTCGGCGACTCGCCGCCGTAAGCTTTGGTTTACCATTAGTGGCGCAATTTGGCGTTGCTTGGTTCTCTGGGGCCGGGCAAAGAAAAAGGGCGGTCCGAAGACCGCCCTTAAATCGAAGATCGAGGAAGCGGGGCAGACCCGCAACCAAGGAGCCCGGTAGCCCGGCTCACCACTCTCTGGCCCATCTGATGTGGGCGACCGTCCAGGGTTCAAAGCGGGATGGGTCGTCTGCCTCAGAGAGGTGCACAATTTCTCGCGCCCATGGTTAATTCCCCGTCAACAGGATGTTCTGTTCGCGTTCCGGAATCACTACGCATGACCAATGACCCCGAACGGCTCCGCGAGATAGTCGAAGCGCAGCACGGCGGACGCGCCACCACGATCACGACAGTAGAGGTGCACGACCGCTTCGACGGTGAAACCGCGTGGCATGGGATCGTCCACGTTTTCGCGCTTGAGGATCACCCAGGCGGGGCTACGCGCGCTTATGCGTGGAGCTATGAGATGGATAATGGGAAAACGCGCACCGTCGCTGTACTGCAGGCTGGGCCGATCACATCGCCAACGGATGCGGTGCGGGCGGCTATCGTGGCAGAGCATAAGGCGCGCCAGTGAGGCGGCCCTTCTCCGGCTGGGTTCGCCTCTGGATCGTATTCGCGGTGATTGTGTGGGGAGTCACGGCTTGTTCTGCGCTGACGAATGTCGGCGTTCCGCCAGACCCTGACCGTAGCGATGCTTTGGTTTGTAGGGATGCTTGGGCGCGGACAGGTTCCTATCCAGACAGCATCTTTGTTACAGAATGTCCGGCAGACCCTGAAACACTCGCCGCCGCGCGACGCGCTCATGATGTAGAGGTTGATATCTACCGAGGCCGCTTACTGGGGTCTCTAATTCCGGGAGCCGTGATACCGTTCTTGGTGGCTCTGATATTTTTTGTGGTTCGCTGGATATGGCAGGGCTTCAGGCCCGCCGCCCCACCGTCGTTACACACTTAGGACACTACCCCGCGCCTGCCCTACGTTGACTTACGCGCAGCGGACCTTTATCCACCCCGCTTCAATTTCGACCCCCGGAAACCACGGCCATGAAAGTCAGATCGTCGCTCAAGTCCCTGAAGACCCGTCACCGGGCTTGCAGGATCGTGCGCCGCAAGGGCCGGGTTTACGTGATCAACAAGGTCGACCCCCGGTATAAAGCCAAGCAGGGCTGAAATAGGCCCCAATTGGAGCCCACAGGCGCCACGCCCCTCGCGGGCGTCGTGAAATTCGGGTAAGCTTAAGTTCCCGATCCAGGTCTCCATGCGCCGTTTTGCTATCGCCATTGCCGCTGCCCTGACGCTCGCCGCGTGCGGCGCGAACACGTCCGCGCCGAGCCGCAGCGACGCTGAACTCGACGGCTTGTTCGCGCAATTGGAGCAAGCCGAGGACGCCTCGATCGCGGCATCGGTCGAACAAGCCATCTGGGCGCGCTGGGCCGATAGCGGCTCGCCGACCGTCAACATCCTGCTCGAACGCGCCGCCGCGGCGGAGAACGAAGGCGATCGCGATCTCGCTGGCTCCTATCTCGATCAAGCCAGCGATCTTGCGCCCGAATACGCCGAACCTTGGAACCGGCGCGCCAACCTCGCCTATCGCGGCGAAGATTATCCCGGCGCCATCGCCGCCATTCAAGAAACACTGAAGCGCGAGCCGCGCCACTTCGGCGCTTATGCGGGCCTTGGCCTGATCTACGAAGAACTCGGCCAGCACCGCGCAGCACTCGAAGCGTTCCGCGCCGCACTCGCTATCCACCCGCATTACGAAACCGCACTGCAGGGCGTGCAGCGTCTCGAACCGCGCGTCGACGGCCGCGAGGCATGATCTGGTGGCTGTTGGCCGCCACGTTCGCGGTCGCGCTCGCAGGTTATTTGCTCCACGCCAACGCCCGCGCCTATACGCGCCGCGTAGAAGCGCAATTTCCACCCACTGGTCGCTTTATCGAGACTAGCGACACACGCCTGCATGTGCGCGAGGCAGGCATGGAAGATGCGCCTCGCATTCTCTTGATCCATGGCGCGAGTTCGAACCTGCTCGAACTCTGGGACCCGCTGGCGGACGAGTTTTCGCCGCTCCACCGCGTCATCGCCCATGATCGTCCAGGCATGGGCTATTCATCGCGCGCCCGCGCCAATGCGCACACGTTGGCGCACCAGGCCCAGTGCGCCGCGCGCGTATTGGAGCAAACCGGTGAAGGACCAGCCATCATCGTGGCGCACTCGCTCGGCGCCGCCGTCGCGCTGCGCTTGGCGCTCGACTTTCCGCATCTCGTACGCGGCCTCGTCCTCGCAGCACCTGCCTGCAATCCTTATCCCGGCAAGCCCGCATGGTGGGCGCGGCTCTCCGCAACACCGATCCTCGGCGACATCTTTTGCGGCCTGCTGATCCCCGCCCTTGGGCCGCCCATGAGTCCCAGCAGCGTCGCCAACAATTTCTGGCCTGCGCCTGTGCCTGTGGATTATCTCGAACGCGCCGCCGTGCCGCTTATCTTTCGGCCGCGTGCATTTCGCGCATCGGCGCTTGATGTTGTCGCCTCGAACGCGGAGTTCGCCGCGCAAGCGCCGCGCTACGCCGACTTACTCACACCCACGGTGATCATCACCGCCGAGAAAGACCGCATCGTCTCACCCAAGCGCCACGCCCGCGCTCTGGCGGCGGTTTTGCCAGCCGGCGAACTCGTCATCGCCCCCGATACCGGCCACATGCCGCACCGGCTGAGGACAGATCTCGTCATCGCAGCGATTCGGCGTGTCAACGAGATGACGAGCGCGCCGCGCCAAGCCTAGAGTTTCTCAACGATTCGATTCTCGAAACGAAGGTTGGGGCAAATGCCGGATTTTGGTGGAACGGACACAGTTGTCGCGGTGCAATCGCTGACGCAATCGACCCAGGAAAAGCTGCGCCAGATCGTGGCGCGGATCGAGAAGCTCGAAGAAGAGAAAAAGTCGATCTCCGACGACGTGAAAGAGACTTACGCCGAAGCCAAGAGCTTCGGCCTTGATCCGAAGGTGCTCCGCCAAGTCGTCCGCATCCGCAAACAGGACCGCCAAGAGCGCGAAGAGCAAGAGCAAGTGCGCGATCTGTACCTGCACGCGCTCGGCGAAATCTGATTGGGGATTGGGTTTTGGGGATTAGGGATTAGGCTCGTGCCAAGCCCCAATCCCTAACCCCCAATCCCGCGTGCCAAGAGACGTCGATCAGAAGAAGACGCGCAAAGCGCAGCGGTTGATCCGCAAGCTTGCAGCCAAAAGCGCGGCGCCCGAGACCATCGATCCCGAAACCGGCGAAGTGAAGCCCGGCGAAGGCGTGGTCGATTATTCGCACTGGGAAAACGAGTTTCTGACCGAGGTCGATAAGCGCCTCGAAAAATATGGCTCCGCCTTCCACGACCTCAGCAAAGGCCGCAAGGACGAAGCCCTCTCCACGCTGCAAACCGTAAAGCTCAAAGAAATCGCCGCCAAAGCCCGCGGCAAGAAACGCAAAGGCATGACCACGAAGAAGCCGCTCGGCTGGAAAAACCGGCGGCCGCCGCGCGAGGAAGAATAAGGCTCGGCCAGTCTGGACCGCCGGCGCCCCCGCCGGCATCTTTACCAAATGACGCACGCCGGCTGGAGATCGCGAGGCTACCTTCCTCACTGCGACGAACGCGGTTTGGTACAACACATCATCTTCGGCTTGTTCGATGCACTGCCAGCGAGCGTCCCGCCAAGCCTTACACGTCCAGACCTTCGCGCGGCTTGGGCCGACGAACAACTCGACCGAGGAGTAGGTTGTAGGCTCCTAGCGAAACCGCAGAACGCCGAGATCGTTCAAGCATCTTTGCTCCGCGATGACGGAGAAAAGTACGCTCTTGCCGCTTGGTGCGTGATGCCAACACATGTCCATGTGCTTGCCGAGCTGGGATTTGATGCATCGCTCGCGAGTATCGTGCAGACTTGGAAATCAGCCACTTCTCACGCCATCAACAAAAAGGAAGATCGACGCGGCAGCTTGTGGCGGCGCGAGTATTTCGATCGATACATGCGGTCGGAGGATCAATTTGCGAATGCAGTGGCATACATCGAACGCAACCCTGTAGCCGCGGGCCTTTGTGAAACGCCCGAGCAATGGGCGTTCTCTTCAGGGTCCTGGCGTCGAACAAGTGCCGGCGAGGGCGCCGGCGGTCCAGACTCGTAGTCCACTAACCCGCCAGCCAATCCACGCGCATCACCACCACCGCCGCCAGTATATTCACCACCGCCGCCAGCCAGAGCAGCGTGCGGAACGGTTGCTTCTGGGTTTTGTGACGGAAGACCTGTTGCCCGATCAGCGCGCCGAGGGCGCCCCCGAACAGCGCGAGCGCCAGCAGCGTGCGTTCAGCGAGACGCGAGCCGTGACGGATTGATTGGCGCTTGTCCCAGCCGAAGGCGAGAAACGCGATGACGTTGATGCCGGCCCAAGCAAGCAGCAACGCCATCGCTCAACTCCTTAGCCTTCGCCGACGGCTTTCTCTTCGAGCCCATACTCGCGCAGTTTGCGATAGAGCGTCGAGCGGCCAATGCCGAGGCGGCGCGCCACTTCAGACATATGCCCGGAATAGTGATCGATCGCGAGTTCGATCAGATCGCGCTCGATCTGTTCGAGTTGGCGCAAATGGCCCTCGCCGTCGAACACCGCGACCGGCTGCGGGGAAATCTCCGCGGCGGCGGCGACCACCGACGTGAACTGCATGTGCGCGGCCGTGACGTGGTGATCGTTGGCCGGCACAGGCACATCGACCGGCAGCGCGTCATTCGCCGCCATCAGCGGTTTCAGGCCGGAGATTTGTGGGAAGTCTTCCGGCTGCAGCACGTCGCCGTCGCACAGAATGACCGCGCGGAAGACGCTGTTCTCGAGCTGGCGGACATTGCCCGGCCAATCGAAGTCCATAAGCATCTGCATCGCCGCAGCCGACGCGCCGCGCACGGAGCGGCCCTCTTCGGCGTTAAAGCGCGCGATGAAGCGCGAGACGAGCGCCGGCACGTCTTCCTTGCGCTCGCGCAGCGGCGGCGCCTCGATGGGGAATACGTTCAAGCGATAATAGAGATCTTCGCGGAAGCGGCCGTCGGCGACGAGCTTAGCCAAATCCTTATTGGTGGCGCTGACGATGCGGACATCGACCTTCACCGGGCGCTTGGAGCCCACCGGATCGACTTCACCTTCTTGCAGCACGCGCAGCAACTTCACTTGCATGTCGAGCGGCAGTTCGCCGACTTCATCCAAGAACAGCGTGCCGCCATTGGCTTCCACGAACTTGCCGGCGTGATTGTCGGTTGCGCCCGTGAACGAGCCCTTGGTGTGGCCGAACAGGATCGACTCCACCAGGTTTTCCGGAATAGCGCCGCAGTTCACGGTGACGAACGGACGGCCCGCGCGCTCGGATGCGCCTTGAATACAGCGCGCCAGCACTTCCTTGCCGACGCCGCTTTCGCCGGTGATCAACACCGGAATGTTGGACGCCGCCGCGCGGCGGCCCATGCGCACAACCGGGCCCATAACGGCCGCGTTCGCCACCATGTCATCGAACGAGAGCTGGCCGGTCGCGCGCTTCTTCAGACGCACAACTTCGGTTTTCAGGTTCGACATTTCGAGCGCATTGCGCAGCGAAACCAGAATGCGCTCCGGCGAAGCGGGCTTCACGAAGAAGTCGGACGCGCCCGCTTGCATGGCGGTGACGACCGTGTCGATGCCGCCCGAAGCCGTCAGCACGATGCACGGCAGATCGCCGCGGCGCATGCGGATTTCCTTGAGCGCCTCTTGGCCGCTCATGCCTGGCATGACGAGATCGAGCAGAACCGCATCGATGTCGGCGTGCGTATCGACGGCGGTGACGGCTTGCTGGCCGTTTTCTGCCGCGCGCGTGAGGAAGCCGTTGCGCTCTACGGCCGCCTGCAACAGACGGCGCTGCGCAGGATCGTCATCGACGATCAGGATCGTCTTACCCATGGTACCCACCAATTCTTTGCCGCGTTTCTCTGATGGAAACGCTGGTCATTGCGGGCACCTTACGGAGGGTAGGTTCAGGTCGCGTTAAAATGGCACAGCAAACTGCGATATTCGTAAGGCCTCATAGGCACTAGATAAACACCGTGTTCACCATCACCTCCCCCGCATGAGCGACGAACCGCGCGATCCTGAGCGTAACCGCATCACCGCCCGCATCGGGCGCGTGGCGAGCGTGGGCGCCAACATCTCCGGCGCAGTCGGCGCGCGCATGATGGGCGCCGATCAAGCAGCACTTGCCAAAGCCGTGCGCCAAGCACTGGGCCGCTCCAAGGGCCCGCTCATGAAAGTGGCGCAGCTGCTTTCGACAATCCCCGATCTTTTGCCGGAAGCATACGCAAAAGAGTTCCGCACGCTGCAGGCGCACGCGCCGGCCATGGGCTGGCCATTCGTGCAGCGCCGCATGCGCGCCGAACTTGGTGACGATTGGCTAACCAAATACGCAAGCTTCGATCGCGAAGCCGCCGCCGCCGCGTCACTCGGCCAAGTCCACCGCGCCACCGCCCATGACGGCCGCGCGCTGGCCTGCAAGCTCCAGTATCCGGACATGGCCAGCGCCGTCGAAGCCGATCTCGGCCAGCTGCGCACGCTGCTCGGCCTGTTCAAGAACATGGATGGCTCGCTCGATTCTTCGGAAGCCATTGTCGAAGTTGGCGAGCGGCTGCGCGAGGAATTGGACTATGCCCGCGAGCTCAAGCAGATGCGCCTCTTTGCGCTCATGCTGGCGAACGAGCCCGCCATCAATACGCCGGAGCCGCTGGAAGAGCTTTCCACCAAACGCCTCCTCACTATGACTTGGCTTGAGGGCAAGGGACTGATGCATTGGCTGGGGGAAAGCCAAGAGACCCGCAACCATATCGCCGAGCTACTCTTCAAGGCCTGGTGGGGGCCGATGACCCATTACGGCGTCATCCACGGCGATCCCCATCTCGGCAATTACGCGCTCACTGAAAATGCCGAGCGTCTGCAATTACTCGACTTCGGCTGTGTCCGCATCTTCCCGCCGCGCTTTCTTGAGGGCGTTGTGGGCCTGTGGCGCGGGCTCAAGGTTGGCGACATTGATCAGGTGGCGCATTCATACGAGATCTGGGGCTTCAAGAATTTGAACGCCGAATTGATCGAAGCGCTGACCATGTGGGCGCGCTTCATCTACGGCCCCATGCTGGACGACCGCGTTCGCACCATCGCCGACGACGTGCCGCCTTCCGAATACGGCCGCCGCGAAGCCTTCGCCGTGCGCAAGCGCCTGCAAACGCTCGGCCCGGTTCTGATCCCACGCGAGTTCGTGTTCATGGACCGCGCCGCCATCGGCCTTGGCGCGGCTTTCCTGCACCTGAGAGCAGAGCTCAACTTCAGCGCCATGTTCGCCGAAAGCGTCGCGGATTTTTCTCCCTCAGTGCTCGCACAGCGCCAAAGCGAGGCGCTCGCGGCGGTTGGCCTCAGCTCAGCGTATTGACGACGCCGAGGTAAGCGGCGCCGGCGCAGACGATCGCGGCCTGCCCGGAGAGCCGGTACACGGCGGAGGAAGCGCCGCTCCAGCACGACGCCAGCAGCGCCATCGAAGCCACAGCCGCCACGGGCCCAGCCCACGTCGGCACGGCGGACGCAAACACGGCGCTGAGCGGCCAAGCAAACAAAGACACAACCACCAAGCCGGCGGCGGCGGCACAGCCAAAAGCGCGCCGCGAGAATGCATCGTGCGTGGTGGCGCAAGCGAGGTAGAGCGCCAAAACAAATAACGGCGCGCCAACCATAAGTGGCCACATGCCGACACGGCCTATGGCAAGTGCGACGGCCACGCCGGCGACCAAGCCAACCGCCACGCCGCCCGCCAGCACCACCAGGCGTTCATCCCGTCGAAACTCGTCGCGCATCGGCGCCACCGCGGCCGTCGCCCTCATAGTTGTGTCGTAAGCCATTGGAAGCCCTCAGTCCCTGCCGCGATCCAACGGGCCGGGGGCGGACTTTGTTCCAAATGGGGCGGCCAATGGGGCGGCTTGTGCGGCGGCGCGGGCTCCGTTCATATGGTCGGCGCGAGGAAAGAGAAGATCCGACATGGCGGAACACGGCCTGATCACGACCTTGGTGGCCGCGATCGTGCTTGCGTTCGTGTTCGGCTTTGTCGCGCAGCGGCTGCGGTTCTCACCGATCGTGGGTTATCTGATCGCCGGCGTGGCGGTGGGCCCCCACACGCCCGGCTTCATCGGCGACACCCAGTTCGCCCTCCAGCTCTCCGAGATCGGCGTAATTCTGCTAATGTTCGGCGTCGGGCTGAAAATCTCGGTCGAGGATATTTGGTCGGTGCGCTGGGTCGCAGTGCCCGGCTCAGTCATCCAAATGCTTTTGGCGACGCTGATGGGCGTTGGCGCCGGCATGGCGATGGGCATGGCGCTGGCCGAAGCGGTGGTGCTGGGCATCTCGCTCTCCATCGCCAGCACAATCGTGTTTATGCGCGCGCTGGAGGACCGCCGGCTGCTGAAGTCCGAGGAAGGCCGCATCGGCATCTCCTGGCTGCTGGTCGAAGACCTCGTCATCGTGCTCGCCATCGTCGTGTTGCCGGCTCTGGTGACAGCCATGGCGGCGGGCGAGGCCGAGGTCTCACCTATGGTGGTGCTCGGCGCGCTCGCCATTACGTTCGCCAAGATTGCGCTTTTCGTGGCTTTGATGTTGGTGATCGGCGCGCGCTTCTTCCCGTGGCTGATCGTGCGCATCGCCCACGCCAAATCGCGCGAACTGCTTTCGCTCGGCACGTTGGCGCTGGCGCTGGGTGTCGCGTGGGCGGCCTATTTCTGGTTCGGCGCGAGCTTTGCGCTGGGCGCGTTTCTGGGTGGGCTTGCGCTCAACGGCTCCAAATTCAGCCACAAGGTGGCGGAAGACTCGCTGCCATTGCGCGACACTTTCGCCGTCATTTTCTTCGTCGCCGTCGGCATGCTGTTCGACCCCGGCGTCCTGTTGCGCCAACCGGTTGCCGTGGCCGCCATCGTGCTGGTGATCATCCTAGGCAAAGCCGTGCTCGGCTACATGCCGATGCGCATGCTCGGCCAATCGAAGGAGGCGAGCCTGTTGATCGCGATCGGCACCGCTCAGATCGGCGAGTTCTCGTTCGTGTTGGCGGGGTTGGGCGTGCAGCTGAACGTCATGGCGATGGAGACCTACAATCTCATCCTCGCCGGCTCGATCATCTCCATCGCGCTCAATCCGTTCCTGTTGCGCTTTGCACCTCACATTGCGCCGAAGTCCGAACCCAAGCCCGAACCCGCGCCCGCTTCAGCGTAGCGCTTTTCGGATCACCAACTTCAGCCCCGACCACGTCTCGTCCACCGCGCACACCTTCACGTCCACGAATCCCATCGGCAGCGCCACGGCGCGGATCACGTCTTCGGTAATGTCGGTGTCTACCTTCGCCGCCTTCTTCGGCCACGACACCCACACCATCCCGTCCAGCGCGAGCTTCAGCCTCAAGCTCTCGAGTTCCGCTGCAAGCTTAGCCTTGCGGGTATGGAAGATGTGAGCCGCTGCAAGTCCCATTGTCGGCCGCGCCAGATAGCGCGGGCCGGCCTCCGCATCGAGCACCGCCTTCACCGAGGCCGGCATTCCCGACGCCCAAAGCGGCACACTCGGCGCGAAGCCCAATTTCTTGGCGAGCGGGGTTCCGGAATATCCTGTGGGCAATTGCGCGCTCTACTGTAAAAACAATTTCCCCTGTTCGGTAACGTACCGACGGAGCGTACCCCAGATTGCATAGTCCTGGGGCGTTAGGGACTTCCCCCCGCCAATTTTGGTCCCTCCCGCATGCTTGGACCGGCTTCCCCACCCACCCGGGGAAGCCGCTTCAGCCCTCACAGGAGATCACGATGGATCTGTCTCCGAACCCTGACCTCGGCCCACGCGTTGCGCTCATGATCGGTTTCTGGCTGGCTTCCTGTACGATTGCGGCGGCCTATTGCATCCTGACGATGAGCTAAGCGCTTTACGGGGCTTACCCGCCTTGCGGTCCCGGCGCCTTTCCGCTATCAGCGCCGCTTCCAATTTTTCCGCCCCAGGCTGGCGGACCGCCAGGAATCCGGGTCATGAAAACCGAAGGCCATCCCGACTACCACTTCATCACGGTCCAGATGACCGACGGCACCACCTTCAAGACCCGTTCGACCTATGGCGAAGAAGGCGGCACGCTGGCGCTCGAAATCGATCCGAAATCGCACCCGGCCTGGACCGGCGGCAACCAGACGCTGCTCGATCGCGGCGGCCGCGTCTCGCGCTTCAACGACAAGTTCGGCGGCTTCATGAAGAAGAAGGAAAGCTGAGCCTTCCATCGCAACCAAGATTTAAGGCGCCGGCGCAATCCGGCGCCTTTTTCGTTCAGGCCTCTTCGGGGCCGAGATAGATGATGTGTTTGCGATAGAAGCTGCGCTCGACGCTCTTCAATCCTTTCGCTTCTGCGACCTCGCGGCTCGGCCACAATTTGCGGGCGGCGAAGCGGCCGGGGCCGTACTCCCCGCCAGCGTGGTATTCGCACTCGCGCAGCTGAATGCGCTTGGCTAGCCAATACACGTTACGCCAACGGCTCGGCGGCGGCGCGGGACGAGCCTGCGTGCGGCGCTCAACAACGATCTCGGACATGCGCCAAGCTTAGCACAAAATCGACGCCCGACCAAAATCCACTCTAGTCGTTATAACCATAACTGGAGTTGAGGTCGTCTGTGCGGTTGGTTGCATCATCGGAATCGTAAGCGCCCTCCAGCCACGGAAACTCATGAAACGGGTTGCCGAACAGCGGATAGGTCGCCGCGCCCAGCGAGCTCTCATAGCTGCCGCGCCACGTGAATGGGCGCGACGCGCTGCCATCGGAGAAGAACTCCACCGCTTGGCCCGGTTCGCTGAGTTCGATGGTTTGACCGTTCGCGAGCGTGAAGGTCAGCGCGCCTTCATTGAGAATGCCGAACATGCGGCCATTGACGATCAACAAGTCGATAATCGTGCCGCGCACGCCAATCGTCGCGACCGGGGTCCGTACGCGGTAGTTCTGCGGCCGCTGTGTGCCGCTCACAAACCGCAAGGCGCCGCTGCCGAACGAGACCGCGACATCGCCCGCCCCTTGGCTCGGATCGTAGACGTAGCGATCGAGCGTAACCTGCGAACGCGGGCCGACGCTTAGGGTGGTCTGATCCGCAAACATGAGCTGAGCGACAGCGTTTGCGCCGGTGGTGATACGATCGTTCTCGAACACGCGGGCGCCGGTGGCGAGCGCGCGTTCCTGGCCGTTATGGAGCCCGGTCACCTGGTTCCGCACCGCAACGGCCGAGCCGATGTGACTGGTAGCGGTCTGGGCCACGGCCCCGGAAGCGAGAAGCGCACCGGCGCAAAGCGCGCCCAGCACCAGGATTGAACGCCGCATTTTACGTCCTTTTCACGTACCCTAGAGCGAGCCTAAACCCGGAACCGCGAGGCGGCAACGCGGAACACGGCGCAGGCGCGCCGCAAGTAATTGCTTGAACTCCAGCCAGGAAGCAGCCCTTAATAACGGCATTGCCGTCCAGGGTGGTAGCGGGGGCCGCATGAAAGTTCGGGGAAAATTCGGCGCACTGGCGCAGGCATTCTTGCTGGCGGCGAGCGTGACCGCCCTATCGGTCGGCATCGCAAACGCGCAGCAGGCGGGCGATCTGGATGCGCTGGGCCAAAGCATTCTCGACAACCCGCAGGATGCCGATCTCAATTTTCGCTACGCCGCCGCCGCTGAAGCGGCGGGCAAACCCCGCTTGGCGCTCGTCGCCTATGAGCGCATCCTGATCAACGATCCCGGAAACGAGACGGCGCGCCGCGGCTATGAGCGCGTGCGGCGCCTGATCGAGCCCAGCTACACAATCACGCGTCTCGAAGTCGGCGCGCGCCAAGACAGCAACGCCGAAAACCTGAATGAGGACTTCTTCTTCACCGAGGGAGATTCAACGACCTATTACGGACGTCTGATGATCGCTGACGAGCGCGAAGCGTTCGGCACGCGCTGGCGTACGATTCTGAATGCGACCTACGAAGACAACGACACCGTCGATGTCCTCGACTACGCCTTCGTCGGCGCGCAAACGGGCCCGATCCTTTATCTCGGACCGCACTTGGCGGCGATCCCAGCGATTGGGGCCGGCGTTTCGATGCTCGACGGCGACGCCTATTTCAACGAGGTCAATGTCGGGCTGACACTCGAAGGCCGCATTGCTTCGATCTCGTACTGGCTGCGCGCGCGACACGGCTACCGCGACTACCAGACCGATGTCGACACCTTCACTTTCACGGTCGAGGACGGCGCCTACACCGAAATCCAGGCCGGCTTCACCAAGCCGCAGCTTTTATTCGAACGGGATACGCTGGTGGTGCAGCCCTTCGTGCGCTGGAGCGATCTCGACGGGGACGTGTTCGGCTACGCCCCGGGCAAGTTCGAGGAATATGGCGCGGAGATCGCCTACAATTTCCAGATCGTCGACCACGTCGAACTATCGGTCGGCGCCCTGCTGCGGGAACGCGAGTTCGACAGCGTCGAGCGCACGGACAGTTACGTGTCTCCACAAGCAAGCGTCACGCTACAGCGCGTGTTGCCGTGCGATTGCGACATCCGGCTGCAATATCGCACGCGCGACAACGATTCGAACATTGATCTCTTCAGCTATGACGCCGAGCAAGTGACGCTGTCGTTGACGACACGGTTCTGAGCGTCAGCGCCCGAACGCCTGCTGCAACATCGCCAGCTGATCGCTAACTGGGTTAGCGGCATCTTCTTCGCCGTCGTACATCGTCTCATCGAGACGGCGCACGCGCTCATAGATCGCCCCGCCCTTGATGATCAGCGCCTTCAGCGCTTGCGGCAGTTCGTCGGCGCCGGCGAAATTCGTCGTTGGCTGCGCTTCGCGCGAGATGAGCCGGTACTTGTCGCTGGCCGCTTCCGACAGCTGGATTTCGCCATCACGCACCGCGCGCTGCACCAAGAGCCATGACGCCACCTGCATCAGCCGCGTCGTCAGCCGCATGCTCTCGCCGGCATAGGCCAAGGCGGCCGCTCGCGAGAGGCGCTTGGAGGCAGCCCGGCCTGGGCCATCGAGATAGGCGGCGGTTTCCTCAACCATCGCCATGCCCTCTTTGAAGGTGCGGTCGAACACCTCCGATCGGGCGAATTCGAGCGCCCGCTTGGGGTCGAAACCCGCCTTCATTGGGGAAACTTGGATCGTGTCGGTCATGGCCCTGAAAGTTCGCAAGGAGTGGGCCGCCTCTGGCCCCGAATGTTTACGCTGAGCCCGAGCCGAAGACGCTGTCAGCCGCGGCCCGCTGGGCCCGCTTGGCCACGATCGCCTGCTCGCACGCGCCGATCTCGGCCTTCAACTTGCCGATACGCGCCTCTAGATCTTCGATCGAGGCGTTCTCAAGCTGCTGTTCCAGCGGTAGGGTTTTCTTGGCCGGGGGAGCAAACGGATCGTCGTCGAACATTGGCCTCACCTCCTCCGCCTTACTCTAACGCAGAACGGCGCCGCGTTTAAGCGTCGCCGCGGAGCAAAGCTCGCATGCGCAAGATCATCCACGGCGCCGATCAACCACTCACGCTCGCCGTCGTGGCGCGCCCGGATCCCGGACGCGGCGAGATACTAATCCGAGTAGCGGCGGCAGGGGTTAACCGCCCGGATCTGATGCAACGCGCCGGCCTCTATCCGCCGCCGCCCGGCGCGCCCGAGACCCTCGGCCTCGAAGTGTCCGGCGTGATCGAAAGCGTCGGCCCCGGCGTGACGCGCTGGCACGAGGGCGACGAAGTCTGCGCGCTGCTCTCCGGCGGCGGCTACGCGACCTATGCGATTGCGCAGGAAGGCTCGGCGCTGCCATTGCCCAAGGGCCTGTCGCTGACAGAAGCGGCGGCGCTTCCGGAAACCGTCTTCACCGTCTGGGCCAATGTGTTTGAAGCAGCGGCGCTCAAGCCTGGCGAGACACTGCTCGTTCACGGCGGCGCCTCCGGCATCGGCACCACGGCAATCCAGATGGCGCGCGCCCACGGCGCCCGCGTCCTCGCCACGGCGGGCGACGACGCCAAGGTTAAGCTCTGCGAACAGCTCGGCGCCGAACGTTGCATCAATTATCGCACCGAAGATTTCGAAGCCGTGGTGCGTGATCTCGGCGGCGCCGATGTCGTGCTCGACATGGTCGGCGGGCCGTACGTGCAGAAGAATTTGAATCTGCTCAACGACAATGGCCGCTGCGTGATGATCGCTTTCCTGCAGGGCCCGCATGCTGAGGTGAACCTCATGCGCCTCATGCTGAAGCGACTGACGCTCACAGGCTCAACACTGCGCTCACGTTCAAACGAAGAAAAAGCCCGCATCGCACGCGAGGTCGAGCGCGTCGTCTGGCCCTGGATCGCCGCCGGCAAAGTGAAGCCGGTGATCGACTCGACCTTCCCGCTCGCCGAAGCCGAAGCCGCGCATGCGCGGCTGCAAAGCGGCGGGCATGCGGGAAAGATCGTGCTGATCGCGAGCTAGGGCTTCACGTTTCCGGACTCGACATCGTCGGACTTGTGCGTGCGCTCGTGGCCACCGAACACGTCTTCCTCGTCCACCGGGCGATCAGGCTTGCTGGATTTATCGGTGCTCGGAGTCTCGCCTGGCTTCACGCCGGATTTGGCGTCTCGTTCGTGCGGTGGTTGCTGCGGCGCGGTCATGAATGCCTCCTGCCGGGCAAACGGCGCCTGAAGCGCATCAGTTCCCGCCCCGGCTAGTCATCGGCTGAGCCCCCTGCGCCAGGCGCCTCACTAAGGCTGGTCATTCCGTCCAAGCTCCGGCTAACTTGACCCAGGGACGCCGCGTCGCGGCGAGCAGGGGAACTCAGGCATGACTGTAGCCGTGTCACCGGTCGAGCAATTCTACGCCCACGTCACCAATGTCTCGGATTTCATCTGGGGCGGGACTTGGAATAGCGAACAGATACTGCCGTTCCCGCCCATGGTCATCGCGCTCCTCGGCGCTGGCCTTTATTTCATGATCGGACTTCGGTTCTATCCGATCACCCATCTCGGCGCCGCGTTCGCTGGCTTGTTCAAGCGCAGCAAGGAAAAAGAAGCCGGCGAGATTTCGCCCTTCGCTGCACTCTCAACTGCGCTCTCTGGCCAGATCGGCACTGGCAATCTCGCCGGCGTCGCCACCGCGATCACGCTCGGCGGGCCTGGCGCTCTGTTTTGGATGTGGATCACCGCGCTCTTCGGCATGGCGCTCGCCTTCGCTGAAGGCTCGCTCGCCGTGCGCTTTCGCGACAAGACGCCGGAAGGCCACTATCGCGGCGGCCCGATGACTTACATCCGCAAAGGCCTCGGAAAAAATTGGGCGTGGCTCGGCGGCGTCTTCGCCGTTGGCGCGCTGATTTCCTCCATCGCCACCGGCAACGTCATTCAAGCCAATTCCATCGCTGACTCGCTCACCGGTCTTTTCCCGGTTCTTCCCGATTGGGGCGCGGGCTTGATCGTCGCGGCCTTGGTGTTCGTCGTCATCATCGGCGGCATCAAATCGATCGGCAGCGTGGCTGAAGCAGTCGTGCCGGTGATGGCGTTGGGCTACATCGTGATGGCGATCTGGGCGCTAGCGCTCAACGCGTCCGATATCCCCGCATCGTTTGCGCTCATCTTCGACAGCGCCTTCAACGGCCACGCCGCAACCGGCGGTTTTCTCGGCGCCGGCATGATCATGGCGATCCGCTTCGGCGTCGCGCGCGGGCTGTTCTCCAACGAGGCCGGCCAAGGCTCAACGCCGATGGCGCACGCCGTGGCGCAAACCAGCGATCCGGCGCGCCAAGGCCGCTTCGCCATGATGGGCACGTTCATCGACACAATCATCGTCTGCACCTGCACCGGGCTTGTCATCCTCACCGTGCAAGGCGCCTTCCCCTCGGCGGCGGGCGTGCAAGAGCACGTCTGGAGCTCTGACCTGCGCGGCTTCGACATGACGCAAGCCGCCTACGCCACCGCGTTTCCGACCCTCGTACTCGGCTTTCCAATCGGTCAGCTAATCGCGTCGCTGGCGCTCATTCTGTTCGTGTTCACGACGCTGATCACCTGGTCCTATTACGGCGAACGCTCGGTGACCCACCTCTTCGGCGACAGAATGATCCTGCCTTTCCGCTTGGTCTGGGTGGCGATGATCTTCGTCGGCTCGTTTCAGGATTTGGATTTCGTCTGGCGCTTTGGCGACATCGCTAACGCGGCCATGGCGCTGCCGAACCTGCTGGCGCTCGTGCTGCTCTCCGGCGTCGTGTTCAAACTCGCCAAAGGCGACAAGACCGCCGGCAAGGATCACGAGTAGGCGCCGGGCAAGCAGGTCCACGCGCGCCTGCTCGCCCAATCCAAACGCGGCGAAAAAGCGCAAACCCGGCGTCCTCGACTTCGCGTGATCGGCGCGATAGCGTCCGCGACGGCGTCAGGAGCGCCCTCGCTCATGAGCCTTACTCAACTCATCTACGCCTCGCGGCCTTTCGGCTTCGACGACGGCATGCTCAACGGCATTTTGCTCACCGCGCGCGCGTGCAACACGCGCGACGACATCACCGGCGCGCTGATTTGCCGGGCCGATCTCTATCTGCAATTACTTGAGGGCCCTGAGGCTGCGGTCGAGGCCGCCTATGTCCGCATCGCACGCGACAACCGCCATCTCGATGTGCGCCGTCTCGTCAACCGAACGATCCAAACGCGCCTCTTTCCCAATTGGGCGATGCGCGATGACCCGGCGCAGTCGTGGCTCTGGTCACAAGAGGAGGTTGCCGGCGGCGCAATCGAGCGGGCCAGCGCGGAAGACCTCATTGGCGTGTTCACCCGATTAGCGGCGCAGGCTTAACCTAGGAAAGCTGCGAAATCTCTCGCTCCTTGCCCCAATCCCGCCTTCCCTTTAGCCATCCCCGGCGCTATATCGCGGACAACTGATTTACCGCGCCCGTGGTCGTCAGCCCGTTGCTCCATCTGGCCCCGCGCCTGGCGACGCCGCCGGGCGCGTTTGCGTATCTGGAGCCCAAGCACATGACCTCGAACGTCCTCATGCCGAAGGCCACCGCCGTGTGGCTGATCGAAAACACCTCACTCGCCTTCAAGCAGATCGCCGATTTCACCGGCCTGCATCCGCTCGAAGTGCAGGGCATCGCCAACGAAGATGTCGCCAAGGGCATTCGCGGCGTCGACCCGATCGCCGGCGGCTTCCTGTCGCGCGAGGAGATCGCCAAGGGCGAGGCCGATAACGACTACACGCTGAAGCCGCTCGAGCAGAAGCGCATCGACCTGCCGCAAGTGAAGAAGAAGGGCGCCCGCTATACGCCAATCGCGCGCCGCCAGGATCGCCCGGACGCCATCAACTGGTTCTTGAAGAACCACCCGGAAGTACCGGATTCCAAGATCGTGAAGCTGATCGGCACGACCAAATCGACGATCGAGCAAGTGCGCAACCGCACCCACTGGAACTCACCGCAGATCAAGCCAGTCGATCCGGTCACCATCGGCCTGTGCACCCAGATCGAACTCGACGCCGTCGTCTCCGACGCCGCCGCCGCCAAAGCCCGCACCGACGCCCGCAAGGCCAAAGAAGAATCCAAAACGCTTAAGGGTGCTCAGGAAACCGTGCCGGAAGATACCTATAGCGACGAGCGTTGACGCCCCATCGGGGCTGATGGGTCGAAACTGGCGCTTGCCATTTCAGCACCTTCTTGCGATTGGAACTGCGAAGCGGTTGCAAAAGTAAAAGGGGCGGGGATGAAGACCAAGGCGCTGATGTTTGGAACGGCGGCGGCCGTGATCGGCGCTTTTGCGGCGCCCGTCGCCGCCGAGGAAGCCGGCGAACAGGCAGCGGACGTCATCGTCGTCGGCCAGCGCGCCAATCTGCTGCGCATTCCGGGCTCCGGTGACACGATCGAGGCGGAAGACCTCGAACGCTCCCGCGTGTTCACCGTCAACGAGGCGCTGCGTCAGACGGCGGGCGTCTATCCCCGTGACGAGGAGGGCTTGGGCCTTCGCCCCAATATCGGCGTGCGCGGCCTGTCGCCGACGCGCTCCAGCGAAGTGCTGCTGCTCGAAGACGGCCTACCGCTCACCTACGGCCTATACGGCGACAACGCGACTTATTCACATCCGCCGCTGCGCCGCTTCGAACGCATCGAGATTCTGAAAGGCGCAAGCCAGATCCGCTTTGGCCCGCACACAGTAGGCGGCGTCGTGAATTACATCTCGCCACGGGCGCCGGACGAATTCGGTGGCAGCCTCCTCCTCGCGGGCGGCGACCGCGGTTACGCCGAAGCAGCACTCTCGCTCGGCGGACCGATCGCGGGCTTCAGTGTTCTCGCTCACGCCAGCTCGACCGGCTTTGACGGCATCCGCGACAATCACGATCTCGAGTTCAACGATTACAGCTTGCGCGTCGAGCGTTCGCTCGCGCCGAACCATGAACTTATCGCGCGCTTCGCCATCAACGAAGAAAACAGCCAGGTCTCTTATTCCGGCCTGACGACGGCGGAGTATGCCGCCGATCCATTCGGCAACCCGTTCCCAAACGATCGCTTCGATACACAGCGCTACACCGGTGCGATCACGCACGGCTGGCAAATCACGCCGTCGCTCGATCTCACAACCTCGGTTTATGCGCTCTATTTCAACCGCGATTGGTGGCGCCAATCGTCGAACTCTGGCCAGCGGCCGAGCGATTCCTCCGATGCGGCGTGCGGCGGCATGGCCAATCTCGACACCACCTGCGGGACTGAAGGGCGACTGCGCGAATATCATCAATACGGCATCGAGAGCCGGCTGCGCTGGGAAGGCGCCTTGCTCGGCGCCGAAGCTGATATTGAAGCGGGCTTGCGCTATCATCGCGAGCGTCAAAGCCGCCTGCAAATTAACGCCGACACGCCAACCGGACGCACACCCGGCGTCACCACCAATGGCGGCACGCCGGAGAACAATCTTCGCTATGCCGATGCGTGGTCCGGCTTTGCACTTGTGACGCTCGATTACGGCCGCTTCGCTATCAGCCCCGGCGTGCGCGTTGAAGCCATCGAGTACGAGCGCACCAATCGCCTGAACGGCCTGACCGCCTCCACCGATCTCACCGAAGTCATTCCCGGCATCGGGATAACGTACGACATCAGAGACACGCTCGTCGCCTACGCTGGCGTGCATCGCGGGTTCTCGCCACCGCGCATCGAAGACATTGTCACCAATGCCGGCGGCACCGTCGATCTAGGCCCGGAAGAAAGCACCAATTGGGAAATCGGCGTGCGCGGTACGCCGTCGCCAGGTTTCGATATCGACGTCGGCTATTTCGCGATGGCCTTCGACAATCAGATCGTGCCGTCATCGGTCGCCGGCGGCGTTGGCGCAACGCTCACCAGCGCCGGCGAGACGCGCCATTCTGGCATCGAAGCCACAGCGCGCTTTTCTCTGCGCGATGCAGGCGTGATGCTGAGCGATGATCTCTATCTGCGCACCGCCGTCACTTGGGTCGGCGAAGCCGACTATGTCGGCGCCCGGTTTTCGAACATTTCCGGCTTCGGCGGCGTCTCCGTCACCGGCAATCGCCTGCCGTACGCGCCGGAATGGATCGTCTCGGCGGCTGTCGGTTACGAATGGGGCGATTGGCTGAACGTGCAGGCAGAGTTGCAATATACTGGCGAAATGTTCACCGACGATCTCAACACGATCGCGCCGACGGCCAACGGCCAGCGCGGACTCATTGAAGACGCGACAATCGTCAATCTTGCCGCAAATTATACACCCGGCGGCGATGACGTGACCTATTTCGTCACCGTGAAAAACGCCTTCGACGATCTCTACATCGTCGACCGCGCCCGCGGCATCCTGCCGGGTGCGCCGAGGCTCGTGCAGGCGGGCGTCAGCCTGCGGTTCTAGCGCCGCCACACCTGCCGCAGCACGCGGTCACGTCCGCAGCCAGCGCGATACGCCGCGTATTGCGCGGGATTACGGCGCGCGTAGTCGCGGTGGTACTCTTCCGCTGGCCAGAACGTCGCGGCGTTGAGCACCGGCGTCAGCACGCGGCCATTCACGCGCCCAGACGCGATAATGTCGCGCTTGCTGGCTTCAGCTTCGGCGCGTTGCGTGGGTGTCACGAAAATCGCGGTGCGGTAGCTCGAACCGCGGTCGCAGAATTGGCCGCCATCATCGGTTGGATCGACCAGCGGCCAATAGCGATCGAGCAGTTGGCGATAGGAGATGCGGCCTGAATCGTAGCGCACACGCACGGCCTCATAATGGCCGGGATGGTTCTGGTAGGTCGGGTTGTCATTACGCCCGCCAGTGTAGCCGCTCACGACCGAGATCACGCCTGGGATCGCGCCCATATCGTGCTCCATGCACCAAAAGCAGCCGCCCGCGAACACGGCCTCCTCTACCGCGCCAGTCGGCGGCGCCTGAGGCTGCGCTGTGGCCGGCGCCGGCGGTGAGCACGCAGCAGCGACAAGCAAAATGAGACTGGCAACGACGGAGCGACGGATCATGATCTCCTGTACGTCAGAGAAGCGCTGCTGGTTGCATCAACGCCGCAACCAAGGTCAGCGTTGGGCCGTATAGGCTTGCAACCCAGGAGCCTCCCCATGCGTCTCGCCCCCTTTATCGCCGTAGCCCTGCTCGCCGTAAGTGGCGCGGGCTATTACGCCTACGCCCAGACCAACGCGCGCCCCGCCGCCGAAGCCGAGCGCAACCCCAACGCTCTGGAGCGTCTGCGCAATTCGGTCATGGACCAAGGCGGCACTGAACGCGCGTTCGACAACGAATACTGGAACCACCACGAAACCGGCATTTACGTCGAAGCCCGCACCGGCGAGGCGCTGTTTGCCTCCACGACGAAGTTTGACAGCGGCTCCGGCTGGCCGAGCTTCACCACACCGATCGATCCCAACGCCATCACCATGCACGAGGATTACACGATGGGCATGCGCCGCATCGAGGTGCGCTCGCGCGAAGGCAACGCGCATTTGGGACACGTATTCGACGACGGCCCGCGCGGCTCGGGTGGGCAGCGCTTCTGCATCAATTCATGCGCCATCCGCTTCATCCCACGCGAGCGCATGGCGGCGGAAGGCTACGCGCGCTATCTGCCGCTAGTGGATGGCGAGACCGAAACCGCAGCGCGCTGACAGCGCCGCCCCAAAGCGCAGGGCGGCGCGTTACGCGCCAGGGCAAGCGCTCAGGTCAGTGACTGAGACGCTGTCGGATTTCTTCGATTTGTTCTTTGAGTTTTAGTTTTTGCCGCTTCATCGCGGTAAGCCGGGCTGGATCCACGGCCGGCCTTTTGGCCTCATGTTCAATCATCGAGTCGAGATCCCGATGCCGGGTGTCGAGTTCGCGTAAACGCTGCTCGATAGCCATCGAAAGCGCCTCCTTTGGTTGGCGAGTCCGACGATGCTCCCGAATCCGGGTGTTGTCTCCTTACATCGTCAACAAAATTTACATTTCTTTCGCGAGACCTTGTTCTTGCATTCAAATTTGGCGAGTCGTGCCGCTTTACAGCGCCTTTCCGGCGTGGCTTAGCTCGTTGCGCGGCCCTCGGGGTTCTGGTCGCGGACGGCGGAACAAGGCTCATGGACGCCGACGATCCTGACGAATTCGACATTAACGATACGCCAGAAAAACGAGCGTTACGCGCGCGCCTCATAGAGCTGCGCGAAGAGCATCGCGCGCTCGACAGCGCGATTGCTGCGCTGCAAGAGAAGACCAGCGGCGACATGCTGCAAATTGCTCGCTTGAAGCGCAGCAAGCTGGTGTTGAGGGATCAAATCCAATGGATCGAAGACAGGCTCACGCCGGACATCATCGCCTGAGGCGGCTGCTGACCGGCGCGGCGTTATTGGCCGCCTTGCCCTCCGCTGCTTTTGCCGATCGTCCCGCCGATGAAAAAGGCGTGCTTTCGCTCGCGGTTGAGAACGACAGCCTCTCCTCCGGCGCCGATCGCAACTACACCTCCGGAATCAAAATCGCTTACGTCTCGCCGTCTGAAGGCGTGCCGGATTGGCTGCGCGGCGCCGGCGGCTTCACGCGCTATTTCTCGAACTCAGAGCCGGACTTCTGGGGCGTCGCCATCGGCCAATCGATCTTCACCCCCGAGGACATTGCCGCCAATCCCGCGCCCGCCGATCAGCACCCCTACGCTGGCTGGCTCTACATGCAGATCATGGTCGGCGCCGAGGAGGACCGCACCGACGGCCGCGCGCCGCGCTATCTCGACACTTACGAACTCGAACTCGGCATCACCGGCCCGTCAGCGATGGGCGAAGAGGCGCAACGCGGCATCCATGAATACCTCGGCGCTCCCGATCCGCAGGGTTGGGACAGCCAGCTCGAAGACGAGTTTGCTTTCGCCGTCTCCTTCGATCGCCGCTGGCGCGCCGTGCGCGCGTTCATCGACGTGCCCGGCGGTCTCGAGTTCGATCTCACACCCAGCGCCGGGCTCAGCCTCGGCACACTGCGGACTGAAGCGCGCGTGGGCCTTGCTGCGCGCATCGGCTGGCGCATCGACAACGACTACGGTCCGCCGCGCGTGCGCCCGTCGCTCTCCGGCGTCGAACACTTTGCCGGCGGTCCGCTCTCATGGTCGGTGTTCGCCGGCATCCAGGGCCGCGCCGTGGCCCGCAATCTTTTCCTCGATGGCAACACCTCGGAAGACAGCGCCTCGGTCGAGCGCACGCCCTTCGTCGCCGATTTCCAGACCGGCTTCTCGGTCAGCGCCGGCGACTGGCGCCTCGCTTACACTTATGTCTGGCGCACCGAAGAATTCGAAACCCAACCGACGCGCCAGGACTTCGGCGCCCTGGCGCTCAGCTGGCGGCTCTAGGACGACGTCAATCGGCCCAGTAGCGCACCTGCGCTATTGTGCCAGTGTCGCAAATGTCATCCTTGCCGATATTGAACGACACGCGGCCACCGTGCGAATTGACAATCATCCAAGGCGTGTAGACGCCGGGCGGTGCTGCGACATTCACGGTGCGGTCGCCGACGCTGATATGGGTGGAGCAAAAGCCCGGGCCCATCGACATAGCCCGCACCTCAACATTGCCCCAGGAATTTCCGGTGCGGATGGTCATGCCATCGACGATGCCCGACGTGATCTGACGTCCAGACTGCGCCGACGCCGGAGCGGCGAGCAGCAGCGCAGCGAAAGCAAGTGCAAAAAAGGGACGCATCGATTCTCTCCTCGAAAAGTTGCCGCGTCGAAAACTGCGGCGAGCCAACAATGACGCGGCGCCAATCCGTCCGTCGTCCCCCACCTTGGTGAGCGTTCACACGAATCCCGCCTCCCGGCGCTAACCCCGCACCGGCTTGCTAACGGCGCGCGCGCCGCTCATTCTGGGCCGCTGACACAGGGTGGGGACCATGTCTGACAGTGAAAACGCCGGCGCGAACGAGCGCTTCAACAATCGCATCGCGCTCACAATCGCGCTGCTAGCGACGTTCCTGGCGCTCAGCGCCATCAAGAGCGGCAATGTCGATCAGGCCGTCGCGCAAGCGCAGGCTGAGCGCAACAATAGCTGGGCCTGGTATCAGGCCGTGCGCGTGCGCGAAGATATGGCGACCTACGAGCTGTCGCATCTCCAGCGCTTGGCGCGCGCTCAAAACGCTGACGCCGCACTGGTTCAGAACACGACTTCAATCGCAAGCGAGGTCAGCGCACAGGGAGCAGAACTCGCACGCGTGCGCGCGCGCAAGGACGAAGTTGAAGCCCGCGCGCTCGGCGCCGAAGCGGACTTTGAGCGGCTCAGCGTCATCGCCGACCAGTACGATTTCTCCGACGCCCTGCTCGCGATCGCCATGTCTCTGCTCGCCGTCTGCGCGCTCGCCAAAGCGCGCTGGCTCTATTGGTTTTCAATTCTGCCAATGGCGGCGGGCTTCGCCTGGGGCGTCGCCGCCATGGCGAAATTCGTGATCCCAGCGCAGCCGTTGCTAGCGTGGCTGAACTGAGCGGCGACTACGTCTGCGGCGCGGGCCAGGCGTTGAGAATGGTCGGGCCGTTGAAATAATCACGCCAGAGCGTGATCAGGCCGTCATGCACCTCGAACACGCCGGTCACCGGCAGTTCGACCCAACCATCGGTAAGCCGGTGGCGATCGAGCCGTTCCAAAAACACCACCGCGCCATTGCTCGCGTGGCGCTGAATGAAGAACACATTTTCCAAAACTGGAGCGAAGAACGGCTCCAAGAGACCTCGAACGCCCGCAGGGCCATAGACCGTCGGCAACACGCCGGGATTGGCGTACTCGCACTTGGGCGCGATGTATTTCACGCCTTCGTCGTAATCGCCCTTCTCCATCGCGGCCAAAAAGGTCCGCACGACATCAATCGGTTCAGCGCTCATGGGATGATCTCCTTTGCGCCATCTCAAACGCAGCGACCCGACGAGCAATTCCCTCCGAAGTCATGAAACAGATATGGAGCGTCGGGGGTCCAGATTTTACAAGGATAGATCGCCCTCAATCCCGACATGGACCCACCGTCATCCTGGGGCAATGCGAAACATTGAGCACTGCGTGCGCCCCAGGATGACAGTTTGCGTCGTGCTACGCAGTACGAGGATAGATCGTCGCCAATCCGACCGGCGCCAACCCGCGCTAAACTCCTCCCATCATTTTCGCAGGAGGGCAGTTGGCCACTGTTCAACCAACGCGGAGATGGTGTGATCGAGCCTGATGCAGATGATGCTCCTCTTTCATGGGGAGGCGCCGCGAAGAGACGGACAGACCCCTTGGACGCCCTCCCGTCGCGTACCGCACCGAACGCAGAAGCCCGCGGGGTCGCAACCGCGCGGAGCACGAACAGAGGATCGCTGCGAACAGCAGCGACTTTCACGCCGCCGGCCGCGCCGCCTCCGAGAGTGAAACATCTCTCGCGACGGCGCCGGTGAAGCAGGTCACGGAGACGCGAGCGAAGCGTCTGGCGCTGAGCAATCAGCGCACACTGTAACTGCCTTGAGATGCAACCCTCGCGTCTCCGCCCTCCGATTTCGCAAAGCGAGATCGTCCGCAGACTAGTCCGCCGTAGCTTCAGCGAAGGCGGAAGCCTTGGCGTAGGCGGACTGTTGCTGGCGCAAACAAAAACGGCGGGACTCGCGCCCCGCCGTTTTCGCCTACGCTGGGTCTGTATCAATCCCAGCGACGAAGATCGTTCATGAAGTTGCGAATATCGGCAATCGGCGCGGTGCGATCGGCTTCGCGCAACGATGACGAACCAAATTCCCAACGCGCACCGAGCGACCACGTGTCCACCTCAAACGAGAAGTCGCCGTCCTGGTGGAGATAGTTGGCGCTGAGCACAATCGGCAACGAAGCAAACCGATAGTCGGCGCCGATATCATAGGTCGTCCAATCGCCATTGCGATCGGTGAAGGCGTAGCGCCCGCCAACCGAAAAATTGTCGCCGAAGAAGTACTTCGCGCCGACATGGTAGCGCGCGTAATCGCTGTCCCGATCCCAACTTGTGCCGGACGCTTCGAGCGTCCAGTTGGCGACGCGAAATGCGCCTTCGACACCGTAGATGTCGAAGTCGAAATCGCCGAACAAGGCGCCGGTGCCGTAAAACACGCCAGCCGTGAACGTATCGGCCGCGTAGAGGCCGTGAAGCGCCAAATGATCGCCGTCGTCATCAAAGGCGCCGCCGTAATCAACTTCCTCGTAGCGGCCTTCGGCTTGAACCGCCCATGGTCCAGCAACGCGGTGGAATACCGAACCTTCGATGTCCCAAAACTCGTATTCGCCGCCCCATTCGTATTCGTTGCTATTGTAGCTGACGCCGACAGCGCCGGTCGTTTCGGCAGCGGCCGGTGTAGCAATGGCAAGGACTGCTGCAGCTGAAAGAAGAAGCTGTTTCATAGGCTCTCCGTGATTCACATTCCGCGCCCAACAGCGTTAGCGCCGCACGCGGGAACAATCTATCCGCACGGCGCGACGTTCATCCGCTTTGCGCGGATTGTGATGCAAATCCCACGCAGATTAAAATCCTGAAAACGCCTGCGCTTGCTGTGCGCGGCGGGCGTACTTCTCTGCGTACATCGCCTCGTCGGCGCGCGCGATTGCGTATTCGGGATCTTCGACCAGCGCGATCGGATGCACGCCAACGCTCGCCCGCACGCGATGATGCATGCCGGCATAAACAATCGACGTGCCATTGATCACTGCACTCAGCATTGCCGCTTTGGCGCGCGCTTCGTCAGCGGTGGCGCGATTGAGAATGACGCCAAACTCGTCGCCGCCAAGCCGGCCAACAACATCGGACTCTCGGACATTGTCGACCAACAGCCGTCCGACATGACGCAAAATCGCATCGCCGGCGCCATGGCCGAAACTGTCATTCAGCGCCTTGAAGCCGTCGAGGTCGATGTAGATCACCGCCGCTGGTGTACGGTAGCGTTCGACCTCGGACATCGTCCGATGCAGCCCGCGCAGAAAGGCGCGGCGATTGAAGACCGGCGCCAACGTATCGCGGTCGGCAAGCGTCTCGGCGTCGGCCAGTTGGGCCCGCATCGCCTCCAGTTCGAGGGTGAGTCGCGCCAGAACTTCGATCGCGGGCTCGGAAACGTCGCGCGCGTCGAGGCCGAGCCGTTGCAACAGCTCGGTCGTTTCGGGTTCGGTCCTGGCGGGGCCCAAGGCCATGTCAGCGCGCCTCTCAATCCGAGGGATGCGCCATGGAGGTAAAGGAGGCGTTAGCCTTCCGGACTGGACGCCTGCGGCGGCTTCCTTTACTGGCCCATTTTTTAGGAGCAGCCGAAACATGGCTACCCCCGCCCCGTTGGTCGGTCTGATCATGGGCTCCAAGTCCGACTGGGAAACGCTCGCTCACGCCGCCGAAACGCTGAAGGCGCTCGGCGTGCCGTTCGAGGCCAAGGTCGTCTCCGCGCACCGGACGCCACAGCGGCTCTATGAGTACGCCACCACCGCCAAGGCGCGCGGCCTCAAGATTATCATCGCCGGCGCCGGCGGCGCGGCCCACCTCCCCGGCATGGCCGCCTCCATGACGCCCCTCCCGGTTTTGGGCGTTCCAATTAAGAGCAAAGAACTCAAGGGCTTGGATAGCTTGCTCTCGATTGTGCAAATGCCGCGCGGCGTGCCGGTTGGCACACTGGCGATCGGCGAAGCGGGCGCTGTGAACGCGGCTTTGCTGGCGACGGCGATTTTGGCGTTGAGCGACGAAGCGCTCGCGCTGCGGCTCGATGCTTATCGCGCGGCGCAGACTGAAGCGGTGAGCGAAAGCCCGACATGACGCCGCTTAAGCCGGGTTCGACGATCGGCATTCTCGGCGGCGGCCAATTAGGCCGCATGCTCTCGATCGCCGCTGCACAGCTCGGCTTCGACGTCTGCATTTTCACCGACGAGCCGGATAGCCCCGCCTCGCGTGTTTCGGCCAAAACGATCATCGGCAATTATCTCGACGACGCAGCGCTCACGGATTTTGCACGGCGCGTCAGCGTCGTGACGACGGAGTTCGAAAACGTCCCCGCGCAAACCGCGGAGGCGTTGATCGCAGCCGGCGCGCGCGTTGCGCCCTCGCCGCAAGCGCTGGCGATCGCGCAGGATCGCTTTGACGAGAAGAGCTTCTTGGAATCGGTGGGCATTGCGACGCCACCCTTTGCAGCGGTTTCTTCGCAGGCTGATCTGGAGCACGTGGTCTCGCGCATTGGCCTGCCTGCAATTCTGAAAACGCGCCGGCTTGGCTATGACGGTCGCGGGCAGTTGCGCTTGAAGAGCGAAGCGGATGTCCCGGGCGCCTACGAGAAGCTCGGCGCGCTAGGCATCCTCGAAGGATTCTGCCGGTTTGAGCGCGAAGTCTCGATCATCGCCGCGCGCGGCTGGGATGGCGCGATCGTGCATTACGATCTTTGCGAGAACGAGCATGCGGGCGGCATTCTCTCGCGCACGACGCTGCCGGCGCAGATTAGCGACGCCATTCTCGGCACGGCGCTCGAAGCGGCGCAAAAAGTTTTGCAGGCGTTCGACTATGTCGGCGTGCTGACGATCGAGTTTTTCGTGATGCCGGACGGCTCGCTCATCGCCAACGAAATCGCCCCGCGCGTTCACAATAGCGGCCACTGGACAATCGAAGGCGCGCTCACCTCGCAGTTCGAACAACACATCCGCGCCATCGCTGGCTGGCCGCTCGGGCCGACAACACGCGTCGCCGCCATCGAAATGCTGAACCTCATTGGCGAGGAAGCAGAGGATTGGTCAGCCCTCGCCGCCGAACCAAATGCGCGCCTCCATCTCTACGGCAAACGCGACGCCCGCGCCGGCCGCAAAATGGGACACGTGACCAAGCTGAAGTTTTAGGCCCGCGCGTCTTCAGACGCGCCTGCGGGCCTGAAGGCCCGCGATCCAAGTCGCGCTAACGGCCGTAGCGAAAGCGCGCGGCGATGCCGACAGCGGTTTGCAGGTGCTCGCCGAGTGGCTTCATTCGCGCTTTGAACTTTTCGAACTGCATCACGTTTTCGATGCGCGCGTCGAGAAAGGCCCAAGTCGCTTCGTGGTCGGCGCTTTCATCGCTGAACCAGCGCGCATAGGTGCTGGCGAGGACGCCGGATAGGATGGCGCGCTTGGAGTAGAAATTGCCGTCCGTGCTGGTGTCGCCCAAGGCGCGCCAGATGCGGTCGGCGGTGCGCCAGACCAGCCGCGCGGCGAGCGGGCCGCGATCGGGGCGCGTCAGCGCGCGCGTCATGGCGCGAGCGGCTTCCTTGTAGGGCGCTTGCGCTTCGAGGCGGACCTGGACGCAGGCTTTCACACGCTGGCTGTAGCGCATGGCCTGGAGATCGAGATCGTCCAGGGCGTCGAGCATGGCCTGGTCGGCCCGGTCGGCAAAAGCGTCGAACAGGTCCTCGGCGCCACGCGGACAAGCCAAAGCCGCCTCGCCTTCGGAGAGCTGAACTTCTTCGCAAGCGGCTTTGAAGGCGGCATCCGTCCAGCCCAATCGGGCGGCATGGGCCGGAAAAGCCTCAAGAATCCGGGTGCGGAACCGGGCGGAGGGCGCTTCAGTCATGGCGAGAGGGTACGCCCGGCTTGAGGACACGTCGACCGGCTGCGGCATGGACAGGGGCGCGGCCTTTTGCTATCCCCCCGCCTTCGCTTCAGAACGGGGCTCGCGGCGCAGCGGCGCTGGCGGCCGGCTTGGTATTGGTTTCGGGTTACGGGAGACGTCCCCTGGTACAGATTTTCGTTCGCGACAACAACGTCGATCAGGCGTTGAAGGCGCTCAAAAAGAAGATGCAGCGGGAAGGCACTTTCCGCGAAATGAAGCGCCGTAACCATTACGAGAAGCCGTCGGAAAAGCGTGCGCGTGAACGCGCCGAAGCCGTGCGCCGCGCCCGTAAGCTGGCCCGCAAGCGCGCCCAACGCGAAGGTCTCCTGCCGAAGCCGCCGCCACGTCCGCGGTAAGGCCGACGTCAATGAGTTTTGAAAGCGCCGTTCGGTTTCCGGGCGGCGCTTTTGTTTGCGGTTAGCTCTTGGCGAGCTCGAGCATAAGTTCGGCGGCGTCCGCCAGCAAAACGCGCTGCTCCCGCGGCAGCTTTGCGAGCTTTGCTTGCAGCAGCGCGAGCCGGCGCTTGCGGCCAGCTTCAAGAACGGCGCGGCCCTTCGCCGTCGCTTCGACGCGGACGCCGCGTTTATCCGCCGGATCGGCGCGTTTGGAAGCGAGCCCCTCGCCTTCCAGATCGGCGACGAGCTTCGACATAGTGGCGGTCGTCACCTGCTCGTCGCGGGCGAGCGCGGTGAGCCTCATCGGCCCTGCGAACACAAGCACGGAAAGGGCCGAGAGCTTGGGCGCAGTTACGCCGGTCTCCGCGTCCGCAACACGGACGGCGCGGAGGAGCCGGATCGCGGCGCTGTGCAAGCGATCGGCCACCTGGAGGGAATCGGTACGGGACACCGCGCAAAGGTGGATTGACTTAGTTAGTTAGTCAAACTAATTATATGTGCACTCGGTTTCGTCGCCAGATGCAGGAGAAGCGCGATGTCTCAGGATGAAACGGGGCAAATGTCGCTCAAGGGCCTGTGCCAGATCGGCATCGCCAGCGCAGCGCCAGAAAAACTCGTGGCCTTCTATCGCGACGTGCTTGGCTTTCCGGTGCTGTTCGAAGCGGGAGGGATGACCTTCATGCGCGCGGGCGAGACGTCGCTCATGATCGGCGCCGTGCCGGACGTGAAGCCGCCGAGCGGCGATGTCATGCTCTACTTCGAACCGACGGACTGGAACGCGGCGGAGGCAAAACTTGAAGCCTCCGGCGTAACGTTCGATCGCCCCGCCATGGCCGTGCAGCGCGACGGCGCGCGCGAGCACATGCTGCGTCCGTTCAAGGACCCGGAAGGCCGGCCAATTTATCTGATGGGCTGGCGCGCGGCCTAGCCGCCGCGCCCGGTGTAGAACACCGCGAACTTGTTGCCGTCGAGATCGCGAAAATAACCGAACTCGCCAAACGCGCCGCGCGGACCCGGCTCGCCCTCCGATGTCGCGCCGAGGCTCAGCGCCTTGGCGTGAACGGCAGCGACCTGCTCTTTATTGTCGACCTCGATCGCGATCATGCCGCCATTGCTGATCGTCGCCGTCTCGCCGTCATAGGGGCGCGTGACCATGATCATCGCGCCTTTGCCAAGCCGATAGAGCAAGCCGTGCGGGGTCGGAAACAGACGCTTGCCGTCGAGATCGGCCAAAAGCGCGTCATAGAACGCCGTGGCGCGATCAAAATCATTTGTGCCGATACACACGTAGCCAAGCCGCGCCATGCCGTTTCTCCCCGTATTCGTTTTGTTGGCGCGGAGAGTGCCGCGGCGCGCGGCGGCGTCAAGATGACGTTGCGGACGCCTAACCCTTGGCTTTTTGCCCGCGCCAGCTCGACATGCTGATCTGGTCGACGACGCCGGCGCGGAAGACGCGCGCGGCAAGGAAGAGGATTACGACGACCGTCACGCCCATCAGCGTCGCCATGCCGGCGATTTCGAGCCAGCTCAGGCCAGAGGGCGCGCGCACCAGGAGCAAGAACGGCGTGAAGATAGGGATCCAGCTCGCGGTTTCGACCAAGGGCGCGTTTGGATTGTCGAGCGCTGGCGTGATCAGCATCATCGGGATAGCGAGCACGAGCGCCACAGGGCCGAGCAAGGTTTGCGCCTCTTGCAAAGACTCGCACAGCGAACCCAGCGCCAGGAAGATGGCCCCGTACATCAGATAACCAGCGACAAAGCCAACGATGAACGCCGCAAGCAGACGTGGATCGAGGAAGGCGGACGCGATCTGTCCGAACATGCTTTCACCGGCCCGCTCAGCCGCAAGCGTCAGCAAGCCGCCACCGAGCGCGCCCCAGAACGCAAACAAAGTGAGGCTCACCAGAGCGACGCCGAGCAGTTTGCCGATCAGGATTTGCATCGGCGACACGCTCGTCAGCAGTGTGTCCAGAATCTTGTTGGATTTTTCCTCGATCACGCCAGAGAGCAGCATGTTGGCGACGGAGAACACAACGCTCCAGAGGACAAACGAAAGCGCCAAAGCGGCGTAAAACGGCGCACGCTGGCGCAATGTGACTTCGCCTTCGCCGGCGCTGGGGCGCGGATCAAATTGCGCCACTTGCGGATCGAATGCCTCGAGCCGATCCGCCTCCTCCGCCGGCAGCCCTTGCAGCGCCAGCGCTTCACGCTGCATCGCCAAACGCAACGCACGGCGGGCAATGTTGCTGGGCTCCTCGTGACTGAGATTGACGCTCCAATACTCGATCACCGGCGCACCATCGGCGCGGCGAATGTTCAGCGCGCCGTAAAGAGAACGCCCGTCAGGCAAGGCGCGCGAACCATCGAGATAAGGGCGCATGCCAATGATGTCGGGCGTGGGCGGCATGACGAGTTGGTAGCGCTCGGTCGGATTGGGAAACGCCGCTAGCGCACGCGGCGCCTGTCGCACGACTACCGCGCGTGCGGCTTCGACGCCGGCGGCGCGGTTGGGCGCGGCGTCAAACGCGGTGATAGCCTCAATCGCAACGGCAGGCGCGGCGGCTTCCAAATAGGCGCGGATTTCGCCGCGCGCTTCGCGTCGCGCATTGGCGGCGAAGGCGCCGGTCACGATGGCGGCGTCGCTCGCTTGCTCGGCAACGACCGCCAGCACGCGCGGCGGCTCCGCGCGCGCGAGCAGCACAGGCCCGAAAATCAACAGCGCAATAATCACCGGCGCTGTCAGCAGCGAGAGCCAAAAGCCCCAGGCGCCGACATAAGCGAGATATTCGCGGCGCGCGACGAGGAATACCGGAGACATCAGCGCTCCTCCGCCGCATTCGGCAGGGCTTTATCGCCAACCAGGGCGACGAAGGCTTCGTGCAAGCTCGCGCGCGCTGGCTCGAACAGAGAGAGCGGCGCGCCAGCTTCGACGCATGCTTGCAGCAGCTGCCGCGAACCGTGGCCATTCTCCAGGCGCGCGCGCCAGCGTTTGTTGCCGTGCTCTTCGCCGTCGAACGTGATGTTGAAGCCGCGCGTGCTGAGCGCTGCGGCGAGATCGTAATCGCCGTCCGTCTCTAGCATGGCGACGCTCGGCGCCAACGCTAGCGCTTCAGAAACGGTGCCCTCAAACGCCGCCGTGCCATGCGCGATCAGCAAGATACGGTCGCACAAACGCTCGGCGTGCTCCATCACATGGGTCGAGAACAGAATGGTGCGGCCCGCCGCCGCTTCAGCCCGAATGGTCTCTTCGAGCACGCGCTGGTTCACCGGATCGAGCCCGGAGAACGGTTCATCGAAAATGATCAGCTCTGGCTCGTGCGCGATGGCCGCGAGCACTTGAACCTTTTGCGCCATGCCCTTGGAAAGCGTCTTGATCCGTTTGTGCCTGTGCTTCCCAAGCCCGTGCGCTTCGAGCAGTTGATCGGCGCGCTTGAACGCCTTGCCCGCTGGCATGCCTTTGAGCCGCGCGAGATAGGCGATGGCCCCGCGCGTTGTCATCGAGCGATAGAGCCCGCGCTCCTCCGGCAAATAGCCGACGCGCCGCATCGTCTCGCGCGTCGGCGGCCCACCCAGAACCGTGATGCGGCCGGCGGTCGGGCGCATCACGCCGACGAGCATGCGCAGCGTCGTCGACTTGCCGGCGCCGTTCGGCCCAAGCACGCCGTAAATGGCCCCTCGCGGGACCTGAAAACTGAGATCCTGTACCGCTGTTCGCGCGCCGTAGCGCTTGACCAGCCCTTCTGCTTCAAGCGCGGCGTTCATGCGAGGTCTGGTGTAAGCGGCTTTACCGGGAGATCAAGCGCGCGCGATTGACGCGCGAACGAGGATGACAGCGCCTGGGCAATCGCCACGCCAGCGGCCGCGTTCGCAGCTGCGAAGATTGCAGCGCGCGGGGCGTGCGGTGGACGTCAGCGAATCTAAATTTTTCGCCGCCTCCTTGCGGAGCACGAAACTCGGGCGTTAGCTCTCAGCGTCGATCAGGGGAGGCTTGATTGAGAAAGCCCGATCCGGAAAAGCTGAACGCATTCCTCGGAAAATTGGTTGGCGACGTCGGCGCCAGCGCCGGCGCCGCTTTGGTGCTGCTAGGCGATCGGTTGGGCATCTACAAAGCCATGGCCGATGGCAAAGGCGTGACACCCGAAGACCTCGCCGCGAAAACCAAACTGAATGCACGCTACTTGCGCGAGTGGCTCTCGGCGCAAGCGGCGGCGGGCTATATCGACTACAGTCCGAAGACCAAAAAATTCAAACTCAATCCCGAACAAGCCTGCGCGTTCGCGGACGAAGGCGGGCCAGCCTTCTTCGCGGGCGCGTTTGAACTGCTACAGGCGATGTGGCTCGATGAACCTAAAGTGGCCGAAGCATTCAAGACCGGTCAGGGTGTCGGTTGGCACGAGCATTCGGCCTGCCTCTTCCGCGGCACTGAGCGTTTCTTTCGTCCGGGCTACAACGCAAACCTCGTCTCGCAATGGATTCCCGCGCTTAAGGGCGTAAAGGAAAAGTTGGAGAAAGGCGCAAAGGTCGCCGATGTTGGTTGCGGCCATGGCGCCTCGACAATTCTGATGGCGCTCGCTTATCCGAAATCGAAATTCTTCGGCTATGACTACCACGCGCCGTCGATCGCGCGCGCCAAGCAATTGGCCAAGGACGCCGGCGTCTCCAAGCGCATCACGTTCGCGCAGGCAAGCGCCAAGGACTATCCCAGACTCGGCTATGACATGATCGCGTTCTTTGATTGCTTGCACGACATGGGCGATCCCGTCGGCGCCGGCAAACATGTGAAGAGCGCGCTGGCGCCGGACGGCACGTGGATGGTGGTGGAACCGTTCGCGCACGACGATCTGAAGGACAATTTGAACCCGGTGGGCCGTGTCTATTACGCGGCGTCGACCATGATCTGCACGCCAGCCTCGCTCAGCCAGGAGGTCGGCCTAGGGCTCGGCGCACAAGCCGGCGAAGCGCGGCTGAAAAAGGTGGTCAAGAGCGCTGGCTTCTCTAAATTCAGGCGCGCCGCCGAGACGCCGTTCAACCTGGTGTTCGAGGCCCGCGCCTGACGCTAGGGGACATTTGAATGCGAGCTTTGTTTTTTGCCGCCGCGCTGTTCGCAGCCGGCGCCGCCCACGCCGAGCCCGTCGCTTACGCGCTCGATCCCTCCCATACACAAGTCGCGTTTTCGATCGACCGCTTCGGGTTTAACCGCGTGCTCGGTCAGTTCGATGCGGTCGAGGGCCAACTCGTGCTGGATGAAGCCAACCCGGCCAACTCCTCCGTGCGCGCCTTGGTTCAGATCGGCAGCGTAAGTTCGGGCAATGCGACGCGCGACGAACATTTGCGCGGCGCGCGCTGGCTGAACGCCGAACAATTTTCGACCATGTCGTTCGAGTCCACCGCCGTGCGCCTCATCAGCGAAACGCGCGCAGAGGTCGTCGGCAATCTCACGCTCATGGGCCAAACACATCCGCTGACGCTCGACGTCACGCTCAACCGCATCGCCGAAGCGCCCAACAACAATCGCCGCACAGCCGGCTTTTCCGCTACAGGCACGCTCGATCGCACGGTCTGGGGCTTGGCCACGGCTGCAAACATGATCGGCAACACGGTGAGCATTCAGATCGAAGCGCTGGCGCAAGTTCCGGCAGCCGCGAACTGATGGCGTACTGGCTGGTCAAGAGCGAGCCGGACACTTGGTCCTGGTCGCAGCACGTCAAGAAAGGCGCAGACGCCTGGACCGGCGTGCGCAATCATCAAGCAAAGGCGCACCTGAACGCCATGAAGAAAGGCGATCTCGCCTTTTACTATCACTCGAACGAAGGCAAGGAGATTGTCGGCGTCAGTGAGGTGGTGAAGGAAGCCTATCCGGATCCGAACGACAAGACGGGCGCATTCGTGTGCGTAGACTTGAAAGCCGTTGAGCCGCTAAAGACGCCAGTCTCGCTCGCGAGGATCAAAGCCGACAAGACGCTCGCCGACATGGTGCTGGTCAAAAACTCGCGGCTATCGGTGCAGCCGGTGACAGCTGCCGAATGGAAAGCGATCCGCAAGATGGGTGGGCTGAAATGATGAACCTCGATCCCGCCCTCTTCTCAGACGACGCTATCCCGCCCGAAACCCGCGGCGCTAATGAAGCCATCGTCGCGGCGATGACGGGCATGGCCGAATGGTGGGATATCGGCGCGCAGAAGGTGCGCGACGCGCGGGCGCGCGGCGAAGGCGCGTTTCCGCCTGCGCCCAAATCGGATCGCGCGCGTTGGCTCGAGATCGATGGGCCGGCCGGCAAGCTGAAACTCCGCGTGCTCGCGCCGGCGCAGTCGCGCGGCGTCTATTTGCATATGCACGGTGGCGGCCACGTACTCGGCGGCGCCGATCAGCAGGATCGCTTGCTGGAGATTGTCGCGGACACAACGGGCCTGACCGCGGTCAGCGTCGAGTATCGCCTGGCGCCCGAAAATCCCTACCCAGCCGGCCCGGACGATTGCGAAGCGGCCGCGCTTTGGGTCAACGATCATCTCTCCGATTTCGGCGGCGCCAAGCTCGCCATTGGCGGCGAAAGCGCCGGTGCGCATCTTGCGGCAATGACCATGCTGCGGCTGCGCGACAAGCATGGGCGCATGCCGTTCGACGCCGCAAACCTCGTGTTCGGCGTGTTCGACCTCGGCATGACGCCGAGCGCCCGCAATTTCGGCGACGAGCGGCTCATCCTGCGCACGATCGACATCCTGAAGTTCGGCGAAGCCTTCCTGCCCGGCGTGTCGCGCGAAGAGAAGCGCTCACCCGCGCTGTCGCCGCTTTACGCCGATCTGCGCGGCCTCTGCCCCGCGCTCTTCACTATTGGCACGCGTGATGCGTTGTTGGACGACAGCCTCTTCATGCATGCGCGCTGGGCCGCCGCCGGCAATAAGAGCGAACTCGATATCTATCCCGGCGCCTGTCACGGCTTCCTTGCGTTTCCGACGCCACAGACGTTCGCCTCCCTGCAACGCCAGATGGCCTTCCTCAACGCGGCGCTGGGATAAACCCACCGTTCGTCGCAGACAAACGCCACGCGCCGCATCGCCACTGCACGCCGTCTTGCCGACATTGACGGTCGCGTCGCGCCAGACGCTCCTGAGCACAACGCTTCTTCGCCCGTCGAAGCGCCAGAGAGCGTCGTCGGCGTGATCCGAGTAACCGTCCGCCGACGCTCTCGTCCCCTCAACGCCCTTGCAACTCAACCAGCAACGCCTGCATGGCGTAGACGTCATCCAATGCGAGGCGAATGACTGAAGCGGATACGCTGACGCTCCGGTTCAAGCGACCGTCGTAAAAATATTCGCCGCCAAGCGCGTGCATATTGTTGTCGAAGATGACGCCAACGATATCGCCGTCGCGATCGAGCAGTGGGCTCCCGGAAGCGCCGCCGATGACATCGTTGGCGCTCGCCATATTGACGACGACGTCGCCATCCAGGCGCGGCCGGGCGTTGAGCCAAAGCTGGCTAAGCTCGAATGGCGGAGCACCAGTGGCCCGCGCAAACAGTCCCTCAACGCGGGTGAAGGCGCCGATCTCTTCGCCGTCAGCTTCAGTCCAGCCTTGCACCGTGCCGTAGGAAAGGCGCGGACTGAACGTTGCATCGGGATATTGGCGCGTGCCGAAAGCGCGGAAGCGAGCGCGGGCGATGCGCTCTTGCGCCCGCGCCACCGGCGCTTCGACGTCAGCGATATAGCGCGCGCGCACGTGCCGCGCGGCATCATCCCAGGCCCGCACGAACGCGATCATCGGATCGTCGGACGCCGCCACAGCTTCAGCGCCGCCTTCCCACAATTGGAGACGATACGCAGGATCAGCCAAACGCGATTGCGACAAGCGCTGCGCCAAAACTGCGGGCGTCTCGCCGCCCAACACGCGCTGCGCCAGCGCCGGATCAGTCGCAAGATCTCGCTGAAGCCGATCGAGCCACGCCTGCAGATGCACCTCCTCAAAGCCTGGCGTGACCGGCGAAGGCGAACGCAAGGCGCCAGCGATCGCCGGCAAACGCGCGTCGGCATAGCGCGGCAGGCGTTCGCCACTCGGCAGTCGCCGCTCCGCGGCGCCGCGCACAAGTTCACGAGCCCAGAAAAACAACACCGAACGCCCGCCAGCGCGGAGTTCGAGATTTTGGTAGGCATTGAACTGGTCACGGTATGCCGCTTGCGCGCGCTCCACTTCGCCCCAGGCGTCGCCCATTTCGCGCGTCGCGGCGCGGTTGCGGCGCACGCGCGTCTGCAAGTCAGCCTCGCGCGCGACGACCTGCGCGAAGCCTTCCGGCGCGCGCAGCGCATCACGGCGCCCCGTCAGACCCTTGAGCGAATTCTCCACCGTCTGCAGCGCGCTCGACGCGATCCGGGCCTCGTCCGCCCCGCGCGCTGCATAGGCGCGGATGCGCTCGCGCTGCTCGCTCAGCGACGCGATCAGCCATGGCAAATTGACATCGCGCTCAAACTCAAGCTCAGCGACGGAGCGCAGCCGCGACGTGCTGCCGGGATTGCCGGCAACGAGCACGATGTCGCCAACCGCCGGCGCCTCAAAGTCGAGACTGAGATGGTTTGGCGTATCAGCCGCGGCGCCATCTTCGTAGAGACGCAGGAATGCGAAATCGAGGCCGTGGCGCGGAAACTCGAAATTGTCGGCGTCGCCGCCAAAGGCAGCGACGCTGTGCTCCGGCGCGAAAACGAGCCGCACATCACTGAAGCGCCGGTAAGCGTGCAAAGCATAGCGTCCGCCTTGATAGAGCGTCACGACTTCGCAGCGCTGGCCGCCATCACTGCATGCGCGCTCCTGGCGCACGAACTCGGCATCGCGCGCGGCGGCGAAGCCCTCCGGCGGCGCTGCGTTCGTCGCCGCATCGATCTGATCGGTGATGTCGGTGACGCTGACGAGCACGTCCATCGTCATGCCGGGGCAGCGCAATTCTTCTTCGCGGATTCGCGCCGTGAAGCCGTCGCGAATATAGTCGGCGTCGGCCGTCGAAAGCGCTGTGACGCAGGCGATGACGCAGTGGTGATTGGTGAGCATCAAGCCTTGGCCGCTCACGTTGGAGGCTGAGCAGCCAGGCATACGCGCCGTCGCGCGCATAACGCGATCGAGCCATGATTGATCAGGCGCCCAACCCAAGTCTTCGGTCATGCGCTCGGTGGGAAAATTGTCGAACGTCCACATGCCTTCTTCGGCGGCCGCCGGTGACGCACCCGCGGCAAGCATGGGAAGTGCGGCCGCGGCCGCGTGCAGCATTCTGCGCATCGACTATCCTCGAATCAGTCAGAGGATAGGAAAGCGCGAGCCGGCGCGCGCATTCAAGCGCGCGCCGCTGCGGCTTTATTCCAGGCCAAGTTCCGTCAGCATCTGCGCCTGCACCGACGGCGACAGTTCGTCCGCTTCCGCAATGAATTCGCGGACAGCATCGGCGTCGGCCCCGCTGATGCGGACATACGCGCGGTCGTCGGCTTCACCGGGTCCGCCTTCGTCAGCATTGACGACGATGTTCTGGCGGCCGCCGCCGATGCGCATAGCGACTTGGCCGTTCTCGCCGTTAGCGTCGTCTTCCGTGCCGCCAATTGTCATCTCGAACCCGGGGACGCGGAGCGACATAACCTCAGGTACTTCCTCGCTGCTGCGCGGCGGCGGTTCAGCGGCGAGCGCTTGGGCGCGCGGCTGGTCCATCAACGCGGACGCACCCTCGGCGGCCCGCGCGCCGACGGTTTGACCTTCCGGTGTGGTGATGAGGTATGTCTGCTCCGCTTCGCTGGCGCGGATTTCGATCGTGTAACCGCCCGGCTCGCCAACATCGACGCCATCGACGCCATCGACCGATACATTAGAGCCGTCGCACGCCGCCACCAGGGCCAGCGCCGCGGCCGCCATCAACCAACGCATGAAATCCTCCTCTGGGGGCCATTGTCGGCGCGCACGCCGCCGCCCGCAAGGCGCGGGTTTGCATGGCCTCACCAGATGGATGCGCGGCTCGGGGCTTCTGGATGCAAGCCTCGGCTTCCAGCGCGCGTCTAGCGGGTGCGTTCGAAACGCACCACTTTCTGGTCGCGATCCAGATAGGCAACCCGGTATCCGGCGCGTGACCAGGCGCGCGCGGCCCCGCTGTCCTGGTTATCATTGGCCCAGAACGAGCGATGTTTCAGAGCGCTCTCAGGCAGCTCCTTGCCTATGATCTCTTCAATATCCTCGAAAGTGAGCATTTCCGGCCGACCGCGACGGCGTTCGAGATGGGCCTGTAGCGGCTTGTACTTTCGCAGCGACGACATGCACGCGCTCCCGTTTCGCGTTGTCCGGATCGGGTCCGGAACGGTGACGGAGAGGAATGATGAACTGATTTGCGGCTTATGCACAGGGGCGCCGAACGACTGCGCAACGATCCCTGACAGTCAATGCATCGCGCCGGCCTCGCCACGAAAATATTCTTCGGTGCGCCCTGATCCACTTACCCCGCGCCATCGTAACATCGCCCCAGCGACGGGAGGCGCAGCGGGATGGAAATCTTCGGCTCTGTGGGATCAGCGGCCGCCGCCAACCTACTTACTCCGGCTGTTTTGTTCTTTGTACTCGGCATGATCGCGGGCCTCTTGCGCTCGGACCTCGCCATTCCCGAGCAAGTCGCAAAAACGCTGGCGCTCTATTTGATGCTCTGCATCGGCTTCAAAGGCGGGGTGGAAGCGCACAGGGCAGGCCTATCGAGCGAGCTACTCGCATCCGGCGCGCTGGGGCTAGCGCTGAGCTTTCTGACGCCATTCGCCGCGTTCGCCTTGTTGCGGATCATATCCAAGCTGGACCGGACAACTGCAGCCGCCGTCGCGGCGCACTATGGCAGCGTCTCCGTCGTCACCTTCGCTGCGGCGTCCGAATACCTGCGCGTCATCGGCGTCGAGTTCAGTGGCCACATGGCGGCGGTTTTGGCGCTGATGGAAACACCGGCCATCCTGGCTGCGCTGCTCATCGCTGGCGGCAGCGCTTCGCAGGGCCCTCACAATCCCCGCCGCGGCGCGCTGCTGCGCGAGGTCTTACTGAACGGCGCGGCTGTGTTGCTGGTGGGCAGTTTCGTCATCGGCGCTGTCACGGGCGAGCGAGGCTATGATCGGCTCGAAATGTTCGTCAATCCCCTCTTCCAGGGGGTACTTTGCCTCTTCTTGCTGGACATGGGGCTCGTCGCTTCGCGGCAACTCGCCATGTCGCCAAATCTTAAGTTCGGTCTCGTGGTTTATGCGCTGACCTGGCCACTCCTCGCGGCGGCAATCGCAACGATAGCGGCGGCACAGATTGGTTTGAGCGCGGGCGACACCACCTTGATGGCCGTGCTCGCTGCCTCCGCCTCCTACATCGCGGCGCCGGCGGCAATGCGGATAGCGCTGCCGCGGGCGGATGCCGGCGTGTATCTGACGCTATCGTTGGCCATCACGTTCCCATTCAATCTTCTGGTCGGCATTCCCCTTTATCAGGCCGCGGCCGATTTCATTGTGAGATGAGTGATGAACCTCGTAACCCGAAAGAAGCTAGAGATTTTTGTCGAGGCGCACGCGCTATCGCACGTTGAGCGAATGCTGCTTGACGAAGGCGTGAAGGGATGGAGCGTCTTCGACGGCGTGGAGGGCGCGGGCGCCCACGGCGCCTGGCGCCAGAGCGCGGTGGATGGCGGCGGCGACATGCGCCTGATCATCGCGATCACCAACGAACCCGCCGCACAGAAGGCGCTGGCTTGGCTCAAGGATTATTTCTCCGACTATCGCGGCCTAGTTTGCCTCAGCGATGTTCAAGTGCTTCGCCCGGAACGCTTCTGACGTCGCACGCCGCCCGGGCGCATCACCGCCCAAACTTCTGAAACTTGATCCGGCTTGGGATGATTTCGCTCACGCCAAGGCGCCGCATCTTGTCAGCCTCGTAGCTGTCGAAATCGCCTTCGAACCATTCGACGTGGCTATCGCCCTCGAACGCGAGAATGTGCGTGGCCAAGCGGTTCAGGAACCAGCGATCGTGGCTGATGACGACGGCGCAGCCAGCGAAATCTTCAAGTGCCGCCTCCAAACTTTGCAGCGTTTCGACGTCAAGATCGTTGGTTGGCTCGTCGAGCAGCAGCACGTTGGCGCCAGTGAGCAAAGTCTTCGCCAGGTGGACGCGGTTGCGTTCGCCGCCTGAGAGCTGGCCGACCTTCTTCTGCTGATCGGCGCCCTTGAAGTTGAAGCTCGACACGTATGCGCGCGACGGGATTTCGCGGTTGCCGACGGTGAGCACGTCGAGACCACCGGACACCTCTTCCCAAATGTTCTTGTTGGGATCGAGCGTGTCGCGCGACTGATCGACGAAGCCGAGCTTCACGCTCTCGCCGATCGAAATGCTTCCCGCGTCCGGCTTTTCGGCGCCGGTGATCATCTTGAACAAAGTGGACTTGCCCGCGCCGTTTGGCCCGATCACGCCAACAATGCCCCCCGGCGGCAGTTTGAAGGAGAGCCCGTCGATCAACAGTTTTTCGCCGAAGCCCTTCTTCAAGTTTTCAAATTCGATGACATTCTGGCCGAGGCGCGGGCCGGGCGGGATCTGGATTTGCGCGAAGGTTTGCTTCTCGCGCTCAGCCTCCGCCGCCATTTCGTCATAGCGCGTGAGACGCGCTTTAGATTTCGCTTGGCGCGCCTTGGGCGATTGGCGGACCCATTCGAGTTCGCGCGTCAGCGCCTTCTTGCGGCTGTCGCTCTCGGACGATTCCTGCTCCGAGCGCTTGGCCTTGATCTCGAGCCAAGCCGAGTAATTGCCCTCGTGCGGATGGCCGCGGCCGCGATCGAGTTCGAGCGTCCACTTCGTCACCTGATCGAGGAAGTAGCGATCGTGGGTGACGAGGATGACGCAGCCCGGAAACGCTTCCAGGTGATGCTGTAGCCAGGCGACACTTTCGGCGTCGAGGTGGTTGGTCGGTTCGTCCAGCAACAGCATGTCAGGCTTTGACAACAGCAAACGGCAGAGCGCGACACGGCGTCGCTCGCCGCCTGAAAGCTTCTCTACACCGCTCTCATCCGGCGGGCAGCGCAGCGCATCCATCGCCATGTCAATCTTGGAATCGATGTCCCACGCGTCCGAAGCATCGATCTGCTCTTGGAGCTTGGTCATCTCCTCCATCAGCTCTTCTGTGTAGTTCTCGCCCACTTCCATGCTGACTTCGTTGAAGCGCGTGACTAGCTGTTTTTCGCGGCACCAGCTCTCGACATTCTCGCGCACCGTCATCGCCTCGTTGAGCTGCGGCTCCTGCTCAAGATAGCCCATCTTGGTGTTGGCCATGGCGAAGGCTTCGCCGGTGAAGTCCTTGTCCAAGCCGGCCATGATCTTCAGCAGCGTCGACTTACCAGAGCCGTTGACGCCGACGACGCCGATCTTGGCGTCCGGGAAGAAGGACAGCCAGATGTTCTCGAACACCTTCTTGCCGCCCGGATAGGTCTTCGACAGACCTTGCATCGAGAAAATGTACTGCGCTGGCTGCTGCGCCATTGGGTCGTCCGTTCTGTTGGAAAAGCGAAGCGCGGATATAGCGACGCCGGCCCCCGCCGTCGAGCGATCCGGGGCGATGCGGCGGGCGAACGCGTGGCCTGGGTCGCCTGACCGCCTTCCGGCAGCAATCACCGCGACGGAAAGCGCCCCCTCCGCCGTTTGAAGCTCCGAGGGACGAAAAGGAGCTCACGATGAAAAAGATTCTGGCATTGGCCGCGATCACCGCGTTTACCGCGTTGGCGGCGCCGTCAGCCTACGCCCAGAACTGGGACCGCATCGAAAATCGCTTTGACCGCGCCGAAAACCGGCTCGATCGCCGCGAGAACCGCTTCGACCGCCGCGAAGACGTACGCGACGCCCGCGAGGACGTGCGCGATGCGCAATATCAGGGCGGCTGGCGCGATCAACGTGAAGACGTTTACGATGCGCGTGAGGACGTCCGAGACGCACGTGAGGACGTCTGGGATCGGCGTGAAAATCGCTGGGACCGCCGCGAAAACCGTTGGGATCGCCGACACTAACGAGCGCGCAGTCATGCTGGGATCGGCGAAAGCTGAGCCCAGCTAGGCGCTCAGGCGGCGGCTGTTTCCGCGTCCAGTGCATAGCCGGCGCTGCGCACGGTGCGGATCGGATCGCCTTCTTCGCCTATCATCAGCGCTTTGCGCAGGCGGCCGATGTGCACGTCAACCGTACGCGCTTCGACATAGACATCCGAGCCCCACACCGCATCGAGCAATTGCTCGCGGCTGAAGACGCGGCCGGGATGCTGCATGAGGTGATCGAGGATGCGGAACTCGGTCGGCCCCAGATGCACGTCGCGGCCTCTGCGTTTCACGCGGTGCGAGACGCGGTCCATTACGATGTCGCCGCAGACGATCTTGTCGTCGGCCAAGCCCGGGCGAATGCGGCGCATGACGGCGCGCAAGCGCGCCAGCAACTCGTTCATCGTGAAGGGCTTGGTGATGTAATCATCGGCGCCGATATCGAGGCCGCGCACGCGGTCGCTCTCTTCGCTACGCGCCGTGAGCATAATGATCGGCGTGTTGCGCGTTTCCTGCCGCGCACGCAGGCGCCGGCAAACTTCAATGCCTGGCGCCTTCGGCAGCATCCAATCCAGAATGATGAGATCGGGCGCGCTCTCCTGCGCCACCACCAGAGCTTCCTCGCCGTCAGTCGCAACGCTGACGCGATAGCCTTCTTTGTCGAGGTTGTATTTCAGAAGCTGCGATAGCGCTTCTTCATCCTCCACGACAAGAACGTGCGGGGCCTTGGCCATGAGTCGAGATCTCCAACTAGTCTACAACGTCCGCGTCACCGCGCGGCCGCTGCGTAGCGATTTCCTCGCCGGTGACGAGGAAGTGGATATATTCAGCGATGTTGGTGCCGTGATCGCCGACGCGCTCAAGGTTCTTGGCTATGAAGAGCAAGTGCGCGCAGGAGCTGATCATGCGCGGGTCCTCGATCATGTAGGTCAGCAATTCGCGGAACAGCGAATTGTAGTGCGCGTCGATATTGTCGTCGGCATGCCAGACCGTGATCGCGGCCTGCAAATCCTTGTTGGCGTAAGCATCGATCACCTGTTTCAGGTGCGCGGCTGCGATCTTGCCCATGCGCTCGACCGAGCGCGTGAGCTGGATCGGCTCGGACTGGTTCAGGATGAGCGTGCGCTTGGCGATGTTCTTCGCCAGATCGCCGACGCGTTCCAGTTCGCCCGCTATCCGCCAGGCCGTCAGCACGATGCGCAGGTCGCCAGCCAAAGGTTGGCGCAGCGCGAAGAGCTTGATTGCGCGCTTCTCGATCTCACGCTGGGCGGAATCGATCTTGGCGTCGCGCTGGATAACCAGCTGCGCAAGCTCGGTGTCGCGGCGCCCGACCGCGGAGAGGCTGTCGTTAACGGCCGCTTCGGCCAGACCGCCCATGCGCGCCACCTCTTGTGTGATCGCGTCGAGCTCTTCCGTGAACGCTTTGACTGTGTGTTCGGCCATACTTGTCTTTACCCGGCGGGCGAGCGCAGGGACACTGCGCGATCGTGTCGGCGCTGCCATCGGATTAGCCGAACCGGCCCGTAATATAGTCTTGTGTGCGAGAATCACGGGGATTGGTGAAAATCTCCTCGGTGGCGCCCGTCTCAACCAACTTACCCAGATGGAAGAACGCCGTCTTCTGCGAGACGCGGGCCGCCTGGGCCATCGAGTGGGTGACGATGATGATGGTGTATTTGTCGCGCAGTTCGTCGATCAGTTCTTCGATCTTGGCGGTGGCGATCGGGTCGAGCGCCGAGCACGGCTCGTCCATCAGAATGATGTCGGGGTTAACCGCCACGGTGCGGGCGATAACCAGACGCTGCTGCTGACCGCCTGAGAGGCCGGTGCCCGGTTGGGCCAAGCGCTCCTTCACCTCTTCCCAGAGACCAGCGCGCCTCAGCGAACTTTCAACAATCACGTCCATGTCGGCCTTCGACTTGGCCATGCCATGAATGCGCGGGCCGTAGGCCACGTTCTCATAAATCGACTTCGGAAAGGGGTTGGGCTTTTGGAACACCATGCCGACGCGGGTGCGCAGCACCACCGGATCGACATCCTTGCCGTAGGCGTCCTTGCCTTCGATTTGCAGCGAGCCGGTGACTTTGCAGCCGTCGATGGTGTCGTTCATGCGATTGATGCAGCGCAGGAACGTGGTCTTGCCGCAGCCCGATGGGCCGATGAAAGCGGTGACGGCGCGATCCGGGATGTCGATAGAGACGTCGAACAGAGCTTGCTTATCGCCGTAGAACACGTTCACGTCACGCGCGGCCACCTTCACCGCAGCGCCTACGATAGAGCCGCTATGCGACTTTACCGTAGGGGTGGTCATCATTGACGCGGGCTGAGCGGCGCGGCGGTCGGCGCCAGCCGCTGAAAGCTCATCCATTTTCCGACCCTTCGGATTGGGTCCGAGACCCGCCTCAGCCCAGCAAGCCTGCTCATAGGCAGGTTTGATGACACTGATGTGAAATACACCATCCGCCGAATCAATCCTCCTCCGCCGATTCCACATAGGCGGCGAAGGCGGAGCCGCGTCCGGGCAGGCTCTCCACCAAGAGCCCGCCGCGATGGCGATTGACAATATGCTTAACGATGGCGAGCCCCAGGCCGGTGCCGCCGCGCTCATCCCCGAGTTCGCGTTCAACGCGAAAAAAGCGCTCGCCCAAGCGCGGCAGAAACCGGCGCGCCACCCCCGGGCCGGCGTCCTCCACGCGCACATAAGCGTAAGAGCGGTTCGCCGCCGCCGCCGCGGGGAGCAGGACCGCGCGCCCAGCCTCCTCCCATTGCCGGCCGGCGCGCGCGGCCGTCTCTTCAGCATCGCCGCCGCGGGCGATCTCGACGCGCACGACCCCGTCTTTCGACGTGTATTTGATGGCGTTGTCGATCAGATTTTGGACGACTTGCGCCAACTGAAATCGTTCGCCGACAACCCTTACCGGAGTAGTTGGCGTATTGAGCTCGATTCGCACGCCACGCGCCGCCGCGGGACCGCTCAGCGCATCGATGACCTCGCGCGCTACGTCGGCAAGATCAGCGCGATCCGAGGGCGGCACGTGTTCGTCGAGTTCGATGCGCGAAAGCGAGAGCAAGTCGGCGATCAGCCGGCGCATACGCTCGGCTTGCACTTGCATCATGCCGAGAAATCGATCCCGCTCTTCCGGGCTGTCGCGGGCGGGACCGGCGATGGTTTCGATCAGAAGCGTTAGCGATGCGAGAGGCGTGCGTAGCTCGTGACTGGCGTTGGCCAGGAAGTCCGCGCGCATGCGTTCAGTGCTTATTCTTGCGGTTTGATCGTGAAAAACCAGCATCGCCGCGCGCTCGGCGCCCCACGTGACGGGCGCGACATAACAGCGTGTATGGCGATCGACTTGCGTCGTCGTCTCGTATTCGACAGCGCGCGTCTCGCCCTCGCGCACCGCCGCTTGCACCGCTTCAAGCACGTCGGGGTGACGGAGGATCGAGGTCAGAAATTGGCCCCGCGCCTCGAACTGCATCTGCCGCCGCGCGGCGGCGTTGGAGCTGACAATGCGGCCTTGATCGTCGATCAGAAGGGCCGGATCCGGTAGCGCTTCCAAGAGCGGCGCAAGCTCAGCGAGGCCAACCATTTCGATCTGATCGTCGCCACTGCTTGAAGCGATGACGAAGCGGCGCGCTTCTTTCACCGTCCAATAGGCCGCCGCGCCGGCCAGCACCATGAGCACAGCCGCCGGCGTGTCGGTGGTGAAGGCCAACACAACCGCCAGCGCAGCCAGCGCGCCGGTCGCCCACGCCGCGGCCGGAATGCGGTCGAGGCGCCAGCGAACGTCCGGACTTCGGTTCGTGGCCATTGCGCCGGACTTACGGTCCGCCGACAGGGTCGGCAACAAGTGTCGGCTGCCGCCCTTCTGGTTCGTCCTCGGCCTGGAAGAGTAAGTTTTCAACATTTCCGCTGGAGCCGGCTTTCGGGGTCGCATCCAAAACCCGGTGGGCCGGCATCTTAGGGACGAACCGGGGACAAAACGGCTGCCAAGGCACAGGCAAACATTATCGAAAATCAATATTCTTTTATTGACTTTCGATGGCGCTTTGGTAAGCCGCCGCTGCGAGGGAAAATGAGACACGGGGTGCGTTTGTGGGTCGGCCTGGGCCTGATGGCCGCAGCCGGATCGTGCGCGGGACGCAACCTGCCGCCCGAGCCGGATTCGTATGTCGCAGCCGACCAGATCGGACCCGAACGCGCCGCTGACTTAGCGGCGTCGCCGGCGTCAACCTGGCTCGACGACCTCAACGCCGCGGAAATGTCGATGCTCGCGCGCGAGGCGCTCGCGGGCAGCCCCGATCTACAGATCGTCGAGGCGCGTTATCGCGCTGCGCGCTGGCGCGCGCGCGGCGCGTTCGGCGGCAATCTGCTTCCGAGTCTGAGCGTCGGCGTCGATGGCACGCGCACCGAAGATCCGATTCCGGGCTCCGACGAACGCATCCGCACCGAAATCATGACCTCCAACGTTGTCGCCAGCTGGGAGATCGATCTTTGGGGCCGCCTCACCGCGCGCACATTGGCGTCCGACCTCACCGCTGATGCGGCCGAAGAAGACTTAAACGGCGCGCGCCTTTCGGTGGCGGGCCAAACCGCGCGCGCTTGGGTGGATCTGATCGAAGCGCAGCAATTGTTCGCGCTGGCCGAGGAAGATCTGCAAACCCGCGAACGGGCGCTCGACCTTACGCAACGCCGCTACGATGCCGGCATCACCACCTCGCTTGCCTTGCGTACGGCGCGCAGCCAGGTCGCCTCGGCGCGCGCCTTGCGCGCGCAAGCGCAGGACACCGTGCTGATCACCGCGCGCCGTCTGCAAGAATTGATGGGCCGCTATCCGGACGGCACGCTCCGCGCCGAAGGCGATCTGCCGACATTGCAACCGATCGCCGCCGCTGGCGCGCCGGCCGATCTGCTGGAGCGCCGCCCTGACGTGCTCGCCTCGGAAAACCGCATGCGCGCGGCTGGCTTCCGCATCCACGAAGCGCGCGCCGCGCTGCTGCCGCGCCTGACGCTGACCGGCACTGCCGGCGCCAGCGGCCAAGGCATCGAAGACATCTCCAACAGCGCCGATCTAATCTCCAACCTGATCGCCGGCATCACCATGCCGATCTTCAATGGCGGCGCGTTGATTGCGGAATCGCGCGCCAGTGTGAACGATCGTCGCGCGGCAGCTTCGGAATACGTGCGCACGTCGATCGCTGCCTGGCGTGAAGTCGAAGGCGCTATCAGCGCTGACCAGAGCCTAGACATTCGCGAAACCGAATTCGCCAACGCCGCCGAGGAAGCGCGCGCGGCGCAGGAATTGGCCGAACGCGAATACGCCCGCGGCGTCGCGACATTGTTCGAACTGATCGACGCCTACACACGCCGCATCGATGCTGAGCGCGGACTGATCGCCGCCCGCGCCCAGCGCGTATCCAACCGCATCTCCTACCACGTCGCCCTTGGCGGCGGCGCGCGGACAGGCGGCATCGACGAAGACAGGGAAGCCGTCCAATGAACAAGATGGACCTCAACATGATGTCGCAATCCGCTGCCGAGGACGAAGCCCCGAAGAAAGGCCTCTGGCCGGCGGTGCGGCGCATCCTGATTTTCGCTGCACCGGTGGTGGTCATCGTCGGCGGCATAGCGCTGCTTGCGCTGATGATCGCGACCGGGCCTCGTCCTGAAGAAAAGACCGACGCGCCACACCCGCCAGCGGTGCAGTTCGCCGTGGCGCACGCGCGCCCGACGACGATCTCTATCGACGTGCAAGGCGAAACCCGCCCCCGCGTCGAAGCAACTTTGGCGGCGCAAGTCGCCGGCCGCATCGTTTGGGCGAGCCCGAAATTCGTCAATGGCGGCGCCTTCGCCGAAGGCGAGGTCATGGCCCGCATCGATGCGGCTGACTATCAGCTCGCCGTCGTGCGCGCCCGCGCACAAGTCGCGCAAGCTGAAGAAGCTTTGGTGCGCGAAGAAGCCGAAGGCGAATTGGCGCGCCAAGATTGGCAAGCCCTTGGCCGTGGCGAGGCGCCGCCACTGGCGGTGCGCGAACCGCAATTGGCGCAAGCGCGCGCCCAACTCGCCTCCGCGCAAGCCTCGCTGCGCTCGGCTGAACTCGACCTCGGACGCGCCACCATCCGCGCGCCCTTCACCGGACGCGTGCGCGAGCGCCGCGCCAGTGTCGGCGACTATGTCGGGCCGTCATCGCCGGTGGCGGTGATGTTTGCCACCGACACGATGGAAATCCGCCTGCCGCTCACCGACGCTGATCTTGCATCGATGCGTCTGCCAGTCGGCTTCACCGCTTCAGCGGCCAACGCCGGCCCGATCGCGCACGTCTCAACCGTCACTGGCGGCCGCATTCAGACTTGGGAGGGTCGCCTCGTGCGCACGGAAGCGTCGGTCGATGCGCGCACGCGTCTCGTCTATGCCGTGGTTGAAGTGCGCGATCCGTTCGGCGCCCGCCAACCTGCCCCGCTTGCGCCGGGGATGTTCGTATCGGTGCGTCTGGAAGGTTCGGCCAGCGAGACGCTGGTGGCCGCGCCGCGAAGCGCGCTCAAGCGCAACGAGTTCGTCTATGTCGTCCTGCCGGACAACACGATCGACGTGCGCCAAGTGCGCCCCGCGCAAACCACCAACGATGAAGTCCTCTTCCGTGAAGGCCTCGCCGATGGCGAACGCGTTGTTGTGTCGGTGATGACCTCGCCGCGCGACGGCATGGCGGTGACGCCGATCGACCGCGAAGGCGGCACTGAGGCGACACCCGCACCGGCGCAGCCGCAAGAAGAACTTGAAATCCGTAGATAATCGTTGCGGGCGGCGGCGTTCGCCGCGCCCCGGAGACGTACGACGATGCTGAAGGGACTAGTCGCCTGGTGGGGCCGCAATCCGGTCGCTGGCAACCTGCTGATGCTGATCTGCGTCATCGCGGGCATCTTCTCCTTCAACAAGATGGAGAAGGAGTTCTGGCCGCCAGGACGCGACAACTCCGTCTACGTGGAAGCAAGCTGGGCCGGCGCTAGCCCCGAAGACATGGAGAGCCAAGTCATCATCCGCATCGAGGAGGCGACAGCCGACCTCGACGGCGTGGATTGGGTGCGCTCACGGTCCGGCGAAGGTTTTGGCTGGGTCAGCATTCAGTCGGAATCCGGCGCCGACATCGATGCGATGACCGCGGAAGTACGCTCGCGGGTTGAATCAATCAGCGGCCTGCCCGCGGCCATGGATCCGATCCGCGTCTCGCGGCAAGTCGGCCGCAACGCCTCCTTCATTATCGGTCTCCACGGCGATGTTGGTGAACGCGCACTGCGTGACACGGCCGAGCGCTTACGCGACGAAATCTCGTTGATTGAGGGCGGCGCCAACACCGTCGTCTGGGGCTCACGCCCGCCGGAAGTTTCTATCGAAGTCTCCGAAGCGTCGCTGCAAGCGTTCGGGCTCACCTTCGACGACGTCGCGAGCGCGGTCCGCGCCAGCTCGCTCAACGCCGGCGCCGGCGCCGTACGCACCGATGACGGCAATTTCCAGCTGCAAGCGCGTAATCTCGCCGACACCGAACTCGATTTCGAGAACATCATTATCCGCCAAACGCCCGATGGCGGAACCGTACGCGTGGCGGATGTCGCCACCGTCGTCGATGGCTTTGTCGATACCAACCTTTATTCGCGCATGAATGGCGAACCGGCGATCCTCGTCGCGCTCGAAACGGCGGACCAGTTCAATATCTGGAACACCGCCAACGCGATGGACGAAACGCTCGAAGCGTTTCGCGCGACATTGCCCGCGGGCGTACAGCTGACCGTCATCCAGGACGAGTCACAAGACTATAACGCCCTGCTCGGCCTGCTCTTCCAGAACGCGCTGCAGGGCTTTGTCCTGATTTTCGTGCTGCTTTTGCTGACGCTCCACCCAAAGGTCGCGTTTTGGGCGACGCTGGGCGTGATGACAGCCTTCGCCGGTTCGTTCTTCATCCTGCCCTATGTGGGCATCTCGCTCAATTTCATGAGCGTGTTCGGCTTCCTGCTCGTGCTCGGCATCATGGTCGACGACGCCATTATTGTCGGTGAAGCGATCTATGAGAGGGCCGAGCGCGGCCACACCGGCGTCGACGCCTCGATCATGGCCACACAAATGGTGCTGAAGCCGCTCGTCGCGTCGGTGTTCGTCACCATGATCGCGTTCAGTCCGATGATGCTGTTCTCCGGCGAGGTGCGGCAGTTCACATCGGCGATCTCGATCGTCGTCATTTCGACCTTGGTGTTCTCGTTGATCGAGAGCCTCATCATCCTGCCGGCCCACTTGTCGCACGTGACCAAGCCCGATCCGCAAGGCAACGGCTTAGGCGCGCGACTGATGCGCATTCAGCAAAAGTGCGCGCATTCGGTACTCTGGGTCGCCAATAACCTGCATGCGCCTTTGGTGCGTGTGGCCGTGAAGGCGCGCTATCTAACGTGGTCGATCTTCCTGGTCGTCATGGTCTTGGCGATTGGCCTCATGGTCTCCGGCCGCGTGAAGCAGACCTTCATGCCCGAAGTCGAAGGCGACTTCATGATCGCCAACATCACGCTGCCGCAAACCACGCCGTTCTCACGCATGGAGCAGGTTGGCGCACAGCTCGACGCCGCGCGCCGCGCGCTTGAGGAAGAAACCACCGAGTTCGCGACCGAAGACCCGAACACCGGGCAAATGTCGCGCGGCGCCGTGCGCTCATGGAGCCAGTTTATCGAAGAGAATTCGATCCAGGCTTATGTCGGCTTGACACCGCCGGAAACACGCCCCGGCTTGCGTTCGCGCCACATCACCGAGCGGCTAGAAGAATTGCTCGGCGAAGTGCCAGACGCCGATCAGGTGAGCTTCTCGCTCTCCGGGTCAGGCTCGCCCAGCATTGATCTCGCCTTGATCAGCGACAACACGGAAGACCTTGAAGTCGCGATCGAAGAATTGAAGGCGCGCCTGCTGCAATTCGAGGGCGTCACCAGCGTGCGCGACAGCCAAGACGCCGCCAATGAAGAGCTGCGATTTGCGCTGCTGCCGGGCGCCGAACAGCTTGGCATCACGCTCGCCGACATCACACGGCAAGTGCGGCAGGCCTATTTCGGCGAAGAAGCACAGCGCCTGCCGCGCGGCGGCGACGACGTTCGCGTCTATGTCCGTTATCCGCGCGACGATCGGCGCACGCTGGAAAGCTTAGGCTCCTTCCGCATTCGCACCAGCGACGGACGTGAAGTGCCGTTGGCTGCGGTGGCCACGTGGGAGTTCGCGCCAGGGGTCACCGGCCTCGATCGCCGCCAGCGCCAGAGCTCAATCCTGGTGACAGCGGACCTCGTGAACGCTGAAGCGCGCGCCGACATCATGCGCACGCTCGACGATGAGTTCTGGCCGCAATTTGAAGCGCGCTACAATACTGTGTCGCGCCGCGCCATCGGCGAAGCCGAAGGGCAGCAGGAGTTCATGAATGAGTTCCTGATGCTGATGGGCCTCGCCTTCCTCGGCATCTACTTCCTGCTCGCCGTGACCTTCCGCTCCTACGCGCAGCCGGCGATGATCCTCTGCGTCATCCCGTTTGCGATCGTGGGCGCGCTTATCGGACACATGCTGTTCGGGGTGAGCTTTGCGCTCTTCTCGTGGCTCGGCGTGATTGCCGCCGTCGGCGTCGTCGTCAACGACAACGTCGTGCTGGTGGATCGCTGCAACCAAATCCGCGGCTATTTCGCGCTACGGCGCAAAGATAGCGGTGCGCCCCTGCCCGAGGACACGACTTGGGAGACGCACGACATCACGCTGCCCAATGGGCAAGTCGTCGAATATATCGGGATCGCCCCCGACCTCGAACCGCACGAAGAATTCATCATCCAGGGCGCGGAGTCCGGGTTCCAGCGCGGGCCGATCGATCTCAAGACCTCCGACCAAATGCGCCACGACGCGTCAGAGTATCGCGAGCAGGCGGCGGAGTTGGAGGCGCTCGGCTTTCAGATCATGCGGGTGAAGGCCGAAGTCGGCATCACGGAAGCCTCGATCTCGAGGTTCCGTCAGATCTTCCTGACGTCGGTCACGGAGTTCGTCGGCACCTCGCCCATGATCCTGGAAAACGCCGCCATCGTGCAATTTCTGAAGCCGATGGTGCTCAGTCTGGCCTTCGGCGTGCTTCTCTGCATGCCGGCGACCTTGCTCCTGACCCCCGCCTTCTACATGATCGGGGTCGACATCAAGCGGGTCACGACTGGCTTGTTCGGCTTTTACGGCAATTTGTATGGGGGCCGGCGCAAACTCGCGGCGGCGGAATAAAATCCAAGGCACTCGGAGGAACTCTATGATTACGCTTTCACGCCGCGCTATGGGCGCGTCGACGCTGGCCCTTTTGGCGGGCTGCGCGACCGGCACGAGCGGCGGCACGACGGGCGCGCGCGGCGCGCCGGCCATCGGCACGTTCGGCGTCGATCTCGCCGGCCGCGATCTCAACGTCCGCCCGGGCGACGATTTTTTCCAGTACGCCAACGGCACGTGGGCCACGACGACGCCGATCCCATCGGATCGCACGCGCTGGGGCACCTTCGATATTCTGCGCGAAAAAGCTGACAACGATCAGCGCGTGATCATAGAAGAAGTGGCGCTCGCTGGCGGCCGCCCGGGCACGAACCAGCAGAAAATCGCCGACTATTACAATTCGTATCTCGACCAAGCCGCGATCGATGCACGCGGCCTCGCGCCCGTGCAGGCGGAACTCGACCAGATCGCCGCCGTCCAAAATCACGAGCAAGCGATCCGAGTCATCGCCGCGCCGGGCATTTCCGTCACCGCGCCGATTGCCATGTATGTCGGCCTCGATGAGCGCAATCCGAACCGCTACATCACCAACATGTCGCACAGCGGCCTCGGCCTGCCGGAGCGCGAATATTATCGCCGCACCGATGGCGTCTTCCCAGGCTTGCGCGACCAGTACGTAGCGCACATCGGCCGCACGCTAGAACTTGTGGGCCAAAGCAACGGCGCAGCGAAAGCTGCGGCTGTCATGGCGTTCGAGACGCAGATTGCCGAGCGCCATTGGGTCCGCGCCGATCGCCGCGATCGTTCACGCACTTACAATTTGAAGACCCGCGCCGAAATCCGCGCGCTGGCGCCGAGTTTCCCATGGGACGCGGCGTTTGAAGCGTCCGGTCTCGGCGGCGCCCAAGAAGTCGTCATCTCTGAACTGTCGGCCATGGGTCCGCTGGCCGAACTCTTCATGGCCACCCCGATCGACACGATCAAATCGTACCTCTCGTACCATCTGGTCCGTAACAATGCGTCGGTGCTGCCCAGCAACATCGATGCGGAAGTCTTCGATTTCCACGGTCGCGTCCTAAACGGCCAACCGGAACAGCGCGAACGCTGGAAGCGCGCGGTCGCCGCGGTCAACGGTTCGCTCGGCGAAGCCGTCGGCCAAGTTTACGTGCAGCGTCACTTCCCGCCGGCGGCCAAAGCGCAAATGCTCGAGCTGGTCGAAAACATGCGCACCGCGTACGGCCAGCGCATCGATGCGCTTTCCTGGATGTCGGCGGAAACCAAAGTGGCGGCGCGCGAAAAGCTGGCCACCTTCCGCCCGAAGATCGGCTACCCGGATCGCTGGCGCGATTACTCGGCGCTGGAAGTCCGCGCGGGCGATGCTTTCGGCAATGCCAAGCGCTCACAAATCTTCGATTGGGAAGAAAGCGTATCGCGTCTCGATCGGCCGACCGATAAGGACGAGTGGTTCATGACGCCGCAAACGGTGAACGCCTATTACAACCCGGTGTTCAACGAGATCGTCTTCCCGGCCGCGATCCTGCAGCCGCCCTTCTTCGACCCCAACGCTGACCCAGCCGTGAACTATGGCGGCATCGGCGGCGTTATTGGCCACGAAATGGGTCACGGCTTCGACGATCAAGGCGCCAAGTCAGACGCGCAGGGCGTGTTGCGCGATTGGTGGAACGCCGAGGACGTCGCGCGTTTCGAACAGGTCACCGGTCGCTTGGCCGACCAGTACTCGGCGTTCGAGCCGCTGCCTGGCCTGCCGATCAATGGCCGCCTGACGCTCGGCGAAAACATCGGCGACAATGGCGGGCTTCAAGTCGCCTATCACGCCTACACGATCTCGCGTGGCGGCCGCGAAGCGCCGGTACTCGATGGCGTCACCGGCGATCAGCGCTTCTTCCTTGGCTGGGCGCAAGTCTGGCGCACGCTCTTCCGCGAGGAAGCGCTGCGCAACCAAGTGCTCAACGGGCCGCACTCGCCGGGCATGTACCGCGCCAACGGCCCGGTGCGGAACATGGATGCCTGGTACGCCGCGTTCGAGGTGACGCCGGAAGACGATCTTTATCTGCCGCCGGATCAGCGCGTCACCATCTGGTAAGCGCGAAAGCGTGAAACGATTGAGGGGAGCGCTGCGAGGCGCTCCCCTTTTTTCTCCACTTTTTCGCAGCTCATCGGCGTCAAACAATCGCGTCAGCCTGAGCTTGTCGAAGGCGGCGCGAGTGCGCGCTTAAGCCGGGTATCTCTTCGCCATCGCTTTCCAGCCCTTGACGACGAGCTCGCGCAGCACACCCTCATCCACGTCCGCGAGCTTGTTGATGTAGAGGCAGCTTCGGCCTGTCTTGTGCTTGCCGAGCTTTTTCATCAGCGGCTCGCGGTCGTAACCGTCCATGATGTAGACAACGAGATTGGCTTTGCGCGGGCTAAAGCCAATGCGCGGCCATTTGCCGGTTGGCCCCTCATACTCACCGTAGCCAACAATCGTCGGCCCCCACATGGCCGGCTTTTCGCCGGTGATGTCGCGCATCATTTTGTCGACGGTCTTGGCGTCCTTGCGGCGCGTTTCATCCTCGACGGCGGCGATGAACGCCGAGACGGAGGCTTTGGTCTTTGTTGTCTTCGGCTCAGCCATCACCGCTCCGCTTCAGAGGTCAGCGTCAATCGCGCGCGCGACACGCTCGGCCAAGGCAGGCGGGCTTTCCAACTCTGGCGTCGGCGTGGCGACGGTGACCAGAGCGCCCACGCCATCCTTGTAGAAACTCAGCTGCGACGAGCGGCGATTCATATCTGCACGCTGCGCGGCGATGCCGAGCCCAGCAACAGGCACGAGCGGCGCGTTGGTCATCTGATCCATCGTGCCGAGCATTAATTCGTAATGGCGCTGCACCGTGTTCGCGCCAGCAAGGCTCGCATCTGTGAAGATCATGACCTCAGCGCTATAGAGACCATCCTGTGTGCTCCAATAGCACCCATCCGCCACCGGGCCGTTGGCGTTCGGCACACCGGTCACGGCTTGGCCAAAGAACGCGTTGGCGTCACCAAGCAGCGCGCACCCGCGCCCGGCAGTTTGTGCTGCGGGCGTAGCGCCACTTTCGCCACCGTCCGCGGCGGGCGCAGCGCCCTGTCCGCACGCCGCCAAAGCCAATCCGCACGCCAACAACGCAAAACGCAGCTTCATAACGGCTCCTCGCGGCTAAGTGGAGCGAGGACAGTGCCGAAAGGCAGGCGCCGGGTCAAAGCAAAGTGCTATAATCCGGACGGAGCTGAGCTAATGCCACGTATCGATTTTTGATTACGGCGCCGTACGGCCGCCGCGCGTCTAGCGCGCGAAGTTGGGTTCGGTAAGATACCCAAAGCGATTGTCAGAGGGCGCACGTGGCGGAAATCTTCATTTCCTATAAGAGCGAGCGCCGCAAGGCGGCGCGACATCTGGCAAAGGTGTTGGGCTGCTACGGATTCGATGCTTGGTATGACTATGGTCTTATTCCGGGCGAAGACTTTGAGTTGCGTCTGATGTCAGAACTTGGGCGCGCCGACGCTGTAATCGTTCTCTGGTGTGACTTGGCCGTTAAGAGCGAATGGGTTGCCAAAGAAGCGCGCGCCGCGCGTGAACAAGACAAATTCCTCCCCAGTTGGATAAAAAAGGCGACCCTGCCTGAAGAGTTTGCCGGTTCTGACACCATAGATCTGTCGGGTTGGGATGGCGCCCCTCGAAGTCACCATCTCGATCGAATATTAGGCGATTTGAGCCGCAGGCTTAAGCGCGACCCCGTGCCAAACTTTTATGCCCTCAAAGACCTCGATGAAGATTGGCGCGGATTTGGCCAGCCGTCCCTCGGCGCGTTCGCCCTCGGGGAGCCTCCAGCAGCTATGAGGGAGAACATTTCACTCACGCCAAGGATTCTAGGTGATCCGCCCCTTGGTCTGAGTTCGCAAGTATTGGAGCTTTGGTCCCGCGCACAAGTCGGAAACGCTGAGGCCCTAACTGACCTAGGGATAAAATACTCGCATGGATCGGGCGGCCTACCCGAGGACGAGCGAGAAGCGGCACGGCTTTACAAGCTCGCGGCAGATCAGGGACATGCGAGGGGATTATGCAATCTGGGCTTTTTGTATCACGAAGGTCGCGGCGGTCTTCCTAAAGATCGCAATGAGGCGGCGCGCTTGTATAAACTGGCCGCGGACAAAGGGAATAACGAAGCAGCGTTCTTGCGTCTCACGCTGGGAAAGTTTTGGTGACGCCCAAGGCCACCTAAAGCCCCTTAACAATCTCATCCGTCATCTTCTTCGCGTCGCCAAACAGCATCATGGTGTTGTCGCGGAAAAAGAGTTCGTTTTCGACGCCGGCATAGCCTGAACCCATGCCGCGCTTCACGAACAGCACGGTCTTGGCTTTTTCGACGTCGAGGATCGGCATGCCGTAGATCGGCGATTGCGGATCGGTTTTGGCGATCGGGTTGGTGACGTCGTTGGCGCCGATGACGTAAGCGACGTCGCATTGGCTGAACTCGTTGTTGATGTCTTCGAGTTCGAACACTTCGTCGTACGGCACGTTGGCTTCGGCCAGCAGCACGTTCATGTGGCCTGGCATGCGGCCGGCGACGGGGTGGATGGCGTACTTCACCTCGACGCCTTCCTTCTTCAGCATATCGGCCATTTCGCGCACGCTGTGCTGCGCTTGCGCGACGGCCATGCCGTAGCCGGGCACGATGATGACCTTGCTGGCGTTCTTCATGATGAACGCCGCATCGTCGGCGCTGCCCTGCTTCACCGGCCGCGTCTCAACGTGTCCAGCCGCGGCGCCGCCGTCAGCTGTGCCGAAGCCGCCGAGGATGACGCTGATGAAGCTACGGTTCATGCCTTTGCACATGATGTAGCTAAGGATCGCGCCGGACGATCCGACCAGCGCGCCAGTGATGATCAGCGCCACGTTCTCAAGCGTGAAGCCAAGCGCCGCAGCGGCCCAACCCGAGTACGAGTTCAGCATCGAGACGACGACAGGCATGTCGGCGCCGCCGATGGGCACGATCAGCAGCACCCCGATCAGCAGCGAGAGGCCTGCGATCGCCCAGAAGTGCCACGTCACCGTGCCGTGCGTCTGCACCATCATCACAATCAGCACAACGATCGCAACCGCGATGGCGATGTTGATGAGGTGCCGCCCCGGCAACATGATCGGCGCACCGCTCATATTGCCGTTGAGCTTGGCGAACGCGATGACAGAACCGGTGAACGTGACCGCGCCGATGGCTGTGCCCAGTGACAGCTCGATCAGCGACGCCATGTGAATGCCGCCGCTCGCTTCGGCGATGCCGAAACTCTCCGGCGCATAGAAGGCCGCCGCCGCAACCGCGACAGCCGCTAACCCGACGAGCGAGTGAAACGCCGCAACCAATTGCGGCATGTCGGTCATCTTGATCGAGCGCGCGATGAAGGCGCCGGCGCCGCCGCCGATGACGAGCGCCGCGACAATGATCGTCCACGTCGTCGTGTCGGGCGACACCAGCCACAGCGTCGTGCCGACAGCGATGGCCATGCCGATCATGCCGAAATTATTGCCTTGGCGGCTGGTCTCCGGACTCGACAGCCCGCGCAGCGCCAGGATGAACAGCACCCCGGACACGAGATAGAGAAGAGCAGCGAGATCGGCGTTCATGGTCAGCCCCTAGGTCCCTGCCGGCGCCAGCGCGTCCAGCCGGAGATCAATGTCGCCGCCGGAGCAGCGAAGAAAACGATTGCCGCGACCAAGGAGGGCCAGCCCTCCTGCGTCGCGCCGAGATAAGCGAGGACATTGCCGACGATAGGCACGAAAGCGAGGAGGAAGCCGGCCACCGCGGACGGCCACGCGCCCCACTCGAACTCGCTCTGAATCCACTCGCTGACGAAATAGATTTGCAGCACGCACAGCGCGACCCAGATCAGCGCGATCACGCAACCGATGCCCGCGCAGCCGGTTGCCTGCACCTGGAAGCGGCGAAACTCTTCACGGGCGCGCGTGCGATCAAACGTCTGCGCCGCGACGGCGGGGCCGTCTTCGCTCAGATTTGAGAGCGTGCGCTGGGCGGCTTGGCGCAGTTCGTCGTCGCTGACGGCGCCGTCTTCCTGCGCTTCGAGCACGTCCGCCTCGAACGCCTCGACAGTGGATTGCAGCGCAGCGATGGCTGGCGGCACGCGCCCGCCCGAAGCGCGCCAACCCTCGACGAAACGGCGCATGAAAGCCTCGGCCGAAAGCCGGCCGTCGAGATAAGCCTCAATCAGTGCGCGCCAGTCCGCGGGCGTCACGTCACTTCTTCTCTTTTTTCTTGTACATCGCCAGCATGCGCTGGGTGACGAGGAAGCCGCCGAAAATGTTCACCGCCGCCAGCGCCACCGCGAGGCCGCCCGCGCCCTTGGCGATCCAACCCGCATCGGATTGACCGCCAGCCGCCGCCGCAATCAGCGCGCCGACTATGATCACCGACGAGATGGCGTTGGTGACCGCCATGAGCGGCGTATGCAGCGCCGGCGTCACTGACCAGACGACGTAATAGCCGACGAAAATCGCTAGCACGAAAATGGCCAGATAGAAGACGAACGGATCGACCATCATTCTCTCCCAAAGCGCACGCGGCATTCGTTTGCCGCCGCTTCACGCGCCGAAGCGGATTGTTCGCGCCAATATTCCGCCGCGGCGCTCGCGGCATAACGGCCTGTCATGCCCTCGACGCCCTCTTCGCGGTTCATCGCATCCAGGATCGCGCCCAGCACCGGCGCCCACGCGCCGCTGGCGCCACGCGGATAAGTCAGCACATCGAGACCCGCGTGCGCGGATATCGAGCCGGCGCAATTGGACAAATCCTGCGCCAAGCTCGCTTCCGGTGATTGCGCGTGAGCGGGCGCAGCGGTGAGCGCGCTCGCAAGCAGCGCCGCCAGCGTCAGTGTGCGAAGGCTGCGCATCAGGCCGGCTCCTGTCAGGTGGTTGCGTAGGTGGCGTCGGCGCGAATAACGAGCCCCGCCTCCATTTCGTGGCACTCCGCCGCCTGCTCGCCGCGGTGATTGCGATAGATCAGCGTATGGCCGCGCGCGCCGACCAGCAGCGCCTCCGGCAGGAAGGTCAGCTGCGGCGCGCGATCGAGCGCGCGTTGGAAATAGAGCTTCAGCAAGTCCTTGCCGTGAATAACCCCGTCGGCGGAGAAGCCGAGTGCGGCGATATAGGGCGACGAGAATTCGATGTCCTCGTGATAGAGCGCCAGAATCGCGTCGATGTCGCGCGCATTCCAGGCGGCGTAATAACGCTCTGCGAACTCGTCATCGTTCATGCCGCGCTCTTGGGGGCAAAGTGCGGATGGATTAGCGCGCCGCCCTTGGTGAGCATCGCACCCTTGATGATTTCATCTTCCCAAGCCGGTGCAAACGCCTTGCTCTCTTTGTCGGCGAGCAGCGGCAAGAGCGCGAGCAAATTCTTGGCGTAGAGCGAGGATGCATCCGACGGCAGGCGCGCTGGCAGATTGGTGAAGCCCATGATCTTCACGCCGCCGACCTCTACGACTTCGTCGGGCTTCGAGAGCGGGCAATTGCCGCCCTGCGCCACCGCGAGATCGATGATCACCGACCCTGGACGCATCGATTTGGCTTGCGCTTCCGTCACCAAAACTGGCGCGGCGCGGCCCGGGATCAACGCCGTGGTGATGACGATGTCCTGTTTGGCGATGTGATCGGTAACGAGCGCTGCCTGCTTGGCCTGATACTCTGCGCTCATCGGCTTGGCGTAGCCGGCGGTGGTTTCGGCCTGCTTGAACTCCTCGTCCTCAACCGCGACAAACTTGCCGCCGAGCGAGGCCACTTGCTCTTTCGTCGCCGGACGCACGTCGGTCGCACTGACAATGGCGCCGAGACGCCGCGCTGTCGCGATGGCTTGCAAGCCCGCAACGCCCACGCCCATCACAAACACTTTTGCAGCCGCGATCGTGCCCGCCGCCGTCATCATCATCGGGAATGCGCGGCCGTAGAGTTCGGCGGCTTCGATGACGGCGCGATAGCCAGCCAAATTGGCTTGTGAACTCAACGCGTCCATCGATTGCGCGCGGCTGATGCGCGGGATGAACTCCATCGCCACCGCATCGACTTTGGCTTTTGCTAGCGCATCGACAGCGGCGCGGTCGCCGTACGGCTCGAGCAAGGACGCAAACCCCGCGCCCGCCTTCATGGCGCCGATCTCAGCGTCGGTGGGGCGGCGCACTTTGACGACGAGATCAGCGCCGCCAATGCCGCCGTCGGCGGTGATTTCCGCGCCCGCCACCTTAAACAGATCATCCGGGAAACTCGCACTGGCGCCGGCGCCCGTTTGCACCGTAACGCTATGGCCCAAAGCGACGATCTTCTTCACCGTCTCCGGCGTGGCCGCGACGCGGGTCTCGCCCGGTGCGCTCTCTCTTAGAACGGCGATGCGCACCCGATCAGCCCATCATGCCGCTAAGCGCCGGCACGATCATGCCGCCGAGGCCCATGAGCACCCAGAGCGCGATTTGCGAGGCCCAATAAACGCCCGAGAGCCGGAACACCAAACCGAGCGCCGCGCCGATCACCACAAACGCAGCGAAGCCCGCCCACCAGCCGGCGCCGATGGCGAACGCCAAAGTCAGCAGCGCGACCGCCTGTGCGATCAGCCCACAGGTCCAAACCGTGGCCGAAAGGAAACCGTTGAAGGTGTCCTTCTGGTCCTGGATGTCCATCTGTCCCCGTGTGTCGCTATGCGACGCCATCGTCCATCTCCTGGAAAATTCTGTTGAGCGGGGTGTAAACCGCGCCGCGCGGGCGAACAAGCGGCCCCCTGGCCCCGAGGGGGCGCGGCCAATTCTCGCGATCAGGCGGTCCGGAACGCCGGGCGACTCGTGACCGAGACGAAGCTCACGTCATCACCCTCGAAACGAGCGGCAGTCAGCGTGCCTGAAGCGTAAGCGCCGGTGTCGACCGCGATGCGACGCTCATCGACGTACGGTTTGTCCACCGGCGTGTGGCCGTGGACGATGCGGTGCGAGAACGGGCGCCGGCTGGCGATGAAGCGGTCGCGCGCCCAGTAGAGATCCTCGTCGGTCTGCTGCTCGAGCGGCCTCGCCGCGTCGATACCGGCATGGACGAAGGCGTAATCGCCAAGCGCGAGGTAACGTTCAAGGCCGTTCAAGAACTCGATGTGCGTTGGCGGCACGGCGGCGCGGAGCGCTTCGGCGGCGGCGAACCAATCCGCTTCGGACGCCGTCATCGGCGACGGTGGCGTGACGCCGTAGGCCAGCATCGTCTCCGCCCCGCCCTGCAGCACCCACGCGCGGGTAGCGACGGGGTCGTCCATGAACGCTTGCATGATCTGTTCGTGATTGCCGCGCAGGAAGTGGCGCTCGTAGCCGGCGGGGCGCCCGGACAATAACAGCTCGATCACGGTGTGGCTCTCCGGGCCGCGGTCGACGTAGTCGCCGAGGAAGATCACCACGGGCGGGCCAGCCGGGCGGTGGTCCGCCTCGGCGCAGCCTTCCAGGCGTTCGAGCAGAAGCGCGAGCAAGTCTGCGCGGCCGTGGATGTCGCCCACGGCGTAACCAACGCGCCCCTCAGCGAACCTGGCGGCGCGCGGCGGAGGGCGCTCAAACATCCGCAGCAAGTTCATGCGTCTGATCTAGCTCGCGTCCACGTATCTGCAACGTGGTTCCCTCAGTGGACTGCACTGCCAAGGGGTTAAGCATAATGCCCGTGTGACGCGCATTTTTGCCGCGCCTTCCAGGCTGCGGAGGCGATGGCCTCTTCTTTGCTTCCCGATGCTGATCGCGTAAGAGTTCGCGTCAAAGGACGGCTCCCGCATGACTTCGCCAATTTGGCACACACGGCGCACCCTGCTGCGCGGCTTGGCTTTCGGCGTTGGCGCTGGCGCGCTGGGCGCGTGCGCAGGCTCGCCCTCCGCCCCGGCCACCACGACCTGGCAGCCGGTCGAGTATCGCCTCGGCCCATCCGACCAGATCCGCATTACCGTTTTCAACGAACCCGGCTTGACCGGACCCTACGTGGTCGGCGCGCAGGGCAATATCGCTTATCCGCTGGTGGGCGACGTCCGCGCCGCTGGTCTCACCGTGCCGCAATTCACCGACGCGCTGCGCGAAGCGCTCAGCCAATACGTGCGCACGCCTAGCGTCAGCGTCGAAGTGACGAACTACCGCCCGTTCTTCATCCTGGGCGAAGTACAGCGTCCCGGTTCGTATCCCTACGTCGTCGACCTTACGGTGATGAACGCCGTCGCCACCGCTGGCGGATTCACCTATCGCGCGAATCGTGGCCGCGTGTTCGTTCGTCACGCCAACGAATCCGTTGAGCGCTCTTACGATCTGACGGTCACGACGCCGGTCATGCCGGGCGACACCATCCGCATCGGCGAGCGGATTTTCTGATCTAAAGCTCGCGTTAGCCACGAACTGCGTGCGGCGCGAACCATGCATGTCCCTGCTCGCGGAGACGACATCAACCATGCCTCGGTGCTAGGTTGACCCGTCCCCGTCGCCATCACGCGGCGCCGGCAGCAGGCTTGAAACGATGAACGTGATGAACACGCCGCCAGAACCGACGTACAGCGCCCCACGGGGCCTGGCCGACGTGCTTGGCGTCACCGCCGCCATGCAGATGGTCCGCCGCCGGCTCTCGCTGATTTTGGGCGTCGGAGTCGCAGCCGCCGTGGCGACGTTCACCATCATGATATTGCAGCCGGCGACATACACCGCCTCGTCGTTGCTCATGATCACGCCGCGCGAACAAACGCCAACGACACCCGCCGCAGTCGGCGCGGCGGCGCCGCCGTCGGCGCTCGACTCCGAAATTGAGTTGCTACGTTCGCCCGCGCTGATGGACGACCTCGCGGCCGCCCTCGGCATGCAGGCCGGCGACGCCACCAACGCCGTGGAACTCGACCTCGCCAGCGTCATCGACATCGAGCGACGCGGCAATACCGGCGTCATCGAAATCCGCGCCCGTTCCGGCAGCGCCGAACGTGCGCGCCTGATCGCCAACAGCTATGCTGACGTTTATCTGACCAGCCAGCTCAACGCCCAAATCGGCGGCGATGCGCAATCTAGCACCATCGCCTCCGAGCGGCTCGCCCAGTTGCGCGAAGACGCGCAAGCCGCACAAAGCGCAGCTGACGCGTTCCGCGCCGAAGCCGGCTTGAACGAAGGCAGCGGCGTTGAAGCGGCGCTTGGCGATCTGCAGAGCCAAGTTCAGCAAGCGCAATCGGAACTCAACGACCGTCAATCGCGCTATCGCCGGGTCCAGGACTTGCGCAATTCCGGCGCATCGCTCGACGCCATTGCCGGCGCGCTCAATTCTTCGACGCTGAACCCCTTGCTTCAACGCGCAACCGAACTCGACCGCCGGCTCGAAGATCTGAACCAACGCTATTTGCCGAACCACCCCGATGTTGTGGCCGGCAACGCCGAACGCGCCGATCTCGACACGCGCATTCAGCGCGAAATTCAGCGTGCTTCTGTCGAACTGACCGATCAAGCTTCAGCCGCGCGCGCGCGGCTAGAATCGCTGCAACAATCCTTGCGCACAGCCAGCGGGGATCTTCGCGGCACCACCGGCGCGAGCGATCGTCTGCGTGAACTTGAACAAGAAGCGCTGGAAAGCCGCCAGATCTATGAAGGCTTCCTGGAACGGCAGCAGGCCATCGTTGGCCAAGGCGCAAGCGCCGCCGATGCACGCCTGCTCTCCTACGCCTCATTGCCTGCCGCACCATCATCGCCGCAATTGCGCATCGCTCTCGCTCTGGCGATTGCCGCCGGCTTGCTTCTCGGACTCGGCGCGGGCGCGCTGATCGACATGTTCGACCACTCGGTGAAGAACGCCGACGATTTGGAAGCCAAGGTCGGACACAAAGCGATCGCCTCGATTCCCACCATATCAAAGCGCATGATGCGCCAAATGCCCCCGGCCGAACGCCATCCATCAGGCTATCTGGTGGGCCGCCCGATGTCCGCGTTCACCGAAGCCTTGCGCGTGCTGCGCACCGTGATCGTTTATTCCAAGCTCGATTTCTCGGTGAAAGTCGTCGCCGTCACGTCGGCGCTGCCGAACGAAGGCAAGACGACGATTTCCATGTGCTTGGCGCGCGTCGCCGCTATGTCGGGGCAAAAAGTCTGCGTCGTCGACTGCGACCTGCGCATGCAGTCCATCAATGATGTGATCGACATCGAAACCGATGTCGGCATCCTGCAAGTGCTGGCGGGCGAAGCGCCGTGGCGCTCGGCGATCGTGCGCGACCCCAATTCCGACGCGCACGTGCTGCCGGTCGCGACCGCCGGCTTCACGCCGCGCGACGTCTTTGGCTCCGAAGCGATGGCGACTCTGATCGCCGATCTGCGCAGCCATTACGATCTGGTTGTCCTCGACTGCGCGCCAATCCTGGCGGTGGCTGAAACCCGCATCCTGGTGGCGCAAGCTGATACGACGGTGTTGGTTGCGCGTTCCGGCAAGACACCAGCCGGCGCGCTGCGCGCGGCGGTTTTGCAGACCGAGGCCGCCGGCGGCTCGGTGTTGGGCATCGCGCTGAATTGCGTCCTGCCGCACTGGCAGACGTACACGGACTCGCTCTATTTCGATCAGAGCAAATCCTATTACAGCGTGTCTTAAGAGGCCGAGCGGCGGCGTACCACCAAGGCGCGTTGGCCCTCAGCTTTCGGACGCGCCATGCCGGGCTGCCACAGTTCACCGCGATTGCGCAGCGATCGAAGCGCGTCCCAGAACACCACTGCGTCGGTCATGAACGACCAAGAGATCGCATACGCCTTGTACTGGGCCGAGTTATCTTCGTGGCCGTCGAGTATGGCCGCGACACCCACAATGCCGGGGCGCGCGCTGAGATAGTGCCGCTTGGCGGACTTCAGCGCGTCAAGCTGATCGCGCGACAGCGGCCGCGGGCCGACGATCGACATCTCGCCACGCAAGACGTTCAGCAATTGCGGCAAACGCTCGAGCGCGTGCACCCACTTCGCGCGGCGATCCTCGGCCTGCACTTCAATCACCCGCCAGGCTTTGCTATGATCGGTCTCCTCGCCCGTGAACACTTGCTCGACTTTGGCTTTCGGGGCCGACATTCGCAGATTGTAACGTAGGAACACGCGGCCGCCGTAGCCCACGCGCTCATCTGCATAAAACACCGGCGCGTCGTGACGCAGCTTTCCCACCGCAGCTGCAATGCCCATCAGCGGCGCCCATAATGGCGCGCTCAGGACCACGATGGCGACATCCGCTATGCGCTTACCGAGTCCGCCGAGAACGGCGTCGTAAGAAACGACGGGCGCACTCGCGAGGTCGCGGCGCAGTGCGGCCTCGAATGTGTTGCGCGCTTCTGCGCTGTTTGAGCCTGGCTGATCGGATGACCCGCGAGGCATTTGGATGAGCATGAAAACGACCCTGTGCCAGTTCGCCCAGAATTAGAATTTCTGCCGAAAAGCGCAACACGTTCGGCGGTGTGGTTTTAACGATATTTTGCTCACTGGGCCGGAGACGCCACAAGCCGCCCTCAGCGCGAGAAATTCTGCTCAAGAACACGCCAAGTCTGTGGATAACCAGTTGGCCTCGCCGGCTCCAGCGGCGTTGCATCTTGGGGATTGCGCCGCTCGCCTGGGGAGCGCAGAAATTGCCCGCACCCAGGGCTGGGAAGAGCAAGAGGGCGAACTTGACGTCACCGATCACGAGCGACCGGAGCCGATTTGAGCCCGGCACGCTTGGCGCTGCGACTCTCCGTTCGCGCCGCCCCGGCTCAAAATCCCTAGCTTTGGGACGCGCTCGCCGCGCGGTCGGCCGCCAAGCTTGGCTTTTCGTGCTGTTTGCGGTGGTCGTGGCCGGCGCCGGCATCGCATACGATCTCGCCGGCGGCGTGCGCCCGCTGACCTCCGCGTTGTTCTGGGCGCCGATTGGCGCCGGCGCGGGGCTGCTCATTGCTGCGCTGCGAGAACTCAATCGCAACACCGTCACCGTGCTCTCCAATCTCGGCAAGCATCGCGGCTACACCGTGCTCGGCGCCGCCCCTGAACTCACCCCACAAGCGTTGCGCGAACTGGCGCCCGATAAGCGCTCGCCGCTGGGCTGCGTCACCTTTCAGCCAGCCTCGCCCTTCGCCACGGCGTTCCGGGATCTTCAAGGCGCCATGCGCGAGGATCGCCTCGTTGCCTTTATCGGCTCCTGGGCCGGCGAAGGCGCCACCACGACCGCCCTTTGCGCGGCGGTGAGCGCGGCCCAGCAAGGCCGGCGCGTCATCGTCGTCGATTGCGACACCCGCCGCCGCTCGCTGACCAAGGAACTCGGCAGCAATCCCGATCGCGGCGTGCTCGAATGTTGCGAAGAACCGCAGAACTGGCTCACTTACATTGAAGAAGAGCCAGAGACCGGGCTTCACCTCATGCCCGCCGCGCGCATGATCAATCCGTGGCGCACACTTGTCGGCGCCCCGGGGCTCTCGGTTCTGCTCACCCTGCTTACGGAAAACTACGACCTGGTGGTGCTCGATTGTCCGCCGGCGCTGCGCAGCGGCGAAGGCATCCTGCTCGCGAGCCAGGCCGATACATGCATCGCCGTCACGGCCTGGGACCAAACGCCAATCACCGCCATTCGTCAGACGGTGCGCACTCTGCAGCAGCGCGCGGCGGTGAAAACGTCTGTGTTCGTCAATCGCGTGCTGCCGGGCTACCGGTTCGGGCGCCTGCGGCCGGACTAGTCGTTCCCCGCGCCGCCAGCATGCTATCGGGCGCCAGCGCCCCGCCAATCGCAATCGCCAATTGGGGAAATACCGGCGCGAGATTGCCGCCGAACTCCGCGGCATGCGCCCAATCCGGCGTCGCAGGACGCGGCGTCACACGCGGACGCGCGCCGCGCGTGTTCTTGCTGGCGATCAGCGCTTGAATGAACGGAGCCGCGGCGCCGCCGCCAACAGCCACCGCCTCGATTGCGCTACGCCCGCGCGCGGAAGCATCGTCACGCACCACTGCGACGCAGTGCTCGTACGCGGCCTTCAACTCCTTGGCGAACGCCTGATAATCCTTGTCGCGCTCGATATCCTTCGTCCCCATCGTGAAGATGTGATCCCGATAGCGGACGCTCACGCGGCCCTCGGCGAACAGCGTCTCTTTGGTGTCACGCATGCCGCGCATTAGTTCGGCCCAGAGACCAGCCTGTTGATCGGTGGTCTTGGCCCACTTGGCCGCATCGAGCGCGCGGTTAGCGATGACGCGATCGACGAAATCGCCGGCTTGCTTCAGCGTTGCGCGCGCCTCGGGCAGCTCGAACATGCGGTTGCCGATACGCGCCAGCGCCGCGATGTCCGTCGTGCCCGCGCCCATATCGACGACGAGCAGGTGCGAAGCGCTGTCGTCTAATCCAATCGAGGTGTAGGCGGCAGCGGCCGTGGCTTCGTAGATGAGGCCCATGTCGAGCGGTCGTGCGCCCTCCGTCGCCTGCGGCAGCGCCTTTACCACCGTGTCGAGATCGAGCCCCGCATCGGAAAGCAGCGCTTCGCCCGCGTTGGATCGAAACGCTTCGGCTTCACCAAAGAGCTGCGTCACTGTTCCATGCAATCCGGCGCTGTCGGCGCCGCGCCACGCCGGCGCTGCGTAACGGCGGGCGATGCGGCCCTTGATCATCGGATCAAGCGCCCGCGCCTTCTCAATCGCCGCGAGTAGATACGCCAGATAAAGCACAATCAAATCGCGCATCTGAAAGATTCGATGCGGATCGATGCTGAGCGGCGCGTTGGTATTCAACGCCCGGTCCAAATCGCTGACGCTCAACAGTGTCTTGAACGATTTCAGCGCGCTGCGCTTCGTGCCGCCGAGCGCATCGGCGCGGGCGATGGCCGACCGGCCAAAAAGGATACGCCCGTCGTCAACGAAGACGGCGCTATCGAGCAGAAAAGCGTTGCCGCGCGCATCATGCTGGCTGAGCCGCAACGGGCGCACGGAGGCCGGTTCGAAGCGCGACCAAGCGCCGGTCGGCGCAGCCGCAGCCTTTGAAAAAGCGGTGCCAAAATCGATGCAGAGCGTCCAATCGCTCATCGTCCGCTCTTTCGCCGCCCTCGCGTCACGGGGTCTACACGCGACAGCAACAGGATGTCCGCACCCCGCGCCACGCCCCGCGCGGCAATACGTACCGTCCTTGGCTTTTTCGCGACAGCGGTCATGAGCTGGTGCTTTGCCGGATCATAGGGCTCGCGCGCGCCCAGTATGCCGATCCGGTTGAGCCCCCGCTTGCGGCCAGCCCGCGACAGCGCCTGAATCATTAGCGCAACGGCGGCCTCGCGCTGTGTGGGGCTGGTTGCGCTTTCCACTTCGTCGGACTCTACGAGCGCTTCAGCCAGCGCCTGATCGGCTTCCACCCACGCAGCTTCAGCCAGCGCGCCCGCAAGCGACGGCGCCGCACGTTTCCGCGCGGCGCTCTTTTTCTTCTTAGGCGCGGGCTTCGCCGGACGCTTCGTCGCTTTTTTCTTGGCGGGCATGGTCCTTAACAGCTCAGGGCTCGCCCGCGGCGCTTGGGCCTACAGACGCAGGCTCAGGCCAACCGTGACGGCTTCGATATCGAAATTGCGGGCCGCTTCGGAGGAGTCAACATCGTCGCGCGAATAACGCGCGCGCAGGGCGACACGACGATTGAGGATGTAGTCCGCGCCGACTTCATAGCGCATATACTCGTCGCCGCGGTCACCGCCCTCATAGTCGCGATCGCCTGAACGCACTGCTGCCGTCAAAATGACGTTGCGCAGCAGTTCGTGATCGACACGCGCGCCAAACTCGGTGGTGACGTAGGGCAAGCCCGACGCAACGCCGACATTGTCGTCAGCGCTGCGCTGAACATCGACCGTCACCGTCGTCAGCGGCGTGGCGTACCATTCGATTCGTCCAGCGGCGGCGAGGCCGTCAATTGAGTCAAAACCCTCGTAATCGCGCTCGAACTGGCCGACGGAGATTTCGCCGCGCACCAGATCGCCGTTGAAGGCAGCGCCAACCAACAACGCACGACCTTCTGAATTCGAGGCGGGAGAGTTGTCGTAGTCGCGCTCATCGACCGAACCAGAGACGAAGGCGGTGATGCGCGGTGAGAGTTCGGCATCGACGCGACCACGCAGGCCGGTCTGGGTATAGTCACGCGAAGCGGCCGCGCCGTCATACTCGCGCTCGCTGGTGAAGGCGTCAGCGCGGATGCCCAACCGTGCGAAGCGGTGCGAGACGCCGAGTGACGCATCGGTGCGGTCGAATTCAGTCGGCGCGCCGACCAGCGAGTCCGGGTCGTAGCGCGGGGTATAGTCGTGCGCGTAGCGGGCCGAGCCGTGCAGCGCGGTGCGCGAGCCGATATCGAGACGGCCGATACCGCGCAAGTAATGCGTATCAACATCTTCGCTCGAGAAGTCTTTGTGGCTCCGGAACGCCGCGCCAGCTTCGAGCGCCAGGGAGTGACGCGACCAGCCCGAGGCCAGACGCGCGCTCGGCGCAACCGTGTAAATGATGTCATCGACTTCGCCGGTCGAGGTCGCAAACAAGTTGTCGGTGCTGGTGACGTCGAGATCGAGCGTCGCGCTCAGCGTGAAGGCGCCGAGGCGTGCGCCCAAGGGATCGAGTTCGGGGCGCTCACGCTCACGCACGGAGACAGCGCCGCTGTCAGTGGTCTGCGCCATGGCATGCACTGGCAGGAATGAAATCAGCGATGCCGCGAACAGCGACACGAATGGATTGATACGCACGTCAACGCCCCCGCCAAGAGGCGCCCCTTTGGGCGCCTGGAAATGGAGCGCTAAAATCCCGCTTGATTGACCCGCAACGCAACAGGATGCGCGCGCGGCGGGAAATGCCAGGTCGCTATTTCTGGCAGCGTGACGCGAAGGGGACATTTGGGCGCTCTCCGGGCGGGGTTTATGGCCTGAAGCGCTCAAAATGCCTGATCATAGTTAATCTAATGAAACCGCCACGTGCATCATCCCCGCGGCCAATTCACGAACTCTTCAAGCGCCCGGCTATTCGGGTGGGGTGTTGTAGGTGCGATAGACCGGGGCTGAAGCACGGCCCACCAGAAACCGTTCCACGCCGCTCTCCAGCGCCTGTTTATAAACCTCCATGGCGCCACTCACGGCCTCGATGGTTCGGTCGATGTCGGTGTCGCTATGGGAATAGCAGACCACCAGCGACGGCATGATGATCCCGCGCTTGATCGTTTCCTGGAGGAAGAGCGTCCGGAACGCCTGGCTCGGTTTGCTATCGGCGTCGAGCGTGCCGAACAACAAGTTGCAAGCGCGGCCGGCGATCGTGACGTGGTTCTGCAGACCATGCGTGGCGGCGGCCTGCGTGAACCCCGCGCGCAAACGCTCACCCGCCGCATGCAAGCGCTCGATGACCGGTTCACGCTCGTAGACCTGCATCGTCGCAATGGCCGCGGCCAGTCCATGCGTCTCGCCGCCGTGCGTGGTGGAGAGCAGGAAGACCCGCTTGTGGTCGGTTTGGGTTAAGTCTCCTAACCGCATGAACTCGCGCTTTCCGGAGAGCGCGGAGACCGAAAAACCGTTGGCGAGCGCCTTGCCCCAAGTCGATAGATCCGGGTCGAGCGCGTGCACATGCTGGGCGCCGTTCAGGTGCCAGCGAAAGCCGGTGATCATCTCGTCGAGGATGAAGAGCGCGCCGGCTTCGCGCGCCAAGCGCTGCAGATCCTGCAAAAAATTATCCTTGGGCGGTTCGATGCGCTCGGCTTCGAGGATGAAACCCGCAATCTGCCCAGGATACTGAGCGATAAGCGCCTTGACGCTCTCGATGTCATTGTAGCGGAACTTAACCGTCAGCTCGCGGACGGCATCGGGAATGCCGCCATGCATCGGCGTCGAGCCGATGAACCAATCATCGACGGAGAAAAACGGGTGATCGGCGCAGATGGCGATGAGATCGCGGCCCGTATAGGCGCGCGCCAGCTTCACCGCGCCGGACGTGGCGTCCGAGCCATCCTTGGAGAACTTCACCATCTCGGCATTGTCGATGATGGAGAGAAACTTCTCGGCGGCCGCCACTTCAATCGCACCGGGACGCGTAAAGCTCACGCCCTTATCCAATTCGCGCTTTACAGCGTCGACGACGGCTGGAAAGGCGTGGCCAAGCGATACAGCGCGATTGCCATTGCCGTACTCGATATATTCGTTGCCGTCAGCGTCCCAGACATGAGCGCCCTGTCCGCGCACGATGTGGCTTGGTGAAAGGATGGGATACTGATCGTCGCCCTTGGCGTAGGTGTGCGATCCGCCCGGGATCATGGCGTGCGCCTTGGCGCGAAGGCGCTCGGATTCGGCGAACTTGTCGATCATCGCCGCACCCTACTTCATCGTCAGCTTGCGCGCGAAGAAGGCTTCGGCGTAACGCGCCCGGCATTCGACGCCGCGCAACCGCGCTAGGCCACGAAAGGTCTCGTCGTCAAACCACGCCTTCGAACGCTGACTGCCGAAATGCTTCATCAACAGCTCGATCTTGCGCGCCAAGAGCGCCTCGCTGAGCTCAACGTACGCATTGGGCTGGCCAAGATCGCCATCCCACTTCGGAATCTCATACTCCAAGATCAGATGGTCGCGGAAGGTGTTCCATGTCAGCTCGTTGATGAGCCGGTGATCCTGGTGCGCGTCATTGCGTTGGTGGGTGAGAATGACATCCGGCGCGAGACGCTTCAGCCCCTCCACCCAATCCTTTACGGCGCTCCGATCCGCCGGCATGTAGCCATCGCGGAAGTTTGCCAGATGCACATCCGCGCGCGCAGCGCCCGACAAGAAATCCCCAGCACTCGCACGTGCTTCGGCAGCGCGTTCGCCCAGAGCGCTCGCCACACACCAATCGACCTCGACGCGCGCCCCGGACGCGATCCAGGTGAGAATTGCGCCGCCCGCACCGATCTCGATATCGTCGGCATGCGCGCCAATCGCCAGGACTGAGAGCGTTTTGCCCGGCTGCGCAAGGGCGAGCGGAAGCATGTCAGCCCGGCTTCTTGCAATCGTCGCCGGTCATGCGCCAGGGCGTGTCGCCCTTTTCGATCATGTCCTCGAGCACTTGGCGGTCCCGCAGCGTATCCATCGAGCGCCAGAAGCCCTCGTGCTTGTAAGCCATGAGCTTGTTGTCTTTGATCAGGCGCGCGAACGGCGCCTCCACCAGCTCTTCGCCATCATTCATATAGTCGAAGATCGCCGGCTTCATCAGGAAGAAGCCGCCATTGATCCAGATGGTGGAATTGTCTGAGGTCAAGAATTCCCGCACGCGTCCGTCTGGAGCAATGTCGGCGATGTGATAGGTGACGGGCGGATGAACGGCCAGGAAGCACGCGACGGCGTTGCTCGCCTTGAACGCCGCGATCATGTCATCGAGGTTCACATTCGAGAGCCCGTCGCTGTAATTGGCGAGGAACATCTCTTCGTTCTGAACATGCTCGCGCACCGCCCACAAGCGGCTGCCGATATTGCGCCAGACGCCGGTGTCGATCATCGCCACGCGCCAATCTTCTTCGCGCGGGCCGAGCGTCTCTATCTTGGAGCCTTCGACAATCACGTCAGCGTAGGATTGCTGCCTGTTGTTGAGGAAGAAATCTTTGACCGTGTTGGCCTTGTAGCCGAGACAGAGCACGAAATCCTTGTGCCCGAACTGGCTGTAGTAGTTCATCACATGCCAAAGGATCGGCTGCTGGCCGATCGGGATCATCGGCTTCGGCACCGCTTCGGAATATTCGCGAATGCGGGTGCCTTGGCCGCCGCAAAAGAGAACGACCTTCATTGCCCGCTCTCCGGATCGATGATCGTGGCTTCGGGAATCGGCACAACGAACTTGCCGCCCCATTGGCCGATGTGACGCATCTGCGCAACGATTTCCTTGCGCAGATTCCACGGCAAAATCAGCACATAATCGGGCCTCGCCGCATCGAGCGCTTCTACCGGCAGCACCGGAATGTGCGTGCCCGGCGTGAAGCGGCCGTGCTTATGGGGATTTCGGTCGACGGTAAAATCGATGAAGTCCGGGCCGATGCCGCAATAGTTCAGCAGCGTATTGCCCTTGCCCGGCGCGCCATAGCCGACGACGCGCTTGCCGGCGTTCTTGGCTTCAATGAGGAAGGCAAGCAACTTGCGCTTGGTCGCCTTCACTTGCTCTTCATAGGCGGCGTAGAGCTCAAGCGTCTTGTAGCCGAGCCGCTCTTCGCGCGCGATCAGATCGCGGACGGCCTGGCTAACGTCTTGCTCGCCTTCGTGCGCGAGGAACACACGCAGACTGCCTCCGTGCGTCGGGATTTCTTTGACGTCAAAGAACACCAGCCCGTGCTTCTTGGCGATGGCTTCGATGGCGATAGCTGAGAAGTAGCAGAAGTGCTCGTGATAGATAGTGTCGAACTGGTTCTGCTCGATCAGGTTCTGCAGGTGCGGGAATTCGAAGGTGATCACCCCGCTTTGCTTCAACAGCGCCTTGGCGCCGCCGACAAAGTCGTTCAGGTCCGGCACGTGCGCCAGCACGTTGTTGCCGAGAATGAGATCGGCCTTGCCCTTCTCCGCTTCAATCTTCTTTGCGAGCGCCACGCCAAAGAAATCGACAGTAACCGCGATGCCCTTGCCCTTGGCCACCTCGGCGGTGTTCGCCGTCGGCTCGACGCCTAGAATATTGGTCACGCCCAGCGGCGGGAAGTGCTGGAGCAGATAGCCATCATTGCACGCGATCTCGACGACGAAGCTCTCCGCCGTCAGCCCGCGGCGCTCGGTGATCATCTCGCAATAGCGGCGCGCGTGCTCAACCCATGAGGTCGAGTAGGACGAGAAGTACGGGTAGTGCTCGGTGAAAATACCGTCAGCGGCGACGTATTCTTTCAGCTGCACCAGCCAGCAAGAATCGCAAACCAAAACGTGGAGCGGAAAGAACGGCTCCATCATGTCGATCTGACGGGCGTCCAAGAACGTCTCGCAAAGCGGCGATTTACCGAGATCGACCAAGCTATGCTTCAGGCCCGCCCCACACAGCCGGCAGGCGCCTGACGCTGCGCGCGCGTCGCGAAAATCGGTGGCGGTCTGAGCATTCATCAAGGCAGGCCTCTGGGAACTTTGTAAGCAAATGTCGAGCCGTTAATCACACGCCCGGATCGGCGCCGGCCAGCCGATCGCCAAAATACAGCACCTTGTCCTCGGTGGCGCTGGCGTCGTCGTACAGCGCGATCAGATCCTCGGGTAGTTTGGACAGATCGGTGGCGTGGAGATAGTCACGCATCGTGGTGCCCGTTGACCGGGCATCGATATTGGGCGCGCCGCGTTTGGCGCGCACATCGTCGATATGCACGGTGCGGAAGTCGATCGAGTAGCGCGCGACATCCGTCGTGTTGGCGACCGTCTCATGGAGCTGCGCCCCGGAGAAAAGGATCAGACCGCCGGGCGGCGGCACGTAACGCAGATTAATGGCGTCCACCGGCCCGTGCGGCTTGGGCTGCTCCCGCGTGTCGTTCTTCACATGTTGAGCAGCGCTGGCGCGGTTCTTCGTGTTCCACTCGTAATAATTGTAGATCTCGGAATTGTTGGCGACCGGCGCCTCGAAATGGCGCGGGTAAAAGCCCATGCCATTGTTGGGATCGACCGGATAAATCGGCAGCCACCAGTTCAGCTGGCATTGCGGCGCCGAGTACCAAGTGTCGCGATGCGGATGGAAAGCGTAAGCGATCCCCGACGACAGAAAATGCGACGGGTAAGCCGAGCGCATACGAGGCACGTCGAAATAGACCTTCTCCAGATCGACGCCGCGCTCGGCCATCACCTGCGGCAACAAGCGTTTGCATTCGGGATGGTGAATAAAGGCCGGCTTCAGCACTGACAGAATTGCCGCGACCTCTTCGGCGGTCTTGTGATGATGGATGCCACGCGGACCGAGCGGGGCGAACGCCTCTTCAAGCATGCGGCGACCGAGAGACACGAGTTCGAGGGACGCAGGCGTCGGCGTGAACAAGAAGATATCGCCGGCATAAAGCCGGGCCCGGCGCTCGTCGTCGGACATATCGGAATCGACAAAAACGTTAGTCATGGGAAGCGCCGCCCTCGCCTTTCCGCTCTCGCTTTTTAGTGCGAGAACACACCGTCTTCAAAGCAAATCCCGCGCTACGGGCGCGACGCTTGCAGAGCTTCGCCGGTCTGAACCATGCTGTTTACCAAAACGAACCTCGATGGCGCCTGGCTCATTGACGCCGAACCGAACCGCGACGCGCGCGGCTGGTTCGCGCGGACGTTCTGCGAGCGGGAGTTTTCGGCCCAAGGCCTAGAGACACGCTTTCCACAGCACTCAACCTCCCAAAACGTGGAGCGCGGCACCTTGCGGGGCATGCACTATCAGCGCGCCCCGCACGCCGAGGTGAAAGTGGTCCGCTGCCTCAAAGGCGCAATCTGGGACGTGATTATCGATTTGAACCCTGCCTCACCCACCTACCGCCAATGGCAAGGCTTCGAACTCAGTGCCGATAACCAGCGCCAGCTCTACATTCCGACCGGCTTCGCCCACGGCTTCCAGACGCTCCAGCCGGAGTGCCAGATCGGCTATTTGATCTCGGCATTCTATGCGCCGGACGCCGCCACCGGCGTGCGCTGGGATGATCCGGCATTTGGGATCGAATGGCCGCTGCCAGTGAGCGAGATGAGTGAGAAGGATAAAGCTTGGGCAGATTTCGCGGATTAGGGCGCGCGCGTTCCCTGCGCTCGCGGGGAGGGAACGCGGTTAGACCGCCTTCAGAAGCCCCGCCTCTTCAAGCAATCGGGCTGTCTCTTCAATGATTGGAAGCGGCGCCCCCGCTCGCTCGGCGATATCTTCCAACGAGTGATCACCGTCGGAGAGGTTCAGCACCCAGAGCATGGCCATGCTCTTCGCATAGCTATCCTTGTCGCCACCAATCGCGGCGTAGAGCCCGCGCCGGCCGAGTTGGGGTTCGCCGTGGGGGGTGGTGTTGAGATAGCGGCGCTCATTTTCCAGCGCATCGATGACGCTGACGATGGCGCGGTAGCTGCCGGCTAGCCCGTCGGCGGTGATGAAATCCAGGTTGTCGCCGCTGGTATGATATTCGGGAAAGGTCGCGAACTGTGTGCGTTGGAAAAGGCCAACGTCTAGGTCGAAGCCCGGTGACGCGTATTGGCGCTCGTCATAGCCGTACGGGAAAAAGTCGATGACGTTGGCGGCTTTCAATACGCGCGTCATGACGCGATCGATGCGGGCGTTGCCGCGGCGGGTGCGCTTGTAGGTAAAGCCGCCGCGATCGCCGACGCAGGACATCACCAAGCCATGCTTGATACGCTTGGCCGCCTCGCCATTGCGCGCCAGCCAAGTGATCGCGCCGATCGTGCCGGGGGCGAAGAGGAAGCGATAAGTGTAGCGGGTCTTCAGGCCCGCCATGCGGCCCGCCAACAGCGCAAGCAGCGCCATGCCCGAGCAATTATCGTTCGCCAGAGACGGGTGGCAGGTGTGCACCGAGAACAGCACCTCTTCGTCCGTCGCGCCGCGATGGACGACCTCGCCATAAGTGAGGGCGCCATCCTTCAGCTCTGAATCGACGCAAACCTCGTACTCGCCTTCCGGCAGGGCATCGAGCGCGTTTTGGCTCATACAGAAGGCCCAGCGCTCATTGTAGTAAGAGGTGCGATACGGGATGAGATCGGGCTGGTCGGGCAGCGTGAAGATATTCTTCTTCAGTTCGCTCAGCGGCAGCGTCACTCGGATCGGCGTCGAATAGTTGAGCACATGCAGATTGTGCGCCCGGAAATCAACGACGCGCTCGCCAGCCGTGTTCTTGATCCACGCATCGCGGATCACCCATTCCTTCGGCACGGTCCAATCCAGCACTGGCGTACCGGTCGGGACTTCGTGCTGAACGATGGGTGCGTGCTTGGAGAGGATACGCAGCGTATCGCGGACGCCATCGCCGGTAATGCTTCGGCAAATCGGATAGATTTCGGACGCCAGCGCGTAGATTGCGTCGCCGATGGCGGGTCTATCGAGCGCAGCTTTGAGACTCGCGCCCGTCACTGAACGCGCAGCGCCATCGCCGCTCACGCATTCTCCATCGAACGTACGCGAAGGTCGCCGTCGAGCGCCCCATCGGCGATCAGTTTGCGGATGTGAGCGATGCGATTGTAGCGCGCGCCTTCGAACTCTTCGAGCGTGACACCCGACTTGCTGTAGGCGGCGTAGAGTTGCTCGGCGCCCTTGCGGGCATCCCATTGCGGCTGAAACGCTGGCAACGCGTTGGCGATCTTATCGAAGTTCACTTTGTAAGAGCGTGTATCCGGCCCGGCGTCCGACGCCAGTTCGATTTTGGTGTTCGGCACCACTTCGGCGACGATCTCGGCAATGTCGCGGATGCGGTAATTGTGCGCCGTTTGGCCGACATTGAAAGCTTGATTGTGAACGACCTCGCGCGGCGCTTCCATCGCCGCGATGAAAGCGCGCGAAATGTCTTCGATGTGAACGATAGGCCGCAGCGGCGTGCCGTCGGACTTCAGCAGGATCACGCCCTTGGTCATGCCCCAGGCGACCAGGTTGTTCAGCACAATGTCGAAGCGGAGGCGCGGGCTGACGCCGTACGCCGTGGCGGGACGCAGGAAGGTCGGCGAGAAATCGTCGCTGGCGAGCGCGCTGACATCGCGCTCCACCCACACCTTTGACTGACCGTAGGCCGTGACCGGGTTCAGTTCGCCGGTCTCGTCGATCATGGTGTCGCCGGACTTGCCGTAGTTCGAGCACGACGATGCAAACAGGAAGCGCGGTACGCCGGCGTCTTTCGCCAATTGGGCGAGTTTGACGCTGGCGCGATGGTTGATCGCGTAGGTGAGATCGGGATTGAGGTCGCTCAGCGGATCGTTCGAAAGCGCCGCGAGATGGATGACCGCATCAAAGCCCTCGACGTCGCCGGGCTCTAGCTCGCGCAGATCCTTGATGATCGACGGCACGTCGGCGATCTCGCCACCTTCAGCAAAAGTGCAGCGGCGATATAGATTGGCGTCGATGCCGACGACCTGGTGTCCCGCTTTCAACAGCATCGGCGCCATGACTGTGCCGATATAGCCCAGGTGTCCGCTCAGCAGGACCTTCATCGCTCTCGCCCTTTCGCCCGCGCCTAGCCTGCGGCCAAACGCGCCCTCTTCTACACGTTTTTATGCAAGAAGCGCGGCCAGAAAAGTGGCTTAGAGGGCGTCCGGATTGCCGCGGATCAGGACCACGATCGTGCGCCACAGGATTTTCAGGTCGCGGCGCCACGACCAAGCCTGGACGTATTCGATGTCGAAGCCGGTTCGCAGCATGATCTTTTCGTCCGTCTGCGTCGGCCCGCGGCTGCCGCTGATCTGGGCCAAGCCGGTGACGCCCGGGCGGGCGTCGAAGCGCATCGGATAGCGCGGGTCGACCTTCTCAAACCGAACATCATGCTCCACCGCATGCGGGCGCGGGCCGATGATCGACATATCGCCGAGCAGGACATTCACTAGCTGCGGCAGTTCATCGAGGCTGGAGCTGCGCAGGAAGCCGCCGATCCGGGTAAAGCGGGCGTCGTCCGGCCGCGCTTGGACGATGCCGCGGTTCTCCATCACCGTCATGGTGCGGAACTTCCAGATCAGGAACACCTTGCCGTTATGGCCGCCGCGCTCTTGACGGAAAATCGCCGGGCCCCGGCTTTCCAACCGCACAATCAGGGCGATCAGAACCAGAAGCGGCGCGAACAGGATCAGCGCCGCCGCCGAAACGACAACGTCGAACGCGCGCTTCGACCAGCCGCCCACAGGCGGTTTCTGATCGGAACGCGACGGCGCCCAATAGCGGATAATTTCGACCCGACCGTTCATGTCGCCCTTTGCGGGAGCGGACGTCGCAAATCGGGCGCCAGACCCGCGCGGCGTTGAGGCCGGTTGCGCGCGCGCCTCTGCGCTGGTCGCGCGGGCGCCGTCCGGCTTGGCGTGCTCTTTCATGGACGGTCCCCACTGCTTCCGCGCCGACCTTCTGTGGCGTTCGAGCAGCGGCGCAAGTTAAAGCGTGCGCTGCAACATGATGCAAGCGCACACTGGCTCTACGGCGCCGATCATTTGTGAGGTTCGCGCAAAAGGCGAAGCGGTGTCTTGACCGCAACACAAATCGCACCCGAGCACGAGCGTTCATCGTGCGCTCATCTCGAAGCGCAAAGAGTACGCGGTTGTGCGCGTGTCAGTTCTCGCGGAACTCGTACATCGGATAGGAATAATAGCCCGGCATACGGCGATCGACGCTGTTTAGCGTAATGCCACGTACATTTGCACCGGAGCTTTGCAATTGCTGCATCGCTGCGCGCACGGCCCGGACCGGCGTCTTCTGCCAGCGCGTAATCACGACAGCGCAGTCGGCTTTCGACACGACAACCCGAGTATCGGCGACCGCGAGCACTGGCGCGCAATCGAGGATGATCAAATCGAACGCATTGCGCAGCTCGCCCAACAAGCGGTCGAGTTCCTCGCCGCCGAAGACGTCCTTCGGCGTGAACCCGGAATCGCTCAGCGGAAGAACATGCATGCCGCTGGCGTCGTCGAGATAGGTCGCCTGGCGCCAGTTCACTTCCCCGGCAAGAACCTGCAGCAAGCCGGACGGCGGTTCGAAGTCGAGCACGTCCTTCACCGACCGGCGACGCAGGTCGCAGTCAATCAACAGCACGCGCTGACCGGAGAGCGCCGCAACGCGCGCAAGGCAGAGCGACATCGTCGTCTTGCCTTCGTTCGGCAGCGCCGAGGTTATGGCGACAACTTGCGTCTTGGGCTGGCCTGCCGCGAACAGGATCGAGGTGCGCAGCACGCGGCAGGCTTCGGTAAACGCCGAGACCTGGCGCTCGAGGAGGTAAGCCGCCGGGTGTTGCGACGCGACCGGCAGCTGACGCAGTTCGCTGCGGCGCAGCTTTGGCACCATGGCGAGCGCCGGCACGCCGAGCTTGCGCTCCACTTCATCGCCATCGCCGAAGCCTTCGTCGAGCGCCTCAGCCAAAAAGCCTGCCGCCAAACCCACACCGAGACCCAGTGCAATGGAGAGGACAAAAGCCAAGGAAAGCCGCGGAGAAGAGCGGTTTGTGGGCACTCCGGCCGTAGAGATCACCTCGGCCGGCGTCGTGCGCATTGTGCCCTGGTCGGCAATTTCGTGGAACCGCTGCAGGAAGGCTTCATACACGGCGCGCGACGCCGCGGCTTCGCGTTCATACTCGCGCAGCTGGACCATCTCTTCATTGTTGCCGGCGAGTTCGCCGCGCACCGCCGACATGTTGCTCTCGATCATCGCCAGGCGCGCGCGCGCAACCTGCACTTCCGTGCCAAGCGCGCTAATCCCGCGCCGGATCTCGGCGTTAACTTGCAGGCGGTTGTCGGCGCGCTCGGCGCGAACGTTGATGACGAGCGGATGCTGATCGCCGTACCGGCTCTCATAGTCAGCCTGACGGCGCGCGATTTCCGATTCCTGCGCGCGCAATTGGTTCAGCACCGTCGAATTCAGCACGGCCGCGATCGCATCGATCGACTGACCGCCGCCAAGCATCGATTGAACTTGTTGGTGGCGCGCTTCCTTTTCGGCCAGATCGGCGCGCGCGTTAAGCACCTGCCCCTGTAGGTCGGTGGTCTGTTGCTCAGTCAGCAATGTGCCTTGCGAGGTGATGAGCCCGGTCTCAACGCGATAGCGCTCGGCGATTTCTTCCTTGCGCTGCACGTCGGCGCGCAATTCGTTAACGCGCTGCGACAGCCAGTCGTTGGCGCGCTCGGCGCTGCGCAGGCGTGCCTCGATCTGATAGAGTTGAAAGAGTTCAACCAAGCGATTGGCCATTTGCGCCGCGCGCTCGGGGCTTTGCGAAGTGACGCGCACTTCAGCCGCGTAGGTCAAACCGCGGCGACGCACATCGAGGGCGCCCGCGACCCCATTCACCACGCCTTGCCGCACGGCCGCGCGTTGCGCATCGGTTTGGGGGACCTCGGCTTGGCGTGTCATTTCGCCATCGCCACGAGGCAGCGAGCCGTTCCACTCCGGGTCTTCCATCAAGCGGAGGTCGTCCACGAGGCGCCCGGCCAGCATCGGCGAACGGAGAATTTCGAGCTGGTTGTCCAGAGATTGGTTTGCCGACCCGTCGCCGACGAACGTCTGGTCAGGCGTCAGCACGCCGTCCTGCCCGCTGCTCAGCATGATCAACGCCGTGGCGGTGTAGCGCGAAGGCTGGAACGCAAAATTTGCAAAGCAAATCACGGCGACCACGAACCCGACCGCGCCGATCAACATCCAGCGCCGGAGCAGGAACGAGAAGATCCATTTGAGGCTGATAAGCCCCAGTTCGCCATTGTCTTCCGGGGGCTGAAAAGCCTCTTCCGTCCGCTGGCGGATAGCGATGACGTTCATTGCGTTATCCTAAACCGCGAAGTCCAGCTGGGGCGGCCCAAAATCCAAGCAATTCCACGGCCAATCGCGCCCTGCATAGCATGTCTCTTTTCGGCGCACAGGCGCTGATCGCTGCACATGCGCAATAATGCGCTGCAAGCCTCGCCGCAGTGCAGTTGGCGCCGCATTTCTCACAAGGCGCTCCGATAGCGGAGCGCGGCCGCATCAGCCTGCGATCTCATCGATCACGCGAGGTTTTCGCCACTCAAGTTCAAAGCGGGACTGGCGCTATTGTTAACGCGGACCGGAACTCATGTGGTATCGGGTGCGTTCTCACAATGACTGGTTGTCCTAAAGTTAACGCCCCGACACGATTAGCTTGGCCGATCAATGCTTTAGCAGTGAATTCCGGACGACAGTCACAACTGAGCCGCGTCGTTATCAGGACCCAATCTGAGGGCTATTTTGAACTTTATGGCGCCAGAGCCCCAGGTCGCACCGCCTGAGCCGAAGGTCATTCGACCGCGCGGCCGCGCGCGTCGTTTCCGGCGCTGGACCATGCTCTCGACCTTGGCTTTCGCGATTGGCGCGAGCGTGCTGCTGTGGGTTGGAATCTTTGCGATCATCGGCGCAGCAATCGACGCGCTGTCCTGAACCCGCACCACGCGAAAACGTCATGCGAAATTCTCCTAAAGGGAGAATTCAGTCATTCGGCGCCGACGCGCCATAACGTGAAACGCATGCGCCCAGTCTCGTCTTCAAGCCACTCTCGTTCTCGCGTCGCCACGCCATCAAGAAGCGGCGCCGGATCGTCCTCCGTGCGCGCCACCGTCCAGATGCGCTGATAACCGCTGACGCCGGCTGCAATGGTGTTCGCATCAAGCTCGGGCCCGTGGAAGAACTCCCCCAAGCCGCGCTTACCGCGCTCGGTGGCTTGCGCCAGCACCGGCACGTCCTCGCAGCCGAGACGGCGGCAATAATACGCAAACATGCTCCCGCCGGAGGCGCTGTAGGTCAGCACCGCGTCTCCGGGTTGCGCGTTCTCATGCAGGATCGCGGCGATATCGCGCCATTGCTCGCGGTGCGCAACGCGCGACCAGTTGAGCGAATCCGCCAGCAAGACGATCGCGATGAGCGCGATCACGAGAGGCCGCCAGCGCGCCCAAGGCAAATTGACCACACCAACCGCCAAGCAGGCGAGATAGATGAACTGAACCCAAAACAGCGTCCGCTCGAGGAAGATCGGCCGGATGAAGCTCACCGCGAGCAGAATGAACGGCACGCCCGCGGCGAACACGAGCGCAAACACGCGCCGCTCTAGCGGCAATTTCCACCAGCCCCAAACCATCACAGCGCCAAACAGCGCCGCGAACAGCACGTTGAACATCTCAAAACTGCGCGTGGCGACAACGTGCGAGACGATGGCCACAGTGTCTCGCACCGTTGGCGTAGGTATCCAGGCAGCGGTTTCAGCGCCGGTTTGAATCTGGCGGATCGTGATGACGATCCACCACGCGTAGAGCGCTGCGAAAACAAGGTTTGCGCCGATCCATCCCAGCGCATCGTTCAGCCGGCGGGGCGTCCGGAACAGCCAGAGCCAAGCGATAAAGATGTTGGACAAGACCGGCAGGATGAAGAACGTCGTATGCGTGTAAACGGCGACGGCGCTCGCGCCGGCATAAAGCGCGTACCACGGCCAAATCTGACGCAGCGGCGCCGCCCCTTCTCGCCAGGCGTCGGCAATACGCAGCAGCGAAAGCGCCGCAAGCGTCGCCGCCAGAAAGCCCAGCATGTAGCCGCGCGTTTCCTGACTGTAGCCAAGCTGCTCAGCCGACAACGCGCAAAACAGCGCCGCCAGCACGCCGGCTTGCGTCGAATGGAGCGCACGCCCGAACAGGAAGATCGCAGCGATCGCAGCGAGCCCCAGAACGACTGAGAGGCTGCGCACCGCGAACTCGCTCTCCCCGAACGCGCTGATCCAACCGGCGAGCAACGAATAGTAGAGCGGCGGATTGGTCTCGTAGACCATCCAGTCGCTCCACAAGAGGTGGAACGGCGCGCGCGCGAAGGAGATCGAGGCAATCTCGTCGGTCCACAAGGATGGCCCGTCGAGATTCCAAAGCCGCAGCGCCGCCGCGACGACGATGATGGCGAGCACCGTGTACCAGGGCCGCTGATCGACGAAGGCGGACACACGGTTGACCATCGAGCGTGCGCCTACTTGCGCCACGTATAAACGGAGCTCACGGCGTAGTTCCAGACCGCGCCGAGCAAGATGCCGGCAAGCGCCGAGACCACCCAGTTCGTGTGTTGCACAAAGAGATAGTTGGCGACGCCCACATTCGCGGCGCCGCCGATCGAGCAGATCGCGACGAACGTCAACAGGCCGACCACCCAGCCCCAACCCTTGCGGCGTCGGTCACGATAGGTGAGCACGTTGTTGAGCGTGTAATTGAACACCATTGCGACGGTCGTCGCGATCGCTTGGCTGAGCGCGAAGTTCTGGCCCATGCCCTGGAACAGCGCCGTCACCACTGCAAAGTGGACGATAACGCCAGCGCCGCCGATCATGGCGAATGAAACGAAGCGCGCTGGCACGTATTTGCCAAAGCGCTTGTCGATCAAAAGCAGGAAGAAGTCCCAGAGCGCCTGCGTATCGAGCTTGCTCTCACCGGCGACGCGGAAACGGAATTGGTAAGGCTGCTCGCCTACGCGCAGCTTGCCTTTGCTGCTGGCCAGGATGTCGAGCAGGATCTTGAAGCCGAGCCCCGAAAGGTCGCGCACCACCGCGTTGAAGGCGTCGCGACGCAACAGGAAAAAGCCGCTCATCGGGTCCGAGAGTTGAACGCCAGTCACCTTATGGCTGAGCCACGTCGCCAGCCGGCTCATCTTGGCGCGGGATTCATCCCATTCACCCACGGAGCCGCCCTGTGCGTAGCGCGTGCCAACAGCGATATCGGCCGCGCCTGAACGCACTTGCTCCAGCATGGCCGGCAGGATCGTTTCGTCGTGCTGTAAGTCCGCGTCCATGACGGCGACGAAGTCAGACGATGACGCCAACACGCCCTCGATGCAGGCGCTCGAAAGTCCACGTCGGCCGATCCGCTGCAGCACGCGGACGCGCGGATCGTCCTGCGCCACGGCGCGGATGGTGTTGGCGGTGCCGTCGCTGCTGTCGTCGTCAACGAAAATGACTTCCCAACGCAGGCCTTTCAGCGCCGCGTCGAGTTTCGCAACCAACGGGCGGATGTTCGGCTCTTCCTTGAAGGTCGGGATGACGAGCGTGAGTTCGTAGCCGTGCGTGACGTCCGGCCGCAAAGCGGCAGGCGCGGCAATCGGCACATCGCTCATCACGTCCTCGTTCAGCATCGCGCCCGCCGCCTTGATCAAACGCCGTCTATGTCACGCCGAAACGGCGAAAAGCGAGCCCTTACGCGCAGGCGGAGAGTAACGCGCATCGAGGTGTTGTTGGCGATGCCGGCGTTAATTGTAAAGAGCGCCGAGCGCACGAATTGCGGTGATGATGTGGTAGAACGAACTCGCGCTCGCGGGCGCCGGCGTAAATGTATTTCCGGGGGTAAGCACATCATGCCAGAGGCCCGGCGAAGGTGTTTGAAGATAACGCCAAAGCGTCTTGGCGGCGGCGAGTGCGTGGTGTTCCTCACCGAGGATCAAAGCGGCTTTCAAATATTCGGTCTGCACCCAAAGCCGCGCCGTCGGCGCCTTAACCAAAAAATCGTCCCACACCGCGTCGACGGCGGCGTTGCGGCGCGAATCGATCCCGCGCACCCCCGCTGCGAATAGTTTACGAGCCGCCGCCTGGTGACCCGCGCGCGCGAGCAGCCACGCCCACTCGAGTTGGTGACCCGGCTCAAGATGGCGACCTTCATCGCCGGCAGCGGGCGACCATGAGGCATCGAAGAACTCACGCACAAAGCCGCCCTCGGCGTCGATGAAACGCGTCAGCGCGAGCTGGCCGATCTCCGTGGCAAGCGCGTCCCAAGGCGCGGCGCCACCTGCTTCGCTCCAGGCCAGTGCTGCTTCAAACAAATGCATATGCGCATTGGCTTGAAATGGATGCGGCGGTGATTCACGGAAGCCGCCTTCAGCATTGCGATGGCGTTCAATCGCGCCGCGTAAAACTTCCGCTTGCGCCTGCCAGGGGCCGTCTGCGCCGGCTTGCTTCAGCGCCGCCAGCGCCAACAGCACGAACGCCTGATCGTACAGCATCGCAACGTCATTGAGCGGGGCGCCGTCCGGCGCGACGAGGGTGCGGTACAAGCCATCGGAGCGCTTGTACGCCGCGTCCAGATAATCCAGCCCATGCTGCGCGGCTTGGCGCCATGGACCAGGCCAAGCCATCTGCCCTGCGTGCGCATAAACGTAAGCTTGGCGCGCCTGCACGCGCATGCGGCGCGGCCAATCGAGCGGCGCGCCATCGAGTGACACCGCTTCGTGAAAGCCGCCGCGTTCATGATCGAGTCCGACGCTGCACCAAAACGGCAGCGCACTCATCCGCAGCCAGCTGTCAAACCAGCGCGCGGCGCCGCTCAAATCCGCAAACGGCGCTGACGGCGTCTCCTCGCCCTTTGCCTTCAACGCGTCGACAACAGTCTTCACGCTCTGACTGGACGCCAGATCACAAACCAGCACCTGCCCGGCTTCTGCGACGATGGCGACATCGCGCACGCCGATCGCGACCACCTGCACGCCCGGCGCTGCGCTAACCAACACGTTGCGCGCATCCTGCAGCGTCACGGCGCCGCTTGACGCATTGCCCTGCCCGTCCTTCTCGCGCGCGCTCCACACTGCGTCCCACGCGCCGAGATCGGTCCACGCAAACGTGACCGGCAATACAGCGGCGCGATCGGTCTTCTCCATGACCGCGTAATCGATCGAAAGCTTTGGCGCGGCGCAGAACGCATCGCCCAGCCGAACAACGCCATGGTCTTGCTTGCTCTCCACTAACGCGCGCCGCACCGCTGCAGCGATATCCGGCGCATACCGATCGAGTTCGTCCAGCAAGGTGGCGGCGCGGGCGACAAAATTGCCGCTATTCCAGAGATAGCCTTTATCGACGTAACTTGCCGCCGTTGCGGCGTTCGGCTTCTCCACGAACGCGCCGACCTTGCGCACGCCGCCTGCGGCGTCTCCTGGCGCGATATAGCCATAAGCCGTGTTCGGACCAGCGGGCGCGACACCCATCGTGACGATGTAGCCCGCGTGCGCCGCCTCCACCGCGGTCACCGTGGCGGCGCGGAAAGCGGCGGCGTCCGGCACGTGGTGATCCGAGGCGACGATGACCGCAACGCCCTCGGCATCGCGCGCTACGATCCAGGCGCAGGCAGCGGCGATGGCGGCGGCGGAATCGCGCGCTTGCGGCTCGAGCAAAATTGTAGCGCCAACGCCGATGTCGGCCAGTTGTTCACGGATAGCGTCGGCGTGCGCTTCGCCGGCGACAATCAAAAGGTCGGACGCACCCGCAACCCCGGCAACACGCAGCGCGGTTTCCTGAAACAGCGAGCGCTCCCCAAGCAAAGGGATGAACTGCTTCGGGCGCGTTGTGCGCGAGGCGGGCCACAAGCGCACGCCCGAGCCGCCGCACATGATTACCGGGTAACACGCCATTCGTAGATCAGGCCTTGGGTCCGCGTCGCACCATGGACGCATTTATTATGCCGATACAGGCCCGGCCGCTTCCAGTCGACGGACGCCGCGCCAAATCAGCCAGCCCAAACCGGCCCAGATCAACAGCAACGGCAACAGCGTTACCAGCCCATCGAGCTTCAGCGCCTTGTAGAGCATGGTCTGGTGCAATTCGCCTGCGAAGAAGCTCGGCAGCACGCCCGCCATCAATGGCTGCGCCAGCGTTTCATCCACCGTCATATTCACCGAAACCGCCGCGAGGTTAATGAACACGCTGAGCGCAAGCAGCCCCAGCGCCACACGTCGCGCCCACGGCCCCAGCGACGGCCAGCTCAATCCCAACGCCAAGCCGGCGAACCCGAGCGCCGGCGTCAAATAACGTGGCCCGGTTGAGGCGCCGCCCAACCAGTAGGCAAAGCCGGCGTTGATGAACAGAAACGCCGCCAGCACCAGTCCGGAAACCAGGAAAGCCGGCCGCGCGTCGCGCTCCCGCCACACCACAACCGCGCCGAAAATCGCCGCCGCCACAACGGGCGCGAACCAAAAGAGTCCGCGCCGCGCGCCGAACAGGAGTTCACCCAGCACGCCCAATTCCGGCAGCCGCACACCGAACAGCCCAGCGCGCGTCTCTTCATATACGGCGGCGAAACCATAGCCGGTAGTGAACGGCGAGCCGAAGGCGGCGTTGTGGTAGGCGAGCGTCGGCAGGATCGCGACGACCGCCGCCACAAATGCAATGCCGAACATCGTCGCCAGCGGCGCCATGCGCGCCCGCGTCAGGTGGCTGAAACCAATGACGGCGCCGATGATCGCCGCCGGGATCGCCGAGGTATACTCAATCGATACCGAAGTTCCGAGCGCGAGCCCCCCCGCAATCGCCAGCCAAAGCCGCGCCTTCTCCGTTCCGATGCGTCGCGCGGCAGTGTCGAGCGCGATGAACGCCAGCAGCAAAAAGGCGCCGGCCGCGGCATGGCTGAAATACGACGTCGCCCAGCCCCAAATTGGCGTCCCGAGCCCAAAGGCCAACGCCCCGATCAACGCCGCGCGCGGGTCGCCGGTGCGGGCGTTGAGATAGGCGAACAGCACCACCGCCGCCAACGCCGTCCAGAAGACGGCAGTCGTCAGCGTGAGAAGATAGAGAAAAAGCGGCCAGGTCCGCCCGTCCGCGTCCGCCGCCTCGCGATCTATGGGGATGAATTGCGTGAACACGAACGCCGCCGGCAGACCGAGAAAGCTCATCCCGGGCGCCTTGTCGCAATAGTAAACGCCGTCGCGCACGGCTTTGTCTTCGGTCAGGTGCTCGAATGCATCAATATCCACACGGCCATGCTGGACAATGTTGGCGGCGAGCCCGGCGCGGCAAACGACATTGTAGCTGTACTCGTTCTGCAGGAAGTAACCGTAGCTCGCGCCGAACAAGGCGAATAAGAGTAGCAACAACGCCGCAAGCGGCGCCGGCGCGCCGATGCGCGCGAACCCATGTCGCCAGCCGCGATTCACCAAACGCTCTCCCCTGATCGCTCGCACCATAGCGAGGCGCCGCATTGCCAGCCAGCACGCGAGCGCTTTAGGATCAATCTTCGGCTTGCATACCTCATGGCCGCGAGGCGTGAGTGTTGCAGCGTCGTTCTCAACAGTTTGGGGCCTTCGCCGAGCGCTAGAATTATGCGCTTGGCGCGGGTGTGACACGCTTAGAGATAAGTGCGGGGGGAGTGATGCCGTTCATTTCGACCCACTTTGCCGCGTTCTTCGCGATCGTCGCGGTTGTCTATTTTCTCATTCCGGCCCGTTTTCGTCAGCACTGGCTGTTGGCGACGAGCGCATATTTCTGCGCCGCGGGCGGCGTCGTTTACCTTGTGCAGGTGCTCGCCGCAGCGGCGGTTGCCTACTTTGCCGGCATCGGCATCGACCGCGAAACCGAAAAGCCAGCCAAGCAGCGCGTGATGGCTTTCGGCATCATCCTGCTCGTCGCCAACCTCTTCACCTTCAAATACGCCGCCTTCTTCAACGAGAGCGCGCGCGCCATCGCCGGCTCGCTTGGCCTCACTTACGCGGTTCCGGAAGTGAACCTGCTGCTGCCGCTCGGCATCTCGTTCTACACCTTCCTGCTGATCGGCTATCTGATCGATATCATGCGCGGCGGCAAAGCCGAGCGCGATGTCGGCGCCTTTGCGCTCTTCGTCACCTTCTTCCCGAAGTTCGTCTCGGGCCCGATCGAGCGCAGCAAGAATCTGCTACCGCAATTGCATGTCGAGCACGCCTTTGACGCCGCGCGCATCGCCGCCGGCTCGCAACTCGTGCTTTGGGGCGTGTTCAAGAAAGTGGTGGTCGCCGACCGGATCGCGCCGTTTGTGAACGAGGTCTACGCCGATCCGCATGCCTTCGACGGCGTGACGCTAACGATTTCCACCTTCCTCTACGCCTTCCAAATTTATTGCGACTTCTCTGGCTACACCGATATTGCACTCGGCTGCGCATTGATCCTCGGCTACAAATTGCTGCCGAACTTCAACCGCCCCTACTTCGCCGTCTCGATCCAGGATTTCTGGCGCCGCTGGCACATGTCGCTGACGACATGGCTGACGGACTATGTCTACACGCCGCTGACGCGCCAGAAATTCCTGAAGCTCAAATTCTTCACGATGACCCTGCTCGGCCTCTTCCTCACCTTCTTAGTGAGCGGCCTTTGGCACGGCGCGGCATGGACGTTCGTCGCCTGGGGCGCGCTGCACGGCCTCTACATCGTCGTGTCGCTTCTCTTGCAGAAGCCCTGGAACCAGTTCGCGCGCCAGATCAAACTCGACAAAGCGCCCACCCTTTATCGCGGCCTCAAGATCGGCGTCACCTTCCTGCTCGTTTGCTTGGCCTACGTGCTGTTCCGCGCCGAGAGCATTGGCGACGCGGCTTACATCTACACCCACCTGCTTACGGGCTGGGGCGACGCCGCCGACAGCATTCGCGCATTTGTCGCACGCGGCGCCGACGGTCTCATTCTCTCCGCGCTCGGCATTGCCGTGGTGATGACGGCCGATCTGATGCAAGGCCGCGCCGCGACGGCAAAGCGGGCCAACGTTGTACCTCCAGGGCCGATGCGCTGGGCGATGATCAACGCCAGCGTCCTGGCAGTCGTGCTCCTCGGCGCCTTCTACGGCGCCGGCCAACAATTCATCTATTTCCGGTTCTAATATGAGTGCGTCCACTTCCCCTCCGGCCGAAGCGAGCCGACCGCTCCGCGATGTACTGCGCCTCGGCATGAAGGCGCTTTCGGTGCTTGTCCTCTGCGCCGCCGTGGTGTTCGCCATCGTCGCCTTCATCCCGGAAGGCAACGACTATGCGGAGGCTACGCTTCTGAAACACGAGCGCTTGGACTCGTTCGATGGCCCCAAAATCGTACTCGTTGGCGGCTCCAATCTCGCGTTCGGCATCGATAGCCAACTCATGCAGACGCAGACCGGCTGCCCGGTCGTCAACATGGGCATGAACGGTTATTTCGGCGTCCGTTACATGCTCGAAGAAGTGCGACCCTCGCTGCGCCGCGGCGATACGGTGGTCGTCGCGCTTGAGTATGACAGCTTTTTCAAACCAGTGGACGGCACGGCTTCTAACCTCTTGCTCATCGTCAAAGCCAATCCGCAAGCCTTCGCTTATCTGAGCCCACGCCAGCAGCTCGCCGTGCTCGGCGCCATGCCTTATGTCGCCCAAGAAAAATTGTTGCGCCTCATCCGCGGCGTCGCCTTCGGCCTGCGCGACGCGGTGTCGAGCGAGGAAGACGAGCCGGCTACGCTCGAAGAAATGACCATGGAGATCGAGACGTTGAGCGGCTTCAACGCTGAGGGCGATCTCGTCAGCCATCTCGGCGTCGATTGGCCCTATGAGCGCGAACAGGGCATCGATCCGGCCACGCCGGTGGATCCAGAGATCATCGGCCTTCTGGCCGCCTTCAACGCCGACATGGAAAACCGTGGCGTTCGGGTGATGGTGTCCTACACGCCGCTGCTGCGCAGCTTCTACCACCAGCATCAGGCTGGCATCGACAACGTGCACCGGTTGCTTACGCAAGCCGAGCTCACCGTTCCCGCTGCGCCTGCCGACTATGTTTACGACGAATCCTTTTTCTTCGACACGGTCTTTCACGTAAACGCTGAGGGCCGCGCGCTTCGTTCGGAGCGTCTCGCGGCGGACATTAACGCTTTCCGCGGCCCGGACGCTTCTTGCACGCCGGCCGTGCAACTGACTGAGACTGGAGCGCGCGCGCAATGAGCGAAGACCAAATCCTGGCGGAGATCAGCAAAGCGATCACCCAAATTATGAGCGACAAGGGCTTGCCGGCGCCGACCGTCAGCGCCGACACCGAATTGCTCGGCGGCGAACTGCCGATCGACTCCCTCGACCTCGCCATGCTGGTGCGCGAGATGGAAGAGCGCGTTGGCTTCGATCCGTTCCAGGACGGCTTCATCGATTTCCGCACCGCCGGTGAAATGGCAAAGCTCTACGTCAAATGAACGAGCGCGGTCTGGCCCTCCATGTGAACGCCGGCGCAGCCTTGGTTGCGCGGGGACCCGATCGCTTGAGCCGCGGCGACGTGCAGGCGCGCGCCAACGAACTCGCCGCCACCTTCAATGCGCGCGGCGTGACGCGGGCGATGGCGGTGAGCGACGATCCGGTCGACATCTTGCGCGCCATTGGCGCCGCGGATGCAACGGGCGCTGACCTCTTCATCGCCCACACCAATTTGCCAGCGGCGACGATCGACGAGATCGCGACGCAGTATGGCGTGCAAGCGCGCATCGGCGAAACCGATACATTCATTGCCGCCGACGCGCCTGCCCCTACGCAGCGCATCTTCATGATGACGTCGGGCACGGCCGGCAAACCCAAGATCGCCGCGCATACGCTTGACGCTTTGATGAGTCGCGCGCGCACGAGCGCCAAGTTCTCGCAAGCCGAGAGCAAGTGGCTGCTCACCTACCAGCCCACTGGCTTCGCCGGCCTTCAAGTCCAACTCACCGCCGTAGCCACGCACGGCCTGATCGTGGCGCCGGAACAGCGAACGCCCGGCAGCTTCTACGCCGCCGCGCGCGACAACGCCGTCACCCAGATCAGCGGCACGCCAACCTTCTGGCGCTCCTTCATGATGGTGGCGCGCCCAGCTGAGTTGGCGCTGAAGCAAATCACGCTGGGCGGCGAAGCTGCAGATCAAGTAACGCTCGATCGCCTCAAAGCCGCCTTCCCCGCTGCGCGCATCACGCACATGTACGCCTCCACCGAAGCCGGTGTCGTGTTCGCCGTGCATGACGGACGCGAAGGTTTTCCGAAGGCTTGGCTCGACACGCCGCCGCAAGGCGTGGCGCTGCGCATTGTGGACGATCTGCTCCAGATCAAGTCGGCCAACCTCATGGGCGGCTATCTGGATCAGAGTGCGCAGCCGCTGCTCGACGATGGCTGGCTCTCCACGGCGGATCGCTGCGAGATCGTGGACGACCGCGTGCGCATCCTCGGCCGGCAAGACAGCACCATCAATGTCGGCGGCTCAAAAGTGTATCCGCTGATGGTGGAGACATTTCTGCTGAAGCAAGCGGGCGTGCTCGAAGCGCGGGTCTTCGGCGTGCCGAACCCGGTCGCGGGCGCGCTCGTCGGCGCTGAAATCGTCTTCGCGCCGGACGAAGATCACGCTGAAGCGCGCGCACGCGTTCTCGCCGCCTGTCGCGAAGGTTTGGCTTCTTATCAAGTGCCGCGCGTCGTCAAAATCGTCGACCAGATCAGCGTGCGCGAATCCGGCAAGAAGGGTGCGTCATGAGCGGACGTCGGCACGTCATTGTCACTGGCGGCAGCCGCGGCCTCGGCGCTGCTATGATCGAAGGCCTGTTGGCCGACGGTTATCGCGTCTCTACGTGCAGTCGCTCCAAGTCAGACACAATCGAGAAGCTCGCCGAACTCGGCGGCGACAATTTCTTTTGGCAATCGGCGCAAGTCGGCGAAGCCGATCAAGTCGACGCCTTCGTCAAAGCCGCCGGAGACTGGGCCGGTGAAGACGGAATTTACGGCCTCGTCAACAATGCCGGCGTCGCGCGCACCGGCATCCTTGCCTCGTTCCCGAACATTGAAAGCGAGAAGCTGATCCAGATCAACCTGATCGGCGCGATCCAAATGGCGCGCGCCTGCTCGCCCTACTTGCTGAAACGCGAGGACGGCGGCCGCATCATCAATATCAGCTCGATCATCGGCGCGCGCGGCTATAACGGCATGTCCGCCTACAGCGCCTCGAAAGCTGGCATGGACGGCCTGACGCGCGCGCTCGCGCGCGAACTCGGCCGCCGCCAAATCACGGTCAACAGCGTATCGCCCGGCTACGTCGCGACGGAAATGTCCTCGACACTAACGCCCCCGCAGATGATGCAAATCGTCAACCGCACGCCGCTAGGGCGCCTTGCTTCGGAGCAAGACGTGTTCGAACTCGTGCGCTTTCTCTTGAGCGACAAAGCCGCCTGCATCACCGGCCAGGTGATCCTGGTCGACGGCGGCATTTCGTGCTGACGCCATGAACGAGCTTCTCCAAACCCTTCGCGGCAGCGGCCTACTCGCTAACCCGGTGTACTATGCCAGCGTCATCGCTGGCCTCGGCGTGTTGTGGTTGCTGTTCAAACGCGGCGCGAACAAGCGTTTGATCTGGACAGCCGCCATCGGTCTTTCAGTTTTGATCGCCATCTTCGTCTTCCTCTTCAGCGTGCCGCCGGATCCGTTTCAGGACTTCACGCGCGCCTATTGGGGCGCGGGGCGCGGCGCGCATTCAGGCTGGGAAGGCCTCTCGCAGCACTACGGCCGCGAAGTGTTCGGCTTCGTCAACCTGCCGATCCTGGCCTACCTCTTCGCACCGTTCGGCCTGCTCGATGCGCAGGTCGCGGCCTACATTTTCTTCGCGCTTGGTCTCGCTGCGGTTTTGTGGGCGTGGTGGAAAGCGGCCGAACTCTACGGCTTCAGCTTCCGAACGAAAATCTTCAGCTTCTTCTTGATCGCCGCCTACGGGCCGCTGATCTACTCCTTCCGCGAAGGCAACACGACACACTTGCTGCTCTTGCCGCTCGTGTTTGGCGTCGCCGCCATTCGCAACGGCCAAGATTTGCGCGCCGGCGCACTGTTCGCAGCGGCCGCGTTGCTTAAGCCGCCGCTCTTGTTGCTCGGTGTTTTTGCGTTCCTGCGCGGACGTTTCCAAATCGCCGTCGGTGGCGGCCTCATCGTCATCGCCGCAGTTTTGCTCTCGCTCGCGATCTTCGGCTTGGACGCGCACGTTTTCTGGTACGAGACCGCGATCGCACCTTATTCCGGCCAGCCTCTGCCGGCGTTCAACAACCAATCCATTGCAGCCTCCCTCGCCCGCGCCGAACGCGGCCCCGGCGCCTATTGGGACTTCGACGTCCAAGCACTCAGCGCCGGCTACAAAATCGCGCTCTATGTGATCTACGCCGCGCTACTCGCAGCGTTTGTCTGGGCGACGCGACCTTGGACGAACTTCCGCGCCGACAACACACGCTTCGAAGCTGAGATCATGCTGGCGCTGCTCCTCGCCATCCTCGCCTCGACGCTTGCCTGGACACACTATTTCGCGCTGGCGCTGCTGCCCGCCGCTTGGCTGTGGCGCGAGTTGCAGGCAGGCGCCAAGCGAGAGCGCATAGCGCTTGCTGTCGCCTACGTGCTCGCGGCGCCGATCGTCTTCTACGGCGTGCGCATGGGCGAAGGGCAATTCGGCCCAGCCTTCTACATCCTCGGCTCGCACATCTGCGTCGCCGGTCTCATCCTCTATGCGCTACTGCTAAAGGCGCGGAGAGCGCTGCCATGAGCGACAAGCCGCTCGTTGCGATCTACACGCCAGTCTATAACGGCGCGCAATTCATCGAGAACGCAATCCATACGGTGCTCTCGCAGACGTACCGCCCAATCCTCCACGTCATCGTCGACAACGCGAGCACAGACGGCACCGACGCCATCATCGCCAAGGCGATCGCCAACGGCGCCAACGTCATCGTCAAGCGTAATGCCGAAACCGTGCCGCAAGTGGAGAACTTCAACCTCGCCGTCGATCTCGTGCCGGCGGAGGCGAAATACATGCGCCTGCTTTGCGCTGATGACGGCATCCCGCCGGATGCGATCGAGAAAATGGTCACCGCGGCGGAAGCAACGCCGAACGTCATCATGGTCGGCGGCATCGAGCGCGTGAACGGCGTCAAACAACCGCACCAGTTTCCACCGGAAACCACTGTGTTCGAGGCGCACGCCGCCATCGCCCGCTGGTTTTCTGACTACGCACGCATCCCAATGATGCACATTCTCACGCGCACCGATACACGCCGGCCCGACGTCCCCTACTACAACACCGCCGTCAACAGCGCCGACACCGACATGATGCTGCGCGTGCTCGCCCAAGGCGGGCGTTACATTCATCTGCACGAGGTGATCGGCGACACCACCAATCATCCCGGCAATCGCCGCTCCACGCTCGACGCACGGATCATGACGATCATCTGGGAGCATCTCTACTACGCCGAGATCTACGGTCCGCTCGCCCTCTCCAACAGCGAACACGAACGCGTCCGCCGCACGCATTTGCGCGTGATCTATCGGCGTCTGCTATTTTGGGCCGTTACCAAGCCCCACTTGGCCAAGCGCGACCGCGAAAACCTTCGCGCCCGCGGGCTTGCACCGGGTTTCGCGGATTATCTGGACGCATTACTGTTTTGGCCGGAGCACATTTACATCAAGCGCTTCAGCGGCATGCAGCGCCCGAAGCCGTGGCCGGCGGACGCCATCAGGCCTGGCGCTTAGTGTCCGTCAGTTGCGCCAGCACTTGCGCTTCGGCGGCAGCAAGCCGTTCTCTCATCAACGCGACCCGGGCGCTGACGATAGCTCTATAACGAGGCAAGTCGGCGACGATCGTCTCGAAGTGGCGCACGAGCAGATCGTAGTCAAAGCGATCCGCATCCTGGCAGAATTCGCCGATCCCGGCCTCGGCCATCAGCTGCCCATGCTTGGGGCCATAATTGAGCGAGATACAGGGCCGTCCGAGCTTCAATCCCGCAATCAGCACGTGAAAGCGTGAGCTCAGAACGACATCGCAGCCGCTAACCTCTTCCATAAGTTCGGTGAAATTGTTCAAGGCGCCGCCGCGATCCACATCGTCGCCCAGAAGCGCCTTAACGCGCGCGACCGCGCGTTTATCGGAGACCTCACCAACGAGAAAGCGAATGCGACAGCCACGACTCTCGGCATGACGCACGAAACGCGTGAGCTTTTCCAGATAGTCATCGCCGAGCCGCTCATCGATGCGCCAACCGCGATAGGCCATGACGCCGATGCCGATCGTCAAGGGCGCGCCGACCTCGCGCGCGCCGTGCACCATTGTCGAGAGCCAAAAGACAATATCTGGCAGCACAAGGCTGTTGCTTTCGTCAACGCCCAAGCTCTGCATGAACGCCCTGGAGTCTGCGTCGCGATACGACCGCGAAACAGCGCACTGGGCGGCGGTCTTCAGGAAGAAGCGGCTAAGCGGATTGATGATCGGCCCCGCGCCGACGCACAGAAATACGACACGAACGCCACAAACCTTGGCCGCGACCGACCAACGAAAGACCTGCGACGGAAATCCGAGCGGCCCAGTGCGATAGTCGTCGAAGATGCCGGTGCCGGGAAAAAGAAGCACATCAAACGAGCGTATGAGCCAGAACGCCAACACCCAGTTCACGATTGTGCTCGGCACGCGCAAGAACAACAAATCGACAAATCGCATCGCGCCCAGAGGACGCCGCGTGATCCTGAACCCAGGCACGCCGAAGCGTTGCGTTATTGTTTTGGCATTCACGCCAATGACGGCAACCTGCGCTGCGGGCAGATTAGCAGCAATACGGTCAAGCACTGCCTTAAGCGAAGCATCGTTGCCGAAATTGCCACCACCGAATCCGCCGATCAGCGCGATGCGAAGCGGCCCCGTCACGCCATCGCCTCGCGCATGACACGCCAATAGCGTTCAGCGGCCGCTTCCGGGCTGTAGGTACGCGCGCGCGCAGCAGCGCGCTCACCGTAGTCGGCGCGCCGCGCGGAATCGGCCATCAAACGCAAAGCTTCCGCCATTGAAGCCACATCATTGGTCGGCGTGAGCACGCCGTGTTGCGCCAACGCGAGGCCACTGACGTTCTCGCGCGCGCTCTCCGCCAGAATCTCGGAGGGGCCCGAAGCGCAATTGGTAGCGACGACGGGCACGCCCAAGCTCATTGCTTCCACCAGAGCATTCGGAAATCCCTCGTCATTGGACGAGAGCACGAATAGCGCCGCGCGCGCCATGATGGGATAAGGATTAGCAGTAAAGCCCGGCATAGAGACACGGTCGGCGACGCCAAGGTCTTCAGCCAGCGCCGTCAAATTTTCGCGCTCGGGCCCTTCACCAAGGATCACCAGACGTTGGCTTAGTCCAGATTCCCCATAAGCGCGAATGAGCAGTTCGAAATTCTTCGATCGAACCAAGCGTCCCACGGCGAGAAGATAGTCATTCTCGGTTTCGATCATTGGCGCTTCGCCAGCGCGCGCGGCGATGGCGGCGGCGTCGATCGGGTTGGCGATGGTCTCCACCTTCTCCCGCGCCAATCCGAAGTTCCGCGTCAAATCATCAGCGACGCCTTCGGATACCGCGATCACTTTATCGGCGCGCGGATAGGCCAGCCGCACCAGTGTACGCGCCGGCGTATTGCGCAGGCCAGGCAAGTGCGCCGACGTGTTCGAGCGCTCACTGATCACGCAGCCGCGCTTGGCGTTCCAAATATTGGCGATGTTGGCGCGGCTCAGGAAGCTCAGCGTGACGTCAGGTTTCAAGTCCGCATAAAGCTTCCCCACCGCAGCGACGCTACGCGGCAGCGAACGCTTGGCGTCAAGCTGACGTACGTCCACCCATTCTGGCGGTGCATACGCCGCTGGTTCCTGATCGAGCAGCGCCAATGTAATTTGGAACTCCGCCCGCATCGGCTCGGAGTAACGCAACAACGTGCACATCACCCGCTCGGCGCCGCCACCCGCGAGTGAGTTGATCAGGAAGATGGCGCGGCGGCGCGTGGTCATTGCATTAACCTTGTCGGCGCGCCTATGTCGCAAGATCGAACCAGATACGCGTAGCAACGCAACTCGTCGGCGCAAGAAGATGACAAACCGGCTCCGGTCTGTAGAAGTTCGCACGCTTGCGACGGATCAGTATCGGCTAAAGCGGTTAACCCTTCGCGACTTCGCGTACCGGAATCGTTTGGAATTGTGGTGTACAAAAAGTAGCCGCCCATGAATTCAAACGTACCTGGCCTTTACGTACCGTCGCTCCCCGCATGGGCGCTGTACTCCGTCATCGCGCTTACTGCGGTGTTCGTGGTTCTGGCGATGGCGCGCATGCGCAACCGCGCTGCTGCGTTCATGATTGGCGCCTCGTGGTTGCGCCTCGTCATGCAATCAATGCACGCCGTCACGTACCGGCCGCTGATCGCAGGCATGTCAGCCAACGCTGCCGCCTCGATAGGCCTTTTCCTCGTTGGACTTCTGACCATCAATTGGCGCCATCTCGCGCTTAGGTTCTTGCTGCCCTTCTATGTGTTGATCGCGATCGCCTGCGTCAGCGCGTTGGCCAACAACGGCCCCTGGGACGGCCTCATAACCGTCGTCACCAAATACGGCTACCTGATCGTGGTGACGCTCAGCGTCTATAGCGCGCTGCAGAGCGCCAAGGGCGGCGCCTTCATGACAGCCTTGCTGTTAGCGTTCGCACCCGTCTTGCTGCTTCAAGCGCTCTCAGTTGTGCTCGGAGTCGCCAAGACGACCGAAACCGACATCAGCGCCGTGAGCTATATTGGCGGCTTCAACCACGAGGCCGTGTTCTCGGTCATCCTGGCGACGTGCCTGACGGTCGTCTGCTTCAACGAGCGACTGAACCGCGTCGTCAAGTTTGCGCTCGTTGCTGCTTGCGTCGGCGGCATCGTGCTCGCGAACTACCGCACCACTTTAGTGGCCATCGCGCCATTGCTCCTTGTGTATTTCGGCTTTTCCTCGCTTCACAATTTCCCCGCGCGCGACCGCCCCTTCATCATCAGTCTCGCCGCTGTTCTGGTTGTCTTGGCGTTGGGGGTCGTTGCGACGATGTTCGCGACGCGTTTTGAAGACGTCGCGGTTCTCTTTTCCGGCGATGTCAACCTGATCAAGCCGCCGCACGAATACAGCGTCGCTGAGACGAGGCTGCTATCAGGCCGACCCCGAATCTGGAGCATGTACATTTACGCCTGGTCGCTCGGCGGGCCATTGCAGCACGTCATCGGCTTCGGTCCGGAATCCTGGAGCCAGATCTTCCCACTCTACGCGCACAACACATTGGTGAACTACTTGTTCGAGTTCGGCATTGTCGGCGTCATCGGCGTGCTGTTCTTGTGGCTGTCCATGCTGGGCGCGGCCTTCCGCGTCCGCCACCACCACCGCCCGATTTTGATCGGTGCGCATTTCATGTTTTTGACCCTCAACATGTCGACGATGCCGATGTGGATGATCGAGGGCAACATGCTCTACGGCATCATCTGCGGCTACACACTCTACCTTCTGTCCGCGCAATCAGCCGGCAAGCAATCCCAACAACCGCCACAGCAGCGTCCAGCGCCGCGCCCCCCTTTCGCGCGGAGAGCTTAGAGTGGCGCTGAGACGGTTGGCATTTGGCGCAGGCGCGCTCTCGGCGGCGCGCATCTTTCAGCTCGGCGCGAGCTTCCTCACCGTGCCGTTCATGGCGCGCTTATTGGACCCAAGCGAGTTCGGCCTCGTCGCCCTCGCCATGGCCGCGGTGTCGCTAACGCTGGCGGTAAGCGACGCAGGGCTCAGCCGCTCGCTGATCCGCACCAGCGAACTCGACAGTGACGCCTGGTCCAGCGCGCACTGGCTTATCATCGGCGCCACGGCCGGACTTTCGCTTCTGCTCGCGGCGCTCGCCTGGCCAGCGTCGATTTTCTTTGAAACGCCCGCCTTGCTGCCGGTGATGTTGGCGCTGGCGATCATCCCGCTCATGATGGGCTTTCTCGAGCTGCCGATTGCTTCCTTGATCAAGCGCGAAAACTTGTTGCCATTGGCCGGCGCCGATTTCGCCGCGGCGATCGCGGGTGCGGTAGCGGCAATCGGCTTCGGCCTCGCCGGCTTCGGCGCTTGGGCGCTGGTGGCGCAAAATATCGTCAATGTCGCCGTGCGCGCGCCAATCATCCTGCTCGCCGCCAAGTACGAGCCGCGCTACATCTTCAGCCTCACGGCGCTTGGCGAGCATCTGCGTTTTGCCCGTGACACTTTGGGCTATGCCATCATGCAGGTGATCGGCAAGCAGATCGATCCGTTCGTTATCGGCAAGGCCCTCGGCACAGCGCCGCTCGGCCTCTACACTGTCGCGTTCCGCATCATGAACCTACCCGCAGGCGTAGTCGCGACGCCGGTGCAAACGGCGCTTTATCCGCGGCTGTCGCAACTACGCGACAAGCCCGACGAATTGCGGGCGCTGGTTTTGGCCGCCACGATTGGCCAAGCCGGACTCGTGTTTCCAGCGATGGCCGCCGCGGCAGCCGCCAGCGGACCAGTTTTCGCTACCCTGCTCTCCGAGCGCTGGACTGCCGCCGGCGCAATCTTCTCGGCGCTGGCGATCGCCGGCATGGTGCAAACGATCTCCAACTTCAACAGCTCGTTGCTGCAAGCGATGGGGAGAACCGGCACACGCTTGCAGCTTACAGCTGAATTCACCGCGCTCTGGACCGTCGCCGCCATCGTCTCAGCGCAGTTCGGCATTGTCGCTATCGCCGCCACATTTAGCGCCGTGAGCCTGCTCTATCTGCCGCGGTCGCTTAGCGTCTTGCTCAAGCGCATCCAGTGCTCGCAGCTTGAGTATGCAAAAGCGCTGCTCTGGCCAATCGTTGCGGCAGCCGGGATCGTTGCGGTGCATTTGCTGCTGACGCGCGTGATCTTCGACCATCCCAGCAACTGGCATCAGCTCGGCCTCATCACCCTGGAGACGCTGATCGCGTACGGCCTGCTCCTCTTCTTTGGGCGCCAGAGCATCGAGCGCCACCTGGACAGCGTGCGGTCGTTAATGAAGCGGCCCAGCACGGAACACGCGCCGGATCCGACAATTTAGAAGCGTTATGCCTGGACGCCGAACAAGCGGCGCGGCAAAAATCGTGCATCGCAAGGCCGAAGCAGTTTACCAGACCGTCCCGTGAGCGCCACTCAACCCCCGACCCCAAAAGTCTCGGCCATCGTCGCGTCGTACAACCGCGCCGAGTCGCTCATGGCGGCGCTCTATAGCGTGTTCGCGCAGACGCTCGCGCCGGTGGAGGTTTTCGTGGTCGACGATTGCTCGCCCAAGTTCGACATCTTCGAGCTGATGCGCCCGCTGGAAGGCCGCGTGCGTGTACTGCGCAACGAGAAAAACTCCGCCGTGGGGCATTCGCGCAACCACGCCGTCCGCCACGCCATTGGCGACTACGTCGCCTTCCTCGACGATGACGACACCTGGAAGCCGACCAAGCTCGAACGCCAGATCGCCGGCATGGGCGAAGCCCACATGTCGCTCTGCGGACTCGAACGCGTGCCGGACGCCACGCTCAAGGTTTGGAATATCGATCACGTCCATCTCGGCATGCTCAAGCGTGGCAACCCCTATTGCCCGCCGAGCGGCTTCATCTGCCGCCGCTCGCTGTTCGACACGATGCAGTTCGACGAGACACTGCGCTACGGCGAAGATTGGGATTTTCTCATCCGCGCAGCGGGGTTGGGCCCCATCCCCTACATCGCCGAGCCGCTCTTCAACTATCAGATGCCCTCCCAATCAGGGACATCGATGGTGAACGAGATCAAGCAGCTTGAGCCAACGCAATTGCAGGTGCGCTACGACGCCACGGACAAGCACCGCGCCTTCCTCGGAGAGTACCATTACAATCTGCGCATCGCCACCAGCACGCTCGCTTTCATCGGCGGCCGGCGTCAGCGCCTGAAGTTCATTTCACACGCCATGAACAAGGCCGGCGTCGTGCCAACGCTGCACGCGCTCGCCAATGGCGCTGTGCGCAACGTTCGGAAAAGTCTCGGCGCCAATCCGCGTATGTAATTAGTGGCTGGTCGCCAAATCGGCGCTGGTCACGGCCAGCGGCGGCGACGGCGCGACGCTGCGATAAATCGCCAATGTCCGCTCAGCGACTTGGCTCCACGTCAAAAACGCTTTCGCGTCGGCCACGTAAGCCTGCGGATTTTCCAGCGCGGCGCCGATCGCGTCCGCAATCGCTTCCGGCGCTTGAGGATCGAAATAGCATCGATCCGGCAAGCCAAAGTCGCGGTTTTCCGGAATGTCGCTGAGCAGAATGGGGCAACCGGCGGAGATCGCCTCGAGCACGGCGTTCGAGCTGCCCTCGTGCAAGGACGCATTGATATAGACGGCAGCGCCACGATAGAGCGGGGCCATGGCGCTGCGCGCGTAACGCCCCGCCAGCGTGATCCGCTCGGACTTGAGCGGCTCAAGGCTCGCGACATAGTCGGTCTCATCCAAACCGCCCGCTACCAGCAGACGCGGCGCGCTCGGCATGCGTTGGGCGAGCAACTCGAATCCGCGCATCAGATTGGCGACGTTCTTTTGCGCGGTGACGCGGCCCACGCTCAGCACGTAAGCATCCGCCGGCGCGCCCATGCCCTCCGCCGGCAGCACATCGACGGCGTTGGCGATCACATGCACGTTGCGCGCAATGCCACGCCGCTTCAGCCGCTCGGCCAGCGCCGGCGTCACGGCGATCACGGCATCGGCGAAGCGCAACTGGAATTCGCTCAGCAGAAAGCCGAGCTTTCCAATCACGCCCCATTTACCCACCAAATAATCAGCCGAGCCGTAGCGCACGACCGTCTTCGCCCCCATCAGCTTGTAGGCCCACAGGAAGATCGCAGAGCCCAGACCTTGGAAGTGCACGATGTCGGGTCGGCGGCGCGCGGCCATGAAAATCGCGGTGATGTAGTAGAGCACCTTATCGGTCTTCATGAGTTGAGAGCGCGGCGCCTTCAGCAGCGCCACACCCTTGAAGCTCTCGCTCTTAATGTTGTCGGCGAGACCGACTAGCGTGACGCGATAACCGCTTGCCGCCACCAGCGGGAACAGCATTTCCGCATTCTTCTCCGCCCCGCCTTCGACGTCCGGCACGCCGCGCGCGCCGACGACAAAGATCGACGGCGCCTGCGGTGTTTCAGTCTTGTTCGGAGCCGACATGGGAAGGTGTGCGCTGCCTAGCGGACGGCTTCTCCGCCCAGGATGGGTTATGCCAAATCGCTCGCTCCAATCAACACGCCTCGCCCGCTGCGCTACGCCGCCGCGCCGGCGCGTTGTCAGGCACGGAAAGCGCGCCGAATTGGCACATGCTTAACGCGATACAATGACGACGCGGTCACCCGCCTCGCCCCAGTTCTCATGTGGGGCATCCACCACTAAGCCGCGGATATCGACGCGCCCCTCGTCATGCTCGAACTCAACGATCGCATCCGCCGCCGACCGATCGACAATGGTCAGACCATCAACGCGCACGCGCGCCTGTTCGTGACCAATCCAGAGGTGGCACGCGCTGGCGCTTTCTTCGGCGGCGCCGCGGAAATTCGGGTTGCGGCTAGTGCAGCGTTCCAGAGTTGCTTGCGCGCTCCAGACGCGGAAATTGCGCTTATTATCCTCCGCCACACAATCACGCAGCACCACGCCCTGGCTCTTGCAGTCGAAGCCGCCATCGGTCGCGCCGCGCGCCTCGCACCCTTCGTAGACGATACCGTGATTGTCGAACTCGTCGGAAAAGCCGTCGCCGTTCCAGTAATCGCCAGCACGCCATTGCTGGAAATTTTCCATCACGCAGTGACGGAACGTGATCGTGTGCGCCTCATCATCGAGCGCGCAACCGGCAGGAATGTAGCCCTCCTCATTGGGCAGCCCGCGCGCGCGGCAATCTTCGATCAGCCCATTGCTCGACCCATAGCGGATACGCGCAAACCCGCGCTCGACGTTCGCGCCGGAGCATCGGCGCAGAACGAACTGACGAACACTCGCGTGCCGTTCACTGTCAGCGGCAGTGTTCTCAAAGAAGCGATAGACGGTGTCGAAAGTACAATCCTCGATGGTGAGGTCGCTGATCGGCGCGCCGACGCGGAAGCAGCCATTGCCGAAGCGCTCGAAAGCGAGGTGCGAGAAGTGCAAATGATTGGCGCCGCGGAGCAGCCGGAACGCGTCCGCCCCTTCTTCATCGCCGCCGCGAAAGCCGCGCAGCATTGCCGCCTGCGCCGCGCCAGAACGCGTATTCACACCGCGTATACGCACCGCGTTTGCCGCGCGTCCGCCTGATCCCAGCTCAATCGGATCGCCCAAATCGTATGCGCCGCGATCGGCGGCGAGCAGTATTTCGCCGCCCGGGGCCACGCGCCGGATCAAGGCGTCGAGTTCAGACACACTGGCGGCGTTCTCCCATGAGCCGCCATCGCCCTCGCCGCCGGGCGTTACGTGCAGCACCTGCGCGCGCGCAGCGCCCGAACAAGCTGCCGCAAGCGGCAGGGCGGCGACCAGTGAACGACGGGTGAGGCGCATGGTCGGAGTGTGGCGCCGTCCTTGGCGCGGCGTCCATCTCAGAACCGCGACAGGCTAGCCGGCGGCGTAGGCGCGCTCGCCCGGGCGAGGCTCGCGCTGCTGGATTGGTTTGAACACGCCAGTGCCGGTGATCAGCAGCCGCTCCCCGGTCCAGATCCGCCCGCGCACGACGAAAAGATCGTCTTCCCGCGACAGCACCTCGCTCGAGCCTTCCACCCAATCGCCGAGTTGGGCGCTGGAGAGAAAGTCGAGCGTCAGCCGCACGGTCACCCAATAGGAGGATCGCTCGACCGAGACGACATGCCCCCAAGCCATGTCGGCAAACGACATCAGCATACCGCCGTGGGCGTTCTTCATGCCGTTGGTGTGGTGATCCTCGACGCGGAAACCCATCGAATAAGCGTCACCGGTCGCGCGCCGGTAGAGCGGGCCGATCTGGCGCACGAAGCCGCGGCGCCAATCGAGCGCGATATACCCGTCAGGGGCTTCAAGCGGAGTGGGTGCGGAGAGGTCATCGGACATGGGCGGAACCCTACCCGCCCCAGCGCAAAAACAAAGAGCGCGACCGCCTCGGCCAACCGCGCCCTTCGTTCAAGCGACCTGCCCAGGCCCTATTCGAAGCTGAGATCGTCGTCTTCCACATCGAAATCTTCGACAAAAGCTTCAGCTGGCGGCGGCGGCGCGGCGGCTTTGGGCCGGCGCGGCATGCCGTTGATCATGTCGCTGCGAACGTCGTACCGAGCCGCGCGAATCGCGGGATGGAACCCGACATTGTGCAGCAGCACCATCACGCTGAAACCGCGTTCGCGCCAGTACGCTTCGATCTTCTGTTTGAGGTCCTGCGCGCCCTCGCGCGAGCAATGATCCGCCGGTTCCCCGCGACCCGGTCCACGGGCGGAGTAACTGTCGGATTCATTGTCGATACTTCGCAGAGAAAAGGATTTCATCGTCCTGGTCCTCGCGCCCACTTCCCCATGGGCGGCGAGAAACATGACGGAAATATTCACGATGAACATTGCACGTAAGGCGTGTCCGAAGACCTAGGACGAAGGTCGCGCACGAGGCGAAAAACGAACTAGACCAAACGATCTATCACCTCGACCGGGTGTGATTTTCGCTGTCGCTGCGGCCAGTAAGCTTCGCGGGAACTGGATGGAACAATCGGTGCGATTTTGGCTATGTTGTTAGGTTCGTTCGACCGTAGCGCGACAACGGCTGCGACGTGATGCAAGAAGCCCCCGCGCGGACGCCATTGCTGGATGGAGCGCGCCTGAACGGAGTGGCGTGACCCAAAAGCCGAAAGCCCGCGCTGACTACATTCTGACCGCAGCCATCGCGTTGGTGGTGATCCTCGTTCTCGCGCTCGTCTTCGTATTGAACATGGGCCGCGAGAGTTACGAACAAGCCAGCGCCGCCCGCGCCGAGATGCGAGACCTCCGTGCTTCACTGATCAGCTTCACACGCGCGCAAAATAGCGCCACCGAAGCGGAAACCGCTTACGTGATAACAGCCGACACGGGCCATCTCGTCGCATTCGAGGCCGCGGGCGCGGCAGCGCGCGCACACGCTGCCGACATCGTGCGGCTCAGCGCGTTCGAACATGACAGCCGGACCACCGCCGAACGCTTGGCCGCGACCACGGAAGGCTATCTGGCGTATCTTCGCGAGATGGGTCCCGACGCGGGGCCGCAGCCGCAAGACCAGCGCGCCACCACACTGGCGCGGTCGCTAGCCAACGACACGGCTACACTCCATGACATCATTTCGCGCCGCAGCGAGGTCATCAACCGGAGCGAGGCGGCCGCTCGCAGTCGCACCGACTCTGTTTCGAGCGCGCTTGCTCTGCTGTCCCTCATCGTCGCCGGGCTCTCGAGTCTTGCCTTGCGTCGCGAGCGCGCGCAGTGGCGCTTGGCCAGCGAAGCTGCGGAAGACGCGCGCGCGAAGGCTGCGGCCTCCGACCTCGCCAAGACGCGCTTCCTGGCTGTCGCCAGCCACGACATGCGACAACCGCTGCACGCGCTCACGCTTTATCTCAGTGCGCTGGAGCGGCGCGTCGACACCCCGGAAGCGCGCGACATTGTCGCGAAAATGGAAAGCGCCACCCGGTCCATGGTGGGCATGTTCGCAATGCTTCTTGACCTCGCGCGTATTCAGGCGGGCGTCGTCGAGCCGGCGCTGAAAATTGTCCCGCTGCAGGAAGCGTTTGATCGCGTCGTCGCGCAATATCCCGACAGCGCGGTCGAGGTCACCCCTACCACACTCAGCATTCGCACCGATCCGCTGCTGCTTGATCGCATCCTGCAGAACCTGGTGTCGAACGCGCTGAGGCATGGCGGCGGCAAAGCGCGGATCAGTGTCGCCCCGCGGGGAAGCGCCGACATTATTGTCGAGGACAACGGCCCTGGCATCGCGCCGGAAGATCACGAGCGCGTTTTCGATGAGTTCGTGCGCCTCGATAGCCACCGCGCGGAAGGACTGGGCCTTGGGCTCGCCATTGTGAAGCGCATTGCGGATCTGCTGAAGATGCCGATACGCGTCGAGTCTTCGCCCGGCGCCGGCGCCCGCTTCATCGTCACCGCGCCGCTCGCCAATACAGCGAGCACACAGCGGATCCCCGCACCAGAGCTGCACCCGCTTGTCGGCGCCAAAGTGCTGGTGATCGACGACGAAATCTTGCCGCGCGAGGCGGTCGCGGGCGCGCTGCGCGACGTCGGCTCGGATGTGCGGGGCGCGACGAACGAAGCGGAAGCGCGCGCACTCCTGCTCACCTTCAAGCCCGCTCTATTGCTGATGGATTTGCGTATCGACGGTCAATTGCAAGGTATCGACATCGCCAGAAAACTCGCGAGCGCCATCGAGCCCCCGCCAAAAATAATCGTCGTCACCGGCGACACTGCCGCCGATACGCTCACGCAGCTTGAAGACTCCGGTTTCGCCTGGCTGATCAAGCCGGTCGATCGCGAACTGCTGATACGCACGGTCGCCGAGGAATTGGCGGCCTAAGCCGACTTCAGTTTGGCGATCGTTTCAGCGCGCGTCCGCACGCCGAGCGCCCGGTAGATCGCTGCGAGATGAATTTTCACAGTCCCTTCCGCGATATCGAGTGAGCGCGCGATCTCTTTGCTCGCTTGGCCCTTGAGCAGTTCGTCCAATACCTCACGCTGGCGCGCGGTCAGCTTGTCGCTGCCCACGGCCGGCGCGGTATAGGCTGACGATACCGGCGGTTCGCGGCGGCCAAGCACTGGCGGCACAAAAATCTGGCCATCCAGAATTGAGCGAATCGCAGCGGCGATTTCCGCCGATGAGAGCGACTTGGGGATATAACCGTGCACGCCAGCGCTCAGCGCCGCGATGATCTCGGCGCGCTCCTCCCAAGCAGACACGACAGCGACTTTCGCTTCGGGAAAGCCGTCGCGCAGCGCCGCCAACGCTTCAGCGCCCGACATGCCGGGCATGCGAAGATCAACAAGGATGAGATCGCCGGCGCCTTCAATCGTCAGCAGCTCGATGGCTTGATCGAACGTCGCTGCTTCACGCACTTCCGACGCGTCGAGCGCATCGATCAGCAATTGACGCAAACCACTGCGGAACAATTCATGGTCGTCAGCGATGAGAGCACGCATGTGCGTTACGGTTTTGGTTACGGGGCGCGAACCATGCGCCCGATTCTACGCTCACTCAACCTGCAATTATGGAGTGGCGACAGCCGACGCACCGTGTAGCGCAGCCTCGGTCGTTTCGTTGGCGCGAACGTGGCGCAGCGTGTCGATGCGTTGGCGTTCGATGTTGAAAAGTTCCAGCGCGCGACCCGTCAAGTTTCTTCCATTCGCGACCTGCAGATTGATCGGATTGATCTGCTGGCCGCGTCGCATCACTTCATAATGCAAGTGCGGGCCGGTCGAACGACCAGTGTTTCCAACATAACCGATGATTTGGCCTTGGCGCACGCGCGAGCCAGCGCGAATGCCGCGCGCGAAGCGCGACATGTGCGCGTATGCCGTCTCATACCCATTGGCATGGCGGATGCGGACGTAGTTCCCGTACGAACTGAACGGGCCTGCACGCACAACCGTTCCCTCGCCGGCCGCCAGAATCGGCGTGCCGATCGGTGCGGCGAAATCGGTGCCGCGGTGCATGCGGGAGTATCCCAAAATTGGATGACGGCGCATGCCGAAGCCGGATGAGAGCCGCGCGCCATTGATTGGCGTTCGCATCAGGAAGCGCCGCGCGCTCTTGCCGTCGGCGTCATACCAATCCGGTCGCGCGTCGCCCGGCGCGAGGAACGAATAGAAGTTGCGTTGGCCACGGCGCGTCTCAAGCGCAACGAACAAGAGGTCACCGGTGCGCACCGTATTGCCCTCGTCGTCGTAATAGCGCTCGAACACGAGTTCGAAATCGTCGCCCGGACGCACGTCGCGTTGGAAGTCGACGTCATAGGAGAATGCATCGGCGAGCGCCGCGATCTCGCGGTCCGTCGCGCCCAGCGAGAGTGCGGTGGCGTAGAGACTGGTTTCCACCTGCGCTGCGATGCGCGCGTTCTCGAAGGTCAGCGGCATCAGAACTTCGCGCGCGGCAAAGCCGGCGGTCGTGCGATTGGCTGTGACAGAAGCGCCAGGCTCGGAGCGGAAGGCGACGCCAGTGAGGCGCGCGTCGGAGAAAAACAGGCTGACCGACTGGCCTGGGCGAAGCCGGCGCGGATCGTAAACGCCCGCAAGCGATGCAAGCGCAGCATTAGTCTCGTCGCGCGAGGCGCCGGCGCGCACAAGGAGCCCCGCAAGCGTTTCGCCGGAGGCCACGCGCATCTCGCGCGTCTCGTGATCGAGGTAAGCTTCCGTAAACGCCAAATGCTCGGCCCGGCGCGCCGCTTCCTCGCGGATTTGCGCAGTGGCCGCAGCAGCCGCGGCGGAGCCGCCACCGAACAAGCCGGTGTTCCAGGCAAGCCCCAGCCCTAAGCCCAGAGCGCCCGCCATAATGGCAAACGCCGCTAAACCTTTCCGAGCCTTCATGAGCCGTTGAGCGAATTCTGCCCTCAACCCCACGCTCCAACTGTCCGCAGCAGCGGAAAACATACAAAGGACAAGAGCTTTCGTCCTTTGGTTATCTCACCAGAAACCGAATTTGGCGCATTCCTTGAGCCAACACACCAACCGCGGGAGACGCTTAATGGTTGAGCAAGAACCGCACCAAGCCGAGGACTATGGCACATAGGTCTAACCAGGCCGTTGCGAGTCAAGAACAACTGGCGCCGCAGGGCCCGGATGACCCGCCACCGGCACGCCGATTATTGATCGGCTGGACGACCGCCATCCTGGCGCTCGGGGTGAGCACGGCTGGCGTGGTAGCCGCGCTCTGGTTCCTCAGGTTCCCAATCGCAAGCTTCTTTATCGGGGCGGCTCTGGCCGAACGCGGGGCGGAAGCGGATTTCCAGATCGTTAACCTCGATTTGAACCGCATCGCGCTGGTGGACCTTCGTTTTGGCGCCGAAACAGCGCCGGATGTTGCTGTCCCCCGCATCGACGCCCGCTGGAGCTGGTCGGGTCTGACGCCCCGCCTTTCAACCGTTCAGGTGCAGTCGCCCCGTGTGCGCTTGCACCTCGATGCTTCGGGTAGGGTCAGCGCCGGATCGCTCGACCGTCTGCGCGCCGGACCGCCGGGCCGCCGACGCGCTTCGATTCCGGCCTTCGAGCTTGAGATCGTCGATGGCGAAGCCACGATCGCCGCCCCGTTCGGCGCGCTGAACGCGACGTTCGAATCGTCCGGCACATTGGGGAGCGATTTCCAAGCCGTCGCGCATATCGCCGAGACGACATTGGTTGGCCAAACCCACGCGATTGCGGGCGGTCGCGCCGATCTCGTCATCGCGTCGCGTGACAACATGCTCGCCGCGCGCCTCATTGCCAGCGCTGGCTCATTGGTTTGGAACGGCGCCGCGTTCGAACAAATGCAGCTGCGCGTCACCGCGCGCGCTCCGCTCGATCTCGCGCGTTACGAAGCAGAAGGCGCTTGGCGCATCGCCTCCGTGCGGAGCGATGATGTGAACGCAGAGCAGCTCAGTGGCGGCATTGGCGGCGAGGTGATCGCGCAGGACAATTCGCTCTCGCCACGCATCTGGCAAGGTCAGGCGCGCTTGAACGCCGCCGCGTTCGACGCTTACGGCAACGCGCTGCAACGCGCCCGCTTCGACGCGCGCATCGAGGGTGAGAGCGGCGCGGGCTCGGCGCGCTGGTCTCTCGCAGGCGAGGACTATGCCGGCCTCGCCATGCTCGCGCCCCGCGCCACGGCCTCAGGCGACCTGCGTTTCGATTTTGACGGGCCCCTTAGCGCCGAAGGCGCCGCACAAATCGCACTCAGCCAAGCGCGCCTTGACAACGACGCCCAGCAAACACTGCGCGACGCTTTCCCCAATCTCGCCGATGCGCCAATCGGCCCAACGTTTGCGTCCGCCGAGAGCGCGCTCGACATTGCCGCTGATCGGTTCGACGTCACCGCGCCACTCGGCCTCGTCATCGACAGCAACGCCACGCGTCTGCGGCTTGCCGCCCCGGTTGAAGCGCGCGCGGTAAGCGGAACGGTGTTGCGCCTGGCGCCGCTGCGTAACGACGCCCCGGCGCTCGTCATTCAATGGCCGGGCGCCGCCCTGCATGGCGCCGTGGCGATCGAGCTGTCCGGCGGCGGCGCGCCAACCGCGTCGCTGCTGCTCGATACCGTCGATTGGTCTCCAGGCGCGCCGTTCGAGGCGGACGGCACGCTGACTCTCAACAACTGGCGCGCAGATAACGCCAGCATCGTCACCAATGAACTCGCGGTCTCCCTCGCCATTGCCGCCGAAGGGAGTGGCCGCATTGATCTCCGAGGCCCCGCGCGCATCACCGGCCCGATCGGCGATGGCGAGGTGCGCGACATGGTCGCCGCGCTCGATATCGCCGTGACATGGCGACCGGGTTGGCGTGTGACGCCGAATGGCTGCACGCAAATGCAACTGGGTGGCCTCGATGTAGCTGGCTTTTCGTTTGGTAATGGCGCGTTTTCGCTCTGCCCGCTCAATGGCGCATTGATCGCAGCGGACGCGAACCAAAATCTCTCCGGCGGCTTTTCGATCCGCAGCCTAGGTCTCAACGGGCGCATGGCCGGGCCAGACGGGCAGCCAGCCCGGCTCGGCGCGCAAAACGTCATCGGCCAGTTCCGCGGCCGTACCGGCGACATGACGCTGTTGCTTGAAGCGCAAACGCCGCGCCTGCAGATCGACATGGCCGAGGCGCGCACGCTTGCTATCGCGCTTGAGAGCGTGACGGCCAATGCGCGCATCTATAGCGGCACATGGCGCGTCGACGGGGCGTTCCGCTCCGGCACGCTCAACGATCCCTCACTGCCCGGCTCGGTCTCCACCATCACCGGTGAATGGGACGCCGCGCCGCAAGAGGGCAGCGACGGTCCGATCATCCAAGTCCGCTCTGGCGAAGCGCTGCTGACGGCGCAAGAGCCAGCCACGGCGGACGAGCGCGCCTTGTTCAATCCGATGCGCTTAGCCGATGTCACGGCGATTGTGCGCGACGGCGACATCACTGCACGCGGAGACATTGTGCTAGAAGACGGCCGCCGGCAGCTCGCCGGCTTCACCGCGTTCCACGATATCAGCGAAGGCGCCGGCAACACCCGCATCCTGGCAACCAACATTGTGTTCGACGGCACGCTGCAACCCTACAACATCACCGAGCGCGCCCGCGGCATGGTGGAGAATGTCCAAGGCGCCGCATCCATGGCGGCCGACGTCACCTGGACCAACGATGCAATCACAGCGACCGGTACGATGAGCACGGAGGGCGTCTCTTTCGCCACGGCCACGATGCCAATCATCCAGGACGTGCGCGGCTCGATCTATTTCGACGATCTGTTCAATCTCACCACACCGCCCGGCCAGAGCGCGACGGTCGGCCTGCTCAACCCCGGCCTCGCTGCACGCAACGGCCGTCTGCGCTTCCAGTTGCTGAGCGAACAACGCCTGACGATCGAGCAAGCCGAGTTCGACTTCGCCGGCGGCACGCTCGCCATGGCGCCGACCACCGTCACGCTCGGCGAAGACGAAACGCGCATCGAGCTCACGCTCACCGACGTCGACGCCGCCGACTTGATCGCAAATCTAAATGTCCCCGACCTCGCTGCGACTGGCCTTGTCGAAGGCTCCTTCCCGCTTCGCCTCACGCGTCAAACGGCGTTCATCGAAGGCGGCGTGCTGCGCTCGCAAGGCGAAGGCGGCATTCTCTCCTACACCGGCAGCGCCGGCGATAATGTCGAGGGCTTCAGCCGCGTGGCCTTCGACGCACTGCGCCGCTTCAGCTACGACAATCTGACGCTCACCTTGGACGGCGACTTGAACGGCGAGGTCATTTCCTCGATCGAGTTCAGTGGCCGAAACTCGGGCCGCCCAGTCGAGATGGGCGACCTCGCCAACGTGCCCGGCATTGGCAGCGTCACCGTCCGCGGTGTGCCGTTCGACTTCAATGTCCGCATCAGCGCCCCGTTCCGGGCGCTGGCCCGCACGGCGACCTCGATCGTCGATCCTGGCGATATCATTAATCGCGCCAACGGCCAGACCACCGAAACCGACACTGACGTCCAGATTGCGCCGGAAACGGAAGAAACGGCGCCAGAACCGGTTGACCCCACCCCACCCGGAACCAGATAAAGCGCAGCTTCAGTGCGCGTTCAGGCGCGCCTAGCTATTGATCCATCGTGAGGAGCTCCAGGTATGCGGGCACACATTCTGACGGGAATAGGCGCGGCCATCGCCGTCGCGGGCTGCATCCCCGTGCAGATCCAGGCGCCTGATGAGCCGATTGAGATCAATCTCAACGTCAACATCCGCCAGGAAGTGATCGTGCGTCTCGAACGGGACGCCCAGGAGCTGCTTGAACAAAACGAGGGGCTGTTTGGCCCCGGAGGTCGATGACTATGAAGCGCAGAATTGCAATCGCATCCGCCTTTGCGGCGCTCGCCGCCGCGATCGCGTTCTCCATGCCGGCAGCGGCGCAGGACGCAGCCTTGAACAGCGCGCGCGCCAGCGGCCTGATCGGCGAACAAGCCGACGGCTATCTCGGCATCGTGCCCGGCGCATCGATCACGGCCGAGCTTCGCGGCCGCGTAGAGCAGAACAACATCCAGCGCCGCGCGCTCTACACGCGCCGCGCCGCCGAGCGCGGCGTTTCCGTCAACGAAATGGCGGCGGCCGTGGCTTGTGAAGTGATTGATCGCGGCCGCATCGCCGTTGGCGAGCGTTATCGCAACGAAGGCGGCCAATGGCGCCAACGCACGGCGTCCAGCGCGGTCGAAGTCCCCTCCTTCTGCGCTGACTAAGCCAGAATGTCGCGCGGCGCCGCGCGGGCTGGAACCAGCCAGCGCGGCGCGCCACATCCAGTCCATGAAAGTTTTTTTGCTGACCATATCGCTCGGCGGCATCCTGGCCGCCGTCATGTTCGGCGCGCTGAGCGATTGGGACAGCTCCGCCATGAGCATGCATGGCTGGATCGCCCTGGGCCTTGGCACTTTCCTTTCGCTGGCGGTGGGCGGCGGCCTGATGGCGCTGGTCTTTCACTCGGCTCGCAAAGGCTATGACGACCGCATTCAGGTCGACGTTCCGAACCAGGACGAACACCGCCAGCACTAATAGTCAGGCTGAGCATAATGTGCTACGCTCTGACGCGTTAGGTTAATGGCTTCCCGCAAATCCTCCGCCTCTGCAAAGAGCTTCCAATCGCTCTATACGCACGGCTTCGTGCGCGTGGCGGCGTGCGCGCCCGTCGTGGCCCCCGCCGACCCAGCCGCCAACGCTGAAGCAATCCTGAAATTTTGGCGCGAAGCGGATGCGGAGAGGGCGGCGGTGCTGCTGACGCCCGAGCTCTCGCTCTCTGGCTACGCCATCGACGATCTGTTTTTGCAAGAGACGCTGCTCGACAATGTCGAGGGAGCGCTCGCCATGCTAAAAACTGAAAGCGAAAAGCTCTTCCCTATCTTGATAGTCGGCGCGCCCTTTCGCATGCGCGGCGCGCTCTACAATTGCGCCGTCGTGATCCACCGCGGCGAGGTTCTCGGCATCGTGCCGAAGTCCTTTCTGCCGAATTATCGCGAGTTTTACGAGAAGCGCTATTTTGGCGTCGCGCCCGATCGCCACGTGCATGCCATTCCGTTTCTCGGCGGCGGCACGAATTTCGGCGCGAACCAAATCTTCTTTCACGCCGACAATCCAGATTTCAGCTTCCACGTCGAAATCTGCGAAGATTTCTGGGCGCCGACACCGCCGTCCACCAAAGGCGCGCTCGCCGGCGCCAACATTCTCTTCAATCTCTCCGCCTCCAACATTGTCATCGGTAAAGCTGAAGATCGCGCCGTTCTCTGCGACAGCCAATCGCGCCGCGCCATAGCGGCTTACGTCTTCGCCGCAGCCGGCTGCGGCGAAAGCACCACCGACCTCGCCTGGGACGGCCAGATCATCGCCTACGAGATGGGCGAGAAAATTGCCGAGGGCGAACGCTTCTCGCGCGATCCCAAACTCGTCACCGCCGACATCGATGTCGCTCGCATCGCGCAAGAGCGCGTCCGCAACGGCACATTCCGCGACGCCGCCGCGCGCCTGCGCGATGAACTTTATCTGTGGTCGCGCATCCGCTTCGAGCAAGAGCTTCCCACAGGCCCGCTGCCGCTGAAGCGCAAGCTCGACCGCTTCCCGTTCGTGCCGGACGATCTCGCCCGCCGCGATCGCGATTGCTTCGAAGCCTACAACATCCAAGTCCAGGGCCTCGCCAAGCGCATCGAGGCGACCAACACCAAGCGCGTTGTCATCGGCGTCTCGGGCGGCATCGATTCTACCCACGCGTTGATTGTCATCGCGCGCGCCTTCGATCTGCTCGGCCTGCCGCGCAAGAACATTATCGGCGTCACCATGCCTGGTTTTGCGACCAGCAGCGGCACCAAAGCCAATGCACACGCCCTGATGAACGCGCTCGCCATCGATGCGCGCGAAGTCTCGATCGAGCCGCTCGCCCAGCGCATGCTGGAAGATCTCGATCATCCCGCCGCACGCGGCGAGCCGGTGTATGACGTCGCTTACGAGAACGTTCAGGCCGGCTTGCGCACCGACTACCTCTTCCGCCTTGCCAACAAGGAAGGCGGCTTCGTTGTCGGCACCGGCGACCTCTCCGAACTGGCGCTCGGCTGGTGCACCTACGGCGTCGGCGATCATATGAGCCATTACAACGTCAATGGCGGCGCGCCGAAGACGTTGATCCAACACCTCATCCGCTGGGTGGCGGATTCTAGTCTCTTCGACGCGCACGCCTCGAAGACGTTGCTTAGCGTGCTCTCCGGCGAAATCAGCCCTGAGCTCATTCCGGGTGACACGCAGCAGAGCACGCAAGCCGTCGTCGGCCCGTACGAACTTCAGGATTTCAATCTCTATTGGTTCACCCGCTACGGCCTGAAGCCGAGCAAAATCCTCTTCCTCGCCGGGAGCGCGTGGCGCGACAAATACGATTACGTCACGCTGCGCCAATGGCTCGCACTCTTCCTCACGCGCTTCTTCGCCAACCAGTACAAGCGCTCCGCCGTGCCGAACGGCCCCAAGATCGTCTCCGGCGGCGCGCTCTCGCCACGCGGCGATTGGCGCATGCCGGGCGACGCCAGCGCCGCGCCGTGGCTAGAGGAATTACACGCCAACACGCCCGACAAGCTGGACTAGCCGCACACTCGCGTGCTTCATCCGCGCCGCATGACAGAGCCAAAGCTGCAAGACCTGATTGTTCTCGCTCTCGCTGCGGGCCGCGAGATCATGGCTGTGCGGGCGGCTGGCTTCGACACGCAGCACAAACTCGATGGCTCCATCGTCACCATCGCAGACCAGCGCGCCGAAGCGATCATCGAGCAAGGCTTGCTCCGCCTAGCGCCGGACGTGCCGATGATCGGCGAGGAAGCCGTCGCACTCGGCCGCGTTCCGCAATGCGGCCAACTTTTCTGGTGCGTCGATCCGCTCGACGGCACGCGTGGCTTTTCCGAAGGCGGTGATGAATTCACCGTCAACATCGCGCTTGTGCGCGGAGGCGTGCCGACACATGGCGTCGTCTATGCGCCCGCAACGGGCGAGCTTTACGCCGGCGAACCCGACGCGGCTTTCACCGCACAGTGCGATATCGCCACCCCAACGCCGAAGGCGCTCGCGCCCATTCAAGCCGATCGAGCCACGCCGCCACAATGGCGCATCGTCGCCTCACAAAATTCAGGCCGGGACGCGCGCACAGCTGACTTCATTGCCGCACTCAAAGGTGCGGCCACGCACGCCAGTTCATCCATCAAGTTTTGCCGCGTCGCCGACGGCGGCGCAGACCTCTATCCGCGCTTCGGCAATGTGAGCGAGTGGGACGCAGCCGCCGGTCACGCCATCCTGCGCGCCGCAGGCGGCGACATCATGCGCCTCGATGGCGCGCCTCTGCGCTACGGCGATCGCGACGGCGGATTTCTGATCCGTGGCTTCGTTGCTTACGCAAATGAAGACGCAAAAGCCGCGGCGCTGGCGGCGATGCGCTAAGCGCTCAGGCGCGCGATCAGCCTACGCATGAACGCCGCGCCTTCTTCAATCTGCGTGCGCTCAATCCATTCATCCGGCTGATGCGCCTGCTCGATCGAGCCCGGCCCGCAAATGATCGCCGGCAGGCCCGCGCGCTGAAACAACCCGGCTTCCGCCGCATAAGACACAGCGCGCGTTTCGTTGTCGCCCGTCAACGCCCGCGCCAAAGTCTCGGCCTCACTATGGGGCGCAACCGCCAAGCCTGGCGTGATCGAACGACGCGTGACGCTCACGCGGGCTTCCGGCGCGCGCGCTTTGATGTCCGCATCAAGCGCCTCAGCGGCCTCTCGGAAGCGCGCTTCAATCGCATCGCCTTGCGCCATCTCCGGGCAACGCAAATCCCAGATAAACTCACAGCGCCGAGCCAAAATGTTCGACGCTGTGCCGCCCTCAACTTTGCCGATCGTCATCGTCGCCGGCGTGAAATGCGTGTGGCTCACCGCCCGCGCCTCGCGCCCGAGTTCGACCACGAGGTTCATCAGCTTAAGCGCTTCCATGATCGCCGAGACGCCCTGCTCCGGCAGTGACGAGTGAGCCTCGCGACCTGTCACTTCAACGAAGAAAGAGCGGATGCTCTTATGCGCCGAGACAACCTTCATCAGCGTCGGCTCGCCGATGATGGCCGCCGCCGGTTTTGGCACGTCGCGCACGATCTCCTCGATCATCGCCGGGGCGCCGAGGCAGCCGATTTCTTCATCATACGAAAACGCCAGTATGATCGGCCGCTTCAGCGGCGCGGCGAGCGCTTCATCGACATGCGCAAGCGCGAGCGCGATGAAGCTTTTCATATCCGCCGTGCCGCGGCCGTAGAGCTTGCCGTCACGCTCGGTCAGCAGCCACGGATCGCTCGACCATGGCTGGCCATCGACCGGCACCACATCCGTGTGCCCGGACAACACGACCCCGCCTTCGACGTTGGGCCCAACGACGGCATAGAGATTGGCCTTCGAGCCATCCGCGTTCGACACCCGTCGCGAGGCGATCCCGCGCGCACGCAAGAACTCCTCCACCCACGCGATCAACGCGAGATTGGAATTGCGCGAGGTCGTGTCGAACGCGATCAGCCGCGCCAGGATGTCGAGCGCAGCGGCGGTCACCTACTGCGCCTGCACTGGCTGGCCGCCCGGCTCCTGGAACGCCAGCAACACAATCCGAAAGCGCAGCGCCGCGTTCGGCGGGATTTCGCCGCGACCGGAGGCGCCGTAGCCGAGCGAACCGGGGAACGTCGCTATCACCTCGTCGCCTGGGCGCATCTGCGTGATCGCTTCGGAAAAGCCGCGCACGACGCCCTGCAACGGAAACTCAGCCGGCTCGCCCCGCGCAAAGGAGGAATCGAACTCTTCGCCGCCATCCACGAACGAGCCCGCATAATGGACGAGCACTTGCGCGTTCATCGTCGGCTGCGGCAGCGTCTGATCGTTGCCGCGGCGCACGAACTGAAGTTCGAGCCCAGACGGCAGCGTCTGCGGCGCTTCAGTGACTTCGCGGCTCAGCGCGTTGATTTGATCTTCCAATGCCGTTGCATCCTCGCTCTCGCCCTGGCGGATTTCGTCCATCACGCCTTCATTATTGTTGCACGCGGTCAGCGCCAACAGTGCAACGGCCAAAAATACTCGCTTCATCTCGTTCGCCTTCCTCGCGCGCAATCTCTAACGATACAGCGCTTCCGATTGATCAATCGTCCAAACTTCAGCTTCGGCCGCGCGCTCCCAATCCTGGAACGCCGCATCGGCAAAGATCGCCGCGCAATAGGCCTGCACCGCATCCGGGGCTTCAACCGCGTAGGTGCGTAGCCGCGTCGCCACCGGCGCGAACATCGCGTCGGCGATCGAACGCGAACCAAACAAAAACGGCCCGCCAAAGCGCGCCATCAGCCCGCCCCACAGCGCGTAGAGCCGATCGAGATCGGCGCGCGTGTCGTCCGGCCATTCCGGCGCGCGCTCTAAGCGGCGGCGAATGTTCATCGACAGATCGCGTCGCACCGCTGCAAAGCCAGCGTGCATCTCCGAGGCAACCGCGCGCGCCTCAGCCCTCACCAACGCATCCGCCGGCCACAGCGAGGGCGTTTGCTCGGCCGCCCATTCGCAGATCGCCAGGCTTTCATAGATCGTCGTGTCGCCGACCTTCAGCGCCGGCACGCGTCCGCTCGGCGACACCGCGCGCACCGCCTTGATTTGCGACATCCCGTAACCCTCGCCACCGAGCGGGATGATGTGCTCTTCGAACGGGATTCCGCCCCATTTCAACGCCAGCCATGGGCGCAGGGACCAGGAGGAGTAATTCTTGTTGCCAATGTGCAAGACGGGCGCGGCCATGGGCGGCTTGTTCCAGAGCCGGGGCGTGAGATCAAGCCACAGCGGCGCCGCTTCCCCGCCGCCGCGACGCAGGTTAGGGATGAAGCACGAGGGCGCGGGAGAAACCTGATGCGTATGGCGGCTGCAGCGGCGACAATCGCCGCGTGTGTCCTGGTGAGCTTCGCTGCGAGCGGCAATCAGAGCCCCCTCCCGCGTGTCTCAGACGCGATCAGCGGGGCCAGCACGCCCGGGCGCATCGCCTCTCTCTCTCCAGAAAAGCAAACCGGCGGCGTGAAGCCGGGGGCAGGCGCCGGCGGGCCGGTTCGCGGCGACGATTCTTGCCAGTGGGCCAACGACAACGAGTGCGACGATCCCGATATCGGCACCGGCGCTTGCCGCCTCGGCACCGATTTTTCCGATTGCCGGCGCCTGCGCGCCGGAACGGAGGACGATTCCTGCCGCTGGGCCCGCGACGGCGAATGTGACGAACCGAATTTCGGCACTGGCGCCTGCGTGCAAGGCACGGACCGCACCGATTGCGGCAACGTCGCCTGGATGCGCAACCAGACCGACCGCTGCGCCACCTCTTTCAACGGCATTTGCGAAGAGCCTGGGCGCGGCAACGGTTCGTGCGCCGCGCGTTCCGACCGCACCGACTGCCACGGCCGCGAACGGCCGACTCTGATCAATGATCACTTCTTTGGCCGCGACGACCGCGTGCGCGTCAACGCCCAGCAAGCGCCTTGGCGTTTCATGGGCCGCTTCACCAACGCCCAGGGCCAAGCCTGCACCGCAACGCTCATCGCGCCTGATGTGATCGTCACCGCCGCTCACTGCATCCATATCGAACACGGCGCCGTCACCAGCGGCGGCGCGTTCCGTGCTGAAGGCGGCGGAGAAGCGCGCGCCGTCGCCTATATGATCGACCGCCGCTACGACTATCGCCGCTTCAACACCACCGACGAGATTGACGGCCTCGACTGGGCGCTGATCCGGCTCGACCAGCCGCTCGGCGACCGCCTGGGCTTTGCCGGCGTGCGGGTGATCACCGATCGCGGCACGCAAGCGGCGGCGGCGCACAATCTGTTGCAAGCGGGCTATTCCTGGGACACGGGCGACACGCTTTCGGCCAACATCAATTGCCACATCATCCAAGCCCACAGCGATGGCACGTTCGCGCACGAATGCGACACCACACGCGGCGATAGCGGCTCGGCCTTCGTGGTCCGCAACGGCCAGGGTTTCGACGTCGTCGGCGTTGACTCGAACTTCCGCTCTAACCCAGGCGGACCGTTCATTTACATCGCCGTCTCCGCCGCCTCGTTCCAGCCCTTCGTGGCCGATTTCGTGGCCGGCCGCTCGGGCACGCGCTTTGGCAGCGCGCCGGCGGGAACGGGCCGTAAGTCGACCGACAAGGCCCGTTAATTGCCACGCCTGCCGCGCGAACCGCGGAAGGCAAATACGTGCGTCTCGAAACGATACATCCCGACGACCTCGGGCCAGCGGAATTCGCCCGCTGGCGCGCGCACCAAAAGGCGCGTCCCGAACTGGCGAGCCCCTATCTGACGCCGGAATGGATGCGCATTGTCGCCGACGTGCGCGACGACGCTCGCGTCTGTGTCATCAACGGCGGCGACGGCTTCCTCGCCGTACAGCGCCTCTCCCCCTTCGCCGCCATGGGTCTCGGCGCGCCGATCACGGACTATCAGGGCGTGATCAGCAGCACTGCGTTGGACATAAATGCGGGCGCTTTATGCCGTTCAATCGGCGTTGGCCGCATCGACCTCACGCACGTGCCGGAAGGCGCGACGCCGCTGAAAGGCGCGGGCGCCGAAGGCTCTTGGATCGCGGAAACACAAGGCCGACGCGATCTCTTTGAAGCCGGGCTGAAGCAGCGCCGCGGCGAGTTTGTCCGCCAGACCGACAAGAAATCCCGCAAGCTGGCGCGCGAAAAGGGAAGCCTTGAGTTTCGCGGCCCGTCCAGTGCACGGCGCGACTTCACCACGCTTTTGGCTTGGAAGAACGCGCAACTCATACGCTCGGGCCAGCCGTCCATTTGGAGCACGCCTTGGGTGTCTGAGGTAATGGAGCGCTGCTTCGACACCGACACCCCGGATTTTGGCGGCGCCCTCTTCACGCTCAGCGCCGATAACCAGCTTGTCGCCGCCGCGTTCTGCCTGCGCAGTGCGCGCGTGCTGCATTTCTGGATCGTCGCCCACGACAACGCTTTCGACGCCTATTCGCCCGGCGTGCAGCTTGCGCGCGCCATCGTCGGCTGGGCGGCGGAGAACGGGATCGCGGAGGTCGATTTTGGCCCCGGCGACTACCAATACAAACGCCAGCTCTCGACCACCCAACGCATGCTCTCGTTCGGCGTGATCGCCGGCGCCTCCGTTTCGGGCGCTGTGCGCCGAACCCAGTACGCGCTACGCGGCGGCATTGAGCGCCTGCCGCAGCCGCGCCTCGCCGCCCTGCCGGGGAAGGCCATGCGCCGCCTCGATCTGATGCGAGCTCTGGGCTGACGCCGATTGAACCACCGACTCCGCGCGCCTAGGGTAGCGCCGCATGGCGATTGAATCTGCCCATACTGGCGCGACGGCCCCGGCTGTCACCTATGACGACGTTCTTGATGCGGCCGAGCGCATTGCGGGCCGCGTCGAGCGCACGCCCATGCACCATTCGCGGCCGCTTTCGGCGGCCACCGGCGCCGACATTTGGGTAAAGTACGAGAACCAGCATCAGACTGGCGCCTTCAAAGAGCGCGGCGCGCTCAATCGATTGCTCCAGCTCACCGAGCAGGAGAAGAACCGCGGCGTCATCGCCGCCTCCGCCGGCAATCATTCCCAAGCGCTGGCCCAGCACGCACGCGCGCTCGGCGTGCCGGCCGTTATCGTCATGCCGCGTGGGACGCCGAACGTGAAGGTGGAGCAGACGCGCGCTCGCGGCGCGGAGATCGTGCTTGAGGGCGACACCTTTGACGACGCCTACGCCCACGCCATGAAACTGCGCGAGCAGCGCAATCTGGTCTTCGTCCATCCGTTCAATGATGCCGGCGTCATCGCCGGCCAAGGCACTGTCGCGATCGAGATGCTCGCCGACATGCCCGAGCTCGACGTGCTGATCGTCCCCATCGGCGGCGGCGGCCTCGTGGCAGGCATGGCGATCGCGGCCAAGGCGATAAAGCCCAACATACGCATCATCGGCGTCGAAGCGGCGATGTATCCCTCCTTCCAGGCACGCGGACGCGGCGAGAAAGTCACGACCGGCGGTCAAACCATTGCCGAAGGTATCGCCGTCAAACAGATCGGTGAGCTCACTTACGATCTCGCGCACACGCTAATCGACGACATCATCTTGATCGATGAGCCCACCTTCGAAAGCGCGATCGCGCTTTACATCAGCGCGGAAAAAACCGTCGCCGAGGGCGCGGGCGCCGCATCGCTCGCCGCCATTCTCGCCGCGCCAGAACAATTTCGCGGCGTGAAGTGCGGCTTGGTTCTCTCCGGCGGCAACATCGATACGCGCCTGCTCGCCTCCGTGCTCGAACGCTCGATGGTGCGCGAAGGCCGCATCGCGGTGCTGCGTTTCGTCGGCGACGATCGCCCCGGCATTCTCTCCACCGTCGCGCGCATCATTGGCGACGCGGGCGGCAACATTCTTCAAGTAGCGCATCACCGCATGAAGCTCGACGCGCCCGCAAAGGGTGTCGAATTCGATATCGAAATCGAAACGCGCGACAGCGCGCACACGGCGGAGGTCATCACTGCACTGAAAGCCGCCGGCTACGACGCTCGACGCGTTTGACCCGCTCCTGTTACGCGTGACCTTCGTGGAACCTTGTGGTACCCCAGCCCCGAGGGAATAGGTCGGTCGCGCGCCTTGCTATCGGCGCGGCCTGATGGAGGGTGAGAATGAGTCGAATTTTCAATGCACTGGCGATTGCCGCCGTGATGGCGGTCGGGCTCGCGGCAACCACCACCGTAGCGTCCGCGCAGCCCCGCGCCGCAGCGAGCACGACACCGCAAGTGCCGCGCTGCACACAAAATCTCGGCACTATCTCCATACAAAACGGCGACACCCACCAGGGCTGGCGCGGCATGAATCTGCAGCCCCCAGCGGCGCTTCTGCGGGTTGTCGTCCAGCAATCGGGTTGCTTCACCGTCGTTGAACGCGGCGCCGGTTTAGACGCCGCCATGCGCGAACGCGATCTCGCTGGCGGCGGCCAATTGCAGCGCGGCAGCAATGTCGGCGGCGGCCAGATCCGTGCTGCTGACTATGTGATGCTCGCCGACGTCGCAGCGCAAGACAACAACGCCAGCGGCGGCGGTGTCGGCGCGGCGGTCGGCGGCGTCATCGGCGGCCGTCTCGGCGGCATTATCGGCGGCGTCGGTGCGCGCTCGCAAACGGCGACGGCCGTGTTGACGCTCGCCAACGTGCGCACGACTGAATCGTTCGCAACCGAAGGCAATGCGCGGAACCGAAACTGGACCTGGGGCGGCGTCGGCTTTCTCGGCGGCGGCGGCGCAGGGCTCGGCGGCTACACCGACACCGACATCGGCCGTGTCGTCACCATCGCCTTCATCGACGCCTACACCCAACTCATCTCGCAGCTTGGCGTGCTTGATAGCTCAGCCGCCGCCGCAGCGCCGCAGCGCACCTACCGCACGACGTCAGCAACACCGCTGCGTTCGCGGCCGAATGGCGGCTCGACGCTGCGCAACCTGCCGGCTGGCGCCACCGTCTATCCGCTGGGCGAGCGCGAGGGCATGTGGTGGCGCGTCGCCGACGAAAACGACAACGAAGGTTGGGTGAACAACGACTTCCTAGAGCCGGTGAGCTAATCGCAACCGGCTACATTGCGATTATCGGGGCCGCGCACCAAGCCAGGTGCGCGGCCCCTTTTCATTCACCGCCTGATTACTCAGCAGCGACAGCAGCCTGAGGATCGTGCTCGGCCACGAAATGGCCGGGCCCAACTTGGTTCCACTGCGGCCGATACTGGACTGCATCCGGGTCGTCGATAATGCGCGACTTCAAGAAGCGCAGCGGCGCGCGCGTATCAAGTGGGCTGGGCAAATCGCCAACCAAGCGCACGCGCTTCTTGTTGCGCGCGATCTCCGGATCAGGCGTCGGCGCGGCGGCGAGCAGCGCTTTTGTGTACGGATGACGTGGATCGGTGAGGATGACTTCGCTCGGCCCGTACTCCACCGCACGACCGAGATAGAGCACCAGCACGTTGTGGCTAATCTCGCGGACAACGGCGAGGTCGTGGCTGATGAACAGCATGCTGATATGAAACTCGCGCTGCAGATCGATCAGCAGTTTCAAGATTTGCGCCTGGATCGACACGTCGAGCGCCGACACCGCTTCGTCGCAGACGACAAGCTTCGGCTTCATGATCATCGCCCGCGCCACGCCGACGCGCTGGTTCTGGCCACCGGAGAGTTCGTGCGGATAGCGATTGATCAAGTCCGGGTCGAGGCCGACCTGCGCCATGATCGCCTTCACGCGCTCCTCGCGTTGCACGCGATTGAGCATCGGCTCGAACGACAAAAGCGGCTCGGCAATCGACGCGCCTAATGTCATGCGTGGATCGAGGCTCGCCAGCGGATCCTGAAACACGATCTGCAAATCCTGGCGCGCCTTGCGGATCGTCTCCTTCTCGCTCGGCACCAGATTGCGGCCAAGGAACGTCACGCTGCCGGCATTGCGCGGCAACAATTGCACCACGGCGCGCGCCAAGGTCGACTTGCCGCAACCGCTTTCACCGACAATACCCAGCGTCTCGCCTGCCTGCAGCTTGAAGCTCACGCCATCGACGGCGCGCAATGGCTTCTTCTTCCCAAAGATCGAGCCATCCTTGATCTGCACCGGAAAACTGACACGCACATCATCGACTTCGAGGATCGGGGCGCCTTGATCGGGCGCGATCAAGGTCTGCGTGCGCGCGCCATCGATACGCGGCACGGCGCTCAGCAACATGCGCGTGTAATCGGCCTTCGGCGCGGAATAGATATCTTCGACCGTGCCGGTCTCGACCACCTCGCCGCGCCGCATAACCACAACCCGCTGCGCCATGCGTGCGATCACGCCCATATCGTGCGTAATCAGCGCTACCGCCGCGTCGGTGTCGCGGCGCAAATCCTCGATCAGATCGAGCACCTGCGCCTGCACGGTGGCGTCGAGCGCCGTTGTCGGCTCGTCCGCCACCAGAAGCGCTGGCTCCGCCATCATCGCCATGCCGATCATCACGCGCTGACGCATGCCGCCCGACAATTCATGCGGGTACTGCGAAAGCCGGCGCGCCGCCTCCGGAATACGCACGCGCTCCAGCCACTCAATCGCCCGCTCGCGCGCCGCGGCGCCGGTCACTTGAAAATGATGTTGCAGCACTTCCGCCATCTGCTGCTCGATGGTCATATGCGGCGTCAGCGCCGTCAGCGGATCCTGAAACACGAAGGCGACTTTGCGGCCACGGAAACCGTCGAGCTCGCCGCGGCGCATGCCTAAGACATCGCTGCCCTGAAACTTCACCGACCCCGAAACGCGAGCGTTATCCGAGGTGAGCCCAAACGCGGCCAGGAACGTCTGGCTCTTGCCCGAGCCGCTCTCGCCGACAATGCCAAGGCATTCGCCTTTGTTGATGGTGAGAGAAACGCCCTTGACCGCTTCCACATCGCCGTCCGGCGTGTCGAAGGTGACGGCGAGATTTGAGATTTCGAGTACCGGTTCAGTCATGGGCGCGGAGACTAGCGGCGGTTCGCCTCAAGTCCACACCCACATGCCGCTACGACGCAGGTAGACCAGTCAGGATGGCTTCTGGGTCGAACGATCTGCTGACGTTCGAACCTCATTGTCAGCGGACACCGCCTGCTCTCGGATGCGGGAAAGGTGCTCCGCGAACTCCTCAACAATCGTTCCGGCAGCATCTAGCACACCATCGCCTGATCGGCATTCGACGCGAGCCACCCAACGGGCTCGAAACACGTCTCGAGCGCGTCGGTACTCGTGGTAGAGTAAGAACTGTTTCGCCGCGAATCCCGAGTGGTTGCTGAACGCGTCCAAGGTTTGCCAAGACGCGAGCAATACAGCCGAAAGCCCAGCCCAGAAGGCAAACTGTGTGTCCGCGCGCAGAAACCAATATCCCGGAAATGAGTTTGCGAGAAATGCCAGTACAGATACTGAGCAGGCGCCGAAGATCAAAATCACCTTCGACCGCACCCAACGCCCTTGGCGACGCTGGAAATTGCGCTTGTAAGCCGCGATCGAATCTTCCGCTTGAGCCTCAAGCCGGTCAAATTCAGATCTCAAGCAATCAATAGGAGTGGTGCTCACGCGCCTCTCCTTAATCTACGGCCAGATCAGCATCATGGGCAGGTGCAGGTATGGCGTCCCCCGATACTCACAACGACGCAAGGGCGTCCGCCTTTGCAGCGCTTCAGCGCGCAGGTGCGCTTACTCTTCAACCGATACAGTGGCATCGATTTCAGCTTCTGGTTCTTTGTCCTACCCACCGGTATCGCCAAGAAGCGGATCACGGGATTGCCTTCGCAGGGCTCGTCTGAGGCTTCTGCTGCTGCGCGAAGTATTCCAAATCTCGGGTCGCTATCGGGCAAACGGACTGACGCGCGCATAAACGCCTCAGCCTCATCCACGCTATCGAAAATGCGATCAAATTTACCGGGAATGCTCGCGTTGACAACGCCGAGCAACCATTTTGGATTGCTGACCACCACCGTCCCTCCGCCATTGAGCGGAGGTTAAGCAGACATTAATTGTCCAGTAAAGCTGCAATCGGTGATTGCTCCGCCACCGCAAAATCTCCTGCTCTCCAGCCAGCAAAGTCGCGATGATCTGTGTTTGCGCCGGCTTCAAGAAGAGCCACGACGACTTCGCGATCCTCCGCAGCGACGGCTTCGAACAGAGGAGTCCACCCGACCTCGTCGATCTGCTCGAGCAGCTGACGATCGACGATGAGCGAGCGGACCGCCGCCACTTCACCACTCCAGATACAATTCACGAGCTCGGCGCGCTTTGTCATTGATCACCAACGCGTAACCTGTGAGTAACTTTGCCCCACTGATGGTAAAAATGAGGTTAAGACGAGTCGGTTTCGGCATTGAGCAGAGAATTGTAATGGCCCTGATGAATTACCTCACCCAGTGCACCTTCGATTTTGGCGCGTTGGAGCAGACGCCCAAGGTGCTGCAGCGGCTGGGCGTGGAGCGGCCCTTCATCGTCACCGACCCAGGCCTGAAGGCCAACGGCCTCTTGGCAGCGCTGCTCGCCGCGCTCGGCGCCGAGCCTGCCGGCATGTTCACCGAGACGCCGCCCAATCCAACCGAATCGGCCTCCGCCAAAGCCGCCGCCGCCTATCGCGCCGCTGGCGCAGACGGCATCGTCGCCTTCGGCGGCGGCTCCTCGATGGACCTCGCCAAGGCCATGGGCCTGATGGTCAGCCACGAAGGCCCATTCGAGCGCCTGGGCGGCAGCGTGAAGGGCATGAAGCACATCGGCCCGATCCCGCCGCTCCTCGCCATCCCCACCACCGCCGGCACCGGCTCGGAAGTCTCACCCGGCGCCGTCGTCATTCTCGACAATGGCCGCAAGGAAACATTCGTCTCGCCCTTCCTCGTGCCGAAAGCCGCGATTTGCGATCCGGAGCTGACGCTCGGCCTGCCGCCGCAGCTCACCGCCGCCACCGGCATGGACGCGATGACCCATTGCATCGAAGCCGTGTTGACGCCGGTCGTGCATCCGCCAGCGGAAGCCATCGGCGTCGACGGGGCTGAGCGTATCGGCACCTGGCTTGAGCGCGCAGTGACAGATGGCAGTGACCGCGACGCGCGCTGGCACATGATGATGGGCTCGTTCGAAGGCGCGCTGGCGTTCTCGAAGGGTCTGGGCGCCGTACACGGTCTGAGCCACGCCCTCGGCCGCATCCATGATCTCAAACTGCATCACGGCACGCTCAACGCCGTGATCCTCCCCCACTCGCTCGCCATGATCGGCAACAATGCGGAAGAAAAGTTCGCCCGCCTGCGCCGCGCGCTCCGCCTCGCGCCGAACGCCGACCTCGCCCAATACATCGCTGATTTGAACGCCCGTATCGGCCTGCCGTCAGGCCTCGCCGCCATGGGCGTGAAAGAAGAGCACGGAGAAGGCGCGATCGATTACGCCGTCAGCGATCTCGCCACCCTCACCAACGCCGTGCCGTTTGAAGGCGAACAGTACCGCGAATTGTTTAGGCGGGCGCTCTAGCCGCACGGACCGCGTCCACCATCGCATCATAGTCAATCGGGATTGTCACGATCCGATCGGCGCCAAGCGCCAGCGCTCGCGCGCTAAAATCGTGCGAGGTGCTCGTGAACAGGATGGTTCCGCGATAGCCGCCTGCCCGGAACGTCTCGATGATATCGAACCCGGAGATGTCAGGCAAAATGTCATCCACAAAGATCGTATCGTAGCAAGACACCGACGCTAAGCTCAGCCCTTCTTCGCCAAGATCGGTCTCGTCCACGATGCAGCCGGCGCGGCGCAACGCGATCCCCATCATCAAAGCGAGGGGTGAGAAATCCTGAATAACGAGAACGCGCGACATCCCGCGAGCAAAGCAGATTCTCCGCGCGCATGGGTTAAGCGCCCAATCACGGCACTTTCGCCAGGAAATCCAGTATCGCGTCCCATGCGTCGGGCTCATCGAGCGCTGGCGCGTGGCCGACATTCTCAATCGTCACACTGTCGAGATCGCTCTTGACCGTACGCATGTAAGTCAGCGCGTCCGCCGTCAGAATATCGGAAATGCCGCCGCGCACCGCCAGCATTGGCTTTGCCGCCAGCACTTGGAAAAGCGGCGTCAAATCTGGTGGCGTCGCGTATTCGTCGAAGTCGGCGAAGGCGAGCGCAATGTGTGGATCGTAGTCGGCTTCGAGCTTGCCGTCGTCGCGCTCGCGGAACGTGCGGCGCGCGAACGACATCCAGAATGCGTCATCGTCGGCGCGCTCGGGATAAGCTGAGCCGTTGATTGCGCGCACCGTTTCCGCCGCCGCCGCCCAGGACTCCACCGCTTGCGCACGCCCGACATAAGAGGCGATGCGGCCGAGACCCGTCGTCGACAAACGCGGGCCGACATCGTTGAGGATCGAGCCTGCGATGCGATCCGGCGCGATCGTCGCCAGCACCATCGTGATCAGCCCGCCCATCGAGGTGCCAACAAAAACCGCACGCGGGATTTCCAGCGTATCCATCAGCTTTAGCACATCTTGCGCATAGACCGCCGGCACGTAGTGCGCCGGATCGGGATCGTTAGCGCTGTTGCCGCGTCCGCGCATATCAGCGGCGATGACGCGGCGGCCGAGTGCGGCGATGCGCGGCGCGATCACTTCGAAGTCGCGCGCATTGCGGGTAAGGCCATGCAGGCAAATCACCGGCAGGCCAGTCTCCGGCAGCAGCGGCGCATAATCGCGCGCATAGAGCCTGAGCCCGTCCACGGTGGCGATCACGCGTTCCTCAAAACCGCCGATCGTGAAGGGCGCACCGAAATCCATGCTCATCTCCTAACCCGCGCGCCCCTGAGTCGCGGCGGCGTTAGCGTCGGCATACTCAACCGCGCGCATCGCCCGCAACCGATTGAGCCAGTTCTGTTGTACGCGCGCGCGCTCACTCGCCGCGACCGGCTCACAGGTGCGCAGCACGATCTCGGCCCCGCCCACCGTGAAACGATCGAAGCAAAGCCCGGCGAACGCGGTTTGGCGGCGCAATTGCGCTTCGACTTCGCGCTGCGCGGCTTGCGTTTGCCCCGACGCCGCGCGCGCCTGTGAACGCGCGATCGGCCCGGCGCCGCGAAAGCGCACCAATATGGCAACAGGTGCGTCCTCCGCCGCGCCAGCTTGCGCGAGTTGGAAGCTCGCCGGCGGCTCAGCTTGGGCGCTCTGCGATGGCTGCAGCGCGATCGTCAGCGCCACGGCCATCACCGCAGCGCTCGCCGCAATCCCCCAGATCCGCAAGGCGCCAACATCCATCGCCGTCATCCCGCCAGCGCGCGTGAAAGATCGAGCATGCCGCGCCCACTCGGCCGCGCGCAGGTCGGCGAACCGGCGGCAATCGGCGTTGCAAAGCGCGAGCGCGCGCATTCGATTTGGCCGTATTCGGCGCCATGCGGCGCGATCGCCCTTGTCATCAACGCATCCTCAAGCTGGCGCCCGCGCAAACCCGATTGCGAGGCCAGCAACGCCAACGCCGCTGACACGTGCGGCGCAGCCATCGAAGTGCCTTGCAGGAACGAGTAATAGCAGCGTTCGGTCGAGGTCGAGTTGGCCGGGTCGTAGCAGCCAGCCGTTGTCGCACGCGTTGACAGCACGCCATCGGGGCGCCCGTCATTGTCGCTATCGGCGAACACGTCGCCGCCTGGCGCGAGCAGATCAATCTGCGGGCCGAAGTTCGAATAGAATGAAAGCCCGCCGCGCGCATCGTTGGCGCCAACCACCAGCACGTTGTTGCAATTGGCCGGCGCATAAAGCGAAGCCTGGTTCGCCTTGTTGCCGGCCGCCACCACCACAACAACATTCCGCGCCACCGCCGCATCGATCGCCGACTGCATCGACGCCGGACACGGCGCCTGGATCGAGAGGCTCATATTGATGATATCGGCCTGCGTGCGATTGACGATCTGCTGACCTGCCGCGTTCACGGCCGGCGCAATCCCCGCTGCCCAGCGAATGCCGGAGACAATGTCGGCCAACTCACCGCCGCAGCGCCCAAGCACGCGTACAGGAATCACGGTGACATCCCAGGCGCCGCCGGCCACGCCGACGCGATCATTCGTAACCGCCGCGCCGATCGTGCCAGCGACGTGCGTGCCGTGATACGAATCTTCCGTCTGCGCGCCGCAGCGGTCGCCTGCATCCTGCGCATCGGCATCGACGCCATCACCATCGCCGCCGCGCTCCGGATTGTTGATGAGATCGATGCCGCTTGTGACGTTTTGGGAGCCGCGAATATCGGGGTGCGTCAGATCGAGCCCAGTATCCAGCACCGCCACGCGCACGGTGCGCGATCCAATCTGCGCCGCCTCCCAGAATGACGTAAATCCCGCGCCGCCGGGCGATTGCCCCGCGCCCGTACCCCGCGGCCGATAATGCCATTGCAACGCGTACAACGGATCGTTCGGCAAGCCGCCGACGCGCGCTGGCGGCGGCGTTGTGGGTGTTGGCGTAGTCGGCGTCGTGCCCGGCGTCGTCGCCGGTGGGCGCGTTTGTGGCGGCGGCGTTGGCCTGCGGTCCCAGCCAGCATCGGCGATGTAGTTCGGCTCGACGTACTCAAAATCACCAGACGCCGTGAGCCGCTGAATGGCGCAGAGGGTGGCAAGCCCAATGTCGTTCTCAAGCTGGCCCTGCGTCACGATACGCGGGCAGCGATCGCTCGCGTTCCACTCGACCGCCGCAGGCGGCGGCGCATCCTGCACGGCCGCCTCGCCGCTCTGCTGACTCAAGCGGAGCGACGTCGGGTCCGCGCTCAGGCCTGCCAAGCTTACCGTCACCACGCCGCCCGGGCGCACGACGATCTCGCCCTGAATGCCGAGGCGTCCCAGCACATCGCGCGCCGCGCTGCGCGCCGTCTCGGACGCTTCTTCTTCCGCGCGCTGGCGCACTTGCTGAATCACATTCTCCGGCAGGTCCTCGATCGCATCCAAACCCTGCACACGCAGCGAGCGGACGAAGTTACTGGCCAACCCCATATCGGTCGCGGCCTCCGCGAGTTCCGCTTCGACGCGCGCGCCGACGAGGATCTCGCCAGGCGCAATCATCACCGGCTCCGCCGCCAGAAGCTCCGCAACTTGATCCTGCGGCTGCACCGAGCCGGACAGCGCGCGCGCTTCGAGCGGCACGGTGTCGAGTTGTACCGGCCCGGGGCCTTCTTCGGCGCCGCCGCGCATGCGTTCCCACACGCCGCCCAGCTGGTCGCACGCGCCCAACGCCAGAAGTGGCGCCAACGCCAACGCAACCAAACTCCAGCGGCGATGCGACATGCTTGGCTCCTCACACTTTTTCGCGGAAACTGACCCTAGCTTGGCCCCCCCCGATGACAAGGCAATGTCATTGGCGGGCCGTGGAGAAGGCGAGCACCGCCGCGCAATGAGCATTTTCCCCCTAGCGGCGAACTTGGCCGCGGCCCGCGATCCAAGCGCGCCGCGTGCGCGCACCGAAGACGAGGCGACATCTCTTGCTGGCGGGCCGGTATTCCTCGCCGTCGAGGAACTGCCCGATCGGTTCGAGACGCCTGCGGCGGCCGAAATCGCCGTCCCTGATCTTTACGGAACCGGGCTCTACGAATTGATCTGGCGCGACGGCTGGCGCGTGAGCATGCGCTATTGGCGCCCCGCCCCGCCCGCCCCAGTTGCACGCACCGGCGAAGCAGCGATCAAGAAACCGCTCGGTCACGCACGCACGCCGGAGGAGGCGCGCGCGCTGCTGCAGACGCCCGCCGAACTGGCGCGCGAGGTGCTGCCGAAGCTCTATCTCGACCACAAACAGCTGATGAAGCGCTGGGGCGATTTCGTGCGCAACGGCTTGGGCGAAATCGTCCAGCGCGAGGGCAAGTTCGCCTTCGCCATCACCTTCTGGCGTCCGATGCACGCGCCCGGCATCGCCGCGCCGCTCGCACCCATCGAACGCATCGAACTCGCCGAACGTGTCGCCGCACCTTTACGCGGCACCGAACCACAAGCCGATTTGGATATCGGCCTGTTCGAAGACCAAGCGCCAGAAAATCCAAACGTTGTGCTGGTGACGGAAGAAGGCGACGGGCGGTTTCGGGGCGGCGAGTAGCCTCAGCCCGGCAGCGTCACACGCAGCAACGCACCAACTTCGACATCCGCGATCACGACATCGCCGCCGTGCGCCCGCGCAATCGAGCGCGCCGCAGCTAGCCCCAAGCCGGCCCCGCGCGTGCCTTCGTCGTTTAAGCGAACGAACGGCTCGAACACGGCGTCGCGTTGATCAGCAGGGATGCCCGGTCCATTGTCAGCCACCTCAACGACCGCCACGCCGTCTTCACGCTTGAGCGCGATACGCGCGTGGCCGCCATATTTCAGCGCGTTCTCGACCAGGTTCACGAACAGCCGCTTTAGGCCCAGCGACTGCCCGGTTATTACCACGCGTTCCTGTGAAGCGAACGTCACATCTCGCCCCGCCTCAGCCAGATCGTCGACAATGCTCTGCAGCAGCGCCGACAAATCAAGCCGCACACGCGCCTCTTCCGCCGGATCGTCGCGCGCGAACGCGATGAAGCTGGCGACCAGCGCTTCGACCTCTTCGATTTCCTTGGCCATCTTGGCGCGCTGCTCCGGCGCGGCATTCTCGGCGACCAAGCGCAAGCGCATCAGCGGCGTGCGCATATCGTGCGCCACCGCGGCCAGCGTCTTCGTGCGGTCTGCTATGAGCGCGCGCAAGCGCGCTTGCATCGTATTCACCGCCCGCGCCGCGCCGCGCAACTCGCGCGGCCCTTCCTCGCGCACCGGCTCGTTCTGCGGATCCACGCCAACGGCTTGCACGGCGTCGGCGAAGTTACGGATCGGGCGCGTCAGCCGCCGCGCGAACAACGCTGCGAGCAAGGTCAGCACGGTAAGCGTGCCGCCAATCACCAGCATCGCGCGCCCGATCCAGCTGATCTCTTCCCAATTGCGGCCCTGCTCCATGATGAGCCAGCGCCCATCCGGCAGCTGCGCGCCGAGCTGAAAGCCCGAGAGCAACACGACACCGGGCGGCGCCGGCGCAAATGTCGGCGCGGGCGGTGCGGGCGGAACAGGCGGCGCAGGCGCTATCGTGACGCCATCTGCGCCGCGACGGATCACGACGGCCGGCGCGCGTGGCACAGCCGGCGCTTGCGGGGCGGCGCCGGGCGCGGGCAGCGGCTGAATTTCGATCTGCTCATGTTCGGTATGCCGCTCTTGCACGATGCGGTCACCGTCGATCGTGATTTCCCGCCTGTGCCGGCCGAGATCACCCTCAAGATCGCGCACGCGAAAAACAAAAACGTCACTTCGCGTCACTTGCGCAGCGATGCGCACATTATCGACGTCAAGATCGAGTTGCTCGGCCAAGCTCTCACGCGTCTCGCGCAATGCCGGCAAGCTTAGCAGACGCGGCGGCGTGTTTTGCACGCGCCACCGGATCGCGCCGTCCGGCATGGTGCGGCCGAGCGCGACCATGTGATGATAGCCGGCCTGAAAGCGGGCCGCTGTCACATCGGCGCGCACGACATCCGGCGGCCGCGGCGGCAGCCAAATGACGATCGCCACCACCGCGACGAACGCCGCCGATAGCGCCAACGCCACCAGCGCGCCGAGATAGGCCGCAATCGGCCAGCCGCGAGAGGACCGCGCCGAGGCCATTATGGAATCGGTTTCACCGCGAAGAGATAACCCTCCCCGCGCACGGTGCGGATGATCTCGATGCCGCCCGGCGTTTCGAGCTTCTTGCGCAAGCGACTCACCTGCACGTCGACAGCGCGATCGAACACGTCGCCGTCATTGTCGAACGCGTAATCCAGTAATTGCTCGCGCGACAGCACGCGCTGGGGCCGCTCCACGAACGCGCGCAGCAAACGAAACTCACCCGCCGACATCGGGATCACCACGTCGTCCGGATCGATGAGTTCACGCCGCGCGATATCGAGCTTGAAGCCGGCGAAGCGAATGGACTCGCCCGGCGGGGCGCTTTCCGCATCGCGTTGCCGGCGCAACACGGCGCGTGCGCGCGCAACCAACTCGCGCGGATTGCAGGGCTTGGCCAGATAATCGTCGGCGCCGATCTCTAGGCCAACGATACGGTCGGCGTCATCGCCCAGCGCCGACAGCATAATGATCGGCGGACGGCCTTTGCCGGAAAGGCGCTTGCATGCCGAGAGCCCGTCTTCGCCCGGCATCATCAGGTCGAGCACGATCAGATCCGCGCCCTTGGCCGTCAGCGCCTTTTCCATGGCGGGCACATCGCCCGCCCCATAGGCGGCGAAACCCGCGCGCTCGAACACCTCCACGAGCCCATCGCGGATAGCCGCATCGTCATCGACGATCAGCACGCGCAGCGGCTGGGCGGGTTCGGACATGAGCGCCATTCTATCGCGACCTGCGGGTCCCTTTCCACGGCAAACCCCCGCCGCGAGGGGCAGGAGCAATACGGGGCCTCTGTTGCGGCAGTGTTTCAAGCGTTGACGTACGCCAGCAAAGAAGCGCCGCCATGGTCGCTCCACACAACGCCCGCTCCGGGCGCTTGAGGGAGCTAAATATGAGACTGGCGCTCACCCTGGGTGCGGCCGCCGTGGCTTTGACCACGATGGCGGCCTCCGCCCAACAGAACCAAGAACAACACCGCATCGTCATCCGCCACGGCGGCCACGGCGCGATGGATTCGAATGGCGACGGCTGGTTGTCGCGCGAAGAATCGAGCGCCGCCGCCGACCGTGTGTTTGACGACCTCGACAGCAACAATGACGGCCGCCTCACCAGCGAAGACCGTCCGCACTTCGAGCACGACGTTACCGTTCATGTCGGCCCCGGCGCAGCGCCGGACGCTCATGGCGAAAACTGCACGCGCGACGAGTCCGGCGAAGGCAATGAGCGCCGCATCACCGTCATCTGCCGTAGCCCCGACGGCTCAAGCAGCAGCGAAGACCGCCAAGTCATTATCCGCCGGGGCGGCGGTGGCGGCGAGTGGGTCGAGCGCGAGGGCGACCGCATCGCCCCGATCCCGCCTGAGCCGCCCGTCCCACCCGCGGCGCCAATGTTCATCTTCATGCTCGGCGACGAAAGCGAGGCCGACCGCAATGGCGACGGCGCCCTCTCACGCGACGAATTTCGGACCCAGCACTTGCGCCTGTTCGACGCCCACGACGCCAATGGCGACGGCCGCATCCGCGCGCCGGCGCCGCCCGCACCGCCGGCGCCGCCCGTCGCGCCCGCCGCGCCCGAGCCGCCGCGCCGTCGCTAAGCGGCGCGGCATTGGCCCCGCCGCATATCCCCGGCGGGGCCCAAGCCCGGAGCAAAAACTGAACCGTGCCGCCGGTCACATCGCCCCCTGCATCCAATCGCTATCTTCACTGCATCAAGAGTTCAGACACGCAACGCCAACAAAGAGGAGCCAGCCAATGTCCAAGTTTCTTTGCCTCGCCGCCGCGCTGGCCCTGTTCGCGCCCGTCGCGTTGGCCACGTTGAACCAAGCCGCTTTGATCGTCGCCTGATCCCCCAAACCCGCCAGCGACGATCGACTAGGAAGCCGCGGACCCTCACTAGGTCCGCGGCTTTTCCTTTGCGCAATTGGCAGTGCCGCGTCTGCAAATTCGCAAACAGCTCATGCAGGAAAAACCATGCAGCGCGCATCCAAGCGCGCGCCCCGCGGCATCTCATAGTCAAACCGACGCTAACCTTCAGGGGAAACCGAGATGAACAAGTTGAAAGCCATCACCGCCGCGCACAAAGTCGTCGCCATTGTCGCCGCATTCGTTTTGTTCGCGCCCGTCGCCATGGCGACGTTGATGCAAGCTGCGGCGATCGTCGCTTAACACGCTCTGCCGCGAAGCGGCATTTGCCTGCCGCCGCTTCGAAACAGAATGGTCCCGGCTTCTCCCGAGCCGGGACCAACATTTCTTAGGTCAGCGATCCGCAGAAGCGCTGAATGCGCGTGCAGGCGTCTTCCAGGCTTTCGTTCGATGTTGCGTAGGAAATGCGGAAGCACGGCCCCAAGCCAAACGCCGTGCCATGCACGACAGCCACGCACTCCGCTTCCAGCAATTCCAGCGCAAACGTCTCGTCCGTATCGATAACCTTGCCGCTCGGCGCGGTCTTGCCAATCAGCGCTGCGATCGACGGATAGACGTAAAACGCGCCTTCCGGCGTCGGGCATTCGATGCCGCGCGCTTGGTTCAGCATCGACACCACCAGATCGCGGCGGCCCTGAAACAGCGCCTTATTCTTTGGAATGAAATCCTGCGGCCCGTTCAGCGCTTCGACAGCGGCCCATTGCGAAATCGAGCATGGGTTCGACGTCGTCTGGCCCATTAAGTTGGCCATAGCCTTGATCAGCCATTCCGGGCCACCGGCATAGCCAATACGCCAGCCAGTCATCGAATAGGCTTTAGAGACGCCATTCATTGTCAGCGTGCGCTCATACAAAAGCGGCTCGACCTGCGCGATCGTCGCGAACTCGAAATCGCCGTAGGTTAGATGCTCATACATGTCGTCGGTGAGCACCATCACCTGCGGATAATCCAGCAGCACCGCCGCCAGACCTTTCAATTCTTCCGCCGTATACGCCGCGCCCGACGGATTGGACGGCGAGTTGAGCAACACCCACTTGGTGCGCGGCGTGATCGCTTTCGCCAAAGCCTTCGGCGTCACCTTGAAACCGTTCACGATCGTGGTTTCCACGAACACGGGCGTTGCGCCGCAGAGCATCGCCATGTCCGGATAGCTCACCCAATAGGGCGCCGGGATCACCACTTCATCGCCCGGATCGAGCGTCGCCATGAAGGCGTTAAAGATCACCGGCTTGCCGCCCGGCGAGACGTTGATCTGGGCGCGTGTGTAGGAAAGCCCATTCTCGCGCTTAAATTTGCCAACGATGGCGTCCTTCAGTTCGGGGATGCCGTCGACGTCGGTGTATTTCGTCTTGCCGTCGTGGATAGCGCGGATCGCGGCTTCCTTGATGTTGTCCGGCGTGTCGAAATCCGGCTCGCCCTGGCTGAGCGAAATGCAGTCGCGGCCGGCGGCTTTCAGCGCCCGCGCCTTGGCGCTCATCGCCATGGTTGCAGAGGGCTTCACGCGCTTCAGCGCGGAGGAAACAGAGTTGCTCATGATGACGGTCCGATTCGCATGGACGCCAGTTTAGGGCAAGCCGCGTCACATCGCCCCTTTTTGCCTCGGCGGATGGCGTCCCTATATCTTTCCCGGAAACAGAGGAGACCCCGCATGCCCCTGCTGATGTGCCCCAACTGCAGCGCCTCGATGTCCGAGGTGAAGCGCAATGATGTCGCTTTCGACATGTGCCCGACGTGTCGGGGCGTGTGGCTGGATCGTGGGGAATTGGAGAAGATCATCGCCGGCGCCCGCGACGAGCGCGCCGCTTTTGAGCAGGACCGCAGCCAGTTCTACCAGGATCCCGACGCCTACCGACGCAGCCATCCGCAGCCGCAGCCGCCGCCGCAGCAACAGCGTCCGCCGCAAGACCAGGGCTACGGCTATGGCGAGCGCGGCGAACGTGGCGAGCGCGGAGAACAAGGCGAACGCGGCGAATACACCCAAGACGGCCGCCGCCGCCGGCGCGGCGGCTTCGAACTGTTCGACATTTTCGACTAGCCAACGCCGCCAAAAAAGTAAAACGGCCCGGGATTGCTCCCGGGCCGTTCGTTTTTTTGGACGTTTCTTCCCTGAGCCTTATTCGGCGGCTTCCGGCTGTGTGAGACGCGCTTCGTGTGCGCGCTCGATCGCCAGTTGCTCGTCGCGCTCGGCGGCGATCTTCTGGTAACGGCGCAGCTGGCCGCCCGTACCCGCCGGGATCAAGCGCCCGACGATGACGTTTTCCTTCAAGCCTTCGAGCGTGTCCGACTTGCCGTACGAAGCGGCTTCGGTGAGCACGCGCGTGGTTTCTTGGAACGACGCAGCCGAGATGAATGAACGCGTCTGCAAGCTCGCCTTGGTGATGCCGAGCAACATGGGCTGAGCCGTTGCTGACTTCAAACCAAGTTCCTTGACGCGCTTGTTCTCGTCTTCGAGATCGAGCGCTTCGACGGCTTCACCTTTCAAGAACTCGGTGTCGCCGGCGTCCATCACTTCGACCTTCTGCAGCATCTGGCGAACGATCACCTCGATGTGCTTGTCGTTGATCGGCACGCCCTGCAGGCGATAGACTTTCTGAATTTCCTCAACGAGGTAATTCGCCAGCGCTTCGACGCCGAGAATGGAGAGGATGTCCTGCGGCGCGGGGTTGCCGTCGAGCAGGTAATCGCCCTTCTTCACGAAGTCGCCTTCTTGCACAGGAATGTGCTTGCCCTTCGGGATCATGTACTCGAACGGCTCGAGGCTTTCATCGTCGGAGACAACGCGCAGGCGGCGCTTGTTCTTGTAGTCCTTGCCGAACTCGACACGGCCATCGCTCTCCGAGATGATCGCGTGATCCTTCGGACGGCGGGCTTCGAACAGTTCCGCCACGCGCGGCAGACCGCCCGTAATGTCGCGTGTCTTGGCGCCGCCCGTCGGCATACGCGCAAGGTCTTGGCCAGGCGTGACTTCGTCGCCGTCCACCACCGAGAGAATGGCGCCGACCGGCAGCGAGTACGTCTTCACGATAGCGCCCTTGGCGTTCAACACCGAGATCGCCGGCTTCAGGTCGGAGCCGCGCGCCGTCGAACGCCAGTCGATGATCACCTTGGACGAAATGCCGGTGGCTTCGTCGAACTCGTCGCGGGCGGAGATGCCATCGACGACGTCCTCGAACTTCACCTTGCCCGCCGTTTCCGTGAGAATCGGCGTCGCATAGGGATCCCACTCGGCGATCCGGTCGCCGCGCTTCACCTTGCTCTTTTCGTCGACCTTCATGCGCGCGCCGAACGGCAGCTTGAAGCTTTGCCGCTCCTTGCCTTCCGCGTCGACAACGACGACCTGCATGCTGCGGCTCATGACGATGAGTTCGCCATGGGTGTTTTTCACCGTGTTGCGATCGACGAAGCGGATCGCGCCTTCGTGCGCCGATTCCATCGCCGAGGTTTCCGCGACTTGCGCGGCGCCGCCGATGTGGAATGTGCGCATGGTGAGCTGCGTGCCAGGTTCACCAATCGATTGCGCTGCGATGACGCCGACAGCTTCGCCGATATTGACCGGCGTGTTGCGCGCCAGATCGCGCCCGTAGCACGAGCCGCACACGCCGGTGCGGGTTTCGCAAGTCAGCACCGAGCGCACCTTCACGCCCTGCACGCCCGCCTTCTCGATCGCCACGACCGTATCTTCGTCGAGGAACGAGCCAGCCGGCGCCACCACCTTGCCGGTGCCCGGCTCGATCACGTCCACCGCGGCCGTACGGCCGAGGATGCGCGTGCCGAGCGACACGACAATGTCGGCGCCGTCGATGACGGCCGCCATGGCGATGCCGTCCTGCGTGCCGCAATCTTCTTCGGTGATGATGCAGTCTTGCGCGACGTCGACCAGACGGCGCGTCAGATAGCCCGAGTTCGCGGTCTTCAACGCCGTGTCCGCGAGGCCCTTACGGGCGCCGTGGGTGGAGTTGAAGTATTCGAGAACCGAGAGGCCTTCTTTGAAGTTCGAGATGATCGGCGTCTCGATGATCTCGCCCGAGGGCTTGGCCATCAGGCCGCGCATGCCGGCGAGCTGCTTCATCTGGTTCTTCGAACCACGCGCGCCGGAGTGCGCCATCATGAAGACGGAGTTGAGTTCGCCGAGGCGACCGTCTTTCAACTTGGCCGGCTTGGACGCCTCTTCCATCATCGCGTCGGCGACCTTGTCGGTGCACTTCGACCAGGCATCGACAACCTTGTTGTACTTTTCGCCCTTGGTGATGAGGCCGTCGGCATATTGCTTCTCATATTCGGCCGCGCGCTTGCGCGTGTCCTCGACGAGCGCTTCCTTCGCCTTCGGCACGACCATGTCGGCCATGCCGAAGCTGATGCCGGCTTTCGCCGCTTCCTTGAAGCCGAGCTGCATGATGCGGTCGGCGAAGATCACCGTCGCCTTCTGACCGCAGAAACGATAAACCTGATCGATCAGGTTGCCGACCTCCTTCTTGGTCATCGTCTGATCGAGCAGCTTGTAGCTGATCTTCGGGTGACGCGGCAGCAGTTCGGCGAGCTTCATGCGGCCCGGCGTGGTGTCGATCGTCAGACGCAACGGCTTGTTGTTTTCATCAACCGTTTCAAAGCGCGCCTTGATCTTCGAATGCAGCGTCACGACGCCCGCTTCGAGCGCGGACTCGATCTCGCCGATCGAACCGAAGATCTTGCCTTCGCCCGGCTCGCCGTCCTTGACGGTCGAGAGATAGTACAGCCCGAGCACGATGTCCTGCGACGGCACGATGATCGCCTTGCCGTTGGCCGGCGAGAGGATGTTGTTCGTGCTCATCATCAGCACGCGCGCTTCCAACTGCGCTTCGAGTGACAGCGGAACGTGCACGGCCATTTGGTCGCCGTCAAAGTCGGCGTTGAACGCGGCGCAGACCAGCGGGTGCAGCTGGATCGCCTTGCCTTCAATCAGCTTCGGCTCGAACGCCTGGATGCCCAGGCGGTGAAGCGTCGGCGCGCGGTTCAAGAGAACCGGGTGCTCGCGGATGACTTCTTCGAGCACGTCCCAAACTTCGGGACGCTCCTTCTCAACCATGCGCCGCGATTGCTTCACGGTGCCGGAGAGGCCTTTGATGTCGAGGCGCGCATAGATGAACGGCTTGAACAGTTCGAGCGCCATCTTCTTCGGCAAGCCGCACTGGTGCAGCTTCAGATCGGGACCGACGACGATGACCGAACGGCCGGAATAGTCGACGCGCTTGCCGAGCAAGTTCTGGCGGAAGCGGCCTTGCTTGCCCTTCAGCATGTCAGCGAGCGACTTCAACGGACGCTTGTTGGCGCCGGTGATGACGCGGCCACGGCGGCCGTTATCGAACAGCGCGTCGACGGCTTCCTGCAGCATGCGCTTTTCGTTGCGGATGATGATATCCGGCGCGCGCAGCTCCATCAGCCGCTTCAAGCGGTTGTTGCGGTTGATGACGCGGCGATAGAGATCGTTGAGGTCGGACGTCGCGAAGCGGCCGCCATCGAGCGGCACCAGCGGGCGCAGTTCCGGCGGGATCACCGGAACGACCGTGAGGATCATCCATTCTGGCTTATTGCCCGAACGAATGAAGGCTTCCACCAGCTTCAGGCGCTTGGCCAGCTTCTTCGGCTTCAGCTCTGACGTCGATTCCGCGATTTCCTTGCGCAGTTGCTCGGCCTCTTTTTCGAGATTCAAGGCCATCAGCAATTCGCGCACGGCTTCCGCGCCGATCGAGGCGGTGAAGCTGTCTTCGCCGTACTCATCCTGCGCGCGGATATAGTCTTCTTCAGTCAGCAGTTGCTTGGCTTCGAGCGGCGTCAGGCCTGGCTCAAGCACGATATATTGTTCGAAGTAGAGAACGCGCTCGATGTCCTTCAGCGCCATGTCGAGCATCAGCGCGATGCGCGACGGCAAGCTCTTCAGGAACCAGATGTGCGCAACCGGCGCGGCCAACTCGATGTGGCCCATGCGCTCACGGCGCACGCGTTGCAGCGTGACTTGGACACCGCACTTTTCGCAGATGATGTCCTTGTACTTCATGCGCTTGTACTTGCCGCACAAGCACTCGTAATCCTTGATCGGGCCAAAGATACGCGCGCAGAACAGACCGTCGCGTTCAGGCTTGAACGTACGATAGTTGATCGTCTCGGGCTTCTTGATCTCGCCGAAGCTCCACGACTTGATCTGTTCGGGGCTCGCGATCGAAATCTTGATCTGATCGAACACAGGCGCCGGCGGTTGGTTGCCGAACGTGTTGTTGATCAGGTCTTGGTTCATGGCGTTCATAGGGTCTCACCTTCCGTCGTCCCGGTGTGCGGCCGGGACCCCGTTGGTATTTTCACTTCACACTCGCGCGCCCCTTTCGGAGCGCGCGAGAACTCAAGCAGCGTTTATTCGGCGGCCTTCAGCTTCACGCCGTCGACGAGTTCGACGTTGAGGCCGAGCGAGCGCATTTCCTTCACGAGCACGTTGAACGACTCGGGGATGCCCGCTTCGAACGTGTCGTGGCCGCGCGTGATGGCCTCGTAGACCTTCGTCCGGCCGGCGACGTCGTCCGACTTCACCGTCAGCATTTCTTGGAGCGTGTAGGCCGCGCCGTATGCTTCGAGCGCCCACACTTCCATTTCGCCGAAGCGCTGACCGCCGAACTGCGCCTTACCGCCCAGCGGCTGCTGGGTGACGAGCGAGTACGGGCCGATCGAGCGCGCGTGGATCTTGTCGTCGACCAAGTGGTGCAGCTTCAGCATGTAGATGTAGCCGACGGTGACGGGACGCTTGAACGTCTCACCCGTCAGACCATCCTTCAGCATAACCTGACCGGTTTCCGAGAAGCCGGCTTCCTTCAGCATGGCGCGGATATCGCTGTCCTTGGCGCCGTCGAACACCGGGGTCGCGATCGGCACGCCTTTTTCGATGTTGAGCGCCAGCTCACGCAGCTCTTCCGACGATTTCGGCAGTTCCTGCTTCTCGCCGTAAATGTCACGCAGCTTCTTATCGAGCGGCTTGCGATCGCCATCGCGTTCGAACACGTCGAGCGCCTGGCGCACTTGCTTGCCGATGCCCGCGCAAGCCCAGCCCAAATGCGTTTCCAGAATCTGACCGACGTTCATCCGGCTCGGCACGCCGAGCGGATTGAGCACGATATCAACATGGGTGCCGTCATCGAGGAACGGCATGTCTTCGATCGGCACGATCTTCGAGATAACGCCCTTGTTGCCGTGACGGCCGGCCATCTTGTCGCCCGGCTGCAGCTTGCGCTTCACCGCGACGAACACTTTGACGACCTTCATCACGCCCGGGGGCAGCTCGTCGCCGCGGGTCAGCTTGTCGACCTTATCGCTGAAGCGCGCATCGAGACGCTTCTTGGCGTCGTCATACTGCTTCTTCAGGCCTTCGATTTCAGCCATGGCGGCTTCGTCTTCGACGCCGAACTGCCACCACTGACCCTTCGAGAAGCTCTCGAACGCGTCGGCGGTGATCTCGCCCTTCTTGAAGCCTTTCGGCCCGGTCGCGGCTTGCTTGCCGAGCAGGATTTCCTGCAGGCGACCGAAAATGTTGCGCTCGAGGATCGCGAGTTCGTCGTCGCGGTCCTTCGCCAAGCGCTCGATTTCTTCCTTCTCGATCTGCAGCGCGCGCTGGTCTTTATCGACGCCGTGGCGGTTGAACACGCGCACTTCGACGACCGTACCATTCACGCCCGGCGGCAGGCGCAGCGACGTGTCGCGCACGTCGGAGGCCTTTTCGCCGAAGATGGCGCGGAGCAGTTTTTCTTCCGGCGTCATCGGCGATTCACCCTTGGGGGTGACCTTGCCGACCAGAATATCGCCCGGCTCCAATTCGGCGCCGATCGCCACGATGCCGGCTTCGTCGAGGTTGCGCAGCGCTTCCTCGCCGACGTTCGGAATGTCGCGCGTGATTTCTTCCGGACCGAGCTTGGTGTCGCGGGCGGCGACTTCGAACTCTTCGATGTGGATCGAGGTGAACACGTCGTCTTTGACGATGCGTTCGGAGATCAGGATCGAATCTTCGAAGTTGTAGCCGTTCCACGGCATGAACGCGACGAGCACATTGCGGCCGAGCGCCAGTTCACCGAGCTCGGTGGACGGGCCGTCAGCGATGATGTCCTCGGCCTTCACCAGATCGCCGACCTTCACGATCGGGCGCTGCGTGATGCAGGTGTTCTGGTTAGAGCGCTGGAACTTCAAGAGACGATAGATATCGACGCCGGGCTTGGCCGGGTCCTTCTCTTCCGTCGCGCGCACGACGATACGCTGGCTGTCCACCTGCTCGACGATACCAGTGCGGCGCGCCGTGATGGCCGCGCCTGAGTCACGCGCCACGGTGCCTTCCATGCCGGTGCCGACGATCGGCGCATCTGCTTGCAGCAGCGGCACCGCTTGGCGTTGCATGTTCGAGCCCATGAGCGCGCGGTTGGCGTCGTCGTTCTCGAGGAACGGAATCAAAGCCGCGGCGACCGAAACAACCTGCTTCGGCGACACGTCCATCAGATCGATTTCTTCGCGCGGGATCAGTTGCGCTTCGCCGTTCTCGCGCGCTTGCACGAGGTCTTCGGTGAGGTTGCCCTTCTCGTCGATGATGGCGTTGGCCTGCGCGATCTTGTGCTTGGTCTCTTCCATCGCCGACAGATAGACGATCTCTTTCGACGGCTTGCCGTTCGAGACCTTGCGGTACGGGCTTTCGATGAAGCCGTACTTGTTGACGCGCGCGTGCGTGGCCAGCGAGTTGATCAGACCGATATTCGGGCCTTCCGGCGTTTCGATCGGGCAGATACGGCCATAATGCGTCGGGTGCACGTCGCGGACTTCAAAGCCCGCGCGCTCACGCGTCAGACCGCCCGGGCCAAGCGCTGAGAGACGGCGCTTGTGGGTGATCTCGCTCAGCGGATTGGTTTGGTCCATGAATTGCGACAGCTGCGAGGAGCCGAAGAATTCACGCACCGCGGCCGCCGCCGGCTTGGCGTTGATTAGATCATGCGGCATCACCGTCTCGATATCGACGGACGACATGCGTTCTTTGATCGCGCGCTCCATGCGCAGCAGGCCGATGCGGTACTGATTTTCCATCAGTTCGCCGACTGAACGCACACGGCGGTTGCCGAGATTGTCGATGTCGTCGATTTCGCCGCGGCTGTCGCGCAGATCGGAAAGCGTGCGCAGCACTTCGAGGATATCCTCCAAGCGCAGCGTACGAATAGTGTCATCCGTATCGAGCCCGAGGCGCATGTTCATCTTCACCCGGCCGACGGCCGAGAGATCGTAACGTTCGCTATCGGAGAACAGGCCGTTGAACAGCACTTCCGCTGTGTCGATCGTCGGCGGCTCGCCCGGACGCATGACGCGGTAGATGTCAAACAGCGCTTGTTCGCGGCTCTCATTTTTGTCGAGCTTGAGCGTATTGCGGATGTAGGGGCCGTTGGTCGCCGGCTCGATATCGAGGATCGGCAGTTCATCAATGCCCGCTTCGATCAGCGTCGCCAGCACGGCTTCGCTCAGGCCGTCGCCGGCTTCGCAGAAGATTTCGCCGGTTTCAGCGTTGACGATGTCCTCAGCGATATAGCGATCGAACAGGTCCTCGGACGGCACCTGAATATCCACGACGCCGTCTTCGACCAGCTTATTGGCGATACGCGCGGAGATCTTCTTGCCGGCTTCGGCGACGACCTTGCCGGTCTTCGCGTCGACCAAATCGTACGTCGGCTTCACGCCGCGCCAGCGCTCGGCGCGATAGCGCGTGGTCCAGCCCGAACGCGTGCGCTTGTACATCGACGACTGGTAGAAGGTCGCGAGGATTTGCTCGCTCGACATGCCGAGCGCGTAGAGCAGCGTCGTCGCCGGCAGCTTACGCTTACGGTCGATACGGACGAACATCACGTCCTTGGCGTCGAACTCGAAGTCGAGCCACGAGCCGCGATACGGGATCACGCGTGCGGCGAAGAGCAACTTGCCGGAAGCGTGCGTCTTGCCCTTATCGTGGTCGAAGAAGACGCCTGGGCTGCGGTGCATCTGAGACACGATCACGCGCTCAGTGCCGTTCACGACAAACGTGCCCTTGTCCGTCATCAGCGGGATATCGCCGAGATAGACGTCTTGTTCTTTGATGTCCTTGACCGACTTTGCGCCGGTTTCCTCGTCCGTCTCGAACACGATCAGGCGCAGCTTCACCTTCAGCGGCGCGGCATACGTCATGTCGCGCTGCTGGCATTCTTCGACGTCGAACTTCGGCTCTTCGAACTCGTAGCTCACATATTCGAGCACGGCGCGATCGGAGAAGTCGCGGATCGGGAATACCGACCGGAACACGGCCTGCAGACCTTCATCGATGCGCTCGAAGGAACGTTCGTCCTTCTGGAGGAATTGATCGTAGGAGCTCTTTTGCACCTCGATCAGGTTCGGCATGCGTCCCGCCTCCGGGATCTTGCCGAACGACTTACGAATTTTTTTCTTACCGGTGTAAGACAGAGTCATCTGTTCTTCCCAATGCGCGCTGCGCTCCGATGCGGACCCCGGCCACTAGGCCCGCCAAGCGCGGCACATGAGCCGCCTGTTCGCCCCTAAGCTTCAGCGCCGCCAGCGCCGAACCCCGACCCTGTTATCGAAGCGCTGCCCGGGCGGTGGGCGCTACGCCGCGTCACACGAGACGCGGAACGCCGGAACCGGAACCGCCCTTCTGAGGCGGCTCCGGCATCCGGTTGCTTTATGCGAGTTACTTCAGATCGACCTTGGCGCCGGCCTTTTCAAGTTGGGCCTTGAACTTTTCGGCATCAGCCTTGTTCACGCCTTCCTTCACGGCCTTCGGCGCGCCTTCGACCAGGTCCTTGGCTTCCTTGAGGCCCAGGCCGGTGATCGCGCGCACTTCCTTGATCACTTCGATCTTCTTGTCGCCAGCGGCGGTGAGTTGGACCGTGAACTCGGTCTTCTCTTCAGCAGCGGCGGCCGGGGCGGCGCCAGCGGCGGCGACAGCCACCGGAGCAGCGGCGGAAACGCCCCACTTTTCTTCAAGCATCTTCGACAGCTCAGCCGCCTCAAGGACGGTCAGCGCCGACAGGTCTTCAACGATTTTATCGAGGTTTGCCATGATCTTAGTTCCTGACGTTCGTGTCTGTATTCAAATGCGAAATGCGGAATGACGGGTTCAAGCGGCGTCCTTGGTCGCGTAAGCGTTGAGAACGCGCGCGAGTTGACCACCGGGCGCTGCCAGCACGCCGGCGATCTTGGTCGCGGGCGCCTGCACCAGGCCGATAATCTTGCCGCGCAGCTCGTCCAAGGAAGGCAGGGTGGCGATTGCCGTAATGCCTTGCTTGTCGAGCAGCTGGTCGCCGAACAGACCGCCAAGAATGACGAACTGCTCCTTTTCCTTGGCGTACGCGACGGCCACCTTGGCGGCGGCGATCGGGTCAGCGGAATAGGCGACGGCCGTCGGCCCGGTGAACAAGCCAGCGGCAGACGCCTTGGGCGTGCCATCGATGGCCAGTTTCACGAGCCGGTTCTTCACCACTTTGAGCGAGCCACCAGCCGCACGCAGCCGGGTGCGCAGCACCGTCATATCCGCAACGGTCAGACCGGCATAATGGCCAACGACCATCACACCAGCGCCGGCAAAAACGCCTTTCAGCGATTCCACCGTTTCAGCTTTCTGAGCACGATCCATTGCGGTCTCCTCAGTCAGCGCCCGGCCAATCCGAGCGCTGTCGAAAGCGCACGCGGATCAACCGGCCGGCGGAAAAAGCCCCCGAGCGGCGCGCGATCCACGCGCACCCTGTCCCAGGAGCCGGCCTGCGGGAGACGGCTTGACAGCCACCCCCGAAAAACGTCAGCTTCTGTCTATTGCTGGCTCGGGAAAGCGTGAGCTTTCAACGATTTAAGCCACACACAAAGAGCCCTTTCGGGCTTACCATGTGTCTGGCGCCTGCAGTCTCGGACAGGACCGGAGGGGGTTAACCCCGCCGGATCGCGCGATATGCCTTCTTTATTGCACCGCCGCAAGAGGCGGCGGCACAATTCCCTGCGCTTTGCAAGAGGCCGCTGCGCGGCGCTGTGGAAAGGACACGTCCTCGCCCGGGCCTAGCCGTGCTATCATCCCTGCATGACGCGCATCGAACTCGCCATCAAAGCCCTCGAAGAGCTCCCCGAAGATCAGCGCGACATGGTCGCCGATCTGGTCTTGGACCTTGTCGCCAACGCCAAGTGGCCGAAGGATTCGGTGACCGAGGAGCAATGGGCCGAGGTCCAGCAGCGCCGGGACGAGCCTTTCGAACCAGCCGACCCGGACCATTTCGATAAGCTCATCAACCGGCTCTCATGAAATAGCGCGTCGTTTGAGGCCGTCGGGCGGCGAACGACGTGGACGCCATCGCCGAGTACATCGCGAAAGATAGCAAGCGCGCCGCCAAACGCGTCGCGCACTACATTCGCCGAGCCGCCCGACCCTTATCCAAATCGCCACGCTCGGCCGCGCCGTCGATTCCGACACGACGCGCGAACTCATCTTGTCCCGGTATCCATATGTGTTGGTCTATCAACTTGTAGAGGACGAAGTCCGCATCCTCGCCGTCTTTCACCAAGCGCAAAACCGGCCCTAGGACTAAGCCGCCGTCAGCACCATCGCGCCGCGCTTGGTCGCCACCAAAGTGTGCTCGAACTGAACCGTCGGGCGGCCTGTATCAGCGCGCAATGTCCACTCATCGTCGCCATCGACGGCCCATTCGGAGCCCATCGAGAGGAACGGCTCGATGGTGAATACGAGACCTTCTTGAATCACGCGTCGATCGCGCGGATTGGCCCAGGTGGCGATTTCCTTCGGCTCTTCGTGCAGACCGCGCCCAACGCCGTGGCTGGCGAGATTGCGGATCAGCGTATAGCCCTCGCGATCGGCGAACTTCTGAACCGCCGCGCCGATGTCGCTCAGCTTCGCGCCCGCGCGTACTGTGTTCACGCCAGCCCAGAGCGCCCGCTTGCCGTCGCGCGTCAGGCGCTCCAGACGCGCGGCCTTCGGGGCCATCACGAAACTCGATCCGGTATCGGCGAAATAGCCGCCCTTCTCGGCCGAGACATCGATGTTGACGAGATCGCCCGCTTTCAGCACGCGCTCGCCCGGAATGCCGTGCGCGATATCGGGAAACACTGAGATGCAGGTCGCGCCTGGGAAATTGTAAGTTAGCGCCGGCGCCGGCCGCGCGCCTTCGGCTTCCAGCATGAGGCGACCGATTTCGTCGAGTTCACGCGTCGTCATCCCCGGCTCAAGCGCTTTGCCCATCGCGGCAAGCGTGCGCGCGACGATGGCGCCGATATGCCTCAGCGCTTCGAGGTCGTTGTCGTTATCGATGGTCATGCGGCGACATATAGCGTCGAACGCCCCGGCTTGCACCGGGGCGTTCGCTTTAGGTCAACGTCGCCATATCGATGACGAAGCGATAGCGGATGTCGCCTTTGGTCAGCCGCTCATAGGCGCCGTTTATGCCGTCCGGCGCGATCATTTCGATCTCGGGCGCAACACCCTTCTCGGCGCAGAAATCCAGCATTTCCTGCGTCTCGCGGATGCCGCCGATCGGCGAGCCGGCGACCGAGCGCCGCCCCATCAGCATCGTGAACACTTGCGGCCAGGCGTGGCTCTCCGTGATTGGCGGCGCACCCAGCAAGCAGAGCGTGCCGTTGCGGCGCAGCAGCGTCGTGTACTGCTCCAGATCGTGCGCGGCGGAGACTGCATTGATGATCAGGTGAAAGCTGTTCGCCTGCGCTTTCATCTGCGCGGCGTCCTTCGACAGCACCACCTCATCGGCGCCTAACGCTTTCGCATCAGCGACCTTACCCGGCGATGTCGTGAACACGACAACATGCGCGCCCATCGCTTTGGCGAGTTTCACCGCCATATGGCCGAGACCGCCGAGGCCCACAACGCCAACCTTCTGCCCCGGGCCTACATTCCAGTGGCGCAGCGGCGAGTATGTGGTGATGCCGGCGCACAGAAGCGGCGCGGCGTGCTCTGACTTCAAACCATCCGGAATCCGCAGCACGAAATCCTGCGTCACCACGATGGCTTTGGAATAGCCGCCATAAGTCGGCAGGCCGGTTTGCTTTTCGACGCCGTTATAGGTTTGCGTGTGGCCGCTGCAGAATTGCTCTTCGCCTTCCGCGCACGCATCGCAAGCCCGGCACGAATCCACCAAGCAGCCAACGCCGACGCGGTCGCCGGCTTTGTACTTTGTCACGCCCGCGCCGACCGCGCGCACGATGCCGACGATCTCGTGTCCTGGCACCGCCGGTGACGCCGTCTCACCCCACTCGCCGCGCACATAGTGCAAATCGGAGTGACAAATGCCGCAATGGGTGATGTCGATGGCGACATCGTCGGCGCCCAGCTCGCGGCGTTCGATTTTGACAGCTTGCAGCGGCGCATCAGGGCGCACCGCGCCAAAGGCGGAAACCTGGCTCATAAAATATCCCTCGAAATGGAAGCGCCGCGCATCGTCCCGGCGCGGCTTGATTGCATGTAGGTATCTGGGCCCCGGTTTTGAAGGCGCAGACCGGGCGCCAAATTTCATGTTCCTAACGACGGAACGTTTAGCGCAGTCAGCGGTTTGTTCTGCCGAAGGAGAACCACCATGGACAAAGAACATCTGAAGGGCGCGGCCGATAAAGCCTCAGGCGCCGTCAAAGACGCAGTCGGCAAAGCGACCGGCAACGACAAGCTGCGTGTCGAAGGCGCGATCGACAAGGCCAAAGGCGAAGTTCACGAAAAGATCGGCGACGCCAAAGACGCCGTGAAGAAAGCCGATGTCGACGCCCAACGCGATCGCGAAGCCGACCGCACGTAAGCGGCCAGCTCGCATCCAAACAAAAACGCCCCGGCTCACACCGGGGCGTTTAACTTTTGTGAAGCGACGGAACCAGAGTTGACAGCACACTGTCAATCATGACAGGATGCTGTCATGAAAACGGAAGTCGCCACCCAGCTCATACTCGAAGTCTTCCGCCTCAACGGGGCGCTGATCGCGGCTGGCGACGCCTTGGTCGCGGACCTTGGTCTCAGCAGCGCCCGGTGGCAGGTGCTTGGCGCGATTGCTTTGCAGGAGACGCCAGCGCCGGTCGTACGCCTTGCGGAAAGCATGGGCCTTACACGCCAATCGGTGCAGCGGGTCGCCGATGACCTCGCGGCGGAGGGCTTGGTCACCTACGCAGAGAACCCGAACCACCGTCGCGCTAAGCTCGTTACGCTCACCCGCAAAGGCGAAGCGCTCTACGCCGCAGCGTCGCGACGCCAAACGCCATGGGCTGAAAACCTCACGGCCGGAATCTCCACCAAAGAAATCGAATCCGCGCTGCGTACGATTGCGCGCTTGCGCGCGCGCCTTGCGACCGAAGGGGGACCTCGCTCATGATCTTCACCGCCTCAGCCTTGGCCGTCGCCGCAGCCTTCGCGGGCGCTGCATTCTACATCAACGCCGTCGAGCAACCTGCGCGCTTGGGCCTCGACGATCGCGCCCTGCTCACGCAATGGAAGCCCGCCTACAAGCGCGGCACACGGATGCAGGCGCCGCTCGCGTTTATCGGGTTCGCACTGGGCCTTGCCGCATGGCAGATCGAAAATCAGCCGCTCGCCGCCCTTGGCGCGCTGCTGATCATTTTGCCCTGGCCAATCACCTTCCTTCTGATCATGCCGACGAACAACCGCCTGACGCGCATGCCGGAGGCTGACGCCAACGGCGAAAGCCGGGCGCTTATTCTGAAATGGGGTCGCCTGCACGCCTTGCGCACACTGGCGGGAGTCAGCGCATCGATCGCGTTCCTCGCTGCACTGGCGACGTAGGCCAACAAAAAACGCCCCGGCTCACACCGGGGCGTTTCGTTTACCTGCGCGTCGCAGCGTTTATTGCGCCGCCGTCGCGTTCTGCGGGTCGATGCGAACACCGGGGCCCATCGTCGTCGAAATGGCGACCTTCTTCACGAACGTGCCCTTCGCGCCTGACGGCTTCGACTTCGCGACCGCATCCACGAACGCTTTCACGTTCTGCAGGATTTGTTCTTCGCTGAAGCTGGCCTTGCCGATGCCGGCGTGGACGATGCCCGCCTTCTCGACGCGAAACTCGACCGCGCCGCCCTTAGCGTCGAACACGGCCTTCTTCACATCCATGGTGACGGTGCCGACCTTCGGGTTCGGCATCAGGCCGCGGGGCCCGAGCACCTTACCGAGACGGCCAACGAGGGCCATCATGTCCGGCGTTGCGATCAGGCGGTCGAAATCGATCTTGCCGCCATTGATGATCTCGAAGAGATCGTCGGCGCCAACGATATCGGCGCCGGCCGCTTTGGCTTCTTCCGCCTTCGGACCCTTGGCGAACACCGCGACGCGCGCGGTGCGGCCAGTGCCGTTCGGCAGCGAGACGACGCCGCGCACTTGCTGATCAGGATATTTCGGATCGACGCCGAGGTTCATCGAGACTTCCACCGTCTCGTCGAACTTCGCGCTGGCGCGTTCCTTCACCAGCTTCACAGCTTCAGCGAGCGTGTGCAGCTTGCGGCTGTCGATATTGGCGTGGCTCTTGGCCATGCGCTTTGTCGTTTTCGGTGCGTTTGCCATCTGATTAGCCCACCACTTCCACGCCCATCGAGCGGGCAGTGCCGGCGATCATTTTCGCGGCTTGGTCCAAATCAGCGGCGTTCAGATCTTTCTGCTTCGCCTGGGCGATCTCTTTGCACTGCGCCATCGTGATCTTGCCCACGAAGTCGACGCCCGGCTTCTTCGAGCCCGAGCCTGGCTTCTTCTTCGTGTCCATCTTGGCGGCCTTCTTGATCAGGAACGACGCCGGCGGCGTCTTGATCTCGAAGGTGAAGGACTTGTCCTGATAGTAGGTGATGACGACCGGGCACGGATCGCCCTTGTTCATGTCCTGCGTGCGGGCGTTAAAGCCCTTGCAGAATTCCATGATGTTCAGACCGCGCTGACCGAGCGCGGGACCGATTGGTGGTGACGGATTGGCAGCGCCAGCCGGCACCTGGAGCTTAATCTGCCCCATGACCTTCTTAGCCATTTTGGCCTCTCGCTTAACGCCGAGCGATCGCTAAACCGCCCGACCTGAGTGGGTGCGTGGTCCGGGTAGCTAAACCCCTCCCACGCGGGAAGCGGCGCGTATAACGGAACGACCCGGCCCTGGCTAGGCCGCTAACCGCCAAAAAGCCCAACAATCGCGCCCATGACGGTCACCCAAAGCCCCCCAATCAACCGCCCCGCCCCGCCAGCCAAAACGGCAGGCGCGAGCGCAACGGCGATCACGGCCACCAGCGCCACGATTAGGGCGATCCGAACTGGGGTCAGGCGACGGGCTGGAGCGGTCATCGGCGTACGGTACAGCAAACCCCTGCAAAGATGCTCACCCTAATGCGCGCGCCCAGATTGATCGCCGCAATTAAGGATAGCCGCACGGCCTCACGGCTATATCGAAGTTACGCCGAGGCGTTTTTCGGCGGCGGCGATCATGGCTTGGAAACGGGGATCGCCGCGCAGCGGATCCAGATCGGGATCGCGTTTGGCGTGGTTGAGAAAATCGACCGCGGCGGTGGCGAGAAACGGGCCAATCAGTTCGAGCGCAATTTCCGTATCCTTCAAGTCGACCGCAGCCGCGCAGACAAAGTTATAGCGCATGTTCATGTTGTCAGGGTCGATCAAAAGCGCGCGGGCCATCCACTCTTTAGCGCGCGCGACTTCTCCGAGCGCCGCCAGAGCGCCTACGCCAAACCCCATCGCCGCGCCGTTGCTCGGATCTTGGGCGAGCGCTCGCTCTGCCCGCGTCAGTGAAATTTGTGCCACACGGCGGCACGCGGCCTGATCGCCGGTGGCGGTGTAGCAGCTCAGCAGCATGCCAGGTGAATTGAAATCGGCATCAACGAGCTGGGTCGCTTTCTCAAAGTGGGGAATGGCGTCTTCCATACGGCGCTGCCGATAGCGCACGAATGCGGCGACGCGGTTGACCTCGAAAGATTCTGGATCGAGCCGAAGCGCCGTAACGAGTTCCTGCTCGGAATCGTCGAGCCGACCATCCTCGAACAGAATTCCGGCCCTCACCGCGTGCGCCTCGGCAAGGCCTCCGTCGAGTGCAATCGCACGCTCCGCCGCGGCCAAGCCGCCATCGCCGTGTCCGCCGAAATAATAACGTTGCCAATTCTGCGCCAGCGCCATCAGCGACCAAGCGCGCGCATAGCCGGGATCGATCTCTGTGGCGCGTTTGCACAAGCGGATGATCGCTTCCTCACGCCGGGCGTCGCCGAAATTGCCGTTGAGATAATATTGCCTCGCCATCAGATAGAGATTGTAGACGTCGGCGCTTTCTGTGCCGCGGGCTTCGATCGCCTTCTTCTCTTCCGGCAGCAGCTTCAGCTTCAGCGCCGCGACTATGGCTTCGGAGATTTCGTCCTGTAGGGCGAAGATGTCATTCAGGTCGCGGTCATAGCGCTCGGCCCAGACGTGGTCGTTGGTGGCGCCGTTGATCAACTGAGCAGTAATGCGAACCCGGCCGCCCGATTTCCGCACACTGCCTTCCAGCACGTGGCTGACTTTAAGTTCGCGCGCCACCTTCGGCAGGTCGACGTGCTTGCCTTTGTACATAAAGGCGCTGTTGCGCGACACCACGGTCAACGCCGAGACCTTGCTCAGGTCGGTGATGATGTCTTCGCTGATGCCGTCGCTGAAATATTCCTGCTGCGGATCGTCGCTCATATTGGCGAAGGGGAGCACGCAGATCGAGAGTTTGCGCAGCTCACTCACGTCATTTTCCTCAAGCTTGTCTTTGCCGGCGGCGCGCACCGTAAACACATGCACCGGGCGCTCGATGTTCTTAACGGAGTGTTCGCCCGTATCCTCAAGGGCGTACGGCATTTTTCCCTCAACATTGTCGCGCACCATTTTCGACAACGCCACGCCGCCCACCGGCGCCAGCGCCTGAATCCGCGCCGCGACGTTGACCCCCTCGCCGTAAATATCGTCGCCCTCAACGATGACTTCGCCGAGATTGATGCCGATGCGATAGCGGATGAGCCCGGTCGCCGCCTCGGCTTCGCTTGCGGCCTGGATCGCCAGCGCGCAATTGACCGCAGCGATGACGCTGGAAAACTCAACCAATGCGCCATCGCCCATGAGCTTGAACAGGCGCCCACCGTGGGTTGCCACCAGTGGGTCGAAGATGCTGCTGCGATTGGCCTTGAGGCGCGCGAGTGTTCCCGCCTCATCAGCCTCCATGAGGGCGCTATAGCCGACAACGTCCGCCGACAGGATTGCGGTCAATTTTCTCTGCATGTGGGGCGGTGTGTCCAAGCTGGCGAAGAGCCTAATCAAACGCGACCGCGTAGTCAGCCCCCGAACAAGCTCAGGCCTGACCTCGCGCTCGCACGCGCGCCCGCAGCAGCGGCCACAACAAGTTCAGCGCCAACCCTGCCAGCACCAGACCCGCCGCGATCAGCTTCCACGCCGGCATCGGCTCGTGCAGCACGATGGCCGATGCGCTCATGCCAAAGATCGGGACCAGCAACGCCATCGGCGTCACCACCGCAGCGGGATGGCGCGCCAGCAACCATTGCCACGCGGTGTAGCCGAAAAGCGTGTTGCCGACCGATTGCCAAACCACCGCCGCCCACGAGGCCGCGTCGGCATCGCGCAAGCCTGCTTCGATCGCCGGCCAGCCCTCGAACACGAACGCCAACACAACCAGCGGCGGCACCGCGAACACACTCGACCACACAATGTACGTCAGCATCGGCGCACCCTTCGCGCCGCGCGCCGTGATGTTGCCGCCGGCCCAACAGAGCGCGGCCAGCAACACCAGCCCCAAACCCAACGGCGTCGCCCCACCGCCGCTATTGGCGAAGATGATAGCAATGCCCGACGTCGCCAGCGCCAACGCCGCCCATTGATACAAGCCGACGCGCTCGCCGCTGAGCCGCATCGACAAGCCGATCGTGAAAAAGATCTGCGACTGCACCACGAGCGAAGCGAGCCCCGGCGTGATGTCGTCCTTCATGGCCAGGAAGAGCAAGCCAAACTGCCCGGCTCCGATCAGCACGCCGTACGTCGCGAGATTGCGCCACGATACGCCGGCGGGCCGCTTCACGAAGAAGGCCAACGGCAAGAACACAAGCGCAAACCGGAGCGCCGCCAGCAGAAGCGGCGGCAAATGCTCAAGCGCAAATGCAATGACGACGAAATTGGTGCCCCACACCGCCATGACGGCGACGGCCAAGAGCAAGTGCGGAAGCGGCATGCGCCGCTCCTAGCCGCTTAGTAGCGCACGCGCAATTCGAGCCCGAACACGCGGCCCTTGTTGAGTGGCGAGAATGTCGGCCGCTCGCCGCCGCTGAAGCCGAACGCCGCTGTCGCCGGCAGCACCGTGTCGCCGCCCCAGGTCGCTTCGTTCAGCAAGTTTTCGCCATAGAGCGAAACCTGCCAGCGTTCGTCGCCGGGCGCCCAGGAGAGATTGGCGTCGACCATATCGACTTCGGCGAGGCGGCCGAGATTGTTGTCATTATAGAACGCCGCGTCGCGATGGCTGTAGCTGACGCGCGCGCTCAGCGTGCCCGCCGCCAGTGGCGCCGCGTAGTCCACCGCCACACCGTACGACCACGGCGCCAAGCGCGGAATCTCAAGCGCATAGTCTGCAGCGTTGATGACGAGATCGCCGTTTAGATCTTCCGTGATGAGATCGTACTCGCCCTCGACGTAGCCGGCATGCGCCGAGAGCGTCCAATTGTCGTTCACCGCATAGCGCGCCTCGATCTCGCCGCCCCAGATGGTTGCATCGCCGGCATTCAGCACGATCTGCTGCACGCCAGAGATCGCATCGGCTTGGTTGGTCTCGCGCTGCATATCCTCGATTTCGTTGTGGAAGAACGCGATGTTCAACCGCCCACGGCCGGCGTTGAAATCCTGCTTCCAGCCGATCTCGAACGTGCTCTGCTCTTCCGGATCGTAAGCGCGCGGCGCGAGGCCCAGCGATGCCGTGCGGAAGTTCGCGCCGCCGCCACGAAACGCACGCGACCAGTTCGCGTAAATGTTGGTGTCCGCGTTTGGTCGCCACTGCACGCCGACGCGCGGCGACAGATCATCCCACGACTGGTTGAACGGCGTATCGGAATAGACGAGTGAGCGCGCGTCGATGCTGCCACCGTCAACGCCCTCGCCTGGCACCGCCACGCCCGGTCCATCGAGGTCATCCACGGCGCGGCGTACGCGTGAAATCCAGCTATCTTTTTCCTCGCGCGTGTAGCGCAGGCCGCCGCTGAGCGTCACCGTATCGCTAACGCGCCAATCCGCGTCCGCGAACGCCGCCCAGCTGACAAACTCGCCATAGCCGCCGCCGGTGCGCCGGAAGGTCGGCGAGAAGTTGCGCTCGTCGATATAGGTGAGCTCCTGCTCCAGATAGAACACGCCCGCCGTCAGCCCAACCGGGCCGAAAGTGCCCGCATAGCGCAGCTCTTCGCTCCATTGTTCGTGCAGGTTCAAAACGCGGGTGTGAAATACGAAGCTAGACGTGGAGTCGATATCCGCCGCCCACGGCACTTCGACCGCGCGCCAGCCGGTGATGCTGGTGATAACGCCATCGCCGAACGGCACGCGCCAATTCGTCTCCAGCAGCAATTGCTCCCATTCGCTGCGCGCATAGCCGCGATTATCGATGGCGAAGTTAAAGCCGTCGCGCGCATGGATCGCGTGGTTCTGCCCCGCCGGCCCGTCGCCATCGACGTAACCTTGCTCGGCGCGCAGGATGAATTCCCAATTCCGCGCCGGCGTAAAGCGCAGCGATCCACGATAAATGTTGGTTTCATTGGCGCCGAACGACGAGCCGTCGAAATCGTTCTCAAGCCAGCCATCGTCGTCAGCGTGATAAATCGCCAAGCGCCCGGACAGCAGCCCTTCCGCGATCGGTCCCGAGATCGCCGCGTCGGCAATCACGTTCAGCCCGGTCTCAACCGCCACGCGCCCGCGCGCTTCAAACACATCGCTCGGCCCGCGCGTGCGCACCAGCACGGCGCCGCCCGTTACGTTGCGCCCATAGAGCGTGCCCTGCGGTCCGCGTAGAATCTCCACACGCTCGACGTCGAACAGATCGCTCAACGCGCCCGCGTTCACGCCGACATACAAGCCATCCACAAACAAGCCGACAGCCGGATCGACGGACGCGATCGATGAATTGACGCCCACGCCGCGGATCGAAAAATTCGCAATCCCGCGCGCGGTGCCAATGTCTTCGAGCTGCACGTTCGGGATCGCGTAAGAGAGCGACTGCAAATCCTCGACGTTGCGCGCGCGCAAATCCTCTTCGCCATAGGCATTGAGCGCGATCGGCAAATCCTGAGCGACCGCATCGCCGCGCTTGGTCGCCGTCACGATGATGTCTTCGTCCTGCGCATGAGCCGACCCGCCGGCCAGGGCGACAGCGAGGACTAGGCAGCGGATCAGCATTTTGGTCATCCCACGCGCCATAGCCAAGCCAGCCCGGGGACCCAACGCTTTTCCCCTGTAGGCGCCGCTACCGTTTACGTCCGCGTCGCGCTAGGAGATCGCCCATGAACCGGTTGGCTCTTGCGCTCGCTCTGTTTGTGCTGCCCGTGCCCGCGGCGGCGCAATATGTCCAGCCCGTTCCATGGGCGGCGCAACAGCCGAGCATGCGCGACTACCGCGAAACCTATCCGCCTGGCGCGTTGGCGGAGGGTGTCGAGGGCCGCGTCGAACTCCTGTGTACGATCACGGATGAGTACAAGCTTGATTGCGCTGTCCGGAGCGAAACGCCAGCGGGGTAGGATTTTGGCGCCGCCGCGCTGCGGTTGTCGCAACTTTATGTTGCTTCACCCGAGGATCCACGCATCAGCGTCGGCGGCCGTGTGATTGTGCCGATCCGCTACGAAATACACGAATAGAAGCGCCGATCAGCGCAGCTTTTCGACCTGCGCGTATTCGAGGTCCACCGGCGTTTCGCGGCCGAAAATCATGACGGCCACCTTCAGGCGTCCGCGATCTTCGTCCACTTCCGAGACCATGCCTTCGAAGCTCTGGAACGGGCCGTCCGACACCTTCACGCGCTCGCCCACTTCGTAATGGATGAGATTGCGCGGCTTGGCGGCGCCCACTTCGGCGACGCGGCCGAGAATGCGTTCGACTTCGCGATCGGACACCGCTTGCGGCTTGTTCTGGGTGCCGAGAAAGCCCGTCACCTTCGGCGTGTTTTTCACGAGGTGATAGGCCTCGTCCGTCATTTCCATCTTCACCAGCACGTAGCCTGGGAAATGGCGATGCTGACGCACTTTCTTGGAGCCGCGCACGACCTCGGTGACTTCCTCGGTCGGCACCTGGATGTCTTCGAATTGTTCTTCGAGGCCTTGGCGCCCAGCTTGATCGCGGATCGCTTCAGCGACCTTCGCTTCAAAGTTGGAATAGGCGTGGACGATGTACCACTTGGCCTTGCCCGAGTGACGGGGCTTGGCTTGCTCGGCTTGCGTTTCTTGGACGTCAACCATGGTGATCAACCCAGACCGAGAATGAGGCCGACGATGAAGCGCAACAGCGTGTCGACGAGATAAAAGAAGATCGCTGCGGTAATGCCGAAGATCAGCACCATGATGGTCGACACCGTTACTTCTTGGCGCGTCGCCCAAGTGACCTTGCGCCCTTCGGCTTGAACCTCGCTCCAAAAACGGAACGGCCCGCCTCTGCGCCGGGGTTCATTGTCTTGCTCGGGAGTGTCAATCGACATGCGCTGCGTTCTTCCTAATACTCTTTGTCGTCACATCGTGCTTCGCCGCCCGGCCGACAAGCCGAGGATGGCAGGAGTTGAGGGACTCGAACCCACGACCCTCGGTTTTGGAGACCGATGCTCTACCAGCTGAGCTAAACTCCTAGACCCACCCAGGCCGCCGCTGGCCGTATCGCTTGCGGGAGGCATGGGAGCATCATCCGACGGAACATCGTCCCGCCGGCCAAGGCCGCGCTTATGCCCCAAGGGCGCCGGACGGGCAAGGGTGGGAGAGCCGTTGCCCGGCCCGGAAACGCGTGGTCCGATGCGCCGGGCGGAGGGGCGAATGCGGATTGTGCGTTGGGTTGGGGTCGGGGTTGGCGGGCTGATTGGCCTGGCGGCGCTGTTTGCGGCTTGGGTCTACGGCGCCAGCGAACTGCATTTTCGTAGTTTCACGCCGAGCGCCGCGTTCACACATCCTATCCCGACCGACGCCGCCGCCCTGACTTGGGGCGAGCATCTGGCTGCAACGCGGGGCTGCCGTGGCTGCCACGGCGCCGAACTCGAAGGCGAAATCATGTGGGGCGCGATACCGACGCCCAACCTCGCCGCCTTAGCGCGCGCGCAATCGGCGCCGGTGTTCGAAGCCGCGTTGCGCCAAGGCATCGGCCACACTGGCCGCGCGCTCTATTCGATGCCCTCCTACAATTTCGTGCGCATGACCGACGCAGACGTCGCGGCGCTCTACGCCTATCTGCGCAGCGCGCCGGTATCTGAAGCTTCGCCGCAAGGCGAATGGGCGCCGCTGTTCGAACGCGTCGCAGGCGACTTCATGGTGCGGCTCGCCATTGCGCGCGGCGAAGACGGCGCGATGCCAAAATGGCTCGGCCAAGTCCCGCAGCTGACGCAGCAGGACAACCCCAACCCAGGCATCGCGCGCGGCGAATATCTGGCCATGACCAGCTGCAACGAGTGCCACGGCTTCGATCTGCGCGCCAACGCGCCCTGGCCTGGCGCCGCGCCCGATCTCATCGTCATCGGCGCTTATACGCCCGAACAATTCACCCAGCTGATGCGCGAGGGCATCCCCTCCAGCGGCGCCGAGCTGCCCATGATGGGTCCCGTCGCACGCGGACGCTTCGTGCACTGGAGCGACGACGAAGTCGCCGATCTCTACGCCTATCTCTCCGACATGAGCCGCCGCGCGATCGAGCAAGAAACGCGCTAAAAGCAAGCTTGCAACAACGCACCGCGCATGATCGTCTCAGCGCTATGAACACTGAACTCGGATCGCACGCTTCGCCCGCCGGTTACGTCTACACGACGCCGCGCTCGACAGTGACGCTGGCGGGCGGATTGGAGCGGTTGTTCGACCTCTTCGCCAGCCGCGTCCGCGGCTACTTCCGCCATGACGATTGCGTAACGGTGACACTCGATCGCGACCGTATCCTGGTTGAGTGCGACGAGGCCTTGAGCTGCCTCAGCGAACACGCCCCGACCGACAGCGATGTCATAGAGCTGCGGCTCGAGATGCTGACCGCCGCCCACGAGGCCTGGAGCACAGCGCATCAGGCGTTCGCCGACCTGGTTGGCGTTTGGCCCGAAATTTCATCACAACGTGAGATCCCCGCGCCGCCGCCATCCGACCTGACATTACTCATGCAAGCGCGATCATCATCGCCGACCGCAAAGCCACGACGTCCTATCTCCAGCGCAAGCTCAAAATCGGCTACAACAAGGCCGCGATGATCGTCGAACACCTCGAACGCGAGGGCGTCATCTCTACGCCGGATGCTACCGGCAAACGCCAAGTTTTGATCGATGAATAACGGCGCGCACACCATGTCCCGGTACTCCGGCGCCCGCGGATCGCACACACGCGCGCGCATGCGGTACGCGATGCATCTTTCTGCATCTCATGCAGTTGGCGTCGGAACGGCGTTCGCAAACCCGCGTTGCGTTCACTCCAAAGAGGAGATGAACAATGGACAACACCAATGGCGCGCCCAGCGCCACGCCGGCTGATTCCGCTCGCCGCATCAAAGATTCCGCGACCCAATTACTGGAGACCGGCAAGGACGCCGCCAAGCACAAAGTGGAACAAGGCGTTGAAAGCGTCGCCCAGTCCGCGCAAACGACAGCGTCCGCGCTGCGCCGCGCCGCCGACGATGTGCAACCCGACAATGCCTGGATCGGCAACGTCCTGCGCAAGTCCGCCGAAAGCCTCGACAATGCAACGCGATCCCTCGCGGATGGCGACGTCTCGCGCGGCGTCAGCGATCTGAACGCTTTCGCGCGCCGCAATCCGGCGATCTTTCTCGGCGCCAGCGTCGCCCTCGGCTTTGCCCTCGCCCGCGTCGGCAAGACAGCTATCGAACGCGCCACTGATGCGGACTCGAACGAGCAATACAATCCCTACACCAGCTCCACGCCGGGTATGTGATCATGCAAGGCGAACGCACCCTCCCCGAACTGACCATGGATCTGGCGTCGCAAGTCGGCGATCTCATGCGTAACGAAATGCGCCTCGCGCGTGCGGAAGCGATGGACAGCGTCAAGAGCATGGGGGCGGGCGTCGTCCGCGCCGCCATTGGCGTCGCCTTTGCCAGCGGCGCCGTGACGCTCGGCTTGTTCGCGCTTGCGTACGCGCTGGGCGAGTCGATGCCGATGTGGGCGGGCGCGTTCGTCGCCGGGCTCGTCGGCGCGACGCTCGCTTACTTCCTCATCAAATCCGGCCTCAAGGCCGCCTCGGTCGACTTCGCTCTGCCGCGCACCACCAACCAAGTGAAAGCCGACCTTCGCCTCATCAAGGAGACTACACCGCTATGAGTATGGAAACCGATCGCATCGAGGCCGACGTCAACGCGTCGCGTCATCGTTTGAACGACACTCTGTCTGCGCTGGGCAGCAAGCTCTCACCTGGCCAAATGCTGGATGAAGTTCTGGGCCTCGCCCAGGGCCAAGCCGGCCAGTTCGCCAGCAAGCTCGGTCGCCAGGTTCGCGACAATCCAATGCCGACTCTGCTGATCGCAGCCGGCGTTGGTTTGCTGTTTGTACAAGGCCGCCAAGGCAACAGTGTCAACACTGACGATTGGCGCCACGAAACGCGCTATCGCTCGCTCGAAGAAGCGCGCTGGGCAACGCCGCGCAACACCGGCGAAAGCGATGACGCCTACAATGAGCGCGTTCACGCCGCCTACGCCAAGGCGTTGGACCTCAAACAAATGGCCGGCGAAGCCGCCCATGAGTTCAAAGCGCGCGTGGGCAAGACGGTCGAAGGCGTCCAGCGCCGCGCCTCGGACATCCGTGAGCGCGTCGGCACGGCGGCTTCCAACGTGTCACACTTTGCCAAGGATCAAGCTGAGCGCCTCGGCCAACGGGCGTCAGACGTCCGCCATGGCGCGGAAGACCTCTACCAAAACACACCGCTCGCGGTTGGCGCCATCGCGCTGGCGATCGGCGCGTTGATCGGCAGCGCAACCCCGCTCACCGATACGGAACGTGATGGCTTAGGCGATGTCGCCGACCGTGCGGCGCGCGCCGGCGCTGATCTGGCCAATCGCGCGGCGAATGCCGGCGCCGATCTCGCCGACCGCGGCGCCCGCGCCGCCGAAGCGCTCGCCGACGGCAACGTCCACTAACAGCGCTAAACGCTGCAACGATAAAGGGCCCGGCATCGCTGCCGGGCCCTTTTTTCGTTTCGCGTCGATGCAAACTTATTCGCTGTCGAACAGCACTTCCCAGGTATGGCCGTCGGGATCGGTGAAGTAGCCGGAGTACACACCGTCATCGTCGGAGGCCGCCGCCACCGTCGCGCCTGCGCCCTTCGCCTTGGCGATCAGCGCGTCGACGTCGCCGCGGCTTTCGGCGAAATACGAGATGATGGTTTCCGACGCGCCGCGGGCGGCCGGGCGATGGCCGACCTTCTCGACGTACGTGCCGAACTCGCTGCGGTCCAAAAGCACAAGATAGACGCCGTCGACGTCGATCGAGGCGTGCTCTTCGTCCTGCTCTTCAATGGTGAGACCCAAGCCGTCGCGATAGAACGCAATCGACTTTTGCAGGTCGTCTACTGGAAACGTCACGCATGAAATCGCTGCGGGCATAGGCCACCTCCTCTGACGCATTATGCGTCCCACGAAGCGCCCTCATGATCGGATTCTCGCCGTCCGCAAAGGCGGATCAGCGGCCGATGAACACGTCTCCACCGCCAATGATCCGGCGGGAAATCGCGCCTTCCACGTCTTGCACGCGCACCGCGCCGCCGCCGACAATGACAACATCGAGAGATTCAGCCGTGCCGTTGTGGGTAACCCGGCCCGGTCCGTTGATGACAACCGACAACTCTTCGGCGTCGCCGTCGCGGACGGTGGCCTCGCCCGGCCCTTGGATGACGAAACTGGTCGGACCGTCGGCGCGGGCGGCGTTAAACCTGCCCGGCCCGGCGATCGATACGGTCAGCGCATCGCGCACGATCCCCGCCGTGATCGAGCCCTCCCCGGCGATAATGGCCACGAGGTCGCCCACGTCATAAATCCGCATCACCGCGTCGTGAGATACGCTGATCTCGGCTTCGTCCTCGACCTGCTCGATATCCACATCGCCGCAGCCGTCGAGGCCGATTTTGGCGCTCTCGGCGCGTCCGACATGGACCCGCGCGGCGCCAGTGACGCTGACAAACGCGCGTTCCGGCACCCGCAGCTCGATAATCGGCAGCCGCGCGCCGGCCACACGACCGGCGCGCGCCAGATCGACCTCGAACGCGGCCGCGCCGCTTACGGTGCAGCCGCGAATTTGGCCGCGCTGGCGACCGTCAACGATCAGGCGCCGGCCCGAGCGCCGGATCGTCGGCGCCGCAAGCGACCCGTGATTGACGATCGCGATCGCGACATCAGAACGGTCTTCCGGCCGCACACGGACATAAGCCGCAACGTTGCGGAGAACGACCTCGCTGGCGTTCGGGTAACGCGCCCAGCTCAGGCCCGACGGCGCGACCGGGGCGACGCGTGGGGCATGCGCGGGCGGGGCCGGCGGCGGCGGCGGGCTGGTCTGCGCCCAAGCGGGAGCGCTCCCTAGCAGGGCGGCGAAACAAGCGGCGGCAGCAATCAGGCGCATGGCGTCGGGCCCTCCTCGGGCCGTGTCCCTAGCATTGCAGATGCATCGGCGGGGAGGATTGGATGCGCCACGTCGTCGACTCGCGTCCTGGGGGAGTTTTGCTGCCTATTTACAAGGCACTCGGCTGTGGCTCCGGCGCATCGCATCCTGTTAATTATTAACGTCGCAGGGGTGTGGAATTGCTCGTTACGGTACCGAAGCGCATGTGATGGCCTCCCAGAACGGGTGACTACAGGGGTAAACTAATGCGCAACTGGATTATCGGCGCGGCGGCCATACTGGCCCTCGCCGTGCCGGGCGTCGCCGCCGCCCAAACGGGCTACGCTGGCGTCGTTTATGGCAATCAAGACGCTGGCACCGGCGACGACACGGACTTCTACGGCGTCGAAGGCTCCGTGGCGTTCGCGGGCTCCGGCTCGATCGTGTTCGAAGTCGACGCGTCCTATACCGACGCTGACGAAGGCGACGAGGCCTATGGCCTGGTTGGCCACGTCTATGCTCGCAACGACAACCACCTCTTCGGCGGTTTCGTCGGCATCAACGGCAGCGACGACAGCGAGACTGTCATCGCTGGCCTCGAAGCCAACAAGTACTTCGCCAACTGGACCCTCGCCGGCGCGGTTGCCTATGGCAACAACGACGACGCGGAGGCCGATGGCTATGGCGTGAACGTTGAAGGCCGCTTCTTCATCCACGACAACTTCCGCATCGACGCGAGCGTTGGCTACGCCAACATCGACGCCGGCGCGGGCGACGAAGAAGACGCGACCAGACTCGGCCTCGGCGGCGAATACCAATTCGCCGCGGCGCCGATCTCGGTCACCGCCGGTTATTCGACCACCGACTTCGACGATGGCGACATCGACGTGTGGTCGATCGGCCTGCGCTACAACTGGGGCGGCACGCTCCGCGATCGCGATCGCAACGGCGCAAGCCAAGCGAGCCTCGTGACGCTCGCTGGCCTGTCCTCGTAAGGCACGCGACACTCTTACTTAGTACGCAAACTCTTCAACGCCCCGGCTTCGGCCGGGGCGTTTTTCTTTTTGTCGCCACACGCGTAAACGCGGCTTAACGTTTCATTGCTCAAACGCGCGCTTATGCGCAGCGAAATTCAGACCTCGTTAAACAGTCGTGATTCCGCGGCCACATTGAAATCACAGAATGCGGAACTTTCGCGATCCGCGCTAGGTCGCGGAATCGTACTCGCGTATTTTGAGAAGAGCCGATCAACGGCCACCTCAAAAGGGGACTCACACATGAAAAAGTTTTTGGTCGGCGCGGTCGCCACCGCGGCCCTGCTCACGCCCTGCGTCGCGAGCGCCGATACCAACGCCGTCGTCGGCGTTCAGTACAACAGCACTGAGATCGAGTCTTTCGACTGGGACTCGTACGGCATTAATGGCGCCGTGAGCCACGACTTCAGCAACGGCACGCTGATGCAATTCGACGCCAACACCAGCCGCGTTGATATTTCGGCTTGCTGCAACTCCAGTGGCTACGCGGCACTTCACTACGGCGTTCGCAATGAGGGCCACGGCTTCGGCGGCTTCGTTGTTTTGGAAGACTTCTTCGGCTACTCAGGCGCGGGCCTCGGCGTCGAAGGCCAGCTTTTCATGAACAACATCGTGGTCAACGGCTCGCTCGGCTATGTCGATTTCAATGATCTCGATTTCTCCCTCGTGTCGGGCCAAGTTGATGGCGCATATTACTTCACTGAAAACTTCGCCGTGACCGGCTTGGTTGCCTACACCCAGGATGACGGCGCCTTCGACGAAGATTGGGTTACCTGGGGCATCGGCGGCGAATGGCGCTTCAACAACTCGCCGGCCAGCATTGAACTCGGCTACCGCGCGGCGGACATCGACGACGATGATGTGTCGTCCTGGATGATCGGCGTGAACTTGGATCTCGGCACCGGCACGCTGCGTGAACGCGCCAGCTCAGGCCCGAGCTTCAACGGCGCCGAGGCATTGCACTCAAACCTGAACATCATCGCGCCGTAAGACAGATCGCGGCGCTGTACTTCAAGAGCCCCGGCCTCACCGCCGGGGCTCTTTCGTTTGCGCATTTGACAACGCCTCGTCTTTCGTATTTAACACATTCGTTAAATGCAAACCGACCCGCTCTCCGAAACCCTGTCAGCCCTCGCTGATCCCACGCGCCGCGCCATTCTTGCGCGCCTGGCGCGCGGGCCGGCGACGGTGAACGAGATCGCCGAACCGTTCGACATCAGCCTGCCGGCGATCTCGCGGCATCTCAAAGTCTTGGAGAGCGCCGGCCTCATTTCGCGCGGCCGCGAAGCGCAGTGGCGTCCGTGCCAGCTCGAACCGCAAGCGCTGAAGCACGTTGACGATTGGCTGGCCTATTACCGCCGCTTCTGGACCGGCAGCTTCGACAAAATGGACGCCTACATCGCCAAGCTGAAAAAGAAGGACAAGAAATGAGCGCGACGCTCGCTGACGACGAACTGCTGATCACACGCGACTTCGATGCGCCCGCTTCGCTCTTGTTCGCGCTGTGGAGCGATGTCGAGCACTTCACCAAATGGATGGGCCCGGAAGGGTTCGATTGCCCGGAAGCGGAGATCGATTTTCGTGTCGGCGGCAAATATCGCGCCATGATCCGCTCGAAAGATCACGGCGACAGCTGGTTTGGCGGCGAATATCGCGAGATCGATCCGCCTAATCGCCTCGTCTTCACCTGGATGTGGGACACAGGGCCCTCCGGCGAGGTTGAGATGCTGATCACCATCACCTTCCGCGAAAACGCCAATGGCGTGACCACCATGACCTTCCACCAATCGCCCTTCATCAGCGTCGAGCGCCGCGACGCGCATATCGGCGGCTGGACTTCGCTGTTCAACAAACTCGCGGCCTACGCCGCCAAGCAACAAACCAAATAATCCAAGGAGAGAACGATGCCGAAATTCATGGCGCTTTACGTTGGCTCACCCGAAGCCTTCGCCCGCTCGGGCTGGGACAAGCTCGATGACGACGCGCGCAAAGAGCGCGAGATCGCAGGCATGAAAGCCTGGGGCGATTGGCAGGAAAAGCAGAAGCCGATCATCGTCGACGAAGGCAGCCCGCTCGGCAAAACCAAGCGCACCGATGCAAACGGCGTCAGCGACATCACCAACACGATCGCCGGCTACATCATCATCGAATCGGAGTCACACGAAGCCGCCGCGCGCCTCTTCGAAAATCACCCGCACTTCTCGATCTTCCCCGGCGACGCCGTCGAGATCATGCCCTGCAACCCGATGCCGACGCTCTAAGCATGCAAGGCGGCAACGTCATCATCTATGGCGGCGGCGGCGCGATCGGCGGCGCGTCAGCGCAAGCGTTTGCGCGCGCGGGAGCGACTGTTCATCTCGTGGGCCGCAGGCAAAGCAAGCTGCGCGCCGTCGCCGAAGCCATCATACGCGAAGGCGGCGACGCGCACGCCGCCGCGCTCGACATCTTTGACGCCGAAGCCATCAGCCACCATGCAGAGACTGTCGCCGCGCGAGGCGGAATTGCTGCCGCAATGGTCGCAATCGGCGTGACGCACGTGCAGGGCCGCGCCATCGCAGACCTCAGCCTCGACGAGTTCGAAGCGCCGATCACGGCCTACATGCGCGCGCACTTCATCGCGGCCAAAGCCGTAGCGCCACACCTGTCTGCAAACGGCGTTTTTATAGCGCTCTCAACACAGGCAGCGACGCTGGCCTTTCCTGTCCTGCTCGGCTTCGGCACGACCTGCGCGGCGATCGAAGGCTTCATCCGCCACCTTAGCCGCGACCTCGCGCCCCGCGGCGCACGCGCCGTCTGCGTTCGCTGCGACGCTATTCCCGAAGCTGTAGAAGCCGGCTCGCATAGCGCCGAAGTGTTCGAAGCCGCCGCCCGCGCGCAGGGCGTTTCAGTCAGCGCAATGTTGGCGGATGCCGCGCGCGCGACGCCGTTGCAGCGCTTGCCAACTCTCACTGAGGCGGCCGCCTGTGCGGTGTTCGCCGCTTCCCCCGCTGCCCGCAACATGACCGGCGCCGTGATCAATCTCACAGGCGGCGTCAGCTAATCCGAAGGAGACACGTTCATGATCACCATTTCCGCTTTCGAATGGGTGCCCGATTTCGCGCGCGGCCAAGTGCGCGATCTGCGCCCGCGCTGGGCGCTCGAAGAAGCCGGCATCCCGTATCGCACGCGCCTGCTGGCGCAAGGCGAACAGGACAAGCCTGAATACCGTGCACTGCAGCCCTTCGGCCAGGTGCCGATCTTCGAAGAGGACGGCTTCGTGCTGTTTGAAACCGGCGCCATCGTGCTCCACATCGCCGAACGCAGCGAAGCGCTGCTGCCGAAAGCGCCGCACGCGCGCGCGCGTGCGGCGCAATGGGTTGTCGCCGCGCTCAACTCGATCGAACCGTTCCTGATGCAGATCGCGTTGATCGACTTGTTCTACAAAGACGAAGAATGGGCCAAGCTCCGCCGCCCGGGCGCAGTCGCGTTCGCGCAAGGCCGCTTGAAGGGCCTCGCCGGCGCGCTCGGCGACAAACCCTATCTCGATGGCGATCGCTTCACCGTGGGCGATCTCATGATGTCGAGCGTGCTGCGCATTTTGCCCGACCTCGCGCGCGAGCACGCCAATCTCGCCACTTACGTCGAGCGCTGCACCGCCCGCCCCGCCTTCCAGCGCGCGCTCGCCGCGCAACTGGACGACTTCAAACAGGCGGCGTGAGGCAAGCCGCCCCTTGACGCGAGCCAAGGTCGGGCGCCTGCTGGCGCCCGACAGGCAAGCACAAGGACCACTCCATGAAAATCTTCATGGCCATCTTTCTCACCACGCCGGGCTCGGTCGAGCGCTCAGGCTGGAGCAAGCTCAACGACAACGAGCGTCAGGCGCGCGTCAAGAAGGGCGCGGACGCGTTGATGGCGTGGGCCGCCACGCACCGGGAGGCCATCGTGGTGCCCGGCGCGGAGCTCGGCAAAAGCACGCGCATCGCCGCCGACGGCGTCAAGCAAGTGGCCAATCCAGTGAGCGGCTTTGTCATCGTGCGCGCGGAGTCGCACGAAGCCGCGGTGAGCATGTTCGCCAATCACCCGCACTTCACCATCTTTCCCGGCGACAGCGTCGAGATCATGCAATGCATGCCCCCGCCCGGCCAGGCGCCGCGCTAGCATGCGCCAAGCGCTCGGCACGATCGCGCTGACGGGGCTGACCGGCGCGGCGACATTTGCGCTGCTCGCAGCACTCGGCCCAGACTGGACGCGCTTTGTGCCTGCCAGCTGCTTGGCGACGCATTGCTTCTGTGAACACCCGCAAGCCGGCGCGCTTCTGCTGCAACCGGCCAACAGCTGGTCATCGCTCGGCTTCGTGCTCGTCGGCTTCTGGATCATGCTGGCGCCGCGCCGCGAGACGGCATTTGCCGGGCCAGCCGCGCTCTGGTTTGGCGTCACCGCAATTATCACTGGCGTTGGCAGCGTGCTGTTGCACGCGACGCTGACGCTCTGGGGCCAGTTCTACGACGTGCTCGGCATGTATCTGCTCAGCGCGTTTCTGCTTGCCTATGCGGTACAGCGCTGGCGCGGGCTCTCGAACCGCGCCGCGATGGCGCTCTACGTGGCCGCCTGCGCCTTTCTCATCAGCATTCTCTGGTTCATGCCCGAGACGCGGCGCTGGCTGTTCGCGGTCGTGCTGGCCCTGGCGATCGCGGTTGAACTCATCTTCGCACGGCCGCGCCGGCCGGGCGTCAACACCGCGTGGTTCGTCTACGGCCTGATCGCCAACGCCGTCGCCTTCGGCATCTGGGTGCTCGACAACACTCGCACGCTCTGCGACCCAACAAGCCTGCTGCAAGGCCACGCCATCTGGCACCTCCTCGGCGCCGCGGCACTGACATGCACGTATCTCTACTATCGCAGCGAACGCCCGGCGGCGCGGGAGCCGCATTCTTCGCTCAACTAAGCTCGCTGCGCCGCTGCTCGGCCGTGTCGTCCCACCAATCGCCGAGCGCGTCGATCAACGGCACGAGCCGCGCGCCCGCTGGCGTCAAGCTATACTCGACGCGCAACGGATAGCCTTCAAACGCCGTGCGGCGAACGATGCCGGCCTCCTCGAGCTTGCGTAACTCTAGCGACAGCATGCGATGTGAGACGGTTGGATTATCGCGCTGCAATTCGCTGAAGCGCTTCGGCTGGTCCTTCAAATAATAGAGCAACAAAGTTGGCCAACGTCCGCTCAACACGCGCATGCAGTCTTCGATCGGACAGCGTGAAACGAGATCCTTCATGCGCGCGCGCCCCGCGTGGTTACAAAAAAGTCCGTAATTCACATAAGGACCGGCGCGGCCATATCCAGTCTCCAAGAATGGAGAAACGAAACATGGAACCGATCCTGGTGTACGGCGTGCCCGAAGGCAGCTCTATGGGCCTCATCGCCGCGTTCGAGTGGTTGGGCGAACCGTACAAGCTCTGCCGCGTCGATATGCTGGGCGAGATGCGCCAGCCCTCCTACGCGCGCATCAATCCGCGTCACGAAACGCCGGCGCTGATCACGCAGGACGGCCGCGTCGTCACCGAGACCATGGCGATCGCCGCCTGGCTCGAAACGCGCGACACCAAGCGCAAAATCAGCTTCGCGCCCGGCTCGGCGCACGCCGAACGCATGCATCAGCTCATCGGCTTCATCAACACCGGCTTCACTGGCGCGTTCAGCCCGCTTTGGACGGCGCTCGAAATGGACGATCCCGACCCCGCTTACAAACAAGCGCTGATCAAGCTCGGAACGGCGTACGTGTTGGAGCGCCACGACAAACTCGAGGCCATGATCGGCGATGCGCCCTTCTTGTGCGGCGATGCGCCGTCGATTGCCGATGGCGTCTTCATCGGCGTCGCCCGCTGGCTCGATTTTCATGGCGTTGCGCCACGCCAACGCTGGCAGAACATCAACCGCCTACGCCGGCGCCTAGAAGCCGATCCCGCTATCCGTACCGCGCTTGCGGTCGAGGCGGGCGAAAACACCGCGCGCCACGTTTCGCTTCGTGAGCTGTTGCAGGCGGCGTGATGCGCAACAAGAAAAAAAGGGCCGCCCCTTTCGGAGCGGCCCTTGATTGGATCGCGGACTTTCAGGTCCGCATGCCGGTCTGAAGACCCGCGTCCCTTAAGCGCGGAGCTTTGCCAGCACGTCTTGGGCGACGGCCTTCGGCACTTCTTCGTAGTGCGAGAATTCCATCACGTACGACGCACGGCCCTGTGAGAACGAGCGCAGCGTGTTGACGTAGCCGAACATGTTGGCGAGCGGGACCATCGCGTTGATGATCGTCGCGTTGCCGCGCATGTCTTGGCCGAGGATCATGCCGCGCCGCGAGTTCAGATCGCCGATCACGGAGCCGACGTAATCTTCCGGGCTCGTGACTTCGACCTTCATCACCGGCTCGAGCAGACGCGCATCGCCCTTTTCCTTCAGTTCGCGGAACGCCGCTTGCGCCGCGATCTGGAAGGTCAGGACGTTGGAGTCGACGTCGTGATACTTGCCGTCGACCAAACGCGCCGTCACGTCGATCACCGGGAAGCCGGCCAGCAGGCCGTTTTCCTTGGCCATGTTGAGGCCCTTCTCGACGCCCGGAATGTATTCCTTCGGCACGTTGCCGCCGATGATCTTGTTCTCGAACTTGAAGCCCGAGCCCGGCTCCCCCGGCTCAAATTCAATCTTCACTTCGGCGAACTGACCGGAACCGCCGGTTTGCTTTTTGTGCGTGTAAGTGATGGTCGCGGCCTTGCCGAGCTTCTCACGATACGCAACTTGCGGCGCGCCGACATTGGCTTCGACTTTGTAGGTGCGGCGCAGGATGTCGATTTTGATGTCCAAGTGGAGTTCGCCCATCCCCTTCAGAATGGTCTGACCCGACTCTTGATCGGTCGACACACGGAAGGACGGATCTTCCGCCGCCAGCTTCGCCAAAGCGACGCCGAGCTTTTCCTGATCGGCCTTCGACTTCGGCTCGACCGCCACTTCGATAACCGGCTCCGGGAATTCCATGCGCTCGAGGATGACCGGCTTGTTCGGATCGCAGAGCGTGTCGCCGGTGCGCACTTCCTTCAAACCAGCCAGCGCCACGATATCGCCAGCGAACGCTTCCTTGATGTCTTCGCGGTTGTTGGCGTGCATCAGCAGCATGCGGCCGGCGCGCTCTTTCTTGTCGCGCGTCGAATTCAGCAGCGCGTCACCTGCGTTCAGGACGCCCGAATAGATGCGGCAGAACGTGATCGTGCCCACGAAGGGGTCGTCCATGATCTTGAACGCCAGCAGCGCCAGCGGCTCGGTGTCGCTCGACGGACGTGTCAGTTCTTTTTCCGGATCGTCCATGTCGACGCCCTTGATCGCCGGGCGATCGAGCGGGTTCGGCAGGTAATCGACGACGGCGTCGAGCAGCGGCTGCACGCCCTTGTTCTTGAAGGCCGAGCCGCAGAGCATCGGATACCAAGCGGCTTTCAGCACCGCGAGACGGATCAAGCGCTTGAGCGTCGCGATGTCCGGCTCGTTGCCGTCCAAATACTCGGCCATGACGTCGTCGTCCATTTCGACGGCGGCTTCGACGAGTGCTGCGCGGTACTCGACGGCTTTGTCTTTCAGGTCGTCCGGGATCTCGACGATGTCGAACTTCGCGCCGAGCGCCTCATCCTTCCAGATGAGCGCCTTCATCTCGACCAGATCGACCATGCCCTTGAAGCCGGACTCGATACCGATCGGCAGCTGCAGCGGCACCGGGCGGGCGCCGAGGCGCTTCTTGATGTCTTCGACGCACATGTAAAAGTCGGCGCCGGTCTTATCCATCTTGTTGGCGAAGATGATGCGCGGAACCTTGTACTTGTCGCCTTGGCGCCAAACGGTTTCGGTCTGCGGCTCAACGCCTTGGTTACCGTCGAGCACGACGACGGCGCCGTCGAGCACGCGCAGCGAGCGCTCAACCTCAATCGTGAAGTCGACGTGGCCGGGCGTGTCGATGATGTTGAGGCGCTTGTCGTTCCAGAACGTCGTCGTCGCGGCCGACGTGATGGTGATGCCGCGCTCTTGCTCTTGTTCCATCCAGTCCATCGTGGCCGCGCCATCGTGGACTTCGCCGATCTTGTGCGACTTGCCGCTGTAAAACAGAATCCGCTCGGTCGTCGTCGTCTTGCCGGCATCGATGTGCGCCATGATGCCGAAGTTGCGGTAGTCTTCGATTTTGTACTGACGAGCCATGACAATTCTGTCCGTATGTTCGATCGCCCGGTGCGCTCAACGAGGCCGGGTTATATCCGGCGTCAAAAGCGCCGGCGATCCGTTTAGATTACCAGCGGTAGTGAGAGAACGCGCGGTTGGCTTCAGCCATCCGGTGCGTGTCTTCGCGCTTCTTCACCGCGTTGCCGCGATTGTTCGATGCGTCGATGAGCTCGCCGGCGAGGCGCTCTTGCATCGTGTTTTCGTTGCGCGCGCGCGCCGCGCCCACCAGCCAGCGAATGGCCAGCGCCTGGCGGCGCTCGGGGCGAACTTCGACCGGCACCTGATAGGTGGCGCCGCCGACGCGGCGTGAACGCACTTCGATCGACGGAGCGACATTCGCCAGCGCGTCGTGGAAGGCCTCGATCGACGGGCGCTTCATCTTCTGCTCGACCGTTTCGAGCGCGCCGTAAACGATTTGCTCCGCGGCGGACTTCTTACCTTCGTACATCACGTAGTTCATGAACTTCGTGAGGACGAGATCTCCATAAACGGGATCGGGCAGAACTTGACGCGGCTCGGCGCGGTGACGGCGGGACATCTTTTCTCTCTTCTCTTACTTCGGTCGTTTCGCGCCATAGAGCGAGCGGCGCTTCTTGCGGTCTTTGACGCCTTGCGTGTCGAGCACGCCGCGCAGGATGTGATAGCGCACGCCCGGCAAATCCTTCACGCGGCCGCCGCGGATGAGCACGACGGAGTGCTCTTGCAGATTGTGGCCTTCGCCCGGGATGTAGCACACGGCTTCGATGCCGGTGGTGAGACGGACCTTGGCGACTTTGCGAAGCGCCGAGTTCGGCTTCTTCGGCGTCGTCGTATAAACGCGGGTGCAGACGCCGCGCCGCTGCGGGCTGGCCTTCAGCGCCGGCGACTTGTTGCGCACCGGCTTGGGGTGCCGCGGCTTGCGGATCAGCTGGTTGATCGTCGGCATTCGCCTCTTCCGTTCCGTTCTTTCAAACTCAAACAGCGCGCCCAACGGCCCTTTCGGGATCCGCCTGCGGCGCGCCAAATTCAGTGCCAATCGGCGGGGCAGCGCTTGAGCCTGACTGCAGCCGTTCCGAATGAGGGCGGACAAATACGTGCGGAGCCCCCCCAGGTCAAGCCGCAGCAGTGCGGTGAGGCGCCCGTTTTTGCCGCTTTCGGGCCGCGCCGTTCAGAATCCGCGTTCGGGCGCTAACCCTTGCACTTCAGGGCCGCACCACCGGCTAAACGCCACGCCATCGGCCCGATGACACCCGCGATCACGAGCACTAATCTGGCGAAGCAGGCGATAGCGGACTACTTTTTTACATGAATTCGAACATCGAACGCATCGTCGCCGCCGCGTTCGCCGCGCTTGCCCAGGGAAAATACCAACCCGCCGAGGCTTTGGCGAACGAAGCCCTGCAGCACGACCCTGGGCATCTCGGGGCGCTTACCGTTGTGGGCAAGCTCGCGCTTTTGATGCACAGGCCGGACATCGCACGGCAGACCTTCGAGCGCATTTTGCGGAGCGATCCGAGCCATGCAGATACCTGGATATCGCTCTCACAAGCTCTGACCGAACTTCGCGAGGACACACTAGCTCTCGAGACCGCCGCCAAAGCGGTGGAGACGGAGCCGGACCGGATCTCAGCGCGAATACGGCATGGCGAGCTGCTGATTTCCCTGAATCGCCTCGATGAGGCAGCAGCAGCCTTCGAACAGGCTCTGGCCTTGTCGCCAGAAGACCCCAAACCTCTGGCGGGTTTGGCGCGGGCGCGCCGTCCAAAGCCCGGCGACCCGTTGATACAGCGCCTCGTCCGATGCGCTGAACGGCACGACCTTTTAGCGCGCGACCGCGCGCTCCTGCTCTACGCGCTGGCGCAAGCCCACAAGGGCGCCGATCCAGAACGCTTCATTCACTACCTGATGCAGGCCAACCGCGCACAGGGGAAGACCGAGCAAAGCCATCGAGATTTCTATCAGGCGATGTTTGACCGCCTTCAAGAAGGCTTTTCCGCTAACGCCTTCGCCCGCGCGGCGCGGGCCGACAGGGGCGAACCGACGCCGATCTTTATCCTTGGCATGCCGCGCTCTGGCACCACGCTGGTCGAGCAATTGCTCTGCGCGCGGGGCGAGGCCGCGCCGGGCGGTGAACTCAACTACATGCGCAGACCCCTGACGCCCGAGCTCGAAGCGCTGACAGGCAAACCTTTCCCGCTCGGCTTCGAGCTTTTGTCGCGCGACCAACTGAATGGGTTGGCGGAAGGCTACCGGCGCCGCTTGCGCTTGATCGCGCATGGCGCGCGCTGGGTCACGGACAAGACGCCAGCGAACTTCCACTTGCTCGGCCTACTCGTGCATTTATTTCCCGACGCGCCGATCGTGCACACGGTCCGCGACCCTATGGATACGTGCTTTTCCATCCTTCAGTACCCGTTTGACGATCGCTCCCCTCACACCTGGGACATGACGCTGCTCGGCGAGCACTATGTCCGGTACAAGCAATTGATGGCGCACTGGGAAGCGCTTTTCCCGGGCCGAATTCACACGGTGCAATACGAAGCGCTGGTGGCCGACCCGGTTACGGAAGGCGCGCGCCTGTTTGCGCACTGTGGGCTTGCTTGGCACGAAGCCAACCTGGACTTCCACAAAAGCAGCGCACCCGTGCGGACCTTCAGCGCCGAACAAGTTCGCCAGCCAATCTACCTTACCAGCATCGGCGCCTGGCGGCCTTATGCGGACGCGCTTGAGCCGCTTCGCAGCGCCTTGGCCGAGGGTGGCCTCAGTTTTCAGTAAACGCGGAACACGGCGTCAATAATCCGCTCCACCAATTTCGCTTCCCTGCGCGCAAAAGAAAACGGCGGGCTCGTGAGAGCCCGCCGCCAGTCTAGATTAAGTCGCGTCCTACTTAGAAGCGCACGCGAGCGCCAGCGTAGTAGCCACGACCGATCGGATCATACACGGAAGCGTTGGTATCCGTGCCGGTCGTGTTGCCGGGAACGCCGCTCAGAATGATCGGCGCGTCCTCGTTGAACACGTTGTCGACACCGAAATAGAGCTGCGCATTTTCCAGAACGTCCAATGTCATCTGAACATCGTGAACCGTGTAAGCGCCGACGTCGAAGGCGAACAAAGCGTTCGTGTTCGAAGGCTGGGAGTCACCGAGATAGGTGGTTTCCCACTGCAGCCCGACAATCCCTTGTTGGTATCGAGCCGCTGCCTGGAACTCATGCTCGGGGGCGCCGACCAGGCCAACGGAGTCAGTTACGACGCCGTAGGTCGTGTCTTCGTACTCGAGCAAGTAGCTATAGTTGAAGCGAAGCGCCAGATCGCCACCCATGTTCTCGAAGAACGGCGTCTGCCACGTCGCGGCAACGTCGATACCCGAGGTGGTGACAACGCCTTCGTTGACGAAACCGCTGTTGACTTCGGTGATCTCACCGAGCTGGAACGCCGGTCCGGTCGTGTCGCGCACGATGGCTTGGCAGAACTGGCTGGTGGGGTCGAAGCTGGCCGGCGCCACGTCAAAGCACAGGTCAAGAGCCTGTTGACGGCCGACGGTTTGGATCTGATCCTCGATCTCGATCTGGAAATAATCGACCGACAACACAATTGGTCCGAGCGCAGTATCGGTATCAAACACGAAGCCGAAGCTGATGCTGTCCGACGTTTCCGGTTGCAGGTTCGGATTGCCAGCGCCGGTGAAACCACCGGTGCCTTGGATTTCCGTCTGGGTGAGCGTGAAGTCGCCCGCGGCGAGGATGCGCGCCGCGATTTCCGGGATCGAGCGGCAATTGTCGTCGATATCGCCAACCGAGACCGCCGTCACGCCGTTGCACGGGTCCGCAACTGCGGCGAAGTTTTCGCCACCCGGCGAGAACGATTCACCGATGTTCGGCGCCCGCACCGCACGCGCGTATTGCGCACGGAACCGCAGAGCCTCAACCGGCGACCAGGAAATGCGGCCCGTATAAGCTTCGGTGTCACCGATCGTGTTGTAGTTCGAGAACCGATAGGCGGCCCCGACGCTCAACTCATGGATCAACGGCGCTCCCGAAATCAACGGCAGTTCGATTTCACCGAACAACTCGGAGGCCGTGTAGCCACCATAGGTCGGCGCCTCAGCGTTGCCAGCGTTCTGGCCCGTTTGGGTCAGCGCGTCCGGCACGTCTTCGGCACGTTCACGACGCCATTCAGCGCCGAGCGAGAACATCGCCGGGCCAGCAGGCATTTGGAACGCTTCACCGCCGATGGAGGCGCCAACCGACTCTTGCTGCGTCAATTGTTGACGCTGGCTTGGCGCACGAACGTAATCCGCGGCGTCGGCCGATATCGAGCCGAGACCAAAGATGTTGATCGGAACGCAACCTTCAGCCACGGCGGCCGGATTCACGCAGACGACGTCTTGCGGGTTGGTGAACGGGTCGTTGTCGCCGTCCACGTTGTTGTCGACAGCGTTGAGAGCCTCCCGCATGTTGGCCACGTTGATCTGGCCACCACCCTGTTGGCTGTCTTCCGAACGGCCGTAATTGTAGTAGGCGTTCCACGACAGGGTGTCGCCGATGTCGCCTTCCAGGCCTGCGACCACACGGAACATGTTCCGGCGGGCGCTCGCCCCACGTTGACCGATCTCCGTCATACGGCGGAAATACTCAATCTCGGTATCGCCGGCGCCCAGGATGATGTTGCGGAGATCTTCCGGCACGAACGGATTGTTCACGTCGACGCCCGCGATGCTCAAGTCACTGTTCGAGTGCGGGAACGGCTCGATTTCGGTTTGCGTCTCGGTGTGCGCGTAGGTCGTTTCGAGGAATGCGTTCACAGACGGGTTGATCTCGTAATTGAAATCGCCCGTCAGCAGGTAGCGCTCCGTCGGGGTCGTGTAGCGGCGGAATTGCTGGCGATTGAAGCCATAGGTAGCCGTGCTCCACGGAACGACATCACCGTCCGGACCGACGCCATTATCGACCGTATAGGAAGCGCCTGTCGACGGTACGAAGAAGCGGCCATACTCGGAGAAGCTCGAGAACACCGGCTCAAGTTCAGTTTGGCAATCGTCGGGGTCGCCCGTAACGAATGCGCAGAGTGCGCCGTCATCGATCGCCGTATTTTCACGGTCGCGCGAGAGCACGCCGTCGTTCCGCGAGTAGGTCACGGACACAACAGCATTGCCTCGGCCATCGGCGAAGCTGCCGCCGCCCGTAATGTTGATGCGATGCTCGATATCGTCGCCTTCTTCGGACTGACCATACTGATAGCTGGTGGCCAAGCCTTCGAAGTCATCCTTCATGATGAAGTTGACAACGCCCGCGAGCGCGTCGGAGCCGTAGATTGCAGAGGCGCCGCCGGTGATCACTTCCACCCGCTCGATCAGATCGACTGGGATGTTGTTGATATCGACCGCAGACGAGCCCGAGAGGCCCGACACAAAACGGCGACCGTTCATCAGCACCAGCGTGCGATCTTCGCCGAGGTTGCGAAGTTCGAGGGTGTTGATACCACCGCCTGAGGTCAAGAAGTTCGAGTTGCCGGACGACAAGCCCGACACGCCGAAGCTCGGCACGCCGCGCAGAATGTCGGCCACGTTGCCGGCGCCAGAAAACTGGATTTGCTCGGCATCGACGGTGGTGACTTGGGTCGGTGCGGTCAGGTTGGCGCGCGGAATACGCGTGCCGGTGACGACGATCGCCTCCTCAACGTCCGCTTCCGCGTCCTGGGCGAGTGCAGGCTGACCGATTGCGAAAGCGGCAGCGAACACTGACATACCAGCAAGCAGCGAGCCACGCTGGCTCCGAAGCGGCTTTTTATTGCTTGACATATTTCGAACCCCCTAGAGCGCCGGACGCCACCCAGGGGTGTGCGCCGCTTCTCTTCCGAGCGACCATTCGCCCGAACACCGCGTTTGTTGGTAAGGCTAATGCCTCTCCGACTCCCGCTCTGGGGCCAAGTAACGACACAAATAAGCCAGGGTCAAACGCACTCCGCCGCAATCTAGCGGAACAAACAAAGAACACGCCCGTTATGACTAACGCAGTTGCGCATGTGTGTCGTTTTGGTGGCACTTGCCCTTAGGCGCCATGGCGAAAGCCGCCACAATTGCTGGCCGCACGCGCGGCCAGCGGCCGTCGCAGTGTAAAGTCTGGGCAAGGCGCGCGCCGTCCCATAGACTTTGCGCGCATCTATGGAGACTGGCTCATGCGGTTCGGCGCGACGACAGCACTGATTTTCATTCTCGCTACGTCAACGGCCGTAGCCCAGTCGCCGAACCTTACTCCGGAGGTGTTGGATCGGGTCTATCAGTGCACAAGCGTAACGAACGACGCCGAGCGACTGATTTGTTACGACAGCGCGATCACCAGCCTGCGGTCTGCGGAAGCGCAAGGTGAAATCGTAGCGGTGGATCGCCGGCGCGTGGAAGAGGTGCAACGGGAATCCTTCGGCTTCAATCTTCCGAACCTCTCGCGCTTGTTGCCAGCCGCCGGCGACACGGAGCTCGAGAACGTCGAAACGCAGGTCGAGCGTGTGGCCAGCGCCGGCGAGGGACGCTATCGCTTCATCCTCGCCAACGGACAAAGGTGGACACAGGCCGAAACCCGCAGTGTGTACAACGTCCGCGCGGGCGACACGGTCACTATTCGACGCGCCGCCTTAGGCAGCTATATGCTGGTGTCCGAGCGCGGCGGCGCCGCCCACCGCGTACGGCGCGATGAATAAACGCCGTCCGCGCGTGCTGGCTCGCTAGCGACGGCCCCCACCCCACCCTACCTTCCAGCCATGCCCCGTTCTTCCAAGCCGCCCGGCGTCGCCGAGGCGCCGGTCGTCTTTGACACGAATGCCTCGATGTGGATGCCGCATCGGCCGGAGCGGGCGTGGGAGAAGCTTGAGGGCGGCAAGCGCTTCAAGCTCGTTTCGGATTACGAGCCGGCCGGCGATCAGCCGACCGCCATCGCCGAACTGGTCGAGGGCCTGAACAAGCGCGACCAGGATCAAGTCCTGCTCGGCGTCACCGGCTCGGGCAAGACCTTCACCATGGCGCAAGTGATCGAGCGCGTGCAGCGCCCGGCGCTCATCCTGGCGCCGAACAAGACGCTCGCCGCCCAGCTCTATGGCGAGTTCAAGCAATTCTTTCCGGACAACGCGGTCGAGTATTTCGTCAGCTACTACGACTATTACCAGCCGGAAGCGTACGTGCCGCGCACCGACACCTACATCGAAAAAGAATCCAACATCAACGAACAGATCGACCGCATGCGCCACGCCGCAACGCGCGCGATCCTCGAACGCGACGACGTCATCATCGTCGCGTCGGTGTCATGCATTTACGGTATCGGCTCGGTCGAAACCTACACGTCGATGACGTTCACCGTGAAGGTCGGCGACGCGATGGGGCTGCAAGAGCTCATCCGCTCTCTCGTCGCCACGCACTACAAGCGCAACGAAGCGGGCTTTGCGCGCGGCATGTTCCGTGTCCGCGGCGACACGGTTGAGCTCTGGCCGGCGCACTTGGACGATCGCTGCTGGCGCTTTTCGTTCTTCGGCGACGAGGTCGAGAGCATTGACGAGTTCGACCCGCTCACCGGCCGCAAGACCGCGACCATGCCGGCCGTCAAAGTCTACGCCAACTCGCACTACGTCACGCCGCGCCTCACGCTCGACCAGGCCGTCGGCCAGATCAAAGACGAACTGAAGCTGCGGCTCGAACAATTCCGCGCCGAGGGCAAATTGCTGGAAGCCCAGCGGCTCGAGCAGCGCGTGAACTTCGACATGGAGATGATGCTCGCCACCGGCTCGTGCGCCGGCATCGAGAATTACAGCCGCTATCTCACCGGCCGCAAACCTGGCGAGCCGCCGCCGACCATGTTCGAATACATCCCCGACAACGCCATCATCTTCACCGACGAAAGCCACGTCACCGTGCCGCAAATCGGCGGAATGTATAAAGGCGACTTCAGCCGCAAGCGCACGCTCAGCGAATATGGCTTCCGCCTGCCCTCATGCATGGACAATCGTCCGCTCAAATTCGAGGAATGGGACGCGATGCGGCCGCAGAGCATCCACGTCTCCGCAACGCCCGGCCCCTGGGAGATGGATCGCACCGGCGGCGTCTTCGCCGAACAAGTCATCCGACCCACCGGCCTGATCGATCCGCCGGTCGAGATCCGCCCGGTGCAAGCGCACGGCACGAGCCAAGTCGACGACGTCATCGCCGAGGTGAAGGACGCGGCGAAGAAAAACCTGCGCAGCCTCGTCACCGTGCTGACCAAGCGCATGGCCGAGGACTTGACCGAATACATGCACGAGCAAGGCGTGCGCGTGCGCTACATGCACTCCGATATCGACACGGTCGAGCGCATCGAAATCATCCGCGATCTCCGCCTCGGCGCCTTCGACGCGCTGATCGGCATCAATCTGCTGCGCGAAGGCTTGGACATTCCGGAATGCGGCCTCGTCGCCATTCTCGACGCCGACAAGGAAGGCTTCCTGCGCAGCGAGACCTCACTCGTGCAAACCATCGGCCGCGCCGCCCGCAATATCGACGGCAAAGTCATCCTCTACGCTGACAAGGAAACCGGCTCGATCCAGCGCGCCATGGCCGAAACCAAGCGCCGCCGCGAAAAGCAGCACGCCTACAATCTCGAACACGGCATCACGCCGCAAAGCATCAAGAGCCAAATCAAGGACATCCTCGACAGCGTCTATGAAAAAGACAGCCTGACCATCGACCCGCGCGACCCCATGGCCTGGAAACGCGGCGCCGGCCTGAAAGAACGCAAAGGCGTCAACGAAGACGCCTCCCCCTTCATCGGCCACAACATCAAAACCTACATCGCCGACTTGGAACGGCAGATGAAAGACGCCGCGGCGGACTTGGAGTTCGAAACGGCGGCGCGGTTGCGCGATGAGATCAAGCGTCTGCAGGAAACCGAGCTCCTGATCGCCGACGATCCGCTAGCAAGACAAAGCGAAATCACCGCCAGCGTAAACGCAACGATGCGCGAGAGTGCAGGCAAAGCGCCGAGCACGCCGAAGGCAAGGAATGCTTATCGGGGAAGGCGGAGGAAGGGGCCTTGATCTCTCTATATAGACTCAAGTTCACGAAACGCGACTTAGCCTCGGTGCCTATCGAGGAGAAAATTCTGTATTTCATGCTCGGTGAAGCAACGAACAGCGTCTCCGTGCTGAGCAAACAGATTCTCTTCTGGCTGAATGATCGTGCTGGACAAGGTGAGGTTCATGTCAGCGCGAGAACAGCGGGCGCCGCTATCAATGTCAAATTGCTCGCAGGGGTACTGTACGAGGCGTGGCAGCTCTTAGCTGGAGCAGAACACTCGCGCGTCTTTAGAACCTATTCAGCGCTGCTTGACGCAGACGATGCTGCTGCACTCGCCGCCATCAAAGTATACTTCAATCGCAGCGATAATCTTGTGAAGACGCTTCGCAGAAAACTAGCCTTTCACAACGATTACGCTACTGCGGTTGCCGCGTTCAACGCATTCCCCGAGGACGAACAAGTCGAGACATACATCGCAGAGTATTTCGGGAACATGTTTAACAATGGCGCCCACCTTATCACTGCTTATGCGACGACTCATCTAGCGAGCGAGCGAGATCTCATCGATGCGCTCAACAAGATGGCGGATGAGGTGCTCACGATCAGCAATCTGATTGAGCGCTATGGCCACGGGTTCTCAGCGGTGTTCGCTCGGCTATATCTCGAACCTCTGCACGAAGTCTCCGGAATTCCGGCGGTCACTATTGATGACGCGCAGAACATGCAGCAGGTCTGTGTCCCATACTTCATTACGCGCTGAGGTTCCGAATCGAACCATGATCTCCATCGCAGGAGAACCTCGTGTCGCGGCCATCCCCCAAACCAATTAAGAGTGAACTGCACCACTGGTGGCCCAGAACGCTCTCCAAGTATTGGGGAGACGACGATGGGATGTGCTGCCGCCTAGCTTGGGACGGCAAGCTCGTGCGATCAAATCCAGCCAACTTTGGCGCAATGACCAATGCCCATCACATCAGACATGGGAGTGAACCCACACCGTGGGATGGGTCGATCGAAGGCCAGTTCAGCGCGGCTGACGACAAGCTAACAGGGCTTGTCGAAGAACTCTCAGAGTTGAGTTCTCTCTTCGACTCGACCTCAAGAGATTTTGTCGATCGATTACTACCCCAGCTCGTCTCCGACAAACTCATCCGCGCCTTATGCGAGGGGACATTGTCTCTGGTTCTGCGGAGTCCACGTTTCCGCTATATGATTGAGAGCAGCACGTTGGGCTTACAGGCGAGCATGGGAATGCGGAAGCCGTCCGTTGATGACGCTCTCATCTCTTCGAACGTCAATGGTCGTCTCAAGCAATTTGGCCGAGGCCTTGAACGTCGAGGAAAATGGCTCGTCATGTTCTCAGACGAGCGAGAATTCATTTTCGGTGACGGCTTCTTGCACAATTATTCAACCGTTTCGGCTCCACCACTCAGCCCGCGAATTTTGCTGCCGCTGACGCCAACAATCGCGCTGCTGTTTACCTCTCCGCAACGCTATCCTTCGCGCCCAAGACTGCTGACGTTGAGAGTTACGAAGGACGAGGTCAGCTTCATCAATGGCATCACGCAGGCGTATTCTTGTGACTGCATCTTCTATCGCTCCGATAGGCCAACTGATGTTTCCTTGCTTGAGCGACATGAATATCAACAGTTTCCCCACGATAAGCATCCTTGGATCGACGCGCTAATCTCAGGCATGATGCAATTTCATGATCCCGAACGACGAGCGGAAGAACTCGCGTTGGACAAAGATAGCAACTAATGCCTCGCGCCCCGCATCTGGTGAAACACGCAACGATCGCCATCTACGCCGCGCATCTCGCGCACGAAAAATAAGAGCATAGCGCACCACGCTATCCCACACCCGCGCGCCTATGCTTGCAGGTTGGAGCGCGGGGCTCCGCCCCGCATTGGCTCGCACTTCAAGCATAAGCGCAAAGATGCGGGGCGGAGCCCCGCGCTCCAACCTGTGGGCGGTCGAAATCTATCCGACCGGCCCCGCTCCGCCCGCATACTCCGCCGCACATGAACGCCACAGCCCCATCTCCCGCTCCGACACGTCACGCGCCGCTTGCGTTGTGGCGTGTGGCTGAGGCGTTCATGCACACGCTGTTCAATCTCTTCGGCGCGCCCGAGGACGTCGCTTTCCGCCACACGCTGACGCGCGCGCCCTATGCGCTCATGCTCTCCTGGATACGCTGCGCCGAAGCGATGTTGCGGCGGCTGTTGCTGATCGAAGCGGCGGCGTTTCCCAAACCCAACACGCGCCCGCTGCTGCACCCGTCGCGCCAAACGCGCGCGCAAGCTGGTGGGCTTCGACTGCGACAAGCCGGAAGCCTGGCGCGTGAATTTTCGGTGCTTAAAGTCTTCCCCGCTTCGACAAGCTCAGCGTGGCGCCGGTGGATGCGAGAGAAGCCCTGAAAGCGCGACCCTGAGCCTGTCGAAGGGCGCGCGGCGCGATGGCCCGCCAACCTTCTTCTCCGCCTGGCCGCTGGCGGAGCGGTACGAAGCGCTGATCCGCGTCTTCAACAATCCCGAACCGTTCGCGCGCCGCCTCGCCAGGCGCCTGCACGCCTGCGCCCACCGCATCCGCGAACTCCTGCGCGCACCGAAAGAAGCGCGCCACCGCATCGATTGCTTCGAAGCGCTCGATCACGCGTCCGACATCGCCGCTGCACGGTTTCACGATTCCAGTTGATCGGACTGGGGAATGGAGAAAGCAAGGTTCAGTGCAAACTGAGCCAACGCACACGCGCACCTAATCCCTAATCCCTAATCCCTAATCCCTATTCCCCAGTCCCTAGCCAGAAAGCGCATCCAAATGCTGACGAATATGCGCCGCTTCCGCCGGCGTGTTCGCCAAGGCAATGGCGCGGTTGAAAGCCTCGCGCGCGTCTTTGGCGCGGCCCAGTTCTTTCAGCATCGCGCCGCGCATGCCGTGAAAGTAGAAATACTTGTCCAACCGCGCCGCCAGCGGCTCTATCATAATCAGCGCAGCTTCAGGTCCGCGCAATTTCGAAACCGCCACCGCGCGATTGAGCGTCACCACCGGAGATGGCGTATGCAGTTCAAGCGCCGCATAAAGCTGCTCGATCTCCGCCCAATCGGTCTCCTCCGCCGTCGCAGCATCCGCGTGCAAGCCAGCGATCGCCGCTTGAATTTGATACGGCCCAGATTTGCGCGCCCGCATCGCTTTATCGATCAGCGCCAACCCTTCTTGAATCAAAGATGATTTCCATAACGACCGATCCTGCTGCTCCAGCAAAACCGCCGACCCATCCGCCGCGAACCGCGCCGCCCAACGCGAATGCTGCAACAGCATCAAGGAGAGCAGCCCCATAATCTCCGGTTCAGCCGGGTACATGCGCAACAAGAGCCGCGTCAGCCGGATCGCCTCATCGCACAAAGCGGCGCGCTCGTTTTGATCGGCGCCAGCGGAGTAGCCCTCGTTGAACACGAGATAGAGCATCGCCGCCACCGCCGCCAAACGCTCAGCCCGTTCGACAGCGCCCGGCGTCTCGAACGGCACGCCGGCGCCGGCGACTTTCGCCTTGGCGCGCGTGATCCGCTGCTCCATCGCGCTTTCGCCGACGAGAAAAGCGCGCGCGATCTGCTTGACGCTCAGGCCGGAAACCAGACGTAACGCCAACGCAATCTGTTGCGTCGCCGGCAAATCGGGATGGCAGCAAATGAACAGGAGCCGCAGCACATCATCGCGATAGTCCGCCGCATCGAGCCGGTCCGCTTCCACGGCTTCCGCGTCTTCGCCGTCCGAGAGCACCTCCTCGTCCGGCAATTCGGTCAGCTTGCTGCGCTTGCGCACATGGTCGATCGCGGCATTGCGGCCGACCATGATGAGCCAACTGGCGGCATCGCGCGGCGGTCCGTTCTTAGGCCAGGATTTCAAAGCGCGCAGACAAGCGTCTTGATACGCCTCCTCAGCCAGATCGAGATCGCGGAAATAGCGCAGCAAAGCCGCCACCGCCTGGGGGCGCGCGGCGACGAGCGCGCCTTCGATCCAGGCGAGATCGGCCACTTACGAGCCCTGATTGTAAATCATGATCGGACGCAATTCGTAAGCGCCGCCAGGATTAGCCGCCGTCAATTCGCGCGCGAAGGCCAGCCCTTCTTCGAGGTTGTCGACATCGATGATGTAAAAACCAAGCAGCTGTTCCTTGGTCTCGGCATACGGCCCGTCGAGCACCGCATCGTCTTTCTTGCGCAGCGTTGTGGCAGCCGAGGTCGGCAACAGGCGGATCGACGGCTTCAGCTTGCCAGCCTTCTCCCACTTCTCGTGCACGACATTGAGCCGCGCCATGACGGCGTCGTCTTCCTCCTTGGTCCAGGAGAACACCGCCGCCTCATCATTGTAGCAAAGGATGGCGTACTTCATCGGGTGAGGCCTCATATCTATAAGGACGCAGCCATAAGGCCGATCCCGACAAAGGGTCGAGCGTTTTTCGACAGCTTAAGCCTCCGCAATGTTCTTCGATGGCGCTTGACGCTGATGCGCCCGCTTCGGTTCAACAGAGGGGCAAGGTGGGAAGAAATGGCGGACGTCTATGTCGCTGCCGCGCCGGGTGAGGAAGCCAAGGCGCGCGGGCTCGCAGAGGCCCTGACGGCGCTTGGCTTTTCCACCCAGTCGGGAGCGCCCGCCGAAAGCGATATCGCCAAGCTAGTGGACGAGCCCAAATGCGTGCTCGTGGTCTGGACACGTGGCGCATCCAGTGCGCCATGGCTAACAGCGCTCGCTATGCTGGCGCTAGACCGCAAAAAGCTGATCAGCGCCGAAGCAGAGACCGGCGCAACTCCAGCGCCCTTTCACAGCGCGCCACGCATCGATCTCGCCGCCCGCGATCGGGCCAAGTTCAAAACGCGCTTCCAAGCGCTGATCGTCGAACTCGACAAACTCTCGCCCACAAAAGGCGACGCCAAAGCGCTACCGGATGCTTTGATCAAAGCGCGCGCGGCGCTGCTGAAACCGATCGTGCCCGAAGTCGGCGCGCGCTGGCGAAGCGTCGGACTTTTCGCCGCCGCCGTGACAGCCTTGTTCGTCGTCGGCTTCGGCGCGGGACGCGTGATCCAAGCGGTGCGCGCCGGTGATTTTCTCGTCGCGACGCCACAAGCCGAAGCAACGCCAACCGCGGCAACAACGCCGGCCGTCAGCGAAATCACGCTCGCCGAACTTGAGCGCCAACCCTGGCGCGAGATCGTTGCGCGCATCGATGCGGATACAGCCGAGCGGATCAAGGCCGGCGCGGAGAACGGCGAAGCGTTGCAACAAACGCTGGCCTGCCTCGCCCATCTAGGCGGCGCGGAAGGCTTTCTGCCGAGCCCCGTCAGCGCCCGCGAACAGTGCGATGCGGCGGCAGCGCAGAACAATCCGGCAGCGCTCTATTTTTCCTGGGTGCTTCACCGCGAAGCACCGCATGCTGGGTTAACCGAAGCGGAAGCACGCGGGCGTTTGGCGCAAGCCGCTGGTTTCGGATTCACGCCAGCGTTAATCGACTACGCGCAGAACCTCGGCGACCAAGCCGAAGCCGGCCGCCTCTTCTTCGCCGCCGCAGAGAAGAACGATCCGCGCGGGCTGTTCCAATATGCGCGCTGGCTCCGCGATAGCCCGGCAGGTCCGCGCGATCCGGTCGCCGCCATCCCCTATCTGGAGCGCGCAGCGCGAGCGGGTCAGCACAATGCACAGCACATGCTGGCGACACTCTATCGCGATGGCGTCGGCGTCGATCGCAATGCCGGCCGGGCGCGCGCGCTCTACGAACAAGCCGCGCGCGGACGGCATACGCCGGCCATGTTCAATCTGGCCGACCTGCTCCGCACTGGGTCCAGCGAGGATCGGGCCCGCGCCATCGCGCTTTATCGGGAACTCGCCTGCATGGCCGACGAGCGCCAAATCCAGCCCATGGCTGCCGCGCGCTTACGCGCATTGCAAGAAAGCGCCTCGTGCCGCTAACAGAAGCGATGTGGCAGAAAAAATATGAAGGCGGCGAACCGCAGCGGGTCAATAAATGGCTCGCCAATGAAGGCGTGTGCTCACGACGCGAAGCCGAAGAGCTGATCGGCCAAGGACTGGTCACGATCGATGGCGAGCAAGTCAACGATCCCGGACGCAAGATTTTGCCGGGTCAGACACTGCAATTGGAGCAGAGCGCCGATAAGCGCCAGATCAGCGTTGTCATCAACAAGCCGGTCGGCTTCGTTTCCGCGCACCCAGAGAGCGGCCAAGTTCCCGCCGCGCGTTTGCTCACGCAAGACAATCTCGTCGGCGCCACCGCGAATATGCCAACGAGAAACACGCGCCTCGCACCGCTTGGGCGGCTCGATCAGGATTCGCGCGGACTTTTGCTGCTGAGCGAAGACGGCGTTCTAGCGCGGGCGCTGGTCGGCGAGCACTCGAAGCTTGACAAGGAATATCTCGTCCGCGTCGATGGCCAGATCACGGATGAAAAACTTGCGCTTCTTCGCCACGGCTTGTCGCTCGATAACCGCAAGCTCAAGCCCGCCAAGATCACGCAGATGGAGCCTCAACGCATTCGCTTCATTCTGAACGAAGGCCGGAATCGTCAGATCCGGCGCATGTGCGAACTGATCGAGTTGGAGGTGACTGATCTCCTGCGCATCCGCATCGGCCCGTTGAAACTGGGCGAACTGCAAGAAGGCAGATGGCGCGCGCTGACGCCAGCCGAACGCGAAGCCCTGATCACGGCGAGCAAATGAGCACACCCGAACACGCCGCCGAAAATTTGCTCGCACGCGCGGCGCTTGCCTCTCCAGCGGACGTGTTTGCCGACGGCGCCGATCTCGATCACGCGAAAGCCGGCGCTGATTTGCTGGTCGCCGCGAAACTGGCAAAATTCGCTGACGATAGCCGCACGCAAATCACAATCACCAATGCTGGTCGTTATTGGGCGCTGCACGGCGGCTATTTCGCGTTCCTGAAAGAGGAGCCCCCGAGCGGCGGCGGCGCCGGACGCAGCCGCAATCCAGAGCTAGAAGAAACGCGCCTGATGTTGATGCGGCTTCGGCTCAACACGTTTTGGTGGAGCTTCGGCATTTCGATCGCCGGTTTTCTTATCTCAATCGTTTCTTTGATCGTAGCGTTCAGCCTTGGCGGCCGGCTTTTTGGCGGAGTTTGATTGCGTTCAAAGCGCAGTCCGCCGGCGCAGTTCGGCGAGCAAAGCTGCATCAAAAACCGCCGGCGGCGCGAGGTTCAACGCCTTGATGAACTCGGCCATGTCCGAGCGCGCATGCGCTTGATTGAAGCTGGCGCCTGGGATGACGCCGCGACGGAAGAGATATTCGTCCGAACGGCCGGTGAGAATATAGGCCGGCGCCCAGTCGAAGCCGGCGGCTTTCGCCAACTCGTTGGTGCAGTTCGAAGTGATGGTATTGTAGTAACGGGGCGTGGTTTCGAGCGACTCGGTGCGTTGCAATAACCTGGTCAAAAGCAGCCTCGATTGGCCGCCGGTGATGGCCACGGGATAGACGAACACGTCATGGTCGAGCATCACAGCGCGACGGGTCAAAAGATCACGAGCGGAAGCCCAAATGTAGGTGAGCTCGAACGCATTGAAGACGCCGCGCAGCGCGGAGTAATCCTCGCCCTGCTCTCGACGCGCTTCGATGGTGAGCCCGAGCAACCGATCGCCTTCGAACTCGAACAGCAGCAGCGTATGCGCCGCCAGTTGCGAGCCCGGCTGCGGCTCCAACACAAACCAAACGTTGCGCAGTTGATCGAAATCGTATCCGGCTTCGACGTAAGTCTCGGCCACAACCTCCGGCCCGGCATAAGACCAATCGCTGACCGGCGCCACGATGAAGCCTGTGTCCGTCAGCGTCACGTCCGGCGCGTGAGCGAGATAGGGGTACCAATCGCGATCCATGCGCGGCGGCTGCGTGATCTTCGCCGCGCTTCCTAGAAGCAGTATCGCAAAGATACTTGCCACCGCGGGCCTGAGCGGGTTGGCGAAGAACCAGGACAACAAACGCTTCATGCCCGCTCCCCGCGACTTCTTCACGTCACTTAGGCCGCACCGGTTAAGGCCGGGTTGTTCGCGCCCAATCGCACCCCATGTGATCGAGCGGAAGAGCGCATTTCTAGCGGCGGGTCGCCCCGCATGCTATCGGGCTTCCGCCCGCACTTAGAGGAGATTTCCCATGGCGTTGCGCATTGGCGACAAAGCCCCAGACTTCGAAGCCGAGACCACTAAAGGCAGGCTTAAGTTTCACGAATGGCTGGGCGATAGCTACGGCATCCTCTTTTCGCACCCGAAGGACTTCACGCCGGTCTGCACCACCGAGCTGGGTTACCTCGCCAAGCTCGAGCCAGAGTTCGCCAAGCGCAATGTGAAGGTGATCGGGCTCTCGGTCGATCCGGTCGAAAACCACGAACGCTGGCGCAGCGACATCAAGGACGTCACTGGCGGTGACGTACAGTATCCGATGATCGGCGATTCAGATCTCAACGTCGCCAAGCTCTACGACATGCTGCCGGCGGATACGACGGGCACGTCCGAGGGCCGCACGGCGGCGACAAACGCGACTGTGCGCGCGGTCTACATCATCGGGCCGGACAAGATCATCAAGGCGACGCTCACCTATCCGATGTCGTCGGGCCGCAACTTCGATGAAGTGCTGCGCTTGGTCGACTCGATCCAACTCACCGCCAACTACAAAGTAGCGACGCCAGTGAATTGGAAAAACGGCGAAGACGTGATCATCGTCCCCGCCGTTTCCGACGACGAAGCCAAGACCCGGTTTCCAAACGGTTGGACCACGCTGAAGCCCTATCTCCGCATCGTGCCGCAGCCGAAGGGGTAAGCCGTCATCCTGGGGCATTCGCCGAAGGCGGATGAGCCCAGGACCCAGTGGCGGCCAGCTGTGTGTTGGCTCCTGGATCCTGGGCTCGCGCGATGCGCGCCCCAGGATGACGGGGTGGACCGTTGCATCACGGCGTCAGACGTAGGAGCCTCCTCACCGGAGGAGCGCCCAATGATCTTCGAGCAAGTCGCGAACGGCGGCTGCCAATCGTATTTGATCGGCTGCGGCGATACGTGTGTCGGCGCCCTGATCGATCCCGAGGTGCGCAGGATCGACCGCTACCGCGCGCTCGCGGCCCAACATGGCGTCCGCATCCAATACATCATCGACACTCACACCCACGCCGACCATTTCAGCGCCTCCAAACAATTGAGCGAAACGCTCGGGGTCCCAGTCGTGGCGCATCGGCTTTCGCCGGCGCCGTACGTCGATCTCCGCGTCGATGAAGGCGACGTGATCAAGGTCGGCAACATCCGGCTCACCGTGCTGCATACGCCGGGGCATACGCGCGATTCCATGAGCCTTGTGGCCAGCGACCGCGTCTTCACCGGTGACGCCCTGCTCATCGGCGCGACGGGGCGCACGGATCTACCGAGCGGCGATCCGGAAGAGCTCTACGATTCATTGTTCAACAAAATTCTGAAACTCGATCCCGGCCTGCGTGTCTATCCAGCGCACATCTATAAAGGCGCCTCCTGCTCCACCATCGAAGAAGAGCTGCGCTCCAATCCGCGCCTGCAGAAGCGCGAGCGCGGTGAGTTTGTGGAGATGATGCGGACGCTTTCGCTCTCGATGCCTGAACATCTCACCGAAGCTCTGCGTGTGAACATGAGCGGCGGCGTTTCAGTGGCGCAGCTGTTGAGCGAAGCGGCGGCGGAAGTGCCGTTCATGTCGATGGACGAGGTGAAAACCCGCATCGGCGCCGGGGCTAACGATTTCATCGTGCTCGACGTGCGCGAACGCGACGCCTTCGACGGCGGCCACATCCCAACGGCGCAGCATCTCCCGCGCGGCATCCTCGAACTCAAAGTCAACGAAGCGCTGCCCGACCCCACCGTGCGGATCGTCACCTATTGCGAGTTCGGCAAAATCTCCACGCTGGCCGCCGCCACCCTCCGCCGCATGGGCTTCACCCGCGCCGTGGCGCTCGATGGCGGCATGAAAGGCTGGAGGGAAAAAGGCTTCCCGGTTGAGGGCGCGTCGCCTCAGGCCTGAACGTCAGCCGTATCGGGATGCCGGCGAAAGTACGCCACCGCAAAGGCGCAGCTGGCGCGCAGCTTGGCGTTATCGGCCCGCGCTTGCGCTACGATCTCAGCCATCAACTTCGACGCATAGCCCTGCCCCCGCGCCGCGTGCGGCGTCTCGACATGCATGATCACGCGCACCCCGCCGACATCGCGATAATCCGCGAACGACATGCCCTCGGGCGCGTCGAGCTCATAGCGATGTGCGCCCGTATTGTCGCGAAGAGCCATCAATGGCCTTCCATCGGCTTGGGCTGCCAGAGTTCGATTTTGCGACCCTCCGGATCCATGATGTGGGCAAAGCGGCCGTAGGATTCCTCCTGCTGCTTTACCGGTTCGACGCCTTCGGATTTCGCGCGCGCGAGCATCCCGTCCATGTCATCGACGATCAGATTGAACATAAACTCCTTGTCCGATGGTGCGAAATAATCGGTATCCGCGCTGAACGGGCTGAACACTGTTCCGGAACCTGGCGTGTCCTTGAGCATGTCCGGCGTGAAGAAGACGCCCCAGTCGGTGATTTCAAGGCCCAGCACCCGGCCGTACCAATCCTTCAACGCGGCGCTATCCTTGGTCTTGAAGAAGACGCCGCCGACGCCAAGCACCTTTGCCATCCGCTCGCCTCCCGCTAAGTCCTCAGCGTGAATTACCGCCATGCCTTCCACGCCGGCAACCATGCCGATGTCCTGAAACACGCGATACTCTTGTTTTGCCTCAACGCGCTAAAGAAAAAGCCGGCGCCGTTCGCTGTGCTCGACACCCATGCCGGGCGCGGCCTCTACGATTTTCAGAGCGACGAGTCCGCGCGCAGCCCGGAATGGCTGGATGGCGTGTCGCGGCTCTGGACTTGGCCCGATCCGCCGCCGCTGATCGCGCGCTATCTCGACGCCCTGCGTAGCTTCAACGCCGATGGGAGCTTGCGCACCTATCCCGGCTCGCCGGCTTTGGTGACTACCAATCTGCGCGACGAAGATGTACTGATCGCCTGCGAGCTACATCCCGAGGAGCACGCCGCGCTCAAGCGCGCCTTGCCGCGCCAGGCCAATGTGCAAGTCCATGCGCGCGACGGCTGGGAAGCGCTCGGGGCGCTACTGCCCCCCGCGCAAAAGCGCGGCCTCGTGCTGATTGACCCGCCCTACGAAGCGCCGGATGAGTTGGCGCACACGGCGCGCGCGCTCGGGCCGGCGCTGAAGCGCTTCGGACACGGCGTCTATCTTTGGTGGCGGCCGCTGAAGAGCGAGAGCGCGCTCAACGCCGCCGACGCCGAAGCGCGCGCGCAAGGCGCGCGGGAAACACTACGCGCCGACCTCTGGGTGGCGCAGCCAACGCCCGAGGGACGCCTCGTCGGCTCAAGCGTTTTCCTGATCAACCCGCCGTTCGGTTTGCGCGACGCGTTGAAAGAGGCGCTGCCGTTTTTGGCTGAAGCGCTGACCAAAGGCCAAAGCGGCTGGCGGCTCAAATAAAAGGGCGCGGATTGCTCCGCGCCCTTCCCCCTTCCACGCGCGTCGCGGCTTAAGCGACGATCAGCGCGGCTTGGTTCACAATCGCGAACGCGGCTGGGAAGAACCCCAACATCGCGACGATTAAGCTATAGAACTTCAACATGGCGTGCTCCCGTCCGCAAGTCGGTTCGCAGTGCTGCGATGCACCAGACTTAGGCGTGCGACGTCGCCAACACCGTGACGATTGTCACGATATGGTCTTTTACAAACCCAGTCCCATTAGTGGGGTCTAGCTCCGGAACCCGAAATGGTGTTCGGCTGTCGACTCGTAGCGGTCGACGAGCCCCACAATGCCTGCGCCGAAGCCTCAAGAATTTCCCCGGTACTCGCTCCACCAATTCGATAAGGCTGGGCGACGGTTCAAGGATCGGCCTCCGGTTGGAGCGCCCAAAGCAGAGATGCAGGAGTGGATCGACACCATTCCTATCGTTTCAAACTGGCGGGCGGCCCACGGCTTTCCGCTGCAACGCATTCGTGAGTGGGTTCGGCGCAAGGCTACCAAGGTCGATCCCAAGGCGAACGTGGCCCAACGGCTGAAGCGCATCTTGTCCATCCACAACAAGTTATCGCGCTCATCCCGGAGTTGGCGACTTACCCAGCTTCAAGACATTGCTGGCTGTCGCGCCGTGGTCCGCTCAATCCCTGCGTTGCAGGTTCTGCGGCATCGTCTGTCGACGGCAAAGATTCAACACCGCCATGGGTGACGTCCACCTGAGTGGTGTAAATTCAGGGCGTCAGCCGGTGTAATCTCATCAGGCGGCGCGCGGTGTAAGTATCGCTGCTGCTGGTGGTGGATCAAGGGCGAATTTTTCGGCGTCATTGTCGG